>Ga0255336_100016_pt1 | contig 426651 bp, 344 predicted proteins | sample MeOH1_35cm_T3_17_FD_189102 | JGI IMG/M metagenome (GOLD analysis project Ga0255336, IMG submission 189102) | Sandy soil microbial communities from University of British Columbia, Vancouver, Canada - MeOH1_35cm_T3_179 | ecosystem: Engineered > Artificial ecosystem > Sand microcosm > Unclassified...
CGCTCGGTTACCTCAACGTTCAGAGCAAGGCCGGAGCCAACATAGAGCCGGATCCGGTGCGCGCTCCTCTGATCCTCGAAGGGTTCCAGCTGATCGATGCAGGCCAGAGCAAGGCAACTGCGCTAAAGATCATCACCGATAAGGGGCTCAGAACTGTCGGTGGGGCAGAGTTGAGCGCGCAGACATTCGACCATATTCTGGTCAACCCTCTCTATGCAGGATGGGTTACATTGCCCAGCAATCCGGAACTCGAGCCGGTCAAGGGCCAGTACCAAGCGATAGTTCCCCAGGATCTGTTCGACCGAGTCCAGGCGATCCTGGCTGGCAGGAAGCCAAAGCGGACGAAGCAGAAGTCGTTCAATCCAGACTTCTCCTTGCGGCACATCACACACTGCGCAAACTGTGACAGGCCGATCACCGGGGCTTTTTGCAAGGGAAGAACCAACCTCTATCCCCGTTACTGGTGCAGCAATTCAGAGTGCACTTCCCGCGTGTCTGAGTCACGGGCTGACCTCGAGGCCGCCTTCATGGCCTTCCTGCGCCGCCTGCGTCCCTCCCAGGACGTTCTGGCGGACCTGCCCACAATCGCAAAGAAGATTTGGACCGACAAACACGGTAACTCTGAACGCGAGCTGAGGAAGCTCTCTCAAACGCTTCAAGCGAAAAAGCGCGAGAAGCTGGGACTCGTGCTGATGCGGTCGCGCGGAGAGTTATCAACGAAGGAATTTGAGGAGGCAAAGACGGCATCTTCGCTTGAAATCTCGAAGATCGAGATGGAAGTATCGCGGCTGGATGCTTTGAAGACGTCCGCCGAATTCTTTGTCAGGTTCGCTTCGTCCCAGGCTATCGACTTGGCCAATGTGTGGGAACTGGCAAGACCGGACCTACGGCAGAGACTCCAGGACCTGCTCTTTGGCACTGGCTTGGAGTATTCACGAGCGTTGGGATTCTGGAGCCAACCCAACACGCTCTTGTTTCCGCAAATCGAGCGCGCAATGCAGCCACATTGAAAGGAGAGCGAGTGTAATCGCGCTTATGTCCACGCCCGGCGCTAGGAACTAACGAGCGAGGAGGACGTCAAAAACTGTCGTCGGGCGGCTCTGGCTGCCCGACGTACCACAAACTTCACCGCTTTAGTTCGGTGGGTATGTCAGAACCACCGCCAAGAAAGGAATGTATGGAAGACGTAGTACTTTTTGTTCGGCAAGGAAATATACCTTCCACGGAAAAGGTAGAGGTGACTCTCGAGGCGCAAATTAGCGTAATTGAGGCCGTTGCTCGACGCGAACAGCTAAGAATTGTGGATCGGGTCGTCAGGGTGGGCATTGGGGCGGGCGAAATGTTCCAGGAATTTGCCGCTTACTTGCGAGAGCACACCGGGGTGCGGACAATCATAACGCATTCTACGCATCGCTTGAGCCGGAAATGGAACGAACTCGAGAAGATTATCAGGGACCGTGGGCTCAAAATCTACGTGGCAAGCGAACAGGTGGTCTTAACGGCAAATGGCTTACGGCCGATGCACACAGAGAACTCTCGGAGACTCCCACTCGGCTACCGTGTTGTTGACGGCAACCCTGTCATCGATAACCCGAATGATTCAGCAGTGCGCGAAGCGTTCAGACTGCACGTGCCCGACGGTGACCCTGACGGCGAATCTTAGCCAGGCGGCGAATTAGCGAACCGGCACCGCCTAGATCAGCGGCCGAACACATTTAACGATGGGCGCCTCACTGGTGCCAAGGGAAACAGGAAAGGTTATGAGACCAACACTTCTATTGGCGAGGACCGCCTCCGAACACCGGGAAGGCCCTAGCATCATCATGGATCAAGAGCAAGCACCATCGCGGGTCAGGTCTGTCCCTGCAACCGATCGCTTTGAGAAGGCATTGTCAGAGGCATTCTCAGGGTATTTCAGCGACTCTCTCTCGGAAACAACAAAGCTCCGCATGAGAGACGCACTTCAGAGGGGACGCTGGATAGGTATTGCGCCCATCGGCTACGCAAACATCCGAGCAGGTAAGAACGAGCCCAACATTATTCCACAGGAGCCGCACTTCACCCTTATCAGAGAATCCTTTGAGATGCTCGCTGCCGGCATTGTGGCGGTAGATGTATGCCTCGAAGAGATGACACGCCGTGGGCTTGTATCGCGTAGGGGAAATAAGCTGACGAACCGCCAATTCAAGCGGATGTTGCAGAATCCCGGCTACATTGGCAAGATTCCTTCTAAGAAATACGGTGTCATGCCTGGGATGCATGTGGCGTGCATAACAGAGACCGTATTTGACCAAGTCCAACTCGTACTCAAGCGCAGTAGCAAAAGCGTAAACCGCTTCGGCGAAGTTGGTGAAGCAATGAAACGCTCTTGGCAGGAGGACTAGGCCGACCTGAATCACAAAGAGCAAGCGGAGTAGACAACTCCATCGAAAAGACGATTCCTCCAAGCCGATCGTTTCAAGAGCACATATTCTTGCTCGGTGAGCACCGGTGTTTGAACACACCGTTTCTGAACTGCATAAACCGACTTCGACCAACATTGCAGACGAACATTGCCCCCAGCCAAAGGGCAGGACTGCACCCCTCGATTAGCGACTAATTCGACTAACCCACGGCCCGCCGCTCGTTGCCCCTAAGGCAGCGATGTGGCGGGCCGTTTTGATTTTCAGGAGTTAACAATGAATATTGAACGATTCATCTCTGAACACGTGGGCTCGCCTTCCGGGGCTTTCACCTCCTCTTCAGACCCTTCCTCTACAGACCTTCCGAGAGAAGTTTGCGAAGCCGCAAATCTTGGCTGGCGAATCTTCCCAGTTAGTCTGTTTGCGAAACTGACAGGAAATCCGGACTTGCTGATCGGCGAGGCTTCCTGCAATCTTTCCCGTCTCAAAGAGTTAGCTACCGCGTATTCTCTGTATGAGTGGCGTGTTGCTATTGGGCCGTCCTCCCTGTGCGTTCTGAAAATTAATGGACCAGAGGGCAGGAACTCGGTTGTGGCGCTGAGTAGGGACCAAGAAGAGTGCGTGGCACTCCGATCCGGCCGCGGGGACACAATCTGGGCATTCTTCCGCTGGCCTGCTAATCTGGTGCTGCGCCGTTCGGCGAGCAAATTGCCTCATGGCGTTAGAGTGATCCCTGCTGTACCTGCAAAACCTCGCCTGAAACCTGTTGAATGCGCTTGGCGATGGCCTAGCCGTGTTTGGCTTCAAGTGAGAGCGTTTTGAGAATGAGCAGGTCGAGCGTTCCCTGCACCAGATCGCTTGGTTTCCCCATACCATGATTATCTACACCCGTGATTGTAGATAATCATGGTATGAGAAGCGGTGGCGCACCTGCGAATGTACGCCTGGGAACGTACCTCTCGGCGATTGGAACTTGAAGTGGCTGCAACTTGATGGCTCGAAACTGGCCGTGTCCCTCGGGAGCGCGTCGATTCCACCGAGGGGACAGCAGAGAGTCGTCAGTAAGCAGGATATGTACCCTGTGCGAGACTCTTGACTCTTCTGAGCATCTCGATATCCATGATGTCAGAAGGCAATGCAAAGGCGTGCTTGGCCAAGAATTTCGCCAACGCATTGCCTTTCATCGCCGTACGGCAGCGTACGATGACACGCGTCGAGCCATCCGGCTGCGGAATGAGATTGAAGTCCCAGTTCCACGCGACGTAGTCTCCCTTTGAGGGCGGGAATAGAGGTTTGAGCAACATCTCCCATTTGCCCGTCGGCAACGGATGATTGGGCTCGAGTCCATTGGTGACCAGCGCGAGGTGACGGTTCGGCGTGATCTCTGCAATGCGCATACCCATGCCGGCCTTGTGGAAGGTGCAGAAGTCGCCGGGCTTGATGTTTTGCCAGTTTGGCTGGATGGTGTAGGTGTTGCGGATGCCGAAGCCGAAGGCGCGCTCGAGCCAGTCGAAACTATAGAATCCGCCTTTGTCCTGGCCCATCTGTGCGAAGTAGGGGAAGATCTTCTCCGGCGGCGCATTGATGGTCGTCGCGACAGTCATCTGCCAGGGAGCTGCACCCGGAACGAGCGAGTCGCCAGGCAGAGGCATGGCGGCTTCCTCCGCTGTTGCGCCCCACGTGTCCAGCCGCGGCAGAATGAGAAAGTCATACATGAGGAACAGTATGAGTATGGTCAGGCATGTCGCGATACATCCCTTCGGCGTAAAGAGAGAGCGCAGAAATCGTAGAACGGAATTTGTCTTCGGTGTGCTGGGGTAACCTGTCTGAATCATGATCCGTGTTCCTTGTGGGGGCGCTTCGAATGACGAGCTCCCGAATGCTGGCCGCTACCTGCGGCCCTTGATAATCTGGTTTGCGGCGTAAACGCCGGAGATGGCGGTAGGCTCAAGACCAAGTCCGTTATGATCCCCCGCGACATAGAGCCGCTCGCCATAGTTCTGCTCGACGTAAGCCTGACCGTACACAAACATCGCCTTCTCCCAGCCCTTGTTGCCAATCATCTCGTAGCTGTCGCAGACAAGATTGAGCAACTGCTCATCCTTCTCGCGGGTGTAGACGAGATAGGTTCCATCGTCCATCACCGCGGTAAAGACGATCTTCGAGACGAAAGGGAAGACGTTCATCTCCTTGGCCGAATATTCGTTCTTGAGCTTGGCATGGATGTGGTAGACGTAGAGCTTGCACGTCTGGCGCAATGGTTGCTTAAGGCCGAGCAGTCGCGTGGTTACGGTGGCGGGGGTAGCCAGCACAAGATTATGCGCCTTGAACTCCTGGCCCTCAGCGGTCACTACTCTGAACTGATCGAGCTGCCGTTCGACCTCGACCACCGAACCGTACCGGACGCGCCCTCCCAGGCGGTTCTCCATTGCCTTGCGGTCGAAACTGAAGCGGTGGATCGGAACCGCGAGACCCATACAGCAGTTCATCATGTCGAGCGCCGTAATGTTATCCATATCGACGCCGGTGCAGGCGTAAGAGAACTTCGAGATGTAGTCATGTGCAGCCTTCTCAAAGCCCTTTTCCCGGATGAACTGAGCGGCTGGCTTTGAGAAAAGATCCAGAACGTACGGGTCGGCCGCCATGGCCTCACGCTGCGGCATCGTCTCGCAGCGCTTCTTGTAGGGCCCGTAGTGCCGGATAAAGGTGCGCATGGCGAAGTAAAACTTGAGCAATTGCGGCAGACGCGCGATGCTGTGCCAACTGAGGGTGTTGAACCGCTCGGTCTCACTGTTATGAAAGGTGACGCTGAATGGATTGATCCACGTGCGGCGCGTCAACAGTTTTTTTGCGTTGCGATAGTTCGCCATCACAAAGTAGGCACCGAAGTTCACATGCTCCTGCTCCGAATAGCAAATGCGGCCGCCCAGGACATCGGTGAGCAGCATGAACTCTTCGTTGGCCTGCTTGAGGCGAAGGGCACACGACATTCCAGCGCTCCCGCCACCAACGATGATCGTTTTCGAATCCATAGAATCTTTCCTTTTCCTCGGCCTGAAGGACGGTCCTTCAGACGTCGATCTTGAGGCCTGTGAAGTAATCCTTGACTTCGGGCTTGAGCTCTCGAACAAGGTCGATTTCAATTGCGTTGCTTCCGCATGTCCGCGCGCAGATACCACACCCGAGACACTCCTGCGATATTTGGGCCCGATCATCTCCCAGAACGATGGCACTTTGCGGACACACTGGAACACACGCTCCGCATAATCGACAGTGCTCATTGACCTGTGCCTGCCATCCAATGGAGCGAAAGCGCCGCTTTACATCGCGAGTGGAGTTCTTCATGATATTGAGTGCAGAACAACAGCATGGGCAACAGAAGCAGAATTCGAGAAAGTTCTCCATCTTCTCGTTTTCAAAACCCCACACAAACTGTTCCACCTCAATCCAAAGTGCCTGCCCGATCAGTCCTGCATCTGCTGCGCGATCGATGAGAGCGCACGCTTCATCGGCGGAAACAACCCTGCCCAACCCATGTTTCTCAGTGACGCGCGCTGCATCACCGAGAAAGATGCATGCGATTTCGTGCGAGTAGTTTTTGCAGCCATGAGCGTCACGGCACAGGCAGCGGTTCAGCGCCAACCGGTAAGAGGCTTTCCGAACGGCATCCTTCATCATGTCGATCGGCACAGCGACTTTCTGGGCTTGCTTCGATAGATCGACATGAAGTGGAACCTTCACTCTGAGCGGCAGCGTAACCCCTTGCGTGAATCGCCTATCGTATGGACTGAACATAAGGGCCCATTTGAATAGCGATCCAACGATGGGGTACTTGGATGCTTTGGCAAGCGTGGGGAGAGTGCGAAACGCTGCCGCGGTCAGTTTCCACGTCTTCGGCGTGGTTCCAATCCTGTCTTTGAACCAGTCCTGAAAGCCGGTGCCTTTCGATCTAGGTTTGTAGCCAATCATGTGTCACCACTCATTGAATCGACTCGGGTTATCGCCTCTACGGCTATCCATTGGTGTCGAGGGGATGTATTAGAAGCGATACACAAGGCCGGTAGTGACAACCGTGGGATAGAGCCTCACGTGAGCCTTTACAGGAATGGTTCCTTCAAGCGCACCGTGCGCATCGACCACCAGCCAGGTCTGCCACCAATCCGCATAGACTCCCCACCTTTTGCTGAACATATAGTCGGCTCCAGCTCGCGCGATGGGACTGAAGGCGTTGTGCACCATGAGGTCGTGAACCGTCGCATCGTGTTTCTTGAAAATGATCAGATATGTGGCTCCCACGCCGACATACGGTTGCAGGGCCCCCAAACCGAGAAAATGATAGTGCGCCGCCAGTACGCCCGGGCCATACCGCACCGCGCCGAGGTTGCCATAAGGCGCAACAGACTGCTGTCCACTCATCGTCGATTTGGGCGGAACTCCAACAGTAAGGGAAGCCGCGATGTTTTTCGTAAAATAGTATCCGGCATCGAATGTTGCGGTGGCTCTGTTCGAAACAGAAACAGACGTGCCTGGAATGGGAGTGCCGGCTGCGCTCATCGTCGAAGCCGGATGAAAGAACACTCCGCTGGCACCGACTCGTCCATACCATCTGCTGAAGTCTCTGGGTTTCACGACGGCATTGGTCGCAGAACCTGTAGCCGCTGCAGCCGGTTGAAGTTGAGCCGCATCTTGCTGAGGTGGATCCTGCGCGGCAACTGCGGTGACGCAGCTTGAGCCGGCAACTGAGATCCCCAGCAGAAGAAGAGAAATGCGGAAGGTCGCACTACACGATAAAGCCATATGAACTCCGTTCATTGATTCATTTCGATCGCGTCGAAGCACATCGAAGTCAAAACCGCCTGCTTCGGCGCGATAGCCGTTCAAACCCGCAGCATCGCAAAGGCAGGAAGCGCACGGAGGCTCCGCGCGGTTGCGCGGGCCCGACCGGCTACTCCAATTCCTGCTCTCTCGAAGCCCGGGATGATCAACTGTGATGCTCTCTCGGAAGCGGAGGCCGGACGCCATACTTAAGTATGGCGAGAGCATCATGTGTGATGACGGGCACAAGCCACGAGCGCTTCAGGCGCGGCTTTGCTTCTCTGCGCAACTCATGTGAATGGACGAAGGGATTGCTCTCAAGGTGCGAACCGAGATCAGGCAATCAAGGTCAAACTGCGCGCCCGCATAACCGCGGCAGAGCGGTTCTTGACGTTCAATTTTGCGTAGATCTTGTAGAAATGCCACTTCACCGTCGGCAACGCGATCCCGGTGCTGTCGGCGATTTGCTGATTCGATAAACCAGCCGCGGCATGGCGAAGCAGATCGAGTTCTCGCGCCGTGAGTGCTTCCTGCGGATCTCCGACGGTCTCCCTTGGAGCTGGCGGTTCAGTCGACGCGGGTCTTTCGCCCCCACGCGAACGACCCAGTGAATCGAACAGTGTCTGCTCGTCCGGATCAACAAAGAGCCACTGGCGGGGCGGTACGTGGCGAATGATCTCCTGGACACACTCTATATGCTGCAGAAACGGACCCACGCCCCGACGCTTCCCGGCAATTCGAATCGCACGATAGAGAGAACTGCGCGCAAGGCTTATGTCTCCCAGCTTCTGCGCACTGCAAGCCCTGATGACCTGCAATTTCACGACCTGTCCTCTCCGCTTGAATGCTTCTGCTTCCTTTAACATGTCTGCACATAGCGCGCATACTCGCTTATGCGTACCTTGCGTGAAGAAGTACTCGAGGTGAGTCATCTTCTTGAGTTCGTAGACATATTGGGTGCGGTACTCCGAAGAGATCGTGATCGTGGAATCGGGGTCGTCGAGCACCATTCCGATTAAATCCGCAAAATGACGCGCCTCCTCGACTCGATCAAGGCGCAGAAGTTTCCTGATCAGGAAACAGTGCGCCACGAAGTTCATTGGCTGGGGATAGGAAGCGATAAGGGAGATGATCGCTGAAGGCGAGAAGACGTCATCCTGCCGGCCATTCCACAGTTCCATTGCAGTCTCAACACCGCAGAAAGCTATCTCGCTCACTCCATGGGAGGGCAGGCTCGCCAGGCATCGCGACAAACATGTGCGAGCTTCGTCCCGTCTTCCCATTTCAGACAAGCAACATGCTCTGAGGACAGATATGGTCAGAACGATGTTGGCGTTCGCTCCGAGTCTGTCGACGGCTTTGGCGTATGCCGGTTCGAGAACCGTCAGGCACTGCGAATACTCGCCCTCATAGAAATCAATCTGGGCAGATAGAGCGGCCACCCAGGCTTGGCCATAGTCGCTCACGGTGGCGTTGATTCCGGAATAGGCAGTTTGGATAGCGTTGCGAGCAGCCCTGAAGTCGAAATTCGTAGTGGCGTAAATGGCTACCGCACAAGAAACAGTTGCAGTGCTTATGTTGTTCGCCGACGAAGGGCTATCGAGCCACTTCCGTCCCTCCACTCCGGCCTCGCCGAGATCCTCACGAAACACGTTGACGAGGATGCGGAGTTCCTCGAACTTTCGAAGAAATGACGCCACCGCTTCGGGCGGCTCGCTGACCATCTCACCTCTGACGTAGCGTTTCCACAAGACTGTGGATTGCTCGTATGCTGATTCCGGTTGGCGCGAGAACAGAAGCGCCCACGTATACCAGTAGTCTGATTCCATACTCAGGGAGATGCCTCGGTCCCTGGCGCATTGAACCCATCGGGTATAAAGCGTGAAATCTCCCTTCTGGCCCACTACGACGGGAGCGATCAGATGGAGCGTGTGGGAAATGAGTTCGGATGACGAGCTTTCAAAAGCACAGGAAATTGCGTCAGAGAAACGCCCTTTGCGTCTATACCACTCCGATGCCCGCGCCAGAAGCACTTCTCTGCGCTCGGCAGGGATCCTTCTCTCGGCCTCGAGCTTCAGGAACTCCTTAATCAGGGAGTGCATTCGCAACGCCCGTCCATTCCGGTCCAGAGGGAAGACAAAAGCATTTTCCTCCGACGCGGTGTTCAGGTATTCCTTAGCTCTGTCTTCGCCAGTGAGATTGCGGCACGCCTCGTAAGACAGCTCCTGCAAATATGAGCTCTCGAGAAGGAACTGGACATAACGGCCATCTTGCGAATCGAGCAGTTCATGGCGAAGCTGAACCGACAACTCTCTGTCCTCGCCCGAGAATTCATTAATCAATCTCCCGGGATTGCTTGAGCCCTCTGTGATCCTGGTCAAAAGGGCCACTGCCATGGGCCAGCCTTCAGTCTTTTCGAGAATACGATCGATATCTGCTTCCGATATTGACAGGGAACGTTTGTCCACGAGAGCAACCACATCGGCCCGGGAGAATCGAAGATCGTCACTGCCTAGATGCAGCAAACGTCCTTCTGTGGAGCCGCGCGCAACATTGAAATCAAGGCGCCGCGAAGTGGCAACGAAGAATTGACAACGTCCAGATGGCTCCAGGAGCAATGCGTCCAGGAGATTGCCAAGAGATCGATCACGGCAGATTCCGAGATCGTCGATAAAGACGCGTAATGGCTCTTTTCGACGAGACAGAAGACGCAGGATGGTATCGGCGGGATCTGTCCCTTTCGGCAAGGCGACTTTGGTCGCGCGAGGTTCTCCGGCTGCGTTCCTGAACAGAACCGCGAGATCACCCAAACTCTTGTCGTCCTTCGATAACCCGATCCAGAGAGTATTGACTCCTTCAGAATCGGAGTAACCGCGCAGCTTGCTCAATAGCGTTGTCTTGCCATATCCAAGAGGACCTTCCAGGATTGTGAGCACATGTTTTTCCAGGGACTCCCGCAGGCGCAGGAAAAGCTGCGCATCGAGCGTGGCACAGGGATATTGCGGAGCAAGTGTCTGTTTCTGCGATAGCTCGAGGTGTCGTGTCATGGTACCAATCTCCCTGAAAGCCGTCGCCGGTCCGGCCTGGTCCCTGGGGTTGCACTGAGTTCGAGGTTCCGGTCGCCGACCGGTCGCGACAACAGCCTTTGTGCCACATCAACTTGCCCGGCGGTCGTCCCTGCTCCTGTCAGGACCTGGTCTAGTTGCGTCGCCATCGCTCGTCATGCACTCAAGATCGAGCTGTCGCGATCGTTGGACGCGCGTTCTAATTCTCTCAGAACCTTGACGGCAACCTCGCCCTCTTCGCGCTGGATGTTTGCCAGAAGTCCCGCGCGCAACTCTCGAATCACCTTGTCGAGTTCTTTTCCGAGTCTCCGGCCTTTCGACGTCAGGTGAACTGTCTTCGCCCTTCGGTCGATAGGATCAGGCTTGCGCTTAAGGAGTCCTTCGCGCTCGAGTTCGTCGAGGGAACGGACAATGGCAGCCGAGTCGATTCCTGCCTCATCGGCGATCGTCTTTTGCTGAACCCCGTCGCCCAGCCGGGCGACGACAAGAATAGGCGCCGCTCGGGAGAGCGATATGTGATGCCGGGCCAGAGCAGCGCCTGCGGCTCGTTGCCATGCACGCCCTGCCGGCAGCACCATCCAGGTCAGAGCCTCCGACCAATCGTCCTCAAGTTTGTATGACACGAAACAAACTCCTTTCTTTCAAAGTGTGTGACACGTCACAAATTGACAAGTCAATCATTATTGTGATCTAAGAGAAAATGCGGCAGCGAACCCCAATTCGCGGCCGCACCAATTCGGTATCCAAGGAGTGTCGATCCAATGAACAGACTAGAGGGGAAAGTCGCCCTGATCACGGGTGCGGCCCGCGGCATGGGCGAAGCGCATGCAGAGCGATTCGTCGCCGAAGGAGCCAAAGTCATCTTAACGGATTTACGGCAGGATGCCGGAAGCGCACTTGCGGAGAGGCTGGGAAAGAACGCCATCTTCATCCAACAGGATGTGACCAGCGCTGGGGACTGGACGAGAGTCGTCGAGCACGGGGAGAACGCCTTCGGCACCATTACAGTGCTTGTGAATAATGCGGGTATCCTTGGCCCTATCGCAAGGACCGAGGCGATGAGCGAGGAGAGCTACCTGAAGGTATGCGCAATCAACCAGACTTCGGTGTTTCTGGGCATGAGGGCAGTGTTGCCCTCGATGTTGAGGGCCGGAATCGGATCGATCGTGAACGTCTCTTCGATTGCGGGAATCACTGCTATCTATGCCAATCCGAGCCTCGCATACGTCGGGAGCAAGTTCGCCGTGAGAGGCATGACGAAGGCAACCGCCATTGAGTACGGTCCGAAGAACATCCGGGTGAACTCCGTTCACCCAGGGTTTATTCACACCCCGATGATGGAGGAAGCGGCTGGAGAGAACGGCGACACCGCTCTCGAAATGATTCCGCTCAGACGTTTCGCACGGCCTGAGGAGGTCACCAACCTCGTACTCTTCCTTGCGTCCGACGAATCTTCGTTCATCACGGGCGCAGAGCACATCATTGATGGTGGTATGACCGCTCAATGAGCGCCTGAAGCTAGGCGCGTGGCGAGCGCCGGTAGAGAGGTGTCAATGCGGAGTTGCTGCGAACGCTACCGTTCGAGGGTTCCCTGCAGTCGCGAATGTTTCCCGGCGGCTTCGGATGTCGTAGATGCCAATCTGTTCGCCGACAGACACCCGCGATTCAGCTGACAATAGGTGGAGCTAACGCTTCACTGACGCCATAGCGGGCCTGGAGCTTGAGCCATTCAGCTACTGCCTGGGAGTCCTCGTTTGCATCGATCTCGGTGATCTTGCCCCAGCGCATTTTCACGATGTGCACTCCGTGGTTGGAATAGGCCGACCCGTCCGGTCCTGTAGCTGCATTCGTCCACCGCACAATGATGATTGTGTTGTGCGGCCATCCCTTCACCCACACTTCGCGTACGGTCAACTTCATATCGGGACCAAGCCGAGCCAATCGATCGAGCCATTTTCCCAGAGCCTCGCGGTCGTGGCGCTCACCCCCCAGAGCGTGGGTGCCGCCAAAGCGATGATGGACATTCGGGACACAGTCTTTCAACAGCGATATGAAATCGCGCTGGTTGACCCGCTCGAAATTCTTCTTCGCGATTCGCTTGACAATAGCGTGATACATCTCCAACCTCCGATGCATTTGATTCATTGGGGATCGCGGTGCCGCAACACATCCCTGTCGAAATTGGCGGCCGACGGTGTCTACTTCGTTTCACGCTGCTTCTTTTCCGGCCGGATCGATTCGTAGGGTTGGTTGAGAAATTGACGGAGGATGGGCCGAAGATGTTCAAACTCCGACTTTTTCCCAAACGCCGTTGAAAGAGCTCCGTCCTCGGCCAGCGTAGCGAAACCGTGCACCAGGGCCCATGCCGAAACTGCACGCTGGCGGGCAAGTTCCGGGGTCTTTTCAGACCGGTGAGACAGCTCAAGGATGACTCCAAATGCTTCCGCGGCGGCGCGGCCCAGTTCCTGGTACTTCGTTTTGTCCAGTCCTGCATTGAAGATGACGTCGAAGTAATCTGCATGAGCCGAGGAGAAGCGCAGGTAAGCCATGCCCGCTTCAAGCATCTGCTCCTTAACTCCGCTCACCTTGGTTGCAGCCTCACGCAATTCAAGGGTCATAAGGTGACATCCGTCGCAAGCGAGCTCAGCCAGGAGAGCATCCTTGTCTTCAAAATGCCTATAGGGAGCTGCGGCCGTGACTCCGGCCAGGCGTGAAGCCTCATTCAGCGAAAAGCCGCGCGGGCCTTTCTCTCGAACCAGGTGCAGAGCCGTTTTCTTAAGCGAAGCCTTCAAATCCCCGTGGTGGTAAGTATCCTCCACTTTTGCCCGCGCCGTTGCTCTTTTCGTTGCCATTCGCTCCCTTCCAATTCTTCGGAATCCTTTCGTCGATTCCTGCGTCTGATGGTAATGTAAACAGTATTGACATGTAATGTCAATATTGTTTACATTGTCCACCACGGAGGAAAGTTGCGATGAACTACAAAGGAATGACGGCCCTCGTCACAGGGGCATCGGTAGGGTTGGGCGAGGAGTTCGCCCGGCAGTTGGCGGCGCAGGGCGCCAATCTGGTTCTGGTTGCCAGGTCACGCGACAAGCTGGCCAGGCTTGCTACATCGTTGCAGCAGCAGGCGCACGTGGAGGCAACGGTTCTGCCCGCGGACCTCTCCTTGCCGGAAGAAGTATCCCGGCTTGTCGAGGAAGTGAAGAACCGCAATCTCAAGATCGACCTTCTGATCAACAACGCCGGCTTCGGGATCTTCGAGAATTTTCTCGACATCCCTCTTGAGCCGCAGATGGAACAACTCGATGTGAATGTGCGTGCCTTAGTGGCTTTGACACATGCATTCGTGCCCGACATGGTCGCAAGCGGACGCGGCGGGGTGATCAATATGTCCTCTACGGCTGCCTTCCAGCCTCTCGCAGGAGCTGATGTTTACGCGGCAACCAAAGCATTTGTGCTCCTATTCAGCGAAGCTCTCTCGCTGGAATTGGAGAACAGTAGAGTCCACGTTCTGGCGTCCTGTCCAGGCCCGGTTGCCACGCAGTTCTTCGCGCACATGAATCCGAAGCTCCAGGCAAAGCAGATGGACCAGCCCACGACCGTGGTAAGGGACACTCTGCAGGCTTTCGCAAAGGGGAAGCGGGTGGCCTATCCAGGCAAACTTCTTGTGCGGCTTAGCACATGGGGTGCGCGCCTCATGCCGCGCAACGTGATCCTGCGCGTGGCAGCCGGAACGGTCAAGAACCTTAATCAAAAGCCCTAACTGAAGCCCACGTCAAAACATTCGTTGGATTAAAATGGGCGACTCCGCGGTCCCTTTTGAAGTTCAACAAGCAGCCACTTCTCAGATCCAAAGGAGGTCACCCGTTTGTGCGCGTCAGCCTGGCAGGTGATGAGCTCCATCACGGCAAAGACGAACGAATGCGTCCGGGTTTAAGCAACAAGCAAATTACTCCTTGACTCTTATCACGATCTTGCCAAAGGGACCTTTGGAGAGGCGGTCGTAGGCCGCTAACGCATCACTGAAAGGAAACACAATGTCGATGACAGGCCGCAGTTGGAACTGCTCAAACGCGCGAGCCATATTCTCAAGCGCCCGACGTGGACCGGTTGAGATTCCGCGCAGGACGGCTTGCCGCCTGATCAGCGTGAATAGTGGAACCTCTGAGGAGAAAGCTTCGAGACCGCCAATGATCGAAATTGTTCCACCCGCCTTCAGGGCTGTCATGGAACGCACTACGCTTGTGCCACCGACCACTTCGAGGATGTGATCGACACCTCTTCCCGACGTGATTCTCAGCGTCTCCTTGTCCCATTCAGGAGTTTGCACATAGTTGATTCCGCTCATTGCGCCGAGGGCTTTTACGCGTTCTAGCTTCTCCTCGCTGCTGGACGTCACAATCACGTGGGCACCAAGCGCCTTTGCGATCTGTAAACCAAACAAAGAGACGCCCCCAGTACCTTGCACGAGAACGAATTGGCCAGCACTCAGTTGTCCCTTCTCGACCAGGGCCTGCCAGGCCGTAACGCCGGCGCATGAGATAGAAGCGGCTTCGTCGTCACCCAAATACTTGGGAGCAAATGCGAGCGACTGTTGATCGAGGACGAGGTATTCAGATAATGCGCCCTGAATCGTACTGCCCAGAGTGTGCGTATTCTCGTCACCAGCGGGGTCTCCGTCGATCCATTTCGTCGCATAGAGAGTGATAACCCGGTCGCCTGTCTTGAACCGGGAGACATCCTTTCCAATTTCGACAATCTCTCCTACGGCGTCTGCCGCCTGGGTCGTTGGAAAACTCATATCGGGGTTGTACAGCCCATCAACGATGAGCTTGTCGCGGTAATTGAGTGAAACGGCACCGACGCGGACCAGGACCTCAGTCGGCCCAGGTTTCGGAACGGGTTTGTCGGCCAGCTTCAGATTTTCCAGCCCGAAGCCACGAAGTTCCCAAGTCTTCAATGTAAACCTCCTTTATTCCATGATTCGAGTAATATCGAACAATAGTACAATCGAAATATAGATTGCGCTCGTCGGCGTGTCAATTCCCGAACCGAAGCTGGAGGAAACCATTCGAACATTTCTCCCAAATCAGCCCGAACGGGACGACCTATCGCTGACCGCGATCCTGTATGCGCTCAGCGACGAGATTCGCCTCGGGATTGTCCGCGAATTGCACGAGCGTGGGCCATGCGCATGCGGCGAGTTCGAGATAAACCGGCCCAAATCTTCTTTGTCCCATCACTTCCGAGTCTTGCGGGAGTCTGGAGTCGTCGCGACTAGCCGGGTGGGGACAACGCTGATGAATACCCTGCGAAAGACTGATCTCGACGCCCGGTTTCCAGGACTCTTGGACGCGATACTGTCGTCGACGTTTCCCAAACCGAAGAGGCGGGAATCCGGATCCTCTGCGAATTCAGGGCGACGAAGAGCAGCAAGAGGTTGACAGTCCATCGTTTGATCGAGAGGCACACACTACCTGCATCATCGGCAGCCGCCCGGTAGCGTTCCATCGGTCTCAATCAATAGCGCATTCCGCCTTATACTGTCAGCAAGTGCTCGATGACAAAGCGGGCGAGTTTCAGAGTTCGGTTTGCGAACGGCAAACCACTGCGCCGAGTGATGCCGATGACCGGAGGGCAGGAACGCAGATCGGCACATTACGCTTTGAAAGTGCTCATAGCTGCTGCACCCGCAGCTTTAGCATGGTTGAAATCAGACTGTGTCAGGGTTCACATGCGAAGAAAGGTCATGGACGCGGCAACCTGACGCGAATTGCGCGTTGTATAGTGTCGCTTTTCCGCTCAGGAGGGCACTAGCCTGAAAACGTCGCCAGAGCGTGCTCCCAGAACCGGCGGTCTCCACTAGATTTGAATCTGCGTCGAATTCTGCGTTTTCAACGTATAGTCGTGTTTTTCTCAGGAAGGGTAAGTTCCATGAATCAATCGCGCCGAAAACCTATCCGTCGTCATCCAGGAAGACCCGCAAAGGACGTGCCAGACGGAGCGCTTGTCCTGCTTCGGGCAGCGCAGTCAGCCTTTGCGCGAGATGGATTCAAAGCTGCCACCCTGCGCCAGATTGCAGATGCGGCTGGTGTCGATCATGCCCTTGCAGTGCATCGGTTCGGCTCAAAAGAGGCGCTCTGGAAGGCCGTGATCGAACAGCAAGCAGTTTATCTGAACCCCTTCATCGCAGCGTTAACGAAATTGCAGACCCAGACCGATATTCCGATCAGAGCCCGTCTGGAAATGGCCTTCCAGCAGATGGTTGCCGCAACACTGGGCGACCCGGAATGCGGCATGTTCCTTTCTCGCATCAGTCTGGAAAACGGCGAAAAACTCGACCTGTTGGTGGAGAAGTTGTTGCGGCCCTATTACGATGCGCTTCACCCTCTGCTTGTCGAAGGGGCACGCAGTGGTGTCATCCGTGGCCAACAGTTGGACACCCTTTACTTCATGCTCATTCATGCGGTTTGCATGACAGCCTCCTACAGCCACGTCCTCAGATACTTCGATGTCCGTGCTCAGGATGGCGACAGACTGAAGAAGGATATGACCCAATTTCTCATCGTGAATTTCCTGGATGATGTTCCAGCCAATGTCGCGAAGAGAGGCGTACGCAGCAAGCGTGTGTCTTCAGGAGCTCGCTTCCCAAAAGCAAAGCCGCGCGCGAGCTGACCTGGCCTGAGTCCCTACCAAACGCAAATCTTCAACCGGTTGAGGAATTCGTGTGAGCGTCACCCATCCTCGGGACTCAAGGGGCACGGCCCAGGCTCAAATCGTTTACCGATTTGTTCCTATTCGGAAGTTTTGAGCGTTAACATCGCCGTGTCTTGCCCTTGCGATTGGTTCACTGGCTTGCCGGCAACGATCCGAATGGCACCTCCATCAGTTTTGCTGATAGCGCGATTCTGACGCTGCACTCAGCGCAGACCGCACACTTCGAATGGCTGAGTACCGGTCGTTACCGTTTCATCTCACTCCCATCACCGGGCAGGGCGAGCGCTCTGAAATCTGCTTTCCGGTGTTGCCCACCAGGATTCTGTGTTGCGGCATTCCGACGATCAGCAGGTCCACGCGCTTCTCCCGAGCGCACCTGAGGATGCTTCCGACTTCATCGCCGTCCATTAGCTCCGTATCGATCCACAGCCCGACGGCCTTTGCGCGCTGTCGTGCGTCTGCCTGGAGAGACGAATAGAGCTTCCGTTTGTCATCCTTCCACTGGGAAGATGTGTAGGCAATTGGAGAGAAAGAGTAGTAAGCCGGCTGCGGCTCGATGACACTAATGGCCGTCAGTTCTGCCGGCAGATCTATTGCCAGTCCAATCGCCACTTGCAGTGCGCGGGCTGCCTCCGGAGACTCGTCAAGAGCAACCAGGATATTTCGAAACATAACCGGTCTCTTTCCCGTCAGGTCTGGCGCCGGGATTGGGATAATTCACCCTGTGGTGAATATTATGCCAGAGGATTCTCTCCCATGAACAGACTGGCCAAGAGCACCGTGCCGGCGGCAGCATGGACCCTGCCCGCGGATGTACCGCAGGGAGTTCCGTGTGGCGGCCTCCGATGCAATTAATGGATAGAAGCTCGCGTCCTCATTTGAGGAGCCATGTTAATTTCAACTATGCGATTTGTTGAAGATTTGCGGAAACTGCCAGACTAATCGCATCATCGATGATTTACGGAAGCATAGTTGCTGCTATGTGTTTTGGACCCAGGATTTGGACGGGGGCCCCGCTGGCAAGCCTGATCTGCGTTTCGCCTGGACCACTCAAGCGTTTGGGAGGAACAAAGCCTTAGCTAAAGAAGGTCCTGACTACACGCGGTTCAGAACTGAACTCCTGGGGAGAAATCATCTGAGACCGTCCCTAGGTTGGCGTGACAACCCTGGATCTCGCGGGAAAACTCAATGAGGATTAGGGGCTCTCCTTCTACGGGGCATCGTGGGCCGCGCTGCCCATCTCGCGAGAGGCTCTGACCAACTTCTTGCGTTCAGCCCGCAGCTTGAGGAACGACTTGGCCTCCGCGTAGAGCCGAGCCGTGTCACGATTGACGAGCGCCTTCCAGATCACGCGCGCAGCCGCCTTCGGCCGGAAATAGTATTCGTCGTAGAAACGATGTACCATCTCCAGCACATAATCGGTGGGCAAGCCAGGGTACTCGATGTGCGCCAACTGATGGCCGCCACCATCCTCCATGCGGGTATTGGTGATGAACCCGTTCACTTTCGCGTACTCGTAAAACTCCGTGCCAGGGTACGCATGCGCAATCGACACCTGGATGGTCTCCGCATCAAGGGTTTTGGCGAAGGTGATGGTGTTCCGAATTGATTCTTTGGTCTCGCCTGGCAGGCCCAGGATGAAGTCACCGTGAATCGTAAGGCCGAGGTCATGGCAGTCCTTCGCGAAAGCCCGTGCCCGCTCTACCGTTGCTCCTTTTTTGATGTTTTTCAGGATTTGCGGATCGCCCGACTCAAAACCGGTGATCAACAGCCTGCAGCCCGCATCCTTCATAGCTTTCAGCGTCTCGCGGTCGGTGGTCACGCGCGAATTGCAGCTCCATGTGAGCCCGAGCGGCTTGAGCTTCTCGCACAACTCGATCGTGCGCGCCTTTTGAATATTGAAGGTATCGTCGTCGAAGAAGAATTCCTTGACTTCGGGAAAGTTCTCCTTGGCCCATTTCAACTCCGCGGCCACGTCGTCTGTGGAGCGTTTGCGCCATGCATGTCCGCTCAGAGTCTGCGGCCACAAGCAGAAGGAGCATTGTGCGGGGCAGCCGCGCGTCGAGTAGAGGGCAATATAGGGATGGAGCAGGAATGGCACGTTGTAGCGCGTCACGTCGAGGTCACGCTTGTAGACCTTGGTCGCCCAGGGCATAGCGTCGAGGTTCTCGATTTGGGGGCGGTCAGGATTATGGACGACGTGCCCGTCTTTCTTGTAGCTGATGCCAAGGATCTCGCTCAGCGGCCTGCCGTTGGCAAACTCGATGACGGAGTAGTCAAACTCGCGGCGGCAGATGAAGTCAAGCGCCGAGCACTCCTTCAGCGCGCGATCGGGGTCGGTGGTAACCGGCGGGCCCACAAAGGCGATGCGAATGGGCGGATTGGCTCTCTTGATCGCCTCGGCAAGCCGCTGGTCGCTTTCCCAGCCCACCGTGGAAGTGAAGAGCACCAGAAACTCATAACCCTTGGAAATCCGGATGGTTTCCTCTGGCGAGATGTGATGGGGAGATGCGTCGAGTAGACGCGCACCCTCAAGCAGGCCGGCCGGATAGGAAAGCCACACCGGATACCAGTACGATTCGATCTCACGCGTCGCCGGCCACCGTGAACCGGCGCCACCATCGAAACCCGCAAACGAGGGCGGGTTTAGGAATAGGGTCCTTAAAGGCATAGATTCCCAGTCATCTCCAGCAATCGATCATCGTTGTTCCACCAGACGTCGAACGCTATCGTTCACTGGCGATCGACCTCGCTGCACGCGGTGGGATCAGGCGCGGCTTCGATGCGGCGAGCGATTCTCCGCGTAAGCATTGAGAAAAACATGTACGGCCTCTTTTACATTCAAGCCAATGGCCGCTCGAGGCATCAGGTAACTGTTATTGAGCTGCGCCCTCAACAGTGACTGTCCGCAACAGAGCGACCAGAACATCTCGGCAGCGTACTCTGGGTGATCGCCCTTGAACTCGGGATGGCTGCGGAGGTAATCTCCCAGCATTCCCATCGAGCGCTTTGGGCCGGCCTCCCAGAACTTACGCGCAAGCCGCGGGAAGCTCGGTGCTTCTGCGATGAAGAGCTTATACAAGGCGAGCTTTTCGGGATGCGACATGACCCGCAGAAGATGGGTCCCAAATCTCTCGAGAACCTCCTCGAGCGGCTCTCCTGGCACCAGAACCTCTGCGAATGACTCCTGCAATTCGTGCGTCTTACGCGTAATGACGGCGACGAAGAGCTCCGCCTTGGTCGGATAACACGAGTAAAGAGTGCCCTTAGAAGCGCCCGCGCGGTTTGCGATCTCCAGAACATTCGCATTCTTATAGCCCTGTTCGAGAAAGACCTTGGCGGCGGTATCCAACAGATGTCGCCTGCGACGTGCTACGTCACAGGCAGCGGGTCTGCCCGCACCAGGACGTTTCCGCACAGCGGTTTTCTTCATCTTGAGAGCAGTTTGGCTCATGCAAACCTCACCCCGCACTATCCGCCATTGGCGTTTGCTCAGCGCAGCTTAGCACCGAGCACCTATATGGCAGCCGTTTTAACAAGCGGAGGTAACGCTGACAACAGAGTCGGGAAGTAATCGTACCCACGAGTTTAATTTTACAGCGTGTCGCGTCATGAATGGGAAATACTATTTGAACCTGACGGTACGATTACGCGTGCCGGGCGATCTTCGACAAGAATTATTGCGTGCTCACCCGGGCCGATAAGGGCCGAGTGGGTCGCCAGAGCGGATTTGAAACCGCCTTTCGCGCGCGGTCAAGTTGCCCCATCGCGGATGTGCATAGCATCCCGCCGGTTCGCCTGATCCTGATCCCAGCGAGCGGCGCGCCCATGAGCGTGAAGCGGCTTCCGCCAGCAGATTAGCTGGATAGCGAAGTCTGCAACTTGGGCCTTCAATGCTCAGTCCTGATGCGTCGTTTGTCGGGTTGATAATCGAACAGGGTTCGACCCTGGGTTGGCAAAGCACTGTTCGGTTGGCAGACTGGATATGTCAATCGTCCAAAGGATCCGCCGCGAGGCGGGATCCTCGGGCTCAATAGACACCCAAGATGCTACAGCGGACCTTTTCTGCGATGTTATGAACGGTGCCTCCCCAAATCCGCGACATGCTGGCGTGATGTCGCCTGCCGATCACAAGGAGATCGGCGCCGGACGCAGCGATATGATCGACAATGGCCTGAACCTCATCCCCTTCAACAATCGCTCCATCGGCCTGGATTCCGCTCGCGGAAGCCTGCTTCAGCCCCTCATCTTGCAGGTGCTGATAAAAAGCATTGCGCTCTTCCAGAAGCTTCTGTCTCGCCCCGGGGATCTCTGCGTCCATGTACGCAGCGTACGTTGGAAGCGGCTCCCCCACAGTCACGATTCGCAATTCGGAATCGAGTCGCTTTGCTAATTCAATCGCACTCGCGAGTGCCCGCTTGGCCTCGCGCGATTCGTCCAGTGCCACAAGGATTTTCTTATACATAGGGCCTCCAGGTTCTGGGCGGACTTGCTTCTGTGACCATCCGAATTCCGCTTTTGTGAAAACAGCAAAGCGAGGGGAATACAAGCTTTAACTGAGATGCCTGTGGCGGGTTGGTGGATTCAATCGTAGCGAGCGAAATCGTCAGTGCTGCTGACCGTGTCGCGCGCCCCACCGCCACATATCCTTTAGCAAGTGAATCGCCGAGGTGCTCGAATCCCGCCCATGCTGCGTTTCGCAACTGTCTATGAAGGCGAGATCACTTCATGACGAACGAGGGGGGAGAGTCGCCGTCTATGAAGCCATTAGGAATCCTGAGAAGCGAGAACCGCCCGCCTGCTTTCCGGCGGGCGGTTCCGCACAGGACCGAAGCTCAGGCTCCCACGGGGTAGGGGAGGCCCACGGCGATCGCAGGCCGCTTCACCGCTCGAGCGGCTTCGCGCACCACGAAATAACTTTGCACGCTGAACCACACGAACCAGATCGCGAAGCCGAAATGGAAGTTCCACCAGCCGTCAATCGCCAGAGGTCCGTAATTGAAATACGGCATGATGGTTTCAAGGACAAATGACACGGCCGTAACCAGCGCCAACCAACTGACCCATTTCGGAAACAGCGGAGCATGGCTGCGCTCGAAGAGCCCAAACAACCCGATTCCCAGCAGTTGGACGTTCGTGACGTTGTAAGTCATGTCGAAGACATACCACGTGGACAGGTGAACCGCCTTGATCAATTCCGGCTCTATGCCCGGAGTGCCGGCCCATCGTGCGCACCAAGCCCACATCGCTGCGGTGCAAACGATGAGGAAGGCGGTCAGAGCGCCGCCGATCAACTGCATCGCGGAGAGAAGCAGCACCTTCTCCCGCTGCCACATCTGATAGGAAAGTACAATCGACCACGGCATGTAAAGAATGCCGATCGAACTCGACAATGCCATGCCCAGCAAGATGGAGTCATGGTACCTCAGGTAATACTGCTCCACCAGTTGCTGGCCAGTGAGCGCCTGCGAGGGGCAGGGATAATTGTGACCCATGATGCACCAGGTCACCACATAGCACAATACCCAGGCGGGCCCTGTCCAGGCCGTCCAATAGGCGATTTTCTTTAGCACATCCTCGTTCATCTCCGCTTCTCCTTTTCGCTCCTGCAGTGTCTCCTTGCGTTCTTGTTCGGTCAATCTTTAAAATAGATCGAACGTCCGATTGAAAGTGTATGTCGAGGTCCGTAAAATAGTCAAGCAGGTGTTCTGGACTCGCTGCGCCGATCGACCGGGCGAAACGCATAACGGCTTGTCGGCTCGATGAGTGGCAGAAGTCAGGTGAATGCAGGAAGCGAGGTTTGTTTGACAATAGGACAAGCGTCCGATAATCTGGAGACGATCGGACAAACGTCCGATCCGGAATGAACGGTCGAAGGCTCGATGATGAATGCCGCTAGCTCCAATGCTCTTACCTTTATCCTCCATGCGCCTGGACATACCGGCGCGGAGGATGAGGTCGTCATGCATCCGGACGACCTCGTTATACGGGGATGGAGCGCTGGACACAGCGTGACGGTGACCGCGGTGGCACGAGCGGCGGGGCGATTAGCCGCTCGCGAAAGCGTCACAAGAGGAAGTGTCGAGTTCGGACCGTTGCTTCAGGCGGCGACTGGGGCTTCCATGGGCGGAGAGGTGCGCATTGCCGCAGTTGGCTCTTCTTCGGCTGAGCGTATTACCCTGGCGATTGTCGGGCGTGATGCCTCTGGAGACAAACGCAATGCGAGTCCCTTTTTGGCTCGGCTCTTCGGCGGAGGAGCCAACACAGCGCCACTCCACGCTGGAATGACGGATGCTCAGGCGTTCGGCAACCGAGTCCTGGCGGTCGGCAACCTCCTCCGCCACGATGGTTTGAAGCTGCGCGTGGTCGAAACCGCGCCCCGGGGTGTGGTGGTCGTCAACGCGGCGACGGTGACCTCCAAAGTCGACCCTGATAACCGGCGCACGTCCTATCAGGATGTCGGGGGCCTGTCCGGAGAGGTGGCTCACATCCGTGAGATGGTGGAACTGCCGCTTCGTCATCCGGAGGTCTTCTCCCAGCTTGGCATTGATGCTCCGCGCGGTGTGCTTCTATACGGTCCGCCCGGATGTGGAAAGACTTTGATCGCCCGCGCGATCGCACAGCAGACAGATGCCTATTTCCTCAGCATCAATGGCCCGGAGATTATCCAGAAGCACTACGGAGAATCCGAGGAACTGCTGCGCAAAGTATTCGAAGACGCGCAGAAGCATCCCGCTTCCATCCTGTTTATCGATGAAATCGACGCTCTGGCTCCAAACCGGGAAACCGTGCTCGGTGAAGTGGAGAAGCGTGTTGTTGGCCAGCTTCTGGCTCTGATGGATGGTGTGGCATCGCGCGGCCGGGTGGTGGTGATGGCCGCTACGAATCTACCCAACAGCGTCGATCCTGCTCTTCGTCGTCCAGGGCGTTTCGACCGTGAGATCGCCATCAACCCACCCACTAAGGCCGGTCGCCTGGAGATTCTCAAGATCCACACACGTTTTATGCCACTCGCAGCTGACGTTGACCTGGAGCGCGTAGCCGGCATTACCCATGGCTTTCTCGGCGCCGATTTGGCGGCTCTTTGCCGTGAGGCCGGAATGGCATCTGCCCGCGATGCGGGTGCCGAAAAGTTTGCATCGCCTTTGTTTGTGCGTATGGCTCACTTCCAAAAAGCGCTCGCGAATTTCCGCCTGTCAACAATGCGGGAATTGTCCACTGACATTGCCGAGACTCGCTGGGAGGATATAGGTGGTCTTGATGAACCGAAGCGCTTGCTGAAGGAGGCTCTTGAGTGGCCGCTCATCTATAGTGCGCGCTTCCAGCATGCAGGAGTTCGTCCACCCAAGGGAATACTGCTCACCGGTGAATCTGGGACCGGCAAAACGCTTTTGGCTCAGGCAGTGGGATCGACGACAGAGGTGAACTTCATCGTTGCGCGCGGTCCCGAGCTCCTGTCCAAATGGCTTGGCGAATCGGAGCGCGGAATCCGTGAAGTCTTTCGCAGAGCGCGCCAGTCAGCCCCGTCTATCATCTTTTTCGATGAGATCGACGCCATTGCGCCAGCGCGTGGCAAAGGCAACGGAGATGGCCAGGTCGGCGACCGAATGGTAGGACAGTTTTTGCTCGAAGTGGATGCGCTGGATGATGATTCGGGCGTTGTGGTTTTAGCTGCTACAAACCGCCCTGATCTGATCGATCCAGCCCTGCTCCGGCCGGGACGTTTTGATCTGGTGATTGAACTGCCGAGGCCGGACCGCGAGACCAGGCTGGCGATTCTCAAAGTTCATTGCCGGCGCAGCCCGCTTGGAAGCGACGTTGAACTTGCTGCTTTGGCCGATGCCACGGATGAGCTGAATGGCGCCGAGATGGCCGCTCTGTGCGAAAAGGCAAAGATGCTGGCGATCAGCCAGTCAGTCGAAAGCGAGCCCGGCGCTCAATTTATCCCCTTCACCGTCGATGCGTGTCATTTCGAGACGGCGCGCAGAATAATCCGGAAAGAACAACGAATTGATGAAGTGAAGAAGCTAGTCCACATCACCTAAACTGGATGTGATACTTGCCGCAGAAAGGTAGATCAGAACCATGACAAAAGGCGAAGCTACGGCTGAACGCATTCTCGACGCAGCTTTCAAATCGATCGCGATCCATGGTTGCGGTGCGGTCACGCTGCGCGGAATTGCTGAAGAAGCGGGCGTCGCGCTCAGTCAGCTCAATTATTACTATGGCAGCAAGGATAGCCTGTTTGCTGCTGTTCTGAAGCGTATGCAGAAGGGCTATATGGATACTCTCAGTGAGCGGCTCCAAGGCCAGCGCACGCTACTCGATCAGGTCATGACGCTCGTCGACTATAACGAGTTCATTCTGGAGAAGAGCCCGAACACCTATCGAAACTTCCTGGAGTTCTTCAATTTTGCGATGAGTTCCAAAGGGTTTCAGCCCGTGGTGGCAGACTTCACCGCAGGGATCGCGGCAGTGATCGAGAAAAGCATCTCTGCATATCAGATTCGCAACAAATCTGCCGACGCGTACTCAGTTGCCGCTATCGCACGATTCATCCTCTCAGCATCCTTCGGTATAGCGCTCCAACATTTCCTGAGTCCGGGCAACAAGGATGTACGGAAAGGATTCGGCATCATCAAAACGACTGCCGCTGGACTCATCGACGCTAATCGCTCGAGAGCGAACAGACGCTAGGTCCACCTAACGATTGTCAGTTGCGAAGTCTCAGCAGCAGGCGCTCCACATCTCACCCGTGAATCTTTCACTTGAGGCCGAACCGTTGAGGCGACCAACTCCAAACTTTCAGCGATTCGCGCTCTGGCTTAGGACACCGCGGCGCCAATGGGCACAGCGATGACGGTGTCCTTCCGGCCGGGGAGTAGTTGGTTGATCGCGAATTGCCGGATTGTCCGGTCCAGCTGAGAGAGTCGGGCCGGAGTGAATTTATCCCAGCCGAGACTGCTCAGCGTCATGTTGTGCAGCGCACGAAAGTTAATGATGGTTGCCGACACCACAGCCACCCTCATCTGCAAGTCCTTATCGCTTTTGCTGCAGCCAGTTGCCTCTGCCACGGTTTTGATCAAAGCTCGTTCGAAACGGGCAACGAGTTCCTTGTGAACAAGCCGAAAGGCATCGTCGGCATCGTATTCGCAGCGCACGAAGAACGAAGCCCACGCTTTGGGTTCCGGCCCCCCGACGATGAAGTGAAAGAATTGGCTAAGCGCCATTTCGATCCGCCTGGAGGGATCGGTTTTAGTAGTGTCCTCAAGATCGGCGACGATTGGCGCCACTTTCTCCCGGGCATAGTCCGCAATCGACTGCGCCGCCGCTATATAAAGTTCGCGTTTCCCGCCGAAATGATACGGAATGGCCGACAGATTGACTCCGGCGCGGTCGGCCAGGATGCGAGTGCTTGCTCCTTCGTATCCGAGCGTCCCGAAGACCTCGATCGCCGTATCGATCATCCTCGTTCGGGTCTCGCTGCTGCGAAGAGCGTGGCGTGATGGCGTCTTGTCGGAGGATGTATCTGATGCTGGCACATGCGCATTATAGTTCGTCCGAATGAATTCGATTCTGGCTTTTTCTTGCATCTAATCCCTTCCTCGTGTGATCATATAAATTATAGTTCATTCGATTGAATTACAATTATGGATGAACGGGAGATCACAAAATGCCCTTCAACAACGGCTTTGGAATTCCGGTACCGCCCTTTGATACCTACTACGGTGCTTTCGCTTCGAACGTTGCCACAGCGGTTCTGCTTTCGCTTACCGCCATGTGGATCGTTATTGGCTTCCTCTATTACCGAAAGACGAAGTCCCCTATCCTGCTGATCCTGGCGATGAGCGGATTCCTGTGCGATTTCGTTGAACCCTTCCTCGACGTGATGGGAGGATGCCTCTGGCCGATAAGCCCTACTCTTACTCTCTTCACGATATTGGGCAGGCCTATGTCGCTCTTTAGCCTGTCCGCTTGGGCCGGGTTCGGCGCCTCGATGACGTGCGTCTCGTATTTGATGATTCAAAAGATCATTGAGGAGAAGAGGCCCACCAGTTGGCTTTGGCTTACGTTCATCGTGGCAGGTCTAGTCGACATCGGTTTTGAAGAGATCATGCTGAACATCCACGGCTTGTACGTCTATTGCGGAAACCAGCCGCTCATCCTTCTCAGCAAGTTCCCCTGGTACTATGCCACATTGAACGGCGGCGGATTGTTCCTGGCCTCGGCCCTCGCTTATCGCTACAGAGCCCAGCTTCAGGGCTGGAAGGCGCTGCTCATTCTGCTTCTGGTTCCTATGTGCGAAGGCGCCTATTACGGCTTCACGGCTATGCCGGTGTGGATAGTCGCCAACGGACAATTTGGATGGTTGACGACCCAGGCCGGAGGGCTTGCGACAGTTCTTCTCGGTTTCGCTGTGATGGCCGGGATCTTCGAGCTTGTACTCCAGCGCAACCCGCTTGCCTTGAAAGCCAACGCCAGCGTGCAATACAGCATTCTTGTTCCTGAAGCGAGCGAGGCGGGTGCCGCGACTTCTGTCACTCATGACTTGCCTGCTCAGGTAATTCGAATCCGGGCATGATGTTTGATAGCGGCGTTTCACCTGGGAGCGGGATCGTGCAGCGTGTAACGAAAAGGCCGGGACCAGTTGCAATGACCAGGAGGTATCCAGTTAGGGCTGCGTGCTCTAGACATCTTCTGGTAGGGATTGGGAGCCTCTACGTCCCGGCAGGCGACGAAGATAGTGCCGCCAGGTTAAGCACAAAAGGCCCAAAGACCATCGCCGCAACGAATGATTGCGTGCATTCCAGAATCTTGAGCGGGTGCGAAGGGGGGCGTCACACCATGACGGCGGATATCAAGGAAACGACCCGGGCGCGAATTCTGGCGGAGGGATTCGGCTTTCCACAGAGCCCGCGCTGGCACGACGGCAAGCTTTGGTTCTCGGATTTGCTGGGTGGACAAATCCATGTGATCGACGAAGCCGGACAAAATGTTGCCGTCGTCGACATCGGCGATCAAGCGTGTGGCCTCGACTGGTCACCGCGTGGATACCTCATGGCAGCGACAACAGAGGGAAAGCTGTTGCGTTTCGACGGCCGCCGGCTTGTCGAGTTTGCTGATCTGTCCGGGATGACTGACTGTCATCTCAATGACCTCTTGGTTGATCCATCAGGCCGAGCGTACGTTAGCTGCAGCGGATTCGACGATCAGCAGACAACAGCACCACGCCCTACACGGCTCATCCTGGTGGAAAAGAATGGCTTCGCACACGCCGTGGGCATCGATCTCCTTTATGCCAATGGAATGGCTATAACACCGAATGGACAAACCCTTCTCGTTGCAGAAACCTTCGCCGGGCGTATCTCAGCGTTCAACATCGCGACCGATGGAACTCTGGATTGTCACCGAGTCTGGGCACCACTGTCCGGTCTGATGCCCAACGGCCTCTGTATTGACGGTGAGGGTGCAGTGTGGGTGGCGTCTCCGATGTCCGGCGAAGTCCTGCGGGTCAGAGAAGGGGGTGAGATACTTCACCGCATTTCTATTACGGGTAATCCAACCGCTTGTGTATTGGGTGGCGACGGAGGCCGAACGCTTTTCGTAACGGCAACCAAACTGATTTCGATGCGTCGCAGGTCTGGCCGGATTGACGCGATCCAGGTCGCAATAGGAGCGACTGATAAGACTGATGTCTTCAGGCCGGCTCGTGATAGGCCGTGAACTTGGCCCGACTGGAATGCTGGTGATCCAGCCCTGGGGTGAAGCGCTATGACCGCATGTAACTCTCGGAGGCCAGCAGCGCTGGAATGCTCATCATGGGTTTAGATGAGTCGCGAATCGGTTATCGTCTAACACCATCTGCTCGTGAACGCTATCGCGACGAGGTTGCTTGCACACTGAGGATCTGACGATTGATTAACAAGTTGATAGTCTCCAATCTCTGCCACCGACCCGTCCGGACATTCCTGAGCATCCTTGCAATTGCCGTCGAAGTGAGCATGATTCTTACACTTGTTGGAGTCAGTTACGGAACGCTCGATGGAACCGCACGACGCGCCCGCGGGGTTGGGGCGGACATTATGATCCGTCCGCCTGGATCTTCGGTTCTCAGTCTCACTACCGCCCCAATGACAGACAAACTGATCGATTTCATCGCCAGTCAGCCGTATGTGTCTATGGCGACGGGAACTGCGATCCAACCTCTCAAGGGTTTCGATTCTGTTTCCGGTCTCGACCTTGATCAGTTTTCCAGAATGAGCGGGGGTTTTCACTTCATCTCTGGAGGTCCATTTCAAAGCGATCAGGACATTCTCGTCGACGAGTACTATGCGCGCGAGAACAACCTTCATTTGGGCGACAGGCTCGACCTGTTAGGTCGGGAGTGGCGCGTTGCCGGCATATTCGAATCTGGGAAGCTCGCCCGGATCTGCGTCCGCCTCACAGTGCTTCAGAATCTGATGGCCAACCCTCATCGGCTTTCCCTGATCTACGTCAAAGTCGACAGTCCTGCCCATCTCCAGGTCGTGCTCTCAGATCTTCGAAATCGAATGCCCAACTATCCGATCTACTCGATGGAGGAGTACACCTCATTACTGTCAATCAACAGTGTCGGTCTCCTTCGCAATTTCATTGGCGTCGTCATCGGCATCGCCGTCGTCGTCGGCTTCATTGTTGTGTTTATGGCGATGTATACCGCTGTCCTCGAGCGCACGCGCGAAATCGGAATTCTTAAAGCAGTTGGAGCCTCGCCGGGTCTCATCCTTCAGCTATTGGTGCGAGAAACGCTTCTGCTATCGGTCTTGGGAACTATTTGCGGCATCCTGCTCACATACGCCACTCAATGGGTCATGCGCTATGCGGCCCCGTCCAGCCTCGCGCAGGAGACGGTCTATTCCTGGTGGCCAATCGCCGGGGGTATTGCCATCGCCGGCTCACTCTTGGGAGTAATAGTTCCGTCTGTCCGTGCGATCCGCCAGGACGCGATCGAGGCGCTGTCCTATGAATGACGCACCGATCATTGAAGTGCACGATTTATGGAAGACGTTTCGCGCCGGCGACGTGGACGTTCACGCACTAAGAGGTGTGGAGTTATCGGTTCAAAGGGGCGAATTTGTCGCAGTGGTGGGACCATCCGGCTCGGGCAAGTCAACGCTCTTCCATATTCTCGGCGGTCTGACATTGCCCACCTGCGGCCTAGTTCGCATCGACGGGCGGAATCTGAGCAACCTGACGAGTGCTGAGCGCACACGTTTCCGTAAGGAGACGGTGGGTTTTGTCTTTCAGAAGTACAACCTTCTTCCGACGCTAACCGCCGAAGATAACATTCGCCTTGTGCAGTATGTTGCGGGACGGCCGACGAAGTTCACCGAAGAATTCGCTGAAGTCCTGGATAGTCTCGGTGTTTCGAACCGCCTGAAGCACAAACCGCGAGCCCTCTCCGGTGGTCAGCAACAGCGCATCGCAATCGCGCGTGCCATCGTAAACAGTCCCGCCATCCTGTTGGCTGACGAGCCTACTGGCAACCTCGACAGTCAAAACGCAGTTGCGGTTTTGGATCTGCTTAAGGATCTCAATGAGCGTCTGCGACAGACAATCCTTCTAATCACCCATGACCAGGATGCGGCGTCCTATAGCAGCCGTAGAATCCATATGCGGGATGGTCAGGTGGTCGATTGAGGACTATGTTCTCTGCGCGATTCTGCTGCCGATTGCGCCGGACCCGCGTTTTGTGAAGAGCAGCAGAAAGCCGTCCTTCTGAATGGGACGGTGAATTCCAAGGGGGAACAATGATGCAGGGATCTTTCAGAGGCGTCGACATTGGGCCGACCGGTCAAGGCTAACGACGATACCGGGCGGAACACAGAACGGATTGACACCTTCGGGGCTCCGCATGAAGAAGACCTAGAGTTCTGGCAGCGATGAGACAAGGACAACAGGCTAGCACCAATGAAGAGCAACCTCCTAAATGCAAATGGCAGCTGGAGGTGCTCATGATCCTGCGCTTTTTTGAATTCACCTATTTGGCTTTCGGTGCGATTAGCCTCTATGCCGGGGTTGTGGCCCTATCGAGAATCATTGCGGGTCGGCCTTTTGAGCACTGGAGCATCCTCTTTCTAAAGTCAGCTCTCGCGGTCAGCATCACTGGACTGCTACTTGACATCCACCGGGCCCAACCATCGCATCTGGCGACAATGCTCTCGGTCTACATAGCAGGCGTAGCTATCCTCGCATGGCTTCGATACTCCTCGTGCCTTACGTTCCTCTCTACTAGGCGAAAGTCTCTGGGATTCAATGCTGAATTCTCGACGAGGCGATCCGATGGAAGGGTGGTAATGGAGAAATGCTGCCACCCGTTCCAGAATTATGCTGCCACTGGGTACGCTCAATGAGCGATTTGGGCTGATCTCGACAACGGACGACCAGGCGCACTTGTCAGGCTAGGCCGTTTCCCGTCAAGTTGACCGGGTCATGGCCTATCTTCGGCGTCAGCCCCGTCGATGAGCGCATCGGCGATTATGCGTGTTTCTAAAAAATGGCGCTTGGAACCCACGAGTGCTCCACTGCTAGACACCGATCTGGAATCGCCAAATCAGGGTACACGAGAACAGTGTGTCATGTGTTGACGAGCACATCTTGACAATCATGATGTGATCGTCATAATGTGCACGCATGGAGCAGCCTAACACAGACGTAATTCAAGGCACCCTCGACATGCTGATCCTCAAGACGGTCAGTTTGGAACCGATGCATGGATTTGGTATCGCGCGGCGTGTAGAGCAGATTTCGCAGGGCGTCTTCAAAGTGAATCCAGGGTCGCTTCTTACAGCATTACAGCGCATGGAGCGCGCTGGCTGGTTGAACTCCGAGTGGCATCAGACGCCGTCCTCGCGTCGTGCCAAGTTCTACAGCTTGACGCGCACCGGCAGGAAGCAACTGGAATCAGAAAAGGCGGATTGGGCCCGGCGCACATCTGCGATAGCGCGCCTTCTCAATGCGGAGGGGTAAACATGTCTTTCTGGCGTTCGCTTGCATTCGGCCTTCGCGGGTTAATTCGCAGTAGAGAACGAGACCGCGAGATTGCTGACGAAGTTGAGCATTACTTTGAGCAGGCAACCGAAGATTGGAGGCAACGCGGGCTGTCCGCACGTGATGCCGCTCGGGCCGCGCGACTGGAGATCGGCAGCATGGAAGCCGCTCGGGATCAAGTGCATTCCTTCGGCTGGGAGCACGCCATTGAGGCATTCTTCGCGGATCTGCGCTTCGCATCACGCCAATTAATCAAGAACCCCGCTTTTACACTGACTGCGGTCCTGACGTTGATCCTTGGCATTGGAGCCAATACAGCAGTCTTCTCAGTGGTGGAATCGGTTCTGATTGCGCCCCTGCCCTATCAGAATGCCAGCAGCATCTGCGTTCTTAAGACGCATCTGACAAATATCGGGCGCACTGCTTCAAGGGTTACCGGCCCTGATGCAAGCGATGTGCGTGCGCAAGCAAAGGAATTTGCAGGCATCAGTCTGTATCACGGCGGCAGAGAAGGCGTCCAATTGCGCAACCACGCAGTCTACGCTGAGGTGACATGGACGGATACAAACTTCGCTCGCGTATTTGGCCTGAACCCAATCGCTGGAAGGCTGTTTACAGATAACCAAGCTCATCAGGCGGCCATGGTGAGCGCGAAGTTTGCTCGCGACTACTTTGGCAGCCCTCAGGCAGCGGTTGGACAAATGCTGCATATTGAAAACGAAGCAATTGAGATTGCCGGAGTGCTGCCTGATGGTTTCAGTTTCCCAGGCCATACACAGGTTTGGGAGGCCGTCTCGCTGAGCCCGGAATCGAAGTCGCGGACAGCTTTCAACTACAAATCCGTTGGCCTCTTACGTTCAGGTGCCACTCTGCAGTCGGCGCAAACCGAACTCGATGGACTCTCTCGGCGTATGCAATTAGCGTATCCCAGCGAGAATCGTGACAAATTCATGCTGGCTCAGCCGCTGCAGCAGGCGATGACAGGAGACGCACAACAAACGCTACTACTCCTTTGGGCTATGTCCGGCCTGCTCTTGCTGGTTGCGTGCGTCAACGTAACGCACCTGGAACTGGTGCAGACGTCCCGAAGGCAGCGCGAAATTGCAATGCGCAAAGCACTGGGCGCAACGCGTTGGCAAGTGGCACGGCCTGTCTTGCTGGAGAGTCTGCTTATAGCCGGAGTTGGCGGCGTGGCAGGCATATTGATGGCATATCCAGTGATTCGCTTCCTGGTAGCGACAGCTCCCAAGGATCTTCCACGTGCAGACGAAATACATTTGAACGGCTGGGTACTGCTCTTCACATTGGGAATGTCAATCCTGACGGCCATTACATCTGCAATATTGCCAGCAGTTCGGGCGATGCGTATCGAACCGACTGAAGTCCTAAAGCGCGATTCGTCGCGGGGTATGGGACGAACGGGTGGGTCATCCGTCCGTAATGGTCTTGTCATTGCGGAGGTGACCGCAACTTTTGTCCTGCTTGCAGGCGCCGGGCTGCTCCTGCACACCATGTCGAATCTTATGGCGCGCAGTATCGGATACGATACACGCGGGTTGCTGGTCGTTGACGCGGACGCGCCAGCACACTCCACCGAAGACGGACTCCGCGTGGTGCGCGAGTTCAATCAGGTATTTGCGCGACTAAATGATCTTCCAAGCGTGGATAATGCCGCGGGAATCATGGGGCTGCCGATGGGAGACTATGGCTCCAACGGATACTACAGCACAAAAGGTGGCATACCCGTAGATGATGCGCACAAAGCATCTGCGAACTTCAGTGTCGCCAGTCCCAGATACTTCGATGCGATGGGGATTTCCATCATGCGGGGGCGCGACTTCACTCTGCAGGACACGTACGAAAGCCCGTATGTCGCGGTCATAAGTGAGTCGCTTGCCAGACAGAGTTTCGGGGGGACAAATCCGATTGGCAGGCAGATCCAGTGCGGCCTCGACTCGGACAAATGGATGACGATTGTTGGTGTAGTGAAAGACGTGCGGCAAGACTCTCCGTCTGAAGAACCAGGACCTACACTCTACATGCCTATGGCGCAGCATCCATCTTTCGCCAACCAGATTCACATCGTGCTGCGCACGCATGTACAACCATTAACGCTGATCCAGTCAGTGCAGCAAGCAATACTCGCAATCAATCCACTTGTCGCGATGCGCTTCACGACTATGGACGCGATGGTGCAGCAATCGACGACGACGGAAAGCTTCCGGGCACGGCTGATTTCATTCTTTGCCGGAGTCGGGCTGTTACTTGCCATGGTGGGGGTATACGGCACGATGGCGTATACGGTGACGCAACGAACTTTTGAAATTGGAATCCGCATGGCGTTTGGTGCCGAACGGGGCACCGTTTTGCGAAACGTTCTTGGGCGCGCGGCGGTTCTTGCTTGCAGCGGAATTGCGGTCGGCCTTGTCCTAAGCCTGCTTCTGGGGCACTTGGTGAGCAGCATGCTCGTCGGTGTACGACCAACTGATCCAGTCAGCCTTTTTGCAGCAGCCTCACTGCTGTTTCTGACCGCATTGAGTTCAGCGCTCGTCCCTGGCTGGAAGGCAATCCACGTTGATCCAATAACTGCTTTGCGAACTGAGTGAAATGGAAGGACAGATTAGTTCGAGAAGCTGACATAGACAATAACGACCGCTCATCAACAGTGCCTGCGGGCGAAATGTATGCTGGCTGTGACTGAATTGCAATTACCAAGGGCTATCACGTCTCGGTACCGCACCTCGGCGTGTGACTCCGGTTCATTGCTCAACTCATGCGGTGCGATGCCGGGCCCACGATCCAGTAGCTCGAATCTCAACTGTTGATTTCAGCCCAAACCGCTCATCGAGCTCAAGTCGACCAGTGTTCTCGACACCTGGCCGTAAAACGGCCGACACGTTCTCTTGGCTCAATAATGGATGCCCGGTGGCGGCACAAGGCACCCTAGGCGACTCTACGTCCAAGTAGATCGCCGGAGCCTGTGGAAGAGTGATTTGGGCTGTGAGCCTTATTCGACGTCAGTCATCACTGCCTTGCCTGGTGCACCGAGAGTACTATTCAGAGCGTAAAGTAACCGATGGTTCCACGCGCGTTCCAGCGCGAGCTGGGATAAGGATTGCGACGAGAGCCACCAGTAACAGCAGCAGCGGAACCGCGATATACGTCAACAGGTCATATGCGCTCACCTGGAACAGCAACGTCTTCAGCATGCGCGATACCGCCAGTGCTGTACCAAGCCCGATCGCCAAGCCCACCAGCACCGTGCGCAAACCGTCATTTGCGATCAAGCGCAGGATATTGGCCCGCGTGGCGCCGAGGGCCATGCGCACGCCGATCTCCTGTGTGCGCTGCGTTGTCATAAAGGCGATGAGGCCATAAAGGCCGACAACTGCCAGCACCAAACCCACTAAAGCAAAGAATCCCAGAAGCGTTGTTTCAAAGCGCGGGCGGTCTGCCAGTCGGTTGAGGGTTTGATTCAGCGGCTCCATCTCAACCGGAATGGTGTGATCGATGGAAGAAATCTCCGATCTGACCCACGGGCCAGTCGTAGCCGCCGGCATGGCGCTATCCACGATCACCAGCAAATGGTTTCCACCCCAGTCGTCGACTACGCTGCGACGGAGCGTGTACATCTCCGGATCACTTTGTTCTGTGAGTCCGTTGTTCTTAACGTTGTCTGCCACACCAACGACTATGGCTGCTGCGCCGCTGCTGATATGGGCGCCTGGCAGGAGTCGCTTTCCAATGGGATTCTCACCGGGAAACAGGTGATCGGCCAATAAGCGGCTAAGAATCACTTCGCGCCCATCTCCCGTGCGGTCCTGATCCGAGAAATTCCGTCCGCGCACAATTGGAATGTCGAGTGCACGAAAATAGTCGGGCGTCACGGATCGGCCCACAACCGTTCCTCCGGTCCCTGGAGCGATAGGAGGCTTGCCCTGCACCTGCAGGTCGGAGAATCTAAAATCGCCTTGCCACCCTCCCGGCGGAATCGAGTCCGTCACTGCTAGCGCACGTGTTCCGGGCAGGCGCTGTAGAGATGATTCAAGACGAAGATAGAAGTCCATGACCTTCTGAGGGGTGTTGTAGCGCCACCAGGGAAGCGCCACTTTCACGGTCAAGACCCCACCAGTCTGCATTCCGAGATTTTGCCCTTCAATCTTCGTAAAGCTGCGCAGCAACAACGCCGCACCTGACAACAAGGTGATGCTAATGGCGATTTGTGTTGCGACAAGGCCGCGCCTCAGAAACGCATGATTGCGCGACATCGATACTCTCGCGTTCAGCGCAGTCAATCCTGGCTTTTGCAGCGCCGTAGCCAGACCGAAGATCACTCCGCAGAGACACGAGATCAGAGCCGCAAACGCTGCAATTCGCAGATCTAGATGCGTTTTGCTGATGAATGGCATTCCGGTCGGGGCAAGGTGGACAAACACCATCACGAGTGCTTGCGCTATCGCAAGCCCCGCCAAGCCTCCCGCGAACGAGAGCACAAGTGCTTCCGTGAGCGCTTGGCGAATGAGCCTGCCTCTGCTCGCGCCGATCGCCGAACGAACCGCAAGTTCACGCTGCCGGACCGCTCCGCGTGCCATCATCAATCCCGCCACGTTTGCGCACGCAATCAGCAAAACCGCAAGAACAAACCCAAAGAGAACCCACGCGACCGGCCGCACGTCCTGGGTCTCGCGATCGCGCAGTGTCCGGATGCTAAGGCGAGTTTCGCTTTTCGCCGAAGGCGGGAACCACTTGAGGTCGTCATTGAATAGAGGCTGCATCTGCGCGTATGCCTGCTCCACGCTGACCCCGGGCTTGAGGCGCGCAAATACGCGTTCTGGGTAGCCGAAACCCCCATTTACCTTCTGCTGAGCCGCAGGATCGAGAGCAAAAGGAGAGACGATATCCGCTGATTCCAGAGTAGGATACTGAAAGTCCTTGGGCAGGACGCCCACAACTCGGGCGGGATGGCCATCCACATTGATCATCCGCTCCAGGATGTGCGGGTCGCCGTTGTAATGCCCCTTCCACAGCCCGTAAGAAATCATCACCACGGGAGGTCCTTCGGGACGATCTTCTTCCGGCAGAAAGTTGCGGCCAAGCACCGGGGAAATTCCGAATAAGGGAAGGAAGCCCGCCTGGAATGAAATACAGCTCAGTTGCTCCGGATCGTTTTCAACTAGGTCGCAGTTGTGGACCCCTGTGCTCTGCGCTGCGATTGCCGAAAACGGTGTTTGATTCTTCTGCCATTCCACATAGAAACGGCCCATCATAAACTCTTGCCGCTCCAGTGCGTGCACGAATCCTAGCGACACAATTCGATTCGGCTCCGCATAGGGCAAAGGCCGGAACAAAATGCGATCTACAACGCTGAATACGGCCGTGGTTGCTCCTATACCGAGCGCAAGCGTTACCAGAACGCTGATTGTGAACAAAGGATTCCGGCGAAACCCGCGAAGCGCATAGCGAACATCCTGCACAACTGTGCCGACCCACCATCCGGGACGCTGCTCTTCGCACTGATCTCGAGTGAGCTCGATACCGCCAAATTCAATGAGTGCCTGGCGACGTGCTTCGGCAGGGTCAGTTCCAGCCGCAATTCTGGCTGTGATTGCCTGTTCGAGATGGAACTCGATCTCTTCATCGAGTTCGCTGCGTCTTTTGCGAAGAATCAAGAAGCGAAGTCGCGTCAGGAGTTCAGAGATCATGCTGACGCCTCCGTAGCCCGGCCAAGAACAGACGCAATTGCCGAGGACAAACGATCCCACGCAGCCAACTCCGTCGCGAGTTGCTTCTTGCCTATCGGGGTCAGACGGTAATACTTCGCTCGCCGATTATTCTCCGTGATCTGCCATTCCGATCGTATCCATCCCTTGTATTCCAGGCGATAGAGGGCTGGATAAAGCGAACCCTGCCCGATCTGTAAAACGTCTTTCGATAGCTGTTGGATACGCTGCGCCACGCCCCATCCGTGCATTGGCTCAAGCACGAGCGTCTGAAGGATCAGTAGATCCAGTGTCCCTTGCAGAAGGTCAGTTGGTTGCGGCATCTTCTTCCCTCGACATTCGACAATAGCTTTACGCGGCGTCTTGTCGGATGTCAAGGGTAGCGTCGACAGGGCAATTCTCTTTTATCCGCCGCTTGACGCATAATCACCAATGCACTCACCGACAATTCGGATGCTAGCTCGACACCTGGCCGTAAGGCCGCCGGCGCGTCCTGTTGACTGCGAGCACGTGTCGGCCGTTTTACGGCAACTCGCCGAAAAGACTTATCGACTTCATCGGCTCAATGAGCGCACTGCCTGTGGGTGTCAATTGACACGGAACCCCGTCTCGCCGGTATCCAAACTCCTGTTGCTTTCCCAGTGAAGTTGTGACATGCTTCTTGTTGGTAACCCAATGGGGAGGGCTGCGGGGATCGTATGGGAGCAAAGAGGGACGTGCAGCAGGGGACCCTGGCACTCATGGTGCTGAAAACGATCGATATCCTCGGTCCCCTACACGGCTATGCCATCGCGCGAAGGATTGAGCAGATCAGCGACGACCTGCTCTCCGTGAATCAAGGCACGCTCTATCCTGTTCTGTTGAGGCTGGAACAGGAAGGTGCGATTGCATCCGATTGGGCCACTTCGGAGAACAATCGCAGGGCTCGCTTTTATCGTTTGACGCGCTCAGGAAGGAAGCTGCTCGAGACCGAGAAGCGCGATTGGGAACAAACGGCAGCCATCATTGCAAGGTTCTTTGAAGTCAGAGCGGAGGACCTCGCATGAGCGCCCTTAAGCGTTTGTTCAGGAAGTTTACCAACCTCACTCTCAGGCGCCGCGGTGATGATCGGCTTAGAGAAGAGATCGAATCACACCTCGCGTTCCAAATCGACGAGAACATCCAGGCAGGTATGAGTCGAGAAGAGGCTTATCGCCAGGCGCACATAAAGCTCGGATCGGCCGGATCGATTCGCGAAGGATATCATGCCGAGGAGGGCCTGCCCTTCCTCGAGAATTTCCTGTTTGACATCCGCTTTGCGCTCCGGGTTTTGCGAAAGTCACCTGCGTTGACCGCCATCTCCGTTCTGACTCTCACGCTGGCAATCGGGGCCAATGTAGTCGTGTTCGGGGTTTTGAGTGCTCTGGTCCTGCATCCATTGCCGGTGCCGGAGGGTGAACGCATCTACCAGGTTCAAGGCAAACCTGCCGACGCGATCGGCGAGTCGTATCCAAACTATCTCGACATTCGCGACCGCAATTCCAGTTTTTCGTCGCTCGCAATCTTCCGCCTTGCGCGGATCGGGATTGGCGTTAACGGAATGGCACAGCCGGTGTGGGGCTATGAGGTGAGTGGCAATTACTTCCCCCTGCTGATGATCAAGCCGCAATTAGGACGCCTGCTGCTTCCCTCCGACGATGCAAAGGAAAACGGGAGCCAGGTTGCCGTGTTGAGCTACGCATGCTGGAAAGTGCGGTTCGGAAGTGATCCCGCAATCGTGGGCCGAACGATAAGCGCTAACAAACATCCGTACACAGTCGTCGGTGTCGCGCCCGAGGGATTCAATGGGACAGAACGCTTTATCTGGCCGGAGGTGTGGGTTCCCATACACAACGAAGCCCAGATCGAGGGCTACCGTTGGCTCGATCAACGCGGCGACGCAAATTCATGGCTGGTGGGTCGCCTTAAGCCGGGGATTACGCCTCAGCGTGCCGATGCAGACCTCGATCGCGTGGCAAATGGGTTGGCACGCCAGTATCCTGATCCGGACAGGAATCTGACACTGAAGGTAGCCAAGGCCGGACTGCTTGGCGAAGGCCTCGGAGCTCCCGTCCGGCTCTTCCTGAGCGGTGTGATGTTCCTCGCAGGACTTGTGCTGTTGGCGGCCTGTGCCAACCTGGGCGCGCTTTTCGCGGCGCGCAGCGCTGATCGCGCGCGCGAACTGGGTATCCGACTTGCCATTGGCTCGAGCCGGATGCGAATTCTGCGCCAACTGGTAACCGAGGCAATCGTGGTTGCCGCGGCGGGCGGATTGGCGGCGGCGGTTATGTCTAAACTACTTCTCAACGGCCTGACTCACATGTCGATCAGTACGGAATTGCCCGTACAGTTCCTCGTCGAGCCTGGACCCGCCGTCTATGCACTGGCAGGCTCGCTTGCTCTGCTCACGGGCTTGCTGTTCGGTATGATTCCAGCGCGCCAGGTGTGGAGAACAGATCCGAATCAAGCGTTGAAGCTCTCCAGTGCAAGCCGAATTCTGCCTCGTCGCTTCACCTTTCGTGACATTCTGCTAGCCGTTCAGATCGCTATCTGCTGTCTGCTTGTTACGTCGTCGTTCATCGCCCTGCGTGGGCTCCAGCGCACCTTTGGTATGACCCTCGGCTTTCAGCCCGATGGCGTAGTGCTTACGACGATGGATGTTCACCTGGCAGGCTATTCGGAGAATACCGAAACCAGCATCCAGAAGAAGCTTCTTACTGCAGTCCAGGCGATTCCCGGCGTTCGGGATGCTGCCTGGTCGAACACAACCCCTCTAAGCATCAACCAGTCATTCACATCAGTCTGGGCGCCAGGAACTCCAGACTTCAGCGCCTCTTCGGTCAAATTCAGCACTCATTTTTACAAGGTCTCGCCCGGGTACTTCCGCGTCGCTGGAACCCGGTTGCTTGCCGGCCGTTTTTTCACCGATGCCGATGATGCGCGTGCGCCGCATGTGGCGATCATCAACCGCACCTTCTCACAACGCCTCTTCGGAACCACGAATGTTGTCGGGCAGCATCTACCGAGGCAGGGAGAGGAACAGGAGATCGTTGGCGTGGTAGAAGACGGGAAATACAGCACACTGGCCGAGGATCCTGCGCCAGCGATCTTCTGGCCAATCCTTCAGAATCCAGACAGTGACACAGTTCTGCTCACCCGTCTGGACCGGCCCGCCTCAGAAGTACTTCCGCTGATCCGCGACGCCATTGCAGGTGTGGATGGCAGCCTGCCGGTCTTCACACTCCAGACATGGCCGGATTCCCTCGCGCTGGTGACACTGCCATCACGGGCCGCAACTGTAGCCCTGGGAGTGCTTGGTGCTCTCGCGACGATATTGGCTATCAGTGGCATCTTCGGCACCGCCACCTATACCGTGGCACGCCGCTTGCGCGAGGTAGGCATTCGTGTGGCGCTCGGCGCGCACCAGATACAAGTGCTACGTGCGACTCTTGGTCGCGTCGCCATCCTTCTCGGGATCGGGTCATTAGCAGGCCTGTTCCTGGGACTGGCCGCAAGCCACTTGCTTGCGAGCATCGTCTATGGCGCCCTGGCATCGGACCCACAGGTGATTATTGCGGCTGTGACGACGATGATGTTGATCGGCCTCCTCTCGGCAGCACTTCCCGCGAGACGAGCTTTGGCAGTCCATCCAGCACAACTTCTCAAAGATGAATAAGCCCAAACTCTACATCTGCTCGGCTGGGGAGAGTTTGTGACTGTGGGCGGAGATGCTCACAGGCTCTGCTGAAGTTGCGAATCATGGGAGATGGTATCGACTATCCGCAGCTGTTTCCGGAATCTCGCAATCTGCCCCGTAATCGCCAAAGCGCTCATCGAGCCGAGATCGAATCGTAGGCGAGTTGTCCAGCGCACTGCGAAATAATAACGAGATGGGCTCAGGTACGCAGCGGCAAGTCTCTTTCGGTATCGATTTTGGAACGACCAACAGCTCTGTGGCGATGGCGCAGCCCGGAAGGCCATTGCAATTGGTTCGCTTTTCCTTTCGCGGTGAGAAGACTTCATCTTGTCGATCCGTTCTCTATTTTGAACAATCGAGGACCAATAACGGCCACCGCCGAGCCCATGGCTACTCCGGCCCTGAAGGGATCGAGCGATACCTCGACGCCGATGAGAAGGAGCGTCTGATTCAGTCCCTCAAATCGCATTTGTCCAGTCGCGCCTTGACTGGAACCGAGGTCTTCGGTCGTCGGTACCGGTTGGAAGAGCTGGTCACGCGAATGGTCAGCGATCTGCGAAAACGGGCCGAAGAGCAGTTTAAGCAGCCGGTCCAGCGAGCAACCGTGGGACGGCCAGTGCGCTTTGTTGGAGCTGATTCCGAGGAGGAAGATGATTTCGCTGTCTCACGGCTGCGCGAGGCTTTCATGTCGGCTGGATTCGAAGAGGTGGAATTCGAGTTCGAACCAGTTGCCGCGGCGTCCGCGTATGAAGCCACGCTGGACCGAGAGGAACTAATCCTGATCGGCGATTTTGGCGGCGGCATCAGCGATTTTGCACTGTTGCGAGTAGGACGTTATCGCCTAGGTACTCATTGAGGCCAGGAAGTAGGGATGGATGATTGGTTTGGCCTGTTCTCGTCAGTTTGAGGACGGAATCGGCAGGCAGAAGCCAGCTTATCCAGGTCGCCTGCGCGCGCACATCGCTATGCGCGCGAGTGGCAGGCGCTGAGAAAGATCGGCTTCACGATCTCCTCGATCTTCGAGGCCATCTCCTCGGCGGAAACCCGGTCCGGCATTTGCAGCCAGCGACGCGCAGCCCCGAAGATCGCCCAGGCCGCCGCTGTTCCCAGCAACCCCGAATCCACACAGGGCTGTGTCGCGTGTTTGGCAGCGCCTTCCCGGAACATTCCCTCGACCACCGGAATGATCGAGCCTTCGATTGGCATCTTCGCCAGTTGGGCGGGGCAGCCAGTGGTCTCGGCCAGATAATCGCAGACGCCAAGAGCGATCGCACGCAAGGCTCCATCGCAATCCGTGAAGGAAAGGCCCCGGCTAGCAATGAGGTCGCGGAAGCGAGCTGCGGTCATCGCCTGTAACAGCGCATTCTTGTCCGCGTAGTGAAGGTAAAAAGTAGCTCGATTCAGAGTTGCTTCGTCCACAATCTCCTGCACCGAAATCTCTTCGAATTCTTTCCTGTTCAACAGGTTAGCCAGAGCCTCCATAAGCATCCGTCGGCTTCGAAGGATACGGGGATCGACCGTTTCCATGGTCTGCTCGGGCTGGAGGGTTTCAGACATTCGAGCTTCAGAATACTCCCCCTCTCCGCAATAGACGCTTAATAGACATTTGTCTATTTATTATGAATCGACAAATGTCTATTAAGCGTCAAACGTCTACCAGGAGGAATTACCATGCCCACGCTTCTTCACATCGATTCCAGCCCTCTCTATGGCCGATCGGTTTCCCGCGAGCTCACCGGTGCGTTTGTTTCTCAATGGAAAACTTCTCATCCAGACGGAAAGGTGGTCGAGCGCGACCTCAACGCCACTCAGATCGCACCGATCGATCAGGAATGGGTGGGCGCTGTTTTTGCACCTGAGGACGCGCGAACTCCGGAGCAGAAGAAACTGCTCGTGCTTTCAGACAATCTGATTGCCGAACTCGAGCAGGCCGACGAATACGTCATCGGGGTACCGATGCACAACTTCAGCGTCCCCTCTACACTGAAGCTCTGGATCGACCAGATCGTGCGTGCCGGCAGAACTTTTTCGTATGTGGATGGAACGCCGAAGGGCCTGATTCTTGGTAAGAAGGCCACCTTCATCATTGCCACCGGTGGCATCTACGATGCCCCGACCCAGATGGCCTCTTTCAATTTCGTCGAGCCGTACCTGCGGTTGCTTTTTGGCTTCCTTGGCGTTACCGATGTGAGTTTCCTGACCGCCGGCGGAACGACGGCGCTGAATCGTGGACAGGACCGGAATGCGTTTCTTGCTCCGCATCTTCATGCCGTGCAGGCACACGTATCGGCGACCCAAGGAGGCCACGCGTGAAGATCGTTTCCATCATCTCGCGCTACCTGCTGGGACTGTTGTTCAGCATCTTCGGCCTGAACGGATTTCTTCATTTCATCCATCAACCACCGCCGGTAGATCCGCTGGCCCTCCAGTTCTTCGGCGCCGTCGTTGCGTCGCACTTTGCCGCGTTCTTCTTCGCGGTGCAACTGCTGGGCGGAGTGCTGCTCCTTTCCGGCTATTTCGTGCCGTTGGGGCTGACCCTGCTGGCGGCAGAGCTCTACAACATCCTTGCGTTTCATCTGACGCTTGCACCAGGCATCGGCCCAGGGCTGGCAGCTTTTGTGCTTTGGGTACTGGTATTCCTTCAGTATCGCGAGAGCTTCAAGGGTATCCTCAGCTCCAAGCCCTCGCCTGTATCGCCTTCGGAAGCTTGATCGGCTTCGCGGCAAAGAGGCGCGATTTCTCCTTGCTGCGAAGCATCTTTTGTAGCGAGAGGCGCGTACTCGGTTCACGATCCGGCATGACGGCTTGACGAGCGCATTATCGCCAACTCGCGTTTCCGAGTGTCAGCATTCTGGAAACACGGTTTGGCCTGCACTCGGCAACTGATGCTGTTCAACGAACTTGTACTTCAGAGTGGCTGAACCGCGCGTTACTCGTGATGCGGAATCGTCGCCATGTTAAATCGCAGAGTACGGGCCTCTACGGCTGGCTTCCAGCACGAACCACGCGCGCGATGCAGGTCATCTTCTACAGCAACTATGCGTAGGCGGCTTTCACCACTGGGGCAACCAAGAAGGATGTCGTCTGAGAAGCCTTATTCGTGCTTTCAACCTGCGTAGACTTATCAGGTCATGGAGCGCGGCCGATTTGAACTGCCTCACACGCGCGAAGTAGTCCAAGATGGCGGAAGGTCGCAGATCAGAAAGCATAAGCATTTCGTATTCGCTCGAGAGGAAAAGTCGTAGTTCGGCAAGATGTGGACTGTTGATGACTTCCGACGTTACCCGGACAACCTCTACACTGTGCTTCATCAACTGGCGAATTTCCTTGGCGGCCTCTTTCGGAACCCTGTTTAGCCGCTCCAGATCACTCCAGGGAATGCTCAGTTCAAGTCTCGTGAGACTTCGCAAGTCGGCAATGAGAGCTAATCCAAGGCGGTGCCGTCGGTTCGAATCATCTATTCCATCCAGCGCGAGAACTCGTTCTCGGTGTTCGAGATCTTCCAACCACAGCGACCGTTCTCCGAGATAGACGATAATCTGTTTCTGAACTGCAGCTTCGACTGGGTCAATTCTCTGGCCGTCGAGAACGTGAACTGTCGATCGCAAAGGTTGACCGAGCGACAGCGGAAATTGAGAAAAGTGATAGGCGGAATTCGCTCCGGGAATCTGGCGGTACGCTATCAACTCAATCTCCGCCCCCGCGCGTTCGAATGCTGTCCTGGCCTGCTCGAAGACATCGAGCGGCATGGTGGGGAGCCCGAGGCGTTCGAGAGTCGTCGTGACGCCATAGCCGCCGGCTCGCAGTATTTGCGCAACAACATCGGCGCAGTTGAAATGAGCCCGGTTCCACTGTAATGATCCGCGCTGGAATTCACTCTCGATTCTCTGCGCTTCCGCCAACATGCGCTGGATGCGATCTGGGCTATCCACCGGTGCGCGCAGCCCAATCGTGTCTCTTCCGTAGGCAACGCCGTAGGTACTGCTATGTTCCTGTGACGCGGACGGTCTATCCACACCGTAGAGGTAGTCAGCGAGACTGAGATGCTGGAGCAGATTCGGATCTGTATCGAATTCTGCGAGATGATTGGCGCTGAGAACTTCACTCCCAATGCGAACGGCTATATGTCCAAATGGGTTTTCTGTGACGATCCGCTGTTTGGTCTTCGACGCCGCATACGAAAGAAGCACTTCGACCTCATAGTCCTCTGTGTCACTCACATGAGACAGGGTCGTTTCCGCGTCCAGGACAGGAAGTCCATGCTCCATGCCGAAGTTGAAAGGGAGTGCGTCTGATGGCAGTGCGTCTTCCAGTGCGAAGTCTGCGATCTTGCGAATGGAAATATCGTCTCGGAAGGAGGCTTGCGCATCCCTCATCCTGGTTGATGCAACGGAATCGGAAAAAAGTTGAGCTATGGCGCTACCTGTGTCCTCCATCCTGGAAATGACCTTGGCTAGGCCAAGCTCTTCCATCATTACGGCGTTTTGATGCTCATGGCCAGTGACTACGTCCAGTAGTATCGTCACCTTGCCCAGCGCAAAGGCTTCCGACGGAGTGATACCGCCTGCCTTGGTGATGACTACATCTGCGATGTTCATGAACTCCATCATTTGCTCATGTGGCACACCGCCGTAAACATGTGCTGTCGCTGCGCCAGGAGGGTGAGCGCATAGCTGCGAGACGATTGAATATTGCCGTCGATTCTGGCCGCACACAATGATGACTTGTAATGGTGAGGGCAGGTCCTCGAAAAGGCCTTTCAGAACCGCTTCGAAATCGACTAATCCTTCCTTGCCGCCTGTAATCAAAATCACCGGAGTGGCTGGTGAAAAGCCGAGCCGTTCACGAAGCTTCCCTCGCGCATTGGAATCGAGCGGTTGAATAGCTACAGGCATGCCCGTCACGGTGATCTTTGCAGCGGGAACGCCCGCCTTCTGCCAACGGACGCCTAGTTGGTCATGTGCGAGAAATGTGCGATCGATGCGCCTGGAGATTCTGGGAAAATACCCTTCAAAGAAATCTGTATGTAGCCACCCTATTCGGACATCGGAAAGAAATCCGCTCTCTCTCAGCGTCCCAAGAACCTGCGCGGAGCCGTAGTGAGTAGCGAGAATCGCATCCGGTTTGTGGGCTTCAATAAAACGGAGGACTTTCCACTCCGGATAGTCACTAGGCAAAAGCGCGAGCGAGGGAACCTCGTTGCCTTGCTGCTGCATAGATAGAAAAAGAGCCTCAAACGTCTCCGGCAAATATTTCACCACGAACCAGAAAAGCCGTTCATCGAGCCTGTTCCAAATCGGATCCATGAAGCCGCGGATGTCTTGCAGAAGAATCTCAGCGCTTGGAGAGCGCCGTGCTATCTCCCGCTGGACCGCCTTCGCGGCGCTGATATGCCCATTTCCGATGGACGAGTAGAAAATAATGACTTTTCTCGAACTCATGCCCACACCCTTCGTTCGTGCCCATCGCGAGGGGACATTGCCGCTGGATGGTCTCCCTAAGACTGCACACGGACTTCATTGCAGGTTACGATCACAACTATCCACTGATTCTGCTTCGTGTACAAGCTCCGACTGCTTCGATACGGGCCCGACGCGCTCCGTACATGCATTTGTCGTTACAGAGGACACAGGATTTCTTCTCAAAGTTCCTTCGCCCCGAAGCGGTCCGCCGGCATCCGCAGTGACTCTATCCAACTGACAACGCGGCTCGGATCAGGAGAACGCTGTTTCCGTAACGCCGGGCGTGGAATGTTCCGCGATTTTTCGAAGAAGCGGAGTCAGAACGAGCGTGATTGCGGCAACGGCTGGCCCGGCAACAATGAACCATCCCAAGAGCGCCTCACACGGAAGCATCATCAGCTGGGCAATAGAGCTGGGCAGAGGTCCATGAGAAGCCCAGGTCGGTAGTAGTGTCCAATGGACAAGAGGCAGAACTAAAAGTGATCCAAGACGCAAGAAAAGAAGGATGAATGGCCCCTGCACCGGCGAAGCAGCGTAGTTGGCTGCCTGGATTGCCGGGTGGTTTAGGCGCAGAGCCCAGGCGAGCACGATGCAAGCGGGGGTTGCCGCACCCAATATTGGAATACAACCGATCACAAAACCCACTGCCAGCGTAAACGCAAGGCCCCTCGGAGAAATCCCTTGCCGCAGCCACTGCCTCATCCGAAGGCGTAGATTGTCTGTTGTCGACCGAAGCATATTCCTCCACCTAGCGCACTATCTGAAAAGCCTCTTTCAAGCCTCGTCGATCGCATAATTGGCGAAATCTCTGCGGCCTTCTTCGGCGTTCGAAGTCGCTGGTGCCGGTGTTGCCTGAGGAGCGCCGGCGAAGCCGTCGCTCAGCAAAGTCACAACGTGCTTGAGAAAATGCAAGCGGCTCGTCTCAAGATTGTCGTAACCCGGCAGGAATTGAAATACGGCGTGTGCTTCAAATGGGAAAATGACGACTCCGATGATGGATACGGCAAGCGCGCTCGGGTTGAATTGGGGGGCCAGTTCTGATGCCAATTTGTACACGGCGAGATACAGGTCCTGAAACGCCGCCGCGCCGAATCTCCGCAGGCGCTCCTCATCACGATCCAGCATTATCCACTGCATCAAGCGTAGGATGTTTCTATCTTCCGCGAGCATCCTGGATGCAACATCCACCACTGATTCGAGCTGAGCCGAAGGGGTGCTGGCGGAGGCAATCGCGTCCGCTACGATTTTGGTAATTTTCCGGAAAGCAAAAACGACTACTTCAAAGTAAAGCTGGTCCTTGCCGGGGAAGTGGTAATACAGCGCCGCCGGGGTCAAGCCAGTATTCTCGGCAACATTGCGCATCGAGACTCCGTCGAATCCCGTCTCAGCGAAAAGAGGGATTGACGTTTCGAGGATCTTTTCTTTCCCCTGGCTCTTCAAATCTTGTTTCATCTCACCGCCGGTTAATTGAACGTTCATTAGAATATCAAGAATCTTGCGCTGTCGCAACCGCATGCGCCAGTCAAAAAATCTGAGGCACAGTCCATCCGTAAATAACAGAATAATAATCATGTTACTCCGAATCTACAGGAGGCAGTTTGCAATATTTTCGGTGATGTAGTTTAATAAACGTTCGTTAGGTTAATCGCGAGGATTGAATGCCCAAGGGGATTGCCAGAAACAAAGTGCACGAAGAGATTCTCAGGCTGTCGATTCCCCTCTTCGCGGAAACAGGCTTCAACGGTGTCTCAATGAGGGATTTGGCGCTCGCTGTCGGTCTCACGCCGGCTGCCCTCTACTACCACTTTCCCAGTAAGGAGCGGCTCTACCTGGATGCCGTCGGCTATGCCTTCCGGGAAGTAACGGGGATATTGAAGTCCGCGGTTGAAACTGCGCATACACCTCTCGAACAACTGGAATCGATCGTCAGCGTGTCCACCAAGATGCTGGCGAGGAACAAACCTCTTGTCCGCCTCATTCAATGGGTGAAGCTGGATTGCGATCGACACAGACTGCAGAAATTGGGGACCACGGCATTGGATGAGCTGTTCGTTACCACCCACCAACTCGTCAGCCAGCTCGGATCGGACTACAACGCGAGTCTGCTGGCGATTTCGATCACGAGCATGGTCGTATTTCCAGCTGAGGTCATCGACACATGCCGGTTTCTTCCTGGCTATGAGTTTCAGAACGAGGACCCCGCAGTCCTGTCAAAGCATGTCGTCCGCCTCCTGTGCCAGGGGCTAGGTGTAGAGGTCAATGGCCACAAAGTTCACGCGATCTGATACAAAGCCGGTTCGCTTCCTTCAAGGATTCAAAGTTCCGCCTCGGAAGGGATCATTCAAGAACGTCTGAATCGCGACGTTCGGCCGCCGAAGACCGTTCAACCAAGGAGATAAAGCAGTTGAAACGAGCAAAGCTGATAGTGTTTTTAGGGGCGTCCGTATTAGGCGTATTTCTGACTGCCTGCCACCAGAGCAGAGATTCTGCACACCAGTCCCCGCCGCAAAACAGAAATCTTCCCATCATGTCGGTGAGCGTTGGTGCCCCAGTCGAGTACACCACTGTTGGCTCGGTCGTTTCCGATCAGCGCGTGGACGTCACCTCCAGGCTAACCGGCTATATTCGCACGATTTCAGTTCAGGAAGGCGATCGGGTGCGTCGGGGTCAACTGCTTGTGCGTCTTGATCCATCCGATGTAGAAGGCGGTATTCGCCAGGCGCAAGCAGCCGTGACTGCAGCTGACGCGGCCTTTCGCGACGCGGAGGCTGATAAGGGGCATTTTCAGCAGTTATTCGAGCACGGCACAATTTCAGAGAACGAGTTTCGCAAGATGAGCCTCAAGGACGAGGCTGCACGCGAGGCTCTGAATCAAGCCCGCGCGGGTCTCGACGTTGCGCGCGCCCAACTCACCTACAGCGTGATAGCGAGCCCCTCGGATGGAACGGTGGTGGATCGCCCAAAGCGCCCAGGCGATCTGGCGTTACCCGGAGTCCCGATCCTGACGCTGGAGTCGGGGCACGCACTGATGTTTGACGCCTTTGTGGATGTAGGCGAAGACAAAACGTCGCTCAGCGCATTTGCTGTTGGCAAGCCGGTCGAAGTGAGAATCGATGGACTCGCCACGCCGCTAAAGGGCACCGTAAGCCGGTTTATTCCTTCCGCCGATCCAACCACGCGCAGTTACCAGATTAAGATTGCTCTTCCCGAGAAAGCGGGGCTGACGCCGGGCATGTTCGGCCGGGCGGTGTTCCAGACAGGAGAGAGCAAAGTACCCGTGATACCGCGGAAAGCGGTAGTAGAGCGAGGAGGCCTATCGGGCGTGTACGTCGTAGACAGGGAGAATAAGGCTCAATTCCGCTGGTTGCGCACCGGACGCGAATGGTCCGATCGCATTGAAGTGACTGCCGGACTGCAAGCCGGAGAACGCTTGGTCGCGGCCCCTGACTCCGCACTTCGCGATGGCGACAGAATCGTCAGCACAGAGGCCAGCAATGAGTAACGGAAAGCTGAACATTGCGGGAAAACTCGCGGACTTTTTCGTCGTACACAAGCTGACGGTGCTCTTTGTGGTGGGTACAGCTCTGCTTGGTTTGCTGGCGGTTACACTGACGCCGCGCGAAGAAAACCCACAGATCATTGTGCCCGGCGCCGAGATACGTGTGTTCTTGCCCGGGGCATCCGCTGCCGAGGTGGAAGAACTAATTATTCGTCCCATAGAAGGAGAGCTCAAGGAGATTCCGGGAGTCGATCATGTCTATGCGACGGCCGTGAATTCGATGGGGGCCGTGATGGTCCAGTTCAAAGTGGGAGAGGATAAGGACAAGTCTTTAATCAAGGTGTATGACCGCGTTTTGGGTCATCGTGACCTGCTCCCGGATGGAGCCGGAATTCCGTTGATACGGAGTGTCGACGTAGACGACGTTCCAGTTGTTACCGTCAGTCTCTCGTCGGAGAAATACGACGACTACGCGTTGAAGCGGCTGGCCGACCGGATGATTGAAGGTCTGAGAAGCCAGGATTCAGCGTCCGTTGCCTTCGTTAAGGGCGGCCGTGACAGGGAAATACGAATCGAGCTGGATCCAGAGCGAATGCAGGCGTTCGGGGTAACCCTCGATCAGGTGCGTTCGTTTATCGCAGCGGGAAATGTCTCGGCTCCATTGGGAACGCAAGTACAGGCAGGACAAAATCGCAAGATCGTATTTGACGGCTTTCTGACCTCCGAAGAAGATCTCGATCATTTGATCGTGGGTGGGCAAGCAGGCAGACCCATCTATCTGGGGAGTATCGCCCGAGTCGTCGATGCACCACCTGAGGAGCGCGAGACGCTTTCTCGCTTCGCTTTTGGGCCCGCCGATTCCCGCTTTGGCAAGACGCAACAGGTTGAAGTTCCATCCGTCACGATAGCCGTCGCGAAAAAGCACGGAACGAATGCGGTCTTCTTTGCCGAAGATGTGCTGAAGCGCATCGACAGAATGAAAGCGCAGTTCATCCCTCCTGGAGTCGATGTCGTCGTAACCCGTAACGACGGCCAGAAGGCCGACGATGCGGTGAATCGCCTTCTGGAGCACCTGGGTATTGCCGTAGGTTCGGTCTTCATCATTACCGGATTTTTTCTGGGCTGGAAAGAAGCAACGGTCGTCGGTGCAACTGTGCCGCTGATTCTATCGCTCACTCTTGCCGGAATTCATCTGTTTAACATCACCATCAACCGCGTAACGCTGTTCGCATTCATCATGCTGCTGGGACTGGTCGTGGATGCGGCGATGGTCGTTATTGAAAACATTCATCGGAATTACGGCCATAATCCCCTCGCGACTGAGGACGAGAAGCGCCAAATCGCGGTGCAGGCGACGAATGAAATAGGAAATCCGACGAATTTGGCAACCCTTGCCATTATGCTGGTGGCCGCCTCGCTTCTGCCTGTCTTGACCGGCATGGAAGGGCAGTACTTCCATCCCGTCGGCATAACAGGCCCACTCGCTATGGCCTTTTCCCTGGTGGTGGCCTATTGCATGGTCCCCTGGGCGGCAAACAAGTGGTTGGCGAAGCCTGCCAAACACGGTAAGAAAGGATTCGATGCCTGGGGGCGCCTGGCTGGTTTCTATCGCGCAACGGTCACGCCATTCCTGGACAGCCCAAAACGGCGCCTATATCTGGGCGCAGCCGTACTGATGCTGCTTGTGCTTTCGCTGCTGCAGCCTCTCTGGCAGTTCATAAGACCTCAAGGCATAAGTGGTCCCCAGTCCTTCTTCGGAGTCGAATTGGCGTTTCTTCCCAAAGACAACACCAATACGCTCAACGTCACCATTGACATGCCAGAACCGACTCCGCTCGAGACTACCGACCGGCTTGCCCGGGAGGTCGGTCAACTGTTGCGCCAGACGCCGGAAGTCCGCAACTACCAGACCTGGCTCGGCGAAGCTGGAGTGATCGATTTCAATGGCATGTTGCGAGGTTCAGGAAGCAAGATTGGACCTCATGTCGCGGAAATTCGCGTCAATTTCTCCGACAAGAAAACGCGCAACAGGACATCTATCGAGATCGCGCGCGAGTTGCGCACGCGTATAGCGCCGATCGCAGCCAGGTATCCAGGTAGCACAGTACAAGTGGTGGAGGATCCACCGGGGCCTCCGATGCGTGCGACCGTGCTGGCAGAAATCTACGGTCGGGACGAAAACGAACTGCGTGCGCTCTCCAAGCGTGTGAAGGGCGCCTTTCAACAGACCTATGACATGGCCGAGGTGAAAGCCAGTGAGGTCGATGACATCTCTGAATACCACCTTGTCCTGGATCGGGAGAAAGCGGCGACATTCGGGATAAGCGGCGCCGAAGCAGCTACCGCGTTACGAAGAGTGATCGATGGCGAAGAGATGGGCAATGCCCATATTCCCGGCGAGAAGAACCCTGTCCCAATCCGGTTGCAGATTCCCCGCCGCTTTCAGATCGACCCGACGTTACTCTCACGAATCACCGTGACCAATCGACAAGGGCAGCAGGTTGCGCTGTCTGAGTTCGTGCATGTTGTTCCCGGCCGAGCTGATCGCCCGATCCTGCACAAAGATGGAGAGAGAGTCACCTTTGTTGGCGGAGAGATGGGCCGCTCCGTGCCAATCGATGCAGTGCTTGATCTGAATCGACGTCTGGATGGAATATCTCTCCCGGATGGAACTCATCTTTCCACTGGTAATTTGACGCCTTACAAGGCGGAGCCAGACACCATCGACAGCTACCGACTGTTGTGGGACGGCGAGATGCGGTTGATGCTGGACAGCTACCGCGAACTGGCATTTGCTCTGACGCTGTCGGTCACGGCCCTGTATTTGATTCTGGTCGCATATTACGAATCTTTCCTTATGCCTCTGGTCGCGATGTCGGCAATTCTTCTTGGGCTGGTCGGAATCTTCCCTGGACACTGGCTTCTTCACCAGGGGTTCTCCGTTACCTCCCTGGTGGGTGTGCTTGCGTTATCCGGCATCGTCATACGCAATTCACTGCTCATCATAGATTTCGTCCTGGACTATCGGAAGCAAGGCATGCCCCTGAAAGAAGCCATCCTTGAGGCTGGCGCAGTGCGTTTGCGGCCCATCCTCCTGACCACTATGGCTATCGTTTTCGGGACCATGGTGATGCTCACGGATCCAGTGTTCTGCGGCCTTGCTATTTCCTTGATCTTCGGTACGCTTGCCGCCACAGCGTTGACGTTGGTCGTTATTCCCTGCCTGCTCTTCCTGCTCCTGAACAGAGAGCACACGGAACCGGCAGAAGAAGCAGGGCGGTAAAAATGGGAGACACAATTGTGCAGAACCGCAGTTTCTATGGATATGTAAGCGCGTTCGCGTTGGCGATCTTGATCTCAGGGCAAATAGTAAGCAGCGCCGCAGCGCAGACCTCTGCGGAAACGCTTCAGCAAGCCTGGGACATCGCCCAGAGCGCTGATCACGGGCTCAGAGCTTCTCATGATGAGACCGCTTCCGCGCGTAGTCAATTGTCGGCAGCGAAAGCTGCCCGTCTACCCTCCTTAAATGCGGATGCGAATTATCTCGCCGTCAGCAAATTGCCGGAGCTTAAGGCCGATCTCCTCGGACAGTCATTTCAGATTCCTGTGGCGCAAAGGAACGGTGTTATCGCCTCTTCCTCCGTGACGCTTCCGCTCTATACGGGAGGGCGAATCGAGCATGGCATTGCGGCGGCTTCCTCTGTGGTTAAGGCTTCCGAGTTTGGAGAAACAAGCTCTGAGCAAAACCTCAAACTACGAGTGGCCGAAGCCTATGTGAATGTTCTTCGCGCCACACGTGTCTTACAGGTTGCGAAGAGCCATCAAGCCGCTCTTGAAGCACACGTCCGCGATGTAAACAATCTGGCTCAGGAGGGGATGGCAGCAAAGAATGCGCAGTTGTCCTCTCAAGTGGCCCTTCTTGATGCTCAACAACAGGTGCTGCAGGTAACCAACAATTTGGACCTGGCGTGCGCGGCGTATAACCGTCTCCTGGGCAGACCTCTGGACCAGCCTGTCCTGCTTGAAGACGTCGCGCCCGAGGCGCAGAACGGCGATTTGCCGCAGCTTGTTGAGCGAGCCGTGCAGGAACGCAGTGAGTTAAAAGCACTAGATCGTCAGATCGCGGCTCTCCGTGACCAGGAGATCATTGTGCGCAGAGAGACAGTGCCGCAGGTGGGTGTCTCCGGAGGGTACGACTACCTGCAAGATCGCTATCTTCAACATGAAGGGCAGTGGGTTGTCGGCGTCGGACTCAAGTGGAACGTCTTTGATGGTGGTTCCTCGCGTAATCGTGGACGTGCAATTGGTCTTCAGGCTTCCGCGCTGCACGAGAAAAGAGAGGATGTTGCCTCAATGATCGGGCTACAGGTGCGTCAAAGCTGGCTCGACGAGCAGACCACGCGCAAACGGGTCGACGTTACCAAGTCCGCCATTGCGCAGGCAGACGAGAACGTGCGCGTAGTGCGTGATCGCTATGTAAACGGACTGGCTCCATACACGGAAGTGCTGGACGCGGAAACGGCACGGGTCAGCACCGAGACGAACAACGCGAACGCCGTTTACGACGCCGTGATGGCTGGATTACGGCTCAAATACTCTATGGGCGAGCTGTAGCTATACAGGTCAGTCTCAAATCGTCGCGGCGGGCTGCAAGTGGAATTGCGATAAGAGTGGAGAGCATGAGAGCGAGAAAGAAGGTGGGGCTGGCATTAGGGAGCGGAGGCGCAAAGGGACTTGCCCATATTGGCGTCATTAAGGCCCTTGAGAGAAGTGGTGTTCCCATCGATGTTGTTGTGGGCTCAAGTATCGGCGCCATGGTGGGAGGATTCTATGCGTCTGGTTTGACCTCAAAGGAGATTGAGGAAATCGCCTTAAGCACAGACCGGCGAAGAATCGTATCCGTCCTTTCAGACCCCGTCCTCAAGAACGGATTGATCGGTGGCAACAAGACGAAAGCGTTCATCGAGCGCTACGTGCACGACAAGAACATTGAAGACTGCCGTATTCCATTCGCGGCCATCGCGACCGACCTCTCCACAGGAGAAATGGTGGTGCTTCGAAAGGGAGGCCTTGCGTCCGCCATCCGCGCCAGCATCTCGATCCCGCTGGCGTATGTTCCGGCGGAGATCGACGGACGAATCCTGGTCGACGGCGGCCTAGCGAGTCCTGTGCCCGCCGATGAAGCACGGTCGGCGGGTGTGGACCTGGTTATTGCCGTCAACCTGGAGCAGCTTCATTGCCCTGGCAAATGGAACCCCGGCTGGTACAGCATCGCGGACAATTCCCTCAGCATCATGAGGCACCATCTATCAAACCTCAAGGCGTCGCGCGCGGATATCGTGATCAATGTCGATCTCGAAAAGACCCTCTGGTTTCAATTCACCGACGGTCGCTCGAAGATCCTCGCGGGGGAAAAAGCAACGGAAGCGATCCTGCCCGAACTGGACAAGCTGCTCGCCGCATCTTGACAAGGTTCATCGTTGCAACGGGAAGTCTGTCGAAATGCGAAGCGACGCACCGATCGAATGGATGCCGGAATTGTCAGAAGTCCACAATCTCGATTGCGCCTTCGCTCGATGAGCTCAAAAACCGTATGGGCTAATGTGGTGACGAGGTGATCAGGTTGCACGTGCTGACAGTCGGGTCTTCCGAGTCGAATCGTTTTGTTCGTGAGATGCTGCGTTCGCGCCCGAACTGGAAGCTCTTCGCCGCGACGTGCATAGGAGACCTCTGCGCGGTTCCTGCATTTTGCGAAATTGACATTACCATCCTTCATGAAACCTTCACGACAGCTGGATGGAGCGCCTGTTTTCACTACCTTCGCCATCGTTGGCCTGCGGCCGTGACTGTACGAATGCCAATCCTCGAGGGCCTTATGGTCGATGAAAAAATGCTGTTTGGTCCAGCACGAAAGGAATGGTTCAGTATGATCGAGCAACTGGCGATGTATGCGAGGCGCGGAAGCAGATGCGAAATAGACTGTCGCAGAATGACGGGGCTTGGCGCCGAGGCGCCGGCGAATGCGGCGGAAATCAGGCAGGCCTGACTCTGCCTTATTCTTGCAATAACAATGAGGCTCGCCTTTGAAAGGATGAACCAAAATGAGAACTGGCTCTGGCGAAAACGACCATGCCGGCTGGCATAAGCACGTGCAGGAGCCCGCGCGTAGCTCTCAAAGGACCAAACGGGCACAGGCGCGGACGGAAATCACCGATGCCAAGATATTGGACGCGGCGCAAGCGCTCTTTTCGGAGCAAGGATTCGACAATACTCAGCTTGAGCAAATCGCGACGCTTGCCGGTTTTACCCGCGGTGCAATCTACGATCGTTACGGGGACAAACACGAACTCTTCCTTGACCTGCTGGAACGCCGGGTTTATTCGAAGCTCGAAGCGGTCTACGATGCTCTCCGGCAAGAACCGACAGTTGGTGGTCGCCTGGCAATCCTGAAGGACTGGATCGCTACTCGTGCATCGGATTCGTCCTGGGTGACGCTCATATTGGAGTTCAAGCTTTATGCGATACGGCATCCGGAGTGGCGTATCAAGGCCCGCAAGGTGGATGATTTGCTCTGCAAAGATCATGTGCGCTGCTGGGTGGAGATGCTGCACGGAAGTGGCACTCCGCAACCTGACGAGAATGTGCTGCATCAACACCTGATCGTTGTGGGAAGCACTCTTTGCGCCATGGCACTAGAAAATCAGTTCCGCCCGGGAATTCTCCCTGCCGACCAGATGACACACATCGCTGAACGGATATTCGATACATTGATCGCTCAGTGAATTGAAGACCATCGCATCCCTGGATGCGGCGTGGCGCCGTTATTGTTCCGAACTGCTGTCAAATCGTGGATTCATTTCGTCGCCTACTCGGCGTAATGGCAACGATGCGCAAGGTCTCAGCTCTCGGCCAGAAGACCTCTTCGGATGCTCCTTGTGTTTCCTCCTTTTCACCAAACTCAGACTAAATATCACGGTGTAGTCCGCAGCTTTGAGTCTGTGGACTCTGTAGGATTTTTATGTGTAAGGACGCGCGTTGCCGCTCAGACATCGACAACGAACGGCGGCTTCTATCAGAAAAAGGAGACACACCTCTTCATCAGTGAGACGTCTTTGTGCATCTATCGTGGCTGTAATAGTGTCCTTGTCGTCTTTCGCATTCGCGCAAGGTGTCACATCAAGACCCGAAGAAGAGATCTTCAACAGCCCGTATCTATTCGGCGACTGGGCGGGAAAGCGCACTGAGCTCGCAGAGGAAAAAGGCATTACCTTCGATTTCTATTTGTACACCACCCTTCTGGCAAATCCGACCGGAGGTAAATTCACTCCTGCTGGCTATAATCGCGCGCGTGGCACCATGGATATCGATCTGAGCAAACTTACTCCCACGAAGGGATTGCGGTTTCACATCACTGGTCTTTGGCAGAACGGCGTGAACCTGCGGGAACGCCTTGGAACATTGGCTGTTCCTCAGGCAGATGCCAGTTCTCCCGTGTTTCGCCTGGACTCGTGGTGGTTTGAGCAAGATCTTCTGCATAATAAGGTGAGTCTGTTCATTGGACAGATTGCCGGAATGGATTTTTTCGGTATTACCCTTCCTCCGGACACCTGGAATTACACGATGGACGAGTTGCTCTATGGTGGAAACGCGCGTCCAAATGCGGGCAGTACTTGGGACCCTGCAACGACCCCAGGTGTAGTAGTAAAGACAAGCCTGACTCGTCAGATATACATCCAGAATATGATCCAGGCAGGGCCTGGCTGTCTCGATCCGACAAAGCCTTGTTATCGCAATCAGTACGTCAATGATCCTGAAGGTACTCATTTCACCCTGAATGGCGGGGGCGTCTGGAACAGCGAAGCAGGCTTCCTTATAGATCCGGCGAGTGGTAACGACCTGAAGGAAAAGTATTACCCAGGGCTATATAGGGTCGGCGCAAGTTATAACGGCACAAAGTTTCTGAACCCCGCCACGAATACTTACAGCCCTGGGAACTGCACCATGTATTTCATGGCGAAGCAGGCAGTATGGCGACCTGTAAAGGGCTCCAACAGCGGGTTAGACCTGCGATTTTCTGCCATTTTATCTCCAGCTGATGTCAACATGCTCGACAAGGAATTCATCGCAGCAGCCAGCCTTCACGGGATGATCTCGAAGCGGCCCAAGGACGCCATCGATTTAGGCTTCAACGAGTATCTGATCAGCGATTCCTACAACAGGCACTACGCGGCAAGCGGAATGCCTGTGCTCACTTCGGAGAAAGCATACGAACTCAACTACTCAATGCAGGTCACTCCGTGGCTGCAATTGCTGCCGGCGGTAGAAGTCTTCCAGGATATGGGCGGAAATCCAAAGAAAGGCACCGGCGTCTTTGCGGGGATATCGACTAAGGTAACGTTCTAGCTCAGCCTACAGATGTCACACCGCAATCGTGAGGAGGAGTTGAGCGATTATGAGACGGAAAAGAGGGAAGGTAAGCGCCAAAGGCAATGGATCACCGTTTGTCGTCGAGCGAGAACGGTGAAAATGGGCGACCCAAGCGTAGGTCCATTCAACGAGTACGCCTATCGTGGCGGCGCTGTGGTTCATGTCGCAGCGATTCAGACTGACTTCCATTGCCTGTCCATTAAGAGCTTTTCTTGTTCCCTCGTGAGAACAGTTCATCCGCGTCAGTCCTGGAGCCCATGGTCAAGCCTACTTGTGAAGTGCTTTCTGGCTGGATGAGCGCGTTGCAAGGTACCGGCGAATTGTCTCCCAAAAGAAAGAGACTGTGGGGGACGCATTGCTCGGCCTTCGCAAAAGCGCCAATTTTAATGCGGTGTCGGCCCGTGTCCCCGCAACTTGCCGAAAAACTACCCCGTCCACAGCAGTGCACAGATGGCTCAGCAAAACTCCAAAATTGTGCCTTACCAGGCAAATGGCTGCCCAGGCGGTGTCGACGAAATGCCCGACCTTCAGTTCGAATCCCGCTGACCTGCATATCCGGACGTAGATGTCGTAGTGAGACGCCCACGTTTCCGGGCGCCCAATGATGAACGGTTCGTTTGCCAAATCCTTCAGATGCAACACGCGCTTTCGTGCTAACGGATGCCGTTCGCTTAACGCACAGAACAACGGCAGGTTCCGAACGGTGATGGAATCGAAAGAGGCATCCACGTTCAGGATTTCAGTACACACGATATCGAGCTTTTCGTTTCGAAGATCCATTAGCAGCTGATCGGTTGGTCCCTCTTGCATGTAAAAGTGCACTGTCGGATGGGCCGCACGGAATCTGGTAAGAACATCCAAGGGCTCCCCGCTCAACGAGGAGGGAGTGAAACCAAACCAAAGAGATTCGACTTGTCCCTCTGCGCTGCTGGACTGTCGTGCAGCCAGCCGAGCCATTTGTAGACGATCCAGAGTGCGCTGTGCTTCGAGGAGGAACGCTTTTCCTGCCTGGGTCAGAACCACGTTGTGGTGGTTTCTTATGAATAGGCTTACTCCGATGTCTTCTTCAAGTTGGCGGATGTTTTTGCTGAGTGCGGACGGAACTACGTGTAATCGCTCAGCGGCGTTACCGAAATGGAGTTCTTCGGCCAGAACATTGAAATATCGAAGGTGCCTGAGTTCCATGTGATCTTTCCCGTTTCTCCCGTCCTGCGATAGCTGAAGCGCGTGGTTTGAAAGCGAGTATATCTCGCTACCGCCGTAGCGGAGACTGTTGAGATGCGGAGAGTGCCTGTCATTCGCATTTCTAAGGCCAGTGGGTGTCTGCACTGGCCAGGTATCGAGTCACCGTGCTGCGATGGAAACGCCTGTACTTGCAATCCTGATCGCCCCTATCCGCATTTCGACGCATGTCGTCAGCGCGTGAGACAAGCTTACGTGTACGAAACTTCGGGAGCAAATTGTGTTTCCTTTTTTTCACCAAACGCAACTTTAATATCACGGCGTACTTCGCAAATGTGTGCCCGAAAAGTATGTAAGATTCAATCTGGAAGGACACATACTGCAGTTCAGCAGAAGTGGAATACGTCACGAAATAGTGACGTAGAAAGTGCTCGTCAAACAAGCACGCTTAAGAGGTGCTGTAAATATGCTCGACTCGGACCACACGACAATACATCGTTCGCGGATAGAGCATAAGGCCACCAGAGAGGAATCATCCATGAAACATTCACTTTTCGGAATAGGCGGAGCAGCAGTGCTCTCTTGCCTATCGAGTGTCGCAGCTTATGCTCATCCAACTACAGCAACGGCGATGGACTCAACATTCGGCCTGCCGAAACCGCCTGTGGACCTGTCCTATAGCTTCACCAGCTCGCTAAGCGCCTCAATCGGGTCCGTCATTTGCTTTCTGGTGGTCGTCGTTGTTGCCGCGATCAACGCAAGAAAGACGGGAAAGGTGCTTCCTCTTTTCGTGGCGGCGAGCGGCATCTTGTTCAGCGTAGTCGAAGTAATTATCGACATTCCCGGAGGATGCTATTGGGCAGTCGATAATAGCCAGGTCGTCTTCACGATATTGGGAAGGCCGATGACATGGATGCCAATTTGCTCCTGGATGGCCTTCGGAGCGATACAGATTTACGCTTTCTATAGTTTGCTTGCCAAGAATGCGAGTACGAAATCACTATGGATTTGTTACGGCCTGATGTGCGTGCTCGATATCGTTCTTGAGGAAATAGAACTGAGGGTTCCTGGCATTTACACGTACTACGGAAACCAGCCGTTTGTGTTTTTCCTGTTCCCGGCGTGGTGGATGTTTGTGAATGCGGCGGGATGCTTCAGTTCGGCCGCATTGATTCGTAGATTCGAGGAGCACCTTCAGGGCTGGAAGGCATTTGGGGTATTCCTCCTGGCGCCCCTGGGGTATTTGGCTTCGTTCGAGTTTACAAGTATGCCGGCAGTCATAGTCGTCAATGGAAACTATTCGTGGCTGACAACGCAGCTTGGTGGTCTCATGACGGTGTTGTTATCAGTGTTGTGCATGGGGCTGACAATGTCTGTGATTCTCAATCGATATCCATTGCGTGGGCACAGCAATAGTAGCGATCGGACGTCATTGCGGGCCGCAGTCCTCAGATAGAACGTGCGATGAGTTCCGGCCAACTGGCGCGTTTCCAGGCAGTGGTCCAGGCCAATGCTGGTTGATTAGAGTGAGAGCCTACCCCGACGCTGGCCGAGTCTTTGTGCAAGAGACTGGTTGCTTCTTGCCGCAGGGCGGTCATGTCCGTCCTGCGGTGAGCATGCGCTCTATCGGTGTTTGATCGCTGAGGGAGCACTCTGCGTGCGGGTTCTACCTAATCCTGCCACCTATTCCAGCGCTATGCTGCCACTTGTTCCAGAGTCATGCTGCGAGCCGTTCTATGTAATTCTGCCAGTCTGCGAGCAATCATGCATGGAAAGTATCGTCCCCGCCGAAGGCGGGACATAAAGCGGCAGCTGCCGCAAAGAGTCGGGCAGGGGATTCGTTCGGGGGTGCTCATTGGCTCAGTGAGCGAGTTGGCGATAATGCATCAAGCAAGGGCGAATCGGCCACTTAGACAGATTGCACACTGAGTGAGCACGCATCTCGAAAAATTGATGATGATATGCACAATCAGCTTTCCTCGAATCCAATAATCACCTTCAAGTTTTGAGGTACAAGCAGTCGTAGTTGCCGCCTCGGAGCGACCCAGAACCATACCGGATACGTAAGGACGGAGCATCTGGATTTACTCTTGCCGCAAAGCCTGGATTGGGTCAATCTTCGTGGATCGGCGCGCGGGAATGTAGCAGGCCAGCAGCGCGAGACCGGCGAGGAGAAGTGGGGCACCGATTAGAAGACGCGGATCGTCGATACCGACGGACAATGCGTCGCTAACCCAAGTGGTGAATGCTGAAAGCGCTTTGGCCAACGCGATTGCGCCCAGGAATCCAATCACGGTTCCAACCGCAATCAGCGTAGCGCCCTCACGGAGCACCAGCGTCAGCACCTGCGATTTACGCGCGCCCAGCGCCATGCGAATGCCGATCTCCTTGCGCCGCTGTGCCACCGCACACCCGGTGACTCCGGCCAGCCCAATGGTCGACAGCACCAGGCCGAAGACGCCAATGCCGCCGAACGTACGCAGAGCAGCACCCATGGCGGAGCGGGCCAGTTCGAGGTACTCGCTTAACGTTTGTACGTTGAACGGGGTCAGATTCGGATCCATGGAAGCGACCACACTTCGCACCCCACCCAGAGCGTCCTCGGCCGAATGGCCGCGCACGATAATCGTGATTCCACCCCCTGGAGGCTGGCCGAAATCGTGCCGCGTGAGGGGAGAAAAGGCGATGGCCTGGGTGGTACCGGCAGCATCTTTCCTGGCGGGGACCACGCCCACGACTTCATAGGCGCGCCGGTCTCCGCGCAGGTGCTTGCCGATGGGGTTGTCCTTGCCAAACAGGGCGCGTGCGGCTTTTTCATTCAGCACCAGGGGCAGGGTCGGAATCGGCGCCCCGGAAGCAATGAGTGCCTCGGCATCGACGCGCTGATCGCGCTCCTCGAATTCCCTCCCGGCCAGGATGGGCTCATTGAGGACGGCAAAGTAACCCGCTCCGACGGTCTGTTCGACCACGTCCTTCTCAACCGGCGACGATGCGCGCGGATCGTCCACTTGGAGATGAAACCGGCCATCGCCGCCCGGCTGATAGGGCGGCTGCGCGGCAAGCGCGAAGCTGGTCACTGCCGGTGCGCTCCTCAATCGCTCCGGCAGGCTCTCAAAGAAGGCCTGGGCTTTATCCGGAGGATAGCCGTCGCGGATCGGATCGATCGAGAAGAAGGCCATGGTCTTCCGATCGAAGTTCGTCTGAATGCTGCTTCCATTCATGACCCCCAAGACCAGTAATCCGGCGATAAGCAGCAGCATCATCGAGCCTGCCACCTGCGCGCTCATGGCCATATTGCGCAGGCCAAAACGCCGGTATCCGGACAACTGCAGTGCCGCGCCATCCTTGAGTGCTGAGGCGACGTTGGTCTTTGTGGCCTGCAGAGCTGGAAGGATGCTGAAGCCGATGCCGCACGCAACAGCCAGCACGAAGACGAAGATCGCCGTATGCCAATCGAGCGCCGTGTCGATGCTGATTGGCGAGCCCGCGGGCTGCCGTGTATGAGCGGTCAACGCCCATAGGACATACGCCATTGCGAACCCCGCTGCGCCACCGATCAGGGAAAGCAAAATGCCTTCGGTGACCATCTGCCGGATGAGACGGTAGCGGCTGGCTCCGATACCGAGGCGAATGGCAAGTTCCTTGCGGCGACTGGCAACGCGCGCCAGCATCATGGTGGCGAGGTTGAGGCACGCGATGGCAACGATGATCACCATGAGCACAACGTAAAACCCCATGATCTTTGAACGCATCTCGCGAGGGACCGGAACACGGGTGCCCGCGGGAAGCAAAACGACCCGCTTCGCTGTGTCCTGTTGGGGTGGCGCAGAGGGATCGTCTTTGTCGAGACGGCGTGTGATGCCATCCAGCGCTGCCTCGGCAGAATTGACCGTGACGCCCGGTGCAAGGCGGAACAGCAATTGGAAGACCTTAGCGTTACGGTTGTGCAGCACGTCGTTGCCGAGTTCCGGAGCCAGCCTGGCCGACACCGTCGTAGGGACAAAGAGCTCGGCCTGACTCGGAGTGAGAGAGCCATCGAACTTGCGCGGGGTGATGCCGACGATGGTCGCGGGCTGCCCGTTGAGATGAATTGTTCGCCCGATTGCGTCGGGATCGGCATTGAGGCGGCCGCGCCAGTAGCGGTCGCTGACGACCACGGACGGGACGGCGCCGGTCTTGTCCAGATCGGCGCTGAGGAGGCGTCCCCGCTGCGCGTCCATGCCGAGAACGGAAAAATAGTCCGGCGAGACCAGTTGCCCGTAGACACGATCGGGTTTGCTGTTATGACCATCCAAGGCGATGTTGAACTGGACGTAGTTCTGGACTGCGGCAACGCCTGCGAAAAGACCCTTCTGTTCGCGGTAACGCTCGATATTGGGGTAGGACGCGGAACTCTCCGCTGTGACCAACTGCTCTGCGTTGGCCACGCCTGGAAGGGTGCGCGTGAGCACTACCCAGGTCAAGGAGTAGACGTTGGTTGTGAGCCCGATACCGAGCCCCATGGAGACAATGCCAACTACAGCGTAGCCCGGCGACTTCATCAGGGTACGCGCGGCGTAGGGCAGGTCGCGGCGCATCTCGTTCAGGTATTCGATGGGGAGACGAAGCAGCAGGTCGGCGATGAGAAAGACGAGGCCTAGGACTCCGTGGCGCCTTGCGATGTATGCGATGGCGTCCTCACCCGCTTGCATCATCTCGCTGCCGAATGCCAGCTTGAATTCGTGGGGGAAGGCCGCAGCCAGCCGCCGGTAGATCGGCCATGCAATGTTCACTCGATTACCCTCTTTGTCGCGCAATCGTTTGCTTGGTCCGAATTGCCTGAACTAACTCCTGAAGGCGTTCGCACTCCGCGTTGAGCACATCGCGGCCCAGGGGCGTAAGACGGTAGTAGCGGCGGCGGGCGTCGTCGAGCTCGGGCGCAGGTCGGGTACTGGACTCCTCAATCAAGTTGGCTTCGATCAACTGTTTGATCGAGCCATAGAGCGTAGCTGGCCAGAGGCGGACTTTTCCGGTGGTGCGCTGCAATATTTCTTGCATGATTCCATAGCCGTGCTGTTCTTCCCCGGCAAGTGACAGCATGATGTGGAACCACTGTGCCTTGAGGGGAAGGAAAGTTTGTATCCCGGTATCCGTCATTAAAAATATATATATTGACAATTATATATATTTGTCAAGCGAGTTCTTTGTCCGGAGAAACTCAGCGACTGGAGAGATGCGGTGCGGTGTGACAACTGAGCGTGTTCCGGAAAGGAGCGAGGATACGACACTGATCTTTTCCGGTTGGTTGGGAAAAACCGCACCCGCGGGTCAGCCCGAACTGGCCCGCTAAGCGAGTCCCCAGATCATGATCAGTCCAGGATGCCTATATGTTTGATCCCCCTTGGGGCTGTTTGGTAGTCAACTCGTGAGAGCAGGGCTACTCGCTCATTGACCGTTCCCGGTGGCAGCATAATTCTGGAACGGGTAGCAGCATTTCTCCATTACCAGCGCTCTGTGCCAATCCGCATGCGATCACTCTCCCGGATGGAGGCGGTCTGTTTGCCATTGACCTTACCTGTCGCTGTCTTCGCGCTCGCCCGTCGCTTCGTCTAAATCCTGCAATATCCCTCTCCCATTACGACCGTTGGCCATTTTCGAAAGAAATCTGCTTATGCTTCTTGATAATTCGCCAGTTGGAGAATAGTCTAAACGTAATTCGCCATGTGGCGAATTGTGCTGCGCGAGGTGATGATTTGAGGAAGCAACTAGTAGTCCCGGAGAAGAAACTCAAGAATGCCCGCCGTCGTCTCCCCGGCCGCCCCAACAAGGACGAGGCTGACGGAGCAGAGATGCTCTTGCGCGCGGCGCAGGGATCATTCGCACTATCCGGCTTCAAAGCAGCCAGCATGAGAGAAATCGCTCAAGCTGCCGGCGTCCATCACGCCCTGATCACTCACCGGTTCGGCTCTAAGGAAAAGCTATGGGTCGCCGTAATGGATCGCCTGCACGCATATCTGGAGCCCTTCATTCGTGATCTCGAATGCCTGCAAGAGTCCTCGCAGACCACGATGGAAGGACGTCTGAAAGCGGCATTTCGGATTTCAGTCGCGGCGGTCTGCGGTGAGCCGGACTGCGGAATGTTGCTGTCTCGTATCGCCTCCGAGCGTGGAGAACCCTTCGACGTTCTCGTTGAGAAACTGCTCCGCCCGCTTCATGACGCATTCTGCCCACTGCTAGAAGAGGCGATGGAAGTCGGAACTGTCGCGCAGCAAGACTCGGAAATGCTTTCTTTCATGATCTTCAACGCGGTCACCTCCTCCATCTCCGGTCGCCACATTCTCGGTTACTTCGACGCTCGGCCGCGTGGCATGGAAAAGATCGGGGAAGATATCGTCCAATTCCTGGTTCTCAATATCATCCGCACGAACGCACACGACGCCCGAACGACCGGCAATTCCACTCGCTATGTCGATCCGACAAGTTCCGAGAACCAGTCTGCAACGTAGCGGCTTCCAAACAACCCCAACTCCAAGAGAGGAAAAAACAATGATCTACGATAGCAAGCTATTCGAACCGAGACCGTCTGATTGGTGCCCCCACGACCTTTCGCCTTACAAAGAGGCATCCGAATGGTGGTATCACGACGCAACGCTGAAAGGTACGAAGGATGGAAAGGACTACTTCTTCCAGGTAATGCCGATGATCTGCAAAAATACTGCGGTCTTTATGATCGCGATTGCCGATGAGAACGGCTCCCTGGGAATGAACTTCCAATACATGGACCTCAACGTTGTTGAGTCTCGCTCAAAAGAGCATCTTGATCTCAAGATGGGCGATAACTACCTCGTCAACGTCCATCCGAATCTGAAGCTTCACTTCATCGATTCCAATGGCCTCGGAATCGACCTCAATTACGAAATTGTCGTTCAGGAGGCGTACGAACCGTTCCACGGCAACCAGATAGGCAATGACTTCGATTCCGGCCCGGTGACCGAGTCGTGGTGCTACTACATGATTCGCCCCAAATGCAAGGTGACAGGTAATTTGTTCGTAGACCACAAACCGATTCCTGTCGAAGGCTGGGGCTACGGCGATCACCAGTGGGTCAGCCGGCACATGCCCTTCGATGAGATGCCGTTGCATCAATGGCACTGGGGCAAGATCTACATGCCCAACAATACGCTCTTCTACTGGACAGCCAAGCTGCAGAAAGACATGGGCTTTGCACCGTACAAGTGGCTGTGGCTCTGGGAGGGCAACAAGCTCATCGAGTACAAGAACAATGCACGGGTATGGGAAGACTATTCGGATTTCGAGTTCGATCCTGTGGCTCAGGTTCGGATTCCCCGAAAGATTCAGGTCGTCTACGATGAGCCGGCGGTTCACGGAACGGTAACGATGACTCGGAAGAACTGGGTGTTTTCCTACCCGTTTCAGAGTCCGCGTTTACCGCTCAAATACGGCCAGATCGGATACGGCGAGGGCTACAGACGGTACTACCGCTATGTGTCTGAAGTCGTGACCAACCTCGTCATCAACGACAAGAAGGTCGAATCCAAGAGCCTTGAGACACACGAATTTGGGCTCTAACGCGAAGAGTATCAAGACGCGCATTCTCCCGTATCTCGGAGCTTTAGGGGGCAAACGGCCGTGCCGCGTTGCTGAGCGAGCGATGAACAGATCGACAGTGAGCGCTCCGCCCAGAGGGCTTGCTGCTCGCATCGCCGGGAAGTCCCTGTCCGATCAATAGATACGAAACATTCGACCATCTATTTATTTCGCCTCTTGACAATTCACCGAACGGAGAATACTTTATACATGTATTCACCGTTCGGTGAATTGACCGTGAGGTGACGGGTTTGAGCAGGCAAATCCTATTTCCGGGGAAGAAGCCCAAAAACATGCGGCGCCGGCAACCGGGACACCCCGGCAAGGAAGAAGCTGACGGAGCGCAGATGCTTTTGCGCGCGGCGCAGGCTTCGTTCGCGCAGTCCGGTTTCAAGGCAACAAGTATTCGGGAGATTGCCCAGGCCGCTGGCGTCCATCACGCCCTGGTCATTCATCGCTTCGGTTCTAAGGAAGAGCTATGGCGTGCGGTGATGGATCGCCTGCAAACATACCTGGAGCCTTTCCTTCATGATCTCCGGCGATACAACGAAGCTTCTCAGCCCGCGATTGAGGAACGCCTGAAAGCGGCATTTCGCATTCTGGCCGCGGCCGTATGCGGCGAACCGGATTGCGGACTACTGCTGTCTCGGATTGCCACAGAGCGTGGAGCAGCTTTCGATTTTCTAGTCGAGAAACTGCTTCGTCCATTCCACGACGCGTTCTTTCCACTGCTCAAAGATGCGATGGACGCCGGCATTGTCGCCAGGCAAGACCCGGAAATGCTTTATTTCATGGTCTTCAACATGGTCGTCACATCCGTCTCCCACCGCCATATCCTCAGCTTCTTTGAGGAGCGGCCGCGTGACCTCAAAAAGCTTCAGGAAGACATCGTTCAACTCATGGAATTGAACATCATTCACCCGAAAACACGAGAGGTTTAACATGATTTCGATACCGATCTTTGCCGACCTTCGTCCCAGGTTTTCCTGGAGGGCGGCCACCATCTTCATACTGCTGGGCGCAGCTTTGCTCTCTCCTGTGACGATGCTTGCCCAGACGGCGCACTCGCCCGTCGTGCTCGACCAGAACTTTCGCACGCCGGCTCCTCCCAACGGCGCTTTCCCGCAAAACCCCGAGCACGTGCTGTACGCAACAATCGTGATGGTGGCGCTTGCGCTCATCATGGTCGTTGTTTCGATCTTTGAAGGCGTGCGTTTCAAGTCAACCGTGCCGTTTGCAATCGTCATGGGCGGCGCCTTCTGCGTTTTTCCAGAGAGTGTCGATAACTACTTGGCCGGTTGTTTCTGGTCCCAGTCACACAATCCTAGCCAACTCTTCTACTTCCTGATGGGGCGTGAGTTTGATTACTACACCATCGCCATGTGGTGGCCTTTCGGAGCCATTCTGGCCTATATCTTGTATGCCGCGCTGATGCGTAAGGCAAGCACAGGCGCGCTCTGGATGGGCTTCGCCGTTTCCGGCCTCGCTGACATCCTCATCGAGGAAACTCTGCTCCGGTATGGTGGTGTTTACACCTATTTCGGACATCAGCCGCTGGTTCTGCTTGGGCATTTTCCCTGGTGGTGGCTCTTCGCGAACGTTTCGGCCTTGTATCTGAGTGCCGCAATCGCGTACCGCTTCCGCGGCTGGTTCAACGGCTGGAAGAGCGTCTTCATCCTGGCGTTGATGCCGCTCTGCTATATCGGAGGCTTCGCCTTCTCAGGGTTGCCGACAATCTACGCGATCCAGGGTAATTTTTCGCCGTTCGTCACACAGATGGCAGGTATTTGCACGTGCATCCTGGCATTGATTCAGACGTGCGGCATCTTCGCGCTGATTCTTGAGCGGAATCCCCTTGAGTTCAGAAGCGTTGCGAAGAATGACTTTGGGAGCACGCTTCCATCGCGTTCGCGGGGTGAACTGGCTGCCAATCGAGCCTAAGCGCGTTTCCTCTCGTATTCATTCGCCTTCCGGGCGCCTGCGGCAAATCAGCGAGGGCGCCCGCCTTCTTTCGAGACACAAGGAGTTCATCCCATGGAGAACCAGTACACAGAGGTCGAGGCGGCCGTCACGCCCTTCAGGATCAATATTGCTGAAGAGGAACTTCATGATCTGTACATGCGCCTTGATAACACCCGCTGGCCGAACGCGGAAACCGTCACCGACTGGTCACAGGGCGTTCCTCTGGCAGAAATGAAGAAGCTCGTCGATTACTGGCGCCACCATTACGATTGGCGGCGCTGTGAGGCTCGCCTGAACAGTCTGCCTCAATTCACCACTGAACTCGACGGTTTGGACATCTACTTCTTGCACATTCGTTCATCGAACGAACAGGCATTGCCGCTGATTTTGACTCACGGCTGGCCGGGATCTGTCCTTGAGTTTCTCAAAGTGATCGGACCGTTGACCGAACCTCAGAATTTCGGAGGCGGTGCGAAAGATGCTTTTCATCTTGTGATTCCGGCGTTGCCCGGCTATGGATTTTCCAGCAAACCAACAGGGACTGGCTGGAATCTGAGCAAAATCGCGTCGAACTGGAACACTCTTATGGGGAGACTCGGCTACACCGAATATGTCGCACAGGGAGGCGATTGGGGCTCGGCAGTGACGCACACACTGGCTCGGCAAACACCCGCCGGGTTGAAGGCGATCCACACTAACCTGCCAGTCGTGATGCCGCCACCACCTTATGAAAACCTGAATGCGGATGAGACAGAAATGCTGCAGGCGATGGGGCATTACCAGCGCTGGGAAGCGGGCTATTCGGTCCAGCAGATGACACGGCCGCAGACATTGGGCTACAGCCTCGCGGATTCGCCCGTCGGACAGGCGGCATGGATATTCGAGAAATTTCTGTCGTGGACCGATTGCCAGGGCAATCCGCTAAACATATTCACCTATGACGAACTGCTCGACAACATCATGTTGTACTGGCTGAACAATTCCGGAGCCTCCTCGGCCCAACTCTATTGGGAGAGTTTTGAGGGAGCTTTCGTCGCTAACGACATTGTGCCTGTTCCTTGCGGGTACAGCGTGTTTCCTAAGGAGATTTACAAGGCGCCGCGGAGCTGGGCTGAGCGTTTCACGCCGCATTTAATCCATTGGAACGAGTTGGATCGGGGAGGACATTTCGCGGCCTTCGAACAGCCGGAATTGTTCGTCAAGGAGATTCGCGACTCTTTCCGTACTGTGCGTTAGTTCTGGAGAAACACTTATATGCTGCAGGGGTACGAGATTGTTATTACGGCATTGTTCATCGGGGCACTGGGTTGGGCGCTATGGACCCGCAATCCCATCAATCTTGGTGCGGTCGTCGGCGGCTTCATGCTGTCTGGCTTTGATTGGCTTTGGTGTTCGCGGGGATTCTGGAATGCGACCGTTGCACCAAGTCTCACCATGGTTCCCGGCATCCATATTCTGGGCCAGCAGTACCCTATCTCAATCTGCTTCATCTGGGGATTCGGGTTTGGTTTTGTTCCGTTGGTAGCGTCAAAATACTACGGCCAGATCAGTCGCAACCTGGGAAAGCTGCATTTTCCGGTGATCTTCGCCGCCGCAGCAGCATTCGATATTGCTATCGAGGGATTGTGCGTTTCCGGGCTGGGTGTTTGGACCTATCATCAAGCGCCAGAATATCTAGTCCTCGGCGTTCCTTGGTCTAATACATGGTTGTTGGGCGGCGTGCTGACTGCGTCGTATTTCGGCCTTGCGCGCGTTCAGAAATGGGCCGCTATTCCAGAGAATGCTGGCTTGGCCCTCAACAGTGAAAACACATGGAAGGGAGTACTGTTGTCGGCCGGGATGATTCTCACCTCTGCCTTTTTGCTGGGTGTTTTGCAGCTGTTCTGGTGGTCGGCTACGCACCCATGGATCGAGTCTGGTCGACAATTCTAGTACTGAGGCTGTCAATGATCACTATCTCGGCGGACTGCGACGGCTCTCAGGCGTCCCACGTGGGATAGCCTTGACGCACCGGGGGCTCTTTTCCCGGTCCCCAGAAAGCGAGGAGTAGAGATGAGCAGTCAGCAGCTATGGGTTGAGCCGGTCGGCAGCATCGTGGTGGCCCGCGTTCGAGGCGTGCCGTCGGAGGAAGTTCTCTGCGAGTGTCAGCGACGCGTTCTGCAACTGGTAAGTAACATGCGGAAAGGTAGGATTCTCTACGACGCTCTCGAGATGGAACTGCCGACTGCCGACCCGGCTATCGTCCAGCAGAAGCTAGAGTCGGAACTCGACAGATCAATTCATCTGCGCAGGGCGATCGTGGTCCCCAACACCCGGGTGGCGTACCTGTCTCGGCTGGCGTTCGGTGAGGGAGACTACAGGGTCTTCTACAATGACATGTCTGCAGCGATCCAGTGGCTTGAGGAGTAATTGCTTGGACGACAGGACCTGTGAACAGTTGCCGCTTCACCCCGATCGCCGTTCGGCGGGGTTCGCGACCGCGCTCCGCAGATTTCAGCAGCCGGCTCAAATGATGCCTGAGATCGCGGTCCTTCTTCTGACCTGCCCCCGAAAAACTCAACCAGGGAAAACTGGAGTTCTCTCGTAATCTGAACGGGAGGACTGGGGATGAAGAAGAGCCGGTATACGGAAGAGCAGATCATTGCGATCCTGAAGCAGCATGAGGCCGGAGTGAAGACGGCGGATCTTTGCCGTGAGCATGGGATCAGCGACGCCACGTTCTACAACTGGAAGGCGAAGTACGGCGGCCTCGATGTGAGCGAAGCGCAGCGCCTGCGGCAGATGGAAGATGAGAACCGTCGATTGAAGGCGCTGGTTGCCGATCTGAGCCTGGACAAGGAAGCGCTGAAGGCAGTCATCCGAAAAAACGGCTGGGGCTTGCCGGCCTGAGGGAGGACGTTGCGTTCGTCTCGGCCGGATTTGATCTGAGCGAGCGCAGGGCCTGCAAGCTGCTGGGCGTAGATCGAGCCAGCTATCGGTATGAGCCGAGACCGGATCGAAACGCGGAACTGCGTGAGGAGCTGGTGAAGCTGGCCAGGCAGAAGCCGCGCTACGGGTATCGAAGACTGCATGCGGTGCTGGAGCGTCGCGGACAAGCGGTGAACGTGAAGCGAGTCTATCGGCTGTATGTTGAACAGGGGTTAGCCGTGCGCCGGCGACGGCGCAAACGGCTGGTCCGTGAACAGCAGATCGAACCGCGGCTAATACGTGCGAATCAGGAGTGGGCGATGGACTTCATCGTGGATGGACTGGCGAACGGCCGAATGATCCGCATCCTCAGTGTGGTCGATGCGTTCACCCGCGAGTGCCTGGTCCTGGAGGCGGATACCAGCCTGGGCAGTGGTCGAGTGACGAGAGAACTGGACCGGTTGATCGAGCGACGAGGCCAGCCAGAGAGTGTGCGCTCCGACAACGGACCGGAGTTCACATCAAGACGCATGCTGGGATGGGCAGAAGAACGCAAGATCAACCTGATCCACATCCAGCCAGGGAGACCCATGCAGAACGGGCACGTTGAAAGCTTCCATGGACGTCTTCGCGATGAATGCCTGAACGCGAACTGGTTCCGCACAGTGAATGACGTGCGGCGAACCCTCGACAACTGGCGTCAGGAATACAACTGTGAGCGGCCCCACAGCTCGCTTGCATACAGAACACCTGCTGAGTTCAGCAGAGCCCTGGGCTATGGAGATATGGAAAGCAAACAGCGCTTCCCACATCCCCACAGCCCCGACTGCGACGGCGGCGAGATATACTCGCCCACAAACTTGGATCGAGAAACTCCAGCTATGAATGGCTGAGAAAAGCGGGGCAGGTCACTTCGACCGGGATTTGCAGCAGAATCTATGGCCCGCCGCAGGATGCCGGCGAAGAATCTTTGAGGTCTTTCCCCTCGTAAATGAAGGGGGCTGATTTCAGGGACAGAAAGAAAGACCACCATCTTCGGCAACTTTGCGCCGAAAGGCCGCAGGCGTGAGACCGAAATACATCTTGAACTGACGATGGAAGTGACTAAGGTTTGAAAAACCGCTCTCAAGGGCTGCCTGCGTTACAGAGCTGGACTCAGTCACCAGGATTGTTGCTGCTTTCTGTACTCTTCGGACATTACAGTAGTCAACGAAACTCCTGCCGGTGTAGAGACGGAACTCCTTGGTCAGCAAGCTGCGGGACAAGCCAAACTCGGAAGCTGCCTGATCGATCGTCAGGTCGTCTCTCAGGTTATGCTCGATCCACGCTACGATTTCGTGGATCTTGCCCCTGTGACGGTACATGGAGTGATCTTCAGCCAAGTGCCTGGTCTGAGCATGCATCGCCAGCAACAGATTTGCTGCGCCCCAGTTCACCTGCTCGGCTCGCGCATCATCGTTGCCAAATCCATCGGTAATCATGTCACTCAGCTGCGCCAGCCACAACTCGTGGCCGGTGTGGTCAGCCACAGTAATGCCAGCCGCGCAGAGACCGTCCACCATCGCGGCTTGAGTGGGCGAAAGGAAGCGAGGCAAGTCTTCTGGAGGCGCGCAAACGATCTTCATCCGGCCAATCTCTCCCTCCCCGAAAGCGAATCGATGGGGCGTGTTCGGCGGCACGAGGATCGTTCTAGACGAACGAAACTCAATCTCTCCGTTGTCCGTGAAAAGCCTTCCACCGGAGTCCCGGCATAGAACGAATTCGAAGATCTCATGCTGATGCCGCGGTGAAGATTCCCTGATTTCGGCGCTCAAACTCCAGAGCATATCGTCTTTGCACCTCAGTTTTGGCCGATCGCACATATAAAATGGCCAATTGCATACGCTGTTCTATTTATCTCAGTATAGCCTATATTTTGTTGCCGAGGAAACGTACCTGATTGAATATGCGACGCTCTGCAGTCATCTCATTGGGTTCTCTCTCGCACCGGGCCGATGCTGTCCGCAACCCGGTTGAGCGAATCAGCGCGACTGTGGAGCCACGCTACAAGGGTGCAGCGATCACAAAGAAGGTTATGGTGCGCCGATCGCTAATTTCACCGAGAGACGACCAGTTCGGACGAACGCCGAACGATAACAGGTTCGGGACGGAAAAGTCGTTCACCAAGGGGACGATACCTGGTCAACAGCTGGTGCACATCTCGACAGATCGGGCGCGATCGCTCTGCATCTTCGATGGAAACGATTGTGATCCTGCGGTGGTCCTTACGAGCGCGGGCGAACGATAAGGCGTTATGCGTAAGAACAAGAAAGCTTGAGGAAAGGAACTTGTCATGTTAGGTATTGCCCTGGGTCTGTTCACAATCACCGCTTTGATTGGTGTTGCGCTCGCGACAGCCGTATTCAAGGAACGGCGTTCCTCTAAAGCTTTGCAGTTTTTTCATGTATGCACGGCACTCGTCGGTTCTGTCCTTGTGATCGTCGATGCCTTTACCGGGGACGTGCGCGTCTGGATCGATATCGGCCTCGCCGTCGTGATTATCGCGCTTGGAATCTACCTGGGATTCCAAAGGGCGCACGGCCTTCATCCCAAAAGATTGGTAGTTGTTCATGGCGGCCTGGCTGTCATCTGCTACTTGATTCTGGCGTATTTCGTCTTCGTTCCCAGGTAATCGTCGGGCGCCGCCTCCTTGGTACGGAGTTTGTGCAGCGCCTAGACGCTCTGGATCTATGCGGCGGACACGCCGCGGGCTTCATAACCAATAGGAGTAGGAAAAATCGATGCAAACGATTTACAGCACGAAGGTCACGGCGGTCGGCGGACGATCTGGCTCGGTCAAGAGCGAAGACGGTCTTCTCGAGTTGCAGCTGGCTCTTCCCAATGCGCTCGGCGGCAAGGGCGGGGCCACTAACCCCGAACAGTTGTTCGCCGCAGGCTATGCAGCCTGCTTTGAGAACGCGGTGATCCACGCCGCGCGAACTCAAAAGGTGCATCTGAAGGACAACGATGTTGTTGTCGTGGCAGAGGTCGGAATGGGACCGAACAGTCAAGGCGGATTTGCCTTGTCTGTCGCACTCGACGTCACAATTACGGGACTGGATCAGGCAAGAGCGGAACACCTAGTGAAGGACGCGCACGCTGTGTGTCCTTATTCGAATGCCGTCAAGGGGAATATCGATGTTTCCATCAAGGTGACTGCTCGCTGACCAGAGCAGGGCACGCTACATCAGACTACGAAAGGAGCAGCAATCATCATGGAACAAAGCATTCTTAATTCATTTCAGACAATGTGGGGACCGTTTCCGGAACCGGTGCTATTGGTTCGGAAGGACCGTACAATTCTGGCGGTCAACGATCTTGCCCGCAGTCTCGGAACAACCACTGGAGTCAAATGTTTTTCGCTGAACCCGGAAGCCCAGACATCGGCCTGCCGACAGTGCAAAGCGAATCTCGCGCTTCGTGAACAGAGAACGGTTTGCACCGACGAAGTCCAGAATGGCCATCGCATCATTGGCTACTGGATGCCATTGAAAGAGGAGAAGGACGTCTACGTCCATTTCGGTGTGGGTTGTGCCGAGGCCATGGGCGCCGAACCATATCCGATCATCAGGGCTGCAAAAGAAGAGCTCGTATCTCTCAGCCATTGAGGTCGCGATAGATTCACTCGAACTGTTTGAGAGCTGACCCAATTGGCACGGTACCAAGGATTGTGACGCAAGGCCGCACAGCTTTTGTCGTCTATCGAGATTGGGTGACCGGCGCTCATTACATGCGGAACAGAGGAGTCATTGTTCATGATTGGTATTCCGAAAGAAGTACAGGAGTTTCTCCCTGGCAAGCTCGCCTGGGTGGCGACATCTTCAGCGAGCGGCGAACCGAACGTAACGCCAAAAGGCACGTTGAAACTGCTTGACGAGCAGCACATCATGTTTGCGGATTTGTTTGCCGGAAAGACCCGGCAGAATCTTCGCGGCAATCCTAAGGTCGCGGTGACGGTGGCCGACCTCAGTACCAACAAGGCCTACCAACTGAAGGGCGTTGCCGAACTCATCGAGTCGGGCAGCTTGTTTAGCCGCGTTGCGAAAGAGGCTAAGGAGGAACACCAGGGAATTCCCGAACCGCGCTACGTGGTCAAGATTGCCGTGGAGGCGGTCTTTGATCAGTCGGCAGGCCCTGAGCCGGGCAAGCAGATCGCCTGAATAATGAACGGACCAAGGAATCACGCGACGCACAATAGCGGTCAGAGCATGGTCAGCACCTCTTATCGCAGAGGCGCTGGCCATTGTCCTGCGGAGCTGCAGGAAGCGGAAAGAGAGTTATCGTCTCTCCATCGAGCAGTGTTGGAAATGTATGGACCTGAAGAGGCATTGCGCGTGTCTGAATACTGGATTGAAGAATTGGAAAGGGCGGTCTGCTGTGAAAGACAAGTGTCGTGGCGCCGGATCTCAGCAAAAGCTGCCGTAAGACTGGCGTCAAGAGTTGCAGCGCAGGCGGGACACAGACGTTCTGATAACGCTTCGGTCCTTGATGCGCAAAATGCGGCCAAAAGATTGTGCCGTGCCCTTATGTAACGCGGCGAAGGGCTGCGAGCACTCATAGCACAGCCGGCAGAATGAGTGCGCTTGAAACCGGGCTGAAGGAGATGTCTGGGTTGAACATATCGCTAGCAACGGTCATGGTTTGGATCGCGCGTTTATGCGGCGTAGCAGCACTGGGGACAGGCGCTCTCTCTTGGTTTGCCTACAATGCTCCGCTTCTGGTGCATGTTGTCCTTGGTGGTCTACTGGTAAGCACGCTCTTTATTCTCGCTCTTCAATCACCTGCATCAGTCACCCAGCGAACCGCCTTGGCACTAGCTGCAGCGGTCGTCGTTCCGGTCCTGGGATTACTTGAATTGAGACCCCTTCTCGGTCAGTTCCAGTGGACGCTTCAATGGCTGCATCCTGCAGTCGGAATAGGCGGCATTGCGATGGCGGAAATGCTCACCAAACAAATCCGATCATATCGGCAGTGATCGAAACGCGGAGTTCCAGGGTAGCAAAGCTACTCAGAACCGGTTTCGGCCTCAGCTTCTCCGGGCAATCGAGATCGCATGTGCCGTCGACGCGTCAAACGCCCCCTCCACTCATCTGGCGACAGATCCTAATATCCCTTCGTGGATGTTTTTGGGATTGGCAAGTGCGCGAAGGTAACGGCAATAGTTGAAGAGCACGTCCTGGTTTGCCCGATAAACGACGTACTGGCCATTGCGGCTAGATGACACCAGACCGGCCTCTGCTAAGACACGCAAATGATGAGATACTGTCGCCTTCGAAACCATGTTGCAGACTCCGAGTTGGCCGGCACATATCTGCCTTCTACGAGCGATCTCGAGATAGGTCCGCAGCCGAATTCGGTCGCTGAGCGCCTTCGCGATTTTCGTTACTTGCGCTTCCGAAAACATGGTGGTCGAAATCTCCACTTCCAGTATTCCGTTCATTGGCTTGCTGACGGATCCGGAAACGGCTTCAAACGAGCTGAATGGGAGGTCGTCTGCGTGGCAGGGTCATCGGCTTTCGCTGCCGCCGTCGGGTCACCGCGCGTCGCGTTTCTGATCAAGGCCAAACCGTGTCCTCGATCAACCTGGAAGACAGGTTCTCTGGGTCTCACGGAGCCACTTGTTTCCGGGGAATCGGTATCCGCATCAAAGGCTGCGATCAGAAAAGCAAGCACCGCGTCTGGATCACTGGTTTGTATCCTGGCGAGTATGTCGGAGAGCCGTCGAGATTTGTGCAGGCGCCCTTGCGCGTACAGATGCAATTCAAGATAAAGCAGCCATTGTCTCCGGCTTTTCAAACACCGAGCAAGCCGTTGTGCTGAAACTCGGACTTCTTCACTCGCCGCAATGGGAACGCGTGGTCTTTTCTCTTGAGGGCATCCACTGCGAGTCAGATCATCCTCGAATATGGCCAGAAACACGTCTTCTTTATCTCTGAAGCGGGTGTAGAAATCTCCGCAGCATTTGCCTGCAACTTTGACGATGTCGTCGACGCGCGCAAGATCGAATCCGCTGCGTGCGAAAACTTCCCGACCGGCTTCAAGCAACTCCCGACGAATATCCAAGGCGCGACCCTGCGTCTTCACCGTCCTCTTAGAACAGAGAGGGCACTTATTTGCTGAGGTTCGATAATTCCAATAATCGGAACCCGAATATTCAACATCTATTGAATAATATGCGACCGGACGCGTTACGGATACAAAAATTCCGGAAGGGAATCAGACGTTGGAGGCAGAGGGGCCTGGATCTATGGGATCTCCGCCGGCGGCAGCGATCTGCGGCGTTTCGGCTTTCCGGTGATAGTGGGCATGGCATTCCTTTAGACCATGCACTGTATCTCGCGCGATCTTGCATTTTGTCGTGTTGAAGTCGAGGGCCCGCCGCGCGTTGCGCTTGGCGAGCCCTCGAAGATTCATCCAATGGAAGACTAGTCGCCTCGTGTCAGAACTGCATGCGCCAGACGGCTTGAAGTTCGCGCGGTGTGTATCCCCTAGTGAGTTGAGTCACTTTCCCGAAGTTGGCGCCATTTAGAAAGCGCTGCGGTGTCGCAAAATTGGAGCTGTTGGTAACGTTAGGGGCTTCGACACGAAATTGTCCGCTCCAGTGCTTGGGCAAATCAAAGTTCTTGAATAGGGAAGCGTCCACGTGTCGGTTATGAGGCCCAAAATACTGGTTCTTGTGCTCGTCGCCTAATGTGCCCGCCGTATCCGCTCGAAGGCATCAGTGTTGAACCATTGCTGTGGGTTTTTGCCGGAGAGGTTCACTTTGCCGACGACGTCGGGGCGATCCGAATTGGTGGTCAATGCGCCGGGATTGGTGTTGGAGACATCATTGGCGTTCAATACAGTGAATGGCAATGATGTGCTCCAAATCTTGGCGACATTGAAGACCAAGCCGCTGCGCTAAACTAGCTCTTCATTGGTTCAAAGGATCGCGCAGGCCAATAGCAAGAAATCTATGCCGCAAGGAAGGAGGCGAGGTTTTGGCTTCAAGCGCCCAAGGTTATCCTAAGAGATTCTTCTCGTATGTGATGTTGGGGTCCCTAATGTACTTGCCCATCCATAAATCGCATGGGCAGTCGTTATCGATGCCCGATCGTGCCAGCCAAGATTCAATCAGGACAACTGTGTCTTCATCAGGGAGTGATCCAGGCAGTGAATTCTCAACGCCAAGGCGCCCTGCCTTTACTGACGTCGCGCCACGATCACACATCGCCTACAAATCGAACAATAGCGCCGCAAGCCGGAAGTACTTTCCCGAACCCATGTGCGGCGGCGTTGCCATCTTCGATTTCGATAATGACGGACGTCTCGATATCTTCTTAACAAATGGAGCAAAGCTTCCAGAGATGAAGAAGACGGACCCAACCTTCTTCAATTGCCTGCTGAGGCAAAAGCCCGATGGTACTTTTGAGGATGTGACGGCGAAAGCCGGCCTGCTTGGTTCGAATCTGGATTTCAATTTTGGCGTCGCGGTGGGCGACTATGACAACGACGGATATGAAGACCTCTTCATCTGTAGCGCTGGAAAGAACGTGCTATACCACAACAACGGTGATGGCACATTTACTGACATTACAGCGAAATCCGGCATCGGAGGAAAACCGGAAGACACCATTAGCGTAGCTGCTGCGTGGTTCGATTACGACAATGATGGGCTTCTGGACCTGATCGTATCGAACTATACGCTGTGGACCCCGGAATTAGACATTCACTGCGCGATGGGTGAGAAAGATTCGTACTGCGATCCAAGGCGCTATCCCCGCGTAGCGCACAGGCTCTATCACAACCTGGGCCACGGCAAATTCGAAGATGTGACCGAAAAGTCGGGCTTCAGCAAATTCCCCGGCAAGGGTATGGGCATTTCTATCGCTGATTTCAATGACGACGGATGGCCAGACGTTTTTGTCGCCAATGATACCGAGCCTAACCAACTGTTCATCAATCGTAAAGATGGCACCTTCGAAGAAATTGGGTTCCCGGCCGGTGTCGCGTACGACGAGAATGGGCAGAGCGGCTCCTCCATGGGGTCCGATGCCAAGGACTTTGACAACGACGGCAAGGTCGATATCTTCTACAACAACCTCATGGGACAGGTATGGGCTCTACTGCGCAACCGCGGAGATGGATTCGAGTATGCATCGAACAGGTCGAAGGTTCAGCAGTTGAGCATGCGCTATTCGGGCTGGAGCAATGGTTTTATCGATTACAACAACGACGGGTGGAAGGATATTTACTCGGCCAACGGGGACGTCGATGATCTGAGCGAAGATGCCATCCAGCATGACACCATGTTTGAGAATCGAGACGGGAAAAGCTTCATTGATGTGTCAGAGCAAATGGGGAAGGATTTTCTGCGGAAAGGTTACCAGCGAGGGTCGGCATTTGGCGACCTCAATAACGATGGGTCGATGGACATCGTTGTAACGTCTCTGCATGAATCACCTCGCATTCTAATGAACAGCGGAGGCAGCGGAAACCATTGGCTGCTGCTGGCATTGACAGGACATAAGAGCGCCCGTGATGCGATTGGGGCTAAAGTGAAGGTCACAACCGCCTCCGGGCGCGCACTCTATAACCACGTTGCGATCAGCGTGGGGTTTATGTCATCGAGTGACAAAAGAGTACATTTTGGCCTTGGCTCCGAGAAGGAGATCCGTTCGATCGAAATCACATGGCCAAGCGGAATAAAGCAAGTGCTTAAGGACGTTCACGCCGATCAGATTCTGAAGATCGATGAACCGGCGCAGTAGCACAAGATTTCCGTGCTGCCTTGCGTCCCGTCGGAGACCGGCTGTTCCGATCTTCTCACGGAGGGACTAGTTTTCACGATTGAGCCGTTGATTGCAGTTGGCACCTCACGCTCGATCATGTTACGGGATGGTTGGCTAGTCCGGACGGGAGATTATTCACGCGCCGCGCATTATGAGCATACGGTATTGGTGACCGGCACCGGAGCACGGCTCCTCACCGCATAGCGGTCTACGCATTGTGCTTGCCCTGGCGCCGCTCAACCTAATCGCTCAGACGGCGACGACTTCCGCGCTGACCGACCCAGGCAGCCGTGCTGCCTGGGCGCGCGACTCTGGACATAGCTCGAAGCGAAGCTTGGTCCGCAACCGTATCCATCTGAAACTAAACTTGTTATACAGGTATTTTATCCGTTACGACTCCCCAGCGATTCCGTATAGACCTTAACAGGGCTTTGTTCATGCACCTAGAAGGGTAGGCGCGATCGATCTACTCTTTCGGTGCCCTCTGGCTTTCCTGGAGCGCCACGAAATTGGAATCCGCGATCTCGAACAAATTCCGAATAGAAGCGAGGATTTCTGAAGCAAGGAGAATTTTGCCTATAGCTGGAATAGCGATGAACAACATCCAGGAAGTCGAAACCGGGAATATCCCACTTCGCATCAAGAGTTGAACGGATACGCCCCACGCAACCACCTAGCATTTCGTGCTTGGCTGTTGCGCAACCTTCAGATCCCATTTTTGGAGGAGTTCTTGCCTCTCTGTTTGCCCTGACAGCCTGCGCTCAGATCATAAAAAACGGGTACGAAGACAAATTCTCACAACAGTGGGCGGCCAACTTAATCACTGCTGAGCGACGAACGTCTGGAGAGAAGCCACCACGCATCGAGGCCTTGGTTCATAACGAGTTGACTCATTTTGAATGCGCAGACGGTCCAGAATACTGCCCACATCAGCGACGAATAGGAACGGAATGTCAGAAAGGATCAAACTCGAAGCCTCATTGGCGTGCGCCGATTTTCGCAATCTCGCAAATGAAATTGGACAGCTGGAAGCTGCGGGAATCGACTATCTGCACGTCGACATCATGGATGGAAGATTCGTTCCCAACTTCGCGCTGGATTTCGGCGTAATGCGCGTTGCTGGGGCGCTATCTCGTATTCCGCAGGACTGCCATCTGATGGTGATTGAACCCGAACGGTATGTTGAAAAGGTGATCGATGCAGGAGCTCGCTTCGTCACGATCCATGCTGAGGCCACCTTTCATGCACAGCGAGTCCTGCAACAGATCCGCGACTGCGGAGCGAAATCCGGTATCGTGCTGAACCCTGCAACACCGCTGACGGGTCTCGACTACATTCTGGATGACGTCGACATGGTGACCGTAATGACAGTGAACCCAGGATTCGCGGGTCAAAAGCTCATTCCTGCGATGATTCGGAAAATTGGAGACGTCGACAGGATTTTGAAGGCTGCAGGCCGTGAGGAAATCGAAATCCAAGCGGACGGAAATGTGAGTTTCCAAAATATACCGGCGATGGTTGCGGCGGGAGCGACCATGCTTGTCGGTGGTACATCGAGCCTCTTTCACAAAGACCACTCGATCTCGGAGGCAGCGGCAATGGTCAGGGATGCAGTGAAAGGAGCTACGGCCAGGCAATGATCATAGTCCATTCTTACTGGATCGCGGTTTCACTATGCATCCTCACCATGATGTGCTGGGGCTCGCATGCGAACACATTGAAGCTGGAGCCTCGATCGTACGCCTTTCCGCTCTATTACTGGGATCAGGCAATTGGTTATCTCTTGCTCCCGCTGCTTGCCGGCTTGACCTTTGGATCGTTCGGCAATGAGGGACGAACCCTCTTGGCGGACCTTGCGCAAGCCGATGCGAGCAGTTTCGCTTGGGCCATTTTCGGCGGGTTCGTCTTCAATCTTGCAAACATCCTGTTTGTGTCTGCGATCGACGTGGCGGGCATGGCGGTTGCGTTTCCCATCGGAATCGGCATCGCCCTCGTCGAAGGAGTCGTGATCAACTACGTTGCCGAGCCAAGCGGCAGCCCAAGGTTGATTTTTGCGGGTGTTTCACTCATCACTCTTGCGATTGTTCTGGATGCGCTTGCATATCGCACTCATTCCAGTGACGGACGTAAACAGGCAGACTTGGCGAAAGGTGTCACGCTCGCTCTGGTCGGCGGAATCCTGATGGGACTGTTCTATTACCTCGTCCAGAGGTCGCTTTCAACCGACTATAGCCGGCTCGACGTAGGAAAGTTCGGACCGTATGCCGGAGTGCTGGTCTTTGCGACCGGTTCCTTTGTCTCTAATCTGATCTTCACGAGCTACCTGATGGCTCATCCCTTCACGGGTGCAAGAGTAACTTACTCGGCCTACTTCGCCAAAGCGACATGGAAATATCACCTGGTCGGATTTCTCGGGGGACTGATCAATTGCATAGGAACAACGTCCAACTTTGTTGCGTCTAAGACCGCCAGCCCGGCAGTGGCCTATGGCTTGGGACAAGGCGGCACGATGGTCGCGGCGATTTGGGGTGTCTTTGTCTGGCGGGAGTTCAAAGGAGCAAACCGAAGAACGATGGTCATGATCGGGGCGATGTTCCTTTGCTTCACCTTGGGATTGGTTCTGCTTGTCTCGTCCATGTGGTCGTAGGTGTCTGTTACGAAGTCGTCGCGATTGGGAGGTGTGTGGTGATTGCAATTGGGTCCGACCATGCTGCATTTGCTTTCAAGGAAGAAGTCAAGAAATACCTGTTCGCCAAAGGGGTTGAATTGCGTGATTTCGGGACCTTCGGCCCCGAACGGGTTGACTACTGCGATTTTGGCTTCAAGGCAGGAGAGGCCGTCGCGAGCGGCGAGTGCGAAAGGGGAATTCTTTTTTGTGGGACAGGTGTTGGAATCTCGATCAGCGCGAATAAGGTTCCAGGGATACGGGCCGTCGTTTGCAGCGAGCCGTATTCAGCCAAACTCTCACGAATGCATAACAACACAAATATCCTTGCACTCGGTGCGCGGGTAGTGGGCATTGAGTTGGCCAAGATGATTATTGATGTCTGGCTCGATACGCCATTTGAGGCCGGGCGCCATGCGGAACGGATACAAAAGATTGCCGAGTATGAACTGCATCACCTGCCGATCCGCAGTGCTCATACCGAGATACGGAGCGCGTCCTGATGAGTAGTGGATCATTGAGCATTGGCGTCGATCTTGGCGGTACAAACATTAAGTTTGGACTTATCAATGCTGCCGGAGAAGTCGTCCTTCGCGCAAAGGAGAAGACGGGCGCAAGCCGAGGCGGCGCGGCGATCGTTGAATCGATTATCAACGGAATTGACTCTCTCCTAATGAAAAGCAGGGTCCGAGTTGAAGATCTGTCGAGCATCGGTTTGGGGGTGCCAGGGACCGTGAATCCTGGAACCGGCGTTGTCGTGTTTGCTCCGAATTTGAACTGGAGAGATTTCGAACTCGTGAAATACCTCCAACAGGCATTTGATGTGCCCTTTTGCATCTCGCAGGACACAAGAGCCGCTGCATGGTCAGAGTTCCTTATCGGCGATGGAAAGGGATCTTCCGGTGTCGCGAGTTTAACTCTTGGAACCGGTATCGGTTGTGGGATGATCTTAAACGGGTCCATCTTTAATGGGGCGTTGAACACGGCCGGAGAATTCGGCCACATGATCGTAGAACTGAATGGGAGGCCATGCAATTGTGGACGGGCCGGCTGCCTGGAAGCGTATGCAGGCGGCTTAGCGATTGTCAGAGATGCCAAGAAATCAATTGATGATATCTCCCTTTTAGTCCAAAAGGACACTTCAGACATCGGGGCAGAAGATGTATTTCGGCTAGCATTCAAGGGGAACGTCCAGGCACGGGAGATCACCGACCGCGCCGTGACATATCTCGGGATTGGACTCGTCAACCTCATCAATCTCAACAGCGTTGAGGTCGTGAGCCTTAGCGGTGGGATTTCAAACGCACCAGACGACCTTTTGTTGATCCCGCTCATCAAGTGCGTACAGATGCGCGCCTATGAGGTGGCAGCAAACAGCGTACGTGTTTGTAGGTCCGCGCTCGGCGAAGATGCGCCGATGATCGGCGCGGGGCTCTTATACCGCGACCTAGGTAGTCACTGCGGTTGCAAACACCTGGAGCAGAACTGTGATTCCAGCATCCCTTCTGAGGTGAGCAGATGTGTGCAAGATCAGTAGAGCAGCTTCGACGGCTGTTTTTGGCAAGTCGTCACGGCCCAGGGTCTGGTTGGAATTAGGGATCTCCCACACATTGAGTGATACTTCTCAAATGAGTCAGCTGAGCGAACAGTGATGAGAGTCCTGGTGCGTCTCCGGTATGCCGATCGAAGGTAGAACATTGTCCAAGCACCTTTACTCCATGCAAGAGAACCTTTTCGGCAACCGGATTTGATCGGTGCTGTTCTGATCCTTCACTGAAGGATTGGTTTTCACGATTGAGCCGTTGATTGCGGTTGGTACTTCACACGCGATCACGCTCCGGGATGGTTGGACAGTCAGGACGAGAGATTATTCACCCGCTGTGCATTGTGAGAATACGGTATCGGCGACCGGCTCCGGAGCGCGGCTCCTGACCGCATAGCAATGCCTGATAGGTCGGCTTCCACGAGCCAATGAGATTACTGGCTTCTGCGCAATGAGCTTCGAGGTGCGTTACGTTCGGCTTCACTTCCCGATTTAGAATGAGGGGCATGATCGATGCGAAGTATGCGGTCTACGGCATTGTGCTTGCCTTGGTGCCGCTTAACTTAATCGCTCAAACGGTGACCTCCACGGTGACCGATCCGGGCAGCCGTGCTGCCTTGGCACGCGATTCTGGACATACACTCGAAGCGATTGCTCTATTCCGCGAGGCTCTTCAAGAGAAGCCTGCCTGGGTGGAGGGCTGGTGGGATCTTGGACGGCTTCTCTATCAATCGAGACAGCTGGACGATGCGCGCGAATCTTTCCAGAGGGTTGTTTCCCTCGATCCCAATCATGTGCCCTCGTGGACGATGCTTGGCTTATGCGAGTACGAGTTACAGGACTACCAGAATGCTTTGGAGCATCTTCAGCGCGCCAGGTCTCTTGGACACTTTCCAAGCCAGCAATTGGAGTTTGCAGCCCATTACACCACTGGTTTGCTAATGATCCATTACGGGCAATTCGAGGCCGCCGGCATCGTGCTTTTCCCTCTGGGCAATTCCGCCGCAGCCGACAAGGCCTTTCGCGACACCATGCGGCGCTCCAACGTTACCATCGAGGATCTTACGGCCGCGCTTGGGCTCATCGTTCTGCGTTTGAGCCGGTTCCCTTCTGAGATTCAGGATTCGGAGATGGCGATAGTGCAAACAGCTGGCCGCGCTGGACTGCTACTGGGCGAGGGAGATCTTCCCAAGGCCCGGGACGCATTCCGGGAACTGGTCGCACAATATCCGACACAACCCAACGTGCACTATGCAATGGGAATATCTTTGCAGCAAACCGATCCGGAGGACGCCCTCAAGGAGTTTCGGCAGGAACTTGAGATTTCGCCAAACCATGTCGCCGCGATGCTGAACATCGCGGTCATCGATCACTCCCAGGGAAGCGATTCACTCGCCGAGCCATGGGCCGAACACGCAGCGGAGCTTGATCCGCAATCGTATCCGGCGCACTTCCTGCTGGGGCGTATCCTTCTGGAATTGAACAAGCTCGACGAAGCGATCATCCATCTGGAAAGAGCTGCACAACTCGTCCCGGAAGCGAAGGATACATATTATGTTCTGTCCCGCGCCTACTCCGGCGCGGGAAGAAGCGCGGAAGCCACCCGCGCCAGGCTCGAATTCAAGCGTCTGGAAGAGTCGGAAAAGGCCTCGCAATCAACCGCCAATCCGCATTGACCCTGGATAGATCGTTGCACGCGAGCCAATCGGTGACGTGATAATTTGAAGCTAAGCTGCTTCTCACCTAAGACAATCTTTACGACTCTACATGGAAACAATATGCTTCTCGCTGAACTCGTCTAGGAGTGGAACAGACGGAGCGCATGTCTTTGTAGAGCGAGGAGGGATGGCCTACTTCGAATGAACAGAAGAACCCTACTCAAAGCTCTATCGAGTGCACTGTGCTTGCGTGCCGGCGGAAACTCATTTGCAGCAGCATTAGGAGCTTTGAGTGAAAGCCGTGGTGGCTCGGTTGCGGCGAAGCAGTCCCAAATACGCTTTGAGGAGATCGCGGCAAAGGCCGGAGTTCATTTCGTTACGTCGAACTCGCCAACTCCGAATAAAAACCAGATCGAAACGATGGCAGGCGGAGTCGCCTTGTTCGACTATGACGGAGACGGGTACTTGGACATCTATGCCGTGAACGGCGCATCGATCCCATCTCTGCAGAAAGACTCCCCGGCCTTTTGGAATCGGCTGTTCCACAACAACGGAGATGGCACATTCACAGATGTGACCGAAAAGGCGGGTGTGGCGGGAACTGGTTATGGAATGGGTGTTGCTATCGGCGATTACGACAACGACGGCCGGCCGGATATCTTTGTGGCGAATGTTACAGGTAACCAGCTGTTTCACAATAACGGAGATGGCACATTCACTGACGTGACAGCTAAGGCGGGTCTATCGGGAGCATCGCTCAATGGCAGGAAGATGTGGTCGGTAGCCGGAGGGTGGTTCGACTATAACAATGACGGGCTGTTGGACTTATTTGTGGTGAATTACTGCCAATGGGAGGTGAACAAAGATCCCAATTGTCCGATTAAGGACGGCGTTCGCGGATACTGCCACCCGAAGCTTTATGCGCCGCTGCATAACAGCCTCTATCGCAATAACGGAGACGGCACTTTCACAGACGTTTCGAGCGAGACGGGCATCGCGGATTACCTCGGCAAAGGTATGAGTGTCTCGTTCGCCGATTACGACGGCGACGGGTTTCTCGATGCCTTCGTTGCCAATGACACCACACCGAACTTTCTGTTTCACAATCTGGCGGGAAAGAAATTCGAGGACGTCGGTGAGCAGGCTGGAGTCGCCTATTCGCTCGACGGTGCAGCGCTTTCAGGCATGGGATCGGATTTTCGGGATGTGAATAACGACGGTCTACCTGACATTTGGCACACGGCGGTTGAACACGAGAGATTCCCGCTGTTTCTGAACCAGGGCAAAGGCAACTTTGTCGATGCGACAGCCGTTAGTGGGCTGGCCAGGCCAACCATGGAGATGTCCGGATGGGGTAACGGCATATATGACTTCGACAATGACGGCTGGAAAGATCTCTTCGTGGCCAGGTCGAACGTCATGGACAACATCGACTTGCTGGTGCCGGGGCGCCGGTATCAGGAACCGAATTCCGTTCTCCACAATCTCGGCAACGGTAAGTTTGAGGATGTAAGCTCTTTGGCTGGAAGTGACTTTCAGGCAACAGCCGCGTATCGCGGAGTCGCGTTTGGCGATATCGATAACGATGGAAAGATAGACGCAGTCGTGAGTTCCCTGGGTGGTGCTCTCAAGCTATTTCGCAATATTTCAGTGACGGACAATCACTGGATTCTGCTGAAATTGGTGGGTACTCGCAGCAATCGCATGGGAATCGGAGCGCAGATTCACATTATGACTGAAGACGGCCACTCTCAATGGAATGAGGTGACGACTTCCGTTGGCTATGCCTCGTCGAGTGACTGCAGAGTGCATTTCGGAGTCGGGCAGAATACACAGGTCAAAGCAATTGAGATCAGTTGGCCTAGTGGTACGAAGCAAGTGCTGCGCCAGGTAGACGTCGATCGCATTGTCCAAGTCGTGGAACCTGCGAAATGAACGCGGAAAGGTGAACGCCAGCTGCTTGCCTGGCGCGCCCCTCATCAATTGCTGTACAAAGCTTTACCAGAAGTGGACAGCTTCGATCTTCGGGGAACCAGGCCGGCCATTTATAACTTGCGTGCTTATCACGACTTCCAGATTCTGCTTGTTGCCCGCTGACTTCGCCACGCGCTTCAGTTGGAGCAGATCGTCGGTATCGGTTAGGAACTCACCTGCGGCGGCCGTTCCGCACCGTCCGAGTCCTGCGACCACTACTGCTATCTTGCCGGTATTTTCGTCGGTAAACCGCGCGACGATAGCATAGTCTCGATAATTGCTGGCACCCATCTGCACATTTCGGTATTGATCTGTTACCCATTGGGGTTGGGTCGAAGCTGTGCCATCGACGATGAGTAAGTGCCCGTCGCCCAACAAAAAATGAAAGCGCAAAGACTTTGTCACTCGCAGCGTCCATGCATTATCGAAGGCTCCGATCAGAATTGCCGGTCCCGATCGCAAATCATCCAGAGAGGTAGCTCTCTCACCCTTCAGCGCATACTTTTTTCCGCTGGACTGAAAAACGGCAGCGACTCTGGTGGCCGCGCTCATATCGTCTATTGCGATAGTCGTGTAGGCGTTCTTCTTTGTATCGTCCTTAAACCACATCTCGTCATCTGGAGTTGCGGGATTGCGAAGAGCAATCCCTGCGTCCTGCAACTGGTCCGCAATGCAGACGAGCACCGGCTCGCTCCCCATCAATATAGGTCCCCAGAAGAAATTAAGCCCCGAACGAGAGGTCGTATGCCAGATGATCACACCGGCTACCAGCAGCGTGGCTAAGATGCAGGCACTGGAAATCTTTAAAACCAAACGGCGCCGAACATGCTGAGCCCGAGGGACAAGGCCATCGTCAACTTGAACCGCGGATTCCTCTGCAGCCAACTCCGCGTCCGGCACGACCGCCTCGTTCGAGTCTTTCGGCCAGTGAAAGTTTGGGACGTAAGACCCGGAAGGCAGGATGATCCGAACTTCATTCTCATGTCCCGGATCCTGATAGTACTGTGCAATTCGTTTACGCAACCCTGACGCCGTGACGCGGACAACGGGATCGGATGCTGTGTCGTAATCGGCGCCCCTATGGAAGACCTCAATACCTAATGTGCGCTCTTTGAGGTTCTCCTCATCGCCTTCCAGGGCGTGGTTGATGATAAAGCGCAGAAAGGTTACAGACCGCTGGCTCTGGTTGAGATGGGGACTCGCCAGGAGCCGATCCAGTTGCTCACGGACCTCGCCCTTTTCTCGTTCGCTCAAGGTTTTGCAGTTGTCCTGGGCGGAGTCAGGCCACATTTTAGTTACTCCATCTCGAAGTCCGGATTATACATCTCCCGATAGTGAGTCATGCAACCGACTGAAATTAGGCTGGTTATACAGGTATTTATCCGTTACGACTTTTCCAGCGGTGCCGTATAGACCTTCACAAGCCTCAACTCAGACGCCTATACGGGTTGGTGCAATCGGACTTGCTCTTTCGGCGTCCTCTGGCCTGCTCGGAGCGCTAAGAGCGTGTCCGAGAATCGAAAACAGCATTTGGAACAGCTTACCCGAGTAAGAATGGCGAAGCCTTGTCCATCCTACGCCTTCATCGAAGTCGACAGACGATTTCTGAATTTCAAATCGAAAGAGAGATTCAAATGAAACGTTCGGTCCTCATCCAGTCTGTCCTTGCTGCCTTCAAGAATCGGCCGGAGTTGCTCAACCCGATGCTGAAGAGGTTCCCGGGCGAGACGTTCCTAGCCGCCACTTGTTCGGACCGCCTTGAGAGCCTTTCCGGAGCGAACCTGTTTGAATCCCGAGCGGAAAAATCCCCGCTCAAGTTGCATGAAACTCTTCACTTGGAGCAAGCAATGCTAAGAATCCCCTCTGTGGCCGTATTGTCCGCTTGCCTGAGCTTGCTGGCCGGTCTAGCTGCCTCGCAACAGAAACCCAAAGCGACGGAGAAGGTTGTAAACACCATGGGAGACGGTTCCCCCGAAGCCGCTATTCCCAACCTGACGATCGTAGTAGAGAAGCGCGAGAAGATCGCGGGCATCCCGCCTGGGAAGCCAACAATTGCACCTGTATTGCCCCTTGCGGATGGAGGGATGCTTGTGCGCTACATCAACATACCGACCGGTCCGCCAGATCCGGAGTCATACCATTTCAGCTTCGATCCCGTGCTGGTCCGGGTCAAATCGGCGCAGGAGACGAATCGATTTGACACTTCCTATCCAGGGCTGAGCGGCGCCGTCTCGTTGGGGAAAATCGCAGTTTCCAAAGATCAGGTTGTTCTAGTAGTGCAGGCGGTTACACAGGAGGAAAAGCGGAACGCACCGGAGACACAGCCGCACTCGTTTCTCGTCTTTTACGATCTGAACGGGAGCGTGAAGAGGATTGCCCCAGTGGATGTGGGCCCGAACATATCCGCCATCGGAGTGTTTGCAAATGGAGAGATTCTGATATGTGACAGCGCTCGCGCCGGTGGCAATTCGAATCGCAAACACCTTAGCGTCTACAACGACAAGGGAGAATTCCAAAAGGAGCTGTTCCAAGACAATCCCGACACAGGTCTCAAGCAAGGGGATCGATCTTCTCTTCCTGACGGTCAAATGATCGCGGCCTTTCCCTATGGGGACAACCTGCTTGCCGTCTATCGCGCTGAGAAGGGGCTGCTCCTGGACGAACTGAACCCCTCGGGGGTAGTGCGGGAGTGGGACCTGGTTTTGCCGCGAGAGACTATGCCTTTTATGTTGATTCCGTCCGATGGGCCGTTTTGGCTGGTTTCTTACGAGAAGATGGGGCAAAGGGCCGGATCTTCGCATCGCGTGGACGGCATTTTCGAGTTCGACAAAGCGACATCGGAGGTTGTGGGCAACCTGAATAGCTCTACCCCTGAGATTCTAATGGGCGCCGTTTATCAGCATGACGGCGAGATTGTGGGGTTGCTGAATGACCCTAAAGACTATTCGCCGCAATTCGCCGTGGCCCGGATTGGCGGGAATTAGATCCCCGCGAGACGGGAAGGGTGCGCATCGATTCTCTGAAAAAACAACGGTGCCCGAGCAGACCCAGCAGGGGCGGAGCCTCTTGCAGGCACAGAACTGCGCAGGCGGCATGATCCACATTTCATCACGCGCATGGGCACGACACGCGGGGCAAGAATCATCAAGCCTACTTGTGGCAGTATGGAACTCCGGGAGGCAAGACGGCCAATGATTTCCGCATGGGCCGGGATCGCGAAGGTCCCAAGAAATGGCTGACCAACTTCGAGGGAATTTTACAGACGGATGGTTATGCGGCCTAACAACTGGGTATGCACCAGTCCCTAGAGACCTTCAAACCCCTTCCGCATCTCGATGGACTCAGGGGGAGATAGAGCGCGTAGCCGCGCCCAGGCCGAACATGCTGACCACGCTTCAGCACAGCGATCAATCGCCGCAAGGTTCATGCGTCGCGAGCGGCTCTGCTCGATCGTAAACAGCTCGGTGTCGAGCTCGGCATATTAGTCGGTATGCGTCATCGCGGCGGCGATCACTGTCGCGGTTCTCCGCGAGGTATGGCCCAGATAGCTCAACCGAGGCTCCTTGCCGTAGCCCTCTTTGTACAACCGGGCATGGGCGCCAGTGGTCGACTCAGGCGTCTTTTTCGAGCGGTTTTGGTCGTGGAAGTTGGTCCTATCGACGTCGTGTATTCGAGTCTAGCTGGAGGCCATGATGTCTAGCGTGCGCTCTTTGAGGTTGCTCACATCGCCAGCCAAAGCGTCGCTCGGTGAGAGACCGCAGAAAAACAACGGACCGCTGGCTCTGGTTGAGATGGGGCTCGCCAAGAGCTGATCCAGTTGCTCACGGACCTCCTCCCTTTCTCGCTCGCCCAAAGTTTTGTGCTTGTCTTGGGCGGGATTAAGCGCATTCACCCCTCCATCTCGAATTCTAAAAGAGTACATCTCCCGACTGCGAGCCATGTAAGTAATTGAAAAATTGACTGGTTATACAGGTACTTTATCCGTTACGACTCCTCGGCGGTGCCGTATAGACCTTCACAAGGCTTAACTCAGACACCTACAAGGGTGGGCGCTATCGGAGTTGCTCTTTCGGTGCTCGCCTGCCTTCCTGAGTCGCCACGGAGTTGGCTCCGTAAGTTGGAACGAATTCAGGGTGGAAGCCGGGATTTCTGAAGTAATGGGAATTTTGCCGATGGCCGGAATAGCGATGAACGACATCCGGGAAGTTGAAACCGGCGACACCCCGCTTCACATCAAGAGGAGAACGGATGTGGCTAGCCATCATCTGACATTTCGTGCTTGGCTCCAGCGCAACCTTCGGATTGTATCCGTTGGAGGAGTTCTCGCCTCTCCGTTTGCCCTGACAGCTAGCGCTCAGACCGTAAACAACGAGTACGGCGACAAGTTTTCCCTACAGTGGGAGGACGACTTCCGTACCGACGGCGGGCAACTCAATACGCAGCTATGGACCTATTTCAACTACTATGGACCCGACCAAGAGGCCGGATGGGTCGACAACACGGGGTTGCATCTGGAGGTTTTGCCGGGCGCACAAACCGGCGACGGCTATGGAATCAGCAGCAACGCCGCGTTCCTCTTCGGCCGCTACAAGACCACTTTCTACAGCGATTCTGAGTCGGGCACAATCCAGGCTCCATTTCTAGTCGAGTCCAATTATGGCAATAGCCTTGACTGGAATGAGATCGACATAGAGATATACGGCGATGCCAGCCAACCGACCGGTCCGCAACAACCTGAATACACTTTGCACTGGGGACCTGGACAACCGGGTACCTGGTTGAACGGATATGGCGACTCTACCTATTCGCCAGCTCTGGTGACGTATATCGTCGATTGGACTCCGAACTACATCGCGTGGTATCGCAATGGCACGCTGGTGCATACCGATTACAACACGTCGTATAAGCCAGGATGGAGCCTCAACAACAGCAACGGAATCGCGCAGGGAGTCGAAGCCCAAGTCTTCCCCCAGAACTGGTACTTCCTCAATTGGGTATGGGATCAGGCTTATGACCCGCAGATGCCTCTTGATTGGAACGTGAAAAGTGCTGTGCAGTATTCGCTCAACATGCAGAGCGTGCGCGCGATCGATAACTCGGGCAGCCAGGGATTTGGTTGGAGCGTTGACTCCAATGGTTTTGTTTATGTCGGACCGCTTAATCCCGGCGGATGGATCGCTTTCGACAATATCTCGTCGACGTGGGCTAATATCAGCGTCCAGTTATCCAGCGAATATAGCGGACAGACCATTCAAGTCAGGACAGATAGCCCGACGGGCCCCGTCATCGGAACGATCGTCGTTCCCAACACGGGCTCGTCTACGGAGTATGTGCTAGCTAGCGCCGACTTAAGTCCACGCACTTCAACCAACGTCTTTCTCACCATCCCCGGCACTTCGTCGGCGGGATGGTTGTATAACGTCTACTTTTTTGGAACAGAGGGGACATCGCGATTAGCCGGATGACAATGACCTCGTCTCGACGTTGAATACGGGGTCGCGGCATTCTCGAAGTGCAGACTTGGCGTCCGCGAGCGTGAACTTCGGTTCCTTGCGACGAGAGGAGCGAAAGTCAGAATCGGCGCTCCATAACAAAGAAGGCCAACTTTTAGGAGGCAAGATGAAAGACAGACATCGTAAAGCGCAGAGGTGCGGGTGGATTTTGACGGCCATCCTATGCCTACTCTGCGTCGCAGAAGCGCAGGTAATCACCGGCACGATCCTGGGGACAGTCACTGATCCCAGCGGTGCCGCAGTTGTACAAGCAACGGTAGTAGTCACGAATCAGGATACCGGGGCAGCAGTAACCACTCAGACAAGCAACTCAGGCGATTACGAGGCACCACTATTGCCCCCGGGGCGATACTCGATTGAGGTCAAGAGTGCCGGCTTCCAAACCTTTCAGAGGACGAGCATCGTCCTGACTGTGGACCAGAAGTTTCGGGCTGATTTCCGCCTCGCTGTCGGCAAGGCGGAAGAAACCATAACGGTGGCGGCAAGCAGCCAGGCTCTTCAAACCGATTCTTCGGACGTGAACAGCACAATCTCGTCTGAGCAGGTTCAAAATCTCCCCAATGTCGGCAGGAACCCGATGATTTACATGACCACCGTGCCCGGAGTCGTACCCCGTGACAGTGCTCAAAACTCTGGAAGCGTTGGTGCGATGAATGTCGACGATACCGCTCGGGCCAATCAGTCCAATTACAGCGTCAACGGCGGCCGGCCCATTTCAAGCGACATTCTCCTGGACGGTGCGGCAGATACCGACAGCGCCAGTAACGCAATCGGCATTACGCCCGGCCTGGACACGATCGAAGAGGTAAAAGTCATCACCAACACCTACTCCGCAGAGTACGGGCGGGCAGCCGGCGGTGTCATCAACTTCACGACTAAATCCGGCGGCAATACTTTCCATGGGTCGCTTTTTGAGAACTACGCCGGTGAGCAACTCAGTGCGAATTCTTCTGCCAACAAGATCTATAAGACACCTCTCGGAGACTATTCGCTTCACCGGTTCGGCGGTACTTTTTCCGGGCCTGTTTTTGTGCCCAAAGTCTACAAGGGAATTAACAAGACGTTTTTCTTTTTTGCCTACGAGGGCGCTCGCCTGAATCAGCCTCAAAACCAGATTTATACGGTTCCGACCGATTTGCAGCGTAAGGGCGACTTTAGCCAGACGCAACAGTACAGCACAGTCAACGGACAGCTTCAGTTGGTGCCGTTAGAGCTCTTCCTGCCATTCCCGGACACAACAACGGTGACTCAGGTAGGAGGCGGAGGAGTACAGCTACAGCGACAGCAGGTTCCCGGCGCCAATTTGAACAATGTCTCCCAGTACATGAGTTCATTCGGCCAGCAATTCGTCAACGTCTTTCCGGAGCCCAATCACACTCCCCTCCAGGGCGACGGTACGCAGAACTATCTCTCGACAGCCCCCAACGTTGTAAATACGGATCAGATCACCGGCCGCCTGGATGAGCAGATTACACCGGATCAAAAGCTGTTCTTCAGGTACACAAGCGACTGGACCAAGAATCTGCCGGCCGACCCCCTATCGACATCTGCGCCGCAGGCCGTTTCCACCCCTCCGGAGAAGCAGTTCAATCCCGGCGCCACACTGGGCTACACCCGGACGATTGGTTCCAAGCACGTCATCGACGTTCGAGCGGCCGTGTTGCGGATCAACCTGACTTCCAAAGCTCCCAACGTTGATCTCACGTCGCTGGGTTTCACTGCAGGCATGGCCGCCGCTGCATCGGATCCGACCGCCTGGCCATCGATAGGTATCTCAGGCTATCCCGGACAGGGGGCCACCTGGTTCAGCCTGCGGAATAACCACACCACGGACTATTCCATTTCCGGAAGCTACACCACGATCCTCAATAAGTGGACCCTCAAGGCGGGCGCCGAGTACCGCACATTCTTCAACAACTTTCTCCAGCCGGGCGTCACAAATTTCATCCTCAATTCATTGTCGGGCTTCACACAGCGCTGTGCCGGGGCGGACTGTCCGATTATTTCTCCCGATCACACAGAAGGACACCCGATCGCCGCCGCAGAGATGGCGCTTTTCGACGGGCCTGGGTTCCTGGCGTGGAAGTCTCCGGCCCTTGCCCTGCGCAACTCATACTACGGCTTCTATAGCCAGAACGATTGGAAGGTCACGCCGAAGCTAACTCTTAATCTGGGCCTACGCTGGGATCTACAGCCGGGCCTGACTGAGCGTCACAACCGGCTAACGCAGATGGACTTCACGGCTAAGAACGGGACCGGGACTCCAGGCGTGTATCACTTCGCCGGAATCAATGGGAATCCACGGTCCAATACCGACATAGATTGGAACAACTGGGGTCCCCGCGTTGGCTTTGCCTATCGCTATCGCAGCGACATCGTTCTTCGCGGAGGATACGGTATCAGCTACGATCAGATCACTGGAGTTGGATCGGGCGCCGATGGCTTCGGTGTGGACGGATTCGAGCCATACAATTACAACACCATTCGTCCGACTACTGGGATCGCGGCTGGCCAGGACATCATGAATACGCCGTTCCTGCAGTCGCAAGTCAGCTCGAACGATTTTCCAACCCGCTCCCAGCTTATTCCGGACCACTATGTCGGGGGCAGTGTCAAGGCGGCCAGCCGTCACGCTCCTATTCCGCGGGTCCAGATGTGGAATTTGACAGTGGAGAACCGTTTTCCCGGAGACATCCTGGCTTCTGTGGGATATGTCGGCTCGCGCGGCGATCGCCTCAATTTCCAGCAGTATCTAATCAATGACACCAACTCCATCGATCCCTCAATCACTGCGGCAGCCCGGCAGCAATACATCGCCACCGGCACGGACCCGCTCTCGTTGCAGGTAACGAACCCCTATTACGGGTTCAATTCCAACGGCAGCAGCATTACAACCAACCCCACCATCTCGCAGGCGCAGCTGAGCGAGCCCTATCCTGCTTACGGCTCGATTAATGCGCTGAATATCCGGACAGGCAAGTCATGGTACGACTCTCTGCAGGCCACGATTCAAAGCAGTATTTACCACCACACCCTTGATATTGGCGCCAACTACGTCTGGTCAAGAAACGAGGATCTTGGCAACGGGTACTCGGCGAATGCGTTTAATTCTTCCAACGCACAGGCTTACCCACTCTACCCGGCTAGCCAAGTAGGGCGGAACAAGAGTCTTTCCGCAAGCCAGAGCCCGCAGCGGGTTGTTATTTATGCGACTGCGAACCTGCCCTTCGGAAAAGGCAAAAGGTTCCTTAATTCGACTCCGGTGCTAACCCAGATCGTAAGCGGGTGGAGGATATCGGACATCACCAGCTTCCAAAGCGGCTTTCCCATCAATATCACTGGTGGCGAAGGCTTTGGCAACAGCAATGGCTATTCGCGGCCTGACTTGGTCGGTGATCCCGTCCTGCCCAAAAAGTACCAGGCTGTGGGCGATGGCGCGACCTGCAACCCGCTGCCGGACGGAACCTGCATCGTGACTCCTCGATATACAAAAATGTATTTCAACCCGCATGCATACAAAGGCCGGCTGGTCACCATTCCATCTTCGAATGGAGGCACACAGCTTGCTCCGGACATCTACTACTATGGCACCGCGCCGCGCATGACAAACTTCTACGGCAAGGGGACAAACTTGACCAACCTGAGCCTGTCGCGGGATATCTCGCTACGGGAAGGAATGAAGGTCAGCATACGCGCCGACGCGGCAAACCTCTTTAACCATAATATGTTTCCAACCAACGCCATTAGTGGAGGCTTTGGGGGAACCCAAACAAATGGACAGGCTGGCTATGTCGGTTACTCCAGCAATCCTTACTTCGGGACGATCAACCTGGTAACTCAACCGGCTGTCAACGCCAGAAATATCACGCTCCAGGCGCATTTCCAGTTCTAAAGGGGGAAGGTGCTATGACGGCTGTGCCGGGTCGGACAAATCCGGCACAGTCGTGCTGCGTGAACGCGCTGCTACTCCAAAACATGCTGGACACGCAAACCATTAAGTCCCTGCTTGCCTGACTTGAGTTACTCTCCGTGCGAGTTTCTAAGGATGCACGTCGGATCTGGCACGCGCCTAGCCTGTGGATCGAAAGAAACATGGGCAGATTCAATTTCACAAGAAATGGAGAAAACGGCATGAGCTCGAATTGTACGAAGATGTGGAGATTGGGCGGGCTGGGCCGCGCTTCTGCGGCAATCGGCCTGCTATTGTCTTTGCTGGCATTTCCAGCGATCGCTCAAGAGGACGAGCCGAAACAGGCCGACGAGACGCCGGCCAGTTCCAGCAGGGGAAACGCAGCAAAAGAATCCGAGGCAAAGCGCGGGAAAGATGTTGAATACCCCGCAGCGCTTACGCGGCTCGGACTCAAGGGATGGAAGCTGGTCTTCAATCCAGATCTGACCAAGCCCGTAGAAAAGCTGATTGGGCCGGATGCGGTGAACACTCCGCTCACCTGGGATTGGCCGTGGGGGGGCACCATCGGCCCCTGGGCATACGGAACCAATGTCAACAGCGATAACGAACAGCAGTACTTCTCTACAAGCGAAGATGGCCTTGTAATCCACTACCAATCGGACGCCCAAGGAAATTGGTTTGGCGGGCGTATCTCTTCGATGGATCAGAATGGCAACGGTCGCGCCTGGACGTCGCCCGTGTTCTTCGAAGTGCAGTACGAAGCGCCGTGGCTTTTGGGTACTTTCGCGACCTTCTACACCATGTCCAAGGAAGGCACTTTCAACCGCACGCAATACAATCTTGGCGAGTTCGATGTTATCGAGCAGACTCCGGATTCCTACACCCAGACACTCGCCCAATGGACAGCGCATAAGGACACGGCCGGGCAGGGACCGGCTGGCCCCGACGAGCAGAACAATCCCAATGACTTCGTAATGACTTCGACCCCGTCGCTCTATGGGCATCTTGTAACATGGCAGGGCCTGTGGGGCGATGGCACGCACAATACTCCGAAGGCAACCTACTGGTTCCTCAACAACAGCTCTGTCGACACGTATAACTCCCCGCTGTATTCCACATGGACCGGCGAGCATTTCTGGTTTGACTTATACGATGCGACCGGAGCATTTGGCACCAACCCGACCTTTCCCGGTCTTTGGGGTCCGCCGCTCTCCTATGACTTCCGCGTCAAGGCTATTCGCATCTGGCAACCGGCGGATGTGGTCAATTAGCCGCAGAACTTTCCGGTCTCTGACGCGCCTGCAATCTGGCCGCGTCGCTGGACTCTCAGATGTTGTTGCGCAGCCTCTGCGCAACAACATCTGAATCGATTCGCAAGACTGAGTTTGGCGGATCGAAAGCTGCATGAGGGGTGTGTTTGTGCAGGTGTTGCCAGTTGCGTCGGACGAGCGACACGATCCGATCGGCCGTGATGGAGGTGTTGCATGAGGCAAGTGAAATGAATCGAAGAACGTTAATCAAAGGGCTGTCTCTAGCGGTGGGCCTGAGTTCAATTGACAAGTCCTTTGGACGCTCGGTCAAGTCGGTTCAGCAAACCAGTATCCCTGAAGCGCCATCGGTCATGTCCTCCTGTCCGAAATGGCTTGAATCGGCGGTGTTCTATCAGGTTTATCCGCAGAGTTTCTTTGACTCCGATAACGACGGTACGGGAGACTTGATCGGCCTGATCTCGAAGCTTGACTACATTCGGTCCATTGGCTGCAATGCGCTCTGGCTGAACCCCATTTTCGAGTCTCCCTTTGGCGACGCCGGCTATGATGTTGCCGATTTCTATCGCGTGGCGCCTCGCTATGGAACAAATGATGACGTCCGCGTTCTATGCCGGCAGGCGCATCAGAGAGGCATGAAAATCTGTCTCGATCTGGTCGCCGGACATACGTCCATAGCACATCCGTGGTTCCGCAAGTCTATGCTGAGGGCGCACAATCAATTCAGCGATTGGTATATATGGATTCCGGCTTCGGAGAGAATAGACAACACCTTTCCGGCTCCATCAGAAGCGGGTGTCGCATCACGTCCGGAATACTATTTACCAAACTTCCTTTCCTTCCAGCCTGCGCTCAACTACGGCTATTTCCATCCTGACCCATCGAAGCCATGGCAGCGCTCGATTCACGATCCCGTATGCCGGGCGGTGCAAAACAATTTGCGCAGGATCATGAAGTTCTGGCTCGATCTGGGCGTTGACGGTTTTCGTGTGGACATGGCCTCGTCGCTGATTCGCAATGATCCCGATGGTGCAGGCATTCGTTGGCTCTGGCAGGGTTATCGGAAATGGCTCGATGTGAGCCATCCCGAGGCGGTTCTGATTTCCGAGTGGGGCCATCCATCGAAGTCCATCCCGGCGGGTTTTGATGTCGACTTTCTTCTCCATTTTGGAGAGCCCGCGTATGTCGATCTGGTTGGCCCCAGAAATCCGCCGGATGGAGACGGCCGCAAACCAGACGCTTTCTTTGAGCGATCGGGCAAGGGCGACATCACGAAGTTCCTCGATAGTTATCGCGCCAATTATGAACCAACTCGCACCTTGGGATATATATCGCTTCCAACCGGCAATCACGACTTTCCCCGAGCCACATGGGGGCGCACCGAAGAAGAAGTCAGAGTGCTCTTCGCGATGCTGTTTACCATGCCGGGTGTCCCGTTTCTCTATTACGGAGACGAGATCGGGATGCGGTTTCTTCTGAATGCACCGGAAAAGGAGGGCGCAAACCGTGCCGGGCTCCGGTCCGGTTCTCGCACTCCGATGCAGTGGTCCGGCGACGAAAATGCTGGGTTCTCCAAAGCTCCATCCGGCAACTTGTATCTCCCCGTCGACCCTGCATCGGACAGGCCAAATGTCGCGACACAAGAAAAAGATCCAGATTCAATGTTGAACTTTACGCGAACTTTGTTGACGCTGCGCCGGGAGAAGAAGGCGTTGGCTAATACAGGAGGCTTTGCGGTCATTCATGCAGAAAGCGGGCGTGTTCCCTTCGTTTACGGACGCACCTCCGGAAGTCAACGAGTCATTGTGGCTGTCAACCCAAGCACGCGCTCGTGTTCCCTGCCGATTAGTTTTCCTGGCACTGTCACTCCGTTGCTCGCGCAGCGCGCTCATCTGGAGACTGGGGCATTGGAGATGGGGCCAGTTGCATACGGCATATTCCTGACATCGTGAAGTTGCGCGTACCGGCACCTGCGCTCCATCGGTCACATGGAGTTCAACCGGACCTGATGACGAGCACACGGAGCATGCATAAGTGCTGGTGTGAGAATTCCGCCACAAACACTTGGGATCGTTAAGAAAGGAGCTATCGGTGAGGTTTCGGATTGTAACGTATGCAAGCTTGGTTCTGCTCTCATTGCCGCTTGTCGTTCCAACTTGCGCTCAATCTGCGTCCACCCCTTACGACGCAGTCGATCCATTCATTGGGACTGCCGGGGGCGGCAACACCTTTCCGGGAGCGTCGCTGCCGTTCGGCATGATGCAGTGGAGTCCGGACACCAACACGGACGCGTGGTATCGCTATACGGAAAAGCAAATCTATGGATTCAGTCTGACCCATTTGAGTGGCGCGGGTTGCCCGCTCTATGGCGACTTCGCTGTGCTACCCACCAGCAGCGATCTCACTAAGAGCCCCGGCACGGACTTTGCTTCCTATGCGGAGCCCTTTCAGCACGACAGCGAAACAGCGCATCCCGGGTACTACGCAGTGACGCTGGCGAACGGGATTCGCATTGAAATCTCGGTTGACGAGCGCGCCGGCATCGCGCGCTTCACCTTTCCTAAAGGAGCACAGTCGCGTCTGCTGGTCAATGCCGGCAGCAGCGCAAACACAATCGTTCCGACAGGACAGGCACGGCCCGAACGCGATTCCTTTGGCAATGAAATTGAGCTTAGGTCAGATGGTTCATTTAGCGGATCTGCATCCGCCGGCGGATTTTGCGACAGCTCCTCGAAATATAGGGTGTATGTCGTGGGCCGTTTCCAGAAGCCCTACATGCGATCGGCGCTATGGCAAGACGAAGCTGTCTTTCGTGAAACGCGAAAGGTGCACGGCAAGCACACAGGCGCGTGGCTCGATTTTGGTAAGGCCCACGAGGTCATTCTGAAGGTGGGGCTGTCCTATGTGAGCGAAGCGAATGCGTTCGACAATCTCAACGCTGAGATCCCTGGCTGGGATCTCGATCATGTTCGTTCGCACGCACGTAGCAGATGGAATGAGGCGCTCGATCGCGTCGCGATCGAAGGCGGCACTTCCGATCAGCGGAGGATCTTCTACACCGCTCTTTATCATTCCTTTCTCGCGCCCACGCTTTTCAGCGATGACGACGGCAGCTACGTCGGTTTCGACAACAAGGTGCGCTCGCTTTCCCAATCGACGCAGAAAGCTCAGTACGCGAACTTCTCCGATTGGGACATCTACCGGAATACGGTTCAGTTGCAGGCACTCCTCGAACCCACGCGTGTAGGCGACATGATGCAGTCGCTCGTCAATGATGCGGAGCAAAGCGGCTGGTTGCCGCGATGGGCGGCGGCAAACGATGTCACCTATATTATGGGCGGCGATTCGCCCGCAATCGTGGTGGCCTCTTCGTATGCCTTTGGCGCACACAACTTCGATACCGAAACTGCGCTGAAGTATATGGTGAAGGCGGGGACGGAACCCGGGCTTGGATTACACAATGATTCCGAACGCCCGTTTCTGGCCGAGTACCGCAAACTTGGCTATGTGACCGCTGAAGAAGACCGCATCGCCGCGTCACGAACCCTAGAGTACGCAAACGATGACTTTGCAATTGCACAATTCGCAAAGACTATCGGCCATCCAGTCGACTATCGAACCTTCCTGAAACAAGCGCAGAACTGGAAGAACCTGTTCGACCCCGAATCCCGCTGGATTCGCCCGCGGAATGCCGACGGTTCATGGCTGACGGGGTTCGATCCTGAGCGCTCACTGCCCAAGCGGTTTGAGACGCAGCCCACGACTGACCAGTATGGATTCGAGGAAGGTAATACCTCTCATTACACCTTCATGATTCCATTCGACTATCCGGCGCTTTTCGAGGCCATCGGCGGCGATGCCAAAGTTGGGCAGCGCCTCGACAGATTTTTTACGAAGCTGATGTGTTGGGACGAGCCGTGCTTCAACATGGCGAACGAGCCCGATTTCGTGACGCCCTACGCCTACGTCTTCGCCGGCATGCCCTGGAAGACGCAGGATGTAGTCACGCGGATCGCGAGAAAAACCTTCAAGGCAACGCCTGACGGAATCCCTGGCAACGACGATCTGGGCGCAACCTCCGGGGTATATCTGTGGAACGCTCTCGGCCTCTATCCGGCCGTGCCGGGCGTAGATGGCCTTGTGCTCGGCACCCCTATGTTCGACAAGGCAATCTTGCGGCTGGCCGGCGGAAGAACAGTGGTTATCAGCCGCAACGGCACAGGCATCTATGTTCAGAAGGTACTTCTCGATGGCCACGATTACTCAAACTCGTGGCTTCCGCTCAGCAGGCTGCACGCAGGCACAACTACGTTCCAGTTCACATTGGATGAACAGCCGAACAAGGAACGGGGCAAAGCGCTTAGCGACCGGCCGCCGTCGTTCCATTAACTCTCAGTTGATTCACTAAAGATGGGAGGCCGTATGAGCCGGAAACCGTCGAGCGGAGTTGCATTTGGATGGCAAGTTTTGAAAAAGGGGAATAACGCAGAATGATACGTGTGGCTCTCTTTCTTTCTTTTTTTATCGTCTCCGCCTCGGCCCAGACGATTGTTGTCTCTCAGAATGGCCCAATCCGGACCCTTGCCGCTGCGCGCGACGCGGCTCGTGCGCAGCGGCGGTCCGGACGCACAGGGCCAATCACGATTACGGTGCGGGCGGGAACCTATTACCTCCCGGAAACCCTCGTACTTGAACCAGAAGATAGCAACACAATATGGGAGGCCCCACACGGCGAACATCCTGTCATCAGCGGCGGTCGCGTTATCTCCGGCTGGGTAAAGGATGCCGGAGGATCGTGGAAGGCGAATGCTCCCGGTCCCTACTTCCACCAACTCTTCGTTGATGGCAGGCGAGCCACACGTGCGCGCACTCCGAACTACGGCTTCTTCCGTATTGACGGAGAGAGTTCTCTGGCCAAGCCCTTTGAGCTTCACTACCGCGGCAACGACATCAAGAAAGAATGGACGGATCAGAGCGATGTCGAGGTCGTGGCTTATTTAGCCTGGAGCGATCTCCGTATGCCTATCGAGAAAGTGGATCAGGCAGCACATGTGGCTACACTCGGCTCAAATGGGAATGAATTCAATCGAGAGGAGGACGGGCGTTACTTTATTGAGAACGCCCCAGATGCCCTTGATGCACCCGGTGAATGGTACCTCGATCAGGACAAGCACGTTGTTTCCTATATTCCAGTTCCAGGCGAAGACATGGAGCGGGCTGTCGTTGTAGCCCCTACCCTGGAACACCTGGTGTCCCTCGAGGGCAATCCTGTATCGGGCAAGCTTGTGCGCAACGTTGTCTTCCGTGGGTTAACGTTCACTTACGCCGATTGGGGTATGGACGCGAAGGGTTATGCCGATCGTCAAGCGGCGACACCTGCGCCCGCTGCGATTGAAGCGACGGGCGCCGTCAATTTCAGCACCGATCACTGTACCATTGCCCACTCGGGCGGGTATGCGCTCTTTCTTGGCCGAGGATCAAAACACAATAGCGTGTTGGGAAATGAAATCTTCGATATGGGCGCGGGAGGCGTCAAAGTCGGAGAGCCGGAGCTTAGACAGGGCGACTCGGAACAGAACTATGGAAACGTAATCGCCGATAACCACATACATGATCTTGGATTGGTCTATGCACCGGCCGTAGGCATCTGGGTTTTGCAGAGCGGCGAGAACCAGATTCTTCACAACCATGTTCACGATCTCTTCTACACCGCGATTTCGGTTGGGTGGACATGGGGCTATGGCCCCAACCAGTCGAAGGGCAATCTGATCGCCTTCAACCATCTCCACGCAATCGGAAAAGACATGCTGAGCGACATGGGTGGAATCTATACCCTTGGCGAGCAGCCGGGCACGGCTATCCGGAACAATCTTGTTTACGACATCTCGTCGTTCACCTACGGCGGGTGGGGAATCTACACCGATGAAGGTTCAAGCGACATCCTGATTGAGGACAACATTGTCTACGGTTGCAAGAGCGCGGGATTTCACCAGCACTACGGCCGCGACAACGTCGTACGCAATAACATCTTCGCGTTCAATCGCGAGCACCAGCTGATGCGCACACGCCCTGAGCCCCACAATTCCTTCACGATGGAAGGGAACATTATCTACTTTGACCAAGGCAATCTCCTTGGGACCAATTGGACCGAGGGGAAATTTACGATGCGGCACAACTTCTACTACGACACACGTAGCTCCGATATCAGCTTCGCCGGCAAGTCGTTTGCGCAATGGCAATCTTCCGGGCAGGACCAGGATTCCATGGTGGGGGATCCTCTCTTTGTAAACGCGGGAAATTACGACTTTCGTCTGCGATCGGAATCGCCGGCCCTTAGGGGCGGCTTTCGGCAGATCGACATGACTACTGTCGGACCGAGAGTACAAGCAGGAGCGGATTCATGGTAATCCGAAACCCGAATTGGCAGACTACACATCTCTCAGCGCCCAAACAGCAATTCGAAGGAGCACGGTGCATGTTGAAACTCGTTTCGCTGATTTTCCTTGTCTTCCTTGCAATCACTCCAGCGAGTGCCCTAGAGAATATCTTCAACCCATATCTAACAAAAAAGCCGCCCGAGGGTATCCGCGTCCTTGATTCGGAAAAGCACGGAGGCGTGGAGCTTCAACACATTCTTTTCGATTCTCGAACCGTCCAGACCGCAAACGGCCCTGTTCGATCCGAGGTCTCCGCTGTGATTACGCGCCCGGTTCAGCAGGGCCGGCACCCTGGCATTCTGCTGCTTCATGGCGGCGCGGGAACGGCGCAGGAGGATTTAGCTCTCGACTGGGCTCAACGCGGATTTGTTGTGGTTGCTCCGGATCTGCCTGGCATCGCGGACCCGACAAAAGTGCGGAACGGCTCAGGTGCGTGGAAGCAGGTTAAGTATGGCGAGGGTTTCTTCACCGTCTCGCCCGATGCTACTGCATCCGTCCTTTTCGATGGAGTACTGGCGGCTGTTCAATCCCTGTATTTGTTACGGTCACTCCCCGACGTCAATTCGCACCGCATCGGAGTGACTGGGGTGTCCTGGGGTGGGTACACAACCATCATGGTTGCAGGCCTTGCCGGAAAGGACATCCGTGCCGCCTATTCCATTTACGGTTCGGGTCACTACGACCTGGGCTCCGCTTTCCAGGGCGGCCTGAAGAGTCTTCCCCAGGGGCAGGCCGAAACGTGGCTTCGTCAGCTTGATGCGCGCAATTATGCCCCGTCTATAAAGGCAAGATTCTTTGAAGCCGCGGCGAGTAACGACACATTCTTTTGGATTCCAGCAGTATCCTCCACCCTTGCAGAGATTCACGCACCGAAGAATCTAGTCTTTGCTCCAAACTCAGACCATTGGATGGACGTTCCGGGCGGTTGCGAGCACACAAAGGAAGGAGTACCCCACGACAACAGTTGGATGACGATGCAGGTCGTCTACTTTGAATACCTTCTCATGGGCAAGGGCAAGCCGTTTCCACAAGTGCTCGACGAGGCTGCGAGACCTGGAAAAGATAACAGGGACGGTGTGCGATTTCACGTTAAAGACGCCGTCGGAACTACCGACGCCACCGTCTACTATAGTCCATCCGGTACGCCGTGGAAGGCCCGCAAATGGTTACCTGCGAAGGTTGAACGAAGGGGCCGCTGGTATCAAGCACAAATCCCTGTCGGTTCTGACTGGTTTGCATTGGCCACTGACGGCCGGCCGGTAACCGTCAGTTCGGGTGTCCACACAGGCTCGGACAGAACCCTGGATACGTCCGTGACACAAGAAGCCAGCACAGGGAGTAAATAAGCAATGAGGTCAGCGAATGTCCGCGATTAGCGAAGCAAAACGTCAGCTGTTTTCGAACATGAATCAATTCCGTCGTACTGAAGCACAGGAGTGCATTTCGATGAGATCGAGATACCCTGCATTTATCAGCTTGTTAGGCACGCTGGCATTGCTAATGCAGATATCTCCTGCGATTGCGCAAGCATCTGGACCGGCGTTTATCGATGATTTCGCCCGCCCTTCCGATGCATGGCGCTTCGGTAACGAGGTTGTCAGCATGTCACCCCACAGCGATGGCGCCGCGGGGCTCGTCCTTGGTGGGGAGAATGCGGAGGTTACATTGGTCGGGACCGTGCTCAACCCAAGGAATCTTCGCACGTTCAGCGCTACGGTGCGCTGGAGTTTTGTGGACACAGACGACCAGGTTCATCCTTCGCTGGCTGTGGGATGGGGCAAAGCGCAAGAGTGGGACGCCTTCGGCGAGAGCCCGATGCAGTTGGTCGTAAGTCGTGAGGGTGAAGTAACCGTGCTGGCTGGCACGAAGATTCTGGGCAAAACGCGACTGGCCGAGCCGGTGGACAGCGTGTATGACTTAAAGTTCCGTCAAGAGCAGCATCGCGTAGTGGTGTTTTCAGCGAAGGGCGAGGCGGAGTTTCTTCTGCCTGCGGGGGTGGAGGCGCGTCCCGGGTACTTCACGCTTCGCGGCAATGGGGCTGGGATCAAACCAGGCAATGAATTGTTACGATTGCGGCGCGTTGAAATCGTTCCTGAAGGGAACCGTCCGCCGCTGACTGCGGATGACCGCAATCGCGAAATTCAGAATTGGGCAAAGCAGCGCGAGGATGGAAACTGGGCAATCCTTGAACGCTTTAAGGCAAAGGTCGCATCTGAAACAGCGGCTGGACGTTGGGGCTATAAGACTGCGCTTGCAGTGCAGCCTGGTTTGGTTAAGCCCGGAGAGAAGGTTGAAATCGAGTTGCACATGGAGGGTCCAGTTCCATCGACCAGCGCGGCCCATGTCGAGCCCGACTTTCTTAGCGCTAATCCAGGCGCCGCGGAGACGCTGAAACTCAACTGGCAATCGGATGGCCACGGCGGCAAGACAGCGCGGGTCGAACTGACCCCACAGCGACCTGGCAACTGGCGCGTGGTGTGGCAAGCTGGGACGGAGCAACTCAGCCGCACATTCGCGGTAGTCGGACCGGGATACACGGTAGCTCGTCTGCTGATTACCAGTGACGCCGGCATGTGGGTCCCGAATCATGTTCCCGGCGCGTACGATCTGATCCACGAGTATGGCCTGGCGCTCGACTCCTGGAGCGCGGATGAGTGGACTTCACCCTACTCGCGTACTCCGGAAGACCTGCTGACGCACTACGGCGTCTTTGCTCGCGGCCGCCACCTCTGGGGCGACCATGTGATGCCGCTCGCAAACCTCAACTGGTTTATCGCGGGCGCTCCCGATACCAACCTGTGGCGGTTTGACGATGATGTGCAGCGTGAAGGGATCACGCAGGCAGCCAGTCTCTGGAAGATATTAGGGCTTGGGCCGATGGACATTTTCGCCAGTTATACCTATGGAAAGAGCACACCCCGCATCGCACAGAGTTTGGGAGTAAAGATCATCGATTCTCTGTGCCAGTGGCAGGACTGGCGGGATGGGGGCAGCAACAACAGCTGGCTCATCAACCACGTGGGTCCTCCGGCCCTGCCCTACTACGTAGCCGATGACGACTTCCGCAAGATTGCTCCCGGCCGCTCCATCATCGCCTTCACCCAGAACACAAACTCGAGCGTACGGCTCTACGACATCATGACCTCAGAAGGCGAGCCCCAGCAGAACTTCCGGCGAGAGCACGGAGAAGCGATGGGTGAAAGCTCGAACGTCGATCGTTTTGAGACGGTCGTCGACTTGTGGCTGGCCGAGTCCCTTCATCAAGCGGAACCTCTCTTCGTGTCGGTGGGTCTTGAGAACTTCATGGACTTTCCCGATTGGAATGAAGCGAACAAGCGCGCCGTGCGCTATCTGCGCGATCAGGCGCGGAGCAAGAAACTCATCTTTGCTTCGGCCGCCGACATCGCCAGCTACTTTGAAATCCACTACCCGGTTCAGCCTGAGAATTGGATCGTTTGGCCCGACACCTATGCAGGACAGGCGGGTCAGCACAAGCCCCGGCTGCTCCCCGACAGAATTGAGGTGAGCAACGCAGGATTTCACTCCGTACACGAGGATGGCGTCGTCCTTCCCCGATATTTTTGGGACTATACGCACCCATGGTCTGAACCTGTGTGGGATGACCAGGCGGCTATTCGCCAGAAGTATGGTTTGGCAACCCCGAATCTGCTCACGGCAGACAACATGGTGCCACGCATGGTCAACCTCGATGGCATTCGCGCTCAAGTGGAACAGAGTCCGCACGGCGCGAATGTAGACGTAACCGTTACGGTTGACGCTTCACGCGCAATCGCTGTTTTGCCGGTTGCCGTGTGGGGTATTCCGTTGGCTCCTGACGGGCTGACGGCAATAGTCGATTCCAACAATTCCCGCTATCTCAGCGTGGTTGACGGGTCCACCGGGAACACAGATGGCCTGCTCGTGTGCAGCAATGTGCCGAAGGGACGCAGTATCTGGACGGTGCGACTGAGGGGACAGCCAAGAACACCGGTTAACCCGCAGGTCGAGATCGGCGAGCAAGTTCGGGGACGGATGTTTCTGCGAAACTCGGTTCCTCATGTCTATCTTTGGCGGGCGGATTCAAAAACAGCGAGCGGGATGCTGCAGATCCACGTTCCAGCGGGACGTGAAGTGAGTGTGCATTACAACGACGGCAAGACCGAACAGAGCCGCGGCGGCGAGTTGACTCTACAACTGGACGATGACTGGCAGCACGAGTCTCCGCTCGTCACTGGGTTGACGGCTTCAGAACTTGAAGCCCTCGCCCACTTCGTGCCTAACAAGTAGAGAATTCGAGTTCGATCTCTTCTTGTGAAAGGGACACATTGACCGGCAACGCCGGTTTCATAATTCTGAATAACTGCAGGACCAACACTTTGAGGAGGATCCATTCATCATGGCAAGAAGAATCAACTGCTTTATTATGGCCGCGCTCTTCGCCCTCTCCCCTTTAGTCGTACAGGCGAAGCATCCAAAGTCTCTCATGGAGAAGATTGAGTGGACCTGGAAAGATGAGCCTGAGACTCCCGACCCGGCATTGCCCAACGTTCTTCTTCTGGGGGATTCCATCACCCGCAACTATTTCCCGACCGTTCAGAGAGAGCTCGCCGGGAAGGCGAATGTATACCTGTTTGCAACATCTGCAGCCGCAGCGGATCCGCAGATTCTCTGGCAGATCAAGAATTTTTTCCGCACCGAGGGAGTCCACTTCGCAGTAGTCCACTTCAATAACGGCCTGCACGGATGGGCCTATACCAACGATCAATATGGAGAAGCGCTCCCATCCCTTATCAAGGTCATCCGGTCCGAGGCCCCGGCAGCCAAGCTCATCTGGGCAATGACAACGCCCATCAAAAAGGATCTCAACGCGGCTACAAAAGACAAAGTGAGTGAGAGGAATCGTATTGCTCTTTCGATCATGCAAGCCAAGGGAATTCCGGTGGACAATCAGTTCGAGCTCATGAGCAGTCACGGAGATCTCTACGCAGACGATGAGCACTTCAACGACATTGGAAGTGCGATTCAGGGCAAGCAGGCAGCAGCTCTGATTGTCCACCTTCTTTCAAAGGAGTGACCGGTCCGTAGCGGTTGGAACAAAAAAGAGTGCGCCATACTTCTCCGTCTTTAGCGGGAAGGGCCGGAACAACCAAGATCTTGGTCAGTACGGTCCTCCGCAGCTAGCGTTCCGATTCGCCGCGTGGTAGCAGCCAAGTATGGCTGCAACACCGCAGCGGGAAATATTTGCGACTACCACCCTGCACGAAATTCGCAAAGATAAATGAACTGGAGATTCGCACAAGAGATAAAGGCGGGAGGAATCACATACAAAGAGCCGATCGGATTTGTTGGGGCACGAATGGCCTACGGTCACTCAATTCAAGTTGTTTCAGATTGAACAACAACTCTAATAGGGATGGATTCTTGACGGTCGCACCTAGGTTCGTTCGGCACGTCAAACAAGGACAGGGTAATGAGACTTAGGTGTATTGCGATACGAACTGGAGCAGCTGTCGGCTGGCTGGGAATGCTTCTGTCAACTTGTGCCTTAGCGGCCACACAGTCTGGGACAGCAGCAGTGCCAAAGGATCATCCATGGATGGATCAAAGCCTTTCGCCAGATGTGCGTGCAGACCTGGTAATTCAGCGGATGACACTCGACGAGAAGATTCAACTGGTCCATGGCACCGGATGGGGAGTGATGGAGGATACGGGCTCTGCCCCGCCGCGAGCAAACCTGGGCGTGGGCTTTGTTCCCGGCATCGACCGTCTTGGAATTCCCGATATCAATTTGGCTGATTCAGCCGTGGGCGTACGGATGGCCGCCAGACAAAGCCGTTACGCGACCTTACTGCCCTCGACACTTGGATTAGCTTCGAGCTGGGATCCGGACGCGGCGCAGTTATATGGATCAGTGATCGGGCGCGAGTTGCGCGCTCAGGGATTCAATATGTCCATCGGCGGCGGCGTCAATATTGCCCGTGAGCCGCGCAATGGGCGCAACTTCGAGTATGCGGGCGAGGACCCTGTTCTGGCGGGCACGATGGTCGGCAACCTGATGAAGGGCCTGCAGGCGCAGAAGATCATGGGCGATATCAAGCACTATGCGCTCAATGACCAGGAAACAGGACGCGGGGTTGTGAACGCAAAGATCGACAAGCGGTCGATGTGGGAGAGCGATCTGCTCGCTTTTCAAATTGCGATCGGGATCGCGCAGCCTGCTGGAGTGATGTGCTCGTACAACCGGATCAACGGCGATTACGCTTGCGAGAATGAATACACGTTGCAGCATGTGCTGAAAGGCGATTTCGGCTTTAAGGGCTGGGTGCTTTCCGACTGGGACGGCACACACAGCACAGTCAAAGCGGCCATAGCAGGTTTAGATATGGAGATGCCGAGCGGCAACTACTTCGGACCCGCGCTAAAAAAAGCGGTCGAAGAGGGTACTGTTCCAGTGGCGCGGCTGAACGACATGGTGCATCGAATCCTGCGCAGCATGTTCGCGGTTGGAGTAATCGACTATCCACCGATGCCGCGCAGCGTGGTCGACCCATTTCGCGGTCGGGACGATGCACAGCACATTGCCGAGGAAAGTATTGTCTTGCTGAAAAACTCGCGTAATGCATTGCCGCTCAAATCATTTATCGAGTCGATTGCGTTGATCGGATCGCATGCCGATGTAGGCGTGCTCTCGGGTGGCGGCTCTGCCCAAGTCGATTCTCCAGGAGGAAACGCGGCAGTTCCGGAGTCAGGTATTTCGAGGGACACCGATCCTGTCTATTTCCCGTCCTCGCCCCAGAAGCGCATTCAGGAGCGCGCTCCGAATGCACAAGTGAAGTACGCAGACGGTACAGACGTCGCAGCCGCCGTCAAACTTGCCAAGGTCTCGCAAGTTGCCATCGTCTTTGTAAATCAGCCCATGAGCGAAGGGCGCGATGCGGAGACATCGTCATTGCCAGACAACCAGGATGCGCTGGTATCAGCAGTGGCGGCGGCAAATCCGAACACTATCGTGGTGTTGGAAACGGGCGGCCCAGTCACGATGCCTTGGTCGGTGGATGTGGCAGGAATTATCGAAGCCTGGTATCCGGGGATTGGCGGAGGGCAAGCTCTCGCGAATATCCTTTTTGGAGTAGTAAACCCGTCTGCCAAGTTGGCAGTAACCTTCGCGCGCAGCGACGCCGACCTGCCGCGCCCAAAAGTGACGGGATTCAACTTGCCGGAGAACGTCCCATTTGACGTGAACTACACGGAAGGCGCGAAGGTGGGCTACAAATGGTTTGAGGCTGAGCACAAGCAGCCGCTCTTTCCGTTTGGCTTCGGTATGTCATACACATCCTATGCTTATTCCGACCTGAACATAGACGAGCGGGCGCGCACTGTAGGGTTCAAGGTTAAGAATGTCGGAGCCCGTTCGGGGACCGAAATCGCACAGGTGTACGTGGAATTGCCAGGCTCCGCAGGCGAACCATTCAAGCGTCTGGTGGGCTGGAAACGTGTTGCGCTCGCGCCTGGAGAATCGAAAGAGGCAGTCGTAACGCTCGACCCGCTCTACCTATCGATCTTCAATGCTGAGACGGATCGTTGGGACTTATCCAAAGGCCCGTACACGGTGCTGGTCGGAGGATCATCAGAAGCCACTCCGCTTAGCGGGTCGTTACAAGTCAACTAGCCGATCTGAACTGATTGCCGGAATGACACTGAGGCCGCCAGAGAGAAAGACAGTGAGGATCGGTGTCGTCGACGCCCGGAGGTGTTTTTTTAGAATCGTGGAAAAAGCCGGAGGAGCGGGAGCCGAGCAGTGTCGCAACTTCGAATGCAGCTGAAACGAATTTGTGGAGGAATTGAAAGCATGAAGTTACAACTGGTGCATTCTGGCATGCTGTGCTTCATTGTGACGATGTCATCCCTCGCCGCATTCGCACAAGGGGCGCATCGAACGACGCTTTCGCTCAACGGACAATGGGACGTTGAAGACAGCGTCGGTGCCGACGAGGTGCCGAAGAATTATCGCCATATTGCGCCGGTGCCGGGCTTGACACATTCGGCTACTCCGTCGTTCGCCGACGTTGACCAATACCAGAGCCGCCAACTCCTCTCGAACCTAGTCGACCAAGGGCGGTATGACAAGGCCGAATATGACAAGCTGGGCGACGCGCGAGGCGTCTCTCATCAGAAGCGGAATTACTTCTGGTACCGGAAGACATTTCAGGCTCCGGCACAGGAAGCGGTTGCGCTGCTGAAGGTGACTAAGGCACAGTTTGGCACATTCGTCTACCTGAACGGGATGCGAATTGGCGGGCACGATCCCTGCTTTACCGCCGCCTATTTTGACGTGACTCGCGCCATACGCTGGAACGCTTCGAATGAAGTGGTGATCCGCATCGGGGCACATCCAGGGGTGCTTCCGGCCAATGTTTCGCAGGGCATGGACTTTGAGAAGAACCGCTGGACACCTGGCATCTACGATGACGTCAGCCTGATAGCGATGAACGACCCGGTGATCACCAATGTGCAGGTCGCGCCCCAACTGAAGAGCTCGAGCATTTTGATAGAGACCGAATTGCATAACTACGCGGACCACGCTGTAACGACCAAGCTGGAGCAACAGGTCTTCGAGTGGAAGTCGAAGACGGCAGTTTCGGAAGCAACCGGCAAACAGATCGAAGTGCCGGCCGGTGAGTCCAAAACTGTAAGAGAGACTGTCCCGATTCCGAAGGCTCACCTGTGGTCTCCCGAGGATCCGTTTCTTTATCAGGTGATGACGGGTACGTCCGGCGACCAAACCACGACGCGCTTCGGCATGCGCGAGTTTCGCTTTGACACTGTAACGCAGCGCGCCTTTCTCAATGGGAGGCCCTATTTCCTGCGTGGCTCGAACATCACCCTACACCGCTTCTTTGAGGATCCGGAGGTCGGCACCCTGCCCTGGGATGAAGCATGGCTGCACAGACTGCTGGTGGAGATTCCCAAGCAACTGCACTGGAACGCCTTCCGTTTCTGCATCGGCCCGGTGCCCGACCGGTGGCTTGAGATCGCGGATGAGAACGGGCTGCTGATCCAGAACGAATACATGATTTGGGGTCGTTGGAAACCAACATACGACACCGATGAAATGATTGGCGAATTCACGGAGTGGATGCGAGATAACTGGAACCACCCGAGCGTGGCAATCTGGGATGCAACCAACGAGACCTGGTTGCCCGAGTTCACCACGAAGATCATTCCCGCGGTCCGGTCGCTCGACTTGTCGAACCGTCCCTGGGAAAACAGCTATAACGCGCCGGCAGGAGCGGATGATCCGATCGAAGACCACCAATATCTCTTTTGGGGAACTGCAATGGAGAGCGGGCATCAATTTGAGATGGCGGACCTGGAATCTATGATGGGTCCGGGGCCCGGCCCGGCCAGCAAATCCGGGCACGCGATGATCCTGAATGAATACGGTTGGCTGTGGCTGAACCGGGATGGCACCCCGACGCTGCTCACGCAGAAGCTTTATCCCAAACTTTTGGGTAGCCAGGACACAACGGAGAACCGTTTCGCTCTGCAAGCTTATTTATTGGGCGGCGAGACAGAATTCTGGCGGGCATACCGTCGCTACGCCGGTGTGCTGCACTTCGTGTACCTGACGGCGAGCGATCCCAATGCATTCACTGCAGACCACTTTCGCGACGTGAAACATCTCGAGTTGGAGCCGCACTTCGCCAAGGCAATGGAACGAGCCTTCAAACCGCTGGGGGTCTACCTAAATTTTTGGCAACTGTCGCTGAACGTGGGGGAGTCGCGCGATTATACGGTTGCCATGGTCAATGACGAAGATCGTGCGCGGACCGGTAAACTGCGCCTGGTTTTCACCGACGCCGAAGGCAAAGAATCCACCTCCCAAGAGGCCCCGTTTTCGCTGGCTCCGCTAGGAGCGGAGTCGTACACGGTGACGCTCACGGCGCCACAACGTCCAGGCAAATACTCGATTCAAGCGATTGCGTCGCCGGCAGACGATAGTGCTCACCCCACGATTTCGCTCCGGAACGTGATCTTGCAAGCACCCACTTCACAATGATGATTGCGATGCGGCGGACGGTTGATGGAGCAGTGTCAATGGCGGCAGCGAAACCAGGCACGATCTCAAGCACGAACCCAGGGGAATAGAACATGAACGCAGGAAGAGTGATTAGCCGCGTGCTGGCCCTGATTGCGATAGTGGTATTGCAACCGCTGCTTCTGGCGCACGCTGCCGCAAACTGGGACATGAAGAGCCTCTCTCAGGCTCCTAAAGTCTACGAAGTGCACACCGACGAACCGGATGTGCATGCTTTGTATTTCGAATCGGTGCCTTATAAAGGCAATCCGACAAGGGTGTTCGCGTATTACGGTATCCCAACCGGAAACAAGCTCCCTGCGATGGTATTGATTCACGGCGGTCTAGGAACTGCATTTGCAGAATGGGTCCGCATGTGGAACAAACGTGGCTATGCCGCCATCGCAATTGACACCTGTGGAGTCGAACCTGGCGTCGCTCCTCCGGGTAAACCCTGGGATCCTCCCACGCGCCGGCATGCGGATGCCGGCCCGGAATGTTGGGACGCAAGTTTCAATACGACGGATGATCCAGTCCAAGACCAGTGGACATATCACGCCGTAGCCGCTGCAATCCGCGCCAATTCTCTAATCCGATCTTTTCCGCAAGTTGACCCTTCCCGTGTCGGTGTAACCGGAATTTCCTGGGGCGGTTACCTCACGGACATCGTCGCCGGCGTAGATCCACGTTTTCGTTTCGCGGTTCCCGTCTACGGTTGCGGATTCCTTGGAGAGGACTCCGCCTGGATCCCTGATTTTCAGAGAATAGGGCCGGCAAAGGCGGAGAAATGGCTCTCTCTATGGGACCCGTCCAACTACCTTCCTAATGCAAAGATGCCCATGCTTTGGGTAAGCGGCACCAACGACATTCATTATCGCTTTGAGCAGCTTCGCAAGTCCTACCTGCTGCCCAAAGGCCCGCGCACATTGTCAATCCATGTCCGCATGCGCCACGGACAGGTGGAGGGAGCGGCGCCTGAAGAGATTTCGGTATTCGCTGATTCAATTGTCAGACACGGAGTTTCGCTTGTAAAAATCGTAAAAACCAAGCGCAATTCAGTGGAGTTCAAGGCAGAGATACCAGTCGTCAAGGCTGAACTGAATTTCACAACGGACAACGGCCCGTGGCCGGACAGAGAATGGAAGACCGTCCCTGCGCAACTCGATCACGAAAAGCATAGTGCATCTTCTAAGATCCCAGCCGGCGCCAGGGCATGGTATTTCAACCTTGTGGATGAACGGGGTCTGGTGGTCAGCTCCGAAGCCGTCATTGTTCCCAGTGCGTGACCAAATCCTCTCTGAACCATTGCGGGCTGCAAGCCTTTCGCTTTTTCACAAACTTCGGTGAATCCATGCGTTTACACCCATCACGGTTGCCGAAGCGCCGCGCCAAACTGGCGAAGCATTTCTCCGACATCCACATGCCCAGCGCCCGGACTGTGACCTGAGACACCGCCTCCACTACGCTGAGTGACACGATATATATCTGACTATCACGGATCTTCTAGCGAGGTTGTGTGGAGCACGTCTGAAGCACTGAACGAGAATCGGGCTCGGAGGATTGGCACGATAAGCCACACGGTCGGGGTCGCCACGCGGTTATCGGCAAGGCTTCTCGCGACACTTCGCGGTGCAGAATGCGGACATGCGGTCCACGCCGCATGTCTTTAGGTTCAGCTTATGATCCTGCGTTATTCAACCGAAACCCGCAATCGATTTGATCTGCGAATTCGATACCGCTTCACAATCAGCACTCCGAATCCTGTAAAAGGCAGGGCCGCAATCAACTCGACGATGCAGAAAATCGCTCCCGGGCGTGTTGGAGAGAGGGCCTCGAAGAATCGCGAGTACCTGAAGAGGTGGGCAACCGCAATGAGAATCTCCAGGCCAACAGCGATGTTCATGCTCATGGCGAAGACAGGAGCCCAGATGCCCGACAGGTCATATCTTCGCCACGCGACGATCGCCAGTGCGGAAAGATAGATGATGAGGATGGACACTCGATCGGTGATAAGAAAAGAATGATGGGGGAGGAGAAGGCCGCTGACGCTTGTCACAAGGACACATTTAAGGAAAACTGCCGCCCATCGGCGAGGGAATTGCCCGATCAACATCCCAAAGAGCACCGCACCCCCCGAACCTATGCCTGTGAGGGCGCATACGACATGAATAAACCTCACGATTCCCAGGATCATGGCATTTCCTTTTCTCCCAGCTGCGCCGATCCTTGGGGCGCGCGCCGGGGGCTCAATTTCCCCTCTGGGACGTCTGACCATTCAGGGGTGGAATCATCTGTCCCACTGACCGCTGGAGTGTCTGATATGTCCCATAGTCAATCGTCAAGGTCGCGGCGCCGCCGATACGAACCTTGCTCGTACTCTGGTTGCGCTCCGGAAGCCAGAAGTCGCCGGCCTTTGCGTTGACGTGATGGATGACGGTGTGAGAGATCCAGAATGACGGGTTCCTGCCCGGCTCTACATCCATCTTCAGGACGGCGAACTCCTTGGCGTCGACCCAAATGCGACCGCGATAGAGAAACTTGTTGGGCGTTAGGGGATCGACATCGAGCATGTAGGCCTCGCGTCCGTCGACAGTATCGGCGCCGGCCGCGCGGAAGCGGTAGTTGACAGAAGTCAGGGCCGTCGCGGCGCGATCTTTCGAGGCCGCGACTTCGCTCTCCAGGGCACGTTTGAGAACGCGGTTGCAGAGCGCTCCGGAACCGCTCTGCGAGACGATCCGGAAGCTCTTGCCGGCGATGGCGTCGTAGCGTATCTCCGCATCCATCGTGGCGCGCAGCTCGCGCCCGAAGCCGTGATATTCGATGGAGTAGTGACGCAGGGAACGATAGCCGGCGAGTCTCGATGCCTGCTGGCGCTCGTGTTGGGCGACTCGTTCAGCGATTTGCCCGGCGCTCAGGGCGGGATGCTCTGCGCAACCGGGAGCAGTGAGAAGAACAAGCAAAGCTATGAGGCAGGAGAGCGCCTGCCGGTGTGCCGGGGCACGACGTGTCATAGGAGGGACACCTCCTGCCGGGTGGTAGAGGCAACGATAGGACAGTGACTGGGTTGCTTCCGGCAAGCGGTGTTCGGCAGGGACCGTCGGTAGTGCTGGAGAAAGTAATCGATCGTCTCGACGCGGATGCGGATGGAGGCAAGAGGGCGATTCTCATCGAGATCGCGAAATGAGAAATGCGGCTTGCCCGACTGCTCGATGATTTGCTCGATAGTGCGGTTGATAAAGGCGTCGTGGCCGCACTTGAAGTTGGACAGCTCGACCGATACGAGATTGGGATGGCGAGCGACGAACTTGGCCGCCCAGAGCTTATGGTTGGAGGAAACCGAGAACGTATGTTTCCAGACGTCGGAGAGATCAAATGGAGTACGAATCGCTCCACTTTCTACTTCGTTGCCAAACAGGCGCTCAAGCAAGGCTTCATCGAGCGGCAGCAGGCTCTGCGAGAAGATCGGATAGCCCTTCTTTTGCAGTTCGTCGAGTATGCCCTGATTTAGACCCGGATCGTGATGATAGGGGCGGCCGAGCATCACTAAGCCGACCTCTCCGTTCCGCTCGAGTTTATTCAGCGTTGCGAATGCCATGCTGCGGAACCTGGCCTCGAAGTTCCCCCAAACGCCGAAGGCAATGTCCACGGCGCGCGCATGTTCATCCCAATCGAGCTTGAGCAGGTCCTTCCAGGCTTCGAACATCTGATAGCGAAAGAGCGCGCGATCGGAAAGATCGAGAACCGGATCGATGTATTCGACATGGGCGCGCTCGAACCAGTTGACTGTGCGCGAGAACGCGGCCCTGACCGCTTCCGGGGTTGCCGACCCGGAGGGACAGGCATTCGCCCCTTCGCAGCCTGTCAAAGGCGAGGACAACATATCGAAGATAGGCAGAAAGATCGCGTCAAGCTTCTGGCTCTTCGCGTTTTCAAGCAATTCGTAGACGTGAGAGACCGCGACTTTCGACGGGTAACATGGATCGACTGGCAAGAAGCCCGATGCCTGCAGATAGCGCTTCGAGTCGGAGAAATGCGAGTAGCGCAGGTTCTTTGCCGGTACCCCCAGGCTCTCGAAATAGGCAGAGAAGAGTGGCGCGTAGGTGTAGAGGTTGAGCACTCTGGGGATACCGATGCGAATCTGTTCGCGATGCTGGCTAGATCCAGCCGCCTGCCTGCGGAGCCACCAGGCCCGTTTGCCGATGATGACGGGCGCATTGGTCGGTTTCCATGCCTCGATGCCAGCCATCTGAACATAGTTTGGGTGGCTCGCGCCAAGCGCCCGCCATGCGGATTGAACGCGCGAGGCCTCCGCCGCATCTTCGGCCTCGCCTCGTTCGCAGGTGGCGACGATGACGCGCTTCTGTGTCGAGCTACCCTTTAGATTGCCGCCTAACTCTACGAAAGTTCTCATGCAACGATTCGCGCAAGAGCTGCACCGGGTGCCCTCGTCGCGGCGAATCGTGTACTCCAAGTGCTCGAGATAGTCGAAACCAGGAAAGACGCTTGGACGACCTTCTTTGTGTCGTTCACGGGCTTCGAGAGCCGCTCCGATTGCGCCCGCCGTACTAGCGTGCGGATGGACGGCAATCACTGGCGCGCCGTCGCCGTGGTAATGACTGCTAATGAAATCCAGCTCGGCTTTGACAACTGCCATGTTGCGTTGCGTGCCACCCTGCAACACGAAGTGCCTGCCGAGTGTGGCTGTATTCGAGACCCCTGCAACATAGAGAAAAATGTTCTTGGGCAAAACCGCGGCAAGGCCTGCGAGAATTTCTTCCGGGCGCCACCCCTGCCGCTGAAAGTTGACGATATCCGACTGCAGAAAGACAGCGCAGCCATAACTGAATTGTGGCATTCGGCGTGCACGGAAGGCGGTTTCGGCAAACTTCTCGATCGGGACGCCAAGCTGACTTGCAGCTGCTTGAAGAAAATAGCCGTTTCCTGCGGAGCACTGTGTATTCAGCTTGAAGTCGCGTACCGCGCCGTTCCGCAAAAGAATAATCTTAATGTCCTGGCCGCCGACGTCGATGATCGAGTCGACCTCAGGGGAAATGCGCAAGGATGACTTGGCATGTGCCACAGTTTCGACGATTTCAAGGTCGGCGCCAAGCGCGCGGCCAAGCAGAGAGCGGGAATAGCCAGTCGCGCCGAAACCGAGGATCTCGAAGCTCGGAGCAACTGCGTTGAGTTGTTCGCGTATTTGCCCCAATACTACAACCGCGTCGGCCACAGGATCGAACTCCGACAGCCTATAACTGGAGACAAGTGGCTCTCCGTCTTCATCGAGCGCAACAGCCTTTGTAGAGGTCGAACCGCCATCGATGCCGAGATAAACGCGCAGCGGCTCTCTGGACCGGGTGCGTTGACGCGGCTCCAGTGGCCTGTAACATTGTAGGAACTCGTTGCGCTCTTCATCGCTCGCACAGAGTCCTTCGAGCGCTTCCTTCTTTGTGTCGATGCCGGCGCTGCGCTTTTTCAGAACCCATTCCAGCGCTTCGGTACCCAGGTAGTTGCTGGCTTGCCCTGCATCATTCCTGCAGAACTCGATCGCTCCCATTGCAGCATAGAGTTCGGCGTTCTCGGGTACGCGGATCAGGTCGTCGACCGCAGCACCAGGAGGCAGCGGAACCTGTTTTCTGCGCCAGAGATCCTCAAGGCCCGTTCGCCATGCGGCGCGCAGGCCAGGAAAGAACGTGTTAGGGCCTCCGAGCAGGAGTACGCTGGGCCACACTGTATGTCCGCGCGTCAGTACCGAAAGATTCTGGAGAACGATGGCGTGATAGAGGGAGGCTATCAATTGGTCGGACGGGACGCCTTGCTTTTGCAACCCGGTGATGTCAGTTTCGGCGAAGACACCGCATTTGCCGGCGACGGTATGAATCGGGACCCCGTCGTAGCTGATTGCGCAGAGTTCTGCGAGGGAAATGTGCAAGCGTGAAGCGATCTTCTCAATGACTACACCGGTTCCTCCCGCGCACTTGTCATTCATGGTGGCGATCTTCTTGCGCTGGCCAGCCTGATCGAGCGCATCGAAAAAGACCATCTTGGCGTCCTGCCCACCCAACTCGACAACCGAACGCACATCAGGGTGAAACGCTTCTACTGCGGCGCTGACCGCCGCCACCTCCTGCACAAAGCGTCCTCCGAGAAGTTCGGCGATTGCTTGACCGCCGCTGCCAGTCAAGTAAAGGTGCAGGTCGCTATCGGCCGCGGGCAACTCTGCACGAAGATCTCGCAAAATTGCCAGCACAGCTTCGCCTTGGCGGCCTTCATGACGCCGGTAGGTGTGAAAGAGCAAGGATCGTCTTGCGGCTGAGCGCACGGCCGCTTTTACCGTCGTCGAGCCAACATCGAGACCGACGAGCAGGGCGCGCGCAGGAGCAGTCGGCCATTTGGCCCGTACCGAGACCTGAACCTTGAGGGGTTGTCTATTCACAGATCACTCCATGTTTCCGTGCACACCTTGAAACCCGTGGCGCGCTTGTTTGAATAGCCACCGAAGGACGCGCGTGTCGTTGTAACAAAAGGCGAGGATGTGGTTCAGGGTCGAGAAACAATTCGACTCGCAACTCCGTTTCATCTCTTTGAGCTGACTTGAGTACATTTTCGGCTCCTCGATGGTGCCCCAATCGTAGGTTGCCGAGTAAGTAGGGAAGCACGGCGCCAATGTGCCGTCCGTGCGAATAATCAGGCTGTTTAACCCCGCACGGCAACCCCAATGATCGAGTTCTTTGTTCATGAACTTCTTCATCTCTGCCAGCCGCTGTGCGGAGTTGACCATCTGCCACCCCGAGTTCTGTTTTTCGATCAACCAATCGATCAGTTCGCCAATGGGTGCGTGATCCTCGGGCCGGATGAAGACCGGATTGTCCCAAAGATGCTTGAACTCGTCGTGCTCCATCATCGGCGTTTCACAGATGTGATAGTCAGTGGCGATGCCGTGATCATGAGCGAGCTCGGTCAATTGTCGTACGTCTTCGAGATTGTTGCGGCAGATGTTGATGTTAAGAAAAACCGAATAGCCGTATTTGTACTGCTTTCGGATCAGGTAGTCGAAGTACTGGCGAATCGGGACCATGGCTTTGGGTAGTCCGGGCTTGATGTCCCACGCATCGACAGCCAGATTGACAGTGGCCACACCGGCATCGGCGATGCGATCGATAGTGTCCGGCTTCATCAACCTTCCATTCGTCGGTAAATAGACCCAGAAGCCGTTCGTTGCGGCGTAGTAGATGATCTTGTGCGCGAGCTTCGGGCGTAGCAGCACTTCGCCGCCCATCAATGCCAACACGCGGCATGTGGTTTCGTGCAGCCAGTCGATTGAACGCCGCGCAATCTCCTCATTCATGCCGTCGACGTGATTGTCGTATGCCCAGCAGTAGTTGCAATCAAGGTTGCACTTCGACTCGTTGAAAAGGTATGCGATGATCGGGTGAAACTGGCCTGGTAGCAGACGGGATCTGAAGAAGGGAAACATCCAGCCTTCCATCGTGTGATAGATCTGTGTCCCGGTCCAGTGACGTTTCTCGCCGGGCCTCGGTAGGTATTCTTCGTCGGAGGCTGCATAAAGGTCCGGAAGTTGCGGGAACACGGGTTCGGGTAGAGTCGCAGACACGCCAAAAGGCAAGGGCGGAACCACAGATCGAGGTCCACTCATCAGCGCGCTCTTGAATGATGCGTCAATCCGGCCTTGTGAGACCGAAGAATCGGGATTTGGTGCGATTGGTGAATCGCTCATGATTTCATCTCCTGCGGGGATTCAATGGATTCGAGTCTCGTTGTATTCCCACGTGTGTTCTGCCGTGCATTTGCTCCAGCCAACTCGGACATGTTGGCTGACATTGTTTCGTCCGCGTAAAGCAGAAAATTGGAAGCGGTTGAAATGATGCCGGGATGCGGCGGGATGCGGAGAAGTGGATCACGAAGCTCGCGGTGTAGGGCCACATAAGCACGAATCTCTGCGAGCGAGTGACGAACCTTCCCTAGCGTCAGCTCGAACTCCGTTTCCGTTTTCGTACGGGCTTCGGCCAGTGCCATCTGCACGCGGCTGTAAGCGTGGATTGCGCCGTCAGCCGAGGTCTCGACCGAGAGGAAGTTTACCTCGGGAAAGCGTTCGACCAATGCAGCCTGCACTGCGTCGGATTGGACCGACGGCAGGCAGCCAAAAGGCTTCAGTGCCAGGACAAGGTGGCAGATCTTTTGCCGGCGCTGATAATAGAGCGTTTTGCCGACCTCAAGGTGGCCTTCACCGCCGCGCAGTCGCGTGTTGAAGTATGGAGACGCCAACTCTGCCAGCAGCGGTTGCGGAGGCAGGCTGCAGTTTGAAACCTTCAGCATCCGTGCCAGCTTATAGAAATAGCGCAGGTAGATCTTCGTTCCCAACTCGAATGCGAGCATGCTGGCGCGCTTCGTGGCGCGCGCCTTAAGCGCTTTCACGGGGTGCGACCACGGCGCTTCGTGGGCGTCTATCGTAAGCCGGTAGCGTGCTTGTTCTTTGCGTTGATAGAGCAGGTAAAGAAGCCAGGTGCTGATGGGCTCGATCGAAACCTCCACACCTTCCTTTTCCAGAAAGTCCAACATGCGGAAGTTACCGTCGCTCTCGGTCATTTGTGCCCAGAACTCGCCGATGATTTTGACCACGGGCTTGGGACGCAGCCAGTCGACCTCGAGAGAGTTGAACTCGGCCGCGGCTTCAGCCAGAGCTGGTTGCATGGGGATGCCGCGCAGATGAAACACGAGTTTGCCGAGCGTGTTCGGTATGCGATACCAGAAAGAATGCTCCTGCGGGCGCAGCCAACCCGGCAGGCAATTGCCAAACTCGAAGTTCTCGCCGTGCTCGATCTGTTGCCCTATGCGATCAGCAGCGGCAGCAACAGCACGAGTAGCCGTCCCCGGAGAGTTCTCGAAAGGGCGTATACGGCGTTCTACGATATTGAGCAGGTCACCGAGGACAAAGGACTGCAAGGCATGCATGCCGAAGTCCACCGAGAACTGCAACCCGGTATGGCCGGTCTCTGCGCGAATGCCGCGATCCTGCGAGAACGACAGAACGCGAAAGCCTTCATAACCCGCCGCGTTGAGCGCGGTGCGAAATTCGGTTTCGTACATTCCGAAACGGCAGGGGCCGCCACAGGCCGCGGTGAAATACACATAGCGCTCAACAATTCTGTCACGGGCAATACCCTCGCGATGCTTCTCTTCAAGAAAACGAATCAGGCTTCCGACGGTAAAGTAGACCGGATTACAGAGCCCGCTCGAACAGAATTCCTTGCCGATCTCATGCGCGGTTCGATCGGTCTCCGGCAACCGTTGGCAGAGGTATCCAGAACCGGAGAGTAGGGCAGTGATGAGCCGTTCGTGCTTCCATGTCAAACCGCCGAAGAGAATGATGACACTACCACGCTCCGCTGCGGTGAAGGGGTATTCATGAGGGCGCAGCGGAGCGGGTGTGATGGGTTGCGATGACGAAGCACTGCCTGTGGGAGAGAAGAATGAGGCTAGGCCGCTCATAGCGCCTCACTCTGCCGATCGAGGCGTAGCTTAGCTGAGCCGGCGCCGGCATCTTTGGGACTTCCCATATAAGGTCTCAATGAGACGCAAAGTATGTGGCGCGCCCGGCGTAGTCGTGATTTGGCCGTCCCGAGGGGAATTCCGAGTAACTCGGCGGTAGATCGAATCGGCAAGCCATCGATATCGGTCCGCTTGAGAACACTGCGGTATTTCGGAACAAGACGGCGCATCTTGCCAACGAGAAGGTCATGGCGCTCCTTGTGGATGCAGAACAGTTCCGGTGTGTGTCCGCCATCAAGGAGTTCATGCACAGGGAACGGTTCGTCGAACTGTTTCGGCTCATCGAGGTAGACCCAATGGACTTGGCCAGTCTTGCGGCGTGCGGAGCGGGCGGCATTGATGCCAATTGCAATCAACCAGGAAGAGAAGCGCGACTCGTTGCGGAACCCAGAGAGGTTTTGGAAGGCGCGTAACATAACATCCTGCACAAGATCTTCAGCTTCCTCGTTGCTCTCCGTGTAGCGCCGAAGAGCACCGTAGACTAGATGTCTATGCCGCTCAAGCAGTTCATTGAGTGCCGTGCGGTTTCCCAACTGTGCCGCGCGGACCAATCCTTCTTCTGTCCAGCTGCGCGGATCTATCCACGTTTCGGGTTCCATAGGAGTCTGTGTGGGTTCGGCGTGATCCGGGATCATAAGCTTCTCACTTGAGCCAGCTTGGATTTGGCAGATTCCGCAACGTGGCGATCCATGGCCATGCGTTCGAGAAGCGAGAGCATGGCATGGCACGTAATACCAGGTTCGCGCCACACGTCAAAGAGTGGAGACTCGAGATCATTGACCGAGTAGGCAATGGCCAGGATGCGCGTCGTAGGCCACCGGGAGCGAATCAAGGCGCCGGCATCGCGCATTTCGAGGACCGATAGTGACGGATGCAACACGGCGACGTCGAAAGGCGCCGGAGTAGATACTGCGTACAGGGAATTAGCGGAAGATGCCACCGTCAGGCAGGATCGCTGACGTACTAGCAGAGCATCACATACCGCATTGCAAGCTTCAGGTGAACCGATCGAAAGAACTCGCAGAGTTGCCTTCATCGTGGCCCCTTGGGGGTGAAACCTTTGCAGACTGGTGCCGATAAAAAAGCGCGGCCGAAACCGGCCTGCAAGGAAGTAGACCGCCACATTGGAAGCTTCCGCTGCTCTTCCAAGATCGACTGTTCCAGCCGCGCAACACGTCCAGTGGATATAAGCGGATTACTGGACATCATTTTCATTTCTTTCTGAGGATGTCTCACGTCGGCATCATCCGGAGTGCCGATGGGAGTACGTAGGGGCTGCAACGCACCGAGCTGTGTAACGGTTGGAATCATCGACGCATCCAGAAAGAACTGGTAGAACTGCTGCAAGGAGCCTTGCGCGTTCGCGTAGTCACTTGGATTCGCATTGATCTGGCGTATCCCGCCGTTGTCCCCCTCATCGTGCGCGCGTTTGACATAGTGGGAGCAAAACCAATACAGAAAGCCAAGGAGAATAGCTAAAATGGTGGCCCAGCTCACGATCTTGATCTTGAGCTGAAGGGCCCTGTGCCGCACGCTCTCGGATTCTATCGCTGGCGGTGTGCGGCGCTCTGCCGTCTGGTCACAAGGTAGATTCGAGGGGCAGTGTGGAATGTCTAGAGCCATCACCGCTTGTCTCCTGGCTTGATCATTAGTGCGATTGGAATTCCCAGCAGCGCTAGCAAGGCCAGCGCCCGGAACGCATCGGCGTAAGAAAGAAGTGATGCTGGCTGATGTGGCATATTGTTCACGCTCCTTAACTTGTCACCTGCTGGTCGTACCCGCGAAGAGATCCGTTGTCGAATCGTCGGCGTTCGTCTCTGCTGTTACGGCGTTACTGCCATCCGCCTCCCAGTGCGCTGTAGAGCCGTACCATAGAGATCACTTCCTGTTCTCGCGAAACTGCCAAATTCATCTGTGAAGAGTAGTAGTTGGTATCGTTGACGAGAACTTCGAGATAGTTGGTCGACCCGGCGCTGTAACGGATCCTTGCCAGCCTTACCGCGTCTTCAGCTGCCTCGGTCGCAAGCCGTTGCTCCTCGCGGTTTTCCCGATATTTCCGAATCGCAATCAAGGCGTCTGAAACATCCCGAAACGCGTTCTGAACGGTGCGTTGATAGGTGAACACCTGCTCTTGCTGCTGCGCCTCGGAGAGCTTTACGTTGTTGCGCAGCCTTCCCGCGTCAAAGATCGTTTGGGTAACATTTCCACCGGCTGTCCAGAACATGTTCTTGCTATCCACTAGCGCTTTGAGTTGGCTGCTGTAGGTGCCCCCTTCCGCCGAAAGTGAAAGCTGAGGAAATAGCCTGGCCCTTGCCACGCCGATATTCGCGTTTGCAGCGATGAGCGCTGCTTCGGCCTGCTTAATGTCAGGCCGCCGCTCCAGCAATTCGGAGGGAATTCCAGCGGGAATTTCTTTGGGCTCTGACCATTGAGTCAAAGCTGCACTGCGAACGATGGGACCTGGGTTGCGCGCAATAAGGATGCTGAGTCCGTTCTCTACCTGCTCGATCTGCCGCTCGATATCCGGGATTGCAGCTGCAGTCGTATGAACGAGTTCCTGGGCCTGGCGTACATCGGCGAGCGTGGCGGATCCACTCCGTTCGAGTGTCTCTGTTAACTGCAGCGATTCCTGGCGAGCAGCTAGTGTTTTCTTTGCAATCTCGAGTTCCGCATCCAGTGTGCGCAACTCGAAATATGCAGTGGCGACATTCTCAACGACCGTGCTAACCACTATCCTGCGTCCCCATTCAGTGGCTAGCAACTGTGCGCGCGCCGCTTCTGTCTGGTGCCGGTAGAGGCCCCAGAAATCGAGATTCCAGGCCGCAGAGAGGGTGACTCCTCCACCGTAATACTGGTTCGGAAGACTTCCTTTACCGCCGTTGTCAGTGCTGGCGAGAGAGCCGAGGCTCTTCGCTAGACTGCTGGGAATACCGACTGCCGAATAGGAGCCCCCCGCGCCCAGGGTGGGGAATTGCTGGGAGCGTGTGATGCCGAGGGCATCCTGCTGTTCAAGGACCCGCTGTGCCGCGATCCAAATGTCGAGATTGTTGCCCAGCGCTTCACGGATCAACTGTTGCAACGTTGGATCTTTGAAAACTTCGGCCCACTTTTCATTGCCAAGATTCTCGGAAGCGGTGGCGGAGTTATCAAGGCTCGGGGCAAGGCCTCGGTAATTCCCCGGTACGTCTACGTTTGGGCGCACATAGTCCGGGCCGACTCTGCAGCCGGAGATCGCCATTGCGAGTAAGACTGAGACCGAAAATTGGTATACCCGCATCAGAGGTTCTCTCCTTTCTGGGCGATCTCTACTGATGGCGCGTCGCGTTTATGCCCGAACTTAAGGGAGAGCCGTTCAAACAGCGTGAAGGTCACCGGAATCAGGAAGACGGCGATGCAGGTCGCGGCCGTCATTCCCCCGATGACGGTGGTTCCCAGCATGCGCCGTCCCTGTGCGCCTGCGCCTTCAGCGATCCACAGCGGAATGCAGGCCACAATGAACGCAAAAGAGGTCATGATGATGGGGCGCAGACGTAGTCTTGCGCCCGTCAATGCGGCATCGACGACGTTCTTTCCCCGGTCGTGTTCCAGCTTGGCAAACTCGACAATCAGGATGGCGTTTTTGGCCGCAAGCCCAATCAGCATAACCATGCCGATCTGCGCGAAGACGTTGTTTTCCATGTGGCGCAACCAGAGCGCGAGATATCCGCCGAACATTGCGATGGGTGTGCCCAGGAGAACGCTGAACGGCAGGCTCCAGCTTTCGTAAAGCGCGGTGAGGATGAGGAAGACGAAGAGCAGCGAGAGGCCGAAGATCTCGCCTGCCGAAACTCCTTTCGCCGCCTTCTGCTCCTGGTAACTCATGCCCATGTAGTCGAATGCCATCTCACGGGGCATGGTTTGGGCAAAGACTTCTTCGAGGGCTTTCATGGCTTCGCCGGAACTGTGGCCGGGAGCGGCCGCCGCGATAATCTGGGCGGACGGATACTCATTGAAGCGCATCGTGAACTCGGGACCGTTGATTGGCTTAATGCTGGAAACGGCGCTCAGAGGCACCATGTTGCCGCTGGGATTGGTCACGTAGAATTGGCCGATGTCTTTGGGATCGGTCCGGTAGTCTCCCTCTGCTTCGACGTAGACTTGCCACTGGCGGCCGAATCGATTGAAGTAGTTGACTAGGTAACCGCCCATGAACGTTTGCATGGTCGTATACACATCACTGACATTGATGTGCTGCCGCAGGACCTTGTCACGATCGACGTCAACATAGAGTTGCGGGACGTGCGGCACCAGGGTGGTGAACACCGATGCCAACTCGGGACGCTTGCGCGCCGCAGCTAGGAAGGCATCCGTATTCTGTGCAAGAAAATCGCCCCCGCGGCCGGAACGGTCTTCCAGAACGAAGTTGACTCCGCCGGCAGTGCCGACCCCCGGAATGGAAGGCGGGGGGATGACAAAAGCAATGCCCTCCTGAACTCCGGCCAGGGACTGGCTCAAATGCTTCTCAATCGCCTGGATTTGCAGATCCCGAGAGTGGCGCGAATCCCAATTGCTCAACTTGGCAAAGAGAATAGCGGTATATGTGTTTTGTGTGGCACTGATGACGTCGACGCCGCTGCCCCCTCCGACAGCTTCGACACCAGGAGTGTTGCGCATAATCTCGGCAATTTTGTGCGTCGCTTCTGCTGTGCGCTCCAGGGAGGCGGCCTGCGGCAACTGCAGCCGCACCATAACGTATCCCTGATCCTCGTCAGGAACGAATGAGGTTGGCAATTTGCCGTTGATCAGCCAGGCCGCTCCTGCCACAAGCACCAGAAAGATCATGCTGAATGCGCTCCTGCGAATCAGCAAGGCGGAACAGTTGACATAGCTGTTCTGCGTCTTTGCGAAAGTCTTGTTGAACCACGCGAAGAAGGGGGCAAATGGGCCGTGCGCTTTCCCGGGCTTCAGAAGAATCGCGCAAAGTGCTGGGCTGAGTGTCAGAGCATTAAATGCGGAGAAGATCACGGAGACGGCGATCGTGATCGCAAACTGCTGATACAACCTGCCCGTAATTCCGGGAACGAAGGCCGTCGGGATAAAGACGGCGGACAGGATCAAGGCGATGGCGATAACAGGTCCTGACACCTCCTGCATGGCCTTGAGCGCAGCCTCGTGCGGTGACAACCCTTCCTCGATGTGACGTTCCGAGGCCTCGACCACGATGATGGCGTCGTCTACGACTAGGCCGATCGCAAGAATGAGGCCAAACAATGACAACGTATTGATGGAGAAGCCCAGCAATGGGAAGAGAATGAAGGTGCTAATCAACGAAACCGGCACCGCGGCCAGGGGAATCAGTGCCGGGCGCCAGCCCTGCAAAAAGACGTAGACGACGAGGACAACGAGGACCAGGGACTCGAACAGGGTCAGGACCGTGTCGTGCAGGCCTGCCGTCACGGCGTCGGTGGTATCGACGACAACGTGGTACTGAAGATCGTTGGGGAATCTCTTGGAGAGCTCATTGAGCCTGGCGCGTACCCGCGCAGCGGCTTCCACCGCATTCGATCCCGGTAACTGGTAGATAGCAAAGACTCCGGCCGGCTGACCGTTGTATTCGCCTCGTATGTTGTACGACTGCGAACCTAGGTCGATCCGTGCGACATCCTTGAGTCGTAGCGTCGAGCCATCCGGATTGGCTCGAATGACAATGTCTCCGAATTGCTCTGGATTTTCGAGCCGGCCCTGCGAACGAACCGTGTAAGTGAACTGCTGCCCTTTGGGCACGGGGTCCCCGCCAATCTGTCCGGCGGGGTTGACCCTGTTCTGGCTCTGGAGCGCCGCGACAATCTGCGGCACGGTGACGGAGAGCTTTGCCAGTTGATCAGGCTTTACCCAGACCCGCATCGCGTAGTCGCCGCCGAACACCTGCACGCGGCCGACCCCGGACAGGCGGGCAATTTCATCCTTCAGGTTGATGTTTCCGTAGTTGATCAGAAAGTTCTGGTCATAGGTTCCGTGCGGCGAGGTCAGTGCAATCACCATGAGCGGCGATGACAAAGACTTCAGCACCTGCACACCCGAGGTGTTCACCTCCGGCGGTAGTTGAGGCGTGGCCTGGGAGACACGAAGCTGAGTGAGAATCTGATCGGTATCCGGATTCGTTTTGACGTCGAAGTTGGCGAACAGCAGCGTCCAGCCGTTGTTGGCGTTGGTGGAGTACATGTAGTTCATGTTGTCCACGCCATTGAGCTGGCTCTCGATGGGCGTTGCCACGGACTGCTCCATCGTTTTTGCATCGGCTCCCGGAAAGATGCCTGAGATAAGAATCTCTGGCGGCACAATATCCGGGTACTGCGCAACTGGAAGGCTGACCATCGCCACGGTCCCGACGATCACCATCAGGATCGAGATGACGATCGCAATCGTGGGGTGATTGATGAAGAACTTCGAGATCATTCATGCCCTCCCGCTTGTGCCGTAGAGAGGGTGGGATTCACGGTCATGCCGTCCTGAACTTTATCGTTGCCCTCGGTGATCACCTCCTCGCCCGGATTCACACCGGACTCCACGATCCACAGCGCCCCGAGCCGCTCGCCGACTTTCACATTGCGAACGGAAACCTTGTCTTGCGCATTCACCACGGCGACCTGATACGTTCCCTGTAATTCGGTCACAGCGCGCTGCGGCACAAGAATGGCGGATCGATTGACGGCGGTGGCGGCGTGTACTCGACCGAATTGCCCTGGACGCAAAATGTTCCCCGGGTTGGGAAACGCGGCGACCAGACGGATTGTGCCCGTCTGCGGATCGACCTGCCGATCGACAAAGATCACCTTGCCCTTGTGCGAGTACCGCGTGCCATCCGACAGTTCCAGTTGCAGTTCAAAATCTTTGGTGCGGCCCACCGCACCGCCTGTGGCTTTTCCTCCTATACCGGAGAAGCGCATGTACTCTTGCTCGCTGATCGGGAAGTACACCTTGATCGGGTCAACCTTCGAAACCGAGGTCAATACAGTTCCCGGTGCCACGAGGTTTCCCACCTGCATGGTGGCGAACCCCGCGATTCCATCTGTGAGAGAGCGAACATAGGTGAAGTTCAGATTGATCTTCGCTTGTTCAACCGCGGCTTCGCCGGCCTGGACCGCGGCTTTCGATTGGCGCTCGTCCGCAGTTTCGGAATCGAGCTGCGTCTGTGCCACAGCACGTTGCTCAACCAGCGGGGTGTCGCGCTTGACGTTAATCTCCGCCAGCGCAAGATGCGCCTTGGCCTGGGCCAATTGTGCTTCTGCCTGATCCAAAGTGGCCTGGAACGTCTGCGGGGCGATTTGGAAAAGAACCTGGCCTTTCTGTACATAAGAGCCTTCACGATAGAACTGCTTAACGAGATAGCCGGTCACCTGCGGTTGAATCTGCGCGTTGACGTATCCGTCGAGTGTGGCCACCCAGGCGCCATTTACCGGTACATCCTCTCGTATCGCCTTTACGACCTGCACTGGCATGGCCTGGGGAACTGCGGATCCTGTCTGCTGCTTGCAACCAACTTCGGAAAGGGGGATAAGCAACGCAGTGGCGACAACCACCCCTCTGATCAGGCACGACATAAAGTTGTGTTTAATCCGCCTGTCGATAGCAGATGGAGAGAATCCAGACGAATCCGCCATCGCTCTTTGACGATTCAACATTTTCATCACGCGATCGTTCCTCTTGGTTGATGCGTTCTTCTCACCGCCCTCGGCCTTCAAGGAGCCTCGAGGTTCTTTGGGAATTCATATTTCCAGGAAGATGTTCTCTAGGGAGGCGTCAAAGAGGATGAGGCCGGGGAGGCGCGTCTCCGCGGCTTTTTGCCCAGCGCGCTTGCCAGGCTCAGTGAGCGCGCAAATGCAGCAGTTGCCCGGCGCAGGTGGAGTCTGTGGCACACATCTTTGCCGTACGCGTTCCACGCAATGAAGGTCGCGCCCATCCGGTTCAACCATCGAAGCGCCTCCTCACCCAGCATGTCCACATACGAGACTTCTTCAATGTCGAAGATGGACTGTGTACCGGGCTTCAGATCTCTGGTGACCCGCATGAGTTCCTTGACCCAGTCACCCACCAGCCTGCCCTCCAATACAAAAACGGGCGGATCATCGCGCGTAGGTAACGTAATTCGCAGCACGCCACAGTAGATGCACGTGCGCGGCCATACATGCGATGAGGGCGCAAACGCAGGAATCAACAGGAGGATAGGGCGTCTTGTCGCAGACTGAATCCGCTTCGAAACAGCCTCCGATTGGGCACATTACCGGCAAAATGGCCACCGGGAAGCGAGTGAACCGGCATTGCGAGAACTGCTCATACCCACACCAATAGTGATCGCTCTTGAATAAACCAATCGTGCGCGCTCAATGATCGAATTGTTTGGAGTTTTTTGGCGATGAATCCTGCTTTCGCACACGCTGAAAGAGCAGTTCGATCGGAATACAGAGCAGTGACAAGAAACCGAGCAAACGAAAGTTGTCCACGTATGCGAGCAGCGACTCCCGTTGCATAAGGTTTTGGTAGATAACTCCTAATGCCCTGTGTTGGGCACTGACGGGATCGGAACCCGCGAGCATAAACTCGGACTGCAATCCGTGCAGCGTCGACTGGAGCAGCCCAATACTGACGGCCACATTTTCTGCCTGGTATGTTTGGTGCGCGTCACGAGCATATCCAACCCAAGGCGGCCGTGAATCGATGCCAGAAGAGAGAAGGCGAAGACGCTCGGAAATCGGCGACGCTTTTCTATAACGGGAACCGGATCAGGCATAGTCTTTCGTTATTCTCAATTGGTCAATTCTCCTGCGCAGAGATGTTCTCTTCATACCCAATCGTTCGGCCGCACCTCCTGGTCCGGATATCCTTCCGTCGGCCGCTCGTAACGCCTCCACGATTGCCTCCCGTTCACTCACTTCTGAGCTGGCGCCAACCCCAAGACCTTTTTTCAATTCGCCTATCGGAGCAGCCAACGTTTCATCACGCGAAAGGATGACGGATCGTTCGATGAAGTTTTGCAATTCACGGACATTGCCGGGCCAGACCCAATCCATGAGCGCAGCCATTACTTCGCGGGGGATGATGCGGATCGGCTTGCGCATTTTCCGCACAAACAACGACACGAAGTAGTGAACCAATGGCGGAATATCCTCTTTCCTTTCCCGCAATGGGGGAATTACGATCGGGAACACATTGAGCCGGTAATAGAGGTCCTCGCGAAATTCTCGATTTCGCACCATAGCCGGCAAGTCACGATTGGTTGCCGTGATCAACCGCACGTCTATCTTGAGCGTTCTGTTACTGCCGAGCCTCTCGAACTCCCGTTCCTGCAGCACGCGGAGAAGCTTCGGCTGGAGCTCCAAATCGACGTCTCCAATCTCGTCGAGAAACAGGGTTCCCTCGTGGGCGAGTTCAATTCTCCCCTGTTTCTGCGCAAGGGCTCCCGTAAATGCGCCCTTCTCATGGCCGAACAATTCGCTTTCCATCAGGCCTTGGGGGATAGCTGCGCAATTCAAGCGCACAAACGTACGATCCCGGCGCAGACTCAAGTTGTGAATTGCCCTCGCTATCAGCTCTTTGCCTGTACCTGTCTCTCCAACCAACAACACAGTCGAGTCGGTTGGAGCTACAACCGATACCTGGTCAAGCACTTTTCGCAACGCCGGGCTGTTTCCGATAATGTCGTCGAAGTTGTACTGCGATCGGATTTCCGACTCCAGGTAATGGCGTTCATCTTCCAAACGCCTCCTAAAAACACTGAGTCTGCCGTACGCCAGAGCATTCTCGAGAGCGAGAGAAATCTGATTCGCCACCTGGACAAGTAGATCGAGGTCCGGTTCGCTAAATGCTTTCTCCCGGCAGCTGCCGAGCGCGATCAATCCAAGAGGGTTGGAAGAACCCAACAGGGGAACACTGGCAAGACTTATGATCGATTCTGAGGTGAGAGATTCAGCGAGGGGCGCGGGCAGTGTCTTGATGTCATCTTGTCCAAACACTGTCACCATCCTGATACGAAGCTTCTCGAGATCGCCTTGGGAGAACTGTGGAGAGGGAAGGTTCTCCACGTATCCGTGACCATTGGGAAAATCCAGGGTCACGCATTGCAGACGGTTCGAGCCTTCCTCAAAAAGCCAGAAGCCTGTAAATGCGTTCCCGAAAAACCCACGAATGGACGCCGAAGCTGCGAGGAACAATTCCCTTATGTCGAGTTGAGTAACGGTGTGATTGTTTATGTCGAGAAGGAGTTTCAGCCTGTCCCGTTCATGTTCGTATCTCTTGCTCTCATATTCCAGCTTTCCTCGATATCGGTCGGCAGCTTCGAGGGCAAGCGCGCTCTCAACAGCGACAGATACGTGCGTAGCAATTGCCCCCATCAACGCGATATCCTCGGCACCGTATTGTTCGTGATCGGTCGCTCCGAAAATCAGAACGCCGAGCTTTCGACGAGGACTGGAAACCGGGAAAATGTAGGCTTTGGGCATGCCATCGAGACAAACGCGGTGGACCAACTGCGGGATCTTCTGCAATTCTTGCCGCGCATCGATGAGAGCCGGTTCCTGCTTGTCCAGTACCTCGGCAATGACTGTGTTGCAGAATGGCACTTCGGTCCCTACCGGAATGCCGGGATCGAAACCGCCCGCAGCCAGGGCGTAGAGCTGCATCGTGCTCAAGCGACGGTTTAATAGCAGAGCGATCGCATTGAACGATACAACCTTGGAAAGCAAGTCCGATACGCTGCGCAATAACTCCTGAATATCCGGTTGCGATGCCACGGCCGTCGAGACATCAAGCAGTGCCTGATACCTGTCGATTCCTTGGAGACTCGAATTGTCTGGTTTCATAATTCGTTCAAACTGCCCAAACGCCGTTTCCCGCTTGAGCGTTCCTCCATGGATCGCGTTCACCTGTCCAACAATGCTGCTCTAGCAACCTCCACCGCTATAGCAGTTGCCGGCTTACAGCAGATGCATCTTCTCGTCATCGAACGTCCTTATGAGGACCGCGCCAAGTACCGTAAAGGCCAATATCATTGCGGACTCGGCAACGATGAACAGAGGTCTCCTATATGCAGGCGAAAGCAGATTGACATCCGACAGATATTCGAAAAGGCAGCCGATCGCGACAACGAAATTAAGGCAAAGGATCAAGATGATGCTGAGCGCCGAGATCAAAATGGAGATGCCTCTCCACCGGAAACCTCCCCACACCAGTGCGGAGATTGCGACGACGATCATCGCGGAGATGGCAATTTTGTGCATGGGCAGCGCGGTATCAAACGGCAAAAATAGAGCCAGGATGCTCGCCGCGGCAGAACATCTCATGAAGGCATTCGCCCATTGTTCCAGGAATATTCCCGCGAAAAGTCTTAGCACCACGACAATTCCTATACAAACCTCAGACACCGCCAGAGCGGCAACAACGAGTTTCAAAAGCTCGGACATCGTAGTTCCGTGAAGCAGCTATGTTCCTGAAACCAGCACGTAGTTCCACTGACGAAGCAAGCATGCATGCGGCAAAGTCGGCAACGCTCAAGACGCTGGCGGAACCGAATACAGAATTGCTGCCGGCATCTCAGGTCGTCTCCCGGGCGGATTGAATAGCGGTTCTCACCGGAAGGCCGGCGGGCTCCGCACCCTACAACTTCGGCTATTGGATTGCGAGGCACCCTCCTCGAAATGCTCGCCGGGGATGCGTCAAGCCCAGAATGTTCTCCAGTATTTCCAGGGCAAAACGACAAATACCCCTTGCGCAATTCACCAATAGGTTAATAATATATCCGATGGGAATCGCGCAATGAAAAAAACACCAAAAATCGCCAGACGGCGCCAGCCCGGAAGGCCGGGCAAGGAAGAGCTGGACGGCGCTCTGCTGCTTTTGCGGGCTGCTGAAACCTCGTTTGCCACGCTTGGCTTCAGGTCAACCACAATTCGCGGAATCGCTCAGGCTGCGGGCGTTAACCATACCCTCGTGATTCACCACTTCGGTTCCAAAGCTGCTCTGTGGAGAGCAGTGATGGAAAGAATAGCCAACTACCTGAAACCGTACGTCCAGAATCTGCGCGAGTTGCAGGGGCAGACTGAGATCCCGATCCGTGAACGGCTCGAGAAGGCATTCGGATTGATGGTGGCCGCGACCTGTGGAGAGCCGGAGTGCGGACTGCTGCTTTCGCGGATAGGTTCGGAACGCGGGAAGTCTCTCGATCTATTGGTCGAGATGTTGCTTCGGCCGTTTCACGACGCTTTCTATCCCTTGTTGGAAGAAGCGTCAAAGGCTCGGGTCATCAAGAAGCAGAGTCTGGAGATGCTCTACTTCATGATCCTCAATGCAGTAACCGCGTCGGTGTCATACAGGCACGTCTTCAACTATTTTGACAATACTCCGCGCAGTCTCGCCCAACTCGAGGAGAGCATCACCAAGCTCTTGGTAGTGAATTTCGCTAGCTGATAAATCTCCGATTTGTCGCATTTCGGAGGCAGCACAGGAGGATATTGTGAAAACGGACATAGGCACGATACTCGTGGCCACAGACTTCATGCAAAGTTCCCGGCTCGCCCTCGATTATGCTGTCTTTCTGGCGCATCGTCTGCACTCACATTTGGTGATTGTCCATGCGATTGAACTAGGCCCAGAGGCAAGCAATGTCGAAATTGTCAGTAAGCTACCAAGCCGGACGCGCATGGAAGCTGCCGCAAGACTGAAGGCATTTGTAGAAGCGAGTGGAAGAGACGGGGTGTCTACCGACTCGATCCTAGTGGAGGGTTCGGTGCCCAACGCGGTAACCGAAGCAATCCATAAGTTCAATGCGGACCTCCTGGTTATGGGCACCCAAGGGGTCCATCGCGGATTGGGGCACCTGTTGATTGGTTCAAATACGGAGGCCATGATGCTGCGCTCTCCATGTCCAACATTTACGATTGGCCCTCACGTGCTCGCCGGAGTCGGCCTCGATAGCCGGTTCAAGAAGGTGATCTACCTTTCGAACTTCAGTGCAGCGTCAGCTGCTGCTGCGCCCTATGCTCTACAACTCAATCGGTGTCTGGGAGGTGGCATAGAGATCTGCCAGGTGGTCCGTGCCCGGGAGGAAAAGGAGAAGACCGGAAAGCTCAAGGCGCTTGTTGAGCGTTACTGTGAGCGCCTCAAATGCTACGGATCGGAGGTCAAGGAAGAGTGGTGCGAGCCCGAGTTTGAGCTTGGCAGGATTATTTCTCCTGATGAAGCGTTAGAAGAATCCCTCGATCCATCCATATTGATGGTCGTTGGCGCACCGGAGATGACGACATTAAGACGCCACCTTTCTGCGAGCTTCCCCTACCGGCTTCTGGCGAATGCGGCTTGTCCCATACTGACGGTTGGCAATGAGACGGTAACAGGTACGTCGCTGGCGGCTTGAAAGGAAGTGTGCTGTTGCTGGAAGTACGCTCATGCTGGATTCGGAGCCTGGTCTGGGCAATTGCTCTAGTGACAGCAGAGAACTTGTGCTGGGCATCGGGAGTACATGGCAATCCTCTGAGTAGTGACCCCCTGGTCCGAGAGGCCTTCGAGCATTTCTATCACCTGGATTTCCCGGGCGAAGTCGAATCTTTCGAGCGGCTTCATGCGGCACATCAGGGCGATCCTCAAGCCACAGCGTTTGTGCTTGAAGCCGTCGTCATGCAGGAACTTTACCGATTGGACCTGCTCGACACGACCTTCTACGCCAATGATGGTTTTCTCTCTGGCAAACATCCCGCGGTAGAGGACCCAAGAGTGCGAGATCGCATCTTTGCGCTCACAGATGAGGCCGTTCAAGAGGCCGATACGATAATTGCAAGGAACCCGACGTCTGTTGACGCATTGTATGCCCGCGCCTGGGCCCGGGCTCTCAAGTCCATTTATGTGGGCATGGCGGAAAAGAGCTACGTTGCCTGTTTTCGGCTGGCGACGAAGGCAAGAGACGATGACGCGCGTGTACTGCAACTGGATCCGGAATACGTCGACGCGAAACTGGTCACCGGTATTTACGAGTACGTAGTTGGCTCCCTCTCCTTCCCTTTTCGCGTATTGATTGGTTTCTCCGGAATAACCGGGTCCAAATCTCGGGGAATAGACATGCTGCATGACGCCGGCAATCGCGGCGTTCTGTCCAGTGTGGAAGCGCAGACCGCTCTCGCACTATTCCTCCGGCGCGAAGTGAAGTATCAACAGGCGATTCTTATCATTGGCAAACTAAAAAACCAGTACCCGCACAATTACCTCTTTTGCCTGGAAGACGCCAACCTGCGCAAAGACGCTGGAGAAGGCATGGAGGCTGTCGCGGCCTATCGCGAGGTTCTCGCTTCCAATGCAAAGCTGGGTTACTTCAGTGCAGCACAGCTCGAGCTGACCTATTTCGGACTGGGAGAAGCCCTGCGAGGGCAGCGACACTATCCGGAGGCAGCGCGGGCGTATGAACAGGCCGCAGAAACCAGGAGTGTGGGGCCAGAGCTTAAGATTCGCTCCCTCGTGGCGGCCGGTGAATGCCATGACCTCAATGGTGATCGGCAGAGCGCAATCAAGGATTACAGCGCAGCGATCCGGGACGGTCCCGGAACCTCTCGCGCCAACCTGGCCCGAAAACGCCTCCACAGCCCCTTTCGCGGAAGTTAAGAGACAAGCGGCGTACGCCATCGATTGTGGAGGGGCGTACCCAGCAGATCAGTCAAGGGCAGAGCACTCGAGTTGAGGAATGAGAAGTGAGAAGTGGGCGAGGACTACGCTCGCTCTGTTATTAACCAAATGGACAATTACAAGTCTATTCACCTGTAACGACGGAAATCAAAGAACACCGTCGGGCTTTTCGTGAATCCGTTGGTTGAACGGGAGCACCGGCTTCTGAGGAGGCATTCGGGTAAAGAACATGGCAAGAAGAGAGCATAAACGGCAATCTGAGCGCATCAGGTTCGGGCGAGTCGACCCACAAATAGACGATGTGGAGTTGGCGATCTCGAGGTCACGAGAGTTCTTGCTCTCCGCGCAGCACCCCGACGGCTACTGGTGCGGCGAACTTGAGGCCGACTCGATGCTTGAGGCCGACTATATTTTTCTTCACAAGCTTCTGGATAGCGGGGATCCCGGCCGATTGCGGCGCGCGTTTACTGAGATGATGCGCTACCAGAACGACGACGGCAGCTGGAGCCTCTATCCGGGCGGCCCGGGCAATATATCGCTGTCTGTGAAGTGCTATTCCTCGGCGAAACTGATGGGATTGAAGGCGGATGACCCACGCATGCAGAAGTGCAAAGCATGGGTTCTGGCCCACGGAGGCGTCGTCGAGTGCAATACCTTCACGAAAGTGTACCTCTGTGCATTAGGCGAGTACGACTACAGCGCTGTTCCCGCTATTCCTCCTGAGATCATCCTGTTCCCCCAATGGTTCTACTTCAACATCTACGAGATTTCTTCCTGGTCAAGGTCGATCCTTGTTCCGCTGGCAATCATGTTCGCCAAGAAGCCGTTCAAAAGACTTCCATCGGAGCTGGGTATTGATGAGTTGTATGTCGGTGGCCGGGAGAGCGCAAACATGCGCCTTCAGGTGAATCGAAAGTCTGTTTTCTGCTGGCGCAATTTCTTCATCCTCCTGGACCGCTTGATGCACCTGGCCGAGGCGGTTCATCTCAGGCCCTTACGAAAGCTGGCACTTCGCCGCGCAGAGAAGTGGCTTTTGGACAGGCTGGAAATGAGCGATGGACTGGGCGCGATCTATCCGGCGATGCTGAACGCCATTATCGCGCTGAGGTGTCTTGGATACTCGGAGGAACATCCGCAGGTAGTGCGGGCTCGGGCTGAGTTCGAGAAACTCGGGATAGAAGATGCGCCCAACGATGTCATGCCTGAACCAACGTTCCGCATGCAGCCTTGTGTATCGCCGGTCTGGGATACAGCCCAGACCGTATATGCGTTAGGCGAAGCCGGCGTGCCTGGCGATGATCCCCGCATGATCAAAGCTGCCGAGTGGCTGCTGTCTAAAGAAGTTCGACATAAAGGCGACTGGGCGGTGAAGGTTCGCAATACCGAACCAGGAGGATGGTACTTCGAGTTCAATAACGAGTTTTATCCGGACACCGACGATACGGCACAGGTGTTGCTGGCGCTCAGCAAGGTCGATCATCCCAATTTGTCCACCATGCTCCAGGCAATCGAGCGAGCCTTGCGCTGGGAGTTTGCCATGCAGTGCCGTAGTGGCGGGTGGGCGAGTTTTGATAAAGACAACACCAAGATGATTTTTCAGTACATCCCGTTCGCAGATCACAATGCAATGCTCGATCCGCCCACCGTCGACATCACAGGCCGCATGCTGGAGATGCTCGCTGTCTACGGTTACACACGAGAAGACAAACGAGTTGAAAGAGCGATTCAGTTCATCTTTTCCGAACAGGAACCGGATGGCAGCTGGTACGGCCGGTGGGGTGTGAACTACCTCTATGGCACCTTTCTTGTGCTACGCGGTCTCGAGGCGATCGGTGTTGACCCGCATGAACCCCAAATACAGCAGGCGGCAGAATGGGTTCGCATGGTGCAGAATCCTGACGGCGGATGGGGAGAGACGTGTGGCAGTTATGACGACCCTGTGACGCGTGGCATGGGCATAAGCACCGCTTCGCAGACATCCTGGGCGCTGCTTGGCCTGTTGGCCGCCGGCGACGACCGTTCTGACTCGCTCGCCAAGGGGGTCCGATGGCTGCTTGAGCGGCAGAGAGTGGATGGCAGCTGGGACGAGTCGACAGGCGAAGGGAAGGTGCGACAGAGCATCATCACCGGCACTGGGTTTCCGCGGGTCTTTTACTTGGCGTATCACATGTATCGCCAATACTTCCCTCTGCTGGCGCTCGTTGCTTATCAGCGCAGCAGGAATTGTCGCCCTGGAAGTGAGACGGAAACTGATGCGAGGAGGTACCCAATTCGTTGGTTGAGATTGCCAGAGATCCCGGCCTAACCGATTCTGCTCGCGGTCGCCGCAGAGGCTGCACTTCACGAATTTCGCGCCGGCGCGTGAATGTCGCTCTGTTGCGCACAAACGCGAGGAATTCAGGTGAGTAGCCTCTTTGAATTTGCCGGCAGAGTCGCCCGTTTCGGCTTTCGGGTGATCGTTGACACTTTTCGACCACCCCTCGAACTGAAACAACTTTGGAGTCAGATTGAAGAGGCCGGCTCGCGATCCTTGCCTCTGGTTGCAGCCTCTGGGTTAGCACTTGGCGTCGTCATGACCCTGCATACGCGAAACACCCTGGTCACCTTTGGCGCTGAAGCGGCGATTCCCAAGGTGCAGTCCGTCGGCTTTTTTGTCGAGATCGGCCCGCTGCTGGTCGCTCTGCTGGTCGCCGGCCGCGTGGGAGCGGGAATTGGAGCCGTTCTTGCAAACATGCGCGCGACAGAGCAAATCGACGCAATCGAGGCCTTATCGATCGACTCATTCAAATACCTCGTCGTGCCGCGCGTGTTGGCCTGCGTCCTTGTGCTGCCGCTACTGACAGTGTTCATGGATTTTTCCGGAATGTTCGGCGGATTTCTGTCTGAGTATGCTCTCTCTCATGTATCCGCTCGCCTGTACATTACCCGCGCCTTTACGAACCTTGATTTGGCGAACTTCATACCTCCGACCCTAAAAACGGCCGTATTCGGTTTCATCATTGGCACGATCTCCTCATTCTTTGGCTACACCACAAATGAAGGCGCCGAAGGTGTTGGACGCGCTGCTACCAACAGCGTCGTTCTTTCCTCTCTCGTCATCATTCTCGCCGACATTCTGCTGGTCCGTTGCATTTTCCTCCTCTTCCCGAAGAGTGCGATATGAATGCACAAGGACAACCCGCGATCATGTTGGATCATATTTCGAAATCCTTCGGAGAAAAACATGTCCTGCGCGACATATCGCTCGAGATCAGGCATGGAGAAGCTGTTTGTATTCTCGGCCGCAGCGGAACCGGCAAGAGCGTAACGCTCAAACTAATCATTTCGCTCCTAAGGCCGGATGCCGGTCACATCTGGATCGACGAGGAGGACATCACGCAGCTTGAGGGAGAACACTTATCTGCGACACGCCGGAAAATGGGTTTCTTGTTTCAAAATGCAGCGCTATTCGACTCGGTTAATCTGCATGACAACCTTGCCCTGCCACTAGAACGCCTGACAAGCAAATCGAAAGCTGAAATCGAGGAAGCGATCGATCGCGTGTTGGGGGAAGTCGGTTTGTCGGCAGACGCAAGAACAATGCCGGCAGAGCTTTCGGGTGGCATGAGAAAGCGGGCAGGCCTGGCGCGGGCCATGGTGCTCAATCCCGAGATCTTATTGGTAGACGAACCGAGCAGCGGCCTCGATGCAATCACGGCTTCAGAAATGGATGATCTTCTGCTGCGCCAAAAAGTACAACTGGGGACCACGATGGTCATCGTCACACATGATTTGCGCGGCGCGCGGCGCTTAGGCGACCGGTTTGCTGTGCTCGATCGAGGTTCGTTCATTGCCTTCGGTGCGCTGAGTGAGCTCGAGACCCACGAAAACGAAATGGTGCGCAGACTCGTGGCGGAGGGTTAGAAGTGAGAAGCCGGGATCTGACAGTTGGAATCTTTCTTATCGCAGGTGTGATCCTGTTCGCTTGCGCCATCTTCCTGATCAGCAGCCAGCATGGCGCCTTTGCGCCACATTTTGACATCTATACCGAACTTGGGGATCTCGACGGACTTACGAAAGGAGCAAAAGTTCAAGTCGCCGGCTTGGGTGCAGGTGAGGTTGCGGACATCGCCATCCCAAAGGTCCCTGGGACTCCGTTTCGAATCCGGCTTAGGATAGACGATCGGTTCCACGCGCTTGTGCGAACAGACTCGTTTGTGACCATCGCAACCCAGGGAGTAGTTGGAGACAAGTTCCTGCTTATTCATCCCGGGACTGCGCGGAATGCAGAGGCGAGCGCCGGATCGACGCTTCCAGGCAAGGATGCCGTGAGCATGGATGATTTGATGACGGGCGGTGCTGCACTGCTCAGCGAGGTTAAGAGCACTATGGCGACGACACGGCAGAAAGTGGACAAAGCCCTCGACGTTGCCACCACGACAGCCAACAACGCGAACGACGTTATTGTCGGCGTTAAGGAGGGAAGAGGTACAGTTGGCATGTTCTTGCGGGATCAGGCAACTGCCAGGCGGGTCCGGCAGAGCATCCAAGACGCACACGAAGCGTCGGCATCGCTCAACCGTGCTTCCCAACAGGCCGGCCAGATTGTCACCGACATTCAAGCTCGTAATCTTGGCCAAAAGGCAGATGAAGCCATCTCAAATGCGCAGAGCGCGACACAAAACCTCAAGGCGTCCTCCGAACAGATTCGAGGAACTGTCAGCACCACGTTGGGTCCAAATGAACAGGGAGTTGATGCCGCAACGAGTGTTCGTCAGTCACTTGCCAACGTGAACGAGGCCACGGAGAATGTGGCCGACGATACCGAGGCACTGAAGAGCAATTTCTTCCTCCGTGGCTTTTTCAAGAAGCGGGGCTATTACAACCTCGCGCATATTCCGCCCGACCAGTACCGCAAAAGCAAGGCATTCTCGAGTTCCCGCAATCGCAGAGAGTGGCTGCAAGCGGAAGACCTTTTTGCGGCCGGTCCTAAAGGGGATGAAGTGCTGACTGCCTCCGGCAAAAAGCGGATCGACAGGGCTGTTGCTGAATGGCGCGACTTCCTGGGTGGACCTCCGCTGATAATCGAAGGCTATTCTGCGGCCGCAGATCCTGCTGACCGTCTCGCGGACTCACGCAAGCGAGCTGCAGTGGTACGTGATTACGTCCGCAGGCGGCTCCATCTGGATCCGCAGAGCGTTGCTGTCGAAGCTCTCGGCGACCAACCGCCTGTTGGGTTGGGCAAGGATAAATGGGACGGAATTTGCCTGGTACTTTTAGCCGCCTCTTAAGGCGGTTGCTAGAAGCCTATACGACTCGAAGGGCCCGATTCAGTTGGAACTGGCGTTCGACGAAGGCGCAGGCCGTATAGCTCAAGATCCTCGGAAAGGGGTCGTATCGCAACCCTGATTGGCGCGAAGCTCTTCTTCGTGGATACCTGTCGTCCTTTCTGAAGTGAACACTTCGGAGATGGGAATAAAATGACGGTGAAGAGGCGGTGAGCAATGTTTCGACTCACGCGAGCAGTACGCGAATACTTTCGTTACTCAGGAGTATCTGCCGATGTAGAGAAGCGTGGTTTCGGGTCCTCGCGCCCGGCATTTTCTTGGACGAACAGAACCAAAGGCACCTGTACAACTCCTTTTGAAGAAAAGCGGAATCTGACTGCCGAATCGGAATCTTCCCAGCTAGGCGGAGGAGCAGTGGAAGTTCACCGGGATGTGACGGGTAAGCCCGGGTCTCAACGATGACGACAATCGTCATCGGCACCAGGGCTGCCGTCGATTTCGGTCTGAAGGGCGTTAGCTCTCCGCGTTCGTACTGCCGCTTTCGATAGAGCGCTTGGTGGCAGTTCACCCTACTGGCCTGAGCCATATTTCAAGCGAGTTCCTGGCTCCGACGTTTCGGTCCCATACCACTGCTGTCCCGTCCATGCAGCTTGTCGCTCGCCGGGTGTCGGGAGGGGAAGTCGAGACGCTTACGATGGGGCTAGGTCAAGCATTCACTGCTGTGAGCGTTGCGAAAACGAGGAAGGCTTCGCGATCGCGCTGTCCCGGCTCATGCGACTCCAGGCTATTGGGCAGCCTACTCAATCAGCGGAGATCTGAACCAAGTCCCCAGGGTGTAGCTTTGGATCTTTTCGCTCTTGCCAGGAAGGGCGTACGGAACGCTTGAGATGCGCCATTGCATTACCGACTTGCATCGAAGCACGAAGCGCGTGCTTAGCTTTGAGCGGGCCAGCAAGACGTATTTCACTAATCCAGTGGGCAGCCGCGCTTACAGAGCAGCCACATTGAGTACAATCCGGATCGCCTCCAAAAACGCAGGGCTCGACTGGACTCTCCAAATCCGCAGAGTAGTTCTTTGACAAGCGCGAGAACGTGCAGTCTTTGGGTGATGCCGGAGGATGGAGCAGTGCTTGCGCGTAGCCATCCGGAGTGAGCAGCTTGGGGTAGAGCTTGCTGAGGCGCGACAGCTGTTGCGTGACGTAGGTGCGCATCGACGGAATGAGACGCTCAGGACTCTCCTCTCCTCGCTGTGGGGAGTAGAGACTCACCCATATGCTCCGAACCTCATTGCGACTGCTCCAGAAGCGTACGTACTCTTCGAGATATCCTTCGCGTTCAAGCATCTGAGCAGTAATTGTCCAGTGGATGTTGACTAAGCGACCCTCGAGATTTGAAAGAATGCGGTCATAGGTGGCAGGTTGCCTGCGCACATTGTGGTGTTCAGGCAGTCCATCGATCGAAACGGCCACGGTGAAATTGGTTAGGCGTTTCCATTCCTCAGGAATGGGAATAATGCCGCTGGTGACGATCATCGTGTGAATGCCGCGGTCACAGAGCACGGGAAGAATACGGCCAAGTTCGCGATGGCGCACCATCGGCTCGCCACCCACCAGCGTGACCTGCAACGGCTTGTGTCTATCAACGAGATCCAGGATTCCACGAACGAGTTCGTCGCCACGCTTGTCACTCAGTCCTCGCAGCGTTCGGCCTCCCCCTAGATGATTCTCCCCATATGCATAGCAGCCGGGGCAATGCAGCGGACACTCGCGGGTGATTTCTATCGAAAGAATTGGCGTATGGCCACCGAGGACCTTACCCCAGGATTGCCAGACATTTCTGGTCCGCACTCTATTGCCTCACAGGGAAGAATTGCTCTCGTTCGTGCTTGGTTTTTAGACGCGCGCAAAGAGCGTACGTTGCACTTTTTGGCTTTGGCGTTGAGACGTTCGTTGGCTCAAAGCGTTATTGAAATATCCTTTGTAATTTGTGACGAACATTGATACTTTTCTGGCATAATATTAACCGCATGGTGAATTACGGAAAACAGCTTCGTTATTGAGACGCATGGAAGTGGGTGTCAGTCGGGTTAGATGCTGACCGGATTCGAATCAGAGCCTGTTGGCGGGGTAATCGTGCGGTTTGCGAGAGCCCAGTCGATCTAGGCGAAATAGTTGATCGCCGAAGGCGCAGGCAGATCGGACGACAACTTTAATCAATTCGCTATGCCAAATTGCGGACGAGGCGAAGATGAACTACCGAGTCTTGACAGTGTCGAGGGAGTATGGGAGTGGCGGGGCCAGGATTGCCAAGAGCATTGCGGACACGTTGGGGTGGAAACTACTGGATGAAGCCCTAATTGATGCAATAGCTTCTGCTGCGCACGTGGACAGCGCGGCCGTCAGCGAGTATGACGAACACGTAGAACACTGGTTGCATCGCCTGAATAGGCGGACTCTGCGAGCCGCGGCCATAGCCGGGGGCTTCGGAGCAAGCGTGTACAGCTGCTTTGACGAAGACGCCGCAACTTCGCTCACCTCGCAGATCATCGAACAGGCATATGCGGACGGCAACTGTGTCATTGTCGGTCGAGGAGCGCAATGCATACTTCGCGGTAAGCCTGCTGCATTTCATGTCTTTATCTATGCTCCGTTCAAGGAGCGCGTGCGTCGCCTACAAGATCGGCTGGGATCTCCGGCAAACTACGGACACCGCATCCAAACGGTGGACGCAGAACGTGCGCACTACCTATATCAGAGATTCTCGAAAAACTGGGTTGACCCGCATCTCTATAACCTGATGCTTTTATCCAGGGAGGACGAAGAGTTGACGGCACGACAGATTCTCTACGTCATGAATGAAGCCTAGGATCGACGTGCGGCACGGCCGATAAACTCTCACATACAAAGATTGGGGGAACGACAATCTCTGCGGATAGGTTCGTTATTATCTCGGGATGCTCTGGTGGTGGTAAGTCGACGCTTCTCGACGAACTACGGCTCCGTGGCTATCCAGCAGTCGAGGAACCCGGCCGTCGCATTGTGACGCGAGAACTCGAGAGCGGCGGTCTTGCACTGCCTTGGGCCGATGGAGTCGCATTTGCTCGTCAGGCGATGGAACTTTCGCTGAAAGATCGAGCAGCAGCCGAGAGATGGCCGAGCTGGGTGTTCTTTGATCGCGGCCTAATCGATGCTGCTGTTGCGCTAGGACATTTGACTGGGGAATCAGCCGTTGACGAGCTACGTCATGCCCATCGCTATAACAAGCACGTATTCCTGACGCCGCCGTGGCCGGAAATCTACAAAACGGACAGGGAAAGACGGCACGATCTTGCCGAGGCGGTGGCGGAGTATGACCGGTTGTGCGCGGTATACCCCTCCCTTGGCTACGAAGTCACCATTCTGCCCAAGGCAGACGTTGGAAGCCGCGCCAACGTTGTCCTCGCAGTGCTAGATGCCGAGTAAAAGATTGTCGATTGCCGCAGAATTTCAATTCGCGTAAGCCTGCTGCATTTCATGTCTTCATCTATGCTCCGTTCAAGGAGCGCGTGCGTCGCCTACAAGATCGGTTGGGATCTCCGGCAAATTTCGGACACCGCATCCGGACGGTGGACGCGGAACGCGCGCTACCTGTATCGGGGATTCTCAAAAAGCTGGATTGACCCGCATCTCTATAACCTGATGCTTTTGTCTAGGGAGGACGAAGAGTTGACGGCGCGGCAGATACTGTACGTCATGAATGAAGAGAAGGAGTCACGTTGTGGCACGCTCCGGTAAACTCTCAAATGGCGATGCAATGACGTGGGTTGAGAACAATCTCTGTGGATAGATTCGTTATTATCTCGAGATGCTCTGGCGGGGGCAAGTCAACACTTCTCGATAAGTTGAGATTGCATGGCTATCCAGGCCTCGGAATTCAGGACTGGGTACACCGATATGGGGATGTCTATACTTGGCGGATCCGATCCCTGTGTTTTTGTGAACCGTCCGGAGCGATGTATCGACTGGGGTTGGCGGGCCACGCATGAGATGACCGTGCTTGCGAAGGCCCTGGTGAAAGCCTATTACGGCGAAAGCGCACAGAAAGCATATTTTTCGGTTATTCGACAGGTTCATAACAGGCACTCAGAGATTCCCGGAAGACTACGACGGAATCGCCGCCGGAGCAGCAGCAAACAATCGAGCAGGAGTACGCATCGGAAACTTCAGCCTTATGCGTGAAGCGATAGGGAAACTTCATGCTTATGGGGTATCAAGCTTCAGTTTGATAGGGCTTCGACTATCGTAAGCCGCTGAATTAGATGGGGTCCAACTTCAAGCTTATTCGTTAACGGACACCGAACACTCCGATCGAGTGCGCGTACGTCATGCGCGCGCCGATTTTTTCCACGAAGAACTCGCAGTCAGGGACTTGGCCGCTTCTCAGCACTGTCACCGACTCTGACGACAACTGCCGACCTGCTCGGGCAGACGATCTCGGTGCGGATCGTCCGAAAGATTGCAGCGCTGGTTCTCCCGGCCCGCTAATTGCGGCCGCGAAACTGCAAGTTGACTGAGCTAGTTTGTCCAATCTCCCAACCCATCCAGGCGGACCTGCGCGCGGCCTGCCTGCTTCCTATCAATCCTGCAGCCCTCATCCAGCGAACCTATACCCATATGCCAAGGCGGAGAAATCCGCCTGGGCATAGCTATTTATGGAGAACTCATGCACGTTTCTAGGATTCCCCAACTCCTCGTTTGTCCTTTCTGTTCTCTGAAACAACTCGAACGCACTGACGGAAAGTGCGCTCGTTGCCGTCAACCGATGGGGTTCACCTATATCGAGCTTCTGCTGACAAACTCCTGTGACTTCCAGTCCGAAACTGCAAGGTGCGCCGGTCTGCTTCTGCGAGCTTTGAGGCTTCGGCGCGGCCTCACGCAGGCTGCGGTTGCCTCGCTCACCGGCATTCATCGAACCTACATATCACGTTCGGAACGGGGCCAGGTCACGCCGTCTCCCGTCACCTTGCTGCGCATTGCCGGCGTGCTCGGCGTGGACAAGGTCATGCTCCGCATGCGCAACAAATGTCGCTGATCGTGGAAGGATCAATTGCGCGAGACGAGTTCAAGAGCTTAGTAGTGTGCCGATTTCGGCACACTACGGACAATTGTGGGTGCTGCGTGAATCAGAATCCGTTCGATGATGGAACAGCGATGCTCATCACAACCGCAAGAACGATCTCGGTAGATCGTTCTTGCGATCTTAGGCAAGGGCAGAACCACTAGCAGGATCAACCTGGTTGTGCGATCTGCATGAACCAGCGCGGGTCGCCTCCGGAAGGGGGAGTATGGGAGGTATCCATAGCGAAAGAGTAATCCTGGTCGAAGGCGACGCGGGCGAAATTGTTCCCAATGCCAAACTGGCGGCCGACATGCATGGTTTTGTGATCATGGTTCCGCCCGGCGAAGAAGGTGAGCGGTTGCTCGACATGCTGTGGCGGATCACGACGCTCTACACATTTACGCCCCGTATGCTCAGGAGACGGGCGTTCCTGCACAAGGTGGTGGAAGCGGTGTGGAGCAAAGAGAGCCGGGAAGACAAGCCGGCTCGCCGTCCAGCGCGCAAGAGCGGCAAGGCCAATCACATCCAGGGTGATGAGTTGGCGTTGCCGAGTCCATCGCCGAACGCCAAATTGCGCAGAGCAATTGCATCACTGCCGGCGCTCCGCGAAGGAACCAAAAACAAAACACGAAAGTAAAACTCACATGCGAGCGCTTGTTATATCCGACATTCACTCCAATCTCCCGGCATTCGAGGCTGTTCTTGCCGCTGCGCCAAAATACGACTCCGTCTGGAACCTCGGCGACGTTGTCGGCTATGGCGCAAATCCCAATGAGGTCGTTGAACTGGCCAGGGGCCTTGGTGGCATTGTGGTGCGTGGCAATCACGACAGGGCGTGCAGCGGAAACATGGGAGGTTACGAGTTCCTCGATCTAAGATTTGTTGCGCGATATGCTGCCGATTGGACAAAAGACGCTTTGACGAAGGAAAACACTGATTGGCTGTCACGGTTGCCCCGTGGCCCTGTGCGACAACTTCGGGGCAAGGTGGCATGTGCCCACGGATCGCCTCGGAACGAGGACGAATACGTTCTTTCCGAGTTTGTCGCTTCGGCTGCCTTTCGGGCGAGTCGCGCTCGCATTATTCTCTGTGGCCATACGCACGGGCAGTTTGGCTGGTCTTCAAATCGGCGGGAGCTGACTCTTTTGAAACCTAGATTTCAATCCGGCGCAGGCGCTGTTCAGTTTGAGCTGCGGTTGCGCACAGAGGATCGTTATCTCTTGAATCCAGGATCCGTCGGCCAACCTCGCGATCGCGACTGGCGTGCTGCATTCGCCGTTTACGATGACGACCGATCGCTTCTTACCTGGTACCGCGTGCCATACAAGGTGCTCACAGCGCAGAGACGGATTCGACGGGCCCAACTTCCGGAGGTCCTCGCAACGCGGCTACGAGATGGCACATAGGTGACCTCGCGAAGGCACGCTGAGCGATGGTGACAAAAACCTTCAGAGGTGTCAGATGAAAGAGATGAAAGGAGTCTGCTTCCTTCACAGTGCAACCGGCACGGAAGGCGGCTGGTGGGCGATGCAGGAAGACGGATTTGTTCGCGAGGATGGATATTGGCGTTATGAGGGTCTGCGGCTCCTGGAGGAAGGCGACGATTTCACGGTGTTTGCCGAAGATGGAAGTGTTCTATGGCATGGCATCATTCACCGAGATTCCAGGACTGGGAGGATTCCGCGTCAGGTAATCCGCGACTGCGAAGGCGCTGCCGACCATCCGAGAAAGCAGCAGGTTGCCGGCGGCATGTGGGTACATTGGCTTCAGAAAGGGATGGACCTGGAGGATTGGGACGATTTGTTCTGTGGTGAAAAGCGGTGCGTGCTGAGGCGTTAATGGAAAGACAGCACGGGGCGCCTTGCTTGATCGCTGCGCCGTCAGCCGGCAATAGATGCGGCCCGCGGGACGACAGTAGCGTTCTATGAAGAAGAGCGAACGAGCGGAGAGAAATTGCCTAAGCAGGCGAATGAAGGCGAGAAATAGGGTTGGTCCCCCAAGGGAGTGATTTACACACCACCACGAAGATAGACATCCACAGGAGATCACGAGCATGTGTCTTGCGTATTCGAAGATGCGGAATCTGGACGAAAAACCCTACTCTCGAGAGGAAGCGGAGGTTGCGAAGTACCTCATGGAGCTAACTGGAATTGGTGGCGGCGACGATCCCATCGGGTCCCTGATTGCGAGTCATCGCGAACTGGTTCGACAGCGGGCGGTCCTCAGTGCGAAGCACCCAGAAATCTTCAAGCGGATTACGTTCGATGAGTTACGTTCGGAGAGAAAGATGAGACGTAATGTGCCGAGCCAATGAGCCGTGATCTGGCCGAGCGATCACGCAGTAAATGGGCTCAGATCCAAATGAACCGCTGCGAGATGAATATCTCCCTTAGCGGTTACAAGGATGCAATCCGTGGCAACATTGCTCATTGACGACCAACGCAATCTGCCGGCAGATCGAATTGCTCGCTCGTATTCGGAGGGCGTAGCCGCTCTGGCCGAACAGCACTGGGACGTCCTCTATCTCGATCATGATCTGGGTGATTTTTCCGGGATCGGAGGGCAGGAGTTGACCGGGTACGACGTTGCCTGCTGGCTGGAACAACACCCGCAGCACCTTCCAGATCGAATCGAGATCGTCACCAGCAATCCTGTAGGCCGGCGGAGAATAGAAGCGGCTTTGCAGAAATGCCGCCGAAGAAGCCCGTTCTGAAGCCTCGGATCTTGGTGCTGAATACGCTCTCAATGGTCGCTGACCCTGAATTTGTCATGCGTTCGCTGGCTAGAAGTGCATGAATATGTGTCGTGCATATAATTCCCTTCTATATCGCTTGTGAAATATGGTTGATGGTCAAACAAGATCATTTTAGAGCTGCCCCGCTCTACTAGAAAGCCTGTAAATATGCGTCACGATGAATCTATGTCATGCGGGATGACACTCTATTTTTCGCGGTCAAAATGATCTATAGAAACCAAAGCGTGGCTGCGACAACAACCCGTATGAACAGGAAGCGACAAGAGAAGAGGAAGAAGAGACCAGACATCCCACGATCGAGAAGCATTGTTGGGGTGCCGGGTGCCATGAAGTCCTAACTACCGTCGTTTTTGCCTACCACTCTTTTGGCGATGTCTCGGCCGTGGCGCTCATGAAAGGAAATTCTTCCAACAAACGCCATCAAGCTGCATCGAGCAACTTCGCCGGGCCAAAGTTGTCGGATCAGTATAAGGTGTATCGCTACGGCATGGACGTCATTGAGTTCCCTACGATTCAGCTAGCCGATCACTTCCAATGTGCTGCTATGGTTGAACTGTCACGCTCACTGCCGCCTGATGGGCCAGCGCCCCGCTATTTGCACTCGCAGTGACAGCCACGCTGTACGTATGCGGGAAGCCGTTGAACGTGACGCCGCACCCGCCAAGCGCCATCGCAGATGCGAACAACACAGCCAACACCATCAAATGTCTTCCTGCCGTTTCCAGTCGCCGTCCGCGCCACGGTATAAGAGCGCCACCGATCCCCAGGAAGGGCAGAAAACAAAGCGCTGACCATGAACGCAGCTTCATCGCCTGGGACTGGGCGCGCTGAGATTGAGCGAGAGCGTTCTGTGAAATGTGCAGCGTCAGCGACGCCTTCTGCGCCGCAGTACCAGCCAGGTTGACGGTCTGCGACTGAAAATCGCAGCTGATACCCGAAGGCAGATTTCCGCAAGCCAGGTCCACTGGCCCCTGAAATCCGTTGACGGGAGCAAGGGTGAGCGTTATGGTGCCGCTTCCTCCTGGCGTGAGGGTGAGCGATGAGGGATTGGCTGCGATCGTGAAATCGCCGGATGAGGTGGATGCAACGATCGACTCCACCAGCACGGACGATGTGCTGGCGGCAAACGTGGCATCTCCGCTGTAACTCGCCGTGATGGGGTGATTTCCCAGTGCCAAAGATGCAGTAGTGAATGATGCGCTGAGGTTTGATGTCAGAGCTGAGGTTCCCAGTTTCGTCGCAGCGTCATAGAATGTCACCGTCCCGGAGGGAGAGCCGGAGTTGCTCGCCGCCGCACTGACCGTTGCCGTAATGGTTACACTTGCTCCAACGGTTTGGGGATTAGCGCTTGTTGTGACCGAAGTAGTTGTGATGATCGGCGCCGGCTGAACAATCGTCTCAATAAGCGGCGCGGACGTGCTGCCCATGTAGGTGCTGTCGCCACTGTAGACCGCCGTAATCGAATGCGAGCCCACAGTGAGGGATGAGCCGGTGTATGCAGCGATCAGCGAGGAATTCAAGAGCGAAGATCCGAGTTGTGCTGTCCCGTCGAAAAAGGTTACCGTTCCCGTCGGTGTGGCGCCTCCGCCTGATGCGGAGCTGACTGTTGCCGTGAAGGTTACACTCTGCCCAAAGGTCTGGGGGTTCACGCTTGCCGACAGAGTCGTCACAGTCGGTGTGGATGGGCCCGGTGGCGGTTCAGTGGAAGCACATGCGGAGGTGGAGGCGGTTCCCGTCGTGCCGCCGGGGTCAATCATGAACACTACGGCCGTAACATTCCCGATCTGCGGGGCATTGCCGGTTCCGTTGCCTGGCCCGGACTCTCCCGACTCGTCTCCGTAGGACGGGAACGCGTAGAGGGTGTGAAGCCCCGCAGGGATATTGGAGAGGCAGAGATTGAATGTGGCAACGCTTGCGCCGATCGTAGAAGTCAGAGTTGCCTTGGTCCACGGATTTGCGCCTCCATCCATTTCGTAGTAGACAGTTGACGGAGCCGGCGAGACAGCAAGGCCGGCGGAAGCTGAGGGGCTATAGGAACTGCTGACCTGAGCGGTGAAGATTGGCGAGGGGTTCTTGGTCTCAAACACATTCTTCGTGCTCACGGTTTGACTGTCCGAGACGCCGGACAGGACGGTCGTGAGGGGGATTGGGTTCAGAAGATTCGGAGTGATGATTGTGACCGCGGTGTCCCCGGTGCCGGTTACGTAGACGTTTCCGCTTACCGAATCCACGGCCAGAGACCCGGAGCCCGACGGAAGAGAAATCGTCTCCGGCGTGTTGGTCGCTCCATCGATATCGATGATTCCAAACTGGACCTGGGTCTGGTTATCCTTGGGCGCTGAGATAGTGCTGTAGATTTGGTCAGTGAGCGGGTTGATGGCAAAAAAGCTGGTTGGCGCGCCGACTGTCACCGTACTGAGGACTGTGTCGTTTTTCCCGTCAATAACAATAACTGTACTTGAACTCGCGCTCTCAGCGCCGGAAACATAAATTCGATTGGTCTGCCGATTGATCGCAAGCTGCGAACCATAATTGGGACCGGTTGCCAGCTGCACGCTGGAAGTCGTGTTCGTCACACCATCGATTACGGTCAATATCCCGGCTCCGCCGGGAACGTAGATCTTGTTCGTGTTTGGATTGACATCCAGCACCGTGCTCACAGGCACTGCGATTGTCGCCTTAATCTGCATCGACGCACCGTCAATCACGCTGACGGAATTGCTGCTCCCATTCAGGACGTAAATGAGGTTTGTAACCGGATTCACTGCGATGGAAGCCGGGAATTCACCAACCTGTAGAAAGCGGATGCTATTTGTCGCGCCGTCGATAATAGCCAATTCATTTTTGTCGCTGATCGCGACATAGACTTTGTTGGCGACCGGATCAACAGTTATCACACTGGCGTTCGAGAACGGGATCGGGATCGTCTGCGTGACAGCCTTTGAGCTTCCGTCCACAACGCTGATGGTCGCACTCAGTTCGTTGACCACATAAGCGATGTTTGTCACTGGATTGACTGCAACCGCGATGGGCCATGTGCCCGTCGGTACGGTAGTCGCAGCATTTGAGGCGGTGTCGATGATTGATACCGACCCGCTGCCATAGTTGCAAATGAAGAGGGCGCCGGTTACGGGATTCATTGCTATTGCACTGGGATACGTTCCCGCATTGATGGTGGAAGTCGAATTCGAAGACTCCTCTATGATTGTTGCCTGGCCGTCGTCGATGTCAGGCACATAAACCCGGCCGCTTTTTGGATCAAGAGCAATCGAGACCAAGTTACCGCTGCCCGCGATTTCACTCACGCTGTTCGTCGCACCGTCGATTACGCTCACCAGCGCGGTCGCACCTGTTGACCGGCTATTTGCCACGAAGATCTTATTGCTAATCGAGTCGAGCGCAATCGCCTTCGGTGAGACACCGACGCTGACCATCGCCGTAGCTCCGGTGGTTCCGTCGATCACCGCAACGTTTCCGTCCACTGTGCTCGGGACGTAGATTTTATTCGTTACAGGATTGATTGCGATTGAAGAAGGAGCCGCGCCGACGCTGAATGTGTCCACACTACCCGACAGCCGATTCGCGGCCGTGACCGTGCCGTCTCCGCTGTTCACGACGTACACCACGTCCGTTGTCGGCGTGACGGCGATCGCAGCTGGGCTCTTTCCCGCTGCCAATGTTGCTGTACTGCCGTCCGTCCCAATTACAGTGACATTGTTGCTATTTTGATTCGCGACATACGCGTAGTTGTCGGCAGGGTTGACAGCGATCGCCACTGGCGACGAACCGACGCTTACAGTCGCTGTCGAGCCGGTGGCCCCATCCACGATCGAAACAGTGTTGTCGTCCCGGTTAGCAACGTAGACTTTGTTTGTTGCCGTGTTGACCGCGAGAGTCACTGGAGAACGTCCAACCGGGACTGTTGAAACAACGCTGTTGGACGTGCCATCAATCACAGTAATCGTGCCGTCGGCCGTATTGGCTACATAAACTCGGCCCGTGGCGGGATTCACTGCGACCGCTGAGGGGCTCTTTCCGACGGCAATCGTGGTGGCTGTATTTGGAAACTCATCTACAGCCGTCAGGTTGTTTGAGCCGCTGTTGACGACGTAAACCTTATTGAGGGCAGGGTCAACTGCGGCTGCCGCGGGGCCGCGCCCGAGAACGATGTGCCCGACCACCTGCTGCGCCAGTACGGGAGGTCCCGGACTGAAAAACAGGGCAATCAGGAAGGACAATAACCAAATAGGTCGTTTCATCACACTCATGTCGCACAAACCCCGGTTTGCAGTGCGAGGCTATGTTCGTAGCTCCGCTTTCTGAAGTCCTCACGCCGCGATTGCAGGAACTTCCGTCACCTGACTCGGCCCGGAAGCGGTCGTTCAGTTATGGCTATCCATCAAGGGATGCGCCAGGCAAATCCGATACTGATTCCATTGGGAGACAATCCATGGCTGGGGAGTCCGGGGAATCCGGGCGCCGCCGGCCAACGTTGATATTCGTAATCCGCTCGCACGGACAATCGGGGTCTGATCCTAAAATCCACGCCCGCTCCAGGCGCAAGTGCGAAATAGCTTCCGTGCCCGATGTTGTGCGGATAGTTCATGAGGCCAGCGCCTGCCAGAAATTTCGCATACGGAACAATTGCTCCATGGTCAAGCGAGCGCCTGTAACGGAGACCGATCAAGTAGTTCGATCCCGATTGCCCGGCGGTCTCCTCGAAGCGGAACCAGCGGGCTTCTGTTTCAGCACCCCAATGAGCGGTTCTATCGAAGTCTGCATAAACGCCGATGCCACCTAGGCGGCCGCCTTCGAAATCAGTTTGGAAATTGGAGTATTCGGCGCCTGCCCACACGACAAGGCCTCGGGACGTAGCCGCTGGAGTTGTCTGTGCATGTAAAGAAACTTCTGGAGCCGCGGGCATAACAGCGAGCCATCCAAGAACCAAGAGCAGGTATTTTTTCAGCGATCGACCGCAGAGTATCTCACAGGCCCAACAGTTCGGCATCGATCCTTCTCCGAAAGCGTAAACAGGAAGGCGCGTCCGCCGCGAACGCAACTGAGCCGATGGCTATCAGTTGCGTCGTCGCGCCCTTGAAATCATTCGTCGCCCGAATTAACCACTCCGATCTTGTACTCGCTGGTGCCGTCGGACCGTGCGCAGACGCTTATCTGACATCTGCGGTTATTGGCGTTGCAGCGTTACGGTGTCAACATCGTAAAGACACTTGCCACCATTAACTGCCAGAGTGCCGGCGATCTTGCTTGCACCAGAATTGGTGAGACCGTAAAAATCGACTTGCGAACCGTCGTCCATCTTGAAGTGCAGCGTAATCGAGTCGCCGCTGATCGCTGTCCCGTCTGCCAATACCTGCGACCCCGCCTTGAAACAAGACGATCCGGTTACACTCAGCGATGCAGTCGCACCGTAACCGGCCATCCCGGTAAGAGTGGTGGCCTGCCTGATCTGGATAGCCAATGTTGCGTCAGGACTTAAATTGTTCCCAGTGATCGCGCCTGAATAGGTCCCGCTTAGGGGCGTGATCGCCACGGCCTGGAAGGAAGCCGTTGGCTTGAGTAGGCAGGTCAGCGCAGTAGTGGGATCGCTCAGGGGAGCATAAAGGCTGTAGCTCCCGCTCCACGACTGCTGGCCGGAATGCGGCATCGGCCCGTTCAGGTTCAACACGTCGCCGTATCCGTCCGTGGCGCTGGCCACTGTATAGGTTCCGTCCTGATTCACTTGACCGTTCAGTTGTAGATTCACCATGCGCCGCGTCGTGGGCTCGTTAGCACACTGCACGACCGCAACCGCCGTGCCAGAAATCTGCCTTCCAGTGCCATACAGCACCACCGAGATTGCGGGATCTGCGCTTGCGGTGGGATCGCCAGTGATCTGCCAATTTCCATTGAGGCGTTCTGCATGCCGGGCAGGCGCTCCGCAGGAAATAAGGGCTATCGCAATCGGCAAGAGCGCAATAAGTGTTACACCTGCAGGCGTCCTCCGGGAGCATTGATTCGTAGAGCTCATTGTCAATTCAACTTTCTCTGATTAATGATTCAATTGGCGCTCACAACTTGTGGTCGAGCACTGCGGCGGAAAATATCACGGCATGGAGAATGCCGAGAATGATCCAAAAATCGTACTTCTGCCACGCTCTGACCCAAGCGCCCGGCCGATTTCACATCATCATCGAAACCCACCTCCGCGTCATTACCCAAGTAAGTACAGCCAAGGTTGGTGGACCAAGCAACAAAACCCATCCAATCTGTCGCATTGAATTATTTCCTCTTGAAAACCTACACATGCACCGCCGATTGCCAGATTTGGCGCCCATGATCGACCTCACGACTTGAGGAAGTGTGCGTAAACAAATAAGCCAACTCCTATGAGGTAAAGCCCCCCGAAAACGGACCAGCCGACAGTACGCACCCAGCCTTGTACTCGAGGACGCTGGTCAGCACCAAGCGTCTTGATCCAACCACGTGCCATCAAATACCACAAAGCCGTGATAATAGGCGGAACGAGGAGAACCCACAGTGCATCACTGAGCAAATGTGACCAGGTATTCAATGAATTTGCCCCATCTTCAGAAGTCTCGCTCTTGTGTCACATAATGAACGCAAGAATCATTCCCGCAAGCGCTATCCCTCCGAACATTTTTGCCATAAAGACGATGGCCGCGCGATCAAGCTCTCTTCCGGAAGCCTTCCACCAAGTCAAACCGATGCCGAAAGCTATGACCGAACCGATCACATCGATAATGAGTGCCGGCAACACTTTGATGAATTGTGCCCCCACCGATACCTCCTACAAACAAGATCAAATGGAGATGAGACGCCGCTAGGACCGCCATGGCTCCCCAAAAAGCGAACCGGGAGGTGGACGTAGATGCAGGGTCATGTATTTGACGGATCATAGGCTTGGACGATGCCCGACCTCATTTGTGCGCAGCTCGTTCCTTTCATTCGGTGCGCAGTGCCTGTATCGGATCGATATGCGATGCCCTCCACGCCGGAATCAGGCAGGCCAATGCCGCCACCGCGAGCAGGATTATTGCAACAGCCGCAAAGATCGCCGGATCGAGCGGCTGCGTTTCATAAAGCATCGAGTGAATCAGCCGCCCTGTTGCCGCGCTGCTCGCAAGTCCAATCGCCAACCCAAACAGCGCGGGGCGCACTCCGTCTCGTAACATCAGGCGGAGCACTTGCTCTCTCCGCGCGCCCAGCGCGATACGAATGCCGATCTCGTTCGTACGTTGCGCCACGAGATAAGAGAGAACGCCAAACAGCCCGGCAGCCGCGAGGATCAGCGACAGAACGGCAAAAACAACCAGGAGCGTTGCGTCGACACTAGCGCCGCGCGTGGAGTTGCCGAGCAACTCATCCATCGTGAGCACGTCGGAGACGGGCAGGTCGCGATCAATGGTCTGCACGATGCGCTGGACGGGTAGGGCGAACTGGCTCACATCGCGCTCGGAACGAATGACCAGCTTGCCGAAGTCATAGCCTGCGTAGAGAGGAAGGTAGAAGACGGGCTGCGCGGGCTTAGCGGCCTGGTAGCGTGTGTCGCCAACGACGCCTGCGATCTCGTATTTTCGGTCGCCAACAACGATGTGTTTGCCGAGGGGGTCTTCATTGGGCAAGTACTGTCGCGCGAAAGATGCACTGACGATGGCTTGATTGGCTTGGTGGAGTCGTCGATCCGGATCGAAGCTGCTGCCGCGAAGAATAGGGATGCCCATGGCCTGGAAATACCCTGGATCTGACCAGCGGTCGAGGGCGACCTGCGTGTGCCCTTGTGGCAACGGGGGATGCTCCGCGATGGTGAAGCCTTGATTCCCAAGGAAGCCTTGGCCGGGTACTCCGCGAACGAAGCCTGCTGCGGTCACGCCGGGTAGCGAGCGCACCTGCGTGAGTAGCGCAGTGTAGAAGTTGACGATCTGGGCAGGCTCTTGATAGCGATTGCCAGAGAGTCCGATGCCGAGGGTGAGCACGTTTTGCGTGGCACAGCCCATATCGGCCGTGCGCAGGCGCTGGTAACTCGTGAGTAGAAGGCCCGCGCCGATGAGCAGGATCACAGTGAGGCCGACTTCGAGCGCGAGCAGCACCCGGCGCAGCGTGGCTCTCGTGCGGCCAGCACTGTTGGACCGGGACGACTCGCTGAGTGAGGCGAGCATCTGCTTGTTGCCCACGCTGAGCGCCGAAACCGCACCGGAGAACAGGGCAGAGAAGGCGATGAGCCCCAGCGTGAAGGCCACGATCATTGCGTCAATGTGAATAGAGTCGACGCGGGTTATATCGGGACTGGCGCGCATGAACCATTTGAAGGCAACAGCGCCGAGCAGGACTCCTGCGGCGCCGCCAATGGTGGAGAGAAGGAAGCTTTCGGTCAGACGCTCACGAAGCAGGCGGAGGCGGCCTCCACCCAATGCCGAACGAATGGCCAGTTCTTTGCGCCTCGCTGCAGCCCGCGCCACGAGGAGATTGGCGACGTTGAGGCACGCGATCAGAAGCACGCAGCCGGCAGCAGCCAGCAGAACCAGGAGCGGGGTCTTGAAATTGCCGACCATGTCGTCGATGAGCGGACGGGCGTTGGCGGCCATGCCGATGTAGGGATTGTCGAGGTGCTCATCATGAACGCACCTGGTGATCAGCGAAAGATCGGCGATGGCTTGGGATGGGGCGATCCCGTCGCGCAGCCGGCCAACGACATGGAAACTATGGTTGCCGAGTTCGGTCAGCTCGTTTCCGGGGTTGTCGTGATAAACGGGTGTCCAAAGCTGATTGGGAGGACCGGAAAGTGCAAACCACGCGGGGAGGACGCCGATCACGGTGTAGGAGTTGCCGTTTAGGTGAAGCGTCTGATTGAGGATTGCCGGGTCGCCCGCGAAGCGTCGCTTCCACAAGTTCCAGCTCAGCAGCACCGTCCCGTTTGCGGCGGGCAGGTCGTCGGATGCGGCAAAGTCGCGGCCTAGGACGGGTTTGACGCCGAGAGTGCGCAGAAGATTCCAGGTGCAGCGGCCGCTCTGCACTTTCTCGGGCAATTGCTCGCCGTCGCTGGTGAGATTCAGTTCGTCGTAGCCAATGAGGGCCAGATCGAGAAAGCTACGATTCTCTTTACGCCACTCGGCATAGAGCGCGCCAGAGACCACGTTAAATAGATTGCTCCGGATGTCGCCGCCCTCTCCGCGCTCGTAGAGCATCAGCAGACGGTCCGGGGCCGTGAATGGAAGCGGCTTAAGAAGTACGCCGCGAACCACCGTGAACAATGCGAGACTGGTGCCGATGCCCAGGGCCATCACCAGAATCGCAATGATGGAAAACCCCGGGGTCCGCCGTAATGTTCGGGCGGCATATTTCAGTTCGCGCCACAGGCTGTCGACTACACCGAGCGTGTTCTGCTGCCAGAGATCTTCGCGGATTCGCTGGAGGTTTCCGAGCTTGATCCGCGCCTGACGTTCAGCTTCTGTGGGGGGCATCCCGCGGGCGATATTCTCGGCAGCCTCCTCGGCCAGATATACATCGATCTCTAGCTGCAACTCTGCGTCTGCGCGCTTCCGACGAAAGAACCTGAGCCAACTCACGTGATCTCTCCCTCAACCCAGCGTCTCGTCACCCATCACCAACCCGATGGCCCGGGTCATCTGCCGCCAACGGCTACGCTCGCGGAGAAGTTGCTTCTTTCCCGCCGCCGTCAGCCGGTAGAACTTCGCCTTCCGATTGTTCTCGCTCGCTCCCCAGTAAGACGAGACCCAGCCTCTATCTTCGAGGCGATGGAGCGCCGGATAAAGCGACCCCTGCTCCACTTCCAGCACATCCTCTGAACCGCGCTCGATAATCTTCGCTATCGTGTGCCCGTGCGCATCGCCGCCCACAAGAGTCCGCAGAACCATCATGTCGAGCGTACCTTTCAGCATTTCGCTGTCCGGCGCATTCTTCTTACCCATCCAGGTTTCTCCACTCGAAATTCTATGGGAAAGAATACCACACCACTCGGACATCGATGGGAGAGGCGTGCATTCATCCAGATCGACTGTGCTTCGAAATTGGGCCTGCCAATCTGAAGCGGATCCGGTTCATTAGAGTCTGCTTGCGAGTAGCCGATCTATAAATACGTGCGAGCACTTGTAAAACCGTCGACCACTGCTCCTCCAGAAGGCTCCAGTCCCGCATCCATACTCGTTGTCGCAAGAGTCCAACCCAGAATTCTCAAGTTCGATGACTTCACAAGTGCTAGGCAGTGTCGTCACGAGTTTTGAGATTATGCGAAGATGTTATTAGTTGCCGTCATCCGCATCGTATCACCGCCACGATCTGAGCGACCATGCGTGGTCCTTGCTTTCCCCGCACCTTCCCGGTCAAAGAGGCCAATGGGGCGGAATAGCGCAGGATAACCGGCGCTTTCTCGATAGCGTTTTCTGGATTCTGCGCACTGGGGCACCCTGGCGCGATCTGCCTTCGGACTACGGCGACTGGAAAAATACGCATCGGCGTTTCTGTCGCTGGCGCGACCAGGGTATCTGGGAAAAGCTTCTTGAGCAGTTGATCGACGAGCCGGATTTCGAATGGCTCATGATCGATGCCAGCCACATCAAAGCCCATGCGCATGCAGCCGGAGCGCTTGGTGGCAGTCAGGAGATCGGACGAACAAAAGGGGGCTCAACACCAAACTGCATCTGGCCGTGGATGCGCATGGTATGCCGGTCCGAGTCCTTGCTACAGCGGGTCCCGTGGCGGATTGTTCGCAAGCTGGCAAGCTCATCGAAGGACTGGCGGCCGAACATCTGATTGCCTACAAGGGGTACGACAGCGATGCCATCGTCGCACAGACCACGCGACAGGGCATGCAGGCGCAAATTCCACCGCGCAAAAACCGCAAGCAGCAGCGCGTCTGGGATAAGGATCTCTACAAACTTCGGCATCTGGTAGAAAACGCCATACGCAAGATCAAAGAATGGCGCGGAATCGTCACTCGCTACGCCAAACGCTCGGCTTCGTTCCTTGCCGCAGTGCATGTCCGATGCTTGATGCTCTGGATCAATATCTCGTGACGACACTGCCTAGGGAAAGAAGGTTTGTATGTCTGCCCGCATTTCTTCGTTCGTCTTTTCGCTAGCCGCCGTCCTCATGGGTGGCCTTTGCGGACTTTCGCAGCCCACGGGAGAACCGAAAACCCTCCACGGCTCGGTTCATCCGCTCGCGGCAGTTTCTACCGATACCGGCCTTGTACCCGATTCCAAGCCACTGCCACTGAAGATTTACATTGCTCCGACTCCAGCTGAGAAGGTCAGTAGTGAGTCAGTTTGGAATCACGGCCCTTGACTGGGGCGCGATTGGCGCTAGACTTGCTTACATGTGCTTCAAAATCACGCCTTCGCTGCGAGAGTACTACAACTACCGCGGTATCTCTGCGGAGTTGGAGCGGCACGGTTTTGGTTCGTCTCGACCCCAGATTTCTTGGGCGATTCAGCAGAAACAGCACGAATCGGATAAGCCTGTGGACGATCAGAACAAAGGTATGAATTCGAGTTCGGCAAACACCCGAAATTCAAACTGACCCACCACCCGAAGGTCTCCCTCGAGAAACTTCTCGTGGACCAGCGCACGAGCGGGACACCGTCATACCGCCGGTGGTTGACGCCTGAACAATTTGGGAAAGAGTTCGGCCTGTCGAGTTCCAATGAAGCCAAAGTATGTTCATGGCTTGAGGCTCAGGGGTTTTCTGGGATACGGGTGATGGAGACGAGTGCTAAGTTGCCCGGAGGATCGCTTGCTGGATGGCCCGCGCCTCCCAGATCGTTTCGATGCGCAACGACTGTCAATTTGTGATTGCTTGCGAGATGGTCCACGATAGTGAGCTGTCAGGTGAGATACTGTGCGCTGTCTCTTAGCCGCGCTCGTCGGGAATCGAATCCTCTGTATTCCGTATCGGTTCCCGCCACCTTAATGTACAGTTGCGCTTCTTGAGGGTTTCGATATAGGAAGCTGCAGCCTCGGGAGATTGAGTCCCATATAGATACAGCTTCCGCAATGTCTTTTCGCGGGGACGCCTGGTTTCGTCGAGTTCCATCGGTCCTACGAGTTCCGTTTTCAGATGATCGTCCAGGATTACAGGCAGGTGAGGTCGCAGCGCCGATTTGTTCGCCTGCAGGAGCTGAATCTTCGATGCAAGTGATCGCGATGTTGGGATTCCGTGGTTCAGAGTCTCGATAAACCGGGCAATATCAAATGGGTTGCGGCTTTCGGTCACCGCCAACTCACGCTTGATCTGATCGATTTCGCGCTCGTTGAGATAGATCGTGAAGTCCCCTTTGCGGTGTGCGCCGTACAGCTTCAGATGCAGCATCTGGCGACTGTTCTGCAGAAAAAGGAGGAGCTTGTCCTTGGTGCTCTCGTCCTCGGGATCGAAGAACATCAGGAACAGGAATCGGCCACGGCCGTTACGCAATTCAAAGGTGATGGTCGGCTCATTGCGCTTCACGGCTTCGGTCCACACCCCTGCGAGGCCATTCAATGAAAGCCCTGTTCCCATCGGTTTCTTTCCTCGTACAGGATCATCGGCTCCCAGGCATCACCTGATTAGATAATTTGTCGAATTCATCAAAAGGACGTGTTCGCCATCCACCGCACAACATCGTCTGACAGCGACGTTGCGAGAGAGGATTCGAATGCCTTGATGCGTTGTTCCTCCACCTCTTCCGGCCTGCCATCCGCACGAAGGCAGACAATGTTTGTGTCACCGCCGCAAAGAGAGTCGGATCGCTTTGCCAGCCAGACTGCTGCGCACACTGCAGCCTGTGCCATTCTCAAATCGCAGAGACGGTCGGAGACGAGTTTCAGAAAACCGCCTGCGGCGCCTCTTCCGCTTCCGATGCAACAGAAGGGTGCGTCTCCCAGATCCTTGATTTCGCGGCCGGCAATCCCCATCAGCTTGGGTTGGGGCAGCGCCGGTGAGGCAATCCCCAGAAGAATCTCGACATCATCGGCCGCTGTTTCATTGGCATTACCAGCGCGCAGGCGGCAAAGCTCGCATTGGATCTCCTCGACCGGATTCTGGCCGAGATCTGTATGGTTGAGGGCTATTCGCAGTTGCGTTTTGAGTGCATAACCGCAATTCGCATCCCCGGCGGTCATCCCCATCAATGCAATCCCTTGGCCTGTTTGGTGGAATGAGAGCTTCCGAGCAAAGTGGTCTCCGTCTGGAGAAGAAAACTGCTGGTCTGCGCCGAATACCAATGTCCCATCCGATGCACGATGCGCAACAATTACGGTCACAAGCTTCCTCTCTGCGTAAACATGCGTGTGAACAAAACTACACGGATTGCAGCCGGTAATCCACTCTGAGCTGCCGCCACTTTTCCCCACCTTAAACTCGATCACCGCTATTCGTACGCCATGAGCTTCGTGAAGTCGTCTTCGAGCGCAACTTCGTAGCCCTTTGCTGTCTCCCGTACGCCATCTGCTTTCGGCCAATGGAGCCACGAGAGTTTCCCGTCGCCGCTATCGAACGCAATCACGTTGGTCTGCACCAGTGCAACGCGACGCACCTCGAACATGCGGAGGAACGCGGCTTTCTTCTTTTCAATGGCTTCTGCGGTCTCATGCGAGAACACCTCTGGCGGATGATCGTGGCGCACCAGCTACAAGGCTGTGCCCACCCGGATGCGGCGCTTGATAGCTGCAAGGCTCATTGCTGGAGCCCTTTCTGAAAGAGGGGAAATGGGCTTGTTGACGGGGACACGATGGATCGGATCCGGGCATAAGATGGAGGAGGAGTGGCCATGCGTAAGGTCGCGCACGTCGACATGGACGCGTTTTATGCCTCTGTCGAGCAGAGAGATGATGTGCGGCTGCGTAGCAAGCCGGTAGTCGTTGCGTGGCGCGGGAATCGCTCCGTCGTCTGTGCCGCTTCGTATGAAGCGCGCCGTTTCGGCATTCGTTCCGCGATGCCGGCCGTCCGCGCAGAACGGCTCTGTCCGGATGCCATCTTTGTGCCTCCCGACTTTTCCCGGTATCGCGCCGTCTCGCGCCAGGTGCGAGAGATCTTTGCGCGCCATACCGATCTCATCGAGCCGCTGTCGCTCGATGAGGCGTATCTTGACGTGACCGAGAACAAGACTGGATTGCCGACCGCAACGCGCGTGGCGCAGACCATCCGCAGGCAAATTCGCGACGAGCTAAATCTCACGGCATCGGCCGGAGTCGCGCCCAACAAGTTTCTTGCCAAGATCGCCTCCGACTGGCGCAAGCCGGATGGACTGTTTGTGATTCAGCCCGGCGACATTGCTTCGTTCCTTCCACCCCTTCCTGTGGGCCGCATTCCCGGCGTGGGCAAGGTTACCGAGAAAGCGCTCGGGCAACTCGCAGTGAAGACGGTCGGCGATCTGGAGAAGATAGAGTTGCTGGTTCTCGAACAACGCTTCGGGCGGCACGGGCTTCGACTCTATGAACTCGCGCGAGGCGTCGACGAGAGCCCCGTGCGGCCGAATCGTCTCGCTCAGTCGGTCTCGACTGAGGATACGTTTGAGGCCGATGTTCTCCTCGACGAAACGGAACCGATGATCCGGCATCTGGCGGAGAAGACATGGACTGCGTACTTGAAGCAGTCGCGCCTTGGCCGCACCGTTGTGCTGAAGTTGAAGACCAGCGACTTCAACATCCTCACTCGAAGCTTGACACCCGAAGCGCCGCCATCATCCTGTGAAGAGCTGACTCAGATTGCGCTATCCCTGAGAGGACGGGTGAATCTTGAGGCTGACCGTCGTTTCCGGCTTGTAGGTGTAGGCCTGAGCAACTTCGCCGATGTAGGAAAGGACGATCTGCAGCCGCTCCTCTTCTCGGACGACCTGGCCCAATAGCGTTGATAATGATTCGAGTTACCAATTGGGATCCGATGGTCATGGCTGTTCGTCGGCCGGCAAGGTCCCTCAACATCGCAAACGGTGATCTCACCGTGGAGGGTACATGAGCATCGAAGGTGCGGCGAAGGAATTGACCAGGGAGTTGAACAGGGAAATTGAGCGTCTCACGAAGGAGGCAGCACGCTTGACGAAAGAGACCGAGCGCCTGGTTAAGCTAAGGGACTCCGTTCTCGCAGGTTCAACATCCGTGATTCCGCGGGCAACCTCAGTCGTTGCGAAAAAGGCTGTGGTGAAAAAGGGTGCGGCAAAGAAGGCCGTTGCCAAGAAAACTGCTTCCAAGAAAGTGGCGGCGCCGAAGAAAAGAGTTTTATCCGAAGCCGGAAAAAAGGCCATCTCCGATGCCGCCAAGCGCAGATGGGCGCAGAAGAAGACGGCGCAAGCGGCGAAGTAGAACATCCGTCCCGAGTTCGGACGCCAGGTGAACGTGAAGATGCCGTCGGCGCTTGGCTCCGGCGCCCACAACTGTTCTGCAAATCAAAAGGCGCAGCATTCCCGCTGCGCCTTTTGATTTGGGACTGCCAGCGATTGCCGTCACTTCGACACGTAGACAGGCTGAGGCTCTGCTTTCCGCAGACGGCCGGCGAACGCCGGGACTCCGAAAGCGAGGCCAGCTACAAGTGCCGTTGTCAGCAGATCATTCCGGTAAAACGGAATTGCCGCTGCGTAACAGGCGGCAAGGCCAGCGAGCGTGTGCGGATACATCCCGCCATTGCCAGCCCAGACGGCGTAGTTCGAAACGGAGAAAAATGATGTCGGGCCGAGTATCGTTGCGGAACTCACGCGTAGGAACGTCGTGCGGGCGTGCAACAGCATGAGTCCGAGGGCCATTGCGGCGATGTATCACGGCCACGTGGGCAAATAGTCCCACAATAATTATGCCTTATATACACATAATTCGTGAGTGAGCGAACATAGTCTTCAGATTATGAGAGGCTGTTTCATAAATAGGTTCGGCCTCAAGACAGGCACTTTTGCGGCGGGGGTGAGTTTGGCTCACTGGAAGGGTGAGCAAGCGTCGATTCGAGTTGTTGAGCGATGCGCAGTGGACTCTGATTGAGCCGCTGCTGCCTGAGCCCACTCGTTCAAATAGGTAATCTGCAGCTAGGTTCTGAAAGAAATGGGTCCGAGGGTCAGCGGCCAAGCCGCGGATCGGCGGTAACAGTTGCCGCGACGTGATCTGCGCGGCCAGGAAGTACTTCTTGTCCATGACCTCCAGGAAGAATGGATACTGTCTCGCGCAGACGAGCCTCACCACGTCGTATGTGAACTCCGGTCGTTCCCGGCGGGCCGAGGACTTGAGCTCGTCAACCCGGATGCGGTGCTTCTCCCTGAGACGGTTGATCTCTTTTTCCAGAGACAGCTCATCCGGAACGCCGACCGCAGCCAGACAGAAGATGGGCTGATCGCTGAAACCCGACAGTGCGTTTAGTTTCGCGACATCGCCGGACTGCCCACTCTCATCGATGAAGTAATCCACGGTTCCGTTCGTTTCTCTTCCCTCGTCCGCCCGACGAACTGGTCAACCACTACATATAGAACCGATAAGAGGGGTTTGGAATCTGGTCTTCGGGCAGCTCTGCCATGAGTATTCCCACCTTCTTTGCGAAGGACAATGTGATCGGGTATCTTCCGATGCCTTCGCTCGAGTTCCAGTTCATCTTTGTGAGAGCAAGAATCTCCGAGGCGCGCTGACGAATGTCCGTTTCCCCGCACGAGCCGATTTGAACCGGCGCCGGGATGTATGGGCCAGGATATTCGCGCCACCACGAGACATAGCCCATCGTGAAGAGGAAATACTCGTCGCCAATGGTACAAAGAGTCCCGCGCCACGGCTCCTGCATACCTTTTCTAACGAGTCGTAGAGCGGTCGGGCGAATCCAGACAAGCTCGCACGCGGGCACCCTGGAGTTCGCTATCGATCGAAATCCGAGTTCTTCTTCTGGCTGGTACATGCTGGTTTTATGAACCACGATTCTCAACGGTGTCAGCCCGGAGAGAGCCTCATACTTATCGACCACCTCACGAATCAGGTCCGCTGCTTGATCTTCATTCAGATACGGCTGCCGGTCTCGCTTCTGATGGCGCGGAATCGTCGAGCCCTTTAACGCGAACGGTTCGATCTCGTTCGAAAATGCCTGCGCCACGCTTGCATAGACCATATCTCCATCACGCCGTTTCAGGTGATGGAAGGATATTCCGATAAAGCAGGTGTTCTTCGGGAGGACCGAAGGACGCCACGGCTCCCGGCCCGCCTTATAGAAGAGCGAGGTGCTCAGATTCCAGGCGCGCGTGGCATTACTGTGGCCCTCGGCGGCGGGACGCAAGAACGTATCGCGGCGCATCACCTGAATGGGAATCGCATTAGGCTGGCTGATCACCCGTGCCTTGAGGGCTCGATAGAAGGTTCGGAACAGTAGGTCCTCGGCCTGTGTCCGCAACTCTTCGGCCGCGGCCAGTTCCTCCGGGCTCGGTTGGAAGAGCGACAACTGCTCTCCCTCTTCTTCCTCCTGAAGGCGCTCCAGGGCAGCTCGCTCAACCTCAGTCAGACGCGGATTGCTGATACGGAGGTCTGCCAACTCGTCAGGAAGGCACACGAGAATGCAGTCTGGTCGCACATCGCCGAAGAGGCTCTGAACACGGGAGTCATACAGATCCAGGAGGCCATCAAACCGCCTGATTTGAGCCGGCTCGGCAAGTGCCAGATCGAGCCGCGCCTGGTCCACGACTCGGACGAAGCGATCGTCGAGCACGAAGTTGACGCCAAATGCGTGCGGGCCTCCGGGCCAGTCTCTGTACCTCTGACCATTCTTCTCGAAGGCGACAGCCATGAGGTTGAGATTGATCAGCCACTTCTTTGCGATCTCTATTTCTGCTGGAGCTCCCACCAACCCGAGACGGACATCTTTGCCGGGGGATTTGTCCGCGGCTCCATAGCGCGCCATCATCGCCCGGGGATCAACACCCGCCTTGCCGGCAGCAAAGCTGATTTCCGGCTCGGGCAGAATCTCAATTTCGACGCTCATCTTCATCGCGCTTCGGGGACCTCGACGTTCAGGTAAGTTGCATCGACGAGAATGTCATACTCGTCCGGGATGCCAAGGTTGATCGTGGAGCCGCCGTCCGCCAGGAATGTGGCCCAGAAGACGAGATCCGTTTCGACGTTCTTGTTTTTATCGAACTTCATCCTTCGCGTCGCCTTCGCCGTCCGGGCAAACGACGGCAAGGGCGTCTTCGCGTCCGCACCGGTAAACATATAGAACGGCTTGATCCGGATGCACCAACGGCCATTCATGTAGACGAGCGCATAGCCGAAGCCCTCATTTTCAAACCAGGGCCGTTCTTCACTTCGCTGTTTGACAACCTCTCTACGGTTGCCGCGCTTCTGAGGGCTGTCCCAGACGACGGTGCGATTGGCGGCCTCCTGGCCGGTAAAGAAGGCTCGATGGGTTCTGTCGCCCTCAAGACAGAGTCCTTCTTCTTCGAAGTCTTCGATATGTGCCTCAAGATGCTGCCGAAGCAGCCAGGAGAGAACCCTGCGTTTGTCCTCGTCTTCCTCAATCTCGGATCGGGGTATCGAATCGCTGCTTTCGACATCGGCGATCGGAGCCAGTACGCGCAGAAGTCTGTCGAGTGGCGCAAAGCTCCAGAACTCATGCGTGTCCTCGAACGAACGCGCAATAAAAACACCACAGTCCTCCAAAGCAATGGAGCCTGTACTGTCCCAAAACCTAGCTGTCAGGCGGACAATCGAAACGTGTGTCGGAAGCGAGACCACTGGAAGCAGATTTAGAACGTAGACGCCAGTAGGATGGGTCGAATGCGCAACAAGCTTCGACCCTGCGGTCGATGCGGCCTGTCTCACGATCGCCGAGAAAGTGCCTTCCTGCTGATTGTGGAAGAAGGCTGAATCGCCTCCCGCTTCGATCATCAGCTTGTTGACATCGACGAGACCTGTACCGGCCCGTTCCATTGCTCGAAGCCCAAAGAAGATGTCGCACAGGGACACATTGCGTGGATCGGTCGCACCGGCAGCGATCCCGATCTTGCCATCGGCATCAACGGAGACGAGCGTCGCCATCTTCGCCGTGAGACCGCCGGGGTTCTTGAACGCGATCTGGACGCCGGGCTGGATGTCGATGTTAGCAGATCGTTCGACCTCATAGTCCCGGTGAACGAGCATATTCACGAGCAACTCGACCAAGGCGCGCTGCTGATACGCAGGTTGGTCCTCATGGCTCCTGCGCTTCTTCAGCTTGACAACCGGATTGACGTCCTCGGACTCCATTTTTTCAAGAAGGCGCCGGTGTTGGGAGAGAAGATTGCCGTCGTAGACCTCGCGCTTCTTCCCCAACTCGGTGACAGTCACGACGGCCTGTGGAACGTACCGCTGGGTGTTCTTACCGAACAGCAAGATAGCGCCGTTTGTGACTTCATCTTCACCGCGCTCGTTCTTCAGCAGGAGTCCCTGTTCCCGCATCAGGGGAAGGAGAGCATCCCGAGTAAGGGGTGCCCTGCGAAGCTGTTCGCAGTAACTGGTTAGGCTTGCGAGCGCGAGATCCATGTCCAGATCATCGATCGTCACTCCCTGGCAGACGCGCTCATCGAAGGGACCTTGAGCAGAATCGCTGCGGGACGAGCGGGTTTCCGAGAATCGGTCCCTTCCCGTTAACTGTTTCCCTGCATCGGTCAGCAGCTCATCGAAGCCGACGATTTCGATGAAGGTAAAGTTCGAGGACAGACGCTGAGCGAGTTCCAGCACTTTCGGGTGCGGGTCTTCGCCGCTTCTCACGCACCAATAGATTCCGTTACGAAAATCGAGCCTGCCGGTGTCGGACTGTCCAAAGAGGCCGTCCATGATCGAGGGTTCCGCTCCCCGGTATCCGAGGACGACAATCGGAGAAGCCCTGAGGAGGGGACGCAATAGTTGAATTAGTGGGTCGTCAAGCGAACCGATTTCCCCACGGCTGTTCTTGTCGGAGTATTGCTCTGCCTTGCCGTGCAGCCAGACGATCTGGCACTTGTTGAAGACGTCGAATTCGCCATAATCCCCGGGACCGCGATTCACCTCCGCGATGTGCTTAATGTGCGGATGGCGAGCGCGAAGAGCTTCAGGCAGACAGGGATCGAAGTTGGTGGTGAGAATAGTGCGGACGAGGCCGCGCATTACGAGGTCCGCCAAGACCCCGTACCCGCTCGAAATGCCGTTCCCTGGATTCATGATCTCAAGCAGGACACGCTTGCGAAGCTCGGCTGGCACAAGCAGATGCTCGACCGTTGCGGGGAAGTTTTCAGCTAGGCTCGTCGCAGAGCGATTGAACCACGGCTGCCCTTGCAACCAGGGCTCCCATTCTGTCGGCCGTATACGCTCCGGAGGGCGGGCTCCCTGCAGCTTACGCTCCGAGTACACGATCCTTGCGATCTGCTTGACCGCATCCGTCGCGGTTGGGACGCCCGAGCGAAAGGATGCTCCGGCCCCCAGCAGAAAAATGGGCCAACGGTCATCTTCTCCGCGCAGCAGGGTTGCGACGAGGGCGATAGCGTCCGCGCCAACGACTCGTTGAAAACTCATCGAAAAATTTCCTGTCTCAAAGCTCTGATTGAAGTCTACACCATTATGGTGTAAAATGGTGCATGAATCAAATGGCGGACTGGTAGATGTCAACCCCAAGGCACAGAAAAAGCGGAATCGTCTCGGCAGAAAGCGGGACGGCGATTCGCGCGTCAGTGAGCTTTCCCTCCGATTTGTATGCATCGCTCGAAGAGATTGCCCGCCACAAGAAGGTCTCGTTGGCGTGGGTGATCCGTGAGGCTGCGGAACGATACGCAGAAATCGAGCGGTCCTTACCCAAGCCGGAGGAGAAATCATGAAGTTTCCTGAATGGCGATCTCATTCGTGCGTGCGCACCGGAGGATAACAACATGCCCGTGCCACCAGCGAACCCGAAGATCTATCACATCACGCACGTCAACAACCTCCCTTCGATCATCGCGGCCGGAGAGTTGATCTCGGACGCCTCGATCATTCAGCAAGGCGGCCCACCTGCGGCTGTTGGTATGTCCAAGATCAAGCAGCGCCGGCTGGGATTGCCTGTGACCTGTCATCCAGGCGACTACGTTGGTGAATACGTGCCGTTCTACTTCTGCCCTAGGTCGGTGATGCTCTACCTGCTCTACAAAGGCAATCACGCCGAGCTGACCTATCGAGGCGGACAGGGTCCGATTGTGCATCTCGAGTGCGACCTCAAAACCGTTGTTGACTGGGCGGATGCGAACGGGAGACGCTGGGCTTTTTCGCTCAGCAACGCTGGCGCATACTATGTGGAGTTCAAAAGAGATCTGGCCGAACTTGATCAGATCGAGTGGAACGCCGTAGCAGCAACCGATTTTCGATCCTCCGACGTTCGGGAAGCCAAGGCGGCGGAGTTCCTGCTCCACGGTTCGTTCCCCTGGGATTTGGTGGAGCGGGTCGGGGTTCATTCGATGCCGGTCGGCCAGCAGGTAACCACAATGGTTGCAGCCGGAGCGCATCATCCGACTGTCGAAGTCAAACGAGACTGGTATTTTTGAAGGAAGGACACAGCCATGATCCAATACAAAACCGGTGACATCCTGGCCGACGATGCCGAGGCTCTCGTCAATACGGTGAATTGCGTGGGAATCATGGGCCGCGGCATTGCGCTGCAGTTCAAGAATGCCTTCCCCAAGAACTTCGATGCCTACGAGCGGGCCTGTGACCGGCACGAGATCCAACCAGGCCGGATGTTCGTCTATGAGAACGACTCTCTGACCAACCCGCGTTACGTCATCAACTTTCCGACCAAGCGCCATTGGCGCGGCAAAAGCCGGATCGAAGACATCGACGCCGGACTGAGCGCGCTGGTCGAAGAGATCAAGTCACGGAAGATTCGCTCGATTGCCGTTCCGCCCCTTGGTGCTGGATTGGGTGGCCTAGACTGGAACGACGTCCGCCCTCGGATCGAATCGGCTTTGAAGGGGCTTGAGGAATTGGATGTCCGAGTGTACGAGCCGAAGGGCGCCCCATCGCCCCAGGAGATGTCTTCTTCCAAGGCCGTCCCGAAGATGACCGCGGGGCGGGCCTCGCTTGTTGTTCTCATCGACCGTTATCTAAGTGGTCTTCTCGATCCCACTGTCTCTCTCCTTGAGGTCCACAAACTGATGTACTTCATGCAGGAAGCCGGCGAGCCTCTGAAGCTTCAGTACGTGCAGGGTCCCTATGGTCCCTATGCGGAGAACCTACGGCATGTGCTCAAGGTGATCGAAGGCCATCTCATCTCCGGATATGCCGATGGAGGAGACGCGCCGGATAAACAGTTAGAACTCGTTCCGGGCGCGGTCTCCGACGCCAGTGCGTTTCTCACTTCAAACCGCACCGCCCTTGATCGTTTTGAGCGTGTCGGGAAACTCGTTGAAGGCTTCGAGACTTCCTTCGGGCTTGAATTGCTCTCGACGGTGCATTGGGTGGTGAAGCAGATGCATGGGCGGAATGCCGCTGAGGTCATCGCTAAGACCTACGCATGGAGTGAACGAAAGAAGCGGTTTACGCCCAACCAGATTGAGCTTGCTCTTGACGTTCTGGCGGCAAAGAAGTGGATTCCAGCCATCTTCAGAAGCGAGTTGTCTGGTCAGCGGTTCCGGTTTGCCGAGCAGAGCGCTTAACCGCAGTAAAACTCGTCTTTGAATCTCCTAAGAGTGGCCTGGACAATGGGATTGCGTACAGCGGGATTGAAAGATTGAGAGAGACTGGCTTCCTGTTACGTTTCAACGGGAGCCAATTCAGATAGCGCCTCCTGCGCCCGCACCCAATCTGTTAATGCGTCATTTGCGGGCCGTCCCCGCTGAATCCAGTTGAAATAAGCTGCCTCGTTGCGCAATGCGTACAGTAGGAATTCGCGGATAAATTCGACCCGCACAGCGATGAGGTGCCCGGTAACCTCCGACCAGCGAATGATAATTCCGGTAACACGGCTTTCCTCGGGAGCCCATTGCTGTTCATTCAACATGCAGCGGCGAAAGTTGGTATCCCATACCGGGGTGCCGCTGAAGCCGTGCGGGTCGGGGAGTCCCGCGCCCCTTGGGCTAAGCGACTTTGCAAGTTCAGGCAGATATGGAATAGCGAAACACATATTCGACAAGCCTTCAGGAGGAGTCTTCGATTCCTGTGTCAGATAAGGGGTTCCCTTTGTGACAAGGGTATCGAAGCTGGGACTGAAATAGGATCGCTGGCCGCTGTAGCCGAGCATAAACAGAAAGTCGGATTCTTCGGGAGCGTGCCGACTCGCAATCCGCGAAGCATTGAGCGCAAGACGCACATTCTTCTTATCCAGCCACACCTCCCATTCAATACGAGTCAGGGCCATGTCATACGGGTGTTGAGCTACCTGAACTGGATTCATAACGCGTGTCGCGCCTTCTCCCTGAAGCAGTTGATGCGCTAGAGATGTTTCATTGATGGCCCGCGCCACATGCTCATTGGTGAGAATGTAAGTCTCGCCTCTCAGGTCTAGGTATAATCCCGATCCCAGATGTTCGCCGACGTTAGGCTCCAGCTCCCGCGAAATGGAAGCAATGTACGGGTAGGCATAGCCGCGCATCCGGTCGCTGACTTTGAAGCACAGCCGGTCGAATTCTTCCTGCGTAGGGCGAATCATCTCGCTCATTCTGGCCACCTTGCTCAGAAGCTTCAGAAGAAGAGGCTCTGTATTGTCCTTTCATTATCGGCTGTCAAACTGCCCAATCAGTTTGTTCGTGGTCGGTTTTCCCTCGGCGGTGACGCTTAGTTATTAGCCCGGCTCAATGAAAATCGCGCGATCAAGTTCTTTCGCGGATCTGGCGTTCGCATACCAATCCGCGAGTTCTTTCTCGTCGAGAGAGACCTTGTCCATTAGCTCGTCAGCTAGCTTCTGGACGAGCTCTCGATGCTCGGTAATCAAGTTGATTGATTCTTGAAACCCGGCCTTAGACAGTCCAGCGGTTTCATCAATCGAAGATGACACTTTCCACTCGATCGCAGTGCGTCGGGAATCTTCGATGGCAGCCTTATCCCACTTTAAGGCGCACATGGTTTCGCCGATGCCTTTACCGGTTCTCGCCATGTCGATTATGCCGCCCGCGTAAGCCAGCGCGAATGAAGCCGTGACGAGCTGTTGATCCGGCATCGTACCCCGGCTCGCTTTCCAATCGCACTTGATGCCTCCGCTCAGCGGACCCTCCTCGATCAGCGCAATGCCCGTGACCTTCAGCCCAGACAGGATGGCGACAATGGCGTGGGCTGCCTCGTGTTCGGCTGTGTGGCGCAGCGTACCGGAGGTTTCGTCTGTCGATTCGAAAAGAGCGTACGCGACGGAGTAGTGAATCCCGCCGTCCTTATAGACGCAGTCGACAACATCTTTCCGAATGGCTTTCCGAAGCTTGCTGTTCAGTGCGTCTCTGAGGGAGTCGGAAGCTCCGTTGACGCCACCATCGAGTGTCTTCCAATAGGTTGAAAATGAACCTTCCGGAAGTCGGCGATCAAACCCAAGGTTTTCAGTGCACAACACCACCAGGGCGCCGTAGACGCAGCGCGGGTCATTGAGCATGAAGAAAATAGGAACTCCATCTCGGTCCAGTCGATTCCATTCGCACACTCTGCCGTAATCTCGGACAATTTCCCGAATCTTCTTGGTGACGAAGCCCTCCGACACTGCTTTCCCTTCGACCGTCACAAGGACCGGTATTTTGTACTTGCCTGGGTTCAAGTCGATCAGCAGGTCGAGATGCTTTGTTCCTTCGTCAGCTCTGTCACGGAAAGGAGACTCCGGCCAGACAGTATGGCCGCACTGCGAAGCAGACGAAGCTACATGGATCACGATGGCGGCCTCCGCGATTTGAGAATCGCCCATCGAAAGATAGCCACTCGATTTGTTGAACTGGGTGAAAAACCGCTCAGCGCCGCCGCGGATGAATGCCTCGATCAGGTCTAACTCATTACTCTCGGAACCACTGGCATCGATGGAATTCTGCATTTGCGTGTATTTTACTGGCCAGGATCGCGGGGACGCCCACAGTCAGACCGGCCAATTATCATGTTGGTCATCACTGAGTTCACATATCTGCCATGTCAATCAAGACCAATTGGCTGTCCCCTCCACGTTCGATCAAAGGCCAAGACCAGCTTGGCAGCCAAGCTCCATGCGAGATGACTTACTCGCAACTGTTGCCTGGCATCACGAACGTCACAGAGCGTGCGCGCTACTTTTCGTTCTACACATGGGTCGCGTGGTCGTTTGAGCACAGGCTCAAATCCCTCGGATCGGACGGCTATCTTGAATACTACCGACGCGCAGACTGCCTCTTTACCCTGATCGCCGCGCACGATGCGGCGGAACTCGGCCGAGTGCGACCCGCCGAGAGAATGGTCGGTCGTCTTAAGCTCGTACCAGCACTCAATCGCTTGAAAGAGGAAGGCAGCCTCCAGTTGTCGGATTACGCGACTCTGGAGGACAACGGCCGTCGCTACTTCCAGAATGCGATGGGAGGGCTGGGCCAATACTATGCTGGCCCCCTGATGGAACTGGGGCTCTGCATGCGATCGTCATCGGGTCCGTGGATTCAATACTCCAAAGTATCCGGGGCGCACCTGGCTGAGGCCCTTGAGAAGGGACTGCCTTCAACGGATTTCTGGAAGGCGGTGGAACAGGACGTCATCACCGCCGACACTCTCGTAAAGTTGCAGGATTTCGCGCCGCGGCGTCTCAAGATGGGAAGTCCTGAACATCAGCGTCTGCTCGACATCATGCTCGGGAAACAACAAGACGCACATGCCTCTGACTTCGACGCGGGCAGTGCTGAGCGTCGAAAGAGTCTGGGACTCATCCTTTACTTGGCCAAAGAGACCGCGAGTACAGCCGATAAGTCAATTTCCGAATGGGGCTTTCGTCCCGCCGTCTATGCGAAATCTTTGCCCGGCGGCGCGCCGTGGAATGTTCCAGGCTTCTTACGAGAGACTCAGACGATGTGGGCGATCTATGAGCGGAATGACCTGCTCTCGATTGCCTGCCAGACGATCTTCTCTACTTGCTTAGTGGCGTTGGAGTCCGAGGCTGGTGAAGGCCGCTCCTACGATTCCGTAGAGACATTTGCCGGACACTATGCTGTTTCCACCGAGATGACCGCGGCGTTGGCTCTTCTGGAGGCGTTGACCTTCGGTGCACTCGTCGAACGGGTCAGAGATTCAGGCCCCACGATCGCGGATGTTGAAGACCCACAGCACGAGTTTCAACTAGAGATTCAACTGCACGATGGTTGGAACCAGGAAGACGATCTACCGCAGTCTTTCGTGGCGCGCGCGCTCCAACTGCTCGCGACGTTGGCAGCGCGGGAGGAACTCTTTCCCACCGGCTACGGCAACCTGGCTATCGGACCGACCAACCTCGGCGCGTATCCCATCAACCTGGGAAGCTTTCGGGCTCAAACGTCGAAATGGAATGCGATGAATCTGAGCGCGGTCGTGGCCGACTTGATCGCGTGGGTGATGAATACTCACCTTTCCGTCGCTCTCCGCAAGCTCTCGCAAACGCGCACGAGCAGCTTCCATCTACGGCCGACGGAGTATGGCCTTCAAGTCGTCGGCGGAATTCCGGGACCGGCGAGGACCCTGCCGAGATTGACGCAGGCGATTCGCATCCTGGAAGACCTCGGCGCGCTTGAAGAGGTCGGCGACGATTTCCTCGTGAAGCTCAGCCATTTGGGCGTCGAGCTGCTGGAGAAGATGCTTGCTTAGCGAGATTTCCATTAGTGATCTGGTGGAGACGAAAGGCTTCGAAGCCTCCCTCATCACGACCTTCAATGCGAGCCTTCCGTTCTACGAAGAGATATTGCTTCGGAGACTGCGTGCGAACGGATGCCGGCACAACGTCGTTCTAATGGATAGCGCCCAGTGTTCTGCTGCGTGGGAGACCGAGATAACCCGGCCGCGGCATGCCGGATACGAATACTCGCTGATTCCCATTCGATCGACAGGAGCATTTCATCCGAAAGTGTCGATCTTCGCTGGCCCCAAGAAGCTCGCACTTCTCGTTGGTAGCCATAACCTCACAGTGGCCGGCCTCGGCTTCAATCGAGAGATCAGTAATCTCATTGAGATTCAGGATAAGAAGCACCAGTTCGGGCCTGTGCTCGCCGATGCCTGGAGTTCGCTTACTTCGTGGCTGGAGTCCGCGCGCAGCTACTGTCCACCAGACCTTATCGCAGCCGATCTTCGTCTTCAGGATCACATCAAGCCGTTTCTGAACCGAGCGGAGCAAAGTGCTTCCATTCGCTTCCTCGCGCAATCGGAGCACTCCGCATCGCTGCTGGAGCAGCTCAGGCAGCATGTCACGTTCCCAGTGCGCCGCGTTCTCGTGGCCGGAGCGTTCTTTGACCAACAGCTTGGATTTCTGAAGTCCCTGCGTCAGTGGTTGCCCACCGCTGACATTGTCGTGGGGATCGATCCCGAAACGGTTGTGCTGCCCAGTCTGGGCAAGGGCCTGAATGTTCGCTTCGTCGATGCGAGAGCCGCCTGGCCCGACGATGCGGACAAATACCTTCACGCCAAGGCCCTTTACCTTGAAGGCACAGGCGAGCGTTCCGTATTTCTAAGCGGAAGCGCGAACCCTAGCGCTCCCGGCTGGGGAACGTCCGGGGCCGGCAGGAATACTGAGGCCATGATTCTCATCGAGGGAACAGCCGCCAAGCAGGCCGTGGAAGAAACTGGGCTCAAGCTGTTCTTCGGCTTCGAGCAAATCGCATCCGCGGAGCTAGAGAAAACCGTAGCGCGGGCGGCGTGCATCAAGAAGGCTGAGACAGGGGCGGCACCGACGATTATCGTGGGGACCGTCGATTACGAAGCCAAGACCATTGCTGTGGAGCTGCCCTTGGGGCAACAGATTGTCCGAGCACAGGCCCTTGACGAATGGAACGAAGGCATTGAGGTCACACCCTCGATTAACTGTGCCGAGCGCTTAGTCTCGATATGGATTCCCGAATATCTGCCGGCCGTGCGGTCGCTGCTGCTGTTCGGCGAAGAAGGGCCGTTCGCGCGAGTACTGGTCCATCACACCAGCGTTCTGGCCGCTAACTCCGCTTCGAGTCGCCAACAGGTAATCAGAGCAGCTCTCGGAGAGATTGGGAACACAGGAACGGACGTCGCTACCCTCATCGAACAGGTTCAACAGGTGATCTTCGCGGCTGAGGCGTCGGAGCACGTTGGTTTTAAGACCAGTTCAGGGGCAGGCAAAGCTACAAGTGATGCCAACCGGCCCGACACCCTTGCCGTGGACGATGCAGAATTCAATCGGCATAAGAAGAAGCGGCGACTGATTGAGAGCGGCGATCTCGGTTACCTGATTGATACGCTGATTCGTCTCCTGCACATGCCCAGCGTTTCTTCCCCTTCACATTCGCCCGAGCCAGTCTCCGCCGATGATGAAGAAGATAACGACAATCCCGGTGATCCTGTCGAGAATTCCGCTTTCGACGATGCCGAGATTGCTGCAGCGATTTCACGGAAGTCACGTTCCTTGATTCGGAAGATGATCGAGCGTGAGAAGCACGTGGCTGATGAGACAAGCTCCGCAGCCACCATGCTCGTGCAGTTGGTCGCTGTGCTGGCCGTTCTCAAGGAACTGCGATACCTCGAAAGGCAGGGACGCTGGAGGAACAGCTCACTACAGCTGGTTGACAGCGCTGCGCTCGAATCGCTCTTCCAGAAGTCCATGTACTATCTGTTCTCTTCATCCCACCGCCTCTGGGCTGCCGTAGAAGGAGAAGGCGGAGGGCGCTTCGAGGAGCTCGATACCCTCAATCTGCTCCTTACATGGTTGGCCTGGGAGGTTGGATACACATTCACGCTCTCGGTTCCCAACTCCTGGGAAGTCGAGAGGGAGGACCACGACTGGCTTCTCGCCGGCAACGGCTACCTTGGAAAGCTATTGCCACGGGTAGGTGTTGAGGGTCAGTGGAATCTGTTAGAGACGTCGATTCTGCGTACCATCCATCTGATCCCAACAGAAAGGAGGAATGCCGATGCGTGGTTGGAGATCAACACGGCCTGTGGCGACGCATTGCTCGAAGAGTTCACAAACGCCACAGAACGTTCCGCGACAAACTTTTCCGTGGGAGGATTTGCGTACGTTCCGCACATCATGGACCCTTGGTCAGTCGTGCTGGACTTCGACGAGAGCAAGGTTTCGCTCTGGGACTTCGAGATCAAATCTGGCGGCTCGCTAGGACGGCGGAGCTTTCTCCGCGCTGCTGTAATCCCCGCGGTCGGGATCAGTAATTAGCAAGCATGCGGATGATCGAAATGGTGAAACGAATGGCTCGAGCCGGTGAAATCCCCGGCATCAAACTGGGTGAGCTTTGGCGCTTCCGTGCCTCTACTTTTGGCTCCTATATTCAGGAGATAACGTCGAGACAGGATCGATTTTCTGCAAATTCTGCGAGTGCCGTCAGCCTGTGGCGATGAGGTCTAGAACGAGTATCGAATCCCGGCAGCGACCGTTCTCGGTGACCATTGCGCAACGTCATGCGTTGCGCGGCGAATAGTTTCAATAGTCTCGGAGACCGGCATTTGTGTCGAATTAGGATCGCGCGCTGTTGATCCCTAGTGCGACCGGTGCGGCTGCAACAAGTAACACTGTTATCACAGCTTGAAGAAATGACACTTGGTAGTACAGATACGTTGTACCAACAGCGAGAACAGCTCCAACAAACAGGTATGCTCCGACTGTGAGGCGCGCCCATTCGTTGTAACTAATGGGTTGAAACATCCGGTCGTATGTGTTGTAAACAAACCGAGCGAATTGCGCTGTCGGAAAACTGAGAGCTAGCGCAAATAGGATGCAGGCGAGCTGAAATGATGCTTCATGGATTGCACGATTCGGAAGCATAATTCCGATGAAGCGTGCGTCGCTTAACAACACTTCTCGTTGCGGAATCATTGCCTTAATCATCAGCGGAAGGGCAAACCCGGCATAGAGACAGTAAAGCGACAAGAACCGAATGACGAGTCTCTCTATAGCATCGGACACGCGCATTCTATTTCGATTGGGATGCCCGGAGTCATTGGTAATAAAGGTAGGTGTCGCTGCGAGTTCATGGAGGGTTTGTTCCTGGCCATGCGGTTCCCGCAACGGAGCTAGTTTGAAGGCATCGTAGACGTAGCTCGCGACCAGATTGCCAACAATCCCGAATATCCAGGCGACAATGATAGAGCTGTCCAAATGATCTCAACCTCTAGTTTCCAAGTGGTAATAATCAAAAAGCCTATATAAGAATCGGCAAGTTTGCGAAATCCTTTAATGTGTTTTCCGCCCCCGTAGAGCGTTGCTCATTTCGTGCGATGACGGGACTGCGAACGCCGTTAGTGGAAATCATGCAAACGCACTTCGAGCGCACGGTCGGACAAAGCTGCCAGGCGCGTCGCCTTGACGTGGATCACATTGTCCTGGTTCTGAAGCGGGCCTTCGATTAGCAGAAACTTGCTGCGTGTGACTACCATCCGATCCTGGTTGTACAGGTCGGGCGTGACGATGACATTGGCGATGCCAGTCTCGTCTTCCATCGAAATGAAAATGAATCCCTTGGCTGTGCCCGGTCTCTGCCGAGCGACGATGCAGCCGGCCACGCGGACATACTCCTCATCTCGGCGGGTCCGCAGTTCCTCGACGGACTGGATATTGCTGCGTCGCAGTTCGTTCCGACGATAGTGCGTCGGATGCTTGCCGACCGTGAGTCCCGTTCCCGCATAGTCTGCGACGAGGCGCTCCTCGATGTTCATCTGCTCCAATGGACGCGCATCGGAACCTTCGCGCAGCGATTCGCTGTTGTGGAGTAGTGGTCCTTCCAGCTTCCCGGCGCGCTCTACCTGCCAGAGCGCATCGCGGCGATGCTGAATACCGCCGAGTTGATTCAGCGCGCCGATCTGCGCGAGGCGCGTCAGCTCTCGCCGGTTCAGTGAAGGCCGCGCTGGGCAAGGTCTTCTGCCGAACGGAAGGGGCCGTCATGTCGACGCGCCGATGCCAGCGCCTCGACGGATTGCTTTTTGAGATTCCTTGCATAACCTCGCCTCCCGCTTCATTGACGTAGAGGAATGGCCGCAGCGGGCTGTTTTGCTCGGGAAGACCACAGTCGTTACCATGCGCTTTCGGGGTGCGAGACCGATACGCAAACACAATCCTCAGGCGCAGCGAACTCTCGCTGCGCCTGATTCTCTATGGAGACAAATATGCACGTTGAAGATTTCTTGAACCAAACCACTCGTAAATCCGTCACAATGCTCTGCGCGCAAATTCACCGACGCTGCGTGCCGAACTGCCCGCAATTGTTTGCTATTCCGCCAGTCGTGCCTTTCGCATTTTTCCAGTCTTCCAGTCCGATTACGGTGTTTCACTGATGGCTACTCGGATGGCGATGACCCTCCCGGCGACCTGCAAGAAAATTGATCGCGAAGGCAATATCTGCCCCTTCGGTGAGTTTCCGCAGTGTGAGGAGGTTGAATGAGCGCTCTCCAGATACCCAGCAATATCGGCAGGATTGACCTAGGTTACGATGCGCTGATCGATAGCTATTTTGTCCAGGTGCGGAGGACAGATGCGACTGGAACTCCACACTTGAGCGAATGGCTTGGATCGGGGATCGCAAGCGCAGAATGCAATGGCCAGATTCGCGATCCGGAGATCGTTATCCGGCGCGCATCAGTATATGGCCGCATCCCGGAAGGTCTTGCAGAGGCCCTCCGAGCGGAACGCGAGCACGACCCAAAATTCGTCGACGTCGAACACGTAATGTATATCGGAATGCCAACTCAGGAGGTGTGGCGCCAGAAAGCAGGCTTCGACTCGGGCTACGGCACAAGGATTGGCGTAAGCGAACACGAGATTTACTCGTGGAGCCGGCAGGTTGCCTATGCCATTCTCATCGACGCTCTCGGTCACAGGCTGCGCGCACGACAGCTCGCCAGCAGCTTCGGCTGCCTCATCGAGAACCAGATATGTAAGCCATACTGGCTGCTAACAGAGGCAGACATCCAATCTGGCATCTACGAGGTTGAGAGAACAAAAAATCTGCATTGGATACCGTCGCATCTGTGCTACGCCGGCAAATGCAAGGCTCCGGACCTGAGCCCAGAGGCACAACTCCGTCGAGCGGCCGACCATGGAGAGGCGGTACAGCCTCTTGAGTCAGGCCGAATCAACCTCAATCGAGACAAGGAAAGCACAATCTGATTCCTTGCTGATCTACTACATGCTTATCTGCCCTCTGGAGGTGCTCATGAATGAGTTGGAATTCTTTTGCCAGCTTCCGCTCCTTGATCAGGCTTTATTCATATGTTCCACGGTTTTCGTTGTCGCACTTCTGGCGGCTTTGATTTTTGCCCCCCGCCGTGACTGCTTCTTCCTGCGCTGGCGCCCCGAAACCCGGATGCTGGCCCTGCTGGCGACGCCGGCCCTGTTCATAATCTGGCCGATCTTGCTTTATGGATGGATTCTGCGTTCTCGCGGAGTCGATCCCGCAGACCCGGATTGGTCTGACGACTAGTCGCTTAAACATGGTCGTTCTTTATGTTCAGCGCGCTTGGGCGCCAACTCCACAAGGTCCCAAGCGCATCTCTTTTCCCGGGTTGCAGAAATGCTCAGACTCTGACGTCACAAGTGGCAACACTGTCTCGCAGGATCGGTCGGCCGCAAGCGCACATCGGATGAAGGCGCCCGCGCGGGGAATTCGGGTAGTCGACACCGGATGCGCAAACTCGTGCCCGCAACACAGGCTGAGATCATCCAAACCCCTTACTCAATATCTCAATCTAACGGCAAGAACTTTCAAGTTCAGCCGCCCACGATCAGAACGGGCGGGATTTACGAAAATCCCCGCCGGAAGGGACAAACTATATGAATACGACAGATCGCCGAAGAACCGCGAAAGAAGAAAAGCAAAGAAGGAAAACACTGTTGCGAGCATTTCGTGAAGCCGAACTGGCTAAAGCCTGGAACAAGATCGTGGACGAGGTTGGTCCATGTGACACCGACGAATTGGACCGGGATTGCTACACGTTTGACTACTTGGATCGAGTACCGCCTCCGGAGTTCGAAGACCTCGACGAAGACTATCCCAACAAAATCGAGACTATGAACAACATTTACGAGTGCGATTAATAGGCTTGCGATTGCAGAGGCTGCCGCTTTTTTCCTGATAGTTGCGATGCGCTACTGGTGGCCACGGAAAAGGAACTGGACAAGGTGCGCGCCCGGATCGAGACTGGGGCGCTGGCCGACCCGGATAAGATCGGGGGGCGCGTCGTGAACAAGTTGGCCAACCGATTCGCGCTGGCCATCGAGGACCATGGCTTCCGGCTCTATTGAATCACGAAATGAATCGTCGCCGAAGCCTCGCAGGACGGAATCTATATCATCTGCGCCGGTGTGCCGAAAAACCAGACAATGGCCTTAGTTGCCCCTGGCCGACGAAGGTCGGACACTCAAGACCTATTGCGATTCGGTACCTGCGCCCAGCATTTGGAGCCCGCGCTCAACAACGCCGCTACACATTCATCGCATGTGAAGTGAACCCATTCTAGACCGTCGTATATGCTTCCATTATATACCAACGGTATATAATGGAAGGATTCGTAGCGGGTTGGAAGTGCATTGGACTCCAGGTCCATTTTTGGGGGGAATTAGAGGTATGTCTTCTAGGGCTTCTGATCTGTCCGTACTCGATCTACTCGTTCTCACTTTCATTGATCGTGGCCTAAAGACCACATACGATTTGCAGTCCATCGCTGGTGTGTCTGTTGGAATGGGAAAGCCAGTTCTGGATCGCTTGGAGAACTTAGGGGCCATAGAATCTGCCGCAGAAACGGGAAATCGGGGGAGCCGGCCCTACGCAATTACGGCTAGCGGCCGCGAATTACTGAAAGACGCTATCGAGGAATTTCGAGGCGGTGTGAGGGAGCCTATCCCGGCCTACGGAATGTTCGAGGGAATTCCGAGATACAGTTTTCTCGATTGGCTTTGGGGTGAGAAAGAAGATCATCAGAACTATCGATGGGCAAGTAAACGGGCTCTCGAAAGACGGATAGAAGATCTAGAAAACAAGCGGAGGCGGATCCTCAAAGATCTCGAGGAGCGACTTCGTAAGCTGCCTTCGGACGCTACTGTGAGTGATCAGCCCATCATTGCGCTTGTCTATTCCTGGATGCATTCCACATTCTCGCTTCAGATACAAAAGGCAAATCTTGACAATCTGGACGATGCGGTTGAGCTGCTTGGGGGCATGCCTTCATCTACTTTGCGTGGGGCAGATTTTCTCATTGAGCTCAAGAAGATCGTCGCTGCGAAAAGACGGACTATCGGACAGACAGGCAGGCAGGTTCGAGGGTCACATGAGTGAGAATGCCGTTATCTATCTGAGGGTATCCACCAAGGAGCAGGCGGAAGATCCTCACAATTTGGAGAACCAGGAGAAGCGATGCCGGGCTCACTGCCAGCAGATGGGCCTGAACGTATTGCATGTGTTCATTGACAGGGGCGAGTCTGCACGTACCAGTGACAGACCTGAGTTTCAACGCATGCTGGCGTTCTGTAAGACCTCTCGCAACAATGTGCGGTATGTCGTAGTTCAGGATCTCAGCCGCTTTGCCCGCAACCATCTGGACCAAGCCGAGGCAATCGGCGCCCTGGGTCTCAGCGGTGTCCGGTTGCGGTCTACCTTCGAAAGCAACATCGATGAGACAGCGGCGGGAAAGCTGGCAGCAAATATCTTCGGAGCATTCAACCAGTACTTTTCCGACGCCCACTCGGAAAAACAGCGTGTCAGGAAACGGGATGCGGTTGCTGCCGGCCGCGTCCCGTGGCGGGCGCCGCTCGGTTACCTCAACGTTCAGAGCAAGGCCGGAGCCAACATAGAGCCGGATCCGGTGCGCGCTCCTCTGATCCTCGAAGGGTTCCAGCTGATCGATGCAGGCCAGAGCAAGGCAACTGCGCTAAAAATCATCACCGATAAGGGGCTCAGAACTGTCGGTGGGGCAGAGTTGAGCGCGCAGACATTCGACCATATTCTGGTCAACTCTCTCTATGCAGGATGGGTTACATTGCCCAGCAATCCGGAACTCGAGCCGGTCAAGGGCCAGTACCAAGCGATAGTTCCCCAGGATCTGTTCGATCGCGTTCAGGCAATTTTGACAGGCAGAAAGCCACAGCCGCCGAAGAAGAATAAAGCGTTCAATCCAGACTTTCCCTTGCGGCACATCACACACTGCGCGAACTGTGGTCGTCCGATCACTGGCGCCTTTTGCAAGGGACGGACTAAGCTGTATCCCCGCTACTGGTGCGCCAATTCAAAGTGCACCTGCCGGGTCTCTGAGACAAAGGCGGACCTCGAGACGGCCTTCATGGCGCACCTTCGCCGCCTGCGTCCCGCCCAGGACACCCTGGCGGACTTACCCACAATTGCGAAGAATATCTCCATGGCTAAACAGGATGAACTCCGGAGCGAGATGAGCCGGCTTTCCAGAGTTCTGGAGGAGCAGAAACTGGAGAAGGCCGAATTGGTCAAGATGCGCAGTCGAAAGGAACTGTCACTTGAGGAATTCGACGAGGCAAAAAAACTGAACGCAAATGAGATCCATACAACTGAGGAGGACATCCGCCGTCTTAATCGGTCTGAATCGGCATCCGAGGTGATCGCGAAAGCTGTTCAGCTGGTTAAGACGGATTTGGTCCAGGTGTGGAAGGCTGCCAAGCCCGAACATTTGCAAGTGGTTCAAAATTTGCTTTTCGAAGGCGGCTTGGAGTACTCGAAGAAATCTGGCTTTTTGAACCGGTCTAAATCTTCTATTTTCTATATATTAAGTTCTATCTATATCGAAAATCCAAATTTGGTGGAGCTAAGCGGGATCGAACCGCTGACCTCCTCGTTGCGAACGAGGCGCTCTCCCAGCTGAGCTATAGCCCCACGAGCGGGCGGAAACACTCCAGTGATTTTAGCAGCGCAGCGCAATTAAGCAAAGCCGGTTGCCAGGGGATTCCGCTACCGGACGAATCCTGGCACCTCTGGAACCATCCCTGCCCATCTATTGCCCGGTCCGCGCCTCCGCGGCCAGCGTGTGGAGCAGCGATTCCAGTTGCTTGCGAGGAACCTGTCCCTGCGCCATCTCCGGCGAGCCACCGCCGCGAAGCCCGAGTTGGGCAAGCTGATCCCGGAGCAGGTCGGCGCAGGAGAAGTGCAGTCCCTTGCTCGCGGCCATGACGACCGTGGCAGGCTCCTGCTGTGCGGAGCCGATCAGGGCCACGGTTCGCGGAGCGGCAGCGGCCACACGCGAGGCCAGCAGCTTGCAATAGGCTGCATCGCGATCGGCAAAGACGCGCTGCACCACACGCAGCCCATCCTGCATGGGATCTTCCACAATGAGCCTCGCTGCATGGTACTCGGAGAGTTCCTCGCGCAGCTTCTGGCGCTCCTTGGCAGAGGATTTTGCTTCGCCGAGCAGCCGTTCTACCGCTGGCGGCAACTCCGCCGCACCGACCGACAGCAGCGCGGAGGTCTTCATGAGCAGGGAGTAATCGTGGCGTGCCGCTCTGGCTGCCCGCTGGCCACATACGAACTCCACGCGTACGCCCTGGCGGACCCGCTCGGTGGATCGCAGATGAATGCCGCCGATCTGTCCGGTGGACCGCAAATGCGTGCCGCCACAGGCGTTCAGGTCATAGTGATCGATCTCGATCAGCCGCATGGTTCCCGAGCGTTCGGGCAGCTTGGGCAGACGTCCGGCGGCGAGCAGCGCCTCCGCCTGATCCCGGCTGACGGTTGTGGCGGAGATCCTCCGATCCTCGGCAATCATCGCGTTGGCTATCTGCTCGACCTTCTCCAATCCTGTCGAGGAGATGTTTTCCGCAGCCAGATCGATGGTCGAGCTCTCCTCGCCAAGGTGAAAGGAGACGGTCCGGGCCTCGAACTCCGCTGCAAAGACGGCGGAGAGCAGGTGCTGGCCGGAGTGCTGCTGCATATGGTCCAGCCGCCGGGGCCAGTCAATCACAGCTTCTACCTGCGTGCCGGATGCCAGTGGCTTCTCGGTAAAGTGCCACACTTCGCCGCTTTCATCCTCCTGAACATCGAGGACGGGCACCTCGAGGGTCGCTCCGCTGCGCGAGGCTGCGAGCAGGGTGCCGGTGTCATTGGGCTGGCCGCCGCTGGTGGGGTAAAAGGCGGTGCGATCCAGGGCCAGTTGCCAGAGGGACTGACCTGCCGTGCGGGATACCTCGCGCACATCGGTCACGCGGGCGGGAAACCGCGAGAGAAAAGAATCCGTATAGTAGAGACGCTCAACCATGCTGCCTATTATTCTAAGGCCAGTAGTTCTGCTTCCTGCCGGTATGTTTTCAGGCGGGCGGCAGATCTGGTCTCTTACGATTTGTAACAGTAGCGATTTCCTATAGAGACTTTCTATATCGATTCATGTGTCTATTTTCTGTACCGAGGAATGGTTTCCCATGCCGGAAGAGCTGTCTCAAGCAGACGAAATACCCCGCATCAAAGACGTGCCGCGCAATCTGAAGCAGTATTTTCTGGGATTGCTGGTCAAGGGCGAGCGATGGAATGACACCCAGGGAGAGCAGGCAGCGGAGTTGATGCCGCAACATCTGGCTTTTCTCCGCCAGCAGTTGGAGGCGCAGCGGTACCTCGTCGCTGGCCCGGTGCTGGACGAGGGGCGGCTGGCCGGAATGATGATCATCGACGCAAAGACTGCGCAGGACGCCCTTGCGCTTGCCAGTCTCGATCCTGCCGTGAAGGCTGGACGGCTGGCGGTCGAGATCTATCCAACGTTTTTGCCCGCTCTGGACAGCGTTCACGCCGAATACTGACGGGCAGGAGCGCAGGGAAGCGCTGTCAGCGAATAAGCCGCAAGCAAAAAAGCGGCCCGCGGAGGAGCTACGACTCCGCGGACCGCTCTTTGCTGTTTTTCAAACTGCCGGTAATTTTTAGCTAGATGGAGCTCATATTCAGCAAAAACTCCGCGTTGTTGCGGGTCTTTGCCAGCTTGTCGACGAGCAGCTCCATTGCCTCGACGGGAGACAGCGGATTGAGAACCTTGCGCAGAACCCAGATGCGCTGCAGGTCTTCCTTGGGAATCAGCAACTCCTCCTTACGGGTTCCGGAGCGCTGAATATCGATGGCAGGGAAGACACGCTTGTCCACAAGCTTGCGGTCCAGAATGACTTCCATGTTGCCGGTGCCCTTGAACTCTTCGAAGATGACCTCATCCATGCGCGATCCGGTATCGACGAGCGCAGTGGCGATGATGGTAAGCGAGCCGCCCTCCTCAATGTTGCGCGCCGCACCGAAGAAGCGCTTCGGCCGCTGCAGCGCATTGGAGTCGACGCCGCCTGAGAGCACCTTGCCCGAGGGCGGAACGATCGTGTTGTAGGCACGGGCCAGACGGGTGATGGAGTCCAGCAGGATGACGACATCGCGCTTGTGCTCGACCAGCCGTTTCGCCTTTTCGATCACCATTTCGGCCACCTGTACGTGGCGTGCCGCTGGTTCGTCAAAGGTGGAGCTGATGACCTCACCCTTTACCGAACGCTGCATGTCGGTCACTTCTTCAGGACGCTCATCGATCAGCAGAACGATCAGCGCTACTTCCGGGTGATTCGATGTGACGGAGTTGGCGATGGATTGCAGCAGCATCGTTTTACCGGTGCGGGGAGGGGCTACAATCAGGCCGCGCTGGCCCTTGCCTACCGGGGTAAGCAGGTCCATGACCCGGCCGCTGATGCCTTCGCGGACGGTCTCCATCTTGATCCGCTCTTCGGGGTACAGCGGGGTGAGATTGTCGAAGAGGATCTTGTTGCGGGTCTCCTCGGGAGACTCGAAGTTGATAGCCTCGATCTTGACGAGCGCGAAGTATTTTTCACCCTCATGCGGCGGGCGGACGTTGCCGCTGACGGTATCACCGGTCTTGAGATCGAATTTGCGAATCTGCGAGGGCGAGACGTAAATATCGTCGGGTCCGGGCAGATAGTTGTAGTCCGGCGAGCGGAGAAAACCGTATCCATCCGGCAGGATTTCCAGTACACCCTCGGCGAAAATGTGTCCTTCTTTTTCGCTTTGCGCCTGAAGGATCTTGAAGATGAGGTCTTGCTTCCGGAGGCCGCTGGCGCCGGGAATCTCCAGCGTGCGCGCGATGCGGCTCAGTTCCGTGATGTTCTTTTCTTTGAGTTCAGAGATGGTCATTGTCACCTGCGGTGGGTAGCTTTGGAGGGGGTTGCCGGGAAGGAATCGAGCCGTTATGAGCAGGACTTCGTAAGGTTAGAAGTGAAAGGGTGAAGCAGGGCCGCGCTTAAGCTGCGCGGCGCTGCTGAATCTGAGAAGCATCCTGCATTTCTCCGAGAGAAGAGGCAGGGCTGTCGTGGTGGAAGCGGATCAGAACATCATTGGTCGTGTCCTGCACCCGGGTGTTGGGCTTGTGCAGCTTGCGCGTTGCTTTGGAAGCAAGCTGGCACAGCTGATAGCGATTTGTTACATGGGCAAGAGCCCCAAAAATCAGATCAGAACGCATCTGGAATCTCCTTCATGCTTGACCGTCCCGTTTTTTTCGGGAGACAACCGGGGCACAGAAGCCATACGTTGCAAGTTCGGTCGGTGTCGTTTGTTTTTAGACGCTCGAAGATGGCATCTTGTTCAAACTTTTTTTCAATATTTCTGAGCCTGAGCACCTGATATCGCGCTTCTATTCATGCGCGGTTTCCTCGCGCTTGCGTATATGCCTCACAGTAAGCGATAGCAGGGTATTGATCCACGCTCCACAGAACTATGGAAAACACAGACTTTCATCCGGGATTTCCTTGATGGAGTTCAACTGGAGTGGGACTAGAACGGCGCATTCGGAGCGGCAGCTGCCGACTCCGCGTAAAGCCGCGCTTTGCATTCGGCAGGATCGAAGGTAAATAGGTTTGCGCCATGGGTCAACCCTTTTTTCATCGAAAACAGGAAGCGGTTTTCCACAGCGGAACCCGGCTGCCTTATCGTAAGTTGCAGATGATAAGTAACTTATACTGATAAATCCACAGCTTTTCCGGGAAAAAGTTATCCCGAAATTTTTCCCTCTGCATCCGAACCATACAAGATACTGCCTCTTTTCGATGCATTTGCAATCGAAAACGGTCCGGCTATTTCTCCCCGACCCTCTCTTCCAGGTTTCCTCCCCCGATTCCTCCTTGATTCCTCCTTCGGAAACGCACCTTCCTTGCGCCGGGCGCAGCCCTGATCCTGCAACTGGCAGGGGCTCTCTTACGGTGCTAAACTCTGACCGTTTTGTAGGCGCGCTCTTGCAGCCCGCGAGGATTTCAGTATGTCGAATGCAGAGACCGAGTCAGTGCCGATGCCGGCGCCTCTTACCAGGCTGACCGAGGATGAGGAACTCTTCCGCGATACGGTGCGTCAGTTTGCCCAGCAGAGCATCGCTCCACTGGTTTCGCAGATGGATGAAGAACAGCATTTTGCCGAGGGCCTGATTCCGCAGCTCTTCAACCTGGGGCTGATGGGGATCGAGATTCCGGTCGGCTATGGAGGCTCCGGGGGGAGTTTTTTTGAGGCAATTCTGGCGGTGGAGCAGATCTCCACCGTCGATCCGTCGGTCGGCGTGCTGGTGGACGTGCAGAACACCCTCTGCATCAATGCGCTGTTGCGCTGGGGCACGGAGGAGCAGAAGAAGCTCTACCTGCCGCGGCTGGCCGCCGATATGATCGGGGCCTACGCGCTCAGTGAAGCTGCGTCTGGCTCGGACGCATTCGCCCTGCAGACGCGCGCCGAAAAACGCGGGGATTTTTACCTGCTCAACGGCCAGAAGCTATGGATCACCAATGCCCGGGAGGCAGGCGTCTTCATCATCTTTGCCACGCTGGATGCGGCAGCCGGCTACAAGGGAATTACCGCGTTCCTGGTGGATAGGAACTCTCCTGGATTCTCCGTGGGCAAGAAGGAGAACAAGCTCGGCATCCGCGCGTCTTCTACCTGCGAGCTGATTCTGGAGGATTGCCGGGTGCCCGCGAACCGGCTTCTCGGCGAACCCGGTAAGGGCTACAAGATAGCGATTGAGACGCTGAACGAAGGGCGCATCGGTATTGGCGCGCAAATGCTGGGCCTGGCAAGCGGCGCATGGAGTCACGCAAAGGAGTATTCCAAGGAACGCAAACAGTTCGGCAGGGCGATCGGCGAATTTCAGGCAGTGCAGTTCGCCATTGCGGAGATGGCCACCGAGATCGAAGCCGCCCGGCTGCTGGTCTACAACGCGGCTCGACTGAAGGATGCGCAACTGCCCTTTTTGAAAGAGGCAGCCATGGCGAAGTATTTCGCCTCGATGGTGGCCGAGCGCGTGGCCAGCCAATCCGTGGAGATCTTCGGCGGATATGGCTTCGTCAAAGATTACCCGGTGGAGAAGTACTACCGTGACGCCAAGATCGGCAAGATCTATGAAGGCACGTCAAACATGCAACTCGCCACAATCGCCAAGCTGGTGTTGACGGAAGGGCAGAGCTAGCAGGTTTTCGCGTGCCCCTGCCGGGTAGCGGAAGGGGCACGCGCGGAAGGGTTAGAGCTCGATCTCCATTTCATCTACGTAGCACCAGCCCCAATCCTCGCCCGGTTCAATCGAGCGCATCAGCGGGTGGCTGGTCTTGGCAAAGTGTTTGGTGGCGTGCCGGTTCTTTGAAGAATCGCAGCAGCCGACATGCCCGCAGATCAGGCACATCCGCAAATGAACCCACGTGTCCCCCATCTTGAGGCATTCTTCACAGCCATTCGTCCTGGGGGAGACATCACGAATTTCATCCAGATGAGTGCATAGTTTTTGCATGACCGGTTGGATGCATAGACTTGCCGCCGCGCACGAAAAAATAAGGACCGTGGAAAGGGGAGGCTGCGGGATTGCCCGGTCTAAATACTCTTGCTGCTAAATACACTTAACGTCTCTCGCCCGCTCCGGGCGTGAGTGCAGTAGACTGGGCAGCACATGGGTTGGGGATTCCGTCGCAGTTTGAAATTCGGACCGCTCAAGCTGAACTTCTCGAAGTCCGGCATAGGGTACTCGGTTGGTGGCCGTGGCTTTCGCGTGGGCCAGGATGCGCGGGGCAGGTCGTACACGTCGGCCTCCATTCCCGGTACGGGCCTCTACAGCAGGCAATATTCCGGCAAGGGCAAGCCACCGCGGGAGAACAGCGCCGCCAACGTGGATGCGGGCTCTGGCGCGGATTCCCAGCCGCGCTCAGGGAATGGCGGGATGCTGTTTCTGATGTTTGTTGCCGGCGGTCTGCTGGTGCTGCTGCTCACCCACATCTTTTCTCCCAGGCCCACTGCTCCGCCAGCCACGCCACCGGCGGCGGTAGCTGCGCCAGTAGCGCCGCCCCCAGCTATCCCGGTGAAACGGCACACTCATGGTTCCAGGCGAACCAGCGCGCAAGGGGCTCGCCATCGTTCCGTAAAGCGGGTCAGCCATATACAGCAGACCCAGGCTCCCCTAACCTCCGACGCGCCTCCACCAGCCAATTAGAGCGGCTGGAGTGGGTCTGGAGTAGGCGATGCGGCACTCCCAAAGCAGGGAATTGTTTAGCGGATTGATTTGAAGTGGTAGGCGAGGCGGGGATCGAACCCACAACCCCCGGCTTAGAAGGCCGGTGCTCTATCCAATTGAGCTACTCGCCCGTGTGATGCTCGGTGAGGCTATTGTAACCAAGAGTTGGTTGCCAATGCTCTTCCCATCCACAGCCAGTCCTCAGGCTGCGCGGATCAGCACCGGAACTCCTGCGGCAAGTGCCATCTCCCAGTTGTGCAGGGCGGCTTTCTCGTCCCGGCCGCAGCCGGTCAAGTAGAACGTGGCCGCAAAGCCATCGCGGTCTTTGCCATCATCTCCGTGGGAGATGAGTTGCCGCAGGATAAGGTCTGCGCGGGCAAAGCGGGTGGGAACGGCCTGCAAGGCCGCTGTGACGTTGCGCAACCACTCCTCCTGCTGGGAGAAGGGAGCGAAGGCCAGCTCGTTTCTCCGCACCAGGTCGATGTAGCAGGTGAGGCCGATCTTTGTATCCTCGACGGTCGATTCCATCTCCATCCAGTCGAGATCTCCTTCGCCGACCTGCCACACGTCGCACTTCGAGGTGAAGATCCGGGAGGATGGCGCATTCAAATCCATCAGGGCCTGGCACAGCACCGGATAAGACTGCGCCTCCGGCAGCGTGGCAGCGTCTTCGGGGTGGCTGCGAAGATCGCAGAAGCGGCGCCCTTCCGCTGCCCAGGGAACAACGATGCGGGGCAGATCCTCACCGATTTCGACGGACCAGTCTGCTTCCATTCAGAGAGCCTCGTTTTGAATATCGCAGGTTTCCAGCAGGAAGCCGAGCAGGGTTTTCTCGGCCCAGTAGCCATCGTAGCCCTCGGCGGGCGCAAGAAAAGCGCAATGACCGCCATGCTCCGTTTCCACCAGGGTGACGTTCGGGTTGGCCAGCAGGGCGGCGCGCGTCTCCGGCAGCATGCGGATGAAGGGATCGTCGAGGGAGTGCAGCACCAGGGTCGGCACGGCGATGCCCTCCACAACGCGCGAACTGGCGGCACGGTAGTAGTAGTCCGCGGCACTTTCAAAGCCGGAATAATATGCCGTGACGCGCTCGTCGAAATCCCACAGAGATCGAACCCCGCTGAGCCTGTCGAGGGAGTAGATCTGCGGAAAGAGGCTGGCCTTGTGGCGAAAGCGTTTCAGCAGGGCGAGCAGAAATCTCCATTCGTACACACGATTGGGCGGCAGGTGCATCGCAGCGGCGGAGGCTGCCAGATCCATGGCTGGCGAGACGCCGACGACGGCTTTTAACTGAGGAATGCCGAGGCCGCGCTCTCCGGCCAGCTTCAGCACTAGATTTCCGCCCATGGAATAGCCGATAATCGCCACCGCGCTGAGCCCATGCTGAGCGACGACGTGCTCCACGACCGCACCTACGTCGCCGGAAAGACCGGAGTGGTAGAGGGTTGGCGAGAGGTGATCGTTGCCGCCGCAGTTGCGCATGTTCATGCGGACGATGTTGCATCCCGCAGCCCAGGCACGGCCCGCGTTGCCGATGACGTACTGCGAACTGGAAGAGCCCTCCAGCCCATGCACCAGCACCACCGTCAGCCGCCGCGAGCGGACCTCCTCCGGCTGCCAGTGGCAATGGCACAATACCTGGCTGCGGGTGGCTGCATCTACCTCGACGTAGAGGCTCTCCGCAGGCGGCAGATTGAATTCACGGGGGAGAAAATTTCCGGCAATCGTCTGCAGATGCCCATTCGACAGGAAGCGGCGGGGCACAAACTCCTGCAGCCACGTCAGCGCAGGCGTTACAGGCAATGCCGCGTCTTCGCTCTGGTTTTCGTCGGGGGTACTTTTCATCGGGTGGCTTGAGCCGGAAGGAGTGGATTGCATCTGAGGGAGAGGCTCCGTGTCACGCGAAACACCTCAACCGAGGCGGGCAGCAAGGAGGATTGCATGGCGCTCCGCGCTTAACTGAGACAAAGCTGACACGCGCAGTTTCTAAGCTGTTGCGTTTTGGGGCGGCTAGTGGGGGTCGAACCCACGACATCCGGTGCCACAGACCGGCGTTCTGCCACTGAACTATAGCCGCCACATATAGACTTAGATTACAGCATCCCCGCCCGGCATGCCAGTGCTGGCGGCAGGATACTCGTGGTGAATTTCATGCCCAGACCGCAACAACCCGAAATTCTTCCTCCAGGCCCCAAGGAAATCGCTCCACGCGTGAAGCGGGGCAGCGGCATCTTTGCGGATGAAAACCTCGACCTGCTGGCGCATGTGCTGGATGACTGGTTTCGGATTCCCGGCACGTCCATTCGCTTTGGACTCGACGGAATCATCGGCCTGGTCCCGGGGCTGGGAGACGTCATCGCCGGTCTGGCATCCTGCATCATCATCGTCGCCGCCTGGTTCCGCGGTATTCCTTACATAGGACTGTTGCGGATGGTGGTCAATCTTGGGCTGGATGTGATCCTCGGCGCCATCCCGTTTCTGGGAGACGCCTTTGATATTGCCTGGAAGGCGAACCGCAGAAACTATGCGCTACTGATCCGGCATCTGCAGGAGCCGCGACGCCACACCTGGCGCGACTGGGTATTCCTGGGATTCATCGGAGTGCTTCTGGCCGCAATCTTCCTGGCGCCTCTGGTAGTGATTCTGCTGCTTGTGCTCTGGCTGCGGCACTAGCCGGATTCGAGAACTGCGAAGGCACTTGAGCGGCAAAGACCGCAGGATGAGGTGGACTTGCGTTCCCATCTCCAGGATAGGGTCCAGGATAGGCCCGGCCTGCGATACAATCTTGGAAGTCGGGGCGTAGCGCAGTCTGGTAGCGCATCTGCTTTGGGAGCAGAGGGTCGGGGGTTCGAATCCCTCCGCCCCGACCAGTCGGATCTCCCACACAAAACCACCCATCCCATCCATCCAGCTTCCCCAATCAGATTTCGAGTGATCAACAGTGGGGGTTTCTGCCCGGCTACGGCAGACGGGCTCGATCTCTTTACACTGGAGATAAAGGAGAGGCTTATGAGCGATGGCCGCGAGGAGCGCGAAGAGCGGGAGAAGCGCCGCGAGCTGGAAAAGCGCGAGAACCGCGAGGATCGAATCAACCGTGACGACGTAGATAGGTGGGAGCCGGAGCGGGGCGATTCCTGAGATGTCAGGATGCTGTCGGGAGGGGTACGGCTCGCGAGGGCTGGCAAACCTGCGGTCAAGCAGCAAGCCTAACCGAATCAGATAGATCCGAAGACTGTTGATCCGAAGCTTTCGGCTATCCGCGGCCCAGGCGCGCGGCCCACTGGCGTTCGACCGGATAGAGACGATGCTCCAGAAGGACCCCCACGAGAAACGGCGCAACGATCGCCACGATTATCGCTGCCCAATCCAATATCGATAGGAACATATTCCCCCCAACTCGGCACTCGAGAACCGTCAGAAAGATTTCGCTTCCAAAACAAGGCATTCTTCCTTCCAAATGCCACGCTGCATTGTGGAAGAATGCACTGATTTTGACGAAAGCGCACTAAAAAAGTTGTACGGCAGAGTTTGGGGTATCAAAAAAGCTAAGCGGTCAGATTAAGAGGGTTTTCCGCTCGCGTGTTTTTCTCTAACATCCTGATTCCACAGCGCCAGCACTTTTTCCGGACAATTGTGCTCCGATTCGATTTCGGCTAACTCGGCCTCGGTCGGAACCGCGGAACCTACTGTCATAAAGCAGTACAGGCAGCGGGTATTATAGGTGCCATTTTCATTCTGGGTACGGCTGTACATTCTACAGATGTTACGGACTATACGACATCTCGCGGTGTGATCTGGATCACTCAAATAAGTGATTAGGCGTTACTCTCTCGTGGGATCGTTGATCGGTGGGGAGGTATACAGAAAAGCCAGATGGAAGGGAACGGCGCGGCTGGTGTATGCAGCCGCGCCGGTTGTATGCCTTGGCTGAGGTTAGGGTTGGGGTGCGGGTTCGGGTTGGGGCGTGGTGCTCTGTTCTACCTTTTCCGCCCCGCGTCTGGTGGCCCCGGCAGTCTTGTGCGCGGCTTTACGTGCGGCGCGTTTGGTCTTGTGCGCGGCATGGCGGGTGCCCTTGCTGACCGCGTGTCCGGTGTCCTGCGCTGCGCTCTTCGTCTCTGAGCCGGCAGCCTTCATATCCTGCGTGGCGGTGGTTTGTGCCGTAGCGGCAAGCGTGGCTCCCAGCAGGAGCGATCCAGCCAGAACGACGGAAGCAAAGCGATTTCGAATCATGATTTCCTCATAGTCGCGGTGTGAGAATGTGGCTCGAGAGTGAGATTCCTCCCCCGCCGCTTGAGTTGTAGCGGGGGAGGCTGATTCTCGTCTGGTGCAAAGGCAGCCTCTAGATTCGAAAAGCGTTTGTTATTGCTTTGCCAGCCAATCCCGCAGATTTTTCTGTTGTCCGGCTTGCAGGTCGATACAGTCGTTGATCTGGTTCCGGGTGCGATCGATAGATCGTTCGGTTGCCGGGAGCGGGTGCGACGCGAAAAACCCGAGGACCTGGTCGCGCCGTTCCGCTGTACAGAAGCTCCCGGTAGCCCCGATCAGGCGTGCACCCGAGCCGATCGTGGTCTGCGCCTTTACCTTGTCCCAGTTTTGCTGGACATACTGCCAGGCCAGTTCCTGGGTCTCGCGGTTGCTGAGCATGGACCCAATCAGCGCAATGGAGTCCTGATTCCTGACCTTGCCGGATACGGCGTAATCCAGGGTTTGCTTTTCGATCGAGGGATTTCGGAAGCGAGCCAGAGCGTAGAGCGCGCCGGTGGCAATCTCCGGGTTGATGGAGGTGGCGCTCACCGTCTGCAGTTGCTGGTAGAGCGCGTCGTCGCCATTGGTTGCGGCGATGCGCAGGGCCGCATGCGCCAGCGTGGCATCCACCGATGAGGAGTTCTCGAGGTATTGCCCGGTCATCTTCTTTGCCTCGGCGATTACCTGCGGATCCTTGCCGACGGAGCCCAGAAGAGTGAAGAGAACTGCGCGCAACTCTCTCCGCTCGGGGGTATCGGAGGTGGAAGGGGCGCCCAGCCTTTGCAGCGCAGGACTGAAGATCTTGCGAACCCATGCAGAAAGCGCCTCGCGCTCGCTCTCCGTTGCGATGCGCGTATCGATGGCGGCGATTCCGCCAGCGGCGCTCCCCAGAACCGTTGCGCTGTCGTCATCCCTTATGGCGGAGACCAGGTCAAGATACGAGCCTACGGTTGCCTTCTCCGCACGCACCTTGGCCCATTGGTCGCCCAGCAGGCTGATGCGCTCCTCCGGGTGGAGGGAGGTTACGTTGCTCACGAGCTTCTGGTAGGCGTCGTCGGGATAGCTGGCTCGATAGTATCCCTTGCCTCCTGCATTCGCGTAAAGGAACGGGGCCTGCGGCAGAGTCAGACTTTGCTGTGCGTTCGAGAGAACGGTGCAGACCGGCGCGCCGGAGCCATCGCCCGCCTTCAGACATACAGGCAAGGTCCACGTTTGCGATGTCTTTGCATCGACCTTGGGGCTGAGGAAGAAGCGCTGCTGGCTGACCTCGACCTTGTTGCCCTGAGGCTCTCCAAAGGTCAGGATGGGCTCGCCCGGCTGTGCCACGAGGCTGCTCATGATTTTATCTACAGGTTTATGGCTGACAGCCGTCTGCGCATTCCAGAAATCTTCCGCGGTGGCATTGCCATAGAGGTGCGCCGCAAGGTAGTTGTGGACGCCCTGCCTGAAGGTCTCCTCGCCGATGTAGTTCTCTACCATGAGCAGGACCGCTCCGGCCTTGCCATAGGTGATTCCGTCGAACATCTGGTTGATATCGTCGGGTGTATCGGCTTTGGCGCGGATGGTGCGGGTGGTGCGTTGTGCATCCAGATTGAGCGTGCCATCCAGTTCGGCGGCAACCATCTCGGAGATCTTCCACTCCGGCTTCCATTGTTCCAGGGGCTTGTTTTCCATCCAGGTAGCAAAGCCTTCATTGAGCCACAGGTTGTCCCACCACTGCATGGTTACCATGTCGCCGAACCACTGGTGCGCCATCTCATGCGCAACCACCAGGGCGACATTTCTCCTGGCGTCTACGGAGGCTGTCTTTTCGTCGAGCAGCAGGTCCGTTTCGCGATAGGTGATGGCTCCGAAGTTCTCCATTGCGCCGGCCTCAAAGTCGGGCAGCGCGATCATATCGAGCTTGGGCATCGGATACTTGATTCCGAAATATTCGTTGTAGTAGTGGAGGATGTATTCGGCGGAGGTGACTGCGAATTTCCCCAGTTCCACCTTGTCAGGAGTGGCGCAGGCGCGGATAGGAACTCCGTCACTTTGGCCGGAGACGCACTGAAAATCCCCCACAAGGAAGGCCACCAGGTACGTCGACATTTTCGGAGTGGTGGCAAAGTGCAGGGTATGCTGGCTGGCAGCGGGTCCGGGCGTGTCGCTTAGGAGATTCGTGTTCGAGATCGCCGTGTCGCCCTTATCCACTACCAGCGTGATGTCGAAGGTAGCTTTGTCGGCAGGCTCGTCGAAGCAGGGGAAGGCCCGCCGCGCGTCGGTCGACTCAAATTGCGTCACCGCGTAGTTGCGCTTTTTGGTCTTTGAAAGGTAGAAGCCGCGCAATTGGCCGTTCAGGATGCCGGTGTAGCGTATCTCCAGCGTGTGCCGCCCCGCGGGAAGAGTATGAGGAAACTTCAGCGTGGCCTGCTGTTTCTTCTCATCCAGAGTGACTGCGGCCTTCAGGGTTTTGCCATCCACCTGGGTCGAGGCGTCGAGAAAGTGAATCTCCAGCGCGTTCAGGGTAATGGCATCGAGAGGCCGGGCCAGCTCGACGTCAATTTTTTCCTGTCCGGCAAAGGTGGCCGTCTTAAGGTTGGGCGTGAGCGCGAGCGAGTAATGCTGCGGCACCACATCCGGCGACAACCTTTGCGCATGCGATAGCGGTTGACCCGCGGCGAGGAGCGAAAAGCCTGCAAAACCGGCCAGCAGGCCGCGCTGAAGAGGGGATGAAAAAAAGCGCATGAAGAAGAGTTCCTTGATCCCAGAAGTCCTGGCAGTCACAACCTGAGGCGGGCGACCAGCATCGACCACGATAACGCAAATGCGCGCCGATTACACGGGCGGCAGCTGTCGGGGACTGCCGCCACCTGACTGGGTAGGGTTCAAAGGCACTAGGACGCGTGGATGGAGGCGGCCCTGGCCGAACGTCCGGAGATTTCAGCGGCACGCGCCTCGGCATACGCTGCCGCACCCATCAGCGCGGCGCGGCTCTCGAGGATAATGCGCACCGGCATCTGCTTCAGTAGTCCGCTGAGCCGTCCCTTATCCAGAAAGGCTTTCATGAAGAGGCCCGACTCCATCTTGGGAAGGATGCGCGGAGCGACGCCGCCGCCGAGGTAGACGCCTCCAACGGAAAGAGCCTTCAGGGCCAGGTTGCCTGCCTCCGCGCCATAGGCGGAGACAAACATATCGAGGGCGCGCGAGCAGAGCTCGTTGCTTCCGGCCACGCCCAGCTCGCCGATCACGGCATTGGGATCTTCCACCTTCATGCGGTCGCGCAGCCATGTGGGCTCTTGCATTCCTTTGGCGTCGCGCAGAAATTCGTAGATGTTCGTGATGCCCATGCCGGAGACGACGCGCTCAAAGCTGACGCGGCCCTTGTACCTGGCTCGCAGATAGCGGAACAGCTCAATCTCCTCGTCATCGCGGGCCGCAAAGTCGCAGTGGCCGCCCTCCGAAGGCATGGGAACATGCACCTTGCCATTCCACACCAGGATGGCCTGCCCCAGGCCGGTGCCGGCGGAGATGAGCCCGCGGTTGCCGACCTGGCTGGTGTCGCCCTCGCTTAGAACGTAAATCTGTTCCGGCGAGAGTTCGGGGACTCCGTAACCATTCGCCTCGAGATCGTTGATCAGGAACAGCTGCTCAATCTTCAGGTTCTGTGCGAGCGTACGGCTGTCGAGCGTCCATGGCAGATTGGTCAGCTTCAACCTGCCGTCGCGGACTGGTCCGGGGACACCGAAGCACGCAGCGGTAATTTCCTCGCCAGAATTTGTGCCCTTGGCAAGGAACTTTCTGACGATATCCTCCAGGCCGGAGTACTCCCGCGCTTGATACTTCTCGTCGCGCACGTGCTCCAGCCTGCCTTCGTCAAAGTCATAGAGCGCAAGGTGAACCTTGGTGCCGCCTACATCGCCAGCTAAAATCATCGAGTCTTCTCCAACCTGCCGAAACCTTCCGCTCCCGGCGGAGGCAGTTGTGCCGCCGCGGTGCTGTCCAGCAGCATGGTCAGTTTACCGCTCACCGGCCGGATCAGCTGAGTTGGCAGAGACTCCGGATCGAATGGCCCCTGCAGAACGCGCGCCAGCACCGCCGCTTTGTCCGCTCCCTGGATCAGAAAAAAGACATCGCGCGCCTGGTTGATTACCGGCCAGGTGAGGGTGATTCTCCAGGTGTCTTTCTGCGGAACATGGTTTGCTACGGCAATGCGGCCCAGGGCATCGATGGCCTCGGTGTGGGGAAAGAGGGAAGCGGTGTGGCCGTCGTCGCCCATGCCCAGCGTAACGACGTCGAACCGGGGCAATTCGGCCCCTTCCAGCCGGAAGCGCATGCGGATCTGCGATTCGTATTTCGCTGCGGCTTCTTCAGTGTCGAGTTCGCCCTGCATGCGAACCACCTGTTCCGGCTTGAGCGGAACCTGGTCCAGCAGAGCTTCGCGGACCATCCGATAGTTGCTCTCGGCGTGGTCGGGAGGCACCGTGCGCTCATCGACAAAATACAGTTCCAAGCTTTGCCATGGCACGCGAGCGCGATATTCCGCTTTGGGGTCGGCGAGTAGCTCCAGCATCCGCCGCGGTGTGTTTCCACCGGAGATCGCGATGCGTGCCATACCGCGCGCGCTGACAGCCTGCTCAATCTGCTCGACCAGGCGCAGAGCAGCGTGGCGGGCGAGCGAGTCGGCATCCGGGTAAACAAAATAGAGTACTTCGGTCGTTCGTGACATTCCCATCCGTTCTGTAAAGCACTAAGTCTGGAGCGCGGCGCTCGGCGTTACACCTTATGCCATCTGCGTCCATCGCGCGCCAGCAGTTGATCGGCTTCCTTCGGGCCCCAGGTACCGGCTGCGTAGTTGGGGAAGTCCGGTTTCTCGGCTGCCCACTTCTGCAGAATTGGCGTGTAGAGGGCCCACGTTGTCTCCACTCCGAGACGGTGCGCGAACAGCGTGGCATCTCCCAGCATGGCATCGAGCAGCAGACGCTCATATCCGTTCGCCGAGGATGTTCCGAAGGCTGCCGCATAGTTGAAGTCCATCACCACCGGGCACACAGACATGTCGGGGCTAGGCACCTTGGCTCCAAAGCGCAAGGAGATGCCCTCATCCGGCTGAATGCGTATGGTGATGAGGTTTGGCTGAAGCTCGTTGCAGTGTGCATTGGGCCCGAGGTGGAAGAGTAATTGTGGCGGTTGCTTGAATTGCACGGAGATCTCGGTGTAGCGCTTGGCCAGCCGCTTGCCGGCGCGGAGATAGAACGGAACTCCGGCCCACCGCCAGTTATCCAGTTCCAGGCGGAGCGCGGCAAAGGTCTCGGTGTTCGATTCAGGATTCACGCGGTCTTCCTGGCGATAGCCCTTTACCGTCTCATCGCCCTCCTTACCTGGACCATACTGGCCACGCACGGCGTTGGAGATCGGAATCGGTAGAATGGCCCTCCAGACCTTCAGCTTTTCCGTGCGCACGGACTCCGCCTCAAACGAGATGGGCGGCTCCATGGCGATGAAGGACAAGAGTTCCATGACGTGGTTCTGAACCACGTCGCGCAGCGCTCCGGCTTTCTCGTAGAACGGCCCGCGGCCTTCGATGCCGATGCTTTCCGCTGCCGTGATCTGGACATGGTCGATATAGTTACGGTTCCAGATGGGCTCGAAGACGCCATTCGCGAAGCGGAAGACGAGGATGTTCTGGACCGTCTCCTTGCCGAGGTAGTGATCGATCCGGAAGACCTGCGCCTCGTCGAAGATGGCGTTGACTTCGTCATTCAGCTTGCGGGCGGATTCCAGATCGTGGCCGAAGGGCTTTTCAATGATGATGCGGACCGTGCCTTTCTCCGGCTTTGCCATTCCCTGGTCGCCAAGGTGCCCGGTGATGTCGGAGAAATGCTCGGGAGCGGTTGCCAGATAGAAGAGCCGGTTGCCTTGCGTGCCCTTCTCCTGGTCGATCTTCTCCAGCATAGACTTCAGATTGGCATACCCTGCAACGTCGTCGAAGTTCAGCGCGTGATAGGTGAGCTTGGCCAGAAAGGCATCCAGCTTTGGATCGTCCTGAGCTACGCCGCCAAATTCCGCGATGCCTTCGCGCATCTCCTTGACGAAGACATCCTCCAGCGAGCGCCGCGCAACGCCGACCATGGCGAACTCTTTCGGCAGCAGTCCAGCCTGCTCCAGATGAAAGAGCGCCGGCAGCAGCTTGCGCTTCGTCAGGTCGCCCGAGGCACCAAAGATGACCACGATACCCGGCTCAGGAATACGCTCTTTGCCGTGGGACGCGCTCTCAAGATCTTCAGGAGAAATTTTTATAGTTGCCATTCAGCTAACCTCCACATCGTTGCGACGTGCCAGACCCGGGGAGTAGAGAATCTAGCCTGCCGCGTTGATCTCAATGCCCAGCTGCTGCAACCCCATCGCGAGAGCTTTGGAGCCTGTGTAGCGAATCCCGTGAATCCCAATCGCCGCAGCTGCGTTGATGTTTTCCTCGCGGTCATCGATAAAGACGACTTCTTCGGGCTGACGCTGCAGTACGTCGAGCGCGAGGCGATAGATTTTTGGATCGGGTTTTCTCAAGCCCACATAGCAGGAACTCAGAAAGCAATCGATATAGTCCCACAAATCGAAGTGCGCGATGCGATAGTCGTTGAGTTCGCGCGATTCGTTGTTGACCGCAGCCATCTTGAATTCTTCAGATGCAGATAGCTCGGCGAGGATTCGCAGGGCAGAGTCGGGGAGAATCCTGGACTCCGCCTTCATCGCCTCAAGGAACTCTTGCGGAGTGAAGGAGCGGGGCTGGTAGAAGACGACTTGTTGCAGATATTCGTCGAGCGGAATCAGACCCTTTTCCCAAGGGTCGTTGAGCTTCGCGTGGCGCTGCTCGAAGGCTTGTTTTTCCAAACCAAACTTCTGTAGCAGCGCATCGCGTTCGCAGTGATCCCAGCCATTTGTGAGCAGGACGCCGCCGACATCCCACAGGATTGTACTGATCTCGTTCATTGGTGGCTGGGTCCTGGTGATTCAAGCCTTGTGATTTCAAGCTTCGCGGCGGTGCGACTCGAGGTGGGGTTGCTACCTCCGGCTTGTAGCCGGAGGAGCAACCATGTAGCGCGCTTCAATTGCTTTTACCTTGTTCAGGCGCCGCACAAACCGCTCTTCTCCACCCTGGAACTTCGCGTTCAAAAAGGTGGTGACGAGCTCCTCTGCGAGGGAAGGGCCGATAATTCTTGCGCCCACGACGAGCACGTTCATGTCGTCGTGCTCCACTCCCTGATGTGCGGAGTAGGTGTCATGGCACATGGAGGCCCGAATCCCGGGCATCTTATTTGCCGCGACACAGACTCCCACGCCGCTTCCGCAGATCAGAACTCCGCGCTCTGCCTGCCCTGCCTGTATTGCCTTGCCGACGGCTTCAGCGAAATCCGGGTAATCATCCGACGGATCGGCTTTGTACGCGCCAAGATCGACCACCTCATGACCCAGGTGTTCGAGAAAGGCGCGTACCTCTTCTTTCAATGCGAAGCCGGCATGATCTGCGGCAACGACAAGCTTCATAATGGACTCCTCGTAGGAATGACTACCTGGTGACGGCTACTTTTTCTTTTGACTTTGCAACCAGCTTCCGTGCGCGATCCGCAACGTTCTCCACACTGAATCCGAGATGCTCGAGCGCCTGCGGGCCAGGTGCGGAGGCTCCAAAACGATCGATCCCGACGACATCTCCATCGCGTCCCACGTACTTCCACCAGCCAAGGGTAGCTCCAGCTTCCACGGCAAGCTTCGGCAGGTCTTCGGGGAAGATCTGCGCCTTATACTCTTCGCTCTGTTCTTCGAAGATGCGCCAGCTTGGCATGGAGACGACGCGGGTTGCGATGCCTTCCGTGGCCAGTTGCTGTGCCGTCTTCAGCGCGAGCCATAGTTCAGCGCCGGTAGCGACGATCTGCAAGGCCGGGGAGGCTCCTCCCTGCTCGATCACATACGCGCCCTTGCGAACTCCGTCGAATACCCTGTACTTTTCCGCATCGAGAATCGGCAGATCCTGCCGGGAAAGCGCCATAAAGGAGGCACCCTTCCGCTCTAACGCCAGTCCCCAGGCTGCCGAGGTTTCGTTCGCATCGGCTGGACGGAAGTCCGTCAGGCGAGGCACGGCGCGCAACGCCATCAGGTGCTCGATTGGCTGATGGGTTGGGCCATCTTCGCCGAGTGCGATGGAATCATGCGTAAAGACGAAGAGGGAGTGAGCCTTCATCAGCGCGGCGAGACGAAGTGCCGGCTTGCAGTAATCGGTGAAGACAAAGAAGGTGGAGCCGTAGGGGATCAGGCCACCGTGAACCGCCATGCCGTTCACCATGGCGCACATGCCAAACTCGCGAACCCCAAAGTAGAGGTTGCGGCCGGTCGGGTCCAGGTGGAAGTTGCCCCCATCCTTGAAAAGGGTCTTGGTGGATGTAGTGAGGTCGGCCGCGCCGCCAAACAGCTCAGGCACCGCCTTCGCCAGCGCATTCATTGTGTTGCCGCCCGCGACACGGGTCGCTATCGGCTTGGCGTCAGCAGGGAGGATGGGCAGAGCCTTCTGCCAGCCTTCGCTCAGCTTGCCTGCCATGACGCGCTCGAACTCTGCGGCCAGCTCGGGATTCGCCTTCTTGTATGCGGCGAAGAGCTGCTTCCACTCGGCCTCTTCTTTCGCGCCCTTCTCTACCGACTCAAGCCAATTCTTGCCGGCTTCCTCGGGCACGTAAAAGCTCTTATCCACCGGCCAATTGAGATTCTTTTTCGTTTGGGCGACGGCCTCAGTTCCGAGCGCCTCTCCGTGGGCTTTGTTGGTGCCTGCCTTGGGGCTGCCATACCCGATGACGGTGCGCACGGCGATGATGGAGGGCTTGTCCTTCACTGCCTTTGCAGCCTCGATGGCGGCAGAGATGGCAGCCAGATCATTGCCGTCGGCTACCTGCTGCACATGCCAGTGGTAGGCATCAAAGCGCTTCTCCACATTTTCGGTAAAGGACAGCTCTGTGGGGCCATCCAGCGAGATCAGGTTGTCGTCGTAGAGACAGATCAGTTTGCCCAGGCCAAGCGTGCCGGCCAGCGAAGCAGCCTCGTGCGAGACGCCTTCCATCAGGTCGCCATCGCCGCACATTACGTAGGTGTAGTGATCGACAATGTCAAAGTCCGGCTTGTTGTACACCGCGGCCAGATGCTTTTCCGCCACGGCCATGCCTACGGCCATCGCAAAGCCCTGTCCCAGCGGTCCAGTGGTGACCTCGACACCATCGGTATCGCCATATTCCGGGTGTCCCGGAGTGTTCGATCCCCATTGGCGGAACTGCTTCAGGTCATCGATGGAGACTTTGTATCCGGTGAGGTGCAGGACCGAATACAGGAGCGCCGAGGCGTGCCCGTTGGACAAAACAAAGCGGTCGCGGTTGGACCACTTGGAATTAGCGGGGTTGTGGCGCATGAACTTGTGGAAGAGGAGGTAGGCCATAGGGGCATCTCCCAGCGGTGCTCCAGGGTGCCCACTTTTTGCTTTTTCTACTGCGTCTACAGCTAAAAAACGTAATGCATTGATGGATAGTTGGTCCAGATCGCTCATCGTCCTCTTCCTTCTCTCGAATTTCTTCCGTTTGTCAGTGTTTCCCCCGGGGCTGCACATCGTGCGGCGACCCTCTTCAGGATGAAATGAAACTCTACTCTGAGTTGGATGTCAGGAAATGCCAGGAAGAACCAACCCGTATGCCATTTTCCCCAATTTGATGTATGACCGGGAAGTTGCGTCCGATTGCTTTGGACAATTCGAGAATAAATGAAAGGTCGGGAATAAATAAAATGAGTTGCGGTGCGGAGCGTCGCCAGTCACGGCCGGAAGCATAGAAATTTCAGAGCACCTGGGAGTTACTGTCCGGGTCTGAGTGGAACGCTACTTCGCGCATGGCATGCGTAATTTCGCGATTTTTCATGAAGTATTCCCAGACAAAGCCGGTGCGCAAATTTTCCGCCATCAACATGCTGATTCCCTGGTTGATTCCGAGGATATCGCTGGACAACCAGCCGCTCCTGGGGTGGAGCGCATCCACGAATCCATAGCGAGTCCAGGTTCTGCCGCCCATCAATCCGCGCAGGTTCAACAGCACATGGGAGGTTTCTGCCGGCAGAAAGGGAAGCGACCCGGCCACAGCGCAGGGAGCTACTGTGCCGTCCAGTTCTCCCATCGCAGGCGGACCTCCCCATACGCGATAGCCCTGCCGCGAATCCGAGGCAGTGATCCCCCAGAGATCCTGATCGAGCCAGGGAAATTTCTGCCCCAGAACCATACAGAAGAGCTGGTGCGCCCGCGTAGCGGCAATGGAGTTGCTGAAGTAGTTGGCGTGGCGGTCCCGCTGGTCGCGATAGTCGCACCAGGCATGGGCATATTGGTGAATGAAGAGTGGCGCCAGCCCGCTGATGTATTCGATTCCACCGAAATTGATGAGCGGGCGTTGCAGATCGTCCCATCGGGCGGGAGGAATGGGGTGAGACGGTGAGCCGATCGCCATGAGGTACATCGTCATCAGCTCGGCATAGACATCCCACCGCGCCTGCAGAAAACCCTGGTCGGGCAGCCAGCCCATGGAGAGAGTGGTGCCGCCGTTGAGCATCCACTCCCAATCCACGCGGCGATAAAAGGTGGTGGCAAGGGCCGCGATGCGGGTGTTGCCGGCGAAATATTGCCGGCAGAGCAGCACTCCGGCCAGCAGGATGGAGGTATCGATGGAAGAGAGCTCGGATTCGAAGCGCCGTTCTCCGGTCTCAATATCGACAAAGTGGTAGAGAAATCCATGCTCGTGCGGGCAGGACTCCAGCAGAAAGGCGAGGGTCTTTTCTACACGCTCCTCGCACTGCGAGGGCAGCAGATAGTGCCGTTTGGCGGCGATGCAGAGCGCGCTCAGGCCAAAGCCGGTGGCGGCTGCACTGCAGATGCGGCTGAGAGATCGTCCAATGACGGGCGCATGATCCCGCACCAGGCCGGTCTTGGGGCTGGCCTCGTTATAGAAGTAGTCGCAGGCGCGCGCCTCCATTTCGTCGAGCAAGGCCTCGGCCTGCTTGGAGATCTGGGTGAGCGGCCGGTTGATGAAGACGCCCGGAGGATGCTCGTATTTCGTGGCCGTCTGGCTCTCGGGCTTCGGCTCCTGCGCGGGCGCGACAGGCGGGGCCTTCTGCTGGTTCTGCAGGCCATCGGCAAAGCTAAGGGCTGGACTGCCGAGCGCGAGCATACCCGTGGCGCCGGCCCGTCTGAGAAGCTGCCTTCTCGTGATTTCAGTTATCGAACGGGAACGAGCCAAGCTCAGTAACTCTCACAAGCACAATTCGAACGGATACCCGGAAGGGCGTCTCTCTCCCAGTGTAAGGGAAAAACTCGATTTCGCTCTCCGGCTGCCGCGTACGATTCTAACCAAATTTTATTTATCCAGACTTTCATCGCGGGCTTGATAAGAAAACTGCACCCCGGAGCCCGCTTCTGCATCCATACCATCGTATGTGGAGTGTCAAAAGGGCTATGCCCTCAGTCACCTCTGCGCAATTTACTCAGCACAACAGGCAAACGGAAACGCTGCCAGGAGGATTGATTTGGCCTACGAACTAGCACCCCTTCCCTACGACTACGCCGCTCTTGAGCCCTACATTGACGAAGCAACCATGAAGTTGCACCACGACAAGCATCACCAGACGTATGTGACCAACCTGAATGCGGCCATCGAAAAGCATCCCGAACTGGCGAGCAAGACTGCTGAAGACCTATTGAAGAATCTTTCCGCCATACCGGAGGACATTCGGACCGCAGTCCGCAACAATGGTGGCGGCCATGTGAACCACACCATGTTCTGGGCGCTGATGAAGCCGAAGGGCGGCGGTGACCCGACCGGCAAGATTGCCGACCAGATCAAGAAGGACTTTGGCGCTTTTGAAGACTTCAAGAAGCAGTTCAATGAGACGACCGCCAAGCAGTTCGGTTCCGGATGGGGCTGGCTGGTATTTGAGGGCGGAAAGCTGAAGATCGTTACCACGCCAAACCAGGACAGCCCGCTTTCGAACGGTCTCTACCCGGTTCTGGGCAACGACGTGTGGGAGCATGCCTACTATTTGAAGTATCAGAACCGCCGCGCCGATTACCTCGCCGCCTGGTGGAACACGGTGAACTGGGACGAGATCAACAAGCGTCTCCAAAAGGCGCAATCGTAGACCGCGCTTATAGATCGCGCGTTCGGTACCCGCAAAGACAAAGCAGCTCCAGGGCGTCCAATCCTGGAGCTGCTTCTTTTTGTGTGTAAACTGGCAGGTTCCATCGAGGACAGGGAAATAGAGGATTGAAATGCGACTCTCGCAATCTGCCATTTGCGGCCTGGCGACGGCTGCACTTTTTTGCACAATACCGCTTTACTCCCAGCAGGCGCTTCCTCCGGGCTCATCGAATTACACCCTGTACTTCCAGGGAAAGGTAATTGGCAAGGCCGGCTATACGGTGCAGAGCCTTGCGGCCGGAGGCGTTTCTCTGGCGTCGCACGCGGATGTGAAGATCAACAACACCGCGCTGTCGCTGGACGACCGGCAGGCGCTCGACGCCTCGCTGGAGATTGCCTCCACGGAGTTCAGCGGAAATGTAGGCGAGAGCAAGATCGCAGTCAGCGTGAAGCCCGATGGGGATAAGTTCTCTCTCTCCGTCTCGGCGGACCGGCAACTGACGCCGAACACGCTGGACCGTCATCCGCACACCGTGTTTATGCCGGATTTCGATCCTTCTACACTCGCAGTCCTGGTGCGTATGCCGGTGGGGGCGCTATGGGTTTTGATCCCGCGTCAGGCCGGACTGCTGGCCCCGGCGCACCTGGAGGCAAAGCCTGACTCCAAGGCGGCGATCGGTGGCTCACCGGCCATGGTCAAGCACGATGTGCTCACGATTGGCTCGATTTCATCAGATCTCTATTTCTCCGCGGATGGCCAGTTCTTTGCGCAGGTGGTTCCCACGCAGGGCTTTGCAATGCTGCGGGATGGATTCGCGATGGAAGGCGGAATTCCGGCTCCGCCCAGCGAGGCAAAGCCTCCCGCCGGAGTTGCCGAGCACCCGGTCAACTTTCCCAGCGGGGAGCTCAGCATTCCGGGCACCGTGACCCTACCTGCAACGGCAGGGAAGCCGGTCCCAATGGTGGTGCTGGTGGGCGGATCCGGCCCGCGGGATCGGGACGAAACGCTCGGGCCGAACAAGCCGATGCGCGATCTTGCATGGGACCTGGCGCAGCGCGGAGTTGCCAGCCTGCGCTTCGACAAGCGCACCTACTTCAACGCTGCGGATTGGATGAAGCATCCTGACCTGGATCATGAGGTGACGCTCGACGCGGTTGCGGCGCTGGCCTATGCCTCCAGCCAGCCTGGGGTGGACCCGGCGCAAATCTTCCTGGCCGGACATTCTCTGGGTGGCCAGATGGCTCCCTACATCGTGGAGCAGAGGCTGGCGGCTCAGCCGGGTTCGGTTCGTGGAATCGTGCTGCTGGCGGCCGAGGGAACTCCGGTGGATACGACAATTCTGCGCCAGATCGCATTCCAGGAGCATCGGGCCGGGCAGACTCAGGCGAAGACAGACGCGGATCTGGCGACCGTGCAGGCTGCGTTCGACAAGATTCGCGACCCCAAGACCCCAGACAAGGAAACGATTCGCGTGATTGGAGGCTCCATGCCGGTGAGTTACTGGCGCGACTGGATGGCGCGCAATCCAGCGCCTCTCCTCGCCCGTCTAGGGCTGCCAACGCTTGTTCTGCGCGGAGAAAAGGACATTCAGATCACGCAGGAGGATTACAAGCTACTCTCTGCCGCGGCTATGGCACCCGGCAGTGAATCCCGGGAGCTGGCGGGATTGAACCATCTGTTCTTTTCTGTGAGCGGAGAATCGACGGGAGCCGAGTATGCCCAGCCCGCGCACATGTCGCCGGAGGTAGCCGACACGATCGTGGCGTGGATCACGAAGACTGGCGCGGCAAGGAAGGTGATCTCCCCGCGGTAGGACTCTGCGGAAAGTGCTGCCGCACCAGTTCCAGCCCCTCTTCCGGGGTGTGGATGCGGCCTTCGAGCTGGGCATCCTCCGCCATGCGCAGCATCTCTTTGAAGGACTCTCCGGGGCGATAGCCTGCGGCGATCAGTTCGCGTCCTGTCACCAGCAGCCTGGGGCGCACGGCCTCGGAGGGCATCGACGCATAGCGTTGCCGGGCATAGTCGTAGAGTTGCAGGCCACCGTGGCTCGATAGGCAATCGAGGCGATGGAGCGCAAGGTGCTCTTCGAATCGCGGCAGCCGGAAGAAGCGCTTCAGGGTGGAGTCCTTCATTTTCTCCACATCGCCAAAGCGCATGTGATTCGCCACCAGTGCGACAATCTGCGCCGTGTCTTCGTTGGAGAAGCGAAGCCGCCGGCAGATGTCCTCGGCGATCTTCACTCCCACCTCGACATGACCATCGAAGCGGATGCGATCCGGAGCGCGCCGGAAGGTGGCCGGCTTACCCACGTCGTGCAGCAGCGCTCCCCAGGCCAGGGTTGGCGTGCATCCGGCCTCCAGCTTCTCCAGCAGCAGTAGAGTATGGATCCAGACGTCGCCCTCGGGGTGGAATTGCGGTGGCTGCTCCACTCCATGCATGCGGACGATCTCCGGCAGAACCCACTGCAGCAGGGCGGTACTGTTGAGCAGTTCAAAGGCCCGGCGAGCATGGCCCTCGGTCAGCATGCGCGTCAACTCGTCGCGGATTCTCTCCCGGCTGACCTGCACAATTTCGGCAGCCTGTTCGCGGATGGCTGCCATGGTGCCGGCTTCGATGTCAAAACCGAAGCGCGCGGCAAAGCGCACGGCACGCAGCATGCGCAGCTTGTCCTCGGTAAAGCGCGTGTGCGGATTGCCGATGGCGCGCACCAGGCGGAGGGCCAGGTCCTCTCGGCCGCCAACGAAGTCGAGCACGGCACTGGCCATCTCACCCGGCTTTACCGTATCCAGCGGGTGGGCCAGCCGCAGCGGATCCAGCAGCATGCCGTTGATGGTGAAGTCGCGCCGCTGGACATCGGCCTCCGCGCTGGCGGAAAAACTTACTTGATCCGGGCGCCGGCCGTCGGAGTAGGCGCCGTCGCTGCGAAATGTAGCTACTTCGGTTACGATTTCGCGCCCGCTCTCTTCTGCCGCAACCAGCACCACGCCGAAGTGCGCTCCCACGGCGAAGGTTCGGGGAAACATGTCCAGCACAATCTCTGGCTGCGCATCGGTGGCAACGTCGAAGTCTGCCGGCTCCTGGCCAAGCAGCAGGTCCCGGACACACCCGCCGGCATAGTAGGCCTGATAGCCCGCGGAGCGCAGCTTGGCCACAACCTCGTAGGCTGCCTGCTCCGCGCGCTTGCCTGCCCCGTTGCCCGCTCCGTTGCCTGCCATCGATCCCTCTCCACTACTATAGAAGTGTGACGCATTCTTCACATGCCGGGTCAGCTTTGGCCGAAGACCCATCGACACAGGACAGGTCTACCCATGGCGGCTTGATCCTCGCCGTAGAAAGCTCCTGCGATGAAACCGCGGCTGCCGTGGTGGAACGCGGCTCGCGCACGCTCTCGAGCGTGGTGGCATCGCAGATTCCCATCCACTCGCCCTATGGCGGAGTGGTGCCGGAGCTGGCCTCCCGCGAGCACCTGCGCAACGTTGTGCCGGTGGTTCGCGCGGCCCTGGAAAAAGCAGGCTGCAGGTTCAGCGATCTGGATGCCATCGCCGTGACCTCCGGCCCGGGGCTGGCGGGCGCGCTGCTGGTGGGCATCAGCTATGCCAAGGCCCTGGCCTATGCCACGGGCAAGCCGCTGGTTGCCGTCAACCATATCGAGGGGCACATCCACGCGGTATTGCTGGAGCAGCGTCAGCTCTCTGCGACGCAGGAGCCGATGCCGCTGCCGGCGCTGGCGCTGGTCGTTTCCGGTGGGCACACGCATCTTTACCTCACCCGCCAGCAGGGCTCCTCCCGCGACGGAGGCTGGACCTACCACAATGTTGGCCGTACCGTAGACGACGCAGCCGGGGAGGCGTTTGACAAGGTGGCCAAGCTGCTGGGGCTGGGCTATCCCGGCGGTCCGTGGATCGACGGTCTGGCGCCGCATGGCAACTCCAGCGCGGTTCCGTTCTCTTTCTCGCAGGTGAAGGCGAAGGCTCACCGCCCCGGACAGCGTGCCGCGCTGCCCCGCTTCCTCTTCTCTTTCAGCGGGATCAAAACCGCCGTCCTGCACTATGTTCAGGTCCATGGCATGCAGCCTTCGATCGATGTGCGGCATCGTGCTCTCGCGGCAATCGAGCATCCCAAGCTGAGCGATGTTCTTGCCCTCTGTGATGCCCCAACGCTGGACCTGATCGCTTCTTTCCAGAGGGCCGTGGTGGGGGATCTGAAGCGGAAGACGTTCCGCGCAGCCGAAGAGCTCGGCGCGCACTCCATTCTGGTCTCGGGTGGAGTGGCGGCGAACCGTGAGCTGCGCACCCGGTTTACAGCCGAGGCCGCGAAACGCGGCTTGCCGATTGCCTTTCCCTCGCTGGCGCTCTCCACCGACAACGCTGCCATGATTGCAGCGGCGGCGTGGCCCAAGTTGCTCGCGGGCGATCTCGCCCCGGCCAATCTTTCGGCAGATCCGTCGCTTGCACTGGGGCGGTAAGGCGGGGGAAAGAGGCGTCGTTCCCGGTCAATCCCCGCTGGGCTGATAAAATCGCGTTTGGCTTAAATCCAATGGCGTGGCTACTTAGCCGCTCCTAAAAAGAACGCTGCCCGCAATGACGATTCGCCTTTTTAACACGCTGTCCAGCCAGATCGAAGAGCTGTATCCCGGCGATGGCAAGACGCTCCGCATGTACGCCTGCGGCCCCACGGTCTATGACTATGGCCATATCGGGAACTTTCGCACCTTTGTGCAGGTTGACGTCCTGCGACGCTTTCTCAAGTTGCAGGGGGTTGCGGTTCGCCACGTTATGAACATCACCGACGTGGACGACAAGATTATCCGCAATGCCGCTGCGGCGAATCTGTCCATCGCGGAATATACGCCCCGCTTCGAGAAGGCATTCTTTGAAGATCTCGATGCACTGGCCGTAGAGCGGCCTGAAGTGATGTCGCACGCCACCGAGTGCATACCCGAGATGGTCGCCCTTATCCAGCGGCTGGCGGCACAGGATCTCGCGTATAAGGCGGAGGACGGATCGTGGTACTTCCGAATCGCCGGCGATCCGGAATACGGCAAGCTGTCGAAGAAGGACTTTGGCGGCATCAGCGACGGTGCGCGCGTCGATCTGGACGAGTACGACAAGGATTCCGCCCGCGACTTTGCCCTGTGGAAGGCGCCCAAGCCAGGAGAATTTCACTGGAACACCGAACTCGGGCCGGGAAGGCCGGGCTGGCATATTGAGTGCTCCGCCATGGCGATGAAGTATCTCGGCGAGAGCTTTGACCTGCATGCGGGTGGCGAGGACCTGATGTTTCCCCACCACGAGAACGAGATCGCGCAGTCGGAGGGCGCCACCCACAAGACATTTTCCCGCCACTGGATGCATGTTCGCTTCCTGCTGGTGGAAGGCAAGAAGATGTCGAAGTCGGAGGGCAATTTCTATACCCTGCGCGACCTGTTGTTGAAGGGCTACAAGTCGTCGGCGATCCGCCTGCTGCTGATCTCCAATCCCTACCGGCACCAGCTCAATTTCACCTTCGACGGGCTGCAGGATGCGACCAGCTCCGTCGAGCGGCTGCGCACGTTTTACCAGCGTGTGTCGACGGGCAAATTCCCCGAGGGACAGAACGCCGAACTGGCGGCGCAGACGGGCAAGGCGAGCGACGCCTTTATGGCCGCACTGGAAAATGACCTGAACACCGCCGAGGCGCTGGCGGCGATCTTCGATCTGGTGCGGATTGGCAACGTTGCTGCCGATTCCGGCTCGCTGCTGGCGGAGAATGCCAGGCAGATGCTCGATGCGCTTCACAAGTTTGACGCGGTGTTTGCCGTACTGCAGGATCGGGACGCCAATCTTACCCGCGGGGCTCTGCAGTGGGCAGAGCGTGAAGGCCGCATGGAGCAGGTTGCAGAGTCTGTGCTGGTGCAGGCATCGCTCAGCGACTCCGAGATTGAAGCGCTGATCGCAGAGCGGAACGAGGCGCGGCGCACCCGCAATTTTGCACGGGGCGACGCGATTCGCAAGGAGCTGAGCGAGAAGGGAATCGTACTCGAAGACTCAAAGGACGGAGTTCGCTGGAAGCGAAAGTAGCTGGCGCGAGAATCCGCAAGCCAGCGGCCAGTAAAACATCTGCCGGGGCAGCGCTGTTTTCTGCAATCGGCAGGCATTTCTCGAAAGGAGGTCCGACACCATGGAAGCGAACGAAGCGATGGAGCTTAAAGAACACGGCGAGCATGCGGGCCACGATGCCTCCCTGCGTCCCGCTACCTTCACGATGAGTTTTCTCGCGATTCTGGTTGCGCTGACCACGGTCCTTGGCCATCGCACTCACACCGAGGCGGTGCTGGTGCAGAACCGGTCGACCGACGAGTGGAACCTTTACCAGGCGAAGAAGATTCGCCAGACGGACACTGCACTTGCCACGGATCTGCTCTCCGCCATGGCGCTGCGCGATGAAGCCGCCGCAAAAAAGCTGGCGGAGAGCTACAAGGCGCACCAGGAAAAGTGGAACGAAGATCTGGCCGAAGAGCAGAAGAAAGCCACGGAACTTCAGGATGAGGTAGGGCTGATCGAGAGACGCGCCAGCCGCTACGACCTGGGCGAGGCGCTGCTGGAGATTGCGCTGGTGATTACTTCCATTACCTTGCTGACGCGCAAGCAGCTCTTCATGTATTTCGGCTGGATCTGTGGACTGGCAGGTGTGATTTGCGCCGCGTCGGTTCTGCTGATTCATTGATCGCAAGCGGGCTGAGGGCCCATGCGATTCTGATAGCCTCGAAGGATGGACAGTACGTTGGAGACAGATTTTCTTATTGTAGGAGCTGGAATCGCAGGGCTGCGCGCGGCTATTGAACTTGCTGGAGTTGGCCGCGTGCTGGTCGTCACCAAGGAGCAGTTGGGAGAGTCGAACACCAACTATGCGCAAGGTGGAATCGCAGTCGCTCTGGGTGGGGAAGAGGATATCCACCTGCATCTGGACGACACGACCCGGGCCGGGGATGGCCTGGTGAACCAGGAAGCTGCGTCCGTGCTGGTGGAGGAAGGTCCTCTGCGGGTAGAAGAGCTGCTGCAGTGGGGAACACGCTTTGACCGCGAAGGCGGCAAGCTCATGCTGACTCGCGAAGGCGCGCACAGCCGCTCGAGAATTCTTCACGCCAATGGAGATGCGACCGGCGCGGAGATTGGCCGCTCCCTGTTGCAGCACGCTCGCACCATTCCCAACATTACCTTGGCCGAGTGGAGAGCCTGCGAAGATCTGATCGTTGACGGCGATACTGTCGTGGGTCTGGTGCTGGTGACGCGTGAGGGGGAACGCCAGGCGGTGCGTGCGCGCGCGGTGCTGCTGGCCAGCGGCGGCGCCGGTCAGGTCTACAGCGATACGACGAATCCTCCGGTAGCGACGGGCGATGGAATTGCCATGGCCTGGCGTGCCGGCGCCGAGATTGCCGACATGGAGTTCTACCAATTCCACCCCACAGCGTTGAGCCTGCCCGGAGTACCGCGCTTCCTGCTGAGTGAAGCGCTGCGCGGCGAGGGTGCGTGGCTGCGCAACTCCAAAATGGAGCGCTTCATGGAGCGCTATCATCCGCTGCTCGAGCTGGCTCCGCGAGATGTTGTGGCGCGAGCGATTACGCGCGAGGGAATGGGAGCGCATCCGGGCGAAACCCTGCCCGTCTACCTGGATATGCGCCACGTCACGGGCCTGAATCTGCAGCAACGCTTTCCTGGGATCACTGCATTTCTGCGCGAGCAGGGACTGGACCTGGGACGCGACCTGATCCCTGTGCGCCCCGCGGCTCATTACCTGATGGGCGGCGTGAAAACGGATGTGCATGGCAGGACTTCGCTGAAGCGGCTCTATGCTGCCGGAGAGGTGGCCTGCACAGGAGTACACGGAGCGAACCGGCTGGCGAGTAACTCCTTGCTTGAAGGGCTGGTCTTTGGCGCTCGCGCTGCGGCGCAGATGCGCGAGGAGACCTCTCTCTCGGGAAGCATCACGACGCTGCCGGAGCCTGCTTCCGCAGCCTCGTCTGGGCGGCCGTCTGCTCTATCTTCTTCCTCTTCGGCTGCGGATCTGGTGACAACCATTCAGCACACCATGTGGGAAAAGGCTGGGTTGCTGCGCGATGCCAAGGGACTGGAGAGTGCCGCGGAAAATCTACGCGAGGTCGCGCGCGCAATCCCGCAATTCGATACGCAGCGCAACCAGTCCGTGGATACCCGGGCCATGATTGAATTGCGCAATCTGCAAACCGTGGGCTCGCTGATTGTTCGCTCGGCGCTGGCGCGGGAAGAGAGCCGGGGCGCACACTTCCGCAACGACTTTCCGCAGCGGGACGATGCCCGGTTCCAAAAGCACTCGGTTCTTCGCGGCAAGGATCCAGTGAAATTTGTGTAGAGGCAGGCTTCCGCAGGCTATCAGCGGGAGACGGCTTTGCGCTTTGCCGGGATGACGAGGGACAGTGTGGCGGCGACCGCAAGAATCGCGAGAATCACGCCGAGCGAGACGGTCACCGGAATCGAAATCCAATGCGCCGCCAGCATCTTAAGAGCGACAAAGGCGAGAATCGCCGCCAATCCGTAATGTAGCAACCGGAATCGATCGAGGAAGCCGGAGACCGCGAAGAAGAGCGAGCGCAGGCCCAGGATCGCAAAGATATTCGAGGTGTAGGCGATGAATGGCCGCCGTGTCACCGCAAGCACGGCTGGAATGGAATCGAGCGCGAAGATCAGGTCGGAGATCTCGACGGCGAGAACAATCAGCAGAAAGGTGCGCAGGCCAGGGCGGCTTCCCTGAGACGCGCTGCGTGACTCGATCCAGCGGATCCAGGCGGGTCGCGCCTCCGGGCTGGAGGGATCGGCGGCCTCTGCCGGGTGGCGCAGCAAACGAAGGGCGGCAAACAGCAGCACCCCGCCGAAGACATACTGGATCCAGTCGAATCGCTGCAGCAGGGAGACGCCCCCGGCGATAAAGAGCGCCCGCATAAGGATGGCGCCGCCAATGCCCCACAGCAGGGCGCGGTGCTGATCCTCGGGCCGCAGGGAGAAGCTGCGAAAGAGCAGCAGGAAGACGAACAGATTATCGACGCTGAGCGAAGTCTCAATCAGGTAACCGGAGACGAATTCCAGCGCGGGTTGGTGGCCTTGGGTGCGCAGGATCCAAAACGCAAAAGCTCCGGCGAAAACCGCCAGAAATATCGTCCATCCCCAGGCCAGGCGGGCAGGAAGTTTATGGCTCTTGCCCTGAAGCAGGAACATATCTGCCAGCAGGAGCAGAAGAACCACGATATGAAAGCCGATCCAGGAGGAGACAGGCGTGCCTTCGATCATCGAGAGTTGCTATCTCCTTCCAAGCTGGACAGGCGAATGCCGCCCGGCGATCCGCAAACCTAGCGCTGGTCGAGCAGCCGAATGGATTCGAGAAACGTATCGCCCACGATGGTCAGGCTTCTGGCGCTCAGCTTATCCATGGTGTCCTGTGTGGTGTGATGCCAGGAGTTGTTTGGCCCGTAGTCCAGATCGATCACGTCCGCGCAAGGTACGCCCCGCTGCATAAAGGGCAGATGATCGTCTTCCACCGCGCCCTCTTTCGCGTAGAAAGAGCCCTGGTAGTGATATTTCGTTGCTGCCTGCTTCACCAGGTCGAGCAGCCACCCCGTCGAGTTGGATTCTCGCCAGATGTTGAGGTCGCGATCGCCGATCATGTCCGCCAGCAACAGGCCCTTGATCCGCTTCAGCGTGCCGTCGTTCTGCCAACGCGCGGCCAGATGCCGGCTGCCATAGGTCGAGTCCGACCGGGACCACTCGCGGATTGCCTCTTCCCCATCGAAGAAAACCAGCCAGACACTGTAGCCTTCCAGCTTTCGTCCACGCAGGTAGTTGGCCAGCTCAAGCAGCAGGCCGGTCGTGGCGCCGCCATCGTTGGCTCCAACAAAGCCGGTATCCCGCAGCCAGTAGTTGGTTTCGTAGTGGGTCGCCAGCACGATCACCCCATCCTTCTTGCCGGGGAAGCGGACGATAAAGTTGTGCATCTGCATCGGGCCGACGGGCGTATTCGCGGTGAAGGCGTCATCCTCGAGCGCATCCTTGGCGAACTGCTTCTTCAGAAAGGCCTCCGCCTTGCGATGGCCTTCGCTGCCGGGCCAGCGAGGACCGATGGCGACAAACTGGCGCGTCGTCTCCAGGGCGCGAGCGCCGTTGAAATGTGCCGCAGGCGCAGAAGCGGCGCTTGCCGATGGCGCGAGTCCGAGGGTTGCCGCCGAGAATGTGAGGAGGCCTGCAAGGGATATCAGGCGCATGGAGATCATGCCTGCTCTGCCTTCTTCTTTCTGTGATCGGGATGAACCAGGTACGCCACGCCCATGCTGATGAAGTAGAGAATCACCATTGGCGCGGCGAAGACGCACATCGTCAACACGTCGGGCGTGGGTGTGATGATGGCCGCGATGATAAAGATTGCGAGGATCGCGTAACGGACGTTCTTCCATAGAAAGCCCGCGCTCACAATTCCGAACAGGGCCAGGAACATGACCAGGATCGGCAGCTCGAAAGTGAGGCCGAGGCCAAGGATTACGGTCATGAACAGATCGGTGTATTCGTTGATCTCGATGAGCGGCTTGAAGTCTCCGGCGTATCCAATCAGAAATTCCAGCGCATGTGGATACACGAATCGATAGCCGAAGTAGGCGCCTGCCAGAAAGAGCCCGACCGTGGCGGACATGAACGGCACGACGTAGCGCTTCTCATTCTGGTAGAGGCCGGGCGAGATAAACATCCACACCTGGTAGAGCACAAACGGCGCAGCGAGAATCGCCCCACCCACAAAGCTGATCTTGAGGTAGAGGTTAAAGGGATCGATCGGATTGTGGTACACCAGTTGCGGATCGAGGTGATGCGCGGTCAACGCGGTCACGATCGGCTTCTGCATGAATTCGAAGATCTTCTGGTGAAAAGCGTAGGCGATAAAGAAGGCGAGGACGATGAAAATCGCCGAGCGGATAATGCGGCGGCGAAGCTCCTCAAGATGTTCCATGAGGCTCATGCCGGGGAGTTCCGCGCGTTCATTCACTGCCGTGCGGGCGCGGTCGATCATGTCAGCCATGATGGATAGGGGCCTGTTCGCTCTCTGCCATAGGGGCGGTATCGGGATACATTTCCGTGCCCGGCAATTTCTCGGTCACAGCAGATCCATTTGCCGATGCGGCCTGCGCCGCGGGTTGCGTCACGGACTCTGCCACGGAGACAGAGGTAGTCTCCGCAGTAGCGCGGAGTTCCGCCTCGCGTTGCGCGTAAAAGTCTTCCGCTGAATTGCCTGCTGCGGAGGCGCTTTCTGTGTCCGAAGGCCCTACCGGAGCAACTTCGGGATTCGTAACTTCAGGGTTCGCGATTCCGGGGTTCGCTGCGGCATCCGTCCGGTAGCGGTTGGGAGGCTCGCTGCTCACCGTTTCTCCCACCGAGGGCGGCAGAATGGATGGCGCTGTATCCGGTTCGGTTGTCGCCGGTTCAGTTGTCGCCTGCCCGGCGGCAGATGCCGGCTCAGGGGTTGCGGTGGCGGCCGTAGTTCCGTCGGTAAGAGAGCCAGCGGAAGCGGCGTGGGCGGCCTGGATCTCGGCATCGATCTTCTTCTGCCGATCCGCCTGTTCGGCGGCCCGTAACTCGTCCTCCATCTGCATCTTGAATTCGTTGCTGGCGCGGCGAAACTCCATCATCAGCTTGCCAGCCTGGCGCGCGATTTCCGGCAGCTTTTTAGGGCCGAAGAGGACCAGCATCAGTCCAAATATAAAAATGGAGTCCATGAAATGCATTGGTCACCATGATACCTGCGATTCGTAAATGCCCACAAACTGGGTGAACCCACCCTCTCGCCCGACCAGAATTACCGCAACACCGTGCGGCTGGGGAGATAGCGTTTCTGGGCCTGTTACGTCTGTATTAAAATAGGAAAAGATCTGCTCCTTACAGATTCGCCGGAATTTCTGCGACTCCGTTATGAGGCGCACATCTAATGTTACAGGGTTGCAACATCCCCGTGGGCTGGGCGCTCTCCGTTTCAGCGCAGCGAATCCACTGCAGCCTTGCATTTGCTTTCAACATCCCCGTCCTGCGGCAGATTTGAGCGGGACTGAAGGCGGGTATTTTGAGCGTATTGACGGAAGTTTTAACCGCACCAGCGCGCGAGAATACGGCGGGTGAACAATGCTCGCTCGAACACTATCTCACGCTCCCCGACCACTCCATGGACGACCGCATCGCGGCCGCACGGGCACGCCTTGGCACGACCACTGTGCTGCTCGGCCACCACTATCAACGCGATGAGGTCATTCGTTTCGCGGACTTTACCGGCGACTCCTATAAGCTTTCGAAGATTGCAGCCGAAACCGATGCGCGCTATATCGTCTTCTGCGGCGTGCATTTTATGGCGGAGAGCGCCGATGTGCTGGGCCGCGAGGGGCAGCAGGTTATCCTGCCTGACCTGAATGCGGGATGCTCCATGGCCGACATGGCCGACATCAGCCAGGTGGAGGATTGCTGGGAGTCGCTCGAGCGCCTTGGGCTGACTGCGACGATGGTGCCGCTCACGTACATGAACTCGGCGGCCTCCATTAAGGCCTTCTGTGGCGAGCGTGGCGGGCTGGTGTGTACCTCTTCCAATGCCCAGGGAGCCTTTCGCTGGGCCCTGGCACGGGGAGAGAAGATTCTCTTTCTGCCCGACCAGCACCTTGGCCGCAATACCGCATGGGCCATGGGGATTCCCCTGGACGAGATGGTCGTATGGGATCCCTACCAGCTTCACGGCGGAGTGACCCCGGAGCGTCTGCGAGCAGCAAAGGTGATCCTGTGGAAGGGCCACTGCTCGGTGCATCAGCGCTTTCTGCCGGATCATGTGGACGCGGTGCGTGCCCGCTATCCGGGGATTCAGGTGATCGTGCATCCCGAGTGCCGCTGGGAGGTCTGCCAGAAGGCCGACGCGCTCGGCTCCACCGAGCGGCTGATCAAGCTGGTGAACGATGCGCCCGAGGGAACCATGTTTGCCGTGGGTACCGAGATCCATCTCGTCAACCGCATGGCGCAACGCTTTGCCGCGCAGAACAAACGCGTGATCACGCTGGACGACACCGGGTGCCTGTGCACGACGATGTATCGCATCTCACCGCAGCACCTGGCATGGGCGCTGGAGAATCTGGTCGAGGGGCGCGTCGTCAACCAGATCAAAGTGCGCGAAGATGTAAAGAACTGGGCTCGCGTGGCGCTCGACAGGATGCTGGAGATTCGGAGCTAAGCAGTGAAGATTTTTACGCTGGAAGAGGCGCAGGCGGTGTTGCCGGTGGTGGAGTCGCTGCTGGAGCGCGCCATGGAGGCTCACCGCGCCGCCCTGGAAATTGAAGGGGAACTGCAGCAATTGAGCCAGCGGATCTTTCTCGCCGGTGGCATGCACATCGATGTTCGCGCCGTGAACCGCCAGCGCCTGGCGCATGAGGAGCAAACGCAACGCGCCAGGGAGATCGTCTCCGAGATCGATTCGATTGGAGTGGAGGTCAAGGATCTCGAACACGGGCTGCTGGATTTCCCCTGCAAGCTGGAGAATGAAGTAGTGCTGCTCTGCTGGAAACAAGGGGAGCAGCGCATCACGCATTGGCATACCGTGAGCGATGGATTCCGCGGCAGAAAGCTCATCGACGAACGTTTTCAGCGCACCAAACCCAACTAAAAAATAGCCCGGTGAGGGAAGAGAGCGGCAGCTCCCTTCGCAGACCTTGCCATCTTGACGAACGATAATAATTATCGTTTAATAGATCTTGTGAACAGTGCCGCTGCAATCCGTTTCCGGGAATTATGTGCCGAACATGGCCTGACGGCGACGCATCAGCGGCAGATTTTGTTCGAAGTTTTACAGGGTATGACCGGGCACCCAAGCCCGGAGCAGGTCTATGCGAAGGTAAAGCGGCGCATCCCGTCTGTTTCTCTTGCAACCGTTTATAAGAACATTCATCTCTTCATTGAGAGTGGTATGTTTCGCGAGGTCAGCCCCCACCACGGCTCTTTGCGGGTGGAGGTCAACAGCCGTCCTCATCATCACCTGGTCTGTACCGGCTGCAGGTCCATCTCCGATATTGACGAAGAGGAGCTGGGGCTGCCGCAAAAACCGAAGTTGCTCTCCAGTGGTTTCCTAGTAGAACGCTATGCGGTCGATGTGCTGGGCCGCTGCCCGGCGTGTCAGGAGAAGTCCTGATTCCCGAGTCACAACATGCGCAGTGCCTGCCGGGGCAGAAGCAAAGCAGCACTGCCATATTCAATTTAAGAAGAAGAGGAGTTACACATGCTTGGAATTGGCGAGAAGTTTCCTAACTTTGAAGTAACCGCAACCGTCAGCCGCACCAAGGGTAAGGAGTTCGAGACGATCACCAGCGAGTCGTACCCGGGAAAGTGGAAGCTCTACTTTTTCTGGCCCAAGGATTTCACGTTCGTGTGCCCTACGGAGATCGCCGGTTTCGGCAAGTTGAACAGCGAGTTCGCGGCGCGCGACGCGCAGATTCTGGGCGGCAGCATCGACTCCGAGTATGTTCACCTGGCGTGGCGTAATAACCACGAAGACCTGAAGGAACTGCCCTTCCCCATGCTGTCCGATCTGAAGCGCGAGATCACCGAACAGCTCGGCATTCTTGACCCCAAGTCCGGCGTGGCGCAGCGTGCCACCTTCCTGGTCGATCCCGACGGTATTATCCGTTTTGTCTATGTCACCGAAGGTTCTGTCGGCCGCAACCCCTCCGAAGTTCTGCGCGTCCTCGATGCGTTGCAGACCGATGAACTGTGCCCCTGCAACTGGCACAAGGGTGAAGAGACGATCCACGTTTAAATCCGCAACCATCCGGCAAACGGGAGCTGTCCGGCGACGGCGCTCCCGTTTTCCTTTTCCCTCCATAGAGAGACAGGTGATGCCATGTCGTTAGATTCTCAGTCGTTGGATCCATTGATCGACAGCCTTCCGGATTACGCGAAGGATCTGAAGCTGAACTACTCGAGTCTGGTACGCCAGAACTCGGAACTGACTCCGCAGCAACTATGGGGAACCGTTCTGTCCTGTGCCATGGCGACGCGCAGCGATGCGCTCACCAAGGCGGCGACAGAAGCGGCCCGTGCGCAGCTTTCGGAGCAGGCGCTGACCGCTGCCCAGACCGCAGCCGCGCTCATGGGCATGAACAACATCTTCTACCGCTTTCAGCACCTCGCTTCGAATGAGAAGTACAGCACGATGCCAGCCCGCTTGCGCATGAACGGCATCCGTACGCACGGAGTGGAGAGCCAGGATTTCGAGTTGTGGTGCCTGGCTGTCTCCGCCATCAATGGCTGCGGCAAGTGCATCGATTCCCACGAGAAGGTTGTGCGCGAGAAGGGCGTAACTGAGGAGACCGTGATGGCAGTGGTACGCGTCGCGTCCGTGGTGCACGCCATCGGAGCCGTGCTCGATGCCGAGCGTGTGACCGACAAGTCCCCGGTGTAGGGGGCGTCTCTTTCGCAAAGGCCCCGGCGAACGGGGCCTTTCTGTTTTGCGGGAGATGTCATCCAGAATCCAACGGTTGTCATCCTGAGCGAAGCGAAGCATCTATTATCCAGAACGCAACGGTGGGAAAGCAGGTCCTTCACTTCGTTCAGGATGACAATGTTGGTTGGGGGAAAGCAGGTCCTTCACTTCGTTCAGGATGACAATGTTGGTTGGGGGGAAACAGGTCCTTCACTTCGTTCAGGATGACAGTGGCTGGGGGATGACAGTGGTTGTGGGATGACAATGGCTGGAGTCTATGGTTTGCCGCCGATGTTCCAGGTGGGCTTCCAGTTGGTGTTCGCGAGCCATTGGATCGGCTTTATCAGCGAGGAGATCACGCCCGACATGTGCGCGAAGTCGATGTGGCTCAGGTCGTCGCTCGGCTGGTGGTAATCGGGATGCAGCCCGAAGCTGGAAATGGTATGCGCGATCACTCCGCTCCTGGCCAGTGCATAGTTATCGGAGCGGCGGAAGAAGTTTTCCCTGGTATGGGGATCCTTCACAATATGGGCTCCGTGCCTGGCTAACTCACGTCCCAGGTTGCTGCGGTCGTAGCCGGTCAGCCAGACGCTGTCATGGGGTATCGCCGGGTCGGGCCGGCCAATCATCTCAAACTCAAGGTTGGCGACGATGCGATCGAGAGCGACCGGCGGATGGGCCAGGAAGTAGCGGTTGCCAAAGCCGCCAAGCTCCTCGGAGCCGAAGAGGACAAACAGGATGGTTCTCCGCGGACGCGGTTGCCGGGCAAGGGATCGCGCCAGCTCCAGCACTGCGGTGGTGCCGGAAGCGTCATCGTCCGCTCCGTTGTAGATGGCATCTCCCCGCACCGCCGGACCGACGCCGAGGTGGTCGAGGTGAGCCGTGAGCAGAATGGCCTGCTCCTCCGTCTTATCAGCAGAACCGCGCAGGATTCCGACGACGTTCCATGTTTCTGTGCGCGGAACGTTTTCATAGGAGCGCAGAGTCTTCTGTACCTCCCCGGGCAAAGGGGAGGGTAGTGCCGCCTTCTCGAGGTAGCTGCCTCCATCTCCGCCTGGCTCCAGCCCGAAGCTTTGGAAGAGCGAAGCGGCGAAGAGTGCGGCGATGTGTTCATCGCGAGTACCGCTGCCCCTGCCGTGAAGCTCGTCGGAGGCCAGGAAGTTCATATCGGCCTGGATGCAGGCATCGCAGAGGACAGGCCGTGGGGCTGCGAGACTTGCATCGAGACCTGAGTGCTGATCTGGACCGGGATGCTGCGGCAGACCGCTCAAGGGCAGTAGGACGAACAACAGCGCGAAAGAGAGATGTCGGTGCATTCCGTTGCAGTATAGATTCTAGAGGTGGACAGGAAATATATGCTTCCTAACGGGATGGTTGCGGGCCGTGCGATGCGGGGCCTTGCCGGGCTGGCTCTTGCAGCAGCGCTGCTGCTCTCCGGCTGCGGAAAGTTCTTCGTGCCGGAGATCAACACTCCAGGAGGCACAGGAGGGAGCGGAGGCGGAGGCGGGACGACCAGCACCACGGCATTCCTCTATGTCGCCAACGCTGCCACCGGCGGCCAGAACACGAATCCGGCGATTGCCGGTTTTTCCACTCCGGGCAGCACGCTGGCTGTGCTGCCGCAGAGTCCCTATGCTGTCGGCTGTCTGCCCAGCGCACTGGCGATTACGCCGGGCAACAAGTTCCTGTACGTGGGTTGCAGCGATGGGCCGATCTTTGTCTACACAGTCAACAGCGATGGATCGCTGACGGGGAATAGCGGGGCTCCTGTGGCTACAGCCGTCGCACCGGTAGCAATGAAGGTAGATGCCACCGGCAATTGGCTGCTGGCGGCTGTCAATTCGTTCTCGGGGATCTCGTCGCTGGCTATTTTCCAGATCAACTCCAGCACCGGGGCGCTTACGGCGGCCAGCAGTTCTCCAGTCACGCTGGACACCGGTTCGCCAAACCATATTGCCATCACCCCCAACAATCAGATTGTTTACGTCTCTCTCGGCACCGGGGGGGTGGATATCCTCAGCTTCAACTCCAACTCAGGTGCGGCGGCTGTAAGTGGATTGCTGAAGCCCAAGGATTCGCGCGGCGCAGATACGGCGCTCGCGGTGAATCCGGCGGGTACCTATCTCTACGTGGGCGAAACAGTGGGCAGCGGCCTGCGAGTGTTGAAGATCGCGACCGATGGAGCCTTGACCGAGATATCTGGTTCGCCCTTCCAGACTGGCCTGGGGCCCTCCGCGGTGGTGGTCGATAGCGCCGGGGCGAACGTCTACGTAACGAACCGCAGCGACAACACGATCAGCGGATTTGCTGTCGCGGCCTCGGGCGCCTTGACGGCACTTGCAGGCTCTCCGTATGCCACAGGAAGCACCCCGGTCGATATGGCGATCGACAGCACGAAAGGGTACCTTGCGGTGGTCTGCTCCGGTGGATCGCCGGACCTGCAGTTATTCAATTTCGACCAGACGACAGCAGGCAAACTGAATGCGGTCGCCCACGCGACTACGGGCACGGATCCTACGACGCCTCTCGCCATCGTTGCCAGTCATTAGAGTCTTTTCATGAGGCTCCAGACCGCGCGGTGCTATGCTCAAAAGGAATACGCGGTGATTTGAATTTGCATTCTTCTTCCCCCGGCTCTGAAGTGCAGATAAGGCTTTCCAAAGCAGGCTCTCGAAGCACGAACCTCCTCCTGGTGCTGCTGTTGCTGCTGCCCGGTTTGGCAGGGTGTGGCAAGTTCCGTCGCCATCCAAAAAACGACATTGTCTACGTCATGGTGAAGCAGACCTATCTGCGCGACCGCGTGGCAGCGCTCTCCAATCGGGTTGCTCCTGTGGTCAATGGACAGCGGCTGGAGATCGTGGAGCGGGGACGCCGCTTCCTCAAAGTAAAGACCGAAAAGAACGAGATCGGCTGGATTGAAGAGCGCGCCGTGATCGATGACACGGTCTATGAGGGATTCCAGGATCTGCGGACTTCGCATGAGAAGGATCCCGTGATTGCGACCGGAGTGCTGCGCGATGAGCTTTATGCCCATTTGACGCCGGGGCGGGACACGGCGCGTTTCTTTCTGCTGCCGGAGGGGGAGAAGCTTCAGTTGCTGGTGCGCGCCTCGGTGCCCAAGCCGCAGTCGCCTTTGATCGCTCTTCCCAAGCCGGTCGCGACTCCGCTACCCCACAAGGGTGGCAAAGCCGCTGGTCCGGAGGCCAAGGCCGGCGTGAAAAAGACGCCAAATCCGGCGGCCGCAGGACAAGCATCTCCAGGACAAGCATCTCCAGGGCAGTCAGCGACAGGACAGGCAGCGACAGGACAGGCAGCGACAGCGGCTACCGAGGCTCCTCCTCCCCCCTTGGAAGACTGGTGGCTGGTTCGCAGCAGCCAGGGGAAAGTCGGGTGGCTGCTGGCGCGCCGCGTGGACGTCGATGTGCCGGAGGCGATCGCCGGATATGCCGAGGGCCAGAAGATCGTAGGCTCCTATGTGCTGGCCACGGTGCAGGACCTGGAAGCCTCGACCCCGGACAAAATGGTGCCGGAGTACGTCACCGTTCTGAACGCCTACAAGGACGGCCTGCCCTACGACTTCGATCAGGTCCGGGTCTTTACCTGGAACACGAAGAAGCATCGTTATGAGACGGCCTATCGCCAGCGGAGCCTGCAAGGGTTTCTTCCAATAGAGGTCGGCAAGAAGGCCTTCGATAATCAAGGCCCCGTCCCATACTTCAGCTTCCGGCAGGCGACGGGCGACCAGATTGCGGTGGATCCTGCAACCGGGATCGCGAAGCCAGGCCAGACCGAGACGCTGACCTTCCGGATGGATGGCGTGATGGTGAAGCGGGTGGGTCCGCCGGGGCAGCCGGTGGTGACCCGGCAAGCGGAGAAGGCGAAATCCGCCGCACATGCGCCAGGGCATCCATCGGGGCATAGGAAAAGTCACAAAGCCGCACGGTAGCGGCGTACCCTCTACCCGAGAAAGGCGGCGATGGCGCTGACGACCGTCTGCTGCTCCTCTTCCCGCAGCTCGGGATACATAGGCAGGGCCAGAACCTCGGCGGCGGCGCGCTCGCTCTCCGGCAGGTCTCCCGCCTTATACCCGAGAAACTTCAGGCATTCCTGTTGATGCAGCGGCACCGGGTAGTAGATCTCGGAGCCAATTTTCTTGTCGCTGAGGAACTTCCGCAGCGTGTCCCGCTCGCGAACGCGCAGGACGTACTGGTGATAGACGTGGGTTGCACGGGGATGGCAGGCGGGCAGAACAACGCCATGCTCGGGATAGACCCTGCCCGTGTCCACCACTCCTGCCGCGTGGAAGAGCCGATCGTAGTTGGCAGCGAGTTGCCGGCGGCGTTCGTTCCATCGCTCTACATATGCCAGCTTTACCAGCAGGATGGCGGCCTGAATGGTATCCAGACGGCTGTTCCAGCCGATTTCGTCGTGATAGTACCGGCGGCGCATGCCGTGTGCCCGCAGCATTTTCGCCCGCTGGGCAAAATTTTCGTCAGAGGTGGTTACCATGCCGGCGTCGCCACAGGCACTCAGGTTCTTGGTGGGATAGAAACTGAAGGCTGCCAGGTCTCCCAGCGAACCCGCTGGGCGCCCGTCCCATGCCGCACCAAAGGCCTGCGCCGCGTCCTCAATCAGCAATAAGCCAAAGCGCCGGCGCAGATCTTCGAAGCGGTCCCACTCCGCCGTCTGCCCATAGAGGTGAACCGGCATCACGGCGCGCAGCCGGGGGTGGCGAGCTGCGATCAGAATCGTCTCCACATGGCCAGGATTGAGGTTGAAGCTTACCGGATCGATGTCGGCGAGCACCGGCTCAGCCCCCGCGCGCAGGATCGAGCTCACGGTGGCAAAGAAGGTGAAGGGCGTGGTGATGACGGCATCCCCTTCGCCGATTCCCGCAGCAGCCATGGCGAGCCATAACGCATCGGTTCCCGAGGCGCACCCGATTCCGAACGCAGCATTGCAGGTCGCGGCGGCTTGCCTCTCAAATTCGGCGACCTGCTCGCCCAGGATGTAGTGCTGGGTGGCAAAGACTCTCTCCACCGCCGCCAGCATCTCTGGCCCGATCTCGGCATACTGCCGGGAAAAATCGAGCACGGGAACCGGGTTGGCTGAGGAAGGAGTCACAGGGGTGGAGGAGTGGCCGGAGGATTCTTTGGGTGGCAGCACATTTTCGATGCTAGCACCGTCCAGATTCTCCCGAGGGTGACGAAATGCCCGCGGCATCTTACAGGGGGCTTTCTGCATCTTACTAAGGCTGACGTTGAGCGGTTTTATCTGCTTCTGGCTACAACGTTTGTGGCACAGGAAGGAAAACCAGGTTGGGGCAGTTGATAATGACTGCGGTGAACGTTATGGTGTTAGAACACATTTGAGTGTCTGCCCGAAGCAAGGGGCGCTGGCACAAGCTTTATTGCATTGAAGCGTGAGCACACGAATTAAAAACCGAAACAGCAGGAGATCGGCACATGGAAAGCAAGCCGGCACAGAACATTCAGGATACGTTTCTGAATACCGTCCGCAAGGATAAGACCCCAATCACGATCTACCTGGTGAGTGGCGTGAAGCTCACAGGGAAGATCCGCTCGTTTGATAAGTACTCAGTTCTGTTGGAGAACAACAGCCAGGAGCAACTGATCTTCAAACACGCGATATCCACCGTCGTCAGCAATCGCGCCGTCCTGCATAGTGAGCACAGGCCAGTCGCGAGCACGGGGCCTGTAGCCCCGGCAAGCCCGTTGACTCCGTCCGGCGTTCCTTCCGAGAGCGCTGCCGGAAGCCCTCGTTCCTAATCAGCCGGGTATATGGCTGCCAGGCGGCGTTGGCGTGGATGACCATCGACTGAAGAATACGAGTCTCTCTCCCGACCGCGCGTTGCTGGTTGCCGTGGATCTGGGACAGAACCGGAAGAGTGTACCCCGGAGCGCAGCTTTGGCACGGGAGGCGGCGAACGCAGCCTCTCCCGGCGAAGGCATGCAGATGCCTGCGCCGGAGATGGGTTCCGAGGCGGCACTGGACGAGTTTCGCGAGCTGGTGACCAGCGCCGGCGCAGAGGTCGTGGCGGAGGTAGCCCAGCGCCGGCAGAAAGCCGACCCTGCCACGCTGATCGGTAGCGGCAAGGTGGAGGAGCTCGCTGCCGTCGCGGCTTCGTGCGGCGCTACCCTGATCCTCTTCGACCATGACCTGACGCCCACCCAGCAGCGCAACCTGGAGGAGGCGCTGCCGTGCCGGGTTGTGGACCGGACGCAGCTCATTCTCGACATCTTTGCGCGCCACGCGCGAACCCGGGAGGGCCAGTTACAAGTGGAGCTGGCGCAACTGGAGTACATGCTGCCCCGGCTCACGGGTCGCGGCCTCTTCATGTCTCAGACCGGCGGCGGCATTGGCACCCGCGGCCCCGGTGAAACCCAGTTGGAGACCGATCGCCGCAAGATTCAGCGGCGTCTGGTCCAGTTACGGCGCGATCTTGAGTCCGTGCGGCGGGTGCGCAGCCTGCAGCGGGAGCGCCGGGAGTCCGTGCCTGTTCCCACAGTGGCGCTGGTGGGCTACACCAATGCCGGCAAAAGCACGCTCTTCAACGCGCTGACGGATGCCGGGGTGCTGGAGTCGTCGCGGATGTTCGCCACGCTCGATCCCAAGCTGCGGGCGATCCAGTTGCCGTCGCGGCGGAAGATCCTGCTCTCCGATACGGTTGGCTTTTTGAGGAATCTGCCGCACACGCTGGTAACCTCATTTCGCGCGACGCTGGAGGAGGTGCAAAAGGCCGAGGTTCTGCTGCACGTCTGCGATGTATCCAGCCCGGTGTTTGAGGAGCAGAAGGCCGAGGTCGAGAAGGTTCTGGATGAGCTGGATGCTCTCAGCAAGCCGCGGATCGAAGTGCTGAACAAGATGGATCTGCTGCCGCCGGAACAGCAGGAGAATCTACGCGCGCAAGGGCGGCTGCTGCTCTCGGCGCGGAAGGGCGAGGGAATCGAGGACCTGCTGCGCCGCATCGACGCGAGTCTGGTGACCGATCCCATTGTCCGTCAGGAGTTCGTCGTTCCTCAGGACGAGGGTGCTGTGCTGGCCGCACTGGAAGGTGGAACCGTGCTTCACCAGCGCCGTTTTGAAGGCAACAACGTGCATTTATCGCTGGCTGGGCCGGCTTCACTGCTCTCCAGATATCGCCGCTTCCGGGTGGCCGCAGACACAGGTACGGGCCGTGATGTTGGGAGCGGAGCAACGTCCCAGGATCACGGCCCGTCCGACCCTGAACCGGGTCTAGGTAATACCTGATAGTTTACGCTGGGTAATCTTCAAGTCAATGCAAATTCCCGGCCCGCTCAAGAAAAACAGCAGTTGATTGCGAACAGGGAATTCGTGGAAAGGCGATGGCGATCAAGGCCGTCGTCAACCTGGGCGCTGAATTTATTTTTTCTATTTTTTCTCGGGAAAGTAAGCATTTCCCCAGAAAAAAATGAACCCGCAAATCGCCTGCAAGTCAAATGGAATGTTGGCCTTTGCCGGCCTTCGCCGACTATTTCGGCCATGTTTGACATGAGAAATTTCCTCTGTTACATCTAGATGTTCCGCAAACATTTCTCAGCACTTCTCCACCGCAGTACGGTGACCGTATGGATGAAATACTGCAGCAACTCGGCGAACTTATAGTCGGCTCTGTCCCGACGATTCTGCTTTTTTTTGTTCTTGTGGTGGCGTATGAGTATCTGATTCACAAGCCCTTGATGCGGATGCTGGAAGAGCGCCGCAGCCGGACGACAGGTGCGATCGAGAGGGCTCAGGACGCCATCAACGAGGCGGATGCGAAGACGCTCGAGTATGAGTCCAGCCTGCGGGCGGCGCGCGGGGAGATCCTGCGGGCACGCGAGCAGCGGATTCAGCAGTGGAATAACGAACGCGACAAGGCGCTCGAAGATATCCGGCTGCAGGCGCACACCCGCACCCAGGCAGCCAGGGCGCAACTGGAGACCGAGGTTGCTGCGGCTCGTAAGACAATCGAGGGCTCCGTGGAACAACTTGCGGGGCAGATTTTGAAGGCCGTTTTAGTGGCGGATGTGGCCCCCGCGGAGAGTACCCGTTGAAGCGCAGTTCTGGAATCGGTACCTGTAGTTTTCTGCTGATTTTTTCGCTTTCTATTTTTTCCGGTAATGTTGCCCTTGCTCAGGCTGCGACAGCGGCTTCGCCGGCACAGTCTGGAATCAGCGAGCCCGCAGCGCAGCCCGCATCTGCGAAAGATTCGGCCGCCGCCCCGGAGGCTGGGGCTGAAGCGAAGAAGGCCAGCGATTCGGAGAGCGAGACCGAAGCTTTCCGCCATTCGCCCGTAGTGCAGAAGCTTGCCAACGCCTTCCATCTCCCTATCGAGACGGCAGCGCGGTTGTTTGAATTTCTCAACTTCGGAATCCTCGCTTTTTCCGTCCTGTACGTGATCTTCAAGTACGTTCCCAAGGCCTTCCGCAATCGCAACGCCGCCATCCAGAAGCAGTTGGTGGACGCGCGCAGCGCCACCGAGGTGGCCAGCGAAAGGCTGAAGGGAGTCGAAGCGCGGCTCTCGCGTCTGGATGAAGAGATCGCCGCGATTCGGAAGGAAGTGGAGCAGGAGTCTCTTAAGGACGAGGCTCGCATCAAAGCGACCGTCGAAGAGGAGCGGAAGAGAATTGTCGAGGCGGCCGGACACGAGATTGATGCCGCTGCTTCCGCGGCGCAGCGCGAGCTGAAGCGCTTTGCCGCTGAGTTGGCCGTGCAGAGGGCGACCAGCGAGCTCTCCCTTACCCCCGAGACGGATCGCATGCTGGTGCAGAATTTTGCCCGCAGTCTGGGGAAAGAGAATCAGGGAGGCCGAAACTAATGTCACTCTATGCTTCCCGCTATGCCCGTGCCTTTGCTGAAGCGGTGGAGGCTGCCAAGCTCGATCCTGAGGATGTTGACCGTCAGCTCAACGATTTTGCTGCGACCTGGAATGGCAGCACCGAGCTGCGCGAGGTTCTGAACAATCCGGCCGTGGCCAGCAAGGAGAGGGTTGCGGTTCTGGACAAGATCAACACCCGGATGGGATGTTCTCCGCTGGTGCGCAACTTTCTCGCGGTGCTCATCAACCATAACCGCCTGGGTGGCTTCAACGAGATCTTTGCGGATTTCCGCCGGGAGATGCATCGACGGCTTGGGATCGCCGAGGCGCATGTGACCACCGCGCGCAAACTGGACGACGACGAGCGACGGGAGTTGGAAGAGCATGTTGCCCGGCTGGCAGGAGCGCGGGTGGAAGCGCAGTTTGAAGAAGACAAGACGATTCTGGGCGGGGCGGTCGTGCGGATCGGCAGCACAGTTTACGACGGCTCCGTGCTCGGCAACTTGCGGAAGCTAAGAGAGCAGCTCATCGCTGGCTGAAAAACGTATTTTCAAATCATTGAGATTCTGTTGGGAAAGTGAAGCATGGCTCAGATCAAGGCAGACGAAATCACGCAGCTCCTGCGGGAGCAGATTACAAACTACGATTCGCGCATCCAGGTCGATGAAGTCGGCACGGTAATCTCTCTCGGCGACGGCATCGCCCGTATCCATGGTCTGGATAAGGTCATGGCGGGCGAGTTGATTGAGTTTCCGCATGGCATTGCCGGGCTGGCGATGAGCCTCGAAGAGGATGAGGTCGGCGCCGTGCTATTGGGCGACTATACCGAGATCAGCGAAGGCGACACGGTCAAGCGGACGGGCAAAATTCTAAGCGTGCCGGTCGGCGAAGCCATGATTGGCCGCGTGGTGAATGCGCTTGGCGTGCCGATTGACGACAAGGGCCCCATCGCAACCACGGAGACGTTGCCGGTCGAGCGGATCGCTCCCGGCGTCATTGCGCGTCAGCCAGTGCGCGAGCCCATGACCACCGGACTGAAGGCCATCGACAGCATGATCCCGATTGGCCGTGGACAGCGCGAGCTGATCATCGGCGACCGCCAGACCGGCAAGACTGCGGTTGCGCTCGACACGATCATCAACAACGCCAAGAACGACCTGATCTGCGTCTACTGCGCTATTGGCCAGAAGCGTTCCTCGATTGCGCAGTTTGTGCAGACGCTGGCGGAGTACGACGCGCTGAAGTACACCATCGTGGTTGCGGCGTCCGCCTCCGAGCCCTCGCCGATGTTGTACCTGGCGCCTTACGCGGCCACGGCCATGGGTGAATACTTCCGCGACAGCAAGCGGCATGCGCTGGTCATCTATGACGATCTTTCCAAGCATGCGGTCGCCTACCGCGAAATTTCGCTGCTGCTGCGCCGCCCGCCAGGCCGCGAAGCCTATCCTGGCGACGTATTCTATCTCCACTCCCGTCTGCTGGAGCGCTCCGCGAAGATGAGTGACGAGCATGGCGGCGGATCGCTGACGGCGCTTCCCATCATCGAGACACAGGCGGGTGACGTCTCGGCTTATATTCCGACCAACGTCATTTCGATTACCGATGGCCAGATTTATCTGGAGACGGATCTATTCAATTCCGGGGTTCGCCCGGCGGTGAACGTGGGCCTGTCGGTAAGCCGAGTCGGTGGCAGCGCGCAGATCAAGGCGATGCGGCAGGTTGCCGGTACGTTGAAGCTGGACCTGGCGCAATACCGTGAGCTTGCAGCCTTCTCGCAATTCGGCAGCGATCTGGACAAGGTTACGCAGAATCAGCTGAATCGCGGCCAGCGCCTGACGGAGCTGTTGAAGCAGCCCCAATTTTCGCCATTGCCCACCGAGAAACAGATTGTCCTGATCTTCGCCGGCACCAACGGCTATCTGGACGATCTTCAGGTCGGGCAGATTCGCGATTTTGAGAATGGGCTGTACAGGTACCTGGATGGAGCCCAGACAGCTTTGCTGCAGGACATCATCACCAAGAAGACTCTGGACGACGATCTGAAGACCCGGATCCACGCTGCGTTGAAGGAATTTAAGGAGCAGTTCCTGGCGGAAGTCGCGGACGCGAAGACAACGGCAGCGAAGGCCTAAAGGAAGCTAGGCGAACGACACATGGCAAACGTCCTGGATTTACGGCGGCGCATTCGCAGCGTTAAGAGCACGCGCCAGATCACCAAGGCCATGAAGATGGTCTCCGCGGCAAAGCTGCGCCGTGCGCAGGAGCGCGCCATTGCGGGACGCCCCTATGCGAGGATGCTGGCGAGCGTTCTGGAATCGCTGCGGAATCGTGCGGAGGTCTACGATCCCACTTCGGGCGAGTGCAGGCACCCCTTGCTGATGACGCGCCCCGAGAAGAATGTCCTGCTGGTGGTGGTGACGGGGGACAAGGGTTTCGCTGGAGCGTTCAACGCAAATATCGTGAAGGCGGCCTTCCAGTTTCTCGACGATCACAAGGACGTCGGCATCGACATTGAGGCGATTGGACGTAAGGGTAGGGATCTGGTTCGGAAGCGGTTTCCCGCTGCTACCTATCTCGAATTGGACGAAAACGAGTTCGAAAGCTCCATCGACAAGCCGAAGCGCAGCCGCACCGCGCCGGTCGAAGTTACTGGAGATCATCCGGGAATATTGCAGAACCTCGTCTTCGAACATATCGATGAGCTGGGGAGCAGTATCGCGGAGCGTTATGTCCACGAAGAAATCGATGCTGCGTATGTGGTCTATAACGAGTTCAAGTCGGTTCTCTCGCAGCGGGTGGTGATTGAAAAGATTCTGCCGATCATCGAGATCGGCAAGTCCCAGGTTACCTCGGCAGTGGAGCCGGGGATAGAGGAGCTGGAGCGCGTGGGAGAGGCCGCCGTCACCGCAGGCGTGAGCACGCTGCAACCAGATACGGTGGAGCTGGATGAAGAGGCCAGGAAGTTCGGCACTTCGGCAGTGGATTACATCTATGAGCAGCCACCAGAGGAGTTGTTTCGCCGCCTGCTGCCACGCTACGTCACGACGCTGCTGTTCCACGCGATGCTTGAGTCGGTAGCCGGGGAACATGCGGCCCGCATGACGGCGATGGATTCGGCGACGAATAACGCATCCGACATGATCGATTCCTACACGCTCCTGATGAACCGCGTGCGCCAGGCAAAGATTACGAACGAAATTATCGAAATTGTGAGCGGCGCCGCCGCACTGTAAAGAGAAAGAAGAGTCTATGGCACAGAACATTGGCAAAGTGATTCAGGTCTCCGGTCCAGCGGTCGACGTCCAGTTCGCTGAGGCGACGATGCCGCCGATCTACCAGGCCTTGAGAGTGGTCAGCGACGGATTCGTGGTGCCGACGCCGGTGAACGTGGTTCTGGAGGTCGAGCAGCATCTGGGCGAAGGGCGCGTGCGCTGCGTCGCCATGGAAGCAACCGACGGCATGGTGCGCGGCATGCAGGCCATCGATCTTGGCGGCCCTATTTCCGTTCCCGTGGGAAAGCCAACGCTTGGCCGGGTCATGAATGTGATCGGCGAGCCCGTAGACGAGCTCGGTCCCATCGACAACAAGGAGACGCGGCCCATTCATCGCCAGGCGCCGACCTTCGAAGAGCAGTCGACTCGCGAGGAGATGTTCGAGACCGGCATCAAGGTCATCGATCTCATCCAGCCATTTTTGAAGGGCGGCAAGATCGGGCTCTTCGGCGGCGCGGGCGTGGGCAAGACGGTTGTTATTCAAGAGCTCATCAACAACGTCGCTACCAAGCATGGCGGTTTCTCGGTATTTGCCGGCGTCGGCGAGCGCACCCGCGAAGGCAACGATCTCTGGCGTGAGTTCCAGGAAGCTGGCGTCATCAACCTCAAGGATCTGCAGAAGTCAAAAGCCGCACTGATCTATGGCCAGATGACGGAGCCGCCAGGAGCGCGTCTGCGCGTGGCGCTCACCGGCCTGACGGTCGCGGAATACTTCCGCGATGAGGAAGGTGCGGATACGCTGCTCTTTATCGACAACATCTTCCGCTTCACTCAGGCAGGCTCGGAGGTATCGGCGCTGCTCGGCCGTATGCCTTCCGCCGTCGGATACCAGCCGAATCTGGCCTCTGAGATGGGTGAATTGCAGGAGCGCATTACGTCGACCAACAAGGGCTCTGTCACCTCGGTGCAGGCGGTGTATGTGCCAGCCGACGATTTGACCGATCCGGCTCCTGCCACGACGTTTGCCCACCTGGATGCAACCACAGTGCTCTCCCGCCCGCTCTCGGAGCTGGGAATTTACCCGGCGGTCGATCCGCTGGCCTCCACTTCACGAATCCTGTCGCCCCGCATCGTGGGTGAGGAGCATTACGAAGTGGCCCAGGGCGTGAAGCGTATTCTGCAGCGCTACAAGGACCTGCAGGACATCATTGCGATTCTCGGTATCGATGAGCTCTCCGAGGAAGACAAGGTGACGGTATCGCGTGCCCGCAAGGTGCAGAAGTTTCTGTCGCAGCCCTTCCATGTGGCGGAGGTCTTCACCGGCGCTCCCGGCAGATACGTCAAGGTGGATGACACGGTCCGCAGCTTCAAGGAGATTATCGAAGGCAAGCACGACAGCATTCCCGAGCAGGCTTTTTACATGAAGGGCCCAATCGAAGAGGTTCTCGAAGCGGCTGAGAAGATGAAGACGACGGCCTGAGGCGGCGATGGCAGATACAGACAATCAACTGAGGGTCCGGCTGGTAACGCCGGAACGCATCCTCGCCGACTTAATGGCGGATGCGGTCGAACTTCCCGCGAGATCGGGCTATCTGGAAGTACTCTACGGTCATGCTCCGTTGCTGGCGGAACTGGGCGCGGGAGACGTGACACTCCATGGCGGAGTCGCCGGCGAGCTGCGCTTCAACGTGGCCTGGGGATTCGTTGAGGTGCTTCCGGAACGGGTCACGATTCTGGCCGACAGCGCCTTGAAGCCGGAAGAGATCGATACCGTTCGCGCCCAGCAGAAGCTCGACGAGGGCTATAAGCTTTGGGCTGAAGCGGGCGACGATCCCGGGAAGTATGAACATGCGAACGACGTCATCGACAAGGCGCAGGCACGCCTGGCGAGCGCCGCACATAAGTGATAGGGCCTCTTCCGAGGGGAAATATACAGGACTCCCCGAACAAGGAAGAGATACAACAGGAGATGGAAAAAGGGCTGGCCTGATGGCGAGTCCTTTTTCTTGGTGCGAGCTTCCTTCCAAAGTAACTGGCAGGGCGATGGGCCGAGGTCGATGGCAGAAAGGAAATTTGTGAAGAATCTTCTGACGTTTTTTGCGTTGGTGATGCTGGCGGGGGTAGCGGTACCTAATAAAACAGCGCTGGGTGAATCCGCGCGGGCGCAGGCTGCCGGCGCGACCTCGACCACATTTCATAATCCCTTGCTGCCGTCGGGTGCGGATCCCTGGGTCACCTATGCAGATGGCTTCTACTACTACATGAACACTACCGGCGACAATCTGACGATCTGGAAGACGCGCAACGTCGCCGACCTTGCGACGGCAGAGAAGAAGGTGGTGTGGACTCCGCCTGCAAGCGGGGCTTATTCGAAGGAGATATGGGCTCCCGAGCTGCACCGCATTCAAGGGAAGTGGTACATCTACTTCGCTGCTGATGGTGGGAGCAACGACACGCATCGCATCTGGGCGATTGAAAATGCCTCCGCCGATCCGTTGCAGGGCACCTGGGAGTTCAAAGGCAAGGTCGCCGATCCCTCGGACAAGTGGGCCATTGACGCTTCCGTTTTTGAGAATGGAGGCAGGCTCTACATGGTCTGGTCGGGATGGGAGGGCGATACCAATGGAGTGCAGAGCATCTACCTGGCGCAGATGAAGAATCCCTGGACGATTGAAGGAAGGCGGGTCCGCATCTCGACCCCGGAATACCCTTGGGAGAAGGTTGGCGATCTCGATCCGCAGAATCGGGTCATTGATCTGCCGCACGTAGATGTGAACGAAGGTCCTGAAGTCCTGCAGCATGGCGGCTCGATCTTTCTGGTGTACTCCGCCAGCGGCTGCTGGGCCAACTATTACGAACTGGGGATGCTTACCGCCCGCGCGAGCAGTAATCTCATGGATCCAGCGTCATGGAAAAAGTCTTCCCGGCCGGTGTTTCGACAGGATCCGCAGGCTGGAGCCTTTGGCACCGGACACAACTCCTTCTTCCGGTCCGCCGATGGCAAGACTGACTGGATTCTGTATCACGCCAACGCCAGGATCAATCAGGGATGCGGAGGAAATCGCGCACCGCGTGCACAGCCGTTTACGTGGAATCCGGATGGAACGCCGGAGTTCGGCAAGCCGCTTCCGCTGGATCAGGAAATACCCAGGCCATAGGCTTCCGGGGACCACAATTGCGGGTGCATTTCGGTAGCCGGGGAGTGTATCTTCTTCGTGGGGTTGGCCGAGGTATTGAGTCCTCGAAAGGAAAGGAACCCATTGGCTCAGCCGTTGTACGAGGTCGCTGCGGCAACACATCCCGGGATGGTTCGCCGCGGCAATGAAGATGCATTTGGACTCAGCCGGGAAGACGGTGTCTTCCTGGTCTGCGACGGCATGGGTGGAGCGGCAGCCGGAGAAGTCGCCAGCAGCATGACCGTCGCCGAGATTCTCAAGAGTTTTGAGGGCTGGAGGGGGGACAAGGAAGCGTGGCTCTCCCCCGCGGCGATCTTACGGGACGCTATCGCCGCCGCGAATCGCACGATTTTCTGCAAGGGAGCGAAGGATCCGCGTCTTTATGGAATGGGGACGACGCTGGTTGCCCTGGTCCTCTCAGGCAACTCGGCATGGGTGGCAAATGTTGGTGACAGCCGCTGCTACAGATTGCGCGGCGGCGCTCTGGAACAGATGACGCTCGATCACTCCTGGGTTGAGGAGCAGGTGCGCGTCGGGGCGATCACGGCAGACGAGGCGGCGCATTCTCCGCTTCGCAATGTGATTACCCGGGCAGTCGGCTCCCAGAAAACCATCTCTTCAGATATCGCGGAGCTATCCCTGGTGGCCGGGGACCTGTTTTTGCTATGCAGCGACGGCCTTACACGCGAGTTGGGCTCAGAAGAATTACAGACAATTTTGCTGAAGGAGTGCAATCTGGAGGCGGCATGTAAACGGCTGATTCAATCAGCCAACCGTCACGGTGGTCACGACAATATCACCTGTCTGCTGGTGCGGGTCACTGGGCGAGGCGCAGAATAGCGTGGTCGCAGCGACACTTGTGCGCTTCGAATCCTGAGGAGAAGGATGTGCGATGAGCGAAATCCTGCTGGTCGGAGTTGTGGGCGCCGGAACGATGGGCAATGGTATCGCTCACGTATTTGCCCAGCGCGGCTATGAGGTCCGGATCTGCGAATTGGAGCAGCGCTTCCTGGAGCGTGGCCTGGAAACCATCAAGCGCAACATGGAGCGGGAGGCGATCAAGGGCAAGGTGACGGAGCCGGACGTGATCGCGGCGCTCAAGCGCATCGAGGGCACTCTGGATCGAAGAGCGCTTGCCGACTGCGATTTTGTGATCGAGGCGGCTACGGAGCGTTTTGAGTCGAAGGCAGAGATCTTCCAGCAACTGGATGAAATGCTGCCTGAGAAGGTGGTCCTGGCGTCCAATACCTCCTCCATCTCCATTACGCGGCTGGCTGCGCAGACCAAGCGGCCGGGGCAGGTGGTGGGGATGCACTTCTTCAACCCGGTCCCTGTGATGAAGCTGGTCGAGATCATCCGCGGATTGGCTACCACTCCGGCCACATTTGAAGTGGTCAAGAGCCTGGCTACGCGACTGGGCAAGACGCCCATTGAGGTGAAGGATGCACCGGGCTTCGTATCCAACCGCGTGCTGATGCCGCTGCTGAATGAGGCCATGTTCGCCGTCATGGAGGGCGTGGCTACGCCGGAAGCCATCGATGAAGTCTTCAAACTGGGCATGGCGCATCCAATGGGGCCTCTGACCCTGGCGGACTTCATCGGGCTCGACGTTTGCCTGGACATTATGCGCGTGCTGCACAGTGGCTTTGGCGACTCCAAGTACCGGCCCTGCCCGCTGCTGGTGCGCATGGTGGACGCGGGATGGCTGGGCCGCAAGTCGGGACGGGGCTTCTTTCTCTACTAGGGCTTGCGTACCAGGGGCTCGCGCGCTTAGGACCTGTTCTCTGTTAATCGACTAGTAACGGAATTGGTCCCGGTCAGCGAACGGTGTCCTCTCTTGCACAGCGATTCGCTGTATCCTGATCGATATGGTGAGGATGACAGTGCTGGCCAGCGGTTCCAAAGGCAACAGCACAATTGTCTCCTCCAGCCGCACGCGCATTCTGGTGGATGCCGGATTGAGCTGCCGAGAACTCTTCAAGCGTATGCAGTCCGCGGGTGAGGATCCCCGCCAACTTGACGCCATTCTCATCACCCACGAGCACCAGGACCACGTTCAGGGAGTCTCTGTTACGGCACGGAAGCTGGGGATTCCGGTATATTTCACCGAAGCGACGCATCGCGCCTGGATGCGCTGGATGACGCCCCAGAAGCGGGTGACCTACGCGGACTGGCTGGCACAGCGCAAAGCCGATGCCGCGGCGAAGGACGAGGCAGCAGAGAAGACGGAGGCCTCCGGGGAACCAGAGCCGCTGGAACTGGCGGCGAATGCGGCAGAAGAAGAGATTGTCGATGCGCCGGATCCGTGTGCCTTGCCCGGGGTGGAGTACTTCACTGCGGGGGCGGATTTCTGCATTGGGGATATTGCGGTTACCCCCTTCACGATCCCTCATGATGCTGCCGATCCTTGCGGGTTCGTCTTTGTCGCAGAGGGGATCCGGGTAGCGGTTGCGACGGACCTGGGGTACATTCCGCCCAATGTTCAGATGCACTTACGGCATTGCGACGTGTTGATGCTCGAATCCAACCATGATCTCGAGATGCTGCGCGATGGGCCGTATCCCTGGAGTGTGAAGCAGCGGGTTCTGTCGCGGGTGGGGCATCTTTCGAATGATGCGGCTGCGGATTTTCTTGAGAAAATCTATGACGGACACGCAACGTATGTCATTCTGGCACATCTCTCAGAGAGCAATAATTTACCCGAGCTGGCCAGGGTATCGGCCGAAAGGGCCCTGCGGGACCGGATGGGCCTGTTAGGTAATCAGTTAATGCTCGCCCGGCAAAGTGATGCACTTGACTCTATCTCTTTGTAAGCCGACGCGTTAAAATAAAGAGTCCGGCAGAAATCCTGAGTTTTGTGAGTTGAGTCCTGGCCGGTATTTTTACGCAATCAGAAAACGAGTGTAGAAAAATTCAATGTCAACAAAAACATGCACAGATCCAGTCGTAGGAGACATACTTTCAAGTTGGAGATATGACATTTCCGGCATCAGCCCGGAGATGCGTACGGACTACGAGCAGCATCTGGCGGAGTGCAGCCAGTGCCGTTCTCGTCAACGACTCCACAGAACGATTGATGTCACCCTCATCGGATTCAGCACGGTGTCCATTGCGGTGTTTCTGCTGGCTCTCGCGTACATTCATCGCGTGGAGCCGCTGCAGCACTGGGCGCTGGTGCACCTCCAGGTGCGCGATAACTATTACGCGCTGACCTTGCAGGCCGCCGCTGTTCTGGGGCTGCTGGTTTCGCTATTGCTCTGGGTGCTGGTCGCGATTGCTACTCCCGCTCCGATGTATCTGCGAGGCATGGCATTAAACCAACTCCACGGCCGCGTGCCGGAGGAAATGCAAGACCGCCACCCCCGGAACGTCGCGTAACCGACAGAATCCGCGGAACGGGCCGAATCCACGCAGGAAACGCAAAATGCCTCCGGAATCTTCCGGGGGCATTTGTGCTTCAGGCGGATATCCCTGCGCTTCAGACGGAGAGATCCACCGGTCCATTTTGCCGCAGAGTATCGAGGGAGCAGAGAAGGTCCAACACCGTCTGCAGTTGTTCGGCTGCGGCGGAATTCTGCTCTGTGAGCTCAAAGGCCACGTAGCGCTCAAACTCATCGATGTAGTTGTAGCGCTGGTTGCCGGAGCGTCCGCTCCGCAGCGCGTGGCAGCCCTCTCCCGGAACCAGCCTCATTGGTACGCCGGTCAGGCAAATATAGCCTGTGGCGGTGAGCAATTCCTCTTGCATCAGCCGGTTTGCCAGGTGCAGAGCCTCGTCTGTGCTCATATCGCGCATATCAAACTGAGCCGCTATCTCTTCCAGTACCCGGCTAGCCGAGTGCGCGGTCTCTTCCTGGCGCGAGGGAAACGGGTGCTCCCGCTCGCGGATTGCATCGGGATTTCGCAGCGGCAGAGCGCTCGAGATGCCGGACGTTCGTTCCACTCGCATGTAGTTTGCCCCCTTGCTGGGTATTTCGGCTGAGGGCGGGGAATTTTGAGGGCTACGGCCTATTTTTCTGTGAGTTTTCTAATTTTTGTCCGTTATTTGGTCAATTTGAGTCTGGAAAGCCACATCGATTTGTCGGGAACGACCATTTCTAGTCCAGCAGCAGACCGCCGGTGAGCTCCGAGACTACCTTGACGTTATGACTGCGGCACCAGTGCTCCAGTCCATGGCTGATGCGCTCGACGGCCCTGGGATCCGCGTAACTTGCCGTGCCCACCTGAACCGCGGTGGCTCCGGCAAGGAGAAATTCGACGGCGTCCTCGGGAGTGGTAATGCCGCCCATGCCGAGGATGGGGATCGATACGGCCCGGGAAGCTTCGTAGACCATTCGGAGCGCGATGGGTTTGATCGCCGGTCCGGAGAGTCCTGCAGTGACGTTGGCGATGCGCGGGCGGCGTGTTTCCGGATCGATAGCGAGCGACAGAAAGGTGTTGACGAGCGACAGGGCATCGGCGCCCGAGTTGGCGGCGCAGCGGGCCATCTCCGCAATGGAGGTGACATTGGGGGAGAGCTTCACGATGAGGGGGCGGTTGGCCCGGTTCTTCGCCCGGGTTACCAGGTCATCGAGCAGGCGCGGGTCGCTTCCGAAGACCATTCCGCCCTCGTGTACGTTGGGGCAGGAGACGTTCAGTTCGTAGGCTGCGATGCCGTCCACCTGGTTGAGGCGGTCGATGACCTGGATGTAATCCGCCACGGTATAGCCGAAGACATTCACAAAGACGGCGCAGGTGGGATAACGGCGCAGCAGGGGCAGCTTCTTCTCGAGAAATGCCTCGACGCCGATGTTCTGCAGGCCGATGGCGTTCATCATGCCGGAGGCGGTCTGCACAATGCGCGGTGCCTGATTGCCGGCCATCGGCTCGCGGGAGAGACCCTTGGTTACCAGGCCGCCGAGGCGGTCCAGGTCGACAATGTCTTCGAATTCGATTCCATAGCCGAAGGTTCCGCTGGCGGCTACGACGGGGCTCGTGAGGGTTATACCCGCGAGCTGAACACGCATATCTGGCTTCACTGGGCCTTCTGATTCTCCGGGGAGGTTACTGGTTTATGGAGCGCTCTCGTGCTACGGTGGCGCGCGGAGCGAGCCGGGGGAAGCGGCGGCAGCGGGTGAATCGCCTGAGTCAGGATGCGTCCGACAGAGGCGGAGGGCTGGTTGACACCCAGCAATGAGGCCAGGGTGGCGGCCAGATCGACCGGGGCGACGCGCCCATGGTAGGTACCGGGGGTAAACGGAGCCCCAAAGAACGCCAGCGGTACATGGCGGTCGTACGACCAGGGGCTGAAGTGCGTTGTCTGGCTGCTGTTCTGGTTCTCCATCTGGTAGGCGGCAGGGATAACCATCACGTACCATCCACCATTGGTCGTATAGCTGTGGCCCAGGATGGAGCCGAACTCTGTTGGCGGAAACTGCCCGGCTGCGAGCTGCTCGCGGGTATAGGTGCGGACCACCACGGGCTGCGGCGGCAGGCGGGTTTCGGATGGCTTAAATCCGGGGTCGCCGGGATTGGGCTGTGCCGGTGTGTCCGCGTCTTCGCGGGGCTTGCTGGCTTCGACTACAGCCGGCTGAATGGCATTCTGCACCGCATGCTCGGCCTCGGCCTCGTTGATGCCGGCCCGGTCAAAGGCAGGATTGTTCAGAGCGATATATGGCAGATTCTGGTGCGGCAACAGGTAGTTGACCTTCTCCCCGGGAGAGAACTTCTGGTTCATCGCCTCGTTCAAGGCGGCGGTGAAACGGTCGACGTCCAGGGTCGCGGCATTCAGTCCCAGTCTGGCGGCGTCGGATGGAATGGGGGCCACGCCGTGATCGGCGGATAGAGCGATCCAGACGTTGGCAAGCCCGCCGTCGATATTCTTGTCCAGCCAGGTGAAGAAGCTGTCCAGATCCGAATCCAGGTGATCGACCATCTGCTTTTCATAGGTGGAATCCGGACCCATCTGGTGGCCAAGGATGTCGTTGGCCGAAAGAGAGATGGTGAGCAGATCCGGAGTCGGCCCCTGGGCTAGCTGTTCTCCCTTGATAAGAGCGCGCGCAAAGTCCAGTTCGTACGCATTGGCTGCCGGTGTGCGACCCACCAGGTCGTAGAACATGGTTGTTCCGGTGGCATTCGCGTCCTTCATCGCTTGTTCGGAGCGGCCGCCGGTGTTGAATGCCGTGGCCCACTCCGGCAGTTGAGAACGATAGAAGGTGGAGGTGACGAAGTATCCGGAGGCAGGATCGATCCAATAGGCGGCGTTGGCGGTTGCGCCTGCGGGCAGAATGGAGGCGCGGTCCTTGAGAGAGATTCCAAAGACATGAGACTGGCCCTGGGTGGCCAGGCGCAGTTCGTCTCCTATGGTGGATGCGCGCAGATTCCGCGGCGAGGATCCAATGCCATAGCTGAGAGCATTGGGAGGTGCCCCGGGGGCGTTGGCGGGAATGCTGGAATCGGGCAGACCTACCAGCCGGTAGCGCTCATCTTCTACGGAACTGACTGGACGCTCCTTGTTGCGGCTGAGATCCCACCACTCGTTGGTGCCAATACCGTGACCATCGGTATAGGCCCCGGTGCCCAGGGTGGAGTGGCCGGGCGCTGTCTGCAGGTTTGCGTAGTCGTAGTAGCAGTCGGGAAAGTAGGCTCCGCGATCGAGGAAGAGGCGGAAGCCGTGCCCTTTGAAGTCGGCGCGATACCGCTCCAAGTAGTCTCCGCGAAACTGATCGATGACCAGAATCACGACCAGCTTGGGACGTCCATCATAGGCACCGGCCCGGGCCTGTAGAGCGGCCCCAAGCATAGTGACGCAGGCAAGCAACAGTATCAGGGAACGGCGGATCTTGAGCATAGATACTTCCCAGTATCGCAGGAGCGGACTCCCTCGATATGTTATCAAGCAATGAAGAAATGGATGCAGATGCACGCATACCCACGCACGGTCGGCGGCTCTGGTGCGGTGCGAGTCTGGGCCATGAGTTCAGGCTAACGGCACTGGCTATGGAACCGGGTTCGCATCGGTCCGGTCACGGTGCTTCTCCGCATACATCGCCGCGTCGGCTCGCTCCAGCAAATGGTGAACCGGCTCCCCTGGCTTCCACTCCGCTACGCCAAACGAGGCGCCGACGGAGACTGTATGCTGCTTGGCTCCGATATGGATCTGGTAATCGCCAAAGACCCAGCGATCCATCCGCCGCAGCAGGGTTCTGGCTTCCTGCAGATCGCAATCGAGAATCAGAATGAATTCATCCCCACCCCATCGTCCCAGGATGTCGGTGGACCGGCAGGAGTTGCGCAACTCTTCCGCGAACTGCTGCAGCATCTGATCGCCCGCCAGATGCCCATACATATCATTCACGTTCTTGAAGTTATCGAGATCGATGACGACGAGCGAGAAAGGCGTTGGTTGCGTTACCCGGCGATCCAGGATCTTCTCAATCCCGCGGCGGTTGAAGAGATCGGTCAGGCTATCCCGCAGCGTGCGCTCTTCGGTCTCCTGCAACTGCGTCTGATAGCCGGAAAGTAGCGACTGGAAGCGCTCGATGGTCCTGGCGTTCCCTTCGACCATCTCGCGAACGTAGCCCCTCAACTGGGTTGCGCTGGCCAGTATCGAATCCTGCATGCGGGTGAGATCGTCCATCTGCGCGATGGCTTCCAGCGTGTGCGAAACCTCAGACAACTTCGCGGCACAGCGTTGGTCTCGCTCGCCAACGGCTTCCGCTGTATTGGCCAGCTCAAGCAGGAGGCCTTTGACTCTTTTGGCGGATTCCTTCATCCACCGGGCGGTATGGTGCCCCCATGCCTCCAATTGGTGGTTTGTCTCGCGTTCGGCGCTGGCGACGACCTCTGGCGTGAGCTGCTGCTCCCCCAGGTTGGATTCGACCCCAAGCAAGGCTTGTTGCAGCTTTTCGCCGGTGGAGGGGTAGCTGGCAACCGACCATGTTCCCATGGCATGCAGAGCGGAGCGATAGGCGGATACCGTGGAAGCGATTAACTTGTCGGAATCCTGGTCCAGATACTTCTTCAGAGAGATCATATTGCGGCTCTTTCGGCCACTTCAGGTAACGAAAAACTAAGAAAACTAAATGGCTGAATTCGTGCGCAAACATGCGGCGAAACCCACCATTGCAAGACCCGGGCGCAGATCCTCCTGCATAGAAAGGGCGATCCCGGAAAACACGGGTCCGTCTGGATTCATCGTGGGAGGTCTATGGTCTATCTACTCCTCCAGCGATATTGTTTGCAAGACTTTTAGTTCCGGCAAGCAGCAAGGATTCATGAAGATGCTGGCGGGGGAACGGGAAGTAGTAAGCTAGAGACTTATGCTTGATCTTGGATTTGTGAGAGCCAATCTGGCGCTGGTGGAAGACAAGCTGCGCGAGCGGGGGCAGAACCCGGCAGAGCTGCTGGGCGATTTTCGGCGTCTGGACGAAGAGCGCCGGGACACGATTACTCAACTGGAATCGCTGAAAAGTCTGCGGAATGAGTTGTCCGGGCAGGTCGGCAGCCTGAAGAAAGCCGGGCAGGACGCCACCGCCCTGATGGAGCGGGTGAGGGGCCTCAAGGAGTCGATCGAGGCGGATCAGGTGGCCGCGGACGCGATTGACGAGAAATTGCGGGCGATTCTGCAGCGGATTCCCAATATTCCCCAGGCCAGCGTGCCAGTCGGCCAGTCCGAACAGGACAACGTCCAGGTGAAGACATGGGGAGAGAAGCCACGGTTCGACTTCACACCCAAGCCTCACTGGGAGCTGGGGGAGGCGCTTGGCATTCTGGACCTGGAGCGGGCCGCCAAGCTCTCCGGGGCGCGCTTTGCCGTGTATTGGGCGCAGGGGGCGCGGCTGGAACGGGCGCTGGCAAGTTACATGCTCGACCTGCACACGGCGCAGCACGGATATACGGAGGTGCTGCCGCCCTATATGGTGAACAGCGCGTCCATGTATGGCACGGGGCAGTTGCCCAAGTTCGCAGAGGATCTGTTCAAGTGTGAGAACGGCGATTTCTGGCTGATTCCGACTGCCGAGGTTCCGGTAACCAACCTGTATCGGGATGAGGTGCTGGAAGAGGCTCAGTTGCCGGTATCGCTGACGGCGTACACGCCCTGTTTCCGCTCCGAGGCTGGTTCCTACGGCAAGGATGTACGGGGAATCATCCGCCAGCATCAGTTCCAAAAGGTGGAGCTGGTGAAGTTCACGCGGCCGGAGGATTCCGACGCGGAGCATGAGAAGCTGACGGCCAATGCCGAGGCGATCCTGGAGTCGCTGGGCCTGCCCTACCGCAGGATGCTGCTGTGCACGGCGGATATGGGCTTTTCGTCCGCCAAGACCTATGACCTTGAAGTCTGGCTGCCGGGGCAGAATCTCTATCGGGAGATCTCTTCGTGCTCGAACTTTGAGGCATTCCAGGCACGGCGCGCAAACATTCGTTATCGCCCGGCGGGTAAGAGCAAGACGGAGTACCTGCATACCTTAAACGGCAGCGGGCTGGCGGTGGGCCGTACCTGGCTGGCGATCCTTGAGAATTACCAGCAGGAGGATGGCTCGGTACGCATTCCGGATGTGCTGGTGCCCTACATGGGTGGAGCGACAAAGATCGAGAAACGGGTTCTATAGAGTCTGCGGCCCCCTGAAATGACGGAGTTGGCAGCAACGCGGAGACGCAAACGATGTTTCGTATTCTGAAGAGCTATTTTTACTGGACGTACCCACGCGGCAGCTTTCACTACGACGTGATGGTGACGCTGATCCTGGCAATCATTTTTCTGTCGCCGCGGGTCATCAACTTTCACGATCAGCCGATGGATCGCGAACTGCATTCCACCGAAGTGCTGGTGAAGACCGAGGGCGCGAATGGCCTTTTCTACCGGCTTAGCGAGGAGCGGGTCAAACAATTCTCCGGAGAGGATGAGACAGCGGCGTTGAAGGGCGCCATTCAGCCAATCTCCGGCGAAGTTGTGATCGATCGCTACGAGGTCGTGAAGGACGAGAGCGGTCATACGACCGGCTATAAGGTCTGGGCTCACCGCTAGGCGCACCATGTTGTTCCAGGAAGAAGACGCAGGATTGAAAATGAAGAATGCAAGAGTGCGGAGTTTTGTGATGGTGGCCCTGGCCGCGCTGGCGATAGCGCCGGTTGCGGGGCTCGCTCAAAATGGCGGTGAATTGAACGGCGTTCTGCGCCAGATGGATACTGCTGCGAAGGCTTTCAAGAGCGCGCAGGCTGATTTTGAATGGGATCAGTACCAGGTAGTGGTGCAGGATAAGGATGTGCAGAAGGGCTCCGTCGCCTTTCAACGCCAGGGGAGCGAGATGGTGATGGGCTCCCGTATTCGCGAGTTCAATGGCAAACCGCAACTGAAGCAGTTGCTGTATCGCAATGGCAGCCTGGAGTTTTACGAGCCAGCCATCAAGCAGATGACGATCTTCTCCGCGGGAGCGAACCGCTCGCAGTATGAGAGCTTTTTGACCCTGGGCTTTGGCGGTAGCGGAACAGATCTCGAAAAGAACTGGATCGTCAGCTACAAGGGCAACGAGGTGATCGACGGAGTCAAGACGGCGAAGCTCGATCTGGTCCCGCGGCAGGCAAACGTAAAACAAACCTTTACCCATGTCACGATCTGGGTGGATCCGGAGCGCGCGATTTCGCTGCGGCAGCAGTTTTTTGAGCCTTCCGGCGATTATCGCCTGGCCAGCTACAGCAACATCCGCTACAACACGGCGATCAGCGCCGATGTCTTCACCATCAAGCCTGCGTCAGGCACGCAGACGGTGCGGAAGTAGAGGTACCTCGCGCGTACCGCGAGAAGGCTATGGCCGCCAGCGCAAGGATCATCGGATAACACTCCAGTGTGTAACGTGTCTCCGGCGCTTCAATGGTAGCCAGCAGCAGGGAACGCAGCAGCATATAAGCCACCATCGCGGTGGCAAATGGAGGCCGGCGTAACAGGCCGGCCAGCGCGGCGATGAGATAGCCCAGGTTCAGCGCGCCATAGGCGAAGGCGAAGTACGACTCATTGTGATGGAGCCAGTACTGCCACCAGCGCAGTTCGATGGGCAGCATCTCAACCCGTGGGCGCAGCCACATATTCGACACTCTCCCCAATGGAAGCACGACGTAGTAGCGCAAGGGATGCGTACGCACGCGCTCATCGGCAAGGGCCTGGAAGCGGGCATCCAGCTCCGGCGTGAGGGAGAGGCGGCGGTTGTATTCGTCGAAGAGCGACTGGGTGGTGGCGAACTGCTGCGAGGAGTCGAAGGCTCGCGATGGCAGGGCGTGAATATCCATGCGATCGTTTTCAACATTCCAGTAGATTTCGTAGGTGGACGAGAAATCGATACACCATGTTTTCATCCAGCGCTGGAAGCCGGGATTGACCGGTTCTCCGGGGTCAGTGGCGTAGCGCGGCGCGAGTGGTTGGAAGAGGTGGAAGGTGTGCCAGTTGCGCAGCGTCCACGGCACGAAAGGCAGGACGGCGAGAGAGCCGCAGAGGAGTGCATCGCGTAGCGAACGGCGGAACTCAACTGTGGTCCATCCGCGGCGGGCTCCGTGGAGAAGGATGGCTGGCCAGAAGGCAATCGCCAGCAAGGCTCCGTCGGGCCGGAGCAACGCAGCAAAGGAGAAGGCGAAGGCCGGCAGCCCGATTGCCAGAGCCGTTCTCTGGCGCGAGTCCGGCGCGTAGGGCTGCAATGTTGTGGCGGGTTGCAGGAGGACTGGCCGCAGAAGAGCCAGGGCATAGAGTGCCAAGGCAACGCAGAAGATCGAAAGCGTCTCCGGCATGGCGCTTGCGGTGTAGTTGGCGGTAAAGGGGCAGAGCGCGGCGAGGTAGAGCGCGATCCATGCCTGTCGCTCGCCGCTGATGCGGCGGACAAAGGCCGCGATGAGCAGGCAACTGAGCAGGTCGACGGCTGCCTGCACATAGAGAACGGCGTGGTAGTGCTCCATTCCGAAGACACGGAAGCAGGCCGCGAGAAAGAGCGGATAGCCGGGCAGGCGAATCAGTGTCGGCTGGATGCCCTCCGCCATTGTGCGGCCATAGATGCCATGCTGCAGCAGGTTTTTCGCCATGTCCCCGTAGACGAGGGGGTCGCCGTCAATCTCTGGGAAGGCGTGGATAAACCAGAGGCGGAGAGCAGCACCTGCAAGGAGTGCCAGTAGGAGGAATGTGACCTTGCGGGATGTCGCGGCGTGCATGGAAATGAATCATACTAGAGTGGATCGGCCCGGCTGGCCGCGTTTGAGCATCAGGGCGGAGAACAGGGCACGACAAGTAATATTGAGTTTCAACGTAGTTGCACCAGATTCCTGTATCTTCTGACAAGATGAACCGGCAAATTTTTTACGATCCCGAGCGCAAACGCTGGAAGCGCCTTCGTCGCATCCTGGATATCACCGCGGTAGTTTCGACGCTGGTGCTGGGCGCATTCTTCCTCAGCGTGGTGCGCCGCCAGGCGTTGCCGGAGTTGCTGCTTCCCCAGCAGAAGCGAAACTATAAAGCTCTGCGGGAGACGGTCCAGCTGAAGAACAGGGGAGCGCGGCCATCGCGCCGCCGGACGAACCGCAAGCCCTCGGAGATTCCGCTGAATACCGGCGAAGGCTTGCGGGCTGCTTACTATGTGCAGGACGACCCTGCCAGCTATGCTTCCCTGAAGGAGCATGTTCATCAGATTGATCTGTTGTTTCCGGAGTGGCTCTTCGTTTCGCTGCCCTCGGGAAAGCTGCAGGGAGTGACTCTCGATAATCGCCCCTACAACATTGTGGACTCGCGCGGAGTGCACGACGTAGACCAGCAGGGGAACGTCAAGCGAGTCATCGCCGAAGCGAAGGAAGACACGGAAATCTTCCCGCTGATGAGCAACTACAACATCGCCAAGCAGAACTTCGATGGAGCCATCGGAGACATCCTGAAGGATGCCGGCAGGCGGCAGTCTCTGCTCGACGACACCATGAAGTTCCTGTCCGCCTTCCCTGCGTATCGCGGAATTTCGCTGGACCTTGAAGAGGTTCCCGACGATGCCGAAGATGGGTACCAGGCGTTTATCGGCGACCTGTACAGCCAACTGCACGCGAAGAACCTGCGTCTCTACGTGAACACGGGCGTGGGAGCCTCCGACGACGAGCTGAAGTTTCTTGCGGCGAACAGCGATGCCATCCTGCTGATGAATTACGACGAGCACGAGATGGAAAGCGAGCCAGGGCCGGTTGCGGGACAGGAGTGGTTTACCGCCAATCTGCAGCGTGTATTGAAGCTGGTGCCCAAGCAGCGGATTATCTGCGCGCTGGGCAACTATGGCTACGACTGGTCCATGTCCATACCGAAGGACAAGAAGACGAAGCCGAAGGTGCTGAATGTGGATGTGCTGAACGTGCAGGATGCATGGCAGCTCGCCGCGGACGCCGATGCCGACATTACGCTCGAAGACAATAACCTCAACGCGCATTTCGCCTATGACGATGAGGACAGCAAGGTGCGCCACCAGGTCTGGTTTCTGGATGGCGTGACGACCCTGAATGAGCTGCGGGCTGCGCGTGATCTGGGGCTGCAGACATTCGCACTCTGGCGGCTGGGTTCAGAAGATCGTTCCCTGTGGGCGGTATGGGATAAACCCAGCAGCATAAGTTCCATAAAAGCGCTGACCGTAGTACCGCCGGGGCATGGCGTGGATACCGAGGGCGACGGAGACATCATCCGCATTGTCCGCAGGCCTTCCCCTGGCACGCGCACAATTGAAATGGAGACTCCCGACAGCACCGTCACCAACGATCATCAGGATCGCCGCCTGATCGTTGATGAGCACATGGACGTCTATCCTCACTCCTACACGGTGCAGCAATACGGTTACCAGTCGAAGAAGGTTGCCATCACTTTCGATGACGGACCCGACCCCAAGTGGACTCCGAAGATTCTCGACATCCTGAAACGCGAGAACGTCAAGGGCGCCTTCATGATGATTGGGGCGCAGGCAGAGGAGAACGTTGGCCTGATCAAGCGTATCGTTCGGGAAGGCCATGAGATCGGCAACCACACCTTCACCCATCCGGACATCAGCGAAATTTCACAGCGTCAGCTTTACCTGGAGCTAAACCTCACAGAGCGGCTCTTTGCCAGCAAGCTGGGCGTGCAGCCACTCTACTTCCGGCCGCCGTATTCGATCGATCAGGAGCCCGATACGGACGATCAGGCCGAACCCGCCGATCGCATTCAGAGCTACGGCTACACCATCGTCGGCGACAAGATCGATACCAGCGACTGGGATGAACATCCGCGTAAGACGCCGGAAGAGATTACCACCAGCGTCCTGAACCAGCTCGCCCTGATGCAGACGAAGCCGCAGTTTCGCGGCAGCATCATCCTGATGCACGATGGAGGGGGCGACCGGTCGTCCACCATTGCCGCCCTGCCCGTCCTGATCGACGCACTGCGCGCCAAGGGATATGAAATTGTTCCCGTCTCCAACCTGATGGGCAAGACGACGGCGCAGGTGATGCCACCCCTGTCGCAATCAGAGAAGTGGCAGGCGCGGGTCGATTCCGTGGCGTTCTTCTTTTTTGCGTTCTTCAGTCACTTTGTCGTCTGGGTCTTCTTTGTCGGCGATGTATTGATGAGCGCAAGGCTGGTGCTGGTAGGAATTTTTGCATTGATCGATCGCTTCCGCACCCGCAGGTACCCCGATACGTCGCACTTTCATCCTCGCGTAGCGGTCTTGATTCCCGCCTACAACGAGGAGAAGGTAATCGTGCGTACGATCCGTTCGGTGCTCAACTCCGATTATCCCAACCTGCGTGTGATCGTGATCGACGACGGATCCAAAGATCGCACTTACGATACGGCGCGCGAGGCCTATGCAAAGGAGATTGCAGAGGGCAAGGTCACGGTGCTGCTCAAGCAGAATGCCGGGAAGGCGGAGGCGCTCAATTTCGCGCTCAACACACTGCAGGAGGAGTTCTATGTAGGCATCGATGCCGACACGGTGATCGCGCAGGATGCCATCTCCAAGCTGATGCCGCATTTCATCGATCCCGAGGTGGGGGCGGTTGCGGGAAACGCCAAGGTGGGCAACCGCGTCAATCTGTGGACCCGCTGGCAGGCGCTGGAGTACATCACCAGCCAGAACTTCGAACGGCGGGCGCTCGATCTGTTCGACGTAGTGACCGTGGTTCCCGGAGCCATTGGGGCATGGCGTACCGCGGCGGTTCTCCAGGGAGGCTGCTATCCGGTCAACACGGTTGCCGAGGATGCCGACCTGACGATGAACCTGCTGGAGCAGGGATACAAGGTGATTTACGAAGATCAGGCGCTGGCCTTTACCGAGGCTCCGGTTAGCGCCAATGGGCTGATGCGGCAGCGCTTTCGCTGGTCGTTCGGAACACTGCAGGCGATCTTCAAGCACCGGCGCGCCTTCCTGCGGCATCGTGCGATGGGGCTGTTTGCGCTGCCCAACATCCTCATCTTCCAGATGCTGCTGCCGCTGGTGTCACCCTTCATCGACCTGATGTTTGTGGCTGGCTGCATACACTTCGTCGTGGATCACTACTTCCATCCGGCAGCGGCGAGTGCGGCGAGCTTTCAGAAGCTGGTGCTCTACTTCCTGACCTTCCTGGTGATTGATTTCATCACCTCAAGCCTGGCGTTTTCACTGGAGCGGCGGCATCCGGCGAGCAAGGGAGACGGATGGCTACTCTTCCACATCTGGCTGCAGCGCTTTGCTTACCGTCAGCTATTTTCGGTGGTGCTCTTCAAGACTTTGAAGCGTGCCATCGATGGCCGGCCCTTTGCATGGGACAAACTGGAGCGCACGGCAAAGATGTCGCAGCAGACGGAAAAGATTACTGCGGGGTCCTGAGACCGGGGAGACAAAGGGGTAGTTTTCCACGGAGACAGGCTCCGTAAGTATCGAAAATCATGGGTCTTGCGGTGCATGGTTGGCGGCAGCTTTCAGAGCTTCGCAATTGTAGATGCACACATCGGGCCTTATCTGGGCTACACTACGTGGGTTATGGCTACTACGCAACCCAGCACCATGATTCTTCCTCGTTCGCCTAAGGGCGAGTTCCGCAACGAGCCGTTCACCAATTTTCACGACAATGAATCCATCCATGCCATGGAGCATGCGCTGGAGCATGTCGCGGAATTGCTGGGCCATGAGTACCAGCTCATCATTGGCGGCGAACGGCTGCACACGGCGGAAAAGATTCAGTCGCTGAATCCGGCGCGTCCGGCGCAGGTCGTCGGTATCCACCAGAAGGCTGGAGCCGAGCATGTCGAGATGGCCATGCAGGCTGCGTTGAAGGCATTCGAAACATGGAAGTACGTCGCAGCAGAAGAACGTGCCTCTCTGCTGCTGCGGGCCGCGGAGATTCTTCGCGAACGCAAATTCGAGTTTTGCGCCTGGCTCACCTATGAGGTGGGTAAGAACTGGGCCGAGGCAGATGCCGATGCAGGCGAGGCCATCGACTTCCTGGAGTTCTATGCCCGCGAAGCTCTACGCCTCTCCCACGCGAAGACCCCGATCCAATACCCCGGCGAGGTGAATGAGCTGCACTATATTCCGCTGGGAGTGGGTGCGGTCATTTCGCCATGGAATTTTCCCTTCGCCATTATGGCGGGGATGACTGCGGCCTCCATTGTCTGTGGCAATACGGTTGTGCTCAAGCCTTCGAGCGACTCGCCGACGATTGCGGCCCGCTTTATGGATGTGCTGGAGGAGGCGGGGCTGCCTCCTGGTGTAGTCAACTTCTGTCCCGGCTCGGGCTCAAGCTTTGGCAATGCCATTGTTGAGCATCCGCAGACGCGCTTTATTGCGTTCACAGGATCGAAGAGCGTGGGGTTGGAGATCAACAGCCGCGCAGCGCAGACCAAACCAGGACAGATCTGGATCAAGCGGACGATTCTCGAGATGGGCGGCAAGGACTCGATCATTGTCTGCGCGGACGCGGACCTGGACTCCGCGGTTGAGGGAGTTGTGGCCTCGGCATTCGGGTTCAGCGGGCAAAAGTGCTCGGCATGCTCCCGCGCCATTGTGGAAGACGATATTTATGATGTTTTCGTAGAGCGAGTCCGCGAGCGCGTCAAGGCGCTCAAGGTCGGCGATCCGGCTACGAACGCCAGTGTTGGGCCGGTAATCAATAAGGCCGCGCTTGACTCGATACTGAAATATATTGAAGCAGGGAAGGCTGAGTCGCGGCTGGTTGCTGGCGGAAATACGGTAGCGACGAAGGAACAAGGTTATTACCTCGAGCCGACTGTCTTTGCCGATGTGGCGCCGAAGTCAAGGATCTCGCAGGAAGAGATCTTCGGTCCGGTGCTGGCGATCCTTCGGGCGCGAAATTTTGATGATGCGCTCGAGATTGCCAATAACACAGAGTATGGTCTTACCGGTTCTCTCTACTCGGTCTCGCACGAGCGAATGGAGCGGGCGCGGAAAGAGTTCCATGTAGGGAACCTCTACTTCAACCGGAAGTGCACCGGCGCGATGGTCGGAGCGCATCCCTTTGGAGGATTCAACATGTCCGGGACGGACTCCAAGGCAGGTGGGCCGGATTACCTGTATCTCTTCACACAGGCGAAATCAGTTTCTGAAAAGCTGCCGTAGGATCTGGTGCTGCATTTCCGGAGACTGCGAAATACCTGGTAAGACTTCCTTGCAGATTGCACGGGTCGGTGTATTCGTCGAGTTGTCCGTTCCAAGAGCATCAATCAGGGGAGTAGCGTAGTGGCAAGAATCCTTTGCGTGGATGATGAGCCGTTGGCCCGCTCGCTGAAGCTGGCGATTCTGGAGAGGGCAGGCCATGAAGTCGTGCTGAGTCACTCCTCGGAAGATGCCATCCTTCGGTTGAATCGCGAGACCTTCGATGCGATCGTCACCGACTGGAAGATCGGGACGCAGGACGGCCGTTCGCTGCTGGAGGCAGCAAAGGGTGGCGCGGGCGTGCCTGTCGTGGTGGTCTCCGGCTATGTGGCCGAGGCGCTTCGCGGCTATGAGCCATTTGCAGATATTTATCTGGAAAAGCCTGTCGATCCCGACGAACTCCTGCAGATCCTCGACGCGCTGCTGCGGGACCGCCTCGGCTCCGGCGGCAACGAATCCTGAACTCCCTGCCGCTGCTATAGACCTCACCACGCAGACTTAAACGCTGAGCAGTTGCATGGAATTTACTGCCTTGGCTGCGGCTTCTGCCAGTACCCGATGGTGGATGGTAAATAGCGCAAGTTCGAGCCGGTCGGCGACGCCACTCTTATCGTAGATGCTGCGCAGATAGTTCTTGATGACCTGCTCGGTGGTTCCCAGGCGCATGGCGATTTCCTTGTTCTTGCAGCCCTGGACAATCAACGCGACGATTTTGAGCTCCTTCGGAGTCAGCCGGTCACGAACCCTCTCGCCGACCAGGTCGTCCTCGGCAGACTCCAGCGTCTCAGCGGTCGTTTGTACCCATAGTTTTCCGTCGATGACCCGGCGCAGACACTCGATCAGCCCGGTGCCGGTGATGTTCCGATAGACGACTCCATCGGCGCCCAGGGCGGCGTAGTCCTCGGCCAGTTCGTGGCTCTCGGCGATCACGACCATGCGGGCATGCATCTGCCTCGCATGCTCCAGAACGGATAGGAAATCCGCCTTCATCGAAGTAGCCAGCAGGATGATCGCCGCTTCAGCGGACTCGATCGCGTGGTTCAGATGGTCCGTATCGGAGCATTGGGCTACGATGCGGAAGTCCGGTTCCATCGACAGAACCCTGGCTGCACCTGTACGGAAGATTGCTTGCGAGTCGCCTAGAATGATTGAATGCATTGCCGTCCCTCACGCCTGAGTCACGGGTCGCCATCGATGTTACGCCAAAACTGGCGAAAGTCTCTCGGAGTTACAACCCAGTCATTCCATCCATGGGTGAAATACGGCGGGTGAAACTCCCAAGGGGATGAAATGCCAGGTTGCAGGCAAGAGTTCGATGCCGGCCCATTTCCCGATGAGGGGTATATCGGCAGTCTCCAGCAAAATGTAACCAAGTGTTGCGATATAGGACATCGCAGTGCCGGTATTTCGCTTTCTGCGGTGTATTCTGGCGGGTTTTCGCGATCTCGCAAAGATCGTAGGATAGACCTTGCCGAAGCCTGCGAAGAGTGTTTCGGACCTACACTGGAGTGGCATGGGAAAACCGGTTCTTCTCGCCGTCGATGACGATATCAGCGTCCTGGAAGCAGTGGTTCAGGATCTGCGCCGCCAGTATGGCGCGACCTACCGTGTTCTACGCGCCGCGTCGGGGCAGGCTGCGCTGGATACCTGCGAGCAGTTGAAGCAGCGTGGCGAAGTGGTGGCTCTCATCCTCTCGGACCAGCGTATGCCGGGCATGTCGGGAGTGGAGTTTCTGGAGAAGGCCATCGCTATTTATCCGGAAGCCAAGCGGGTTCTGCTGACGGCTTATGCCGACACGGAGGCGGCGATCCGGGCGATCAACACGGCTCGCATCGACTACTACCTGACCAAACCCTGGGATCCTCCGGAGCAGAAGCTGTATCCCGTCCTCGATGACCTGCTGGCGGATTGGAATCAGGACTACAAGCCGGCTTTTCAAGGAATCCGCGTCATCGGTCCGCGCTGGTCGCTGGGGGCGTATCAGGTTCGCGATTTTCTTTCCCGCAACCAGATTCCTTACATCTGGCTGAACCCGGAGGATAACGAAGAGGCGCGCTCGCTGCTGGCGCTGTACAAGCTCGATGACCGCAAACTTCCGGCGGTGCTGTTTGAAGATGGAAGCTCGCTGGTGCAGCCGACACAGACGGAGCTGGCGGCCAAGGTTGGCTTGCCGACCCAGGCCAAGAAGGAGTTCTACGATCTGCTGGTGGTGGGGGCCGGGCCTGCCGGGCTTGCGGCGGCTGTCTATGGCAGCTCGGAAGGGCTGCGTACCCTGGTGATTGAGACGGAGGCTCCCGGCGGGCAGGCCGGATCCAGCTCCATGATTGAGAATTACCTAGGCTTTCCCCGGGGGGTGAGCGGAGCAGACCTGGCGCGGAGAGCTTATGCCCAGGCCGCCCGCCTTGGCGCGGAGTTCCTGAACCAGCGCGCTACATGCATCCGCACGGAAAACCAGTATCACTACGTCAAGCTGGGCGATGGGCGCGAAGTTTCGAGCCATGCGGTGCTGCTTGCGATCGGAGTGGAGTATCGCCGGCTGGATGTGAGCGGGGTCGAAAGGCTGACCGGACGCGGCGTCTACTATGGCGCCGCGATGGAGGAAGCGCGCTCCTGCCGGGATGAGCTGGTATTTATCGTAGGCGGCGCCAACTCCGCGGGGCAGGCGGCGATGTACTTCTCCAAATACGCGAAGCAGGTAACGATGCTGGTGCGTGGCGATTCGCTCGAAAAGAGCATGTCGAAATATTTGATCGATCAGGTTCGTGCCACATCGAATATCGAGGTGGAGGTGAATTCCCATGTGGTCGAGGCGATCGGCGAGGAGCGGCTGGTGAGTCTGCGGATCAGCACCCCTACGGGCGAGGTGACACGGCCTGCGTCGGGACTCTTCATCTTTATCGGCGCTGCGCCCAAGACGGAGTGGCTTCCTCCGCAGGTGTTGCGGGATGCGCACGGCTTCATCCTCTGCGGAGGCGATCTGAAGGTGGACGGCAGGATGCCCGGTTTCTGGAAAGAGGATCGCGAGCCTTACCTGCTGGAGACCAGTACACCCGGCGTATTTGCCGCGGGCGATGCCCGTCACGGCTCGGTGAAGAGGGTTGCTTCCGCTGTGGGAGAGGGATCGATCTGCGTGCAGTTTATTCATCAGTACCTCGCGAGGTTCTAATTCAAATGACAGGAAGCGGCCCCTCAATACGCATCACAAAGAAGAACGTCCAGGATATGTATCAGGATCTGTTACGTATCCCGATCTTTGCCAGGGAGCAGCCGCAGGATCTCGCGTGTCTGGATGAATTAGAGCTTGTAGAGGCCGATCCTGGAGTGCAACTTATTCGCAGGGGAGATGCTGTTCCGGCGTACTGGATTGTGATGGCGGGTGAGGTTCAGGCGGAGAAGTTCCTGCCGGATGGTACCCGCGTCATGTCCAATGTCTTCGGGGCGGGGGATGCCTTCGGCGAAGTTTTGCTTTTGATGGGGGGGAGCAGCAGTTACATCTGCACTGTGCTCAAGCCCAGTACCCTTATCCGGCTGGATGAAGACCGTTTCTGGAAGCTGATGTTCCATTGCCCGACAGCTCGCCGCGCAGTTCTCGGCACCATGGCGGAGCGCTTGCAGGCATACCAGGCGCAGGCGGTGCATCGCGAGAAGCTGATCTCGCTGGGAACGCTTGCGGCGGGACTGATGCACGAGCTGAACAACCCCGGTGCAGCGGCGAAGCGGGCAGCGTCGCAGATGCGGGAGAATCTCACGCAACTGCAGAAGCTCGGCCTGCGCTTTTGCGAGGAGACGCCGACTCACGAACAACTGGAATGCGTGCGCCAGCTTCAGGACCAGGCTCTCAGCGCCGCCAAGCCGAAGGCCGTCAGCTCACTGGAGGAGGCGGATGCGGAAGATGCTCTGCTGCAGTGGCTGGAAGCCGCAGGTGTCGAGAATGCGTGGAAGATCGCACCCACACTCAGCGCCAGCGGTCTGGATGCGCCCCAGTTGGAGTGCGCCCGCGCTGCCTTTGACCCGGCGAAGTTTTCCGATGCGCTGAACTGGCTGGATTCGCTGGTTTCGAGCGTTCAACTGCTGGGCACGATCGAGGAGAGCATTACACGTATCTCCGCGTTGGTTGCGGCGGTGAAGAAGTTCTCCCGGCAGGATGAGGCTACGGTTCACGAAGTCGATGTGCATGACAACATCCAGAGTGCGCTGACGATTCTTGCCCACAAGTTCCACCTGAAAGACCTGCGCGTGGAGAAGGAGTTCCGCGCAACCACGGCCAGGCTGACGACCAGGGGAGCAGGCTTGAGCCAGGCCTGGACCAACCTGCTCGACAACGCGATCGACGCTTCGCCACTGAAAGGCGTGGTAACCATCCGCACATGGAATGAGGGTGACCGGATGCTGGTGGGGATTGCAGATCAGGGCAGCGGAATTCCGCGAGAGAACTGGTCGCAGATCTTTGAACCCTTCTTCACGACCAAGCCGGAGGGTGAAGGAACCGGGCTGGGTCTGGACATCGCTCATCGGATCGTGGTCGGACAATATGGGGGCGAGATCCGATTCAACTCCGGCGCTGAAGGCACGGAGTTCCTTGTTTCCCTGCCGATTACCAGCTAAGGCGCTCTGCCCGTTGGAGCGATACCTGGGTCGGTCCGGCTGTTGCGACCTTCGACTCACAAAAAACCACCCCACAAGCACCTGAGGTAGATCGTCCAGACCGTTCTGGAACGGTCTAGGCAGAGAAAAAGGGAAAGCGCGGCGATGATCTATGGTTCTAAGAGCTATAATTATTTCTGATGTCCGTTCCCTCGAGCACGCTTCGGGTCTTCGCCTCCAAACCATTCATGCGTTTTGCGCGGCGATTTGGTATCAGCGACGCTGAGCTGTGGGCAGGCGGTGAATGAGGATTACGACGCTGATTTGGGCGGCGGGGTCTTCAAATTCCGGCTGGCACGACAGGGAGAGGGAACCAGCGGTGGAGCTCGCGCCATGGTTGCGATGAAAGTGGGCCAGCGAGTTGTGCTGATGTTTGGCTTTGAGAAGAAAGATCAGGCCAGCATCAAAGCCGACGAGCTGCGGGCGTTCCGCAAGGCAGCCCGTGTCTACCTTGGTTACAGCGAAGAAGAGATGGTGGCTATTGTGCGGGAAAAGTCCCTTTCAGAAATTGCAAAAACAAACCTTGGGAGAGGAGAAAAACATGGCAAAAGCGTATAAGAGCGAAGCCCTTGCTGCGATACACGAGAGCATGGCGGATCTGCACAAGATCGGCATGCTCGGCTCGAAGACCATGAGGGAATTTGACCAGGCGTGCCTGACTCCGGTGCTGGAATTGTCGCCGGCAGCTATTCGTCGCATTCGCACGAAAGCGGCCGTGAGTCAGGCAGTCTTTGCCGCGCACTTGAATGTGACTACTGGCGTGGTCAGCAAATGGGAGCGTGGCGAAAAACAGCCGCGAGGGCCGGCGGCAAAGCTGCTCACCCTTGCTGCCAAGCACGGCCTCGAAGCCATTGCTTGAGAAGGCGGATAAGCGTCACCAGCTGCGGATCGTCTCCTCAAAACGCCTTGCGTCGCTCAGGGGGCGGGAAGCTGATTCCTGAGGCATGGGAGGCCCTGTTGGGAGGTTGCTCTAACCCCGTTTCTCCGGAAAAGACTTCTGCAACCTTTGCCGCGCGATGCTGTTTATCTGCATAGGCGGTTCGGGCCGGAAGAGGGGGCAGAGAGATGAAAAGAATCCTTGCAGGTGCGCTTGTTCTGTTTGCCAGCGGAGGGCTGCTTGGCTGCGTCGATCACCAGCAGTACATGATGTCCGCGCCTCCGCCTCCACCACCACCTCCGGGGATGGACTATCGCCAGCCACTGGTGGACACGGCAGAGCGCAATGGCTTTGCCGATGGCGCGAGAGATGGCCAGCGGGACCGCTACGAAGGCCACAGCTATCGTCCGACTCACGGTGATCGCTATGAGGATGCTCCTGGATATTTTCGCGAGCTGGGCGGGGACCGGGATACCTATCGCTCCTATTACCGGGATGGCTATCTCCGCGGCTACCATAGCGGCTATACCCGCGGCTAAAACAACCCCATACCTGAGCCGCGGTACACAGCGGAACGAATAGATCCGCAGAAAGAAGTGGCGCCGCAAGAAGAGAACGGCGAAGCAGGGTGCGGCGCGTTGTGAGCATTCGCAACTCCTAATAGTTCGGCTTCGAAATAGTCAGCGATGGCTTTCCCAGAGTCAAACAGTTTCGTAACTGTCTCAGGAGCCCCTGCCTGCTTCGCGTCAGCAGCATGAAGTTCTCCACTCCCTTGCCGATAGGGAGAGAGGAGGACTCGTATGCTACAGCTCGAGGATGCAGCCATCTGCCGTGCGGTTATTGACAGCCTCGAGCTGGGAGTGCAGGTAGTGGACCGCAAGTTGCGGATTGGTTATTGGAGCCGCGGCGCGGAGAAGATCACCGGCTACTCCAGTGCCGAGGTTCTGGACCGCCAATGCTGTGACGACCTGTGTCTCCACTGCAATGCGGCCGTGCCGCAGGAGGCGCATTCCGCCGCGTGTCCGTTAAAGATGACGATGGAGGACGGCGAGGGCCGCTCCACCCATGTATATCTGCGACACAAACTAGGGCATACCGTGCCGGTGCGCAGCAGGACACGCGTGCTGCGCGGTAGCAAAGGTGAAGTCGTCGGTGCGGTGGAATCCTTTCTGGAATTGCAGGCAGAGGTTGGGGAATCGTCCGACGGGATGCCCGCGTTGCAGGCAAGGCCACGATCGCGTGAGGAAGTGGAGTTGTGGCTGGAGCGGAGCCTGCAGATGCTGGCTTATGACCCACAGCCTTTTGGCGTGCTTCAGATTGAGGTGGATCAGCTCCCCCGGTTGCGGTTGACGCATGGCCATGATGCCACCGAGGCGCTAATGCGGGTGGTTACCCAGACGCTGGTCTGCACGTTGCATACTTCCGATGTTTTTGGCCGCGCTGGCGACAGCGGGTTTCTGGTGATTGCCCGTGACGCTAACGAGCGGGTGCTGGAGATGGATGCCGACTTTTTGCGCACTCTGGCCAAGTCGGTGGAGTTCCACTGGTGGGGCGATCGAATCCCTATCACAATTTCTGTGGGTGGCACGATGGCCGGTGCGGGCGATTGTCCACAGTCGGTCCTGGCCCGAGTGACGGCTGCCATTGATCGCAGCATCTCCGAGGGAGGAGATAAGGCTATCATCGTGGACAGCAGGGACAGTGGAAGGAATTCGGGCTAAATGTTCGCAATCGTTGGGCTTCTCGTTGTCTTCGGTGCGGTTCTCGGCGGCTTTCTCATGGAGAAGGGCCAGATCGCCGTGCTCCTGCAACCGGCGGAGTTGCTGATTATTGGTGGTGCGGCCGTGGGAACGCTGCTGGCCGCAAATCCGATGCACATTCTGAAGAGCATCGCGGGAGGTCTGAAGAACGTCTTCGGTGCGTCGCCATTCAGCAAGACACGCTATCTCGACACGCTGAAGATGATGTACGAATTTCTGAACAAGATTCGCCGGGAAGGGCTGCAGGCGGTAGAGGGCGATATCGAGACTCCGGAGGAGAGCAAGCTGTTTCAGCAATATCCGCTCTTCCTCAAGGAGCGGTATATCCGCGATTTTGTGTGCGACACGATGCGAATGGCCATCACTGGCGGCGTGGAGCCCTTCGATATGGACCAGATGATGGAGCTTGACATGGATGTCCGCCATCACGGTGCGACCCAGCCGGTCAATGCCTTGTCCACGGTTGCGGATGCCTTGCCAGGTTTGGGGATTGTCGCAGCGGTGCTTGGGGTAGTGATCACCATGGGGGCGCTTGGTGGCCCTCCCGAGTTGATTGGCCACAAGGTGGCGTCAGCCTTGGTTGGCACATTTCTTGGCATCCTGTTGTGCTATGGGCTGGTGGGGCCATTGAGTTCGAACATGGCAAAATCCGCAGAAGAAGAGCGCGCCTTCCTCCACGTCTTTCGAGTGCTGATGCTCTCGTTCATCAAGGGGCTGCCTCCGATTCTCGCAGTGGAAATCGCGCGGCGTGCTATTCCGTCGCACGTAAGGCCCTCGTTTGCCGAGATGGAGACCGCTTGCAAGAGCCAAGCTGCCGCTCCCGTGAAAACCGAGGAAGCGGTACACGCTTGACATGGAAAAACAGCGGCCCATTTACCTTATTCGCAGGAGAGCCCTGCATGACAGCCCTCATGGCGGCGCGTGGAAGGTGGCGTATGCCGATTTTGTGACGGCGCTGATGGCGTTGTTCATCGTGCTATGGCTGATGAATACCAGCGAGCATGTCCGCAAGGCGGTGGCGGGATACTTTAACGATCCCCTCGGCAGATCCAGCCAGACGGGGACAGACCGCACAGGCGCCTCAGACAATGTGGCCATTACGAAGGACAACATCAGCCAATTGAAGGAGCAGTTGCAGAAGTCGATTCGGGAGAAGGTGGAGTTAAGAAAACTTTCGGACCAGATCGAAATTACCGTCACGCCCGAGGGGCTGCGGATCGAATTGCTTGAATCCAAGGACGGAACCTTCTTCGAGAGCGGAAGCAGTGAACTGAGCACGAATGGGCGGGAGATTCTCGCCCTTGTTTCGGGCGAGTTGAAGACGCTGCCCAACAAGCTATCCATCGAGGGCCACACCGACTCCCAGGCATACGCACCGGGAAACACTTACGGTAACTGGGAGCTCTCCGTAGACCGTGCGAATTCGGCGCGTCGCAGTATGCAGGAGATGGGTATCCGGCGGGACCAGGTAGCCCAGGTGCGTGGCTACGCGGATCAGCGACTGCGGGTGCCCAGCAATCCACTTGATCCCTCGAATCGGCGCATCTCGTTGATCGTGCAATACCTCGACGCCCCACCCGTACCGACTGGCTCGTTGCCAACGGCTCCTGCGGCGACAGTTCTCCATCACTAATGGCGTTGCAGCAGTCGCCTGCAGATTTGTGTTGATTCTCCGGCGCTGCCCGGCGCATCTATCGTAGAAGCCTATGAAGCTTCCTGCAGGCACCGCCGCTGTGTTGAACAAGTTGGGCCAGTTCGGCAGGCTCGCTCGTGAATCCGCCTTTCACCCCATCAGCGGAGTTCCCCGCAAGCCTATCCTGCCGGCAAGTCCTGACGATCTGGGTGTGACTTTCATCGGGCATTCCTCCTTCCTGCTGCATATCGGTGGCCATAACCTGCTGATCGATCCTGTGTTTACCTCGCGCCTGGTGCTTCTGCGCCGGTTGCGACACCCTGGCGTCCTGGTTCGGGATCTGCCGCGCATCGATCTGGTGCTGCTGACGCATGCACATATGGATCACCTGAACCGGAGCTCCCTGCGGATGGTTCTGAGGAATGAGCGTGAGCGTCACGGGCATGCGCCGGTCGCGGTTGTTCCGGTGGGTGTGGATGACCTGGTGAACGATCTGGGCTTTGCGCGGGTGGAGACGATGGAGCTTTGGCAGACAAAGACGCTTGCCGGGCTGGAGATTACGCGCACCCCATCGAAGCACTGGGGAGCACGCTTCTTTCGCGATACTGACCGGGGCTTTGGCGGATATGTGCTCCGCAATGAAGCGCATTCGCTGTATCACTCGGGAGATACCGCATACTTTCACGGATTTGCGGAGATTGGCCGGCGTCTTGCTCCGAAGATTGCTTTGCTGCCTATCGGCGCGTATCACCCGGAAAGTTTTCGCACCGTTCACACCAGCCCCGAAGACGCGCTGCAGGGCTTCATCGACCTCGGCTCGCGCTGGATGATCCCGATGCACTATGGAACGTTTCGTCTGTCGCGTGAGCCCATGGACGAGCCTCCACGGAGGCTGCGGGAGGCCGCTGCCCGCGCAGGGCTGCGCGATTCCATCCGCATACTCGCCGAGGGCGAGACTGCGCTGTTTCCTCCAGAGGCTTCGAGCCGACAGGCGACCGCAGGAGTGGTAACGCATTGATGGAGCAACCGCATGCTTTGTCTGCTAAAAAGCCTTTTGTCTCGTGAATTTCGCAGAAACATTTTCTTGCCATGGCTGCATCTCTGCTTCTAGACTCCCAGCCTCGGGTTCTGAGCGGCACGGGTCGGATCGGGGAATCCGCTTCCCTTCCGCGGCTAGCGAGGAGTGACCAAAGTCGTAGCCGGGCCGATCGTGGCAATCTATCGTGGACGCAAGGCAGAAGAGAGGGGTAAAAGAATGGCGGTACAGATTGGAGCAAAGCTGGATAGCGGTTTTGACGATCCCATTGGTTTGCTCAAAGATTGCCATCGAAGGATCGAGAAGTTTTTAGGTATTCTTTCGCGCGTAGCCTCCACGGCTGCCGGACGCAGGCTGACCCCGGAAGAGGCGTCCGCCGTTGAGGTATCGAGGCGCTACTTTCAGAAGTCTGGGCCGCGGCATAACGCCGATGAGGAAGATTCGCTCTTTCCGCGCTTGCGGGCTTTTGCCGGGCCTCACAGCCTGGAGAAGATTGCGCGCCTGGAGAGTCAGCACCATCTGACCAGTGGTCTTCACAACGAGGTGGACCGCCTCTTTGGGCTTTGGATTGCGGAAGGGTTTTTAACGCCTCTGCAGCAGGACCTGCTCACATCCGATTGCCGCACGCTCGAACTCATCTACGCCGAACACATCGAGGCCGAAGAGAAGGCCGTGTTTCCGCTGGCTGCTGAGTTTCTGGATGCCAAGGCTATGGCGGATATTGGGGATGAGTTCCGCGTGCGGCGTACAGAATCGGCGACAGAACCGGCGGCAGAAACAGCGATGGTGAAGTAGGTTTCCGCACTCGCAAAACACGGCATTCGCAAGGTATATATAGCCCTGCCCTGTGGGTGCCCATGCGGGGAGAACCCTCCGTGCGCCTCCCCTCCATGTAGGCCTGAGCCCTCCCACCAGCATAAGTTATGACTACTTCCATGATGTCCTGATAGTCTGGCTGGCAGAGTTTTCCTCTACAGATGAAAGATCGCCAGAATATCCGACGCGTGTTTCCGTGCCTGTTCGCGGCCCTGGTTGTGACAGCATGTGCTGCCAGCGCGAGTGAACTGAAGCCTCCAGCGCCTGCACAACAGGTCTTTCTGGAGACACATCCCGCGATGGGGACCATCTTTTCGATCTATCTCTATGCGCCCTCCGAGCAAGCGGCGCGCACTTTGGCCGAGGCAGCGTTTGATGAAGTGGACCGGGTGGACGAGCTGCTGAGTAACTATCGTCCATCGAGCGAGCTCTCGCGCATCAATCGCGAAGCCGCACAGGGACCGGTGGTGACGGACCGCGAGACCTTCAGCTTTCTGGCTACATCACTGGACTGGAGTGCGCGCACCGGGGGCGCATTCGACATCACTGTGGGAAGGCTGATGAAGGCCTGGGGATTCTTTCGAGCGAGCGGCCATGTTCCCAGTGAAGCTGAGCTGGCCGAGACAGGAAGACAGGTTGGATGGCAGAAGGTGATCCTGAATCCGCAGCAGCGGAGTGTGCGCTTTAATGTCAATGGCGTTGAACTCGATCCCGGCGGCATCGGCAAGGGCTATGTTGTGGACCGGATGGTGGATTTGCTGCGGGCGCAACACGTTAGCGCAGCGTTGATCTCCGCAGGGGGAAGCACCATCTATGCCATTGGCGCACCTCCGGGCGAGCGTGGCTGGAAGGTACAGGTTCCCAACCCGGAAGACAAGCAGCGGCCGATCTCGACAGTTCTGTTGCGGGATACTTCATTGTCAACCTCTGCGTGCAGCGAGAAGTTTTTCGTGCTGGAAGGGCACAGGTACTGCCACATCATGGATCCGCACACGCTAAGGCCGATAGAGAACATGGTGCAGACGACGGCCATTCATCCATCGGCGACGGCGAGCGATGCTCTGTCCTCCTCCCTGTTCGTACTTGGGCCGGAAGCCAGCGAGCGCTTGCTGAACGACATGCCGCAAGCCTCGGCACTTTTGTTGTCGGGCCATACACATGTGGAACACTGCACCTCTATTCGTTGGAATGATTCTTTGGACGGTGACGTCTGCCACCACACGGCAGCGAAGATACCCAGAAAGGAAGCACCATGAATCGCAGAAGTTTTCTTCGCGGAGCGTCGGCCTCTGTAATGGCCTCTGGCATGACACCCGTATTCGCACAAAGCCTGGAGAAGAGTCTTGCTCCAAGTGACACGGTTTCAGTGGGAGTGATCGGTCCGGGAAGCCGCGGACAGGAATTGATGCGGAAGCTGTTACGTACTCCGGGGGTGGGTATTACCGCGGCTTGCGATATCTACGAGCCGCGATTCGCGGAGGTCGATCAACTGGTGGGGAGCGCTGTTCCTCGATACAAAGATTATCGCCAGTTGCTCGAACGCAAGGATCTGGACGCCATCGTTGTGGCGACGCCGCTGTATCTTCACGCGGAGCACGTAAAGGCCGCTCTCAATAGCGGGCGGGCCGTCTATGGCGAGAAGTCGATGGGATTCACCGCAGAGGATTCGCAATCGATCCTGCAGACGGTGCAACAAAGCGGGAAGATCTTCCAGGTAGGCCATCAGTACCGTTATGCGGCATGGTTTCAGGATGCGGTAAGCCGTGCGCGGGATTTGCAGATTGGCCGCGTGACCCAGGTAGTTGCGTACTGGAATCGGAATAACGATTGGCGGCGACCGGTGGCGGATCCAAAGGATGAGCGGCTGATCAATTGGCGTCTTTACAAGGAGTACTCGGGAGGACTGCTGACAGAGCTGGGTTCACATCACATCGACCTGGCCAACTGGGTGTTTGGCGAGCAACCCACGGACGTGATGGGTACAGGCAGCATAGCCGTGTATCACGATGGCAGGGAAGTGGACGACAACGTCCAGGTTGTCTTCGGCTACTCCGAAGGCCGGCGGCTTACCTTCACGTCGATGACGAGTAATAGCCTGGTGGGTGAGCAAATCTGGATCTACGGAACCAACGGCAGCCTGCAACTTACGCTGCAGGATGCAACGTTCTATTACGAGCCGCGGCCCGTTCACCCCGTCAGTCCACAGTCAGAGGTGATGCAGCATGGCGTGACCACAGGCGCTTCGTTCCGCGCAGGGGGCGAGATGCCCTACCGTGGAAAGGGCACCCCGCTCGGCTCGGCGAACGGAGACGATCCAACGCAGCTTGCCTGCCAGTCTTTCATCGAGTGCGTGCGGGAGAAGAAGGCACCGATTGCGGATGTGCACGTGGGATATCGAGCGGCGATCGCTGCGACCTATGCGAACCGCTCGATCCAATCGGGTTGCAAAGAGACGATTCCGCCGGCACCTGCCGCGGGATAGTGGCTTTGCGGTATCTCTGAATTGTGGCTCTCGAACGAATGCCCGATGCGAATCCTCCTGCTGAAGGACCGCACCAGGCATTCGGATGTAGCTTGCGAAATGACGCTTATCGAAACTGCGTCATTTCGATCTTTACCTGGTATACCTCGTCATGAGCCAGGAATTCCTCCCATGTGACTTCACGGCCCAGCCGCCCAGCCATACGTCCCAGCATGGCGCTGTGGGCGCTCTCCACTCCGGTTGCAATCTGATTGTGGAAGTGGCCTGAGACGATGCTTTGGATGAAGCCGCGATCTTTTTCCTGGTCGGCGTGCGCAAGGTTGTCTGAGAATGCGCCATTCGCGGCGAACCCGGCGGGCTCGCTGCCCTCCTTGGGAGGAGCATCGCCGGTCCATGTCCATGCATTCTGGCCAACGATTCTCACCGGGCCGGAGTAGGGAGACTCGGAAAGGCCCAGTGATCCAAAGACGCGCTCGGAGACATCGAACCAGTTTGTCGAGCCGAATTGTGTGCTGGAAAAATTCACACGCACATTGTCTGGATAGGTGAAGACTACCTGGTAGTTGTCCCACGTATCGCCAAAATGGGTGAGGACGTTTCTTCCTCCGCTTGCGAATGCCTTGATTGGGTGGCCCTGAAGCATCCAGTTGCAGATATCGATGACGTGGATGTTCTGCTCGACAAGGATGTCGCCGGAGAGTTGCCTATCCCACAACCAGTTTCGCAGGCGAAGCTCATCGGCTGAGACGCCGGGCCTGTCCGGATACTTTGAGGCGGGTGCATTGTAGTGTGCGTCAATCGATACGATCTTGCCGAGCGCACCGTCGTGAATGCGCCGTACCAGCTCGACATAAGGCGGTGCGCTGCGCAGTTGGAAGCCGACATCGACGCTCACGCGGCCCTCGGCGCGCTTGCCGATCTCCAGCGCATGGCTGCTCTGCGCGATGTCGACGCCGACCGGCTTCTCGCAGTAGGCGTGTTTTCCAGCAGCGACAACTGCTTCCAGGTGCTGGACGTGAAACCAGGGTGGCGTAGAGATCTGTACCGCATCGATGCCCTTCGATGCTGCCAGCTCTTCATAAGCCTTGTAGCCACGGAACATCAAGGATGGATCGGGGCCCGCGTAGCCAAGGGAGGAATTCAGTTTGTCAAAATACGCTTTGCCCTTGTCGAGCTGATCGGGAAAGATGTCCGCGAGCGCGACGATGCGTGCGCTCGTATTGTTGGCAAACGAGGTAGCCACCGCCGTTCCGCGTGAGCCGCATCCCAGCAGCCCAAGGCGTACGGCGGAGTTGGCTTCGTATCCAAAGGCCGTCTTCGGCTTGAGAATCAAAAGTCCCGACGCGGCCGCGGCGGTACTGAGGAACTGTCTTCTATCCAAGGTTGCTCCTTATGCGCGATACGTAGCCGATTGAGCCTGCGCAATAATTTGTTCGAGATATATCTTCTCCTGCTTTACATCTTCGATCTGCTGCGGACCGGAGGTTTCCCGCTCAATGGTGATGGCGCCGCGATAGCCAAGTTCATGCAGCCGGGTGAAGACGCGCAGGAAATCGACGCGGCCCTTGCCGATGAGCACTTCCTCGCCGAGCTTCATCGGATCGGTTGGCCACATTCCATCCTTTGCGTGCACGCTCTTCACGTGCCTGCCGATGATCTCGACGGCATCGACAGGGTTGGCCTTGCCATAGAGGATGAGGTTGGCGGTGTCGAGACCGACGCCGAGCGTTGGGACGTTGACATCCTTGATTGCACGCAGGAGAGTGGTCGGCGTCTCCTGTCCTGTCTCCATTAAAAAATTCTGTCCGTTGCCGGCGCAGTGCTGTGCCACTTGCCGGATGGCAAGAACAGTCTCCTCATAGAACGGATCTTTGGGATTTTCTGGAATGAAGCCGCAATGCGTCTGAACTTGCGGGATGCCGATCAGCTTGGCGAAGTCCGAGGTCTGCTTCAGTGCGTCGATCCTCGCTTGCCGCGTCGCGCGAGGGACAAGTCCGATGGTGGAGGGGCCTTCGAGAAAATCCCATACCAGCGGGCCGGGCTGCACGACTTCCGCACAGGTCGCGGTCACGCCATTCTTATCCAGCAACCCGCTTAGCTGACGCGCAAGAGACGGGGTATATTTCCCCAGATATCCGTCGATGGAGAAAAAGCAGTTGGAGAACCCAAGATCCTTGACTCGTGAGATGGTGGCTTCCGGTCCTTGCGAGGGCTGGATGAGCAGGCCGACTGCCATTGGCTTCAACGCCGCGAGTGCTGCAGCAGACTGCTCCTGGCCGGCTTCATTCTCCGACGAAGTCGACTTTGAATCTGTGAGGTGTTCGACGACGGCGGCTCTAGTAAAAGAGCTGGTTTGCATGACAGCAGCACCGATGGCCGCGCTCAAAAATTCCCTCCGCTGCATGTATCTCCTCCAATGCAAATAAGCCTACATGATCCTTCTTGCCTGGGCAGGAAGATCTCTATTTCCGATACGAAGCCATTCTATCTGCGTCTGCAAGGTTGACTGTTTGCGCTGGGCTTCCGGCCTGCGCTGTTATCATGATGGGCAACAGAAAATTGATGTTTGGTGAGTTCAGATGATGCTGTCCGTTTGCCACAGATTCCTTGTATCGTGCCTGGTTTTGCCAGGTATATTCAGCTTTGCAGCCGCTCAGACCGCGGCGTCTGTCTCTCCCCAGCCGCGGGTTGAGATCGAAGCAGTCACCAGCACCCAACCACTACGAGATGGCATACAGATTCAGGCGGGCGCGGCACAGATCCGCATCACAGCTCTCCGCGACGACATTCTTCGCGTGCGCGTAGCTCCTGGCGCAGCGCTGCCGGAAGACGCCTCGTGGGCAGTTCTCCCCGATGTGCGTGGCAAGTCCATTGAGGTGCAGCCCACTGAAGATGCTGCCTCTGTTGGCTTCCGTACCGCATCTCTGGATGTTCGGGTGGAACGCAAGCCGCTGCGTCTGGTCATTCGTGATCTTGCCGGCAACATCATCTCCGCCGATGCGGTTGGGCGCCCCACTGAGTTCAACCTGGGCGGCTTCTCGGTCTATAAGGAGATGCCTGCCGATGAGCACTTCTTCGGCCTGGGCGATAAGTCCGGATCCTTCGATCGCAGGGCGCAGGCCTTTACACTCTGGAACACTGACGTTGGCCCGCAGGAGTCTACCGATCCTCTTTACAAGAGCATTCCTTTCTTTCTCGGCATCAGCGGTGGACGCAGCTATGGCATCTTTCTCGACAATACGTGGCGTACCTGGATTGACTTTGGCAAACAGGCGCGGGACGCGTATGCCTTCGGCGCGGAGGGCGGCCCGCTCGACTACTACCTGCTCTACGGACCAGCACCCAAGCAGGTTGTCGAGGGCTATGCGTACCTGACCGGGAAACCACCGCTACCTCCACTATGGTCGCTGGGCTTCCAGCAGTCCCGCTATAGCTATAGCCCCGAGTCCGAGCTGCGCAGTGTTGCCGACCGTCTGCGTGCGGACAAGATTCCATCCGATGTGGTGTACCTCGATATCGACTATCAGTACAAGAATCGCCCCTTCACGGTGGATCCAGGGCGCTTTCCGAACTTTCCGGGGCTGGTTTCCGATCTCCAAAAGCAACACTTTCACCTGGTGACGATTACCGATCTGCATATCGCGCACGCAGTAAACCAGGGATATGCGCCCTATGACACGGGCCATGCGGGCGATCATTTTGTAAAGAATCCCGATGGAACGGAGTTCGTTGGCGTGGTGTGGCCGGGGCCAGCGGTCTTTCCTGACTTCACTCGCGCACAGACGCGCGAATGGTGGGGTGGCCTCTACAAACAATTCGTTCAGGATGGCGTTGCAGGATTCTGGAACGACATGAACGAGCCCTCTGTCTTCGACGGCCCAGGCAAGACCATGCCTCTGAATACCGTGCATCGGATTCAGGAGCCGGGCTTCGCTACGCGCACCGCCACTCACGCGGAGATTCACAACATTGTGGGACTGGAGAACGCCCGCGCGACCTATGAGGGTCTTCTCAAGTTGCGCCCAGAGGAGCGTCCCTTTGTTCTCACGCGGGCTACCTTCGCCGGTGGTCAACGCTATGGCTTCACCTGGACGGGAGACAACTCCGCTACATGGAACCATCTTCGCCTTGCCACGCAGATGATAATGAATCTTGGCATCAGCGGCATCTCCTTTGTGGGCGATGACATTGGCGGATTCAACGGCTCGCCGGAACCGAACCTGCTGACTCGCTGGATTGAAGTGGGTGCCTTCAATCCGCTGTACCGCGATCACACGACGCTTGGCTCTTTGCCGCAGGAAGTGTGGGTCCACGGACCAAAGCACGAGGACATCCGCCGCCGCTACATTGAGACGCGCTATCGGCTGCTGCCGTATATCTATACCCTGGCAGACGAAGCCTCGCGTACCGGCCTGCCCCTGGTGCGCCCTGTGTTCCTTGAGTTCCCGGAGGTCTTTGCTCCGCATGCTCCTTCATTCGACGCACTGGACACGGAGTTTCTGCTTGGACCCAGCCTGCTGGTTGCTCCACCGCCGTTTGCGGAGACGCTCGATGACTACACGGTTTCGTTGCCAAAGGGTCAGTGGTACGACTTTTGGACAGGGGCAAAGAAGTCCGCTCCTGCGCCGGGGCCATCCTTCGCCGAAGAGGTGACCGAGGAGGCAGCAGGGAAGAGCGAAAAGTCTGTTCCGCCTCCGACGATTCACCCCGTTTTGGAGACTCTGCCCGTCTATGTACGAGAGGGCAGCATCCTTCCGCTTCAGCCCCTGGTGCAGAGCACCGACGAGACCCCGGTTGGGCCGCTGGAGCTTCGCGTGTATCCTGGGCCGCAGTGCAGCGGCTCTCTCTACCTGGACGACGGGCACACGCTGCGTTACCAGCATGGCGATTTCCTGCGTCAGGCCTTTACCTGCAGGAGCGACGGAAATAATCTGCGCGTCAGCTTCGGTAGCCGACAGGGAGGGTATGCGCCCTGGTGGAAGAGTATCGAAGTGGTGATCTACGACTGGCCCTCGGCGCAGGCGGATGCCAGATTCGGGAACACTGCAACGTCGCTGAAGACAACCTATGATGCTAGTCTGCACGCGCTCCACGTGCTCATTCCGGATGTGGCGGGAGATGGCGAACTCAGCGTTGCGGGACGGACAGCACACTAGTTTTACAACCACTACAATTAACTGGAATCTCAGGCGCGGCTATCCTTCATTGGAGGCCCCGCCTTTTGTATTTTAGGAAGCCGCACTTTTGTGTTTGAGGAGTTGCGTGGGTATATGCTGGCCTGGTTATCTGCCGCTCCAATGACTTGCGACATGCATCGTGAAGTGTGTCCCCATCGCGATCGCCCACAGCAGGATGCCAAGCGCGAATGGTCTTTTCTTCTGCCACAGAGCCACGGTAGCGAGCAGGGAAGTTGCTTCCGGCACGGCAAAGACCAGAAACCAGGCAGGCCAGGGCACTTGTCCCTTCCCCAGAGCGGGAAAGAGATGCTGCGAGAGCAGCAGGAGGCCGATTCCGCAGACGTTTAACGCAAGAGCAATGCCAACTCCTGACACGAATCCTGCGGTATTTCTCGCTAAGTGGTTCGGCATTTGTTCCTCGCATGCAACCATTTCCAGCGAATGCATCGCTTAAATGGCAGGGTCTGGAGGCGCCTTCGCCATTGGATCCTTTGACGCTTCCATAGTGGGAAGAGGAAGGCGTCCGGTCCAGTTTGCCCAGCCCCAAAAGATTGCGGTGGTGGAACTGAGCAATCCCGCAACTATGCCGATCGACCGCGGGCTGTAGCGTGTGGAAGCGATTCCGGCTCCCATCATCGATATCATCATCATGGTCCAGGTCAGCGTCTCGATGGTAGCGAAGACGCGTCCACGATATCGGTCGGCGACGGTGCGCAGGAGATACGAATAATTCAGAACAGAGTTCACGGCTATGCCACTGCGCGAAACGAAGATGAAGAGCAGGGCCATATCGAATCGTTGCGCACGGCTAAAGAGAACATACGCGCCTCCGTGAACGACATAGTCGATAAAGACGGTGAGCTTGTAGGCGTTGAAGGAAAGCCGCCTGCCGAGCCAGTTCGCCAGTGCTCCTCCGGCCAGCAGGCCCAGGCCGGCACAGCCCCAGATGATCCCAATGCCTGAAGCTCCGCGATTGAAGACTACCTCGCCAAAGAGCGTGAAGAGAATCTGCGCCGCGCCGCCGCCGGTGGCCCAACCAACAGCGAGCAATGCGATGGCCAGCACAAGTGGCACGGAGCGCATGTAACGAAGGCCCTCGCGGTATTCGTGCCAGGGGCGGATCACCTCTTCTTCAGCCAGCACCTTGTTCTTCGCACGAAAACCGGATGCATCCGGTGCGCACAGGTGCCAGATGCACCAGGCGGAAAAGACAAACGAGCCGGCATTGAAAACGAAAGCCCACTTGTATCCGATGGCGACGACGGTGGCGCCCAGAAAGGTTCCGATTGTGAGCGTCATCCACTGCGTAGTCTGAGTCAGCGAGTTGGCGGTGTGGATCTCTTCCGGGTTGGCGATTGTCGGCAGGATTGCCGAACGACCCGCCGTGAAGAAGGGCGACGCGACCATGAGCAGAGCGCTGAAGAGATACAGCACCCAGATGCGGTGCGACGTGAGAGCAAAAATAAAGCCGAGTGCGACCAGTGCCCGCATCAGATCGCTGGCAATCATGATTCGCTTGCGGTCGAACCGGTCCAGCAGCACACCTGCGAGCGGGCCCATCGTGATGGCGGGAACTGCACGGGCTAACAGGACTCCGGTGACGACCAGGCCGGAATGAGTGAGCGCCATGGCCAATGAGAAGACGGCGATATTGTTGAAATTGTCGCCAATCTCGCTGACAATCTGGCCCATCCACATAAAGCGGTAATTGCGGTTTCGGCTGAGTAGTTGGAGGAATTCGTGCATCAGCCGCGCTGACCTCTCTGACCTGCGCCCCCATCGCGCGCAGCAAGGCAAGCCTCTCTATTCTCAGCGCAGAGTTTAAAGACAATTCTGCGCATTAGTGGACCCCAGACTCAAAGAAACCATCCCCGCAGCTTTCTATCGAATGTTCTGAATTAGCCGAGTGGCGCGTCAACTCAGATGTTCTGAGTCGACGCTGGCCACCAGCGAATAAGGATAGATGACCTTATTATGGTACTGCAGTCCACCCATCCTTCAACACTCGCATCCAGCACCCGCATCCCGCCGCGGGCTTATCCGAACTACTTCTTAATCAGTTCCGGCACCGTTGGCACGATCTGGAATGTATCCATATCTTCCGGAGCAAATTTGAAGTTGGGGTTGTATTTTTTAGCATCCGTAATGAAGTCCGGCTCCGTGGATCGCCAGGCGAAGAAACAAACGGGGCATCGATAGACAACCCACACTCCCGGATCAGGAGATTTCGTCAGCACTTCGGTCTTGTCTGTTTCGCAACGTGGGCACATGGGATATTTCTCAGCGGTCATCGTGAACCTCCCTTTTGAGCAATCATGTCGGTTATCTTCTTCATCCATTCCTGGGTGCCGGATGGATCGCGAAGCTCCTGGCTGTAATGACCGTGAGTCTCAGGCGGAAGGGGAGTCGTCGCATCGATCACCATCTTGTAGGTCATCCCCTCTGGATCCGATCCTGGATCTAACGAAAGCACGGGCATGCCTGGAAGGACAACGAGATCAAACTGCGGATTGAATTTGGTTGAAATTGCCCACATCACCTGCGGGAGATTGTAGGGATCGACCGTCTCATCCACAACGATGACGACCTTGGCATAGCCCATCCCGTGTGGAGTGGACAATACGCGCAGGCCGACCGACTTGGCGAATCCTCCAAAGCGCCGCTTGGTGGAGACGATCACCACTAGCCCATGCGTATAAAGAGCATTGACGGAGACAACCTCCGGGAAGGTCTCCTTGAGTTGCACGTAGAGCGGAGCTCCAGTATTAATGCCAAGCAGGTAGTCGATCTCTGTCCAGGGCATGCCCAGGTAGAGGTGTTCGAAGATCGGGTTCTTGCGGTGCGAGACTCGCTCGATCTCGATCACGGGCATGCGGCGCCCTCCGGAATAGTGACCGGTAAACTCGCCGAATGGTCCTTCGGCCTCTCTTACCCTGGAAAGAATCTTTCCTTCGAGGACGAACTCGGATCCCCAGGGCGCATCGAGGCCCTTCAACTCGGTTGTGGTAACCGGATATGGAGCACCTTGCAAAGCGCTCGCCATCTTGTATTCCGACTGGTTGTACAGGATCGGCATGCCGGAGACAATGCTCATCAGCGGATCGTTGCCGAGGCAGATCGCAACTGGCAGATCCTTGCCTTGCTCTTCTGCTCGCGCAAGGTGAATCGCGATGTCATGTTCCGGAACAGGCTGAATGCCAATCCGATTGCGCCCCTTTACTTCGAGCCGGTACATTCCGCAATTCTGCGTGTCTACGTTGTCCCAGTCGTCGAGATCGCGCGACACGACCGTTGCCTTGTCGATATAAAAACCGCCATCGCCGCTATTAATGCGGAGAAGAGGCATCAGGTCGTACAGGTTGATGTCCTTATCGACGACAACTTCCTTCCATGGCGCGTCGGTACGCTTCTCGATCGTTCCTGGATAGGTCTGGTATCTCCTCACGAACTCAAAGAACTGTTCCTTGAGAGGCGTGTCCTTGGGCATACCGATTGCGAGTGCATGATTGGGCCAGGACGCGTGCACGTTCATCGCAACCTTCGCCGTCTTATAGCCCTTGATGTTCTCGAAAAACAGCGCGGGCGATTGGTCGCCCAGTTTCGTTCCAGCACACGCGGCAGAGCCGAGGTCAGGCTCGGGTAGAACAGGATCTGTGATCCTGAGCAATTGCCCATTCTTTTCCAGGACGCTGAGAAATTCGCGTAAATCCCTGTATGCCATATACAAACTCCGTATCCCTTGCGCCGAATCCGTATGCTTCCATGATGCTCGACGCAGCTAGTTTACGATTCGTTATTTTTGTGGGGAGCTGGTCATGCGGGCTTCCGTGCTCGCGCCACCCATTCGCACTTGGTTGTTTAAGCAATGATGCTGAGCACCCGGTTTGCGAATTCTTCGACGAGGTTATTCGCCGCTATAAAAATGCTAGCGCTATTGGGAAGATGATGGCACCTGCTTCAGTACTGCGAGCTTGTTCTTAGTGATACTCAGCGAAGATTCTCGGACGCAGAGGATCAGCGGAACTCCCTCTTTTAATGTCACACATCCGTCGCCCTCTCGATAAGATCGATTGCCTCGTATGCGATGCGGGACAATGCTCAACTGCAAGGCGGCACTATAACGACGGCCGTCGTGGGGTAAGAGCCGCTTGTAATGGGAGAGGTCAAATCCTGATCTCAGGGATGAGGAGCTACCACACATGAACTGAGACGAGCTGCGGGGGGCCTGCTTCGCCACCGATGACCTTCGTTTGGATAACTGCCTCTACATTCCGATCTTCCCAATGGGCGGGAAGCTTCGAAACTAGTTCCCGGAGCGACGATTCAGCCGTCAGAAATTCGGCTGCTGCCGAAGTGCCACTGCCTCCAATACCCGCTGCTATAAAGATGGGCTTCTCCGAAGTAGCATCATGCAGTCGCGCGACGATGGCGTAATCCTGCTTGATCTGCGAGTGAGGGAGTGAAAAGTCTATATGCCATCCCGTATTCTCCGGATGTTGTCGATCCGCAATCATGGCAAGCTTTGCCTCAGGAACAACTGCAAAATGGAACCGCAATGGATCGGTAATGTGCAGTGTCCAAGGATTATTGAGGCCGGCGACGAGCACCACAGGGCCACCGCGCAGATCGTTATAGGTGGTGGTTGCGGAAGAAAGCGTCCGGTAAGATTGCCCATGCATTGAGAGGAGAGAAGCAAATCTTTCCAACGCAATCGCATCCACGAGCCCGACACGGTCCGATCGTCGGGTATCTTCGCCTGCGCTCTGAAGTTCCGGGGACGAAGGCGGTTGTGCTGGAACGGGGTTGCCTATGATGCCCACTGCGAGAAGCACCGGTGAAGGAGAATGAAATGCCGGCTGCCACCATTTGTCGAGCGCGGCGTGACTTTGTGCTCGCCATTCAGCAGCTAAGGCAAGCAGAACAAGGATGGATAAAAGCCCCGCCAATGGAATAACGATCTTCTTCTTTATCCGTGGCTGGCGGATCGAAGGTAACTCGATCTCACCGTCAATTACCGCCAACTCTTCCGCTTGTCGCGGTGTAGCGACGGGAAAGAATTCTGGCACATAGGAGCCTGGAGAGAGTTCGATCCGCAGTTCCTGCTCGTGCCCGTTCTCGTGGTAATACTGTGCGATTCGCCTTCGGACTTCCCCTGAGGTAACGCGAACGATGGGATCGTTGTTGGTGTCGTACAGGGGATCGCGCCCAAAAACCTCGACACCTATCGTACGTTCCTTCAGAAAGTCTCTTTGTCCGGCAAGACTCTTCTCGACCACATAGCGGAGAAATGGTGAGTACCGTTTGCTGTGTTTGAACAGCGGACTTAGCAGAATCCGCTCGAGTTGCTCGGCGACCATCGCCCGGTCATTCGAGCTACTAGGGATCCAGTTGGTTGTGCTGGGCTCAGTCGACATTGTCACGTGTACCTGCACTGTCCATAAATAGAACCAAAAGGTACAGCTTCGCGCCGACGAATGTCAAAGGGGCAGTCCCCGGTAGTTTGTGGTTTGACGACCGTATGATACGTGCCTTCCAGATTTGTATTACGTCAGTTTAAGCCCAACATACTAAAGCGGCTGCAGCCAGCACAGGCATCATACTCAGCGCACATACCGTAAGTAACTTCCCTCCTTCAAAAATGCTCAATATGGTCCCCTCCAATTCTATGCGGGACTCGTTCTCGAACCTTAGTTTCATTTCTCAGGCCAATTTCTTAAGGGCTGGAGGACGCTCCAGAGGGTCGCAGTCTTCAACGGACATGGGGGAGGCAATTGTCCGGCGGCTGATTGGTGATCTCCCAATACTAACCCGGCAAGAGGCAGCCTTCTCCCCGGATCGTTCAAACCATCGACACAAAAACTATTGCGCTCATTTGTAAACCTTTAAGGAGGGCACTTTGATTAAGCACAAGATATTCATCTGGTTCCTGGCAATTTTCTTTGTCAACTGGGCTGCGCCACTCTTCGGCCAGGCGGTAAGCGGAACGCTTTTGGGGACGGTCACAGACACGACTGGTGCGTTCGTACCAAGCGCAAAGATTACTGCTACCGAAGAAAAGACTGGAGCTTTGCATCAATCTTTATCCAATGAGAGCGGAAACTATACCTTTCCTGATCTCTCCCCTGGTACATATGACGTCACTGCCGAGGCCGCAGGTTTTAAGAAGGTGACTCATCAGAAGATCGAGGTTATGATCAACTCCTCGATCCGCGTAGATCTTGCTCTGGCTCCGGGAAGTGTTTCCGAAACCGTTCTCGTGACAACGGCTCCGCCACTCCTTCAGACGGACCGCGCCGACATCAGTACAAAAATTGAGTCGCGCGAAGTCACCAACTTACCTATTAGCGGCAATCGGAATTTCCAATCGCTACTGAATCTTGTTCCCGGGACTTCGCCTGCGACCTTCCAGCACTCTCAATTCTTTAATGCGCAAAGTGCTCTGCAGACTCAGGTGAACGGTTTACCCCGAATCGGCAATCTATATCAGATTGAAGGTATCGATGATGATGAGCGCACCGGCCTGCTACAGATCATTATTCCTCCAGCAGAAGCAATCCAGAATGTAGACGTTTCCACCAACAACTTTGAGGCGGAGATGGGACGTGCCACCGGTGCCGTCACAAACGTTACCCTAAAGTCCGGGACAAATGCGTTCCACGGTTCTGCATTTGAGTTCATACAGAATAGCGCGACGAATGCACGCACCTATTTCGGTGGCCCCCTGGGGCATCTTGCCTATAACTACTTCGGTGGCAGCATCGGCGGCCCGATACTAAAAGACAAGTTCTTCTTTTTTGCCGATTACCTCCGCACAACGGACCGCGAAGTTATCTCGAATACCTTCACGATTCCTCCGCCCCAGTTCTACACAGACAATGGCTCAGGCTTTATTGACCTGAGTGCGCCGCTGAATACCGCAACCGGTGCGGGACAGGTATATGACCCCAACACCGGCAACTCCGACGGATCCGGACGAAGCAAATTTGCAGGTAATCTCATCCCGATCTCCAGGGTGAATCCCGTCTCCTTAACGATCCTTCAAGCTTTGGGGAAGGTTGCGCGGCCAAATCAAAACACATCGAATCTTGCCAACCCAACGAACAACTTTGCTACGAAGCTTCCTTTCACCAAGACCACGGACAGTGTGGATGGCAAGCTCGATTACTCGATCAACGAGAAAAATCACCTCGGTGGACGTTATAGTTTTCAGCGCGTTCTTACCTTCCAGGCGCCTGCCTTTGGCGCGTTTCTAGGTGGTCCGCAGGGTGCAGGATTTCAGGGAACCGGCAATCAAAACGCATATAGTACGGGCCTGAACTACAACCATATTTTCTCCAATACCCTCTTCACTGAGGTCAGGTTCGGCGTCGCACATCTCCACAACAGCGCGCAGCCAAGCGATTACGGCACGAACGATGCAACCAAGATCGGCATCCCCGGGGTAAACATCGGCGGACAGCCTTTCACTAGCGGTCAGGTTGCCGTTACCGTCGGAAACTTCGGTCAAAGTGGCCAATCCTATCCTCTTATCGGTTATAGCGCTTCCATGCCGTGGATCCGCGCTGAGGCCAACATCGATCTGGTTAACAACTGGACTGAGGTGATTCGCAACCATACTTTAAAGTTTGGCGTAGATCTTCGGCGCGTTCGGGACGATCTGCTGCAAGACCAGACCTTCAGCCCGCGGGGAGCTTTTACCTTTGGCGAGAATCAAACTTCGACGATTGGTGCAACAACCAACGTCGCCAACGACATCGCCAGTTTTCTTCTTGATCTCCCAAGCCAGGTGGGACGCGATCTCAATACCTTCTTCCCGGCCTATAGACAATGGTGGTTCTTCACCTACTTCAGCGATAAATGGCAGATGTCGCCTAAGCTGACCGTAGACCTTGGCCTTCGCTGGGAATTCTACCCACCAGCCTCCCCGAAGATTGCAGGTGGCTTCTCAAACTACGATCCAACAACGAACAATCTTGTCATCGCAGGCAAGGGTGGTAATCCATCGAACCTTGGCATGAAGACGCAATACAAGTACTTTGCGCCCAGGACCGGCTTTGCTTATCGCGCTACGGATAATACGGTCTTGCGTGGAGGCTTCGGGATCAGCTTCACGGCTTATCCGGATAACCTCTATGCCTACAACTACCCGATCCGCGCCAATAACAGCTACCAGCCATTGAATAGTTATGGCCCGGCTTTGCTCAGCAATGGACAGCCAGCTACATTCCAGGCGGGATTCCCCGCACCGGTTCCAGTCACCATTCCGGATAATGGAATCATTCCGGCAACCACCCCGACGCTGATCTCGCAGGCATATAGCGTGATCCCTCTCGACTATAGGAATCCATATGTTGAGGCATGGAATGTGGCTGTGCAGCAGGCGCTTCCTGCGAGCTTCTCGCTCCAGGTCGCCTATGTTGCCAATCATGGGGTGCATCAACCTGCTGGTCAGAATATTAATCTTCCGAGTACCTACGGTGGTGGAGCAGCATCCGATCCTGAATACAACTGCATTGGATGTCCCGCGGGGAAACATCGTACCGCAGCAACGAATCTGTACTTTCTCGGGACCTCTTCGAACTATCAGTCACTGCAGACTCAATTGAACCGCAGGTTTACAAATGGGCTTTCGGTCACGACGTCGTTCACATGGGCTAAGGGGCTTAACTATGCCACTAATTCCAGTGGAAACGATGATGGTGCTCTGTTGTTCTTCATTAACCGGCGTAGAAATTATGCTCCTACGGATTTCGACCGGACACTCAACTATGAACAGAGCTTTACCTATGCTTTGCCATTCGGCAATGGGCATAGCCACTTCAGCTCAGGACTGGGGGCGGTAGCTCTCGGGGGCTGGAAACTCTCAGGGATCATCTCGGTGGTGTCTGGTCTCCCATTCACGGTCTATGCAAACCCAGGCTCTTTGAACACGCCCGGAACGGCGCAGACAGCAAGCCTGGCTCGTCCCTTCAAGGTGACGCATGGAATTGGCGCCAGCACGCATTGGTTCGATCCAACTGTATTTACGCAGCCAAGGGGATGCTCTTCCTTACCTTGCACAGAACAGAATGTAGGCCTGGGTAACACGGGTAGAAATCAGTTCAGGGGGCCTGGTTATATTCAGGATAATTTTTCTCTCTTCAAGAGCTTTACTATCTTCCGCGAAATGGCTCTTGAAACTCGAATTGACGCTTTCCAGTTGAGCAATACTCCGCAATTCGCGAACCCGAATAGCAGCACCAGCAGCATCATCACATCGGCAAACTTTGGCCAGGTTACCAGCACACTGGGCAGCGGCCAGGGAAGTGTGAATGGGGTTGGCGGAGGGCGTTCCTTGCAGGCATCGGCAAAGATCACGTTTTGACGAAGCTCTTGTTTCAAGGAAACCGAATTTCTCATCGGTAATCGGGATGGGCGGATCCGCCAGCTTGTTGGTGGTCCGCCTATCCGCTGAAGGACTGCAGCCTTGAGTAGTTCGTTGTTAGAACGATTGATTCAGGCAAGTGTTGAAAAATTCGATCTTTAGAGGCTCATAATGCATTATGCAAGGATGTCTCGCAGTCTCGTCCTACCACTCTTCCTGAGTGTGGTTTTTCTATTCAGTCAGGCTATCGCTCAAGCCCAAACCCCGCCGTGGATGAATACGGCACTCTCCCCTGATCAACGGGCCTCGCTGCTTGTTGGTGCGATGACGCTTGATCAAAAAATAGAACAGCTTCATGGAGCACCGGGGCCAATTCCAGAAGTTCCTTCGTGCGGCATTGGGTTTCGTCATATACCGGGGATTCCAAGTCTGCAGATTCCTACATTCCGAATCAGCAATGGCCCGGTGGGAATAGGGATGGGTGATTGCAACCCACAGGCGGCAGCGACAGGTGTTGTCTCCTCGCTGGGGCTTGCAGCCTCGTTCGATGTAGCTCAGGCGCGGGCATATGGCGACCTGGTCGGACGAGAGGCTATCAATGTAGGAGTGCACGAGGTGGAAGGTCCTGGGATGGACATGTCGCGCGTGCAGCAGGGTGGACGCAACTTTGAATATCTTGGTGAAGATCCGATACTCGCCGGAACGCTGGCCATCCCGTACATCCGTGCGATGCAGAAGCATGGAATTATAGGCATGTCGAAGCACTACGTTGCTAACGATCAGGAAACCAATCGGTTCACCTCCAACGAGATCATCTCTGACCGGGTTCTACATGAGATCAACTTATTGCCCTTCGAAATGTCGGTCAAGGATGGCGATGTTGCCTCAATCATGTGCGCGTATCCCCTGGTTAATGGGACCTACAACTGCGAGAGTGCGCCACTGATGAACGATGTGCTGCGCAATCAGTGGGGTTTCAAGGGCTATGTGCAGTCGGACTTCTTCGCGGCTCACAGTACGGCGCCGTCGATGCTGGCTGGGATGGACCTTGAAATGCCATCTGGAAATTACTACACCAGCAGCAACATCAATGCCGCGCTTGCCGCAAATGCCATCACCATTGCGAATATCGATACAGCACTCAACCGGCGATATGCCCAGATGTTCCGGATGGGTCAGTTTGACCGGCCCATTACGCTGACTCCGATCGACGCTGCTGGGGATGGCCTGATCGCACGAAAGATTGCAGAAGACAGTGTCGTCCTGCTCAAGAACGCCAACCGACTGCTTCCGTTAAGTACAAAGAATCTTCGCAAGATCGCGTTAATCGGGCAGTCCACTTACACCAGTGCCGTGGTCAATGGGGGCGGTGGAAGTTCTCGGGTGCTCCCGTTGTACACCGTGACGCCACTTCAGGGTCTCCAAAATGTGTTGACTCAACTCGGTTCGACCGCAACGGTAACGATGCTGATTGCCGCCCCCGATGGTAGCAATAATGCTGCCGCGGCTTCGTTGGCCGCATCCTCCGACATAGCGATTGTCATGGCGGGTGTTGTGACATCGGAAGGTAAGGATAGGCCGAGCCTCTCGCTTCCCGATAACCAGGATGCGCTGATTGCTTCTGTTGCCACAGCCAATCCAGAGCATACAGTTCTTGTATTGAAGGACGGCGATGCTGTGCTTATGCCTTGGGTCAATCAGGTTCCAGCTATACTCGAGGCATGGTATCCGGGACAGGAGGATGGCAATGTCGTCGCCGATCTTCTATTCGGAATTACAAATCCCTCGGGTAGATTGCCTATCACCTATCCGATGAATGCGAGTGATGTGCCCACAAGTACACCGGAGCAGTTTCCTGGAATCCTCGTGGGTGGTGTCCCAACGATCACCTACTCCGAGGGACTAAATAACGGCTATCGCTGGTATGAATCGCAGGGAATTACGCCACTGTTTCCCTTTGGCTATGGCCTTTCGTATACGGACTTCAGAATCTCTGATCTCGCTGTGAGCCGAAAGGTAACGGACGGAACCAAGCCAATCAAAATGGAATTTTCTGTCCGCAATATTGGTAACGTCAGAGGCGCCGTGGTGCCGCAGGTTTATCTCGGCATGCCTACGTCCGCTGCCGAACCACCAAAGCGTCTTGTCGCTTTCAAAAAAGTAACCCTTGATCCAGGCGAAATAAAGGAGGTGCAGGTCTGCATCGATCCCAATGCGACGAGCCATCCGCTTGGGTATTGGGAGAGTCTGACGCAGAACTGGGTGATTGCTGACGGCGCCTACAAAATATACGTCGCTAACTCGTCAGCGGACACCGTCCTCTCCGATTCAATCGTCGTTCGTAAGAAGACCAACAGCCAGGAGAATACCGGAAGCGACGATAAGAGCGATGCGGCAGGCGAGTCCTGCCACGATCAGCAGCCAGACTAAGTGCACGAATCTCGGGTTGCTAACCATGTATGTGCCGGCTTGGCTGCATAAGGCCGGCACATCAAGGGCAAGAGGAAGAAAGCGCCATGACCTTTGGAGACCAGGCCATGGCGCTTTCTCTATTCTCACTGGCCTTAATTTCTAAATTCTTAGCACTGAGCTTGCAAGAGGCAGATATGCGCGCAGTTGACGATTGGCGGCCTCAACTCTGCTGCTGCATTGGGGGACATTTTACCGAGCCAAAGGAGCAGAAGACACAGCAATCTCCCGGATTGGGACGTAGCACCGTCTTGCAATTATCACACTCATAGTAGAACTGGCAGGCGTCGGTGGGCATCGTTTCTCGCTTAGCGATGCCGCAATGTGGGCAAGTAAGCACAGATTCCAGAACAATCCCGTTCATCGCGATATTACCTCCTTACCGTGGAGGGATAGCCTGCGTTTGTGGTTGCGCGAGTCAGTGCCTCGGGCTTGGTCTTGTCCGGATCGTAGGTTACGGTAGCTGTCTTTGTGCCAAAATCCACCTTCACAGCGCTTACACCGGGGATCTTCTCGATCGACTTCTTAACCGTAATGGGACAAACCTCACACGTCATGTTCTTGACGTCCAGGGTAACCGTTTTAGGTGTAGCCGCCATTGCTATTTGAGAAAACATAGCAAGTGCGGCAATCAGTAGTTTGCGCATAGAATCTCCCTTCAATAGAAGAGTGGTGCGAACCATGGTGCGGCCAATAGACCGACCAATAAGGCCGTAACAACCCAGAAAATGATACGTTGCCGTCGAAGTGTGCTGGGATTGGCGCATGGCATCTCAGGCGCGCACACTTGCGGAGCCAGGTAGAGTTTGTAGCCGGCCAGTCCGAGAAAGACAAGCGTCAGAGCAATGAAGATTGGCCGGAACGGCTGCATCACTGTCAGGCTCCCAACCCATGTACCGCCGATTCCCAAGGCGAGCAGCACAAGCGGTCCAACACAGCACACGGATGCACCTATGGCGGCTAAGGCGCCCGCAATCAACGATCCTTTGTCAGTGAGATGCACCCTATCATTCTCCTCGACGCTAGCGCCAAAACGCAAATGGGCCGCGAATCATTCTGCCCGATCTTCCCGAGAAGGTTGATAGGCCTCTGTAGTTGTAGCGCATGCCGATTCATTTCCTGGATGGTCGATTGGGCCATCGAATCTATTGTGCTTCGGAATTTGAGAGCATCGTTTTCAAAAAGCCGTGGAGCCGCTCTCCGTATCCCTCTGGAAGCTCGAAGACTCGCTCATCGCCTGTAATCACCAGCATCTTCCGCGTGCTGTCATAGACCGCGCTGCAGCGGCGGCAACCGCGCAGGTGCCTTTCAATCTTTTGTCGCATCTCGTCCGAAGCGTTTCCATCCAGGTATTCGGAGAGATGCGCGATTATCGTTTTGCAGCTAACCATGGGTTCAATCCTTTCCAGCGTTCCCAAACCGAGATTCCAGGCTTCGCAAAAATTGGGGAGAGAGACTCGCGCAGCATGAGGCGAGCACGATGTAACCGAGTCTTGACGGCGGATTCGCCAATTCCCAGCACTTCTACAGTTTCGGCGACATCGAGGTGCTGCATATCGCGAAGAACAAAGACCTCGCGGTAGATATCGGGTAGCTCCGCAAGCGCCCTGCCGATTGCCTCTCGCACTTCTTTCTTTTCGACCTCATCGCTTGGCAGGTCGCGCCAGTCCGCAAATTGCTTTGGGGAAAAGGGCTTTTCATCCGATGTTTCCGTCGCAACCTGATCGATGGACTCGTAAAGGTACTGACGCCTTTTTCGCCGGCACATTCTTGCCTCGTTTGCGATGACCCGCATGGCCCACTGCTTGAATTTATCGCGTTCCATTAGCTGTGCGAGGTTGCAAAATATCTTCATCATTGCCTGTTGTACGGATTCTTCAGCATCGTCATGATTGCGAACGATCGAATATGCCTGGAGGAAAAAGCCTCGTTCGTACGGGCGAATCAGATCGTGGAAGAGGTCCTTCTCTCCCGCCAGGATTCGCGGGATCAACGCGGCGGTTGCCGCTTCTTTCGCCTTCCGCTCTTGCGTCATCGCTATCAAGAAACTCACCCTATGAGGACGATTCGCCAGAATCGATTACGTTACAGATTCAATCGAGCGACCGATGCACGACGGAGCGGATTGGAAGACACGCCTGGAATACTCCGGCAAGGGGGCTATCAATGAAGCCGAGCCAGGCCATGGCAAGCCAGCCTAACGCAAGGCCAAAAGCCGCATGTGCAAGGGTGACGGTCACGGGGAATCCCTTGGAAAACTCCAGACCAAGAAAGCCTACACCCAGTGACGCTACGACGGGACTCAACAGGAAGCCGAAGCCGAGGAGCACGCCAAAAGCCGCTCCGAGCCAGCGGCGGCAGGTTCCAAAGGCAAGCACATAAATCAGCCCAAAGCTGGCGCCGTTCCAAAAATGATAGAGCCACCCAGCAACATCTGACTTCATAGAAGGCCCGGAGGCGAACTGGTCGAGCAATAGCACGCCCATCAATCGGGGAAGGTTACCGGGCATAAAACCAAGCCAAAAGCCTGGCAGTCGGACGGCCTCCAGCGCAATCGTGGCCACCGCTCCGGCTGCCAGGCCCAATGCGCTGATTCTTGCGAGCGAGCGATCAACACGGTACAGCAGGCCGATGGTGAGCAGCAGAAGTAGAGATGCCGGCAAAAGCGCGAACTTCGCCAGAATATCCATCGAGCTTCTGCCAGACTCTGCAATCGGAAAGATGAGCGGCGACACTGAGGCCGCCGCAAGCAATATAAGGATGGACAGTGTTCGTATCATGGAGCACTCCTGGAAGGAGGGTTCGCAGTCCTCCTTCCTTGCCACTTTGCAGTTGTCCTACTGGGCGACCATGTGGGTCAGCATATCGAGCTTTTGATCGAGCATGGTTGCGGTCTGATCGATGGTTCCATTGTCGAACTGCTTCAGCATCACCGATGGTTTGTCATAACTAAGGAAAGTTTTGCCGGCAGTGCTCTGGTAGATGTATACGCGGAGGGGAAGGTAGAGGCCGGCGGCAGGATCCTTTTCAAACACCTGCTTGCCGACATTGGGGTTGCCTACGAGAAACAAGGTCCCCTTCATACTGAGGCCGGTCATCTTGAGCATGTTGCCCTGATCCACGGTGCTCATCACCATCATGCCCCCTTTGCTAACGGCCATCTTGAAGGTCTCGACAGTTTGCTCGTAGGACTTGTTGCTGGGGACGCTCACACGTGTCTCTTGCGCGAAGGCCGCGGCGGCAAAAGCTGCGAATAGGGCAGCAGCAAGCGTGGTGCGGCGTAGAAGGCTATTCATGGTCATCGAAATACTCCTGGCGTTGAAATGAACTCAATACCCGCTGATGGTGCCTGCGGTTGGCTTTCTCGTCCGCAGCAGTTGCGAGCATTCATCACGAACGATTTCCAGGAGCAGGAAAAGTTACAGCGCTTCGAACCATCGTCTGAACCATCCCAAAATCTGGGAAGCCGGAAGCCGCGGGGATGGCAGCATCCTGCAGGTTGCGAATCGTTGCGTATCTCCAATGTTTGCCTAACTATACTTGCGACAGTCTATGCGTCGTACGCTGTGTTCAGCAGCGTCTTAGCATCTGTCGGAGGCTTCGGCAACACCAGCTAAATATAGGGTTCGATATTTTTCTTGACAGCGTTGCAAGGCGATGAATAAACTTTCGCTCAACGTTATCGATAATATATTTTATCTTATTAAAGGTTACGTCTTGCTTCGCTTTTGCGCATTTGAAGGCCTCACCGCAGGCCAACATAAATCCAGGGAGAGGTACGCGGTGCGGTCTTGTTCTCTCTTTTTTTGGCGGACAGCACACCACAAACTCGCATGCCTGGCGTCTTCTCGAAGCCTGGCAAGAGTTAACGACCCGTCATGAATTCCCGTTTCACGATACTCAGGAGGCAGTAGAGGTGAGAATTCCATCTTTGCATCGCATCTTCGCAATCTTCGCAATGCTGGTTCTGGCGGCAGCGCTTATCCCGGCATCGTCCGCGCAGGAGACCCGAAGCATGATCTTCGGCCGCGTCCTCGACTCTTCGGGCGCAGTTGTTCCGTCCGCGCAGGTTACCGTCGTTGACAACGATACTAACTTCACCACCAAGCTCACAGCCAATGCCTCCGGCTACTACGAGGCTCCGCTGCTCATGGCCGGTAACTACAGCGTCATTGTTGAGGCTAAAGGTTTCAGGACAGAGACACAAGCGGGCATCAGCCTTCCGATCGCTACGCATCAGGAGGTGAATGTAACTCTTAAGGTGGGCGATACGGCGGAGACCGTGACCGTGACCGCCAGTTCCACGCTCATCGAGACTGACCCGCTCTCCAGCGGATACCTCATCGACAGCCGGAGCCTGCACAGTCTTCCAGTCCTTAACAACAACGTGACTCTGCTGGCCAAGGTTGCGCCAGGAATTCAGAGCAACGGTGGAGCGGATGGATACAGCAATCCCGCCTTTGGATATATAGGAACGTCCTATTCGACCGGCGGCAATGTCGGCGGCAACTCCTTCTCGATCGATGGAGTTCCCAACAACGGCAATATTCGCCGCGTCTCTTCTCAGCCGCCATCCGATGCTGTATCCGAGTTCAAAGTCGAAACATCGAACTTCGATACTTCTGTGGGACACACTAGTGGAGCCAGCTTTTCGGTCAGCACCAAGTCCGGCACCAACGACTTCCATGGTTCGCTCAGCGAGCAGCACTGGAGGAACGAGTGGAACGCGGCCAACTTTTTTGTAAAGGCACAGAACCGGGTCTCCATTGCGGCCGCCGAAGCGCAAGGCAACACATCCCTGGCCGACAGTCTGAGGAACAAGAAGCTCAATCCAGCTGGACACTCCAACAACTACACGGGCACCATCGGCGGACCGGTCAGAATTCCCGGTCTCTATAACGGCAAAGACAAGATGTTCTTCTTCTTCAGCTACAGCGGGCTAAACGATCGCGTGTCGGCCAATACGGTGTATTGGAACCGCACAGTCCCGACACTCAAGGAGCGCGACGGCGACTTCTCCGATCTGCTGCAGGTGGACCCTGTCCTATATCAGCTCTACGATCCGCTTACAACGCGTCCCGATCCAACGCGTCCGGGCCACGTCATCCGCGATCCCTTTCCTGGGAACATCATTCCCAAGAGCCGCATGATCAATCCGGTCTATAACTACTACACCAGGCTGATGCCAAACCCGAACAACGCTCCTACCAACACAGCTCTGGCTCCCACAAACAATTACCTCGCCAGCAGAATGCCGTGGAAGTTCGACTATAAGAGCATGTCGGGCAGAGTGGACTATCAGCTCTCCAGCAAAAATCGTTTCTTCGTACGCACGCAGTACTGGTCAAATAACGAAGCCAACCAGGACTGGCTCTATGAGACAGCCCCAGGTTACGGAGGACTTGTCGGGAACCGGCTTGGCATTAGCTCAGGCATGGACTGGGTCTGGACGCCGAGCAGTAGCTGGCTCTTCGATATTTCCACCGGCTTCCAGCGTTTCACCGACGGTGTGCTCGATCAAGCACAGCGCAAGGTCGAGCCATCGAAGGTAGGACTGCCGTCTTACATCGATCAATATGCTGGCGGTAATTACACTGCGCCGCTGATGAGGTTCGCAGGTTATGACTCGCTCAGTTGGAACTGGATGGGTAAGCCTGCCCGGTACGACAACATCATCGGAAAGGTCGATGGTTGGCGTACTTTGGGGATGCACACGATCCGTTTCGGCTTTGATCAGTACCAGCTAGCCAAGACGAATTATGGATTCAACTCCGGGATCAACACCTCCGGCAACTTCAATTTTGATAACTCGTTCACCAGCAGGGACGACGACGGCAACGTGCCGGCCGGCTCTCTGGGCCATAGTTGGGCGGCATTCCTGATGGGGCTGCCGACCTCGTCTTCCATTGCTACCTCTCCCAGCGTTGCGCTGCGCAATGCACAATATGGCTGGTACGTCGAAGACGGATGGAAAGTGTCTCCGAAGTTGTCGGTGAACATCGGCCTACGCATGGAATATGAGACCGGAGCAACCGTGCGCCACAATCAGGCGCTTGGAACCTTTGATCCCAAACTAAGCGTGCCGATCGCCGCGGACGCGCAGACTGCCTATGCAGCAAACCCGATCCCGGAGCTCCCCGCAGCGCAGTTCCAGGTGACCGGAGGCACAACGTATGCCGGTCTCAATGGCGCTCCGCGGGCTTTGTGGAAGAACGAGCTGATGTTCCTTCCTCGCTTTGCAGCCGCATACTCCATCGACTCAAGGACGGTCGTGCGCGGAGGCTATGGTGTGTACTACGACACCCTGACCGTGCGTGACTTCAGCTATGGTCTCCCTAATCAGTTCGGCTATAGCCGTACAACAACCACAACATTCAGCACCGACTTTGGCCAGACCTGGGCCTCAGGCGATCCGAAGAACGGTATATCGCCGCTCACCGATCCCTTTCCTGTGCGCACGGATGGCAGTCGATTCGATGTTCCCGTTGGGAATGCACTCGGCGCGGCAGTAACGGATGGACGCGGCTACTCCTATATCCCGTATGACCTTAACCGTGCGCGGCAACAACGCTGGCGCGGCGGTCTTGAACGCCAGTTCGGGAACGACATTCTGGCTGAGGTAGCCTATGTCGGCTCTTACTCGAGCGATGTATATGTTAACCAGGATATGGAACCGTTGCCTCAGCAGTACTGGGCGACCGGCAATGTACGGAATTCGGCCAATGCCAGCAACCTTACTAAGAACGTCACGAATCCATTCAACATCAATAACTTTGCCGATCTGAAGACAAGCAATCCAGTGGTCTATCAGGATATGAGCAGCAACTCCTTCTTCAAAAGCAAGACCATTCCAAAGTATCGCTTGCTTACGAAATACCCGCAGATCCCCGGTCTCTCTAACTCCTACTCGCCGCTCGGCAGGGTGAAAACGAATTCGATCGAGGCGCGCGTTTCAAAGCGCTTCTCGCGCGGATTCAACCTGGACGTGGCTTACACCAGGATGTGGGGCGAGGCGAAGGATTACTTCTTCAACTCGTTCGACGCAACGCCGAGCTGGCGTGAGAATACACAGACGCGGCCGCAGCGCTGGACCGGAACCAGTGTCATTGAGCTACCGTGGGGCAAGGACAGGAAGTTCTGGAACAGCGGATGGCGAAGCAAGGTCTTTGGTGGATTCCAGATGGCCGGGACGTATGAGTATCAGCCTGGTCCTATGTTGAGCTTCCCGAACGCTTTCTATTACGGCAACCTCGGGGACATTCGTAAAGGCCCGCAAAGCATTCAGAAGTGGTTCAACACCGCAAACTTTGAGCGCTCTGCATCGAAAGCTCCAGCTTCGTTTCAGGCGCGAGCCTTCCCGCTCAACGTAGACGGGGTACGTGCAGACAGCACAAACATATGGAACGGAGACTTGCAGCGCACCTTCCCGGTTACGGAGAAGGCAAATCTGATGTTCCGCTTCGATGTGTTAAACCTGTTCAATCACACAACCTTTTCCGGGCCGAGCACGAGTCCGACAGACTCGAACTTTGGGAGAGTCACCAGCGTCACCGGAACTCCTCCCAGGTACCTGCAGATTATGGCGAAGCTTCAATTCTAAACGGCAATCTCCATCAACAATACGCAGCCGGCCACATGCAAATATGTGGCCGGCTGTTTTATTTCGCCTCCCCCAATTGGCGCCGATTGGCTTATATCCCTATCAGCCTGTTGCAGCTTGAAGTCGACGATTCATCGGCTCTTAAGGTTCCGAGTGATATGGTTCAGTGGTGCGGATTACTCCGCTCGTCTTTCCATGGCAACAGAACGCATCATCAGGGAGAAACCACATGCGAAAATCTCAATTTTTGAAAGTGTCATCAACTGCTCTGCTTCTGGCTGCGGCTCTTCTTCCCGCGTCTGCCCAGTCACAGTGGAAGGTTGAAAAAACGCTGCATATCGGCGGCGAAGGCGGATGGGATTATGTAACGGTGGATGCCATTCAGCATCGCCTTTTTGTCACGCGGACCACCCACACTATGATCCTCGACTCTCAAACCGGGAAAACGCTGGGTGATGTTCCAGGACAGAAGATTGCGCATGGTGTTGCGATCGTTCCGAAGCTCAATCGCGGGTTCATTACCGACGGTGGTGGAAAGGGTGCCATTCTTGTCTTTGATCTGAAGACGTATGCGGTGCTTGGTCGCCTGGCTGCACTCCCGGATGCGGACGGCATCATTTACGATGCTGGGACGGATGAAGTGCTTGCTGTGGCAGGCGACAGCAATGCTCTTATAACCTTCAAGCCCGAGATCGATCCGAAGAACGGCAAGATCGACGAGCCTATTCAACTTGGCGGCGCGCCGGAATTTCTCGCAACCGATGGCGCAGGTAAGGCATACATCAATCTGGAAGACAAAGATGTGGTCGCAGTGGTCGATCTGAAGACGCGGAAGGTCGTTGATCGCTGGCCCGTAGCTCCTGGAGGAAAACCGGTAGGTATGGCCATGGATCGCGCCACGCACCGGTTGTTTATCGGGTGCCGTAACCCGCAAAAGCTTGTGGTGATGAATGCGGAGAATGGCAAGGTAGAGGCTTCGTTGCCTATCGGTGCGGGCGTGGATGCCACTGCGTTCGATGATGGCCAGGCCTTCGCCAGCTGCCGCGATGGATCGCTCTCCGTTGTGGGAGAAAAGACAGGCATGTTTGCAGTCGAGCAGTCTGTGAAGACACCCGATGGCGCCCGCACGCTTGGCCTGGATGAAACCCATCACCGCTTATTTCTGCCGACAGCGGAGTTCGAACCAGCCACCACAGGGCGCCCAAAAGCAAAGCCCGGTACATTCATGATCGTTGTAGTGGATCGGCAATAGCTGCTTGTAGCGGGAATCTTGCGTGCAAAGCACGAATGCCGCTTGATTCCTGCGAGAGCGCGCCCATTTTGCTAGCGCGGCATGATCTTGACGGTGGCGGTGCGGGCTCGTGTGGCGATCATCGGCTTTAGGTATGGGCTTCCTTTGTACTTCGCACGATAGGCATCGTCGATCTGGTCGTTGATTGCTTCGTCCGCGAGCTCGAAGGCGACCTCCTTCGTCATGCCGGCGGCAGTGATCCGCCCCGCCTTCTGCCGAACAGCCGCCTGATACCAGCGAGAATTCTTCCCGTTGTAGCCGCGCACATAAAGGTCCCCGTCGACCGCGACAGACCAAATCCAAGTGGGTGTTCCGTACGTCACCCCGTCCTCACGGAACGGTGAGATGTGCAGATCGTCGGTCTCAGCGATCTTATGTAGGTCATCTTCCGACCAAGTGGTCATTTTGGGTCCTCCTCTAAAACCTGCTGCCGAACTTATAGTACTGCTCATTCAGGGCGCAACAGAACCTTGATTGCGCGACGTTCGTCCATTGCGCAACAGCCGTCCGCCACTTGATCGAGGGGCAAAGTCAGGCCGAAGACCTCGCCAGGGTTGACTCCGTGCGGGACGCCAACGTAGCCGATTGATCTGCCCGGTCGCTTAACACAGTATGAACTCGCCTTCTCTATCCTTCGCAAAGAAACAACAAACGCTCCGGAACAAGGTGCGCGATGGCATTGAACATCGGGTGTTATCCATTGGTTCGCGAATTGTTAACAGTTTGCAAATTGAGGGGCTGACTTCGGGAGATTGGGTCTTTCTAGACACTCCTTGTGTGTAGAGATGCAGATATTCAGTTTTCAACCCAAGCAGGAGCAGCGCGCAAGGTTCGAGGATATTGTCCTCGCATACTATCCCCGTCTCTTGCAGTGGGCCCTGCAGCTCACCCACGACCGTTCGGAGGCCGAGGACCTCGTACAGGAACTGTACCTGCGTGTTGCGCGCATCGATGCTGCGCCTGAGACCATTGAAAACATCGACAGTTATCTGTTCTTCGTGCTTCGCAATCTGCACTATGAAAACTTGCGGCGGGCGCGGACCAGCGCAATCGACGACCTCGCGATCGTGGATCATGAATCTCTGGCGCGAGGACTGCGAGCGGTGGACCACAGCAAGCTACCGTTTGTCCGCGCCGAACTGGAACATGTTTGTGACTATCTCTGCGATCGAAAGATCACATCTCGCTCTGCAAGCATTCTGCTCCTCCGTTTCTTTCTTGGGTATTTCCCGGGAGAAGTGATGAAAGTCGCACAGATGAGCCGGACGGCGGTCGATAAGGCCGTACGCCTGGCGCGACAAGAAGTGCGGCTGGACCTCGCTGCGAATACCGGCCCTCGAAGGACAGAGCGCGATCGGGAACGGAGAGTGGGAGCGCGCGATTCCAAGGGGGATCCGCAGGCTCTGTTCCTGGCACTCCGCGCACAGGTGTTTGATGGGTGCTCGGGACAGTGTTTCGCGCGTGGCTTCTTGCAGCGGCAGTATGCCAACCCGGGCCCTGGATTCACGACCGAGGAACTGGCGCACCTAGTCAGTTGCCGCAACTGTCTGGACAAGGCCAATGCGATCCTGGGACTCCCATTGCTTGCCGAACGATTTCTGGATGAGACCATCGGCCGCGACACGCCGCAAGGGCCAGACGGAGACTCCGGTGGCAGCGGCATGCCGACTCTTATTCGTGGTTGGGGTAAACGCCCGAAAGAGAATGTTGCTCAGATCCGCCGGCGAATGGAGAGGCGTGTTCTGGAGGCCATGCAGCACCGTCCGCAGCGTTTGCTTGTCGTAGTGGACGGGGATATTCGAGCCTCTCAACGGGTGACCGCGCCACTGAGCGAATTGCAGGTGGAATTGGGCCGACATGAAAAGCCCACTTACATTGAGATTCTGAGCGAACAAAATATTTGCATCGCATTCCTGATGGTGCGTACGCCAGACCTGAGCCAGGAACTCGATCAGCTCCGCGAGATTCAATTGAGCGATGACCGGACGATAGAGTTGCTCATTTCTTTTGCCATGGAGACCCCGACGATTCAGGTAATTTATCGCGATCCGCTCGTGAGCCTGGATGGTGCTTTGGAGGAGCCGGGCGAAATGGCGATTCCCGTCACCCTGTCAGCGAGTTCCATGAACGCTACTCCTTCCAGGCCAGCCGCGGACGGATACGCATCTCTGCGCCATTGGGTCCGCTCCTGGTTCCCCCGAATTTCCCCTCCAAAGATGAGCCCTTTATTTGCAAGCGCAATGGTGCTTGGATTTGCCTCGATTCTCTGCTTCGTATTCTGGATGCGCAGTGGTCCCAACGTCTCGGCGAAAGAACTTCTCACACGCGCAGAAGCATGGGATGCTTCCGCTGCGAGTACGAGCAAGCCCGGGGTCATTTATCAAAGAATCCGGATAAGCACACCGAACCGGAGCGTTGAGCGAACGATCTACCGCGATCCGGCAGGCAAGCGGAAACCTCGGCAACACGAATTGGACAACATCGACCAGCAACTCAAAATGCGCCTTGAATCCGCGGGAGTGAGTTGGGACGCGCCGCTCTCCGCCAGCAGCTTTCAGGCCTGGCATGATCGCCAGCGTTCCGTCCGTGACACAGTGACGCGCAGCGAGAATCTCCTTACACTCACCAGTTTCGCAAGTGACAGTGGGCCGATCATGCAGGAGACGCTGACTGTTCGCGAGAGCGACTTCCATCCAGTGCGGCGCAGCATCGACATGCGCGGCGTTGGCAACATCGAAATTGCTGAGCTGAATTACGATGTGATGCCCTGGGGAGCGCTGGATGGCGACTGGTTTGAACCGAGCGTTGCACCGCTTGTCAATCCCCATCGAGGCCCCGGCGTGCTTTCGCATCCTCTCATTCCATTGAGCGAGGATGAATTAGACGAGGCGGATCTGGGCGTGCGACTTGCGTTGAATCAGCTTGGCGCCGACACGGGTGAGAGGGTAACCATGGTGCGGACGCCTACCGGAATTCAGGTCAAGGGCATTGTGGCCACCGAAGATCGGAAGCGTGAAATTGAAGCGCGGCTGTTTCTGATTCCGCATGTGACTCCGCTCATTTTTACCTTTAACGAGATTCAGAGTCGGCCGGAAGAGGGGGACTCGATCGCGAGTATTGCGTCGGTCTCCGACGCGGCACAAGCATCACCGTTCGAAAATTACCTGGTGGAGCACGGAAAGAGTCGCGAGTATGCGCGTCAGAGTTCTGCAGACCTGCTCGATAGCGCAATTTCGATCAAGCAGAGCAGCCTTGCCATCATGAAGCTGCTGCACGATTTCAGCGATGGAAGGCCGATGACGCCTGCGGCTCAGATGTTACACAAGCAGCTTGTCGAACTGCACAGGGGCAAGCTGCACGCCGCGATCAGCAGGCAGGAGAGCCTCCTTGCAGCCATGGGTCTAAGCCATGCAGCGTCAGGAACTCCGTCCCCTCCGGACGGTGACCTTGAAGCAGTTGCTAATCGGAACCTTGCGTTGTGCAAGTTGCTAAGCCGGCAAGATGGCGGCTCAAAAGAATCCGCACAGCCTCTTCTGGAGGAGTTGGCCGATTCGGCGGCAAAGATCAATATTGTCGTCCAACGAATGGATGTGAATTCATCCTCATCCCACGCCAGTCTTGACGCAGGAAGATCCACTCAACCCGACCAACATCGATAGGAAGTGACGAATCATGTCTCTAAGGTTTTTGAAACACTTGACGTGTGTCTGTGTCTTTCTTGGCGTCATGGCGCATGCGCAGACGGCACGATTTACAGGCCAGGTCACAGATCCGCAAAACGCCGCGATTGCCAATGCCGAAGTACAGGTGGTCAATCAGGAAACCCTGGTGAGGGTGTCCACCAAGACGGACAACAGCGGTGCTTATGCCGTTCCTTACCTTACTGCTGGAAAATATCAGGTCATCGTTCGCGCAGACGGATTCAGCCAGTCTGCAAGCAGCAACTTATTCCTCCGCGTTGGAGAAGCACTCATCTATAACGTGCAGTTAAGCGTGGGCGCTGCGCAGGACTCCGTTACCGTTGACGGTGGAGCATCCTCGGTCGTGCAGGTAGATACCGCAAATGCGGAAGTCAGTGGCACGGTAACCAGCAAAGAAGTGGCGGGGCTTCAACTGAACGGGCGCAACTTCACTCAGTTGATCAGCCTTGTGCCTGGAGTTAGCAATCAGACGCAACAGGATGAGGCGAAGGTCGGCGTGCTGGGAAGCGTCGCGTACTCCGTCAACGGTGGACGTACGGAGTACAACAGCTTTCAGGTCGACGGTTCAGAAACCCTCAACACCGGAATCAACAAGGATCACAGCACGCTGTTGGTGTATCCCAGCGTGGATGCCATTCAGGAAATCAAGGTTCTGACCTCGAACTATGGGGCGCAGTATCCCAGCACCGGCAATGCAACCACGCTGGTGACAACCAAGTCGGGTACCAACGAGTTTCACGGCAATGCGTACGAGTTCATTCGCAACGAAAACCTGAATGCTAAGGGGTACTTCGACGTCACGAACGGCGCGCCTCTGTACCGGCGCAATGACTTCGGCGGAACCATCGGCGGTCCGGTCCTCGCTCCACATCTCTACGATGGACGCAACAAGACGTACTTCTTCTTCTCGGAAGAAGCGCGCCTGGAGAAGAGTCCCACGGCCTACCGGCAAGCCGTGCCATCGCTGGCGGAAAGGGCGGGCGATTTTAGCGATGTATGTCCCTATTTGCCACCAGGCGGGACGAATGACTTTCCCGGTCCCGGCTATCCCGACTGTCCCAGCGGCCTGGGTATCATCAACAACAACCTGGGTAACCTGGAGCCGTTGTCTCCGGCTTCGCTTGCCATTCTCAATACGGGCGTTATTCCCGCTCCCAATTCTTATACCGGATGCAATGGCGGCTCCAGTCCCACCGGATCCTGCTATCTGGCCGATATCTCTCTGCCGACCTACTATCGTGAAGAGCTTTTCCGCATCGACCACACGCTCAGCGATAAGACGCAGGCCAGCTTCCGTTACATCCACGATGAATGGGACACAACTACGCCTGTTCCCCAGTTCAGCAACATTACCAATAGCTTCCCAACCATTCAGAACCGGTTCTACGGTCCGGGGCGCAGCCTGGTGGCGCGTGTGACCCACACCTTTAGTCCCACGCTTCTGAATGAATTTGTCACCAGCTATACGAATTCGTCTATCACCCTTGCGGATGTGCCAGCGCCCTTCGTCTCGCTGCGGCGGCCGGCAACGCTCGACGCCGCGCCATGCGCCTATGGAACTCCGGGCCAGGCTTGCGGAATGGGCTCCATTTTTAACAACGGCTTCGGGGGCAAGCTTCCCGCTATCGTAATCGGCGGTAACAATGCGGAGTATGGCGGTTACGGTTTCAGCGTCGATCCCAGCTACATGCCCTGGAAGCACAGCAATCCGACTTACAGCTTTTCAGACAACCTGAACAAGATGCTCGGGAAGCACAGCTTCTCGTTCGGCGCGCAGTGGCTCATCTTTCAGCGCAACCAGATCAACGGTCCGATCGGCGCGGCCACGGGCGATGTCCAGGGAATCCTGACGTATAGCAACGAGCAGTCGGCTCACACAACAGGCAATGCGTTTGCAGATTTTCTCCTGCAGCCAACATCGGTTCCGGAAGGGAACAACTTCCATCGATTCAGTTACGGCGGTCCCGCGAGCTTCCAGCAGGACAGCGCCCAGGCCAGGTACTATCAGCGGTTCCAGATTGTCGAGCCCTACTTTCAAGACGATTGGAAAGCAACCTCTCGCCTCACCGTTAATGCGGGCTTGCGTGTAAGTCTCTTCGGCACGTATCGCGAGAAGAACCATAGCGCCTATAACTGGCTTCCAACCGCTTTCAACCAGGCGGTATCGCGGACTCTCCACGTAGCCAACAACGGCCAGCTGATCGACAATGCCAGCAGCACTCCGGTCCCGATCTACGGAGCCAATGGGGCACCCGATCCGCGTGTGATCAACGGCATCGTGCAATGTGGCGTGAACGGTGTTCCCGCTGGGTGCATGGCGGGTCACCTGTGGAACCCTGCGCCTCGTGTGGGCTTCGCATGGGATCCACTCGGCAACGGAAAGACCTCGATCCGCGCCGGCTACGGCATCTTCTTCGAGCACGGTACAGCCGACGAAGCCAATAGCGGGTCGCTCGAGGGCAGTGCTCCGATGGTGCTGAGTATGACGCAGCTCAGTCCACTCGGTATCGGCTGCATCGGCAACAGCGCTCCGGGATGTTCAAGCACCGGATCGGGCGCGTTCCCGCTCAACGTTACAAAGATTCCCACCAAGGCGCAGTGGTCCTATGTGCAGCAGTGGAGCATGAGCGCAGAGCGCCAGTTGCCGCAGAACATGCTGGCCAGCTTTGCCTATGTGGGCAGCAAGGGAACGCACCTGACCACGGAGCGCGAATTGAACCAGTTGATTCCGATTCCGGCAGGTACTACGCCTTTCAAAAAGCACCAGCCCCTCACTAAGGCGGATTGCGGATCTGGTTCCAGTGCTGCAGGTTTCGACGGCTACTACTATCACCTCGAGAACCGCGCAACCATCGGACCTTCCGATCCCGGCTTCATCAACATGGAGGCAGCCTGTTATGGACAGGGCACCGGCGGCCAGATTGACCCCAACGCGCTTCGGGAATTCGCGCCGGGCATGGGCCAGATCTACTCGCTCGAGAACATCGCCAACTCGCATTACCATGCGTTTCAGGCAACACTGCGCAAGGTCACCGATAGCCTGACGCTAGGCGTCGCTTATACCTACAGCCACTCCATAGACGACGCATCGGATCGTTCGGACGCGACGTTCGTCAACTCGTTCGATCTGCGCTCCAATCGGTCCAGCTCCAACTTCGATCAGCGCCATCTGCTCCACATCAGCTACATCGCCAATCTCAAGTTGTGGCAGTGGGCACAATCTTTCTGGAACGGAATCAACACCGATCCCAGCGGCGATGCAAGTTTGAACCCGCCGCACGCGGACTTCGGAACATCGAAGATTGTCCGCGGTGTACTCGATGGCTGGCAGCTCTCTGGGTTGACACTCTTCGAATCCGGCATCCCCTTTACCGTGGTTAACGGCGGCAGCGCCAACGGCATCTCGTTCCTCGACAACGCAGGTGTGGATAACGGCGTTGGCTCGGGCTCCTATCCGGATCTGGTTGGTTCTGCCCACAGCCACGTTCCCGCCGGCGGCAACAACGGGAACAGCTTTGGACCCCTGTTGCTCAACCCCGGCGCATTTGCAGCTCCGCAGGGACTCACCTTTGGAAACGCAGGCCGCAATGTTCTAAACAACCCGCATCGCTGGAACTTCGACGCTGCTTTGCAGAGGCGCATTCCTCTGCCATTTGAAAGAACCTCTCTGGACTTCCGTGCGGAAGCCTTCAACGTCTTCAATCACACGCAGTTCCGCATCTACGATCCGACTCTCGGGAATCAGCCGCAGAACACCGCCAGTTGCTATGGTCCCACCAGTTATTCGGCCGGTGATCCAGGCGGAGAAGTCAAGGGGGATCCGGGGTGCCTGAATGGAAGCTCCTTCCTGCATCCGGTCGATGCGCACCGTCCACGCACCATTCAATTCGGCGTGAAGCTGGCCTTTTAACAGGGAAGAGATACCACGATGAAACAACAAAACATACGAAAAAACAGGATGAAGAAGACGATCCTCGGTTATTTCCTGGCAATGGCTCTCTTTCCCGTCATTGGATGCGGAGGCGGGCAGGGAAGCGGTAGCTTACTGACTCCCCAGACGCCGGCAGGATCGCAGGGCAGCCAGTCGCATAACTATATTGGCACCCAGAGCATGGATGGAGGATCCCATAATGGCCTGCTCTTCCAGTACGGAGGCACCTGGGCGGTCACGCTGGATGACGCCACGAAGTATTTCTCCTACCAGAACATCGGCCACGAAGGGTATGAGGGAGAGACGCTGTTCAACGTAGGCAACCTTCCGATGCCCTTGCCACCTGCCATTCCTACCGTGGGAGCGGTCGCCGGCAGCGGCTTTCTCAACTTGACGGCGAGCTCCAGCGGCGCGGCTCCCGGAGCAGCGGGGTATGCGATTGAGATCCCCGGAGAAGCGGCGCTCGTACGCCCGGGAAACAATACCATAGCGCCGGTCGTGTCGGTGATTACGAACGGCTGTCCCAATCTCAAGGGCAACGTCACCTATCAGTTCATCGCTCTGGGCACGCCGCTACTGTACGACTCCAATCCGCATGGGGCGTATGGCAGCGTGCAGGCCAGCAACAGCGGGACGGTCTGGACCTTTAACAACCTCAATATGCACACCTTTGGCGGTGCATCGTTGACCCCGCCGCCGCTGCCCACCGGCAACTGCGGCTATACGCAACTGGGCTATGCGGTGAGCATCGCACCCAGCACGGCTACCAACGGCAATACCTTCACCACGGCTGTGAGCCCCAACGGCTTCTTCGTCATGGACCAGGGCCAGGGCGAGATCGCAAACGCATCCGCGCTCTCGTATCCCGGAGGCTTGAGCAATACCGGCCTGGTCGGGGTCGAACAGCCCTCGACCCCACTGAACACCGCAAACATCGTCGCAGGCAAATATCTCGGTTTCGAGTTCGATGGGGTCAACCTCAGCCTGGGAAGAGTTGGATCCATGCCGGTCGTCTTCGGGCAAACGGCCGGCTCCGGGACGGTGATGACCGGGGGCGCATTCCCCAAGGACGACGTCACTCAGGCCGCGCCCTCTAACATCACCATCGATCTTGGTCAGCAGGACTCGCAGAGCAACGGCCTCTACAAAAATGTGACCGTCACTGTGCCCGATGTGTACGGGGGCTGCATTGGAGCGCCGTTTGGCGGCGTGGACGCCAAGGGAAATCCCACTTGCACCTTCCCTGGCGAAGCAGTGATCGGCAATCCGGGCGGCAAGTTCGCCATCTTCATCACCGTCAACGACCTCAGCCAGGCCGTCAGCCATTACACGGCGGATGCGGCTCTGGACTTCTTCCTCTATCAGCAATAGCGGCTCGTCTGTGCGCCGCGTTTTCAAACGCGCTTTTTGTCGGGACCAAAACATTTCGAGAGGGGCTTTATGCCGTATCGCACTGCTTCACACGCACATCGTTTGTTCTGCTTATTGGCTCTGTTGCTCCTGTCGTTCGTGGCTACAGGAGCAGCCACGGCACAGACCCTGGCGTTCACTCCCGGCCAGTACGAGATCTATGCGGGCAATCCCGTACCTCCGGGTGGCGGAGGTCCCAGCCTGTCGTCGTCAGGTTATACCGGCACCGCGGGGAATTTAGTCTTGGCCGGACCCGGCAATATCGCCTATGACACCGCCGGGAATCTATACATCATGGATCAGGTGGACAACATCCTGCGCGTGGTGGCGGCCAGCAACAACGCCATTCCCACGCTGCCCGGTATCTCGGTACAGTCTGGCCATGTCTATACCGTGGCGGGAACCACGAATCCTCCGGGTAGCAGCATTCCATGCTCCGGCGGAGCCGATGTGCAGGGCAATGGCTGTCCGGCGACTGTGGCCTCATTCCAGAACGTATGGGGCATCGCTGTGGACAAGAACGGCAACGTATACTTCGCCGACTACTGGAACAATCAGATTCGCGCGATCTACGGCGGGGCCGGTGGGCTGCCAGGTATCTCGAGCCCTCAACAAGGTTACATGTACGCGTTGACCAACACGGCCAATGACACGACCGGCACATTAAGAGGCGAGAATGGGCCTGCTGGCAGCGCGGTGGTTCCATATCCGGCGAACCTTGCGGCAGACAGCAAGGGCAACATCTACTTCACCAGTGCGAACGATAGAGGCCTGCGTTTCATCTATAACGGCGGCAACCTGCCTTCCGGCTTCTTTCCGAGTGGAACAACACCGACCCAGGGCAATGAGTACCTGTTGACCAACGGTAGGGGAACATGCCCAAACCCCACTCATACAAGAACCATAGGGACACGTACGATCCTTCTGTCCGGTGCCTGCGACGGCTTTCCAGCGAGCGAAGCCTTCTTCCTGAGCACAGGCATTGCGATTGCTATCGATGCCTCCGACAATATTTATTTGCAGGACCGATCCAGTTCTCTGGTTCACGCCATTTATCTTGGTGGAAAGCTGCCCGGTCTTGATTCCTCCACGTTGACCATCGGGAACCTCTACGCGGTCGCAGGGAACGAGACGCAGGGGGTTCCAATATTGGGAGGCCTCGCCCTGCAGAGTCCGCTGTTCATCAGCGGAAACTACGCAGGCAGCAACCAGGCGATCGCTGTTGGCGCAGATGGAAGTCTCTACTTCAATGGTTCCGTAGGTTACGGAGTCGGCCAGGACAAGATTTTCCGTGTGGATCCATCTGGCATCTTGACGGTTGTCTTTGGCGGCAACACGAGTTGCGCAGTCGCGCTCAATACTGCATCGGGTGCTCCTCCTGTGGACCAGCAGCTTGCGGGTTGCGCATCCACTTCTGTTCCCGACCTGACTGCCTACGGTCTCGCCGTGACTTCCGGTGGGAATCTTTATATAGCCAACCAGGTGAACGCTGGCGCCAATATCATTATGGAGTCGAATGTCGCGACTTCGGCTATTGCTTATACCGGCACTATCGGGCTGCCGATCCAAAACCAGACCGTCACTATTTCCAACCTCGGTACGCAGTCTCTGCAACTGAACAACGTGGACTTCACGGGTCCATTTAGCCAGGTGACGACTGGCGGATCGAACGACTGCTCGGCCTCGACCAGCCTGGCTAGTGGAGCAAGCTGCCAGATCGGCGTCAGCTTTCTGCCCACAAGCGCGGGTACGCAGAGCGGAACCCTCAAAGTTACCAGCAATGCTCTGAATGCTACGGGCGGCTCAAACATCGTGAGCTTCAGCGGCGTGGCAGCGCAAGCCAGCAGCAGCACGAAGCTGATCGCATCACCCGGTGGTTCCGTCATCGCCAATGCCGGCCAGGCTGTTACGCTGACTGCGACGGTATCGCCGCAACCAGCGGATACTCTCAGCCCAGGCGGGACCGTCATGTTTATGGACGGAAATACGAGCCTCGGTTCGGGTACCGTGAATAACGGCGTGGCGACCCTGACGGTCACCAGCCTCGCAGCCGGAACACATGCGATCACAGCGGTGTATCAAGGCGAGACCAACTTCAGCGGCAGCACGTCAGCGCCGGTCAATGTGACTGTTTCCGCCACGCCGGTTGCGCTGGTGACGGTCAGCGGTTCGGCTTCTTCGATCAACAGCGGGCATAGCGTCACCTTTACCGCAAATGTAGCCGCCTTCTCCAGCGCGGGCGTGCCCACCGGGACGGTCAGCTTCCAGGATGGAGCCAATCCGCTGCCTAACAGCACGGTGACCCTGAGCGGCGGCACGGCAACCTACACAACGTCCATACTTCCTGCGGGCAACAACCAGATTCGTGCCGTTTATAGCGGAGACAGCCAGTTTGGAGCCAACAGTTCGGAGCCAGTATCGGTTCAGGTGAACGCGCCGGGACTTCTGCAATTCACACCAGGCGTCATCTCTCTAGTCACAGGAAGCTACTTCACCAATAACGGCGCACCGGCCAACGGAACCGCGGCCAACATCGCCCAATTCCGACCGGGCAACCTGGCTGTGGATAGCTATGGCAATACCTACGTCATTGGTCCGAATGCGGGCGGTGTCTACGGTGGATCCTCGGTGTGGGTCACTGCTTCCGGCAATGGTCCCATTCCTGGAATCAACAGCCCTCAAAAGGGAAACATCTATCTCCTCGGCAATGCAACACCTTGCGCTAACTACTCAACGGCGCCATGCGGCGACGGCGGACCAGTCACTCAGGCGTTTTTCCTTAGTCCCTCTACGCTGGCCGTCGACGCGCTCAACAACATCTACGTTGTCGACCGCTACGAAATCCGCAAGATTTCAGCGTTGAGCGGTACGGTGACCGATATCGGCGGCACCTATGGCACGTATGGTTATGGTGGAGACAACGGTCCTGCGACCGCCGCAACAGTGAGAGTTGCGGGCATGTTTGCAGATCTGGGCGGCAACATCTATATTGCGGATGGCTCGGATGCCCTGGTGCGCAGGATTGACGGACAGACCGGCATCATCAGCACCATCGCCGGACAGCCTCCCATCGATCTAAACACTCCTACGCAGTGCGCTGCGGTGCCTTGTGGGGACGGCGGCTTGGCCACCGCCGCAGGCTTAATCAACCCAGTGGGCATCTTCGTGGACCAGGCCAACAACGTGTACTTCGGGGAAGATGGCAACGATAGTAATCTTCACGACACCAAACATGTGATCCGCAAGATTGATGGTCAGAGCGGCATCATCTCTCTCTATGCGGGTATGTACAATAGTCCGAACCAGACCTATTTCAACCAATGCGATCCACAGGAGCAGATGCCTTGCGGGGACGGCGGTCTGGCCACCAGCGCCAGTCTCAACAACGTCAGCGCGATCACTGGCGACGTAGCCGGAAATGTCTACGTTGCCGACAATAATACGGTCACAGTTCGCCGGATCGATGCCAGGACCGGCATCATCGATACCGTTGCAGGCAACATGGCGCTGGCGGGCAACTCCTATGACCCGCTGAGCAATGCATGCGCCACGTCCAATGTGACCTCTCAAAATCCGCCCTGCGGCGATGGTCTCGCGGCCACCGCGGCTTTCCTCAATAATCCCAGTTCCATCGCAATCGATCCCCAAGGCAATCTCTACATCGCTGACAAGGGAACCGATGTTGTCCGCGAAGTCAGCGGCGCCAGTTCTGCCATGGCCTTCGGCAGCCAGACGCTGGGCACGTTCACTCCGCTGACGGTCACGCTGACGAATTCCGGCTCTCAACCGCTGACCCTCAGCGACATCAATGTCCCCATGAATTACGTGCAGCAGGCCAGCGGCAGCAGCGACTGCACTGGCTCCATGACGCTCACCCCGGGCGGTGCATGCGCCCTGGACATCGCCTTCTTCCCCACGGCAACCGGCTCACTACTGGCGACATTGACCATCACCAGCAACGCGGCGAATGCCACCAACGGCCAGAACGTTATTGCGCTGTCCGGCACGGGCGTGAGCCCTGGCGGAACCACTGCCCAGACCATTACCTTCAACCCGCCCGCGGGACCCTTCTATGAAGGCGAACAGATTCCGTTGACCGCAACCGCCACCTCCGGATTGAATGTCGATTACCTGGTGACCAGCGGCTCGGGAATCATCCTCAACAATGGAACCGCAAGCGCTGCATTAAAGATCACCGGAGCCGGCAATGTCACCGTTACTGCCTATCAGTTCGGCGACAGCCAATATGCCCAGGCGACGCCGGTTGCAGTCAGCCTATTAGCCACGCAACCCGTACTGACCATCACCGCGACGAGTCCGTCCCTGGTGGTGGGATCGGCTCTGCCGGTTTTCACCGGCTCGGCATACTTCACGGTCAGCGGACTGATCCCCGGCGATGCCGCATCGGTGGTCATCGGCCAACCGGCCTTCACCGTGCAAAACGCCTCCGGCGCAACCGTCCCAGTGGGAGCGACGCTCGAAGCCGGTACCTACACCGTGGTCATCGCGCAGGGTACGCTGAGCTTCCCGTCCTACTACAAGCCCAGTTTTGTCAACGGCACGTTGACGGTGACAGGCACAAACCGCCAGACTGTCAGCTTCACCGGTCTGCCCGCCACCGCCACCTATAATGCCGCAACCACTTACTCGCTGATTGCCACCGCTCTGGACGCCACAACCGGACAGGCTGATGGTCTTCCCATCACCTATTCGGTGACCGGCCCAGCCACGGTGAGCGGCGACGTGCTAACCGTCAATGGCGCGGGCACGGTGACCGTAACCGCGACGCAGGCGGGCAGCGGTAACTACTCTTCCGCCTCGGCCAGCCAAACCATTCAAGTGGCAAAGGCCACGCTCACGGTAACCGCAGTCAGCCTCACCTACGCGCAGGGAGTTGCGCTGCCTGCGCTTACATCGTCCTCGAACTACACGATTACCGGTCTAGCCCCTGGGGACAATCTCACCGCCATCACCGGTCAACCCGCGCTTTCTATCGTGGACACCAAGGGGATCACCGGCACGCCCGGCGCAATTCTGGCAGCGGGAGCGATGCCTCCGGCTGGCGTCTACACCATCAACATCAGCGCGGGTTTCCTTGCCGCTACCAACTACAACTTCAACTTCGTGCCCGGCACCCTTACTGTGGGTAACGGTACCGCGCAGACCATCAATTTCCCGCCGATTCCAAACGTGGTGTATGGTGCGGCGCCCATCACGCTGGGAGCAACCGCCAGCTCCGGACTCGCGGTTAGCTATTCGGTCTCTCCGTCGAACCTTGCCATGCTCTCCGGCAACGTTCTTACAATCACCGGAGCAGGCAGCGTAACCCTAACCGCAACGCAGGTGGGCAACAACAACTACGCTCCCGCACAGCCCGTGCAGCAGACCTTTATCGTGGCGCCTGCTGTACTGACGGTCACCGCGAATAATGCAACGCGTCTCAACAACACGCCCAACCCAAGCTTCAGCTACACTTTCTCGGGTTTCGTCAATGGCGATATGCAAGGCACCGCGGTCTCCGGTACCACGCAGCCCGTCACGACTGCAACAACCACATCGCCGGTGGGCCAGTATCCCATCACGTTCAGCCTTGATGCCAAGGGCAGCAGTGGTCTCGCCGCGATCAACTACACCTTCAACTATGTCCCTGGAGTTCTGACCATCACTAGTGGCGGTCCGGTATCCGGTTATACGCTCACGGCGTCGCCACAATCCGTCGCTGTTACACAAGGTCAGATTGTGCAAACCCGGATCACGCTGTCACCAGTCAACTTCTATCAGGGGCTGGTAAATATGAGCTGCAACAACCTGCCGGCAAACGTGACCTGCACCTTTTCACCCGCGACGCTCACTGCCAACGGGAACAACGAGCCGGTCAGCACAACACTCACCATTAACACCAACAGTGCTTCGCCTGTTGTGGGACAGCTACATCCTCAAGATGGCTCTTCAATGCTTGCGGCAAGCTTTTACATGCCGGGAGCCATGCTGGGACTGTGGCTTGCTCTCGCGCGTAAACGGCGGAACATAGGAGCCTGGCAACTCCTGGTGGTCGTTGCTCTGCTCTCGGGAGCGATCGGCTTGACGGCATGCGGCACTTCGACGAAGAACAACTCGTCGCTTGCCCAAACCGGCAGCAGCACCTTCACTGTAACCGCGAAAGATTCCGCGGGAAATGTGCTTCAGAGCATCACAATCGGTCTTACCGTTCGCTAGAGCGGCTGTACTGCTATCTCCAACCGCAGTCGCGAAGGCTCAGGGCGTTCGAGCTTTCGCGATTGTGGGTTGGTTTCTCCCAAACAAACTCTCGTCGAAGTGGACTTCTACGTAGGAGCTGACCATTGTTCTTGGCAGGATTGAAATTCGCCTTCGGCGCAATCACGGGCATGATCACATTAGCCTGCGCCATTATCGGACTACTCGCGTCCGCGGAGTGGTTCATGAGCCGGCAAGGTTGGCGCAGTCAAAGAAACAGATCTGGCCGGCCTGCCTCAGATGCCATTACCACGCCGAGTAGCCAGTCCCTTTTAGGCCCCAATGGGTCGGCTGATTCCGATGACATCGAGCCCCGAAAGATCGAATACTTGCAGTAAGCGCCCAGCTTCAAAGCGTGCAATTGGATTGAGTCGGCGTGTGTTGGGATGGACTTCCATCAAAAAAACGGAACTTGGACAGTCCTTCAAAGGCCTTCAAAGGCGCAAAGTGGCAGTCGGTCAACGACGCCTCCCAACAGCTATAACTAAAGAACGCATATCAAGTGATATTCGCACGACAGGGGACGATCTGTTCGTTCCGACGGGCGGGCGCCTCATCAGATGGAACGCGTCCTCCATCCTTCTATGACGGCACATTCGAGTATCTTCGCGCGTGCGGAATCCCCGGGGCCAGCCGACATCCCTAACTATCCCAGAGGTATTCCCGGCAACTAGACAAAATTTGCAATTAGTCGCAACTATTCACAGTTGGCGGTTTGCGCATAGAAAAGGCATCCGAGGATGCCCATCTTGCATGCTAATGATTCTCTGGTGCCGGGAGGGGGGGTCGAACCCCCATGGCCGCAAGGGCCGGCGGATTTTGAGTCCGCTGCGTCTGCCAGTTCCGCCATCCCGGCTCTGCACTGCAATTATAGTAGAATCAATAACTTAATTGACGTCTACTTCGCTGTTGCGGTGGACTCAAAAATACGAGTTGCAGTCACGTTTGCACCTGTTTCTTGAGCATTCTCAGTATCGCACAACTCTCTGGACAGCAGCCAGCCTGTGCATAGGGGCAAGGCAAACGGTTGATATATACCTCGGGAACGTCTGGTTAGCTTCAGGGCAATCCAACATGGAGATGCCGTTGAAGGGATTCCCGAGTGATCCAATCCAAAACTCAGAGAAAGAGATTGCACAGGCAAATCTGACCAATGTACGCCTGCTGATGGTTGGCAACTCCGCTTCGAGTTACCCACGGGATGACATCCTGTCAGATAGATGGCGACTGTGTAGTCCACAAAGCGCAGCCTCACTTTCTGCAGTGGGGTATTTCTTCGGGCGCGAAGTGACAGATGGCCACACTGTCCTGCACAGCCGGCTTGCAGCATTTCGTTCTTACGCTGCCAAGGCCACTCAGAATTGAACATCCTTTTGCAATTGCCACTCTGGCTTGATAACAATGGCGAAAGCTCCCTCTTCGGCGTCGTGCTTATTGTTTCCAGCCGCCTCCTAGCACTCGATAGAGCGTTACCAGGCTCTGATATTCACCGGTTCGTATTTGAGCCAGGGTGAGTTGAGCGGAAAAGAGCGAACGCTGATTGTCGAGAACTTCAAGGAAAGTTGTAATGCCTCCGCGGTAGCGCATTTCGGATATGCGTACTGCCTCCTGCAGGGTCTTCACGGACGCTTCTTGTCGAATCCGCTGTTCATGGATTTTTTGATAGCCGATGAGAGCATCCGAAACTTCGCCGAAGGCCTTTTGAATTGTTTGCTCATAGCCAATGAGGGCCTGACGCTCGGCGGATTGAGCGAGATGCAAATTTGAAATAAGCGCGCCGCCAGTAAAGATCGGCTGAGCCAGGGAGCCGCCGTAGGACCAGATTCCGCTGTTCGCGCTCTGCCCAACCCCTGAAACCGCGAAATGCCCAAGGGCCCCGCCGCCGGAACCAGTCAAGCTGATCTTCGGGAAGAAAGCGGCCTTCGCAACTCCAATCTCGGCGTTTGCTGCAATCAGCGTCTGTTCTGCTTCGCGAATGTCGGGCCTGCGTTCCAGCAGCGCCGATGTCAGACCTGCGGGTACCTCAGGAGGAACATACTGCTCTGTGAGCTTTTGGCCTCGTGGAACCTTATCAGGATAATTTCCAAGCAGGATGCTGATGGCATCTTCAACCTGGCCAATCTGTCTTTCAATATCCGGGATCTGTGCATTTGCCGTATCGAGTACCTGTTGCGCCTGCAACACGTCGACCTTGGTTGCTACGCCGCGGTCTACTCGCAGTTGCGTCAGCCTGACCGAGTTGCGTTGAACTGTAATCGTGTCGCGATCAATTTGAAGTTGCAGGTCGAGTCCGAGCAACTGAAAGTAATCGCTGGCGATATCGCTGACCAGTGTAAGGACGACAACGCGTTGTGCCTCCTGGCTGGCTAATAACTGCGCTCGCGAGGCCTCAGTTGCACGCCGCAGGCCACCGAACAGGTCTAACTGATAACTCGCATCTGTCGCCAAGGTAAGGATGTTGGATGTTTGCTGGGACGAGATTCTGCCGCCGCTGAAATCACCTGTCCCCTGAATCTGAGGGAACTGATTGGAACGTGTTATGCCTAACTGAGCTCTTGCCTGATTGATCCTCTCCGCTGCGGTTAGGAGATCATAGTTGTGCTGGAGTGCGGTTCGGATGAGGTTTTGCAATATGGGGTCCTTAAAGATTTGCCACCAGGGAAGATCTGCGACGGACTGCGCCTGGGGTGCGCTCGGGGTATCTTGCGAATCTCTGTAAGCAGGCGGGATGGGTATGGATCGCCGGTGATAGTTCGGTCCAACGGTGCATCCCTGCAGAAAAGTCAGCAGCGTCACGATGGGTAGAACGGTATAGTGGCACTTCTTCATCGATTATGCCTCTGTCCCCGAATGCGCTTTGGCCGGGGCCGCACTCTTCCGCTTCGATGTGCTGAAGATCTTCTCCTTCAATCCCTCCGCCAACACGTAGAGCAGCGGAATGAACAGTGTTCCGACGGCGGTCGCGACGAACATTCCAAAACAGACTGCGGTCCCCAGCGAATGACGGCTGCCTGCGCTTGCTCCCTTTGCGGTGACGAGGGGAAAAACTCCTAGGATGAAGGCAAACGAAGTCATCAGGATGGGACGAAAACGTAGCTTCGCGCCAGCGATAGCAGCCTCAACGAGCGTCAAACCTTTTTGCTCATATTGGGCTTTCGCAAACTCCACAATCAGGATCGCATTCTTCGCCGCGAGGCCAATGATCATGATCAGGCCAACTTGTACATAGACGTCCATTGCCAAGTGGCGTATCCAGATAGCGAGCAGCGCACCGAGCACGCCAATGGGAACACCCAGCAATACAGAGAACGGAACGGCCCAGCTTTCGTAAAGAGCGGCTAGAGAAAGAAACATAAAGGCTACAGCCAGGAGAAGGATGGGACCCTGCTGGCCTGCAGACTCCTTTTCCTGGTATGCCGTTCCGGTCCAACTAAATCCGGTTCCTGCAGGCAGGCTCTTCGCGAGCTCTTCCATAGCTGCAATTGCCTGGCCGGAGCTATATCCCGATGCACCCGCGCCAGTGATCTCCGCCGCGCGATAGATGTTGTAGCGCATGATTGTATCCGGCGCGGTAACGGATGTAGATGTGACAAGCGTACTGAGAGGAACCATCTTTCCGGCGGCACTCCTCACGTAGAGTCGGCCCAGGTCATCGGGTGAGGAGCGATATGGAAATTCGGCTTGCACGTAGACGCGCCAGATTCGTCCATAGAGGTTGAACTGATTGACATAGTAGCTACCGAGATACGTTTGCAGCGTTTGAAAGACGTTGTTCAGAGGGATGCCAAGAGACTTTACCTTGTCCCGATCGACGTTGAGTTGCACCTGCGGGACATTGGGTCGGAAGGTGGTGAATACGTTCGTCAGATCCTTTCTATTACTGGCAGCGGAAATAAATTGATCGGCAGTATTCGCGAGGAACGAAATATCGCGACCGCTCTGGTCCTGTAACTCAAACGAGAATCCACCTGATGCTCCCAGGCCGCTGATTGCTGGTGGATTGAAGACCAGGATGGAAGCTTCCGGAAAGGCTGCAAACTTCTTACTCAACTGGCTTATGATTACTGGCGAAGTTAGTCCTGCAGCATCTCGTTCCGACCAATCTTTCAGGTTCACAAAGATCGTTCCCATATTGGAGCCGTTGGCGCCGCTTAGTAGGCCGAAGCCCGTGAGCGCGGTGACACCTCGTACGCCAGCGGTGTGCAGGAGAATATCCTCGGCTCGATTCATCACCATCTGGGTGCGCTCCAGCGAGGCCGCGTCTGGGAGCTGGACGTTGATTAGGAAATAGCCCAGGTCTTCGGAGGGCAGGAAACCGGTAGGCACTTTCATGCCAAGCATTCCGGTTAAGACGTACAAACCAAGGAGGACAAGCACGGCGACGGGAGCGAAGCGGATGATGTGGCGGTTCGCGTCCACATATCCGTTGGTTGCACGCGCGAACAGATTATTGAAGACACGGAAAAATGCCCCGAGTGGGCCGTGCACTTCTTTCCGCGGACGCAACAACATCGCGCACAAAGCAGGAGTGAGGCTGAGGGCGACCAGTGCGGAGAGCGAGACAGAACATGCCAGCGTAAGTGCGAACTGCTTGTAGAGCTGCCCGGTAATCCCACCGAGAAAAGCAACTGGAACAAATACAGAACACAACACGATTGCGATGCCGATGACTGCGCCCGAGACTTCGTCCATAGCTTTTATAGTTGCGTCCAGCGGACTAAGTCCTTCTTCGATGTGCTTCTCTACGGCCTCGACGACCACAATGGCGTCGTCGACCACAAGACCAATCGCCAGAATCATTGCGAAGAGAGTCAGCAGATTGATAGAGAACCCCAGCGCGACGAAAGCTGCGAAGGTTCCCACGAGGGAGACCGGAATCGCCAGCATTGGAATCAGCGTGGCGCGAAGGTTGCCGATAAAAACAAAGACCACAATCGCGACTAACCCCATCGCTTCGAAGAGAGTCAGAAGTACATCCTTGATGGATGCAATGACAAACTGCGTTGTATCCAGTGCGATATCGTAGCGAAGCCCAGGTGGGAATGCCTTCGACAGTGTAGCCATTTTTGCTTCAACAGCTTTGGCCACATCCAGAGCATTCGCATCGGGCAGTTGATAAACCAATATCGAGGCGGAAGGCGTGCCATTGTATTTTGCGGATGACTGGTAATCCTGCGCCCCGAGGTCAATGCGGGAAACATCTTTTAGCCGCAGTACGGACCCATCAGGCCGGGTACGAATGATGATGTTGCCAAATTCACTTACATCTGTGAGGCGGCCTTCTGTATTGGCCGAGTATTGAAACAATTGGCCATGCGGCGCCGGGGGCAAGCCGAAACCTCCTGCTGCTGCCTGAACATTCTGGTCGTTTATGGATTGAATGATGTCGCTGGAGGTAACTCCGAGCTGTGCCAGCTCATCAGGTTTCACCCAGAATCTCATGGCGTAATCACGCTTGCCGATGGCCATAGTGGCCTGTCCGACCCCGGGAAGCCGGCCAAGCTCATCCGTAATAAAGACGGTGGCATAGTTGCTTAAAAAGGTTGAGTCGAAGGTTCCATCCGGTGAGGTGAGCGTGATGATTAAGACGATGCTCGTGGATCTCTTCAGAACAGTGACGCCAGATTGAAGAACTTCGCTGGGCAGGGAAGGATTTGCCTGGTTGACACGATTCTGCACATCGACGGAGGCGATGTCTTTGTTCGTGCCGACCTTGAAAGTGCAGGTGAGGTTGTAGCTGCCATCGCTGGAGCTTCGCGACTGCATGTAGAGCATGTTCTCCACGCCGTTCACCTGCTGCTCAATGGGAGCCGCGACTGTCTGTTCTACAGTTTCCGCATTCGCTCCGGTGTACACAGCGGAGACCTGGATGGTCGGTGGCGTGATCTCAGGATATTGAGCGATGGGCAGGCTGATAATACTGACCCCGCCTGCAATGAGGATGACCAGCGAGATAACAATTGCGAAAACGGGATGATGGATAAAGAATCGGGCCATGACTTACCCCTTGTTGTCGCTGGCTGACCTTTGAGGCTTGACCGTCATTCCGGGTCTCACCTTTTGGAGACCCTGCACAATTATGTTTTCGCCGCCCTGCAGACCCGAATGAATGATTGCGTATTGTTCGTACTCGCCATCCGTGGTTACTGTCTTCAGGGAGACCTTATTGTCCTTGCCAACTACCATCACGCCCTTTGTGTTTAGCGTTTCCGATATCGCCTCTTTCGGAACTAGAACCGCATTCGCTCTCTCTTCGCCAATAAACCTGACTCTCGCAAATTGGCCGGCACGTAGCACGCCCTCTCGGTTCGGGAACTGTCCGCGCAAGGCAAGCGTTCCCGTCGTGGGATCTACCGTGCTATCCGCAAAGTTGATGAAGCCCGGATGCAGGAACGGATGGTTATCGGCCAGGATCAATTCCAATGGAATTTTTCCTACCGATGCAGTTTCCAGCTCCGGATGCCGTCTCCGGTAATCCAGGTAATTCGCTTCTGGGATGGAGAAGTACACATAAATTGGATCGTAAGAAGAGATCGTCGCAAGCAGGGTGTTCTGGCCCTGACCCACGAGATTTCCCGGTGTGACGATAAGCTTCCCGATAATTCCATCGATGGGTGAACGAATGGTGGTGTAACTCAGGCTGAGCTTTGCGTTATAGATATTCGCCTGGTCTGCCTGGATCGCCGCCTGATATTGCGCCCGGGCCGCAACCGAGCTGTCCAAATCCTGGGCCGGCGCTGCCTGCTGCTCTACAAGGGGCTGAAGGCGCGCTACGTCCTGCTGGGCTTTCAGGAGGTTGGCCTGATCCTGTGCAAGTTTGGCCTGAGCGGCATCCAGCGCGGCGATGTATGAGGCTTGCTCAATCTGGCAAAGAACCTGGCCGGTCCTTACGCGGCTGCCTTCCTTGAAATACACTTTTTCCAAAAAACCGGCGACGCGCGCTTCCACGTTTACCGTGTCCTTGGCCGCGGTCTGTCCAGGAAACTCACGATAGATAGGAACAGTCTTTACCTCGACCGTGGCGACGATGACCGCTGGCGAAGGCAGTGCACTGGGTTGCGCATTCCTGGTGTGGCAACCGGTAGCGCAAATCAGAAAAAAAAGTGGATAGATCCCTAAAGAATATGAGCCCCGGAACCCCTTGCTGATGCTCGGCAGTGCCCTCATACTTGCGCCCCCGATACGGAACCAATTATGCGGACAGGCGGCTTCTATAACGTGCTTCCCCGGAGTAGAAAGCCGCGAATCATAGTGTCTGCCCCGCGGTGAGAGAGCGATAAGGGCAGGCTCAGAGCGTTAAATTATGGCGAATCCATCATCGCTAAGTCAAACGTTAGGCGGATTTTCGCGGCGGATTTTCGTTCGGTCCTGCGAGCCGCAAAGGCGGTTTCCCCTCGGGATTCGTCTATGGAAATTGTTCCAACCAGAACTCAGTGATGACCGTCACTGTCGAGTGCTGCTTTCCGGGCCGATCATCATCGACACTCCTCGTTTGAAGCTTCGGAGTGCTGCCTGTCCGGTAGCCATCCTGTGTTGCGGAGAAATAAATCGTTGCTCGGAGGCCTGTTGTGAGTCGGGGGCTGACCGTCAAGTTGCGTCGTACCTCGCAAGCGCTGTTCTTCCTGCTCTTCCTCTTCCTTCTGTTTCGAACTGAGCTGAAGGGAGCGTTGGGCGCGGGTAGCGACATCCACTTGCGCTCGCCGGTGCGGCTGTTTTTTCTTCTCGATCCTCTCGTGGCCATCTCCAACGCGCTTGCCACCCATGCGCTCTATAGAGGGCTGGTTGTCAGCCTCGTGATCCTGATTCCGACGATGTTTCTGGGTCGCTTCTTCTGCGGCTGGATCTGCCCGATGGGATCCTTGAATCATTTTGTAGGGAATCTCAAGTGGTACACCAAGCGGGGAAAGAATCTCGTCCAGTCGAACCGCTATAAGCCATGGCAGACGACGAAGTATTTTGTCCTGGCCGTGGTGCTGGTTGCAGCGTTTTTTGGTACAGCTTTGGTAGGCTGGTTCGACCCCTTCAGCCTTCTGGTGCGCTCCCTGGGCCTCTCCATTCTTCCGGCGTTGAATTACGCGGCAAATGGGGTCTTCCTGCCCCTGGAGCACGCGCACATCGACTGGCTTGCATCCACGGCGGGCACGATTCATGGCACATTGCGCACCTCACTGCTCAGTTTCAAGCAGCCCATGTTTTTGCAGGGTGCGCTCCTGGGTTTCCTGCTTTTACTACTGCTTGCGTTGAACCTGCGGATCACCCGCTTCTGGTGCCGGGCTCTCTGCCCGCTGGGCGCTTTGCTGGGAGTGACCTCACGCTGGTCGATCTTTGGTCTTCATAAGGATCCTTCGACGTGCAATCAATGCAATCGCTGCGAGATGCATTGCCAAGGCGGCGACGATCCAATTGGCGGGGTGCCATGGCGCAAGGCCGAGTGCCACATGTGCATGAACTGTGTCGATGCGTGCCCGCATGGAAGCCTGCAGTTCAAGTTCTTCCGCAAGGGAAACGAAGTCGCCGGAACCAGCCTGGATCGCCGCAAGGCAATCACGGGGCTGGCGGCAGGCGCACTGGCCGTGCCGCTGCTGCGATCTACTCCGGGATTGGCCAAGGGGCGCGACGAGCACCTGATTCGTCCACCTGGCGCCCTTGATGAGACAGACTTTCTCTCGCGCTGCATTCGCTGTGGCGAGTGCATGAAGGTGTGTCCGAACAACTCGCTGCACCCCACGTTCACCGAGGCAGGTATCGAAGGTCTCTGGTCGCCGATGCTGCAGCCCAGGATCGGCTATTGCGAGCCGAGTTGCGTGTTGTGCTCAGAGGTGTGTCCGACCGGTGCGATCTGGAAGATCACTCCCAGGGAGAAGGGCTGGGTTGTCGGCGTCGAAGGAGGGTCGAATCCTATTCGACTCGGCACGGCTTTCTATGACCGCGGGCGCTGCCTTCCATGGGCGATGGCTACGGACTGCATTGTGTGCGAGGAGTGGTGCCCGGTTTCTCCCAAGGCCATTTACGTTCAGGAGGCCGAGGTTATCGACTCGCAGGGCAGCGTGAAGAAGCTCAAGCAGCCGCATGTGGATCCGAAGCGCTGCGTGGGCTGCGGCGCGTGTGAATACGCATGTCCGCTGCAGGAGCACCCCGCCGTGCATGTGACCAGTATAGGAGAGAGCCGCTCCAGCGCAAACCAGATTTTGTTAACAAGAAAGAATGGAAAGGCGAAATCGTGAAGCAGCGAGGGATGTATCAGAAATTTGCAATCATAATGATGGCGTTGGTGGCCCTGGCGGGTGTGGGATGCAAGCGGAAGCCGGTGAACCCGTTCCCCCCGACCAATACCGTCTCCGGGTGGGAGAAGGTTGGGGATACACGAACCTTCACTGCGGACGATCTGTGGCAGTACATCGACGGCGACTCCGAGCGGTATATCCAGGCGGGTGTAGTCGATGCTTCCAATGCCGATTACAAGTTCAAGGGTACGATCGAGGCTTCTGTCGACGTCTACACGATGTCGAAGGCGGCCGGTGCGGAAAAGATCTTCAATGCCGATCCAGCAGCTGATTCCAAGAGCGTTTCTGTAGGAGACAGCGCGCGCCAGTATGCGCAGAGCCTGATTTTCCGTAAGGGACGGTACCTGGTGCGCATCGTCTCGTTCACCACCACGCCGGAGCTCGGAGATGCGCAGATGGCTTTGGCACATGCTATCGAGGCAAAGCTGTAAATGCTGGCAGAGGACGCCGGTTGCCGACAGGGAAGCAGGGCAGCCGCCATCCACAAAAGGAGAGTGGGGAGATGGGTAGCGACAACATGACAAACCGCAGAGATTTTCTCAGGACAGCAGCCGTCGGCGCAGCAGTTCTAGGTGCGGAAGGCAAGATCGCGCTCGCCAAAGCCGCACCGGACACCGGCAAATCCAAGGTGGTCCTCGCCACGGACCAGGACCTTCGGGGACAAGGCGCGCTTCCTGACGAGCAGCGGGTGTTGAAGCTGCTGGATCGTGCGATGCTCGCCTACGGAGGCCACTCCGCCGATTCCTGGAGGCGCTTTGTGCACAGTGGCGAGAAGGTCAGCATCAAGGTCAACACCATCGCGGGCAAGGGCATGTCCACGCATGTGCCGCTCGTGCTGGCCATCTGTGAGCGTCTGCAGCAGGCCGGCGTCAAGGCCGGCGACATTATCATCTGGGACCGCACGAATCACGAATTGGAGAGAGCCGGCTATACCATCTCCACCGATCCCAATCGTGTTCGCTGCTTTGGCACGGATATGGCTGGCATCGGTTATGAAGAGGTACCGGAGAACTTCGGCAGCGTCTCCGTCAAGCTCTCCAAGATTCTGACACGCAACTGCGACGTGATGATCAACGTACCTCTGCTCAAGGATCACGAGGGTGCGGGCGTTACCCTCGCGATGAAGAATATGTATGGCGTTGTCGAGAAGCCCAACGCCTTGCACGGCGGGGGATGTAATCCCGCGGTAGCGGACCTGAACATGGTCTCCACGATTCGGCAGAAGATGCGGCTGACTGTGCTGGATGCCATGACAGGGCTCTACAACGGTGGTCCCGGCTTCCGGCCGGAATACACATGGCCCCACAACTCGCTGCTGATTGCGCAGGACCGCGTGGCTCTCGACTACACCGGCTGGCAGATCATTGAGAAGAAGCGTGCGGAGAAGGGGTTGAAGACGCTGGCGGATGTGGGCCGTCCTCCCGCTTATATTTCTACCGCCGCGGATGCGCAGCATAAGCTTGGCACCAATGATCCCAGGCAGATTTCGCTGATGGAAGCGTAGGAGCACGGCCATGTCGGAGTCTGAGCAGAACAATCCGGTGAGCAAGCCGAAGCCCGAATCGGCAGGCGTGGAGTCTTCTCTCAGCCGTCGCGAAGCCCTGCTCCAGATCCTGAGATTAGCTGGAGCGGGAGCAGGGACTGCCGCGCTTGCCGTGTGGCTGAGCGAGCACAGCGAAAAGCCCGTCTCTGCTATTGCCGCCAACCGCATGCGCGATCATAGCGTCGCGAGCGATGTGCGCTGGCCTGTACTGACAGTGGTGCAGGGCGGTGAGCCACCGGTACTGGTTCAGCGTGCGCTGGCGAATCTTGGTGGAATTTCGCGGTTTATTCGCCGCGGAGAGAACGTGGTCCTAAAGCCCAACGTGGCCTGGGACCGCACCCCTGAGCAGGCAGCGAATACCAATCCTGAGCTCGTGGCCGAGGTCGTGCGGCAATGCTGGCAGGCCGGGGCGAAAAAAGTGATTGTCACCGACGTCAGTTGCAATGATCCTCGCCGCTGCTTCCAACGCTCGGGAATCGAGGAGGCGGCAAAGCGGGAAGGCGCCGAAGTCATTCTGCCCGATCCGGCTCGCTTCCGTGAGGTTAACCTGGGTGGCGATGTGCTGCAGAACTGGCTGGTCTTCGAACCGTTTCTGAATGCCGACAAGGTCATCAACCTGCCTATCGCCAAGCATCATGGATTGACCGGCGCGACGCTGGGGATGAAGAACTGGTATGGCATTCTTGGTGGCCAGCGCAACCGGCTGCATCAGCAGATCCATCAAAGTCTGGCGGATCTTGCTGCATTCATGCGGCCTACTCTGACGATGATGGATGCATACCGTGTTCTGCTGCGGAATGGACCGACCGGCGGCAATCTCGAAGATGTCTCTGTAAAGAAGACCTTGATCGCCGGGACCGACCCGGTGGCCCTGGATGCCTACGTTGCCAAGGCCTACTGGAATCTGGACAGCGATCAACTTCCCTATCTCAAGTTGGCGAGTGATAAAGGCTTAGGTACGGTTGAGTTTGAAAAGGTTCACACTGTCGTCAGCACGGTTTGAGAATGGATGCCGCTATCAGGCGGCTTTCTCCCGCACCAGCGCCGCCACCTTGGTCAAGTCTCGTATGAAGCTCTCCAGCTCGCGTCGCCTGTCCTGGTCCCCGGTGATGCGAAGAACTGCGGAAGGGTGAATGGTGATGAAGATCGGCGGCAGCCCCGCTAGTTGCATCACGTCACCTCGATGCTCGGTGATGCGATAGTCGCGCCCGAAGAAGATCTGAGCGGCGGTAGCCCCCAGGCAGATGAGTAAGCGGGGACGTATCGCTGCAATCTCCGCTTCCAGCCAGGGTTTGCAAGCCTGCATCTCCAATCCGCGGGGCTTCTCGTGGATGCGCCGCGAACCTCGTGGCGTCCACTTGAAATGCTTCACGGCGTTGGTAAGGTAGACTCGGTCGCGATCGATTCCAGCCTCGCGGAGGCAATGGTCCAGCAGGCGTCCGGCGGGGCCGACGAATGGCCTCCCTCCCAGATCCTCGTGATCGCCGGGTTGTTCGCCGATGAAGAAGAGGGATGCACCCGAAAGTCCTTCACCAAAAACAGCTTGGGTGGCACGCAAATACAAAGCGCAGCCATGGCAACTCTGAACCGCTTCTTGGAGCGAGCCCAGGCTGCGATCCCGCGGAAGATACTCCGCGGCGGAATGGGGGGAGCGATTCGTTTTGGTCACTCTTGTGCGATGCGCCCAGGTTACGAATAGGTTAGTTGGATCGCAATATCTTCACGTCAGGCAACTCGAGGGAATTTTGCGGTTAGGAAGAGTGAAGTGGTTTCTTGAAGCCATTCTTGGAACCGTGGGTAGCACGAAAGACGATCGACAGCGTGTGTGAAGACAGACAAAAAACGGGCAAGGGGCCGTAGTGGCCCCTTGCCTGTTTGAAACAAGTACTGTGTCTAATCGGAACTGGTGCTCATCTCCAGAGACTGTGGTGCCGAAGTATGACGGCTCAATTTGCTGAGCAGCGTCTTCAGCAGGACATAAAGTACCGGGATGAAGAAGAGATTCAGAACTGTGGATACGAGCATGCCGCCGACGATGGTGGTGCCCACCGAATGACGTCCCAGCGCGCCCGCACCCGTTGCAAAGACCAGTGGGAGAATACCGAGGATAAACGCGAACGAGGTCATGAGAATTGGCCGCAGTCGCAGTTCGGCAGCTTCCACCGCCGCATCGGGGATCGATCGACCCTTTGCCAGCAACTGCTCTGCAAATTCAACGATGAGAATCGAGTTCTTCGCCGATAACCCGATCAGCATCACCAATCCGATCTGGCAATAGACATCATTGGACAGACCGCGAAGTGCGACCGCGCCCAGCGCGCCCAGAATAGCCATGGGGACGGCGAGCAGAATGATGAAAGGAAGCGCAAAACTCTCATATTGCGCTGACAGCGTCAGATAGACGACGAGCAGGCCCAGACTGAAGATGATGATCGTCTTACCGCTGGATTCTATTTCTTCCAGTGCCAGAGCTGTCCAGGAGTAGCTCATGCCCTGCATCATATTTGCCTTGGCAAGCTCGGCCATGGCGATCAATCCCTGGTTGGAGCTGTAACCCGGAGCCGCTGATCCATCGATCTCCGCCGACCGGAAGAGATTGTAGTGATTGATCACCTGCGGTCCCGACGTATCCGTGACGGAAACGAGGTTATCGAGGGGAATCATCTGGTTCGCATCAGAGCGGACATAAAATTCGCGCAGGTTGCGGGCGGTCATCCGGAAGGGCTGATCCGCCTGCACATAGACGCGATAGGCGCGGTTATTGAAGTCGAAATCGTTGACGTACTGGGAGCCCATGTACACGTTGAGAGCCGTGGTTACCTGCGAAAGCGGTACACCCATGGCTTTGGCCTTCTCGCGGTCAATGGTCACCAGAAGCTGCGGATCGTTCGCTGTATAGCTGGTGAAGAGGTTTGCCAGATCCTTGCGCTGGCGGCTGGCAGCGACAATCTGGTGCACCACCCGGTCGAGGTCGCCGAGCGTGTTCTGCCCCAGGTCCTGGAGCTCAAACTGGAAACCGCCAAAACTTCCAATACCCTGGATGGCAGGTGGTTCGAGGGCAACGACGATTGCTCCGGGAATCTGCAGCAGCTTCGGCGAGATATCCTTCACGATGTCTGCTGCGGAGTGGCCCTTCCCGCGGCGGCTCTGGCTTGGCATCAGATTCGCAAAGATCAATCCTGAATTCGGCGCGCTGCCGGAGAAGCTAAATCCACCTACAGCAAACGCACCCTGGACATCATGGTTCTGCATGAGGACGGCAGTGGCCTGGTCCGCAATTCGAGTGGTGTAAGAGAGCGAAGCGCCCTGCGGAGCCTGAATCACAAGGATTAGGTAGCCCTGGTCTTCCTGCGGAACGAAGGATGTTGGCACGTGCTGATATAGATAAGCGGTGCCGCCGAGCCCCGCAAAGAACAGGATCAGCATCAGGAAACGAAGCCGGAGCACAACATGAATGGCACGGCCATAGCCGGCGGAAATATCGCGGATGGCGGTATCGATGAACTCCGCAAAACGGCGATAGGCGCGTGAGAGAAAACCGATGTGGAGAAAGTCCAGTTGGGTGAACTTGGCCTCCTCGCCGCGGAGCAGCATGGCAGAGAGAGCAGGGGAAAGCGTCAGTGCATTAAAGGCGGAGATGGCGATCGCAAAAGCAATGGTCAGGGAAAATTGGCGGTAAAGGATGCCCGTTGTTCCGGGGAAGAAGGACACGGGGATAAACACGGAGATGAGGACGAGTGAGGTTGCAATGACAGCGCTAGTCACCTCGGCCATGGCAACCGATGTCGCAGCATGAGGGTTCGTATGGTCGACCGAGATGTGGCGCTGCACATTCTCGATCACCACGATGGCGTCATCCACCACCAGCCCTGTCGCCAGCGTGATTCCAAAGAGCGTAAGAGAGTTGATGGAGAAGCCAAAAAGCTTGATGAAGGCGAAGGTCCCGATAAGCGAAACCGGGATGGTGACCGCCGGAATGATGGTTGCGCGCCAATCCAGCAGGAAGAGAAAGATGACGATGATGACGATAACGATGGCTTCGACCAGCGTCGTCAGAACTTCGTGGATGGAGTCACCGACAACCGTTGTCGAATCGAACGCGATCCTGTACTCAAGCCCTGGGGGGAACGACTTTGACAGTTCTTCAAGAACTGCCTTTGCCTTGCGGTCTACTTCCAGCGCATTGGCATTGGAGAGTTGCTGGACGCCAATACCCATGGCATCGTGACCGGAGTACTTGAGGTCCGAGGAGTACGTCTCTGCGCCAATCTCGGAGTGGCCTACATCCTTCAGCAGGATCAGTCCATTGGGCGTATTGCGAATAATGATCTTGTCGAATTGCGAGGGGTCCGTAAGCCGTCCCACCACACGCACTGAGACTTGAAAATCCTGCTTGCCATTGTTGGGAGGCTGGCCAAGCTGACCGGCAGCTACTTCAACATTCTGCTCCTGCAATGCCGCGGTCACGTCTCCGGCGGTAAGCCCACGCGCAGCCAGGCGGTTGGGGTCAAGCCAGATGCGCATCGCATACTTGCGCTCTCCAAAGATCATGACATCGCCAACACCGGGGACGCGCTTCAACGTGTCCCGTACGTAGACGTCCAGGTAATTCGAAATAAATTCGTTGGAATAGCGCTGATCGCGAGTGAAGAAGCCAGCGCCAAACACAAAATTGTTGTTGGACTTGGTGATCGTGATGCCGGTGCTGTTCACTGCGGCGGGCAGGCGTCCCTGGGCTGAGGCAACACGATTCTGTACGTCGACCGCTGCAATGTTGAGGTCGTAGCCAGTCTGGAAAGTGGCGGTGACGGAGCTGGTGCCGTCGTTGCCGCTCGTCGAACTGATGTAGCGCATTCCCTCGACGCCGTTAATCGATTCTTCCAGTGGAATGGTCACTGCCGATTCCACCACTTGTGCATTCGCGCCAATGTAGTTGCTGGTCACGGAAACTTCCGGGGGAGCCAGCTGGGGATAGAGAGAGATTGGCAACGTGGGGATACATACCGCGCCCGCAAGGATAATCAGCAGCGCGCAGACGGTGGCAAAGATCGGCCGATGAATGAAGAAATCAACGAACAAGGGGCAATTCCTCTCGTGTAAGCGGGGCCCTGGTATGTATCCCGCCCGGATTCGATTTCAGGAGGCCTGTGAAGAAGGTCAGCCGAGCGGTTGCACGGGAGCCCCATCCACCAGGAATTGCGTGCCGGAGACAATAACTTTGTCCCCGCTCTTTAGCCCATCCTGAACTGCATAGGTGTTGCCGATCGTGTCGCCAAGTTTGACAGGGCGCTGGCGTGCAAAGAATTTTCCGTCCTGCGCTGAAGCAACAAAGACAAAGGTCTGACCGCCAAGCCGCGTAACCGCCAGGACTGGGACCACAGGGGCTGGATTCGTACTCCAGATCACGCGTGCCTTCACAAGCTGCGCATTGCGCAACGTCTCCAGGCTGGAGTGAACCGGCGCCTTTGCCAGGATGCCCTGCAGCTGGTTATCCACTTGCGGCGAGAGGAAAGAGATCGCCGTATGCTCCAGCAGCTTGCCGCTCGTGTCCATAAGGTCGACGCTTAGACCTCTGCGAACCTGCGACACGCGCTCTGTCGGAATGTAGATATAAGCCTCAAGATCGCGATTCTCGTCCACCGTGGTGAGCAGGGACGAGGGTGAAACGTAATCGCCAACATGCACAGGAACATCGCCGACCACTCCGGCAAAGGGAGCCGCAACGCGGTAATAGCTCAGCTCGCGCTCCTGCGTGATGCGGGAAGCTACAGCGGATTCATAATCCGCCTTCGAGTTTTTGTATGCTTGCTCGGCCTGATCCATGGCCGATTGGCTGATGATGCCCGCGTCTCGCAGCTTCTTCTGCCGCTCCACCTCGGTCTGGTTGTATTGGTAGAGTGCCCGCTTCTGCGCCTCCGTGGCACGTTGGGACTCAACCGTCGAAAGTTGTTTCACCGGATCGATCACCATTAATATCTGTCCGGCCTTCACCTTGTCGCCGGAGTGCACCAGGATTCGCGTCAGCGTGCCATCTACCTGGGGATTGATCGTGGCAGAGCGGCGCGATTTGATGGTTGCGACATATTCGTCGCTCAGGGGCACCGGAGCCATCTCGACAGACAGCGTCTTGACCGGCATCGCGCGCATCGTGGGGGGCTCTTGCTGCGCAGCAGGCTTCGCACAGCCGCTAAGGTTGATCCCTGCGAAAAATAAAAGTGTTCCAGCGGTAATCGCGAACGTTCTCAACATATCCTCAACAAGACATCGGGTTGGGGTGGCCCGGTGGTCTTACCCGGCCGCGTGCTGCCGCATTCCAAAAGATGACCGCATGACATAGATCGGCAACAAAAAAGTGTCTTCCTTGTGCACCGTATAATACTAGGCTAGGCACGACAGTGGCATCAGAAGAATGTTCAATAGCAGCTTTGACATGGCAAGTCCAAGTTGTTACAGTCGATAGTGGTTCTACATGCCTGCCGCTGCCTCCAACAGCGCTGTACCAGCGTCCCCGTCGTCTAGCCCGGCCTAGGACACCGCCCTTTCACGGCGATAACACGGGTTCAAATCCCGTCGGGGACGCCAACATTCTAAAGAGCTTAAGAAGCTTCCCCAGTCCAGAAAAAGAACAAACAGAGTACATTTAGGTTTTAGCCTGCGTTGCGCGCGAAGGATATGAAGGATAGCTTGTCCGAAGTATGCCAAGCGACCTTGATCTAGAGGGAGCCATCTGCGGGGCGCGAACGATCTCTCGCCGACCGGCAGCTGCGAAAAAAGTAGATATCTGGGACTTTAAGCAAGAGGAACTGAGATGAGTGGCGGTGAGCGGAAGCCGTCGCTCTCTGCGCGGGCTCCCGGTTGGTTACGATTCAAGGGATCGGGTCAGCAGTCGTCGTGCGGACCCAATCCTCACATCAAAATCAGAACCCATCATGGATAGAGCGTTGCAGGCGTAATCTCGCATTCCTGCTCGCCCGCTGCGAGCAGGCGCTTTTTCAGCTCCTCTCGCAACATAGCTGCCTGCTGCTTGAATTCCTGCCGTCCGGCGAGGTTCACCAACTCCGCCGGATCCTGATACAAGTTATACATCTGGTATTCATAGTAATGAGTGCTGGTTGACTGATCCCATCCTGTCTTGGTCGGGTCAACTACGCAGTAACACCACTCCTTTGTTCGGATGGCCCGGGCAAGCATCGACTCACTAATCTGCACGTATGCGACGTTATCCCAGGCGCGACGAGCCGACGAGTCAGTAATCAGCGGCAACAAGTTTCGGCCCTTCATGGACTCTGGCACGGGAACACCGGCAGCAGAAAGTAAAGTCGGAGTCAGATCGAGCAGGCTCACCACCTCGGAAAGCTCCATGCTGGAATCGAAGCCCGGGCCCTGGAATATGAACGGAATCCTGATTGAGCTGTCGTGCGGGCTGCGCTTGTACTCCGTGTTCCTTGTCTTAAATTGGCAGCCGTGATCGCTTATGAAAGCAACAATCGTGCTATCCAGAAGATTCTGTTCTCGCAGAGTATCGATGATTGTTCCCACAGATTCGTCGATCTTCTGAACGCATCCATAATAGTCCGGTAATTGGGTCTGCCAGTCGCCAGGGAACGGCCGCAGGTCGGCAGGAACAAAAGGATCTTTGAAGTTCTCGGCATAGCCGTTCGGGGCCACCATGCGGTGCAGATTGTTCTGCTGGTGTGGCTCTAGTTGCGACACGTAGAGCAAAAAAGGCCGTTGCTGAGGCTGACGCAGGAACCTGACGGCGCGCTCCGTGATGAAGTCAATACGGTATTGATCCTTGTACGAAATTTCGTCGCCGCTCCCATCCCATACACTGCCTTCGTAGGGATGAGTCGTACCTTCGTACGAATTCGATCCTTCCCACAGATCGAGAAAACCGCCCCGGTCTTCTGGTGGAACATACCCTACACTCTTGTCGCCCGTCCCATGCGGCTTCATCAGATGCCACTTACCTATAAAATTTGCCGTATAGCCGTGGCTGCGCAGGACAGAGGCCAGAGTCGGCAGCGTGCGATCCATGCCGACCACATTTCGCCACTCTCCTGTTTCAGTAGCGTAGCGGCCAGTGATCATACAACTCCGCGCCGGTGAACAGAGGGGCTGAGGGGTAATCGCGTACTTGAAGGCCGTGCCGCGTTCGACGATACGGTCCAGATTCGGCGTTCTTGTTCTTGTATTTTCACGATAAGCCCCGATAAAATCCGCGCGAAACTGATCGGAGCAGATGAGCACGATATTCGGCTGTTGCTGTTTCGGATTCGATTTTGCGCTGCCGGCATGAGCCTCCTCAGCGGCTGAGGTTCCCATCGATGCAGCCCCCATTGCCAATCCAGAAACAACTGAACCCTTCAAGAATTCCCGCCGGCTTGTTTCACTCATTAGAAGATCATCCTTAATTCAAGATCGTTTGATCGCTGTACAGACAGCCGACACGTGGCGAAGTTGCCACAATAAGGCACGAGAGTCACTTCGCCAGTTATTTGCCTGGCTTTAGAACTGGAGAGTTCACGTGGCCTCGCACGAGCGTGGCTAAGGTCTCGTACTGGTCGGAAGCGATGAAATCGACGCCCGCTTCTTTGGCCGCTTTCCATCTAATCTCCGCCGCTTGTAATGATCCGAAGTTATAGTTTTCAAACCAGCCGTTCTGTTGGAATTGCTCCTTGCTTCCCCCATCAAGGGTGTAGAAGCGAATCCAATATCCCAACTGGTGCGAGTGCTGGACGAGTGCGCGCAGGCGAGTGTTGGAGGTTTCAGTCCATTCGCCGGCCTTGCGTTGTCCGCCATCCTCCACGACAGACCACGGGTTGTTCCACCAACGCCGATAGTTATTGGCCGGAACTGATACCAACACTTCCGGAGCTGCCATTGGATTCGCTCCGTTGACATGCACGGCGCCGAATACGAGTAGGTCAGACCCGACCGGTAATTCATCGTAGAAGATTCGCTGCTGGACGTCGGATGTTCCCGTAACCACCAGCAGTGGTCCCACATTCACTGGCTTTTGATCGGAGATCTTTTCCCCGCGAACCGCAGTGGTTAGCCAGGGCCGATACTCTTTCAGTAATTCCCGTACAGCAACGATCAAGGCCGGATCATTCGACTTGAAATCAAGATTCAAAGTAATCAACGGCCACTGGGAGTGGGAGGGGCGGCGAAGCGCCTCTTCCATAACGGGCTTGATGCGTTCAAAGAAATGCTCACGAAGCGTAGGTTCCGCGCCTGTGATGCTCTTGAGATCGTGCGCCACGACGACGCGCGTCATACCTGTCCGCGGATCTGTATAGAGCGCCAGATCCTGCTCAATCGCAATAGGGAATCCGGTTGAGAGAGCGCGTTCGATCCGGTCGTTCCAACGGCCGTTATAGGGATAGCAGTTATGGGCATCCGCGAGAACGCGAGCACCAGGTCCGAATTGTGAACCGGCTTGCGACAAGAGTTGCTGCGATGCCAGGGGCAGCAGGCATGCAGAGATGAGCATGAGACGAATCAGCTTCAAAGCGCGGCTCCTAAAACTCGAAGTAGATGGGGTTCCCGATCAGCAGCAGTTTGCCGTCGGCCGCACGCACATTTGCGCGTATCCAATGATGATTCGCATCGGCACGAACAATGAACGTATGCGATTCATCCTCTGAACCAATGCTTGTAGCGAGGTCGTCGCGCACTGCTCCGTCCTGGATGATCTCCAACCGCGCGCCAACAGCATGAGCGATATGAACGTTAAACGGAATCTCTTCTCCTGCGCGTACCTTGAGCGCATCGCCCATCATGGCAGTCGCGCTGCCCGAGTGTCCGGTCATTTCCAGCCGGCGGTCACGGCTTCCTTCCAGATCAACGAAGACGTGTCCAGCGCGAATTCCGTCGATGATGGCATCTTCCGAGAGCTCACGCGCATAGATTACTGTTGTCGGATAACCGATGGAGCCAGGCCCCGGCGGAGGAAAAGCAATTGGATTGTGGTTATCACTTCCTCCGATTCCGGCAATGTGGAAGCCGCGATTCAACAGTTGTTGCCAGAAGGGGATGCCTGCTGGGTTACCGCCATTCACCACTTCCACGGCCTGGATAAGGCCCGGATCAAAGTCCGGCGGTGTCCACCCGCAACCCAGGCAGTGGTGGCCTGACTGGTGCGCGGGATGATTGATCGAAATGATTGCCTTCGCATCTCGTACCTGGCGCAGCAGAGCGTTCATATTCGCCACCTCGGGCGAGCCTATGCGAAAGTCGATGAAGCGATCAGTTCCGTAAACGTTCGCGTGTCCCTGGTACGTCGTGATCTCGCGGCCATGCATTAGAAGCATGTTGTCGAAATAAGGCGCAAGCTCTCGCAGATCGTTATACTGCGAGATCGTATTGTGGTCAGTAATGGCCACGAAGTCGAGTCCTCTCGCTGCGGCGCTCTCCAGCGTCTTGAAGAGCGGACAAGAAACGTTCTTGCCATTTCGGCTCTCGCATGTGCCATCGCTGTGGGCGTCGTGCATGTGCAAATCGCCCCGGTACCAACCGGCCCCGGTCCGCACAGCAGGGCTGAATGCGGGTGGCTCGTCGAATTGGACTCTAGCCGTATATTGCGCCGTGACATTTTCAGGAAGGTAGGGAATTCCCAACAGGAGCGTCCACGTGCCAGCCGGAATTGCACCGGACAGATAGGATGGCGTGGCATCCGTCTCCGAGATAGTAATCGGGCCTCTCTTCCCTCCGCCCCAGCCTCGGAACCGCTCGGTATCCCAGATTCCAAGATTCAAGACAACTCCATCTTCCTTGCCTGTATAGGACAACTCCACCGTAATCCGGCCCGTTCCTGAGGGCACAGTGAATGGCACCTTGCGATATGTCTGGTTATCGGCATGCGTCAGAGTTCCACGAAGAACGAGATCTTTCGCAGATTCCGAGGCCTTCCGCGCATCAGCTTGCAGCCGGGATGAGGCAGGGCTTGCGTTACTCGCAATATTTTGTTGCGCGAAGATTTGTACATTCAAGAAAAGAGAAATCACTATCGGCCAGAGACCGTAAACCTGCATTGCATTCCCTCATATCTCGGCGTGGATGGAAAGCATCATCGCCAAAGCTCATCAGATTGGTTATGGGTAAAATTTTATGGGTTGGCGTTTTAGACAGCCGGGGAGACCATGACCACTTCATTCACTTGTGCAAAGGCCCGGAGAAAGGCAGTTCCCGTCCCCGGACCATAATGTAACCGTAACAGTTACGTTAGAAGTAGGCCTTCAGAGCAAACTGCACTTGCCTTGCATTTCCCCGAGTGCCATTGATTTGTGCGAATTGTGGATTCGTGAAATCCAGGGTTGCGAAGCTGTTCGAGAAGTTAGGATGGTTCAGGAGGTTGTAAAACTCAGCACGGAACTCGAGGTCCGCACGTTCTGCGCGGAATCTCTTAAACGTGGAGAAGTCGAGGTTGGTATATCCCGGTCCGTGCGCTTGCGTTGCAGGTCCACCCAGCGGAGAGTAGTCGCTCTGGCCGATGGCCGTGGCAACGGGAGGATTCGAGAAAGCCGCCGGATTCAGGAATTGGGTAATGCCATGCGGCCCATGGTGAGAGTACATCTTCTCGCCGGGAGCAACATTGGCGTTGCAGCCATATACCGCGGTGGTTGGGGTGGGACAACCGATGGTGAGCGGAAAACCGTCCTGCACGGTAAAGATCGCCTGTGCACTCCACCCGCCGATCATCCCATCCACCACGCGGGATGCACCGGTTGCAAGAAGCTTGCCGCGTCCTACTGGAAGCTCCCAAATGCCACTCGCATGGAAGATGTGCGGTGCATCACTTCCGCAGTATTCATAGGCCTTATGCAGGCCATAACCCGGAAGGTTGTAAGCGAGAGCCCGATCCCCTTGGTCGCCCATTCCGATGGCACTGTGAGCGTCCGTCTTGCATACTGACTGCGTGAAGTTGGTAAGCAGGCTCAGGCCATTGCTAAAGCGACGTTCAAAGCTTATCTGGCCGGATTCATAGATGGCTGACCCATTCGGTAATAGATAAGCGATGTTGCGACCCAGGTCCGGATAGGGATCGTAGCTCAGCGTATTCGGCGTGCCTGGCGGCAGGATTACGGATGGCTGGTTCATGTATCCAGTGTCCAGCAGGTGATGACTGTTGTTGCCTACATAGCTGACTGTCACAGTCTGGCTACCTGTCAACTGGAATTGAACGGACCCGTTCCATTCCTGAGTGTAGCCCGACGTTCCATGACTCGAGAATGCGGTCGGGGCCAAACCTTGTGCCACGAATTGTGGGCTTGACGGGCTGAGGTTCACTGCGTTCAGGCCGTTCTCGATGGTGGCAATTGTGCCGTTAGAAAACGTGATCGGGTGAGATGCATCGGGACGATTGAAATAGAAGGTCGGGGAGAACGGATAGTTGCCGGCGGGATCGAACTGTCCACCTACGTTTTCGAACCCTGAATAGAAGATGCCGTAACCAGCACGAATGACCAATTTCGGAGTTACCTGGTACGCCACTCCGAGTCGGGGAGCAAAGTTTGTTTTTGGAGTGTCACGGATGCTCGAGACGTATTTCAGAGCGATGCCATCCTTGGCAAGCAAATCTGTGAAAGAGGTTGCGAGCTGCAGATTTTTGGCGCTGTTTAGCACAACGAATTGCGCATTCGCGCCGTTTGCATCCGATATCAAGCCGGCCTGGTTCCCATTCGCATCCCCGAGATCGCCAAAGTACTCCCAACGTATGCCCAGATTCAGCGTGAGATTCCGGGTCGCTTTCCAGTCATCCTGGAAATAGACGCCCAGTACGTTGCGGAGATCATCTGGAGTCGGAATGCCAGAGGCGCTCACAGCGTTCGCGCCTCCCACAAGATCCACGCCATTAGATACCACGGATTTGATAGGCGTTAAGAGCAAATCGGCCATGCCGATCCCGTTGGTGACTCCGGGAATGCCCGTGTACCCTCCAAAGGAGAATGATCCGTGGGAGGTGGCAGGATCGCTCCAAGGGAATCTCAAGCGCTGATACTCAGCGCCAACCTTGAAACTATGGCCGCCTAAGATTTTGGTGAGGTTGTCGGTAGCCTGATATGTATCACTCTTACGCCAGTTGGGGCTTGCGTAGCTGGCGGCGCCCAGTGAGGTCAATCCGCTAATGCCAATCGCCGGGAGCCCGCCGTTCCCATTGACCTGAGGAATGCCCTGGATTCCATACGTCGCCGGAATACCCATGACATTTTGATCAACGAAGTCATTGAGCGTATAGAGATGGCTATAACCAAATCGCGCTTCATTGATCAGGGTAGGAGAGAGCACATGCGTCTCACTGATAGCCAGATTGAGTGAATGATCATTTCGATTTCCATTCCCCGAACCGAAGGTATGCGAGGACGCAGGCAGAGCCGTTGGATTGTACGTGCGCCTGTTAGTGTAGCTGGCACGTCCGAACAGTTGATCGCGATCACTAAAGTTGTGATCTATTCGCGTATCGAAATGGTCGCTATTATCCGGCGTCTTCTTGGTGGCCTGGTAATTATTGGTAAACCCTGGCGCATTCGCCGCCGGATACAGTTGCAACAACCTGATGGCGACAGGATCAAGACGGTTCGCGGGGATTCGATTCAAGTACTGATACCACGCCGCAGTGGCGAAGTTTGTAACGCCGCGAATTCCGGGTGCGCCCGCTCCAACGAATGGATCACGCACATAGCCATTCGCGGTGGCTGTCAAACCTGTAACCGGGTCGGCCTTTCCCTTCGTGACTACACGCGTGGTTGCAGGATCGAGAGCCGTTTCCTTATTGAAGGTTCGTCCGAGTGAATCCTTTGATGTCGCGCCAGTATATGCAAACAGATCGCTGAAGTCGGTGTACCCGCTACCCGATTCAGAGTTGGTGGGGACGGTTGATTTGGACGACCCGCCGGTGACGATGCGTGTGCCCTCGTAATCGACGAAGAAAAATGTTTTGTTCTTCCGGATAGGGCCACCCACCGCAACGCCGAACTGATTCCTTCGCAGTTCGGTCGTCTTTTTGTTCGCTGGACTGGTGAAGTATTGACCTAAACCCATGGCATCGAACAGGTCATTCCGCATGAACTCCCACACGGAGCCATGGAACTGATTTGTACCGGACTTCACTGTCGCGTTTACTACGGCTCCGCCTGCGCGGCCGAATTCAGCACTGAAGTTGCTCGTCTGCAGCTTGAATTCTTGAATTGCATCGGGAGGAGGCAGATTCACGTACGCCGCGCCGTTCATAAAATCCACGGTATCGTTATTGTTGTCAATTCCGTCCAGGATGTAGTTGTTGTGAATACTAGGTAGCCCGTTCGCTGTGAAACTACCCGAGCCGTCAAGGCCGCGGGTTGGCTTTAGGCTCGTGACACCTGCATTCAACTGTGCGAGGAATGTGTAATTACGCCCGTTCAAGGGAAGATCATTGATTTGCTGTTGCGTCGCCACGGCTCCCAGCGAGGCATCCTGTGTTTGTAATTGCGGAGCGACGGCGGTCACTTCCACGTGCTCGGTCTTCCCGCCTGGCACCATCCTAAAGTCCGCGCGGACTTGCGCCTGGACGTCGACTGCAACGTGAGCGCTCATCTGCAGGAAACCCGGCGACACCGCTCTAACCACATATGAGCCAATTCTGACCGGGTTGAACGTATATGTTCCATCGGACCCCGAAAGGGTTGAAACTGCAAAACCAGTCCCGTCATTTGTGAGAGTGATCTCAGCATGCGAAATGACAGCGCCGTTAGGGTCCGTGACAGTCCCTCTGACCGCCCCAGCATCAACCTGGGCAAACAAAGAAGCCGCGGCGCACAACATCGTCGCTATGACGATTGCCCGCAACCCGAGGGAAAACGAAAATAGTCTCACCAGTATCCTCCCGTGTTCGTACACGTAACTTGCTCAAAAAAAATCGCACCTAAAGCTCTTCTTTTGGTGAGACACCAAAAAGACCGGCCTCATGGTGCATGATCTTTTGTCGTGAAGACATGTGAATTTTCATTCCAACGCTGCGAATGACCGATTACAAGGCAGTGAATATATGGCAAATAGACGTTATGCTTCGCCTGGGTGGTCGCGGCCTCAACGAAAGTTGCGGTCCGCGGTCATCCAAGTTTCTTTGATATTGGATAGCTTCCAAACGCTCAAAAGCGCGTTCTGCGGTTGAGGTTCATTTGCCGGAACGAGCATGCCCGCGGTTGTAAGTGAAGGAACTTTGTTGTGGGATCAGGCAATTGCCGTTAACGTAAACGTGGCTGTTGACGCCATCCGGTGCAGAAGGCTGAGAATACTTCCATATTCCAAGCTGGCGCCAAGCGGGATTAGCTTTCCTGACGAGATATCCCGGCGGCCGCTTCGCCTTCTCCTGAAATTGCCGCATTATCGTCGGGATGAGTTCGACCTTCGACAAGGCGCGGGAGAAAGAGGTGTAGGTTGCTGCGCAGAATGATATAAGGTGCAAGCTGGGTCACAGGTTCGGGACGAACGCCTTCAACAAGGTGACGGATAAGCGTTTCGAATGCGACTCTTCCCTGCGTAAACGGGCGCTGGTAGATCGTCGCCAGAATCTTACCCGACTCCAGAAGCGCGGCGAGTTCCGGGAACAAGTCTGTGGCCACGACCTGCACGCGTCCAAGAAGGCCGTGTTCTTCGAGTGCTTTGAGTACAGGCAGGCTGTTCGCGGTACTGATGTAGAGTCCTGCGGCTCTGGGTTTTCGCTTTAAGAGAGCGACTGTCGCCTGATAGGCATCTTTCGGTTGATCGTAGGTCTCGATCGCTGGTAACAGCGTCAGGTGCGGCGCGACGACCGCCAGTGTCCCTGCAAAACCGCGCAATTTTTCGCCGTGATCGTAGGTGCCCAGGTCTCCGGTAATGGTGGCAACCATGCTTTCCGATTGGAGCACCCGGCCAAGAAGTTCAGCGGCGATTGCCCCGCTCACCGCGGCATCGACGCACACCGCCGATAACCGGCTGGAGCGCGGAGCGTCGCTGGCAACGCAGACCACGGCTGTGCCTCTGTCCGTAAAGCGTCGGATTGTCGATTCCAGGATGGCAGGACTTCCCGGGGTGATCAGTATGCCGTCATAGTCACGTTCGAGGTCCTGCTCCAACAGTTCGACATCGCCTTCGCCAAGCCACGGATAAGCGCGGAAATCGAGATCCATCTTGACTCCCGAGACGGCTGCCGCCGCGGTGCGCACACCCTCTCGCAGAGGATCGAAAAACGACGCAATCTCTTTGGGCAGGTGAACGGCAAGACGAATTCTGCGGTTGAGCTTCAAGTTGCGGGCAGCCAGATTGGGCCGGTACTGCAGGCGCTCTGCCATCTTCAGTACGTTTGCCCGCGTCTTCGCACTCACACCGCTGCGGTTGTGAAGGGCGCGATCGACGGTTCCGATCGAAATACCGAGTGCCTGGGCGATTTCCTTAATACCCGCAGGCTTGAAGCAATGGTCAATCATTTGTTCGCCAAATGATTCTACGGCAATCAAACTGAGCCAGGTCGCGGATTTCAGGTCCGGCACCGTTAGCAGGCTTGGCTTGGACCGCTTGCATGATATTGGTAAATAACCATCCCTATATTAAAGATGCATTTATCCACAATGATTCCATCCCGTCTCGTTTGGGGCGGCGCCTGGGAAGCATAGGAATTACGCGGGGGAGGCCGCACCTCAGGTGCATAGGCTTGGCGAGTTAACGTTAATAACCTCTCATGGAACGGAAAAAGACTTCCCCTTTGTGTATGTGGAACCCTAGATTTAACCGGTTTTTAAACGAAGGAGTAGTCTCGCCATGAACGTTTTGACTGCGAAGCAAAAGCTTCGGTTGGGCTGCATCGTTTTGCTGGCAGTTACCAGGGCAGCCACGGGGCAGACTGCCTCTGTCGTACTTGGTCCTGGGACGATTACGACGTATGCGGGGAACGGATCGGCGGGCTACACAGGAGATGGTGGAGCGGCGACTTCAGCGACGCTGAATTATCCGAGTGAGGTGCGTTCGGATGGCTCGGGGAACCTTTACATACTGGATACGGGGAACGCGGCAGTGCGGGAGGTTCTGGCCTCCGACGGTACGATCCACACGATTGCCGGGACGGGCACGGCCTGTTCGTCGTCGACGGCGCCCTGCGGCGATGGCGGCCCTGCGGTGCAGGCGCAGATCAGTTCGACGACGCGGGGTCTTTTCGTAACGCAGAGCGGGGTTGTATATATCGCGGATACGGGACTGAACCGGATCCGGATGATCGACGCGAGCGGCGTGATGCATACGGTGGCGGGGACGGGTACGGCGGGAGCGGCCGGGGACGGGGGAGCGGCGACCTCGGCACAGCTGAACGCGCCACGCGGGGTGTATCTGGATGGCTCCGGGACCCTCTACATCTCGGACTCGGGCAACAACACGATCCGCACGGTGAACAGCTCGGGGGTGATCTCGAAGTTCGCCGGCGGGGCGTCGAGCGTGTGCGCGGGAGCGACCGACGCGATCGGCGATGGCTGCCCGGCGCTGAGCGCCACGCTGTCGCTGCCGGCGGCGCTGTGGGAGGACGGGTCGGGGAAGCTTTATATCGCCGATATCAACAACCAGCGGGTGCGGATGATCGACCCCGGCGGCGTGATGTATACGGTGGCGGGGAACGGGACGGGGGGCTACAGCGGGGACGGGGGATCGGCTACTTCGGCCGAGCTTCACACGCCGCAGGACGTGGTGAGCGACGCGGCCGGGGACCTGTACATCGCCGACTATGCCAACAACCGGATTCGCTATGTGAACGTGGCGGGAACGATCACGACGTTTGCGGGAACGGGGACGGCGGGCTACAGCGGTGATGGCGGTTCGCCCCAGCTGGCCCGGATCAACCAGCCGCACGGAGTGGTGCTCGATCCTTCCGGCAACCTTTATATCCTGGACTATGGAAATCAACGGGTTCGCAAGGTGAACCTGGTGACCGCGGCGATGAGCTTCGGCAGCGTTATCAGCCAGCAGTCGAGCACGGCGCAGAGCGTTACGCTGACCTCGACCGGGATGATGCCGCTTAACATCACCGGCATCACGATCCCGCCGTCGTTCAAGCAGGTTGCCTCGGGCGGGACGGACTGCGCGAACGGCGCGACGCTCAACCCGGGCGCGGTCTGCCAGCTCAGTCTGGAGTTTACGCCCTCCGACAACAGCACGCAGAACGCCACGGTGACAGTCGCCACCAACGCCACGAACCTGAACGGCGGAGCGGTGAACATCGCGGTCAGCGGAACCGGGATCTACAACGCCACAGTCGCGACGCAGACGACACTGACGGCTACGCCCGCCAGCACGTACCCTGGGCAGAGCGTGACGCTGACGGCAACGGTGAGCGGAGCCGGCGGAACGCCGACGGGCACGGTTGGCTTCTATGCAGGCAGCACGCTTCTGGGCACTGTAACGCTCAGCTCCGGCACAGCAACGCTGAACACCACAGCGCTGCCTTCGGGAACGGACAGCCTGACCGCGCAGTACAGCGGCGACGCTACCTTCAAGCCCTCAACCAGCCCTACAACCACCGTCACCGCCTACAGCGGCCCACCGGACTTTTCCCTCGTAGCCAGCACGACATCTGCAACCGCGCTTGCTGGTCATTCGGTACAGAGCAACATAGTGCTCACGTCGCTCTCTGGGTTTTCCGGCGCTCTATCGTTGAGTTGCAGTGGCTTGCCGCAGAACGCAAGCTGCGTCTTCTATCCAACCAGTGTGACGCTTAGCGCCGGCCAGAAGGTCACAGCATTCGTGACCATCGGCACGACGTCTGCTCCGCCCACCATCAATGCGAGCATCGGAGGCACCAAGGTTTCGCTCGGCATACTCGGCTTCTTTGGCGTGCTGTTTGCGCGTAGACGCCGAAAATGTCTTGCTGGGTTGTGCACGATTCTGCTGCTGTCGGCGCTTACCGGCGCGATCGGCTGCGCCAGCATACCGCCGCAGAATCACAACGTAGCTTCCGGAACATACAACATCACGATCTCTGCCGCGAGCGGCAGCGTTACCCACAACGCCACGATTGCGCTGACGGTGCAATAAAGGAACCCGGAAATGAAAGAAACAATCATGCGCCGCATCGAAATCTTCTGCTGCATCGTGTTGCTGCTCACGGCATTTGTGCCGATGGCTAAGGCTCAGACAGCATCCGGATCGGTGAGTGGGGAATTGCGCGACACTTCCAACGCTCTGATCCAGAATGCTTCGTTAACGCTGACGGATATAAATACTGGTTTGAGCCGCACGACCACGACGGATGGGCATGGTATTTACGCTTTTGCCAGCGTCCCCGCTGGCCAGTACCATCTGGTCGCGGAGAAGGACGGCTTCGACAAGATTGAGACCACTTTCAATCTTGAAATCGCCCAGCAACAGCGCTTCGATTTTCAAATGAATGTCGGCTCCGTAAACCTCGTTGTCGAAGTAAAATCCGACAACGTTGCTATAGACACAAGCACTTCCGGCCTCGGCACGGTTATCTCGAGTAAAGAGGTTACAAACCTTCCGATGGATGGCCGTAACGTGTTCGCGCTGGCTTCCCTGGTCCCCGGCGTTCTTCCGGGCGGAGGGTTCGGCGCCGGCCTGTCGACAACGCGCGGTGCGGCGATTGCCGCCGCATCAAACAATTTCCGCGCAAATGGCGGCGTTTCCGGCATGAACGAGATTCTGCTCGACGGAATTCCGGTTACTGTCTGCTGTCAGGGGCAGCCTGCTCTGGTCCCCAATGTCGACATCGTTTCGCAGTTCAAGGTACAGACTAACGTTCCTCCCGCGAACTTCGGCCGCTCGAGTGGCGGCATTCTGAACATCATCACCAAGTCAGGAGGCGCGGCTGTCAGAGGTTCCATCTACGAATACATGCGCAACGCTGTGCTCGACGCAAATGGATGGTTCGCCAACCACAACAACGCCGGCGTACAGGCGCTCGTCTACAACCAGTTTGGCGGAACGCTTGGCGGCCCCCTCTGGATTCCGCATGTGCTGGATCGCAAAAAGACCTTTTTCTTCTTTGGCTTTGAAGGAGTGCAGTCCAGCCGTAGTACCTACAGCGAGATCACCGTACCCACGCCGCTGATGCGATCCGGCGATCTCTCCGAAGGGCCAGGCATCGTTTACGACCCCGACAATACTTTCACCGTCGGGGGGCAATTCAAGCGTCTGCCATTGCCGAATAACGCCGCCGGAAAATGCTGCATCGTGCCGGCCAACAGGCAAAATAAGATTGCCCTGGCGATGATGTCGTTGTGGCCGGAGCCCAATCTGCCGACCCCGCAAGCGCCACGAGCCACCTCGAACTACGGCTTCTTCGCGCGCCAGTTCGATTCCGACCGGCAATATAGCGGCCGTGTCGACCGCACCATCAATCAGCGCTACTCCTTGCTGTTGCGGGGCACCTACAGCACGAACGTCGACAAGCGCGGCGGCCCTTTCGGGAGCTACACCGATGTCAACTCCCAGCAGCAGTCCCTGCGTGCCTCCGTCATCGAGTGGGACAACACCATCGTGCTTACGCCTACGATGTTTCTCAACGCCCACTACGGCTTTTCCTGGCAAGCCAACCAGATGCATGGCGGGGGGCTTAATCAATCAGCGGTTGATTTCGGATTTCCCGGGAATTTCGTCGTGCAACAGCAAACGCCCGGCATTCCAACCGAATCGGTCAACGGCTACTGGGCAATCAGCCAGATTGCTGCGCAGCAGTTCTATCACTACACGCACATTGCCGGTTTGGGCATTACTCTGCAGCGCGGTCCACACACCTTCCAGGCAGGATGGGATGGACGGCTGTTTCTGAACAACGTTTTCCCCGTCACCAACGGTGCGGGCTCTTTCGGATACGGCACGTTGTTCACTGTAGGCCCGCTCGGTACGGATCAACCGGTTATTGGACAGGCGCAATACGACTCCTTCGCCTCGTATCTACTCGGTCTGCCTTCCGGTGGCAGTATCTCCGTCATGTCTGCCTTCGCCTACCGGCAGCCTTACAGCGCATTCTATATTCAGGACGACTGGCGCGTGGTCCCGAGGCTGACGCTCAACCTCGGCGTCCGCTACGATCTTGAGGGCGGGCCGCTCGAGCGGAACAATAAGCTTTCGCAACTGAACCCCACCGCTGCTAATCCACTCTCGGGCGAAGTGGGCCTGCCATTCACAGGGACGATAGAGTATGGCGGCGCTGGTCGCAGCCGCCGTATGTGGACCATGCCGCTCAACGAATTTGCACCCCGAATCGGTTTTGCGTTCAATCTCTCCAATCAAAATGTTCTTCGCGGTGGTTATGGCATCTTCTATCTGCCTACCACGCAACGCCTCTACGACAGCGGTAATCCTGCCTTCGCCGTCACGACCCAATACCTGGCCTCGTTGAATGGCGGACAGACTGCGGCGGGCTCACTTAGCAACCCCTACCCGACGGGTATCGCTCAGGTTCAGGGGGCGAAAGCCGGCCCGATGGCCGCTATCGGCACAGATATCGGGAGCGTGCTTTATAACTCGATTCCCGGCTATGTCCAGCAGTGGAATTTCGGCATCATGTCGCAGCGTACGCGAACCACCGTGGTTGGTCTTGCGTATGCCGGCGCTCATGGCGTGCACCTGCCGATCCACCTCAACGCCAATGATCTAAACCCCAAGTACTTCGGCGCGCCTGGCGATACCAACGCCGTGAACAAGCTCTTGTACTCCCTCTACCCCAATCCCTTTCAGCCATACATCACCAGTGGTCCGCTGTCGCAGTCTACGATCTCGCAAAGGCAGTTGCTCAATGCTTTCCCGCAGTACAGTTCCGTCACCGAGCAGTATCTTTCGCGCGGATCGTCCTCCTACAACAGCCTGCAGGCCATCCTTCGGAGCCAGACGAATTACTTCACCGCAACGCTTACTTACACATGGTCGAAGAGCATCGGCAACGTGAACAACAACACGACCAGTTTTCTCGACACAGGCTCACCCAACTATCAGAACTCCTACAACCTGGCCATTGAGCGCGCTGTCGATCCCACCGATACTCCTCAACGCTTCACAGCCGGGGTTATCGCGCGCCTGCCGGTCGGCCGTGGACAACTGTGGGGGAAACACATTGCAAGATGGGGCAATGCGCTCGTCGGGGATTGGACGCTGACGACGATCACCACCTTGCAAAGCGGTCTGCCTCTCAACGTTACCGCTGCGGGTGGTCCACTGCTTTCCGGACCGCGTCCGAATCGCGTACCTGGCGTAAACCCGCTCACCGTTGGTTCGATCCGCAATCGTCTGGGGCCGGATAGTCCCAACGGCGTTGGCTACTTGTACCCTGGAGCCTTCAATTACACATTGGCCTTTCAGCTCGGCAATGTGCCGCGCTTGTCTCCCAATATTCGCGCTCAGGGTGTATTGAATTCCGATATCTCGGCCATAAAGGACATCAACTTCGAGAGAGCCTGGCATCTGCAACTTCGCGGCGAGGCCTTCAATGTCTTCAACCGCGTGCAGTTTGACAGGCCTGCGTCGACATTCGGCCTGTCCACCTTTGGCGCGATCTCCAATCAAGCGAATCGTCCCCGTCAGGTTCAGGCGGCCATGAAGCTGATCTGGTAGAAACCTATGCGGGATTCCCGCGAATTACCGCAATCCCTTAGGACACAACGAACGGAGGCAATACGTTGAATCGCAGAAAGTTCCTGCAGGCCGGAATGGCCTCGATGGCTGGCTGGACTGCATACCGCGCGTTTGCGCAGAATAGCGGCGCTCTTTCCATGCCGCATCCCGACTTCCTTACATCCGAGGCGGAGATCCAGCGTGCTGTCGCCAAAGCCAGCCCGCTTCATGGGGCGCTGATCCCATCTGATATCAAGCGCCGCCTCGGTGCCACGCATTATGGTGGCAGGTACTTTTTCACCGACAAGCCGTATCTAGTCGAAGGCGCCGAGGCGCTACTCAACTTCGGTTCGCGCTCCATCAAGCTCTGGCTCGATAAGCGCCTCAAGGGTTATGAGTTTCACTGGCAATACCCGCTTGGACCGCAGGCCACGCTGCTCGATGTGCTGAAGCTTCCTGCCTTCCAGCATGTTCTCGATATGCCTTTCGAGGTCTATAGCTTTGAAGTGGGCGCAGCCCGCGAGGAGGAGTTCGACCGCCGCGCCACTTTCGAACAGGAAGAGTCCGAGTTCGAAGCCCTGGCTGGATATCTCTATGAGCGTTTCCACAAGCGCAATGTCGTTTTCATTCTGCAGCACTGGGAAGGCGACTGGTTGCTGCGCGGAAATCAACGCGACGCCTTCCGCATCGGTAACAAGGTCGATGTCTCGGAACGGGCCGACGCGATGGTGCGTTGGCTAACCGCGCGGCAGAATGGCGTGAACCGCGCACGCGCCGCGTATCCGAATGCTACGTGCCGTGTTTTCCATGTCTCGGAGGTCAATCGCGTATACGACACGCTGTGGGGCTTGCCGGGGGTGATCACCGATGTTATTCCGCATGTCGAGGTCGACGGCGTCTCCTGGTCGAGCTATGACGGCATGGGCAGTGGCCCCGGCTCCGCGGTAAAAACCTGGCAAGGACTCGATATTATCGAGCACTGGTCGAGCCTCGGCCGCAAGAAGAAGCCATTCCTGATGATCGGCGAAGTTGGCCTTCCAGAGCACAGGCCAGGCCTGACGCCGCCCTTGATCACGCAGTGGTGGGATACGGCGATGTCGGTGTTTTTTGCACGCGAGATTCCCTACATCTTTCAGTGGGAACTCTTCGATAATGAGACGTTGGATAAGCAGAATAAGACGAAGCCCATCACCGATATTTCGCAGCTCGAGGGCTTCTGGCTTATCAAGCCCGATGGCTCGCTCGGCATCGGCGCAACGTATCTGCACGCGTTGCTTACCAATCCAGGCGGTCGGCTGCCCACAGAGGTCCGTCGCAGTGCCGGAATCTAACTGGCGATGATGTCTGTTGCATGGAGAATACTGCTTTGTGCGCGCAGCCGCGCGCACAAAGCAGAGTATGGATGCGATGCGGAGCGGCCTGCTGGCATTCCCGATCAGACGCGAAGTAAATCGCGGCGCGAGCGAGGGTAAGACATGCTGGCCTATCGATGCTCCCATACGAACCCGGATGATTTACGGCTAATTACCGCAATTACTTGACGCTCCCGCCATAGGAAATGAGGATGGTGCGTCGTGCGGTTCGCCTGCACTTTGCTGCTGTACGCGGAAATCAAACACAGAGGAAATTAATCAAAATGCAGAGGAAGCGGCAGAGCATGGACCCTCGAACTTTTCTGGCGTTGGCGGTCCTGACGGCCAACGTGCTACTTGCAGGTTGCGGAGGCTATGCAGCGATTCAGGCACCGGCGCCATTGTCGCCCACGTCCCCGACAACGCAAACGACCATCGCCGACCAGATCGGCGTGACCAATGTGTCCGCGCTTTACCAGTACAACAAAAGCGAGTCGCTCCTCGATGAAGGGCGGAATCGCATGGCCTCCAATTCCAGCGAGTTCGGCGCCGGCCTCGGCACTCACGTGATGAAGCTCTGGTTATCAAGCAGCTATGCTACCTCCTATCCGAATACAACGGATTGGGGCACGATCAACTCGCTCTCCGACCTGGCCAACTCGCCTCCCTATACGCGCGCCTTCAACGATCCAAACTTCAATACCTATATTCTCGAGTCCTTCGAGTTCTGCCAGAAAACCAACATTGGCACATGGGGAGAAACGCTCTGGAAGTCGGCCTCGTTTGCCACGGATACGACGTTGCAGAAGTGTGTTCACGATCAGTTCTACGCTCTGACGCAAGCCCTGCTGACCCATTACAACAATTCCGGCAAGACATTCGTGCTGCAGAACTGGGAGAGCGATAACGCGCTCGCTCCTCAAAACACCCGCGACTTCAGCCCCACCCCGTCCGCGTCGCAAACATGCCCGGCCACCGATACCTCGGCCTTCTGCGTCGCCGTGCGCAACATGATCCTCTGGCTTCAACTCCGGCAACAAGGTGTTTCTGACGCCCGCAAAGCCACGTCTTATACGAATGTCACGGTTGCCGCTGCAGCGGAGATAAACCAGGTTCCCGGCTACAACTCCAGCTGGACTTACCCCAGCACCGTCGATCTGGTCATCCCGTCTCTGTCGATGGATCTGTACTCCTGCTCCTGCTACCCGCCGTCCGTTCCCGGTAATGAATATGCACTCTTCGGCATGCTGGACTATCTCAAGAGCAAGCGCCACGACTCTGCGCAGTACGGGTCGCAGAATATCTACGTAGGTGAGTTCGCTACGCACGAGCAAATGTTCTACTCCGGCAATAACTGGACGGAGACCTCTTCGCAGCAGGCGCGCGTTGCAAATGCCCGGCAGGTGGAAAATGCTCTGCGCTGGGGTGCCCGCTGGGCCATTTATTGGGAGCTCTACAACAACGTAGGCAGTGCATCGAGTAACGCCGGCTTCTGGCTGATACGCCCGCCCGGAGGCGGCTCCGACGGCCAGCAGCCCGACATGACCCAGACCTGGGATTATTTGCAGAACATCATGGGGAAGGATATCGGCAACTACCGCTACGTTTACGAAGCGGAGAACCATTTCACCGCCGTCATCGGTGGAGCCGCCGCGGAAACAACAGACCCCTCTCTCTCCGGAGGGCGAGGCCTATGGCTTTCCGGTGCGAATGCGGGTTCCGCTCTTACCTTCGACGTCTACGTTCCTTCGAGCGGCAGCTATAAGCTTACGGTCGACATGCAGACTGGTCCGGCGCACGGTACTTTCAACGTTAAGCTCAATTCCGTCCAGGCAGGTTCAACCTACGATACCTATAGCGCCACTAAGGGCTATCAGACTTACACGGTCTACACTGGAAATATACCTGCTGGCAACACAACTATAGACCTCGTCGTAAGCGGCAAAAATGCTTCGGCAACCGGTTTTGATCTTGTAGCCGACTCCATCCGTATCGCGCCGTGACTGGAAATACAAATGGGGGCTGTTGACGCTTGGGAAAAGTCCGATGATTGAAAGTAAAGTCGCCATCGCCGGCAAGAAAAACAACTCATGGGGCGAACGCAACGGCGGCCGACCCTCGAATACGTGGTCCACGGTGGGAGCAGCAACCTTCGGCGCGCAGGGATTCGCGATATCGAGGCCGGGAGTCAGGTTGATCTGCTAAAATCAACATCTCCCATGCATGATGTCGAAAATCCGAAAACACCCCCAGGTGTCGAAAAACGATTATCGGGTAAAGTCATTGTCCCGGAAGTCGGCCTGAGTGCGGGGGAAGTTCTCGACCAATGCGCCAGAATTACGGAAAGCGAAGAGTTTCGAACAGCTCCCTTGCAGCAAAGGCTGCTTTTGCATTTAGTTTCAGAGACGCTCGAAGGGCGGGGGCTGGAACTGAAGGAGTATTCGGTCGGAGTTGAGGTTTTCAATCGAGGCGCCGACTTCGATCCTCGAACCGACGCTGTGGTTCGCGTCAGCGTTGGGCAGTTGCGCCGCCGCCTGGCAGCCTATTACACGACCGCAGGCACTCAGGATGACATTGTCATCAATATTCCGAAGGGCCACTATTGGGCGGAGTTCAATCAGGCGTCCCGCAAGGAGGACTACAGTTCCGCCAGCGTGACGGTACCGCTCTCCGATGTTCCAGTGGAAGTGCAACCAATCCTTGAGCTCCCTGCCAAGAACCCAACACAGCGGTCGAAGCAGACCTTTTCGTGGCCGTGGCTTCTTGCAGTGGCACTAGTCGTGGCACTTCCTTCCTTCTGGCTGGGATTGCACCGCGGCTCCAGCCAGTCGGCACTTTCTGGCGGAGACATTCGCAAGAGCCTTTTCTGGTCAATGTTCTTAGAGGGAGATCCTCATGCCGTCGCGGTCATCGGAGTAGCCACCACGGCCTCGATTGGTCCGGTGGTGGTGCGTATGCCCAGCGTAAACGATGCAGGGGCAATCTCTACTAATAAGGAGATGCAGAAGATTGCTGCGCTTTTTGGGCAATCGCCTCTCCCGTATAGCGTTTACACGGGCATTGGAGACGCCATTGCGGCAGCGCGGCTGGAGCATGCCTTTGCCGCATCCTCGCTCGATTTGCCGATCCTTCCCTCGAAGGAGGTCCGTTTCAGCGATCTGCACTCGCAAAACGTTGTCTTTATATCCTCCCTGCGTTTCCGCGATCTGCACAGCTCGCTCGACCGCAAGCGAGATTTCGAGGCCGAGGATATCGGTGATGACCGCATTCGGATTGTGAACCATGCGCCTCGTGCCGGAGAGCAGTCATTCTATTATTCGATTGAGGGCTCATCCGGTCCATCAACGGATTATGCATTGATCTCGATCTTGCCCGGAACGGAGAGCGACCACAGGATCATGGAAGTGGGCGGGACCGCTACGCTGGGCACAGCAGGTGCGGCCCAGTATCTCACTGAGGCTGCCAGCCTGTCGGAGTTGGATGGTCGATTAAGAAAGGACCGTCCTGCAGGTGCCTCCAGCGTGCAGGTGCTTCTGCGTGTCGATATCCTGGACAACCAGATCGTGTCCGTACACTATGCGACGCACCATTGGATCCGTTGATATCTTTCTCTTAACCGTAAAATCTTTACTGCCAGCCTAAAAAATCGATGCTCCGGAAAAGGGCATTTCCGTGAAATTCACAAATGGAGTCGGGCTGTTGGATCCGTACTGATGTTTGCCGCGGACCTCAGCACCCAGGGCGATTCGGGGAGCATTCTCCATCAAATAACTTCTAGCGATCAGTCCGTAAATGGCGCCTATCGAAAAGATCAGGAGCGCCTTATTTTCATGTTTTACGCAATTTCCCCAATAAGTTCTAACCTCAGTGGTCCTGAGAATCGTCCTGGGTTATGAAGAAGTACCCAGGAGGCCGGTCCTCATCTCAGGCTATCGAACTCTGCTTCAGCTCCCGGCGCGTCAGCTCTCTGCCGAACGCGCGGAAAATAGCGGGGAGCATTAACGTTAAGTACTTCCGGATCAACGGAAAAATACTTCCCAGCTTCCAGAAAGCCTTTTCTAATGTGGAGGTCTTTTTAATCTGCGATCCCGGCAAGGAAATTCAGGATAACGAAACGTTAGATTTCTCTCGACGAGCGCAGCAAAAGACAAGGGAATCAAGTGAAACGAATTCTTCTTACGCTCAGCTTCGGAATAGTGTTTCTTGTCTCCTTCCCAACTGCTTTCTTTGCACAGCCCGCCCTCGATAAGCATTACGACGTGGTTGTTGCAGGTGCGGGCACGGGGGGTGTGTCGGCTGCCATTCAGGCTGCCAGAATGGGAGCCCGGGTTGCCCTGCTGGAAGAGAGCGACTGGATTGGAGGCCAACTGGCTGCAGGTGTGGGGACGATGGATGAAGGCGTCGGGCCGAACGGTACGCCGCCATCCGGTATCTACGCGGAGTTCCTGAAGCGCGCCTCTGCCTACTACTCGAGCCGGGGAAAATCGATCAGCACATGCTACTGGAGTGCCAATCTGCAGCATTGCGTCACGCCAATCGCCGCACGTGAAATTCTGATGGACATGATCGACGAGGTGAATGCGAAGGGCGCTCAGGGATCGCGCGGGCATATCGATCTTTACCTTCAGGATCGCGTTACCCGCGTTCTGGCGAAGGACGACGTTGTCACCGGTGTTGTTACGTCGCAGAATCAGCAATGGTCGTCTTCGATTCTCATCGACGCGACGGAGTATGGCGACGTAATCCCCCTGACGCCGGCGCGCTACCGTATGGGCCATTCCGTGAATGCAGACGGTGAGCCCAGTTGCATCCAGGCAATCACCTGGGTCGCTGAGATCAAAAAGTACCCGCAGGGCATGCCCAAGGGGTTTGTGTTGCAGGATCCGCCGTCAGGGTATGAAAAGTGGAAACCGAACTTTGAAACCTCCATGCGCATCGACGGGAACCCGGCAGATCGGAAGCTTCCGGTTAGCTTTGCTGAGTACGTTGGCTACCGGGGATTACCCGATACTGCCAATCCCGCGAATTATAACGGTGCCGAGATTGGCAAAATCACGCGCAGCGCGATGAACTGGTTCAACGATCTCGACGTGACCACCGACCTCTTCGACCGCACCAAGCGACAGCGGATTCTCTGCGAGGCGAAGCGGAAGACACTGGCCAATATTTACTACTTCCAGCATGAAATGGGCGAAACGCAATGGTCAGTGGCCAATGACGAAGGCTTTGACACGTCTTATAACAAGATGAATTCGTGCCCTGACATTCCGGCAGAATACAAAGCCGTCGAAGAAAATCTTCCCCAGATTCCCTATGTGCGCGAGAGCATTCGGATTGTAGGGGAATACACGCTCACCGGTGGCGATATTCGCCGCGAGCGCAATTGGTCGATGTCGGTGAAGGGTTTCACGGATGCAATTGCTGTTGGTGATTACGCCGACGATCTCCATAGCTGTAACTCCAAGCCGGAATTCTTCGAACAGGACCTCGAACACATTACAGATTTGCCACCGGGGTTTCGCTTCGGACCATTTCAGGTGCCTCTGCGTTCCCTCATTCCAGAGAAAGTCGACGGACTTCTCGCTGCGGAAAAGAACATATCGCAATCGCGCCTGGCCAACGGAGCCACCCGGCTCCAGCCGATTACGATGCTGACAGGTCAGGCGGCGGGTGCGCTGGCGGCGCTGGCGATATCCGAACACAAGCAGCCCAGGTATGTGGATCCGCAGCAAGTGCAGCTTACTTTGCTTGCGTCTGGAGTGATTCTCTCGCGTCAGCATCTGAGCCTCACGATCGGCTCCAAGGTGTGGCAGGCTGTCGAGTTTGCCCTCGTCAATGGATGGATAGGGGACGAGGAGAACATCGACTTCGACCCGCACAAAACTGTCACGCGATCAATCGGGGCACGGATCCTGGCGAAAGCATTCCTGAGCAACAATTCTCATAGCCTATCGGTGGCTGACATTACGCACAAGTTCGATATGGCGCCGAACACGGTGAAGCAGATCTATCCTGACGTTCCTCTTTATTCAGCCGATTTCAATGCCGTGACCGCCTTACATAATGAAGGGGCCATTGTGCCGTGCGTGCAGAAGAACAAGAATTTTTGCCCCGACGATCCGCTGACGCCAGGTGAATTTCTGCAATCGGTAACGCGGTTAATGAGAAAGAAGAAGTGGGATTCGGGGACGGAAAAGCCGATGCTCGTGAATTCCACGCCTGACCGCGGACGTCAGCAGTTGACGATCGAAGACGCGGCGGTCATTCTCTGTAACGCTGCACGCGTGAAGGCCAGCAGGAATTAGGGTCACTGCCTTCAAGGGCAAAAACGATGCAGGGGAGGGAATCGAGGACAGCGAGGAGAGGCTGGTTATTCGGTAGCTCCTGCCGTTTTTGTCAGCAAGGTCCGCAAGCTGCCTGAACAGTTTGCGGACCTATATCAATGCACTGAGTCCCGTGGCGGGCCCCAGTGCTGAGCGTAAACCGTCAGCGATCCAGGGCAGCACGAACCAGCGGCCGTGCTGCACCCAGAAAGCGGGATTCTACAATCCGTTTCATGCTTTTCGAATCACATTTTTGAGGGCCATAGCAGCAGGTTTTGGCTCCCCGTCAAAGTCAACAATGGACGTGTTGGCAGTGCAGGGGAAACAGTCGTGCCCCATCCAGAGAATCACTCCGCCGCATGCAGGGAAACGCGACTTCATGGCGGAGACGGCGAGCGTGAGCGCATCGGCCTGCCGCTTCTGGCTCCAAGTCACGAATTCTTCAAGAGACGCTGGCTCTCTCCCTTTCTCCAACGCGAATTTCGGCCACTCGATCCACCATGGCTGGCGGTTCCAGAGCGGATTGCTGTGCGTTCCGGGCACCGCCGGCAGGTTCCCCCGGAAGCGGCGAATCATGGCCGCAGGGCTGGCCGAAGGTGCACCCATTTCGGAATGGAACATGGCGTCATCGTGCTGCCACAGATCGCGCCAGGCTCCGTCGACAGGGCCATCAAAGGTCCAGGGACCATGGACATCTTCGTGCTTATTCTCGCCGCACGTCTGTCGAGTGAAGCTGCCGATGGGGCCAAAGGGACTGGTGGGGACGAAGTAGCGGCCAGGATCGTGCTGCTGGACGATTTCTCTGAGCCGTTCGATCAGAGGATGGTGCTCGATGGTAAGCGTTGGATCGCTGCTGACGTGACCCGCAAGGTCATCCTGCAGCTCGTTGCCGCCGCACCACAGAGCCAGCGATGTGTGGTGCTGCAGGCGCTGAATATACGACTCCGCCACCTCTGAGAGTCTCCGGATGGAGGTTTCATCCGCAGGCGGGTAGTTGTCCAGGCCGGAGCTGGAGAGAGGAAATTCCTGCCAGACAAGAAAGCCATTTTCGTCGCACAGATCAAAGAGCCATTGGCGTTCAGGAAATCCGCCCCCCCATACGCGCAGCACATTCACGCCGATATCTCGATACACTGCGATTCTTTTGGTGTAGTCCTCGCGTTGCACGTCGGCAAAGTTGGGAAGAATCGGCGTCCAGTTCACTCCGAAGAGGAACAACTCCTTGCCATTCACGACGCAAAGATAGGGATGGGCGTTTTCCGCTGCACCCCGGGTGCGTTTCCACTCGATATGCCGGAAGCCAACTCGCAGCATTCTGGAATCTATCAACTGATTCTGCTCGTCGAGAAGACGGATGTGGAGATCGTAGAGAGTCTGCTTGCCGAGTCCATTGGGCCACCAGAGTTCCACAGGCAAGTGATCCCATGAGAGCTCGGCAGCTCCCTCGCCAACAGCAACTGTTTGCTTGCGGAGTACCCGGTTGCCATCCTTGAGGGCCACTTCAAGAAGCTTGCCACCCGTCGTGGTAGCAGAGAATTGAAGGTTGCCAGTTATTGAATCGAGTGAAAGTCGCGGGATGCATCGAATCTTGCCAATTTCCGCTTCCCGCACGACTTCAAGAGTGACTGAATCCCAGATTCCGATCTGCACGAGGCGACTTGTCCAGTCCCAGGAGTAGTTGAAGCGCGGCTTTTCTTCTTTCATCCGCGATGTGTGTCCGAACTGACCGAGCCAGCGGGGCGATTGCTGAAACCAGATTTGCAGCAGATTGCCCGATGGCTTTAGATGAGGCTTTAGATCAACCTCGTACGGCGTGAAGCTGCCTTCGAAATCGAGAACCGATGCCCCGTTTAGTAAGATACTGCCTGCATAGTCGAGCCCGCCGCAGCGTAGCCGCAACCTGGTTCCTTCCCGAAGCCACTCATCTGGAAGCTGTGTCTGATAGATCCAATCGCGATTCTCAACCCACTCCACCTCGCGAGCGTTCAGACCGACGTTCCAGTCCGGAATGATTCCGGCATTGAGCAGCGCCTTCTGTACGGATCCGGGTACCGGGGCGTCGATCGGACCAACTTCAGCATCCGGGGCCTGATGGATATCCGTGCACTTGTCTACACCCCACAGAAAAGGGGCAAAGCCGCATACTTGCCATTTCAACGTACCCAGGTCCCAAACGCTCCGTGCATTGGGCGACTGGCGTCCTTCTGCGTTGCTAGTCTCTTTGCTCATTAGCGCGTCTGCCCCCGAAGGAGCCGCGAGAACAAGAGCGGCAGCACCGCCCATTTGGACAAATTCCCGCCGCGTCAGTCTTTCCTTTACAGGCATCTCTTCTCCCATTTTCCTTGTGAATGCTGTGGCCTTTTCGGCCACAGCATTTTCATAAACATCCAGCGTCAGCCCGTTCGAGGCTGCTCTCCTATTTATTCGAAGTTACATGTCAAAGTCTTACTATTTGCTGCCCATCCCTTTGGCATTCTCACTTTGGGATTGGCGTTCTATTGCTGCCTCCGCTTCCGCGGCTGTACAGCCTTTAAGGAAAGCCGATTGCACTTTGTCCGTACGGAAGGGATAGGCGGCCAGATTGGCATCATTGGATAGATTGGCGCAATGATTCATGTCAGTGAAGGCATAAGTGACGGCCACAGGAGATTTCACCTGCGGATTGCTCACCTCAACACTGTTATTGACAATGCGTGCCTCTGCTTCCACAAAGCGCCGGTCTGTGCCGCAGATGGCGAACCCTGACAATCGGCCATCGCCTTCGACCTTCAACCCTTGTGCATGCTGGAAATGGAGAACTGCCTTTCCACCGTGGATCTCCATTCGGTCAAAAATTGGTCCCTTGTATTCAATGGGCTCTTTATAGGCAATGCCGCGCGCTGCCAAAGCCATGCGCTCGCCGACCGGCTTCTTGTCGAGCGGATGGATTGGTGATTTGTAACCGAAATCGCCGACATTCCAGGTCAATGGCAGATCGTGAACAGGAATCGCCGCGGTCTGCGGAACGGTTTGCGCAACCTCGAACTGGGCCTCACGCATATAAGCCCACGATTCCAGGTTGTTCAGCGGGATCTTTCCGCCATCATCATAAGCGCCCAGTTGGGTCAGAATAAACGCACGCGGTTGCCCTCCCCACTGATGACGCCAGTCAGCAATCAAAGCTGTCAAAGCCTTCTTGTAGAACTCCGCCCCAACCTCGCCCCACGCGGCATTGTTCTCGCCCTGCCCCCAGAGGAAACCGCGCACTGCATGGCGCGTAAGTGGAGCAACTTTTACATTGAACAATGCAGTAGCCTGGTCCCACGGCTGGTGATAGGGCCCCCAGTGGCCCACATTCCAGTCCACTGGGAGTTTGGCTTTGATTAACGGATCACTTTCAGCCGCGGCCCGGCTCATCCAACTCTCCACTCCCGTCGAGCCAAGGGCACTGTTCATCACACCTACGGGAACTTCCTTGCCGTTTTTATTCAGCGCTTCGTAAAGAGCCAACGCAAAGGTGTAAGCAATCCCGGAACAGTTGGCGACGTTTGCGCCACTGTTGGCCGGAACCCACCTGCCATTCACAGTGTCGTCCACCGGAGATTGAGGAACGCCATTTCGCCATGCCTCATCCACAGTGTCCTGATAGAAAATGCGGATGCTATCCCGCGTAGCAGAAGCCATCAAATCTTGGCCGCCCACAATATAGCGCAAGCGCAGTTCCATATTGGACTGCCCGCTAGAAAACCAGAGCTCTCCCACTAACACGTCATGAATGAGCAAGGGCGTTCCATCGCCGCTGATTTTGATGGAATATTTCTTAAAAGACGCCTTGAGAGGTCTAAGAGAAATTGCCCATTTTCCATCTGCGTCTGCGACGGCACTGCCTTTGTTTACCGTCGCTCCGGAGTCTTCATAAGAAATTTCGGCGGTTATGGTAGAGCCGGGAGATGCTTTGCCCCAGACCACAATCGGCTCTTCCTGCTGGAAGAGGATATGGTCCGATAGACTTTTGGGAAGTTGCAACGCAGCATAGCTGCGCGAGCAAAGAAACAGCATCGACATAAGTACACACGCTGTTACGAAGAGAAACTTGACGCACGAGTATCCTGCGGAGTTACGGCCTTCATTGTTTCCGTACATGCAATCTACCTTTCTGATGAAATCGTTTGCCATTTACGAACACGACGGAATAAGCGCATCCGTACCTAGTGGACGTGATCCTCGGTCGTGAGAAATTCAACGCTGTGCGGAGGAAGACGCAACGCGATCTGGCCGGAGCGGGCATTCAGCGCTTCGGAGTCTTCCAGGTTTTCGTAGTTTGTCTTCTGATTGTCGGGAACATATTTGTAGAGTCTCCAGCGGGGAGAGCGCGGCATTGTGGGAAGCTCAAGAATGGTGCTGGCCTCGAGAGCGTGATCATTTACCAGCATGATGCTCCATGTCGTTTTTGCGTCGCTCACGCTCCTGGCTGCCACGGCTCTTATTCCGGCGGTATCCGTTGGATCGCTGACCTGCAGAATCTGAGCTTCTGGCGGGAACAAATGTGCAAGCAAAGCCCACGACCGAAACCATGGCCGCACGCGGTCGTCTTCCGGTGTACCCATCGCACTGGCTTTGGTATTCCAGAATCCCCAGGTCTTCAGCGTCAGGCTGTCCGGGACGGCGGGATGATCTTTGACCGTATGCATAGCATCATCCAGATCCCATGCGGATGCTCCCATCCATCCAGCCTGTGCTACCTGGGCGGCATAGTCCGCCATCAGAACTCCATATAGATATGTCCGCACGCGTGGCTGCTGATCGCCGTTGATTCGACCCGTGATCAGACCAGACTCACCGAGGAAGAGCGGCTTGGATCCCGCATTGGGGTCGATCTTGAGGAGCGTCTGCCGTTTGTTGAGGAGCAGATTGAAAACGCTGCCACGCGTAACTTCGTCATCCGTGGCATACCAATGCATCTCCCATCCACCTACATAGGAAGCGGCGTCCCGTGCTGTCTCGTCCAACCAGTTCCAGTCACCGGAATTATCAGGACCGACCATCGCAATCGCATGCAGTCCTTCCCGATCGAATACCTGACGTGCATGGATGAAGCCTTTCTTCCATGCCTGGTAATCCACACCCGCTCCTCCGCCCGGCCACATCCAGCCGCCATTGGGCTCGTTCATGTAGTTGTAGAAGCGCAGCACGGTGTAATGCTTCTCCCGCGTCAAATACACCAAGAGCGGCGCAATGATCTCTGCCCAGCGTGCATCACCCGGTCCATTGATGGCAGCTACCGCCTCATCGTGAGGGAGGTGAGGCCATGACCATTCGCCCAGCATGACGGGGGTCTTTCTCGACTCCGCGTAATCGAGGATCCGCAGAAGTTGTCCAAATTCCTCCGGCACCTGGTTAGCATCGCCTCGCCACACATAATCGCCGCAGCCTCCGGCATCCAGCCGGCGGCAGTAGATGTTCGCGCTAAACATCACTCGAAGAAACGCAGGATGCAGTATGTCCAGCCGCGCCCTGATCTGTTCCCATTGCTTTTCTGTTGGTGGATATTGATACGGATCCAGTTGCACGCCAAATCCCTGGAAAGAAGGGACCAAGATGCGGTCGGTGTGGACAGACAGGCGCTCGACATGGTTTGCGACTGCTGCCGAATCCTGAGCGTCTGCGTACCGCGGCCGTGCACAAAGCCCACTCAACAAAATCAAAGTCACCAATAAAAGCAAGGAATTCATCGCCCGCAACCTGCTAGCGATCCCAGTCATCTTTATGCTGGCGAGAAAGTGATACATATCGATTAATCTCCTCGTTTGCTTTATCGCGGTTCCCCGCTTCTTTGTAGAGTTGAGCCAGCAGAAAATGCAGGCGTGGATTTTCCGGTCGCAGCGAGGATGCCGTGCGCATTTCTGAGAATGCCTGATTCTTATCGCCGGTCTGCTGATACACCCGGCTCAGGAATTCGTGAGTCTCCGCATCATCGGGTGCAAGCCGCTCTGACTGCTGCAGCTGTCTCAGAGCATTGCTGAGGTCATGCTGTCGAAAAAGAAATTCGCCATAATGCAGCGAAGGCAGAGAGGAAGGCTTGGCCTCCTGCAGGTTGAACTCGATCGCACGCTGGTAGTGGCGTGAAGCGTCGGTGAACTTTCCCTCGCCCTCCAGCGACCGGGCCAAACCGTCTTCCGCCAAGGCATTGTGCGGAGCGAGTTTCAGACATGCTTCAAAGGCTGCCACCGCGTCCGCTGCCCGGTCCTGGCTATATTGGACACCACCCAGGTATCGCCAGGTCCGCCAATCCGTGGGCTGAAGTTGCAACGAGGCACGCAGCCATTTTTCGGCTGATGCCAGGTCCTTCAATGCAACATAGTCCAACGCGATAAAACGAAGCTCGTCGGCATTCGGCTGGCGAAACTTTAGGATCGCCGAAAACATATCGAGCGAGCGGTCGAACTGATGATTCTGGTAGAGCGCAACTCCAAGCGTGGAATATAAATCGGCCGAGGGTCCCTTCTGCGCGATTTGCGCTTCGAGTTTCTGCACGGCGAGCGCGGCTCCTGCCTGCTCGGACGATGGCTGCGTTTGGATGGAAGCGGCCGCTGGCCGGGCTGCGGAACGATTCCCGCGAAGGCCAGGTTCAGGAAGAGTTGACTGTCCAGGAAGATTGGAAGGAAAACACAGCAGCAGGAGAAGAGCGGCGAGATATCGCCTCTCTACTCCTGCGCTGTGGGGAACAGGAGATGGGCTCTTTGCAGAGCGCATCTCCTTCAAGTGGGCTGGGATATCAGAACTCAAAGCGCACTCCCAACTGTCCAGTACGACGGCCGGAGACGCCTGTTACGTGCCCGAAAAGCGGACTGCTGATGCTCGTGTTCGGGCCGCCCCAGTGGTGACGATTGAAGACATTGAACACATCGAAGCGAAGTGATCCATGGATGCGGTGCTCTTGTTTTCCGAGGAAGCCGAACGATTTCATGATGCTCATGTCTTCGCCGGCATAACCCCAATTTGTGAGAGCCGTGTAGCGCGCCGGCTGATTGCCGAACGAGCCATATGGTGGATCGCTGAACATCGTAGGATTGAAGTAGAGTCCGCTTGGGTCCGAAAGGTTCGACAGGTTCAGCGTCTTGAACTTGCGTCCGGTACTCACGTTCGGATCACGGTTGGCGAAAACGCGGATCCACCCGGGATACGAGTTGCGCGACACGATTGCAGCGAACGGCGTCCCGGTGTTGTAGGAGAACTTCGAACCGATAGTGACTCCGCCGACGACGTAGTCGAGGGCGCGCGAGTTGGAAAGGAAGCGCTGTCCACGCCCGAACGGCAGATCATAGTTGAGGTAGCCCTTCAGCACGTGAGTCATGTTGTAGTCGAGTACGTCGTGCACACGCTGCGCGGCGTCATAGGGGTTCTGCGAATAAGCAGGCCCGGGACCGTCCTGGTAGGCTCCGCCGTCGCTCACGTTGCCTTCTGCTCGCGACAATGTGTAGTTGAAGTCGGTGGTAATGTTGTGCCAGTGGTTGGTTTCGATTTCAGCGATGAGGGCGCGGTAGTGGCTGCTTCCTCCGGGAGTCCCAACGAAGCGCGGTAATTGTCCCGCTGAGGCCAGTTGCGGAAACGGGTTGATGGCCTGATATGCATAGCCCGAGAATCCCGCATACGGATACGGCACGCCTGCGGCAGCAGCGCTGGCCGCGTCAGTGACCTTATCGTTTACGTGGCCACTCTGCAGCAGCGGTAGATAGGTGTTAAGCGTCGGGTAATCGAGGCCAACAAGGCTGGGGTCGTGCAGCCGTTTTCCTGCGTTCTCAATGTAGTTCACCGAGAACACGGCATTGTTTGAAATAGCATATTGGAAGCCGACATTCCAGTTCTGGGTATAGCCGAGCTTCAACTGATCCGGCGAAACATACACTGCGCCGCCGGAAACATCGGTGAGAGTGCTAGTACGCGGCTTATACACTGGCTGGCCGGGATAACCGCCATCCCAGTTGAAGGCAATAGCATTCTGGGAAGGGTTCAGGACGTTGTTGGTGGCGATATAGCCAACCGCGCCGCCGCTGCCCGACAGCGGAACGCCGGTGAATTCATTAATTCCGAGCGGCACATAGAAGAGTCCGTAGGCTGCACGAATCACCAGTTTCTTGTATGGCTGATACACGCCACCGATATGTGGTCCGAGTTGCAGATAGCTCTGGTTCTTCTCGAAGCTGGCGCTGCCGCTCTCAGCGAACTGGTAGGCGCCAGGAATGTTGCCCCAGTTCGGGTTATGCGCGGTAATGTCGAAGTTCATCCAATGGCCGTTCTTCTCATGAAAACGCCCGTTGAATTCATAACGGAGGCCCAGGTTGAGCGTTAAGTTAGGACGAAGACGCCAGTCGTCCTGCGCATAAAGCGAGAACAACTTGCGGCGGCCGTGGAGCAGGAACTCTGCCGAATTACTGGCGCTCTGTACGTTGCCCAGAAGAAAGTTGGCAAATGCGAAGCCGACGAACGGCTGCGCCTTCGGGTCGAGCGGCCCCATAGTCTGGTTGGAGAAGTTGTATGTCTGCTGGCCCCCAGTCGTGCGGCTATTGACGATCTTTGCAATGAAGTCGCCACCGAACTTGAAGGTGTGTAGTCCGTGCGTCCAAGTAACGGCATCGTTGAAGATCATGGCCGAGAAGACGTAGCCGTCCGCAAAGCGGGATCCGATAGACGGTTCTCCGTAACCAAGCGATTGATCCCTAAAATTGATGACCGGCATGTTCTTGATGCCGAGGGTCTGGCTGAAGCCGAGGGAAGCCGCATCGACGGAGTGGTCTGGCTGGTCGGCCGCCATATTTTCGTTGTAGGCTACCGATGCGAAGTTGAGAAGCGACGGGGAAAGCGTGGAGGTGAGTTGCACGCGAAGTGCACGGTTCACCTGCCGTTGCTTCTGCCCCTGACCTAGCGGACCGCCATCGGCGGAGCCCGTCTGCCAGGGGTTGGTTCCGTTAATCCGCGGCAACGACCACCAATTGTAGGACGATGTCAGTCGCTCGGTCTCCGTGATCTGGTGATCGAACTTCAGATCGAGGTGCTGGTTGGTGAGCGACGGAATGCCTGAGAATGCAGGATAGTTGTTGAGCAGGCTGCTGTTGGTTGGCTGGTAGTACTGCTTGTATATGTTGGCTACCTTCGCGGATATCTGGCTAATGTTCGCTGAAGGGATGACGTTCCCTGCGAAAGGCGAATAGCAGGTTGTACCGTTAATGACCCGGGCAGTGTATGGATCGAAGATCTGGCCCTTCACATAAGGCTGCCCCGTACAGGGATTGATGACTGACAGCGGCGTGCTCAGCAGGGCGGAGAAGTCGCCATTTAGGAAGGCCGTCGTGGGAACGGTGGTACCGTTCTGCTGGTAAACGAGCTGTGACTGAAAATAATTTTCCCAGTCTCCGAAGATGAAGGTATGGTTTTTCCAGATGGGGCCGCCTAAGCTATAGCCTTGGTCATGGAAGCGGTCCAATGGACGCTTGTATTTGTGCGCGCAGGTAGCGTCTCCGGGGGCGCACTTGGACAGGAAGTATTTATTGCTCCAGGTGTTGGCGTCCAAAGCCTCGTTTGCCAGGAACCCGTAGGCACTGCCATGAATGGTGTTGGTGCCCGACTTGAGTTCCATGATTAGGTCGCCTCCGCCGGTGCGGGCGGCTTCGGCGGTGATGCCACTGGTCTGCACCTCGAACTGCTTGACGGCTTCCATGCCGACCACCTGGACGAATCCTTCCAGGCCTGCGGAGGCGTCTGTGCCATCCACGATGACATTCTTGGTCATATCCTGCGAGCCGGCAATGTGACCTGCGTAGTTACCGCCGGTCGTTGTTGGAGCCAGCGAGTATGCAAACGACGTAATGTCGCGGCCCCCATTAACCGAGAGCGGCAGATTTACGAGGGCGTCTGCATCGACATTAAAATTAATGACAGAGCGCTCACTTTCCATGATCGGCAATGCATCAGAAACCACGACCGTCTCGGAGGCATTGCCGATCCCGAGTGTTTCATTCAACTCGGCAACCTGGCCAATGCGGAGCTCGACACCAGTCTGCTCGACAGTCTTGAAGCCGCTCTTCGAGAACCTCACCGAATACACGCCAATCGGCAGGTCGGAGATTCGGTATGTTCCGGTGTCATTGCTCACGCCATTGAAGGTGACCCCGGTGGCGACGTTTCTTGCGGTAACGCTCACCCCGGAAACTACGGCTCCGGTCAGGTCAGAGACGCTTCCCGTGATGCCACCGAGGTTGATCTGCGCCAGGGCTCCGCGGGTGAGGAGTATGACACTCAAAAGGAGCAAGAGGAGTCGTGACCATTTTGGGATCCTTGAACTGAATCTGGCTGAACGCTGGAAAATCGGTCGTCCCCCGGGTACGTTGATGCTGTGAGGTGTAGCTTCCAAAGCCATTTATGCTGCCCTCCTTTTTGGTGCATAGGAAACTGCGAGGTTGGTGTGCTTGCCAATAAAAGCTTTCATGCGATATTCATGAAAAGGGATGAACCGGATAAATCCCGGATAAATCCATGTAATTTCCTCATGGAGCTATTATTTTCAACGAGTTACGGGTGCCAACGGAGACGTGCTACACTTCAGCGCGGGCTGCAGAGTGAGATTTTTCACCGGGGTATGGTATCGTTCCCATTACGAGAGGTCGGTTTTAGATGGTGAGTGCGCGGGAGCTAACGGATCAGGGGCTTCTCGCGGACGCGCGCTGGCAACTCGTGGAGAGGATTGTCGCGACGGAGCCATTTCGACGTTCGGCCCGATATCGCGATCTGCTTCGTTATCTTGTCGAGCGCGCCATTACCAATCACCCGGAAGATCTGTCCGAGACGCATATTGGACAGGCTGTCTTTGGCAAGCGACCCGATTACAGTCCTACCGAAGACAGCACAGTTCGAGTTCATGTACGTCAGCTCCGGCTCAAACTCCACGAATACTTCGACGTAGCCGGCCGCGAAGAATCGATCCTGCTGGAGATTCCTAAGGGTGGGTTTGTACCTATCTTTAGGGAGGGAGTCCGGACGGTGGCTCCGTCCTTAGCCGACGCGCCGCCAGCGGAATCGCCAGCGACAGTTGCTGAGGTGAGGCCGAGGTCCCGCTTTATCATTCCAAGCCTGCTGGGTACGATCGCGCTCCTGCTCGCTGTGATCGCCTATCTGTCGTTTCTGCTTCAAACGTCCGCGCCACCCACGCACACGCCTTGGCCGCTCTCATTTTTTGTAAGTTCAGACGAGCCAACCGCCATTGTGACTGCCGATGTGAATTACGGGATGATGAATCTGATCCAGCAGAAGCATCGGACGCTACAGGAGTACCTGACGAAGGAGGCGGGAACGGCTACTTCATCAGGCCCGGACCAGAGTCTGCTCGGCTACATTGGCCTCTCGAGCCTGACTTCCTCCGCAGATGCGGTGATCGCTGCCGGGCTTTCGTCCCTGATGGCGGGGTCGCACCGCCAAGTATCGGTTCGCTCTGCCCGCGATCTGCGCCCGCGTGATCTTGATTTCGGTAATTTTATCTTTCTCGGTAGTCCCACTTCGAATCCCTGGGTTTCAGAGTATCTGGACCGGACAAACTTCGAAGAAGAGGAGGATACGAGCGGCGGATACATTTGGAAGAATAAGTCACCCAGGCCAGGGGAACAATCCTCATTTAAATGTTTGAAGCAGACAGGGACGTCTGGCGATGATTATGCCGACATCGCATTTCTTCCGGGCCGGACGGGGAAGGGGTACGTCCTCATCCTTCAGGGGTGCCAACAGGAAGGGACGGAAAGTACGCTGCTGTATCTGGGAGCTGAGAATCGCCGCCGCGACCTGCTCAAGGCGCTGGGCTTTTCGCGCCCACCGGACAAACCAGTGTTTTTTGAGGCACTGATCCGAACTCAAGTGATTGCGGGGGCTCCGAGCTCAACCACGGTCGTCGCCGCGCGCGTGGTGAATGCGCCTTGAGCGAACGGATGCAGAATAAATCTATGTTTCGGCTTGCTATAACCTTTTCCCCACAATAACTGAAAGAATCGGAATTCCGAGCGACCTTCCTGAACCCACCATAAATAACGCGCCATCGCGTACCCTCCCCGCATTTCTGCCATGCATGCTTCACAGAAGATAGCCTCGCATTCCGGGACCTTTGCGCTCTGGCACTGACTAAAGTTGTCGGCGGCCCCTGTCGACAACTATTAAAACATCGTGAAAATCCTTCAACTCTGTCCCCTTGCGCTATTTGTTTTGGGTGCTGTGGCGATTGCTCAAAACACCATGACCGTTTCGTCGACGTTCACAAAACCCGGACAACCCATCTCTAAGGTGTGCCAAGATCAGGTCGCCGTTTGGCGAACCATAGCCCCGCAGTTCCCCCATCCGAAGAAGTGGTCGTGGTTCATCCTATGTGACGACAATGCCTGGAAACTCTATCTGCAACATTCGGGCCAGGTGTTACCGGTGAGTACTATTTATAGCTCGACCGACATTGATGCCGGCACAACCTTTCTTCGGGGCACGACGCTGCTGCATCCTGATCTTCCCGAGGCTGCTCCCGACCACGTGATCGCCCATGAGCTTGCCCACATCATGCTTCACAGTCGAGACGAAGCCGTAGTTGAGGCACAGACTCGCAAGTGGCTGGAGCGGCAAAAACATGCTGTCGGCAGCCTGGTTCCTTTCAACCTGCCGAAACCGTCGGGTGCCAACTGAGGAAGCGGGACTTGTAGGGTTTGTGTGGCTCACGGCATCCCGGGATTGGCGAGACTTCGAAGGAGAGGGCAACTCGGTTTATAGTTGAGCCGCTCGATGATTTCTGGCCCACCGAGGCGGATTTCGCCAAATGGCCCGAGCCGGAAGACATTGGTGAAGTTGTTCTCTCTCTATCTATACAGTGAGATGCCAGAGTTATTCGCGGCGTGGCTGTATCTCTGTATACGGCAATCCACATCCTATAAGCGAGCGTGCACTATGCCAGACTTTAGATCAGGTTTTCCTTTAAAGGACCTTCTGGACGGGCGACCCGTTGCCGGTAAGGTCGAGGACAACGATGTACTCCTCGTGCGGCATGGAAGCGAGGTGTTTGCAGTTGGGGCATTCTGTACTCACTATCACGGCTCGTTAGCGGACGGGCTTGTGGTCGATGACACGCTCCGGTGCCCGTTGCACCATGCATGCTTCAGCTTGCGAACGGGGGAGGCACTTCGAGCTCCAGCGTTTGACAGCATTGATTGCTGGGCGACCGAGATTGTCCAAGACATGGTGTACGTGCGCCAAAAGATATCGCGGCCCGTGGAGGAGTTGAAAGCTCCTGCTGGCGCACCAAAATCCGTCGTCATCATCGGAGGCGGTGCAGCAGCCTTCTCTGCTGCAGAGATGCTTCGCCGGGAGGGATACCAGGGAGAGCTGACGATGCTCAGTTCTGATGATGTCGTGCCGTGTGACAGGCCAATCTCTCGAAAGACTATCTGGCTGGAACCGCGCCTCCCGAGTGGATTCCCTTGAAGCCTGCTGACTTCTATTCCTCTTTGAAGATCAACCTGATGCTAGGGACGCGTGTCACGGCCATTAAGCCGGAGATGAAAGAGGTCGTAAGCGAGTCCGGAAAATCATTCCAATATGATTCGCTTCTGTTGGCGACTGGAGCCGATCCAGTACATTTGCCGCTTTCCGGAGCATCCGATTCTCAGGTCTACTATCTACGGTCGTTTGACGACAGCAAGTTGATCGCGGAGAAGGCTTCGGCTGCTCGCATGGTTATCGTTATCGGCGCAAGTTTCATCGGCCTCGAAGTAGCGGCATAGTTACGTGCGCGGAACATTGAGGTGCATGTTGTTGCGCCGGAGGAGCAGCCTCTGGCGAAGGTTCTGGGAAGGGAAGTAGGCGAGTTCATTCGCACGTTGCATGAGTCTCATGGCGTCGTATTCCACCTGCAGCGAACTGTTGCCAGCGTGAATTCTACAGGCGCAGTTCTGAGCGATGGAACATCCATCGCCGCTGACTTTATCGTAGTTGGAGCTGGTGTCCGACCGTCCTTAACACTCGCGGAACTCGCTGGCCTGAATCTTGACCATGGTGTGTTAGTGGATCAATACCTGGAGACGAGTTGCCAGGGAATCTTCGCGGCTGGCGACATTGCCTGCTGGCCGGATCCGCATACCGGGCGCTCGATCAGGGTGGAGCATTGGGTTGTCGCAGAACGCCAGGGGCAGGTTGCTGCAAGAAACATGCTTGGCCAGAAAGTGCCCTTTGATGCTGTCCCGTTTTTTTGGAGTCAGCACTATGATGTCACGATAAATTACACGGGTCATGCTGAGCGGTGGGATAGCATCCACATCGACGGATCTCTTGCAGAGCGAAGCTGTGCGATCGAGTATCAGCTTGGCGGTAAGGTCCTTGCGGTTGCCACGATTGGCCGAGATCTAGCGTGCCTCGAAGCAGAACGCAAAATGGAGCAGAGCAACGGCTAGCGACAGAGTGGCACGGGGGAGGAGCCGCTGCTGCAGATTGCATATTGTTTTTTATTTTGATCCTGGCGTTCGTCCACCAGGCAAAGAAGTAGACGATCTACCCATACTAATGGGTTGCGAGAAGACGATCGGAACGACCTGAATCTTGTCGCAACCCAGGATCTATTTCTGGGTGGTGGCTCAGTTCCAGCCACCGCCCAGAGCGCTGTAGAGTTGGACGAGGGCCAAAGCCTCTCCCTGCTGTGCGTTCACCAGATTGAGTTGCGCGGAGAAGAGGTTGGAGTCGGTCGTAAGCACTTCAAGGTAGCTTGTCGATCCGCCCTGGTAGCGAATCCTTGCGAGACGGACTGCGTCCTGGGCAGCTTCCACAAGCTGCTGTTGCTGTTCGCGGGATGCGCGTTGCTTGTTGAGCGCAATCAACGAATTCGAGACATCGCGAAAGGCTCCGGCTATGGTCTTCTGGTAGTTCACGACCATCTCTTTCTTTGTTGCTTCGGAGAGTTTGAGCTGTCCGCGAAGCTTGCCGCCTTCGAAGAGGGGTTGCGCGATCGATCCGATGCCATAGATAAGCTTGCCGGATGGGTCGAACAGATTCGAGAACTCGTCACCGCCGAAGCCAGCCGATCCGCTGATGGAGAGCTGAGGGAAGAACTGGGCCCTGGCAACGCCGATTCTCGCATTTGCAGAGATGAGCGTCTGTTCGGCCTCCTGAATATCAGGCCGCCGTTCCAATAGCTGCGAAGGCAGGCCCACGGGCAGATTCTGTGGCGGTGGCGTGAAGGTGTAGTCCATGTTGCGCTTCACTGGCCCGGGGTTGCCACCTAACAAAAGATTGATGGCGTTTTCCTGCTGCTGAATCTGCTGCTCCAGTTGCGGAATCTCGGACGATGCAGTGTAAAGAAGCTGTTCCGCCTGCCGCACATCGGAGAGGGGTGCCGACCCTCCGCTTTCGAGGGTCTTGGTCAGCTTGACCGAATCCTGCCGGACGGCCAGCGTTTGCCGCGTGATCTGCAGTTCCTGGTCGAGAGCACGAAGCTGGAGATAGGCAGTTGCCACATTTTGCACCAGTGTCATGCGTACTGCTCGCTGCGCCCAGACCTGGCCGAGCAACTGGGCTCGTGCTGCTTCGTTCTGCCTGCGATACAAACCCCAGAAGTCGGGTGTCCATGAGCCGGAAAGACTGAAGCTTCCACTGGCGATGGGGCTGGAGATCTGCTTGCTTAGGGACGAAGGCAGGTCGGCTCCAATTCCGCTGCCTCCGGCCGAGATCTGCGGAAACGACTGGGAGCGAGTGATCTGAACCTGTGCTTCCTGTTCGAGCACACGATCTGCAGCCATGCGTACATCGTAGTTATTCTCCAGCGCCGTGCGAATCAGTGCCTGGAGTTCCGGGTCTTTGAAGACTTCGGACCAGCGCTCGTCACCGAGCGCGTTCTGCGCCTCGCTCTTGACCGCGGCATCGTCGGGCTCGCGAAAGGAGGGGGGCGTCGGGTAATTTGGCCTTGAGTACTTTGGCCCGACGGTGCAGCCGACAAGCGATGCGACCAGGGCCAAGGTGGACAGGGCCAGCGTGTTGCTGCGTTTGAGTCTCTTCAGTGAATTTCTCATGCCTGGTCTCCTTCGGTCAGCGATTGCGCGGTTGCTGGAGCCGCGCTCTGGTTCGAAGGTTGATCTTCGTCCTTTTCAGCGTGCTTCGCGGGATGCTTTGAGTCCATCGTTGTTGACTTGCCATCGCCGACGAAACGATGCGAGATGTATTCGACAACAGCGAAGGTTACAGGGATCATCAGGATGCCGATCAGCGTGGAGAGAGTCATTCCACCGATCACCACCGTGCCGAGGATGCGTCGTGAAACAGCGCCGGAACCAGTGGCTGTCCAGAGTGGCAGACAACCAAAAACAAATGCCAGGGCCGTCATGATGATGGGGCGGAACCTCAGCCGGGCAGCGTTCAAGGCAGCTTCCGCGATGCTTTGACCGCTCTCGTAATTGGCCTTGGCGAACTCGACGATCAGGATCGCATTCTTCGCGGATAACCCAATCAGCATGATCAGACCAATCGTCGCGAAGACGTCGTTTTCATAGGCGCGCATATGAAGCGCAAGATATGCGCCGAGGATTGCGACTGGCGTGCTGAGCAACACGCTGAATGGCAGCGTCCAGCTCTCGTACTGAGCGGCGAGGATCAGGAAGACGAAGAGGATGGAGAGTCCGAAGACTGCCCACGTTGGGACTCCCTTAGCCGCTTTTGCTTCCTGGAACGACATGCCCTGATAGTCGAAGCCCATGGTAGCCGGCATCGTCTGGTGAAAGACCTCTTCGAGCGCCGCCCTTACCTGGCCAGAGCTGTATCCCGGCGCGGCGGTAACGTTGATCTGGCTCGAGGCGTATTCATTGAAGCGCATGATGAACTCAGGACCGGCGATCTGCTTTACGTTCACCAGCGATGCCAGCGGCACCTGGCTTCCGTTGGCGCTTCGTACATAGAACTGGTTGATGTTCTCGATCTGAGTGCGGGAGCTTCCTTCCGCCTCAACATACGTCTGCCATTGCCGGCCAAAGCGATTGAAGTAGTTCACGAGATACCCTCCCATGAACGTCCCCATCGTGGCATAGATATCGTTGAGGCTGACCTGTTGCTGCATCGCCTTTTCTCTATCCACACTCGCATAAATCTGTGGGACTGCGGGCAGATAGGTGGGGATTGCGACCGCGATCTCCGGCCGCTTGGAGAGCGCCGCCAGGTAGGCGCCGAGGTTTTTGGTCAGCTCCGAATTGCTTTCGTTGCCGGAACGGTCCTGCAGGATGAACGTCACACCGCCTGAAGTTCCGACACCGGGAATCGCTGGTGGCGGAAATGCGAAGGCGATACCCTCACTCAGCCGTCCAAGCTGCTGTTGGATATTTGCCTGAATTGCATCCACTTGTTCCTGCTTGCTTTTGCGGACGTCCCATGGCTTCAGCGGTACAAAGAAGAAGGCTGTATTCGTGCTTTGGGTCTGCGATAGCAGGTTGAATCCGTTGACAGCGACCACGCCCTTTACGCCAGGCGTCTTCAACAATGCATCGGCGATATGCTGCGACGCTGCATCGGTGCGCTGCAGAGAGGAGGCATCTGGAAGCTGCAGGGCCATGAAGATATATCCCTGATCTTCCTGGGGAATAAAGCCTGTTGGCAGCTTCGCACCGGCAAACACGGCAATCACCGCGATCCCGGCCAGGAGAAGCATAGTCACTCCGGATTTGTGCACCAGCACGCTAGAGGTCGAGACGTAGCGGTCCGTGGTGCGTCCGAGGATCTTATCGAACCACTGGAAAAAGCGCCCCTTGTGTTCTTCCTCTTTAGGCTTCAACAACAGCGCAGCGAGAGCCGGGCTGAGCGTCAGCGCATTGAAGGCGGAAATGATGACGGAGATGGCGATGGTAATTGCAAACTGCTGGTACAAGCGTCCGGTAATGCCCGGAATTGCTGCGGTGGGAATAAAGACGGCCGCAAGAATCAGAGCGATGGCTATGACTGGTCCGGAGACCTGCTCCATTGCCTTGATTGTTGCCTCGCGCGGCGTCAAACCTTGGTCGATCAGGTGCTCGACGGCCTCCACTACGATGATCGCGTCATCGACAACAAGACCAATGGCAAGTACCAGGCCGAAGAGAGAGAGTGTGTTGATCGAGAATCCCAGCAGCGGAAAGACGATGAACGTGCCGATCAGCGAGACGGGCACCGCTACTAGGGGAATCAGCGTTGCGCGCCACCCCTGCAGGAATATGAAGACCACCAGGACGACAAGGCCCAGAGAGAGAAACAGAGTGACGACAATTTCATGAATACCGGCCGTCACTGCAGTCGTGGTATCGAGCGGAACACTGTAGTTGATTCCCGAAGGAAACTGGAGCGCTAGCTCCTTCATTCGCTGGTTCACGGCCTTGGCTGTGTCGACGGCATTCGAGCCCGGCAACTGATAGACGGCCATCATGCCAACGGGCCCATTGTTATATCGAGCCGATACGTTGTAAACCTGCGTGCCAAGCTCGACGCGCGCTACATCCCTGAGGTGCAGGATGGAGCCATCGGGATTGGCGCGGAGGACGATGTTGCCAAACTCTTCCGGCGTGGTGAGGCGGCCCTGCGTACGCACCGTATAGGTGAACTTCTGCCCCTGCGGAACCGGCTCGCCGCCGATCTGCCCGGCTGGGTTAACGGTGTTTTGCGTCTGCAGCGCATTGATGATCTCTGGTACGGTTACGCTGAGATTTGCCAGCTTTTCTGGCTGCACCCACACGCGCATTGCATATTGACCGCCGAAGACCTGCACACGGGAGACACCCTTTACACGGGCAATCTCATCCTGCAGATTGATAATCGCGTAATTTGTCAGGAAGTCCGCACCATATTTGCCACTCGGCGAAGAGAGCCCGATGAGCATGAGTGGAGATGCGAGCGACTTCAGCACCGTTACGCCGGCGGTTGTTACCTCTGCCGGAAGTTGCCCTTGCGCCTGCGACACGCGCAGTTGCGAGAGGATCTGATCGGTGTCCGCGTTCGTCTTGACATCGAAATCTACATAAATGGCCGCCTGCCCGTTGTTGGCATTGACCGAATACATATAGGCCATGTTGTCGACGCCGTTCATCTGCTGCTCGATTGGCGTCGAAACTGACTGCACCAACGTCTTGGCGTCGGCTCCCGCATACATCGCCTGCACCATGATTTCCGGCGGGACGATGTTGGGGTATTGCGAAATCGGCAGCGTGAGCATGGAAACCGTGCCGAGGATGACGGTCAGGATCGCGATAACGATGGCAACGATAGGCCGTCGGATAAAAAATTTCGACATCGATTATTTCCCCGCAGACTGGTTAGGATTCGCTGTGGTAGCCGCCGGATGCGGATTTACCGGTACACCTTCGCGGAGCTTTTGCAGATTGTCGAGAATCACAGTGGTTCCGCTTGCCAGCCCGCTGTTCACAATCCAGTCATTGCCGAATTGCTGCCCCAGCTGCACGTCAACCACGTGCACCTTGTGATCGGCGCTTACCGTGTATACCTGCTCCTGCCCCTGCAGCTCCTGTACAGCGATCTGCGGCACCAGCACAACATCGCGACGGACTTCCGTCTCGGCCTTGACGCGCCCGAACTGTCCGGGGCGCAGAATATTGCCGGGATTTGGGAACACGCCGGCGATGCGGATAGCACCTGTCTGCGAGTTCATCTGTCGGTCGACAAATGCGATGGTGCCCTTGCGGGGATACGTTTCGCCATCCGCCAAGGTCAACGTGAGGGGAATCTTCGCGGTGTTGCTGAGCAGGCTTCCATGGCCCTTGCGAGATTGTTCTGTCAATGCGAGATATTCGCTGTCGCTGATCGAGAAGTAGACCCGGATAGGGTTCAGCTGGGAAACGGAAGTCAGTACCGATTGCGGACTCACGAGATTGCCGACCTGGGTTGTCGCCTGTCCAGCAACGCCGTCGACCAGCGACCGAACCTGCGTAAATCCGAGATTAAGCTTCGCGTAAGCCACTGCGGCCTCGGCCGCCTTCACGGAAGCCTCCGCTTGAATCATCTGCTGTGTCTCGGTGTCCAGCTGGCTTCTTGCGATTGCGTGTGCTTCGGCCAGTGGCGTATCGCGCTTCACGTTTATCTGCGCCAAGCCTAACTGTGCCTTCGCCTGACCAAGCTGTCCCTGTGCCTGATCGAGCGCAGCCTGAAAAGGACGCGGATCGATCTCGAACAAAACCTGGCCTTTGGAGACGGTCGAACCTTCGCGATAATTCTGACGGATCAGGTAGCCACTTACTTGCGGCTGAATCTGTGCGTTCACATTCCCATCCAGCGTGCCCACCCATTCGCCGGTCAGGGGAACGTCGGATTGCTGCACGGTTATCACGCTCACTGGCATGGGACCATTCGTTGCCGTTGCGGGGGCCTTTCGCGCGCAGCCGGAAATTGCCATGGCTGAAATGACGGTTACTACCAACAGTGCACTCGCGCGTTTTGCGCCATTCAGGGCTGTCCCTGCCGGCTGGCTAATGTCCAGTTCTCTCATTGAATCTCTCCGCTTTTCCGTTCTCTATGCTGAACTGTTCCGGGTATACTATGAATATACATTCATGTATGTTCTTGTGCTTGAGATGCGGTGGCGAGAATGACTGATTCAAAAGATAAGGAAGGCGGTATCTCGCGAGACGTATTGATTGCGCCCTCCCTCCCAACTCGTGATGTGTCAAGAACTTCCAAAAACGTGAGGAAGCGGCGATTGGCGGCGACGCGAGCCAAAGCGGATGCTCACAAGCAGCAGCGCGCCTGGATCACGCGTCAGCATCTAATCCGGGCAGCCCGTGCCATCTTCGCACGGGACGGCTACCAGCATGCGCGCCTCGAAGATATTGCCGCCAAGGCCGGTAAGACGCGCGGTGCTTTTTATGCGAACTTTAAAGATAAGGAGGATCTTTTCTTCACCATCTTTGAAGAAGAACTGGATCGCAATATAACGAGCCTTCGCCGCCTGCTGCAAAAGCTCCCTACCTTGGAGGAACGAGTGGAGGCCGTGATTACCTACCTGGGAGAGTTGAACAGCGATCGCCAGAGAAGGCTGCTTGAACTGGAGTTTAAGATGTACGCGATCCGGCATCCGCAGAAACGGAAGCGGCTTGCAACGCTATATGCCGCCATGCAGCGCCACTGCTCGATTCCTGAAATTGAAGCGTGTGTTCCGGAATTGAATCATCAGAACGCGTGTCATAAGTTGGCCGTTGCTGCCATCATGGATGGGTTCGCCATCAATAATTTCTTCGACCCTGGCTCTATCGATGAATCACAGCTTCCGCGTTATCTAAGGGCCTGCCTCCGAGAATCTTTCAGGGACACGGCATTGCCGGAAGCGCCTGATGCAATGTCGGACTTCGTTCACTGTTCTCCTGGCGAATAGCATGGATCACTAGTACGAATCAATAGTGAGGATCGATAGTGTGGATCAATAGTGTGGATCAATGCCTCGCTGCCCTCTGAGCTAGTTATTTAGCCGTTCTTTGCTGATGTGTCTTTCGCAAGGAGTCGTCATGCACTATGACTGGACCGCTATCCCTGACACCGCAATTCCGCGCACAAGCAACCCCATCTTCCAGCACCTTCTCGATACCTATGTCAGCGAATCGAACAAAGTTGCGTCCGTGTGGAAAGAGTTGACAGACGCTGACCTCAACTTCAGACCTCACGCTCGCTCGAGCAGTGTCGGTGAGATCCTCCGCCATCAGCTTCTCTCCGAGCGGCGTTTCTTCGGTGAGTTTCTCCGTACGCCCGAGCCCGCTCCTGACAAGGTTCTACCCCCGACCCTTACCGTCGAAACCGCTCGTCAGTGTTTCATCGATCTCGTTCTCAGCCGGCTTGACTTCCTTGCCCGGCAGCAGGAGCCATGGTGGATGGAAGCTGTTCCATTCTTTGATGTCGAACGCCAGCGCATCTGGATATTCTGGCGCCGCGTGCTGCATACTGCCCACCATCGCACGCAGCTCACCGTCATGTTGCGCTTGCTCGGCCGCGCTGTTCCGTCTACTTATGGCCCTACTGCGGATGTCACATGGTCAGGTGCAGACCCTACGAACTCTGTCGCTGCTTCTGGGCGCCGTTAGCAAAGGCGTTCCTTTTCGAAAGCAGCCTCAGAGAACTGCTCGCTGCAGTTTCAGACGCCGGAGCAACTGCGCGTTTGCAGCGACGATAATGGTAGACAGGCTCATCGCAATCGCGCCCACGCTCATAGGGAGATCCAGTCCCCATCTAACAAAAAGACCGCCGGCAACCGGGATGGCGACGAGATTGTAGGCGGTTGCCCAAATCAGATTTTGGACCATCTTGCGATAGGTTGCACGCGACAGTTCGATAGCACTCACAACATCGCGGGGATCGCTGCGAACGAGCACGATTCCGGCCGACTCAATTGCGACATCGGTGCCTGCGCCGATCGCGATTCCAACATCGGCAGTTGCCAACGCTGGTGCGTCATTTACGCCGTCACCCACCATTGCCACCTGCTTCCCGCCCGCCTGAAAGCGCTTTACCGCGGATGCTTTGTCAGCGGGAAGGACCTCAGCGGCAACTTCATCGATACCAATGCGCCGAGCGACCGAATCGGCCACTGCCTTCGAGTCCCCAGTGATCATGGCTACACGTATGCCGAGCCGATGAAGCTCTGTGACCGCCTCAAGCGATTCGGGCCGGATCTCATCTTCCACCGAGAATGCGCCAAGCAGTTGGCCATCGACGACGACATAGAGAGCGGTCTTGCCCTCAGACGCCCAGGCGCTCGCTGACCTCTCAATTTCCGCCGGCGTCGTGACACTGCTATTCGTCAGCAGATGCGGTCCTCCAATCCGGACCATCCTGCCGTTGACGCTTGCCTGCGCTCCTCGGCCGGGAAGTGCCTCGAAATCGGAAGCCGGTAATGTGGCCAGGCTTCGATGCTTGGCTTCGGTCATAATTGCTTTCGCAAGCGGGTGTTCGGAGTTGACTTCAACGGCAGCGGCGAGAGTCAGCAGTTCGTTCTCATGGGTGCCTGGTGCGGTCGCAATCGCAGACAAAGCAGGTGACCCGCGAGTCAGTGTTCCTGTCTTATCAAAGATCACCATGTCCAACCCACGTGCGCGTTCGAGTGCAAGCCTGTCTTTTACGAGAAGACCATTCTGTGCCCCGATCGAGGTCGAGATCGCGATCACCAGCGGAATCGCCAGACCCAATGCATGCGGACAGGCGATGATGAGCACAGTGGCTGTTCGGATCAGAGCATGCTCCCGGTCTCCTGAAAGCCACCAATAAGCGAACGTGAGTGCGCCCGATGCTACCGCCACGTAGAAGAGGATCGCGGCTGCACGGTCCGCGAGAGCTTGTGCGCGAGATCCGGAAGCCTGTGCCGCGGCAACGAGCCGCATGATGCCGGAGAGGGCTGTCTGCTCCCCGATTGCAGTGATGCGGACTCGAAGGCTGCCGCCACTGGCAACTGTTCCGGCAATTACCTTGCTGCCTGAATCTTTCAGGATGGGTCGGGATTCACCGGTAATCATGGATTCGTCTACATCGGCCGAGCCTTCGACGACGACGCCATCCGCTGGAACGCGCGCTCCGGGCCGGACCAGAACAATATCATCCAGGCGCAATTCGGACAGGGGAACAGTCTGCGTTTCCGTTCCGGCGACTCGTTCGGCGGTATTAGGGAGTAGAGCTGCAAGTGCATTGAGCGCGCCACGAGCCTGAGAGATGGCCTTCATCTCCAGCCAATGCCCGAGAACCATGATCGTGATCAGAGATGCCAGTTCCCACCAGACTTCGATGGTGAAAATGCCGAATGTTGCGGCGAGAGAGGTTCCAAACGCAACGATAATCGCCAGGCTGATGAGCGTCATCATGCCGGGCTTGCGTTCGACAAGCTCGTTTCCGGCACCGCGGAGGAAGACCATCCCGCCATAAATAAAAACAATTGTTCCGAGAACAGGGGGAATAAACTTCGAGCCCGGAAAGGAAGGTGCTCTGTAACCAAACCAGCGCTGAATATCGTCCGACCAGAAGATCACAGGAATAGTGAGAGCGAAACTCAGCCAGAACTTGTCGCGAAACATGGCGACGGAATGTCCGGCGTGGCGATTGTGGTTTCCATGAGCCATCATGCCGCTGGCATGGGCAGCAGTCGAATGTTCTTCCATTCTGTTGGTCATTTCTTCCATCCTGAACTTCAATCCTGCCCGACTTCTGCGCCAGTTGTTGCGAATAAAACAGTCCCTGCTACGTTTGTCCGGATGCGCAGAGGAAATCTGTAACTGTCCGCAAAGAACTTCTGATTGTGTAGAGAGTTGGCTCACCCCTGCGATGTAGTTCGTCCACCTTGAAATATCGGCTAGTGCTTGAGAAACAAAGAAATCAGCACTATCTGCTCGCCGCGGGTTCTACACAACAAGCTCGGATCGTCTTCGTACGTAGGACGGTTATTCACCCGATACCATGGCTGTGCAGAGACTAAGCCAGCTCAACGCTTATTTAGGATTATTCACCCAAAGCGCACCGGCAGTCTGAAAGCGGCCACCGGCGTGCCTTTGGCAGACTCAGGCTTGCGCGTAGTCCATGCTGTCAAGGTCGGTGATCAAACCCGGCCCCGTTGGTTTCCAGTTCAGCTTCTTTTGCGTGATCGCGCTGGAGGAAGGCATATCATGCGCGGCGAAGTGGGCAAGCCAGCCGAAGTGTGCCTCCGTCTCCTCGGGCCTAATGCTGACTACCGGCACCTTCAGCCCGCGGCCCAGCGCCTCGGCGATGGCCTTCATCGACACGCCCTCCTCGCCGACTGCGTGGTAGATTGCACCTGGCTCCGCTTTCTCAAACACTAGACGGTAGAGCCGCGCCACGTCGGAAACGTGCGCTGCCGGCCAGCGATTGCCGCCGTCGCCGATGTAAGCTGATACGCGTTTGTCGCGGGCCACCGCTGTAACGTAATGTACGAGCCCCTGCTTGCGTGTGTCATGGATCTGCGCCAGCCGCACCACGGAGGTGTTCACGCCGCGAGCGGTCAACTCCTTCACCACCGCTTCCGAAGCCGCGCGCGGGTTCCACGCAGCGGTCGGGCTGTCCTCCGTCGACGGCTTGCCGTCCACATTGGCAGCGATCGCCGTACCCGAGGTGACAACGAACGGCCGACTCGAGCCCATCAGCACCTCGCCCATTGCCTCGATTGCCTTGCGGTCGTCATCGCAGTTCTTCTGAAACTGCGCGAAGTCATGGTTAAAGGCCAGGTGAATGACCCCGTCCGATTTGGCCGCTCCTTCGCGCAGGCTGTCGAGGTCCTCGATATTGCCATGAAGCACCTCCGCCCCTGCCGCTCGCAGCTTCTCCGCGCCTGCCTCCGATCGTGTCAGCCCCAGCACAATATGCCCTGCCTGAATTAGCTCCGGAACAAGCGCCGAACCAATGAATCCAGGTGCCCCAGTCACAAAGATACGCACGATGATGTCTCCTTAAAAATCCAGAATACGCAGCCGATCAGCCATGGCCGATCAGGACCGTCGATTACTAGATGACCTTTAATAGCGGACGATCTATACTCTGAGTCCGTATGATTGGTCCGATCGTCCCGCCTCCTCAAAACTCGGAGACTCAACGATCCGAGATTCAGCCCATACAAACAGGTGTGAGATCGAGCCAGCATATGGACCCGCTCTCGGAGGTGCTTGCCTTATTGAAACCGCAGAGCTTAATCTCCGGCGGCTTCATGGTGCCGGGCGATATGGCTATCTATTTCCCGAAGCACCAGGGCATCAAATGCTATGCCGTGCTCGCCGGTCAATGCTGGCTGGTCGTCGAAGGCGTGCCTGAACCGGTGCTGCTCCAGCCCGGAGACTGCTTCATCCTGCCTCGTGGATTTCCGTTCCGGCTCGCTTCCGATCTCTCACTCGAACCGGTTCTCTATACCGATGCCATCGCTCGGCTCAGCATGAGGAGCGAAGCCCCGGAGGTCACTGCAGGCGCGGGACACATCGCCGGAGGCTTCTTCAGATTCACCGGCCGCCATGCCGAGATGCTACTTCACTCGCTGCCGCCCGTCGTCCACATCCGTAGTGAGGCGGACAAGGCCGCCATACGCTGGTCGCTCGAGCGCATGCGTGAGGAGCTCCGCAACCCACAACCCGGCGGTTCGTTGATTGCACAACAGCTTGCATACATGATGCTCATTCAGGCGCTGCGCTTGCACTTGGCAGACACCGTCAACGCCAAACGCGGCTGGCTTGCGGCGCTATCTGACAAGCATATGAGCGTCGCCATCGCGAGCATGCACAACGACCCAGGGTATCCCTGGACGCTGCAATCGCTCGCCGAACGCGTCGGCATGTCGCGCTCGGTCTTTGCCCTGCGTTTCCGCGAGAGCGTCGGAACCACACCCATGGAGTACCTCACCCGCTGGCGCATGCTTCTGGCTGCAGACCGCATGAAGGACTCCTCGGACGGCCTCTCCGCCATCGCGCAGTCGCTCGGCTACGAATCCGAGAGCGCCTTCGGCAAAGCCTTCCGCCGCGTCATGGGGTGTTCTCCAAGGCAGTACACCCGCAACTACCACGCATTGCGCCATCCGCTAAAGCCCGGCGCTGAAGATCACGAATAGGATTGGTTGATTGCGCCTGTCATCGAAAACACCTCCGGGAGGCGAATCCGGACCGGATCCAACTGCGTGAAAGGGAAGGGAAGGCCCTCGCTAATTTTTCCCGAACGCTGCAGGGAGAGGATTCTGATCTTACGCAGCAAAGTTCTCAAGGACTCCCGATTCGTTCGAATTTCTGATCCTGAGATTGAGAGACGGCAGGTTACGGAACGTCCAGAATGAATGTCGAGGCGGGCAGACCATATCCATTTATTAGATTTGCGTTAGGAAAGGGCTGCCACGCATAAGCGACCGCATCCGCATCTCTCACGTCGGCACGCTCCAACAAAACATGGTTTCCTTCAATCCGAGCCTGTGCCGTATGCCAGTTACCTTTGGCGTCTTGCAGCTCAAATCCGCGCAGTCCTAGGCCGTCTGAAGTCCGCAATTTTCCGCCGGTATTCTTGAACTCTATCTTCAGGCCTGTTACTTCCTTGCTTACTTTGAATCCTAACGGGCTTTCCCCGTGAACGCCGGGCAGATGATAGACCTTCTCGAGTGCGAGATTAGCCAGGCGGTCACCCACCGCTTTTTTGTGAACATAGTGCACCTGGTCAGGCTCTCCCAGATCGCTGCTGACCACCATTGCGCTATTGAGAGTGACATCAGCTAACCGTCTCTGCGCATCCCTGAACACAGGCCATGATGGGCGATTCAATTCCGAGAGCTGCACATAGAAAAATGGAAGGTCTCTTTTCCATTGCTTTCTCCAGCTTTTGACCAACACTGGGAATAGATGCTCGTAGAGCTCAACGTTATGGGTATTGCTTTCTCCCTGGTACCAAATGACACCTCTGATCGGCAGTTGCAAGAGGGGGGCGATGCCGGCTTCGAAGTTATATGCCGGCTCGTAGGGATGTCTCTGCAGCGGGTTGTGCGCATTGGCTAAATTTTTAGCGGCGCGTTCGCGGCACCAAGGCATGATGAGGTCAGAGTCTCTCCAGTCGATGAACATATCGACGAGCCGCGGATTGTCTTCCAGTGTTTTCCGGTCGATCCATGACTCTGCATTTGAGCCACCGACGCTTACCTGAATGATGCCGATGGGAATATTCAATTTCTGATGAAGCCGCTGCGCGAAGAAATATCCCACGGCAGAGAAGTCGTTTACGTTGGCAGAGTTCAACGTCTCCCATTGGCCTGAGAAGAAGTGCAGCTGATTGGTTTTGTCCAGAACCTCCTGACTCCACCAGATCGGGTCGGTTGACGCGGCGTTCTTATAGTGCAACAGACGGATCGTCGGCTGGTTGATCATCGCTTGCGCAAGAGACGCCTCAGCGGATCTGGATACGGGGAAGTCCATGTTCGATTGGCCGGAGCAGAGCCAAAGCTCTCCAAAATAAATATCCTGCAGCTGGACCGACTTCGTTGCAGTGCTGAAACGCAACGTGTACGGGCCTCCAGGCCGTTGTGCGGGCAGAGCAACGGTCCAACGCCCGTTCATGTCAGCTCTGGTATGGAACGTTAGCTGGTCGAATTGGAGAGTGACGACTTCATTGCGATCAGCTTCTCCAGTAAGGTGCAGGATTTCTCCGTGCGGCAGCACCATGTGATCGCCATAGCCTTCGGTTAGCTTCAGTCCGCCATGGTTGCCGGTAATTGCCTGGTAGACGGTAAGGGCCAGGATCGATGCGCCTTCGGTGTTGGGATGAATCGCATCAGGAAAGAGATCGGGACGCGCAAAGAGTGGAGTATGCAGATCAATTAATTCCGTATGATTTGCCTTCGCGATTACCGGGATGATGTCACGGATCTCCTCCGCCCAATCACGAGTGCTGGATTTGAATCGCGGATGCGATTCAAAGATGGGCGTGAGGATAGAGATGTAAATCCGGACGTCTGGATTGGCTTTGTGAAACTGTTCAATCAACCAGCTATAGTCTGCCCTGAACTCATCGCGATGGTCGGGCCAGTCCCGTGGATCGGTGTCGTTGAGACCAAGATCGATGACCACGACATCGGGATCAAATTTGATTGCCGATTTGAAGGCCTCAGTGGAGGAGTACGGATGATGTCCGTTCCTGAGTAAGGTAGCGCCGCTGACCCCGAAGTTTTTCACGTCATAGCCTGCACCAAGAAGCTTCTCGAGTTGCGCGGGATAGCTGTTGGTTTCGCGGTCGTCGACGTGGAGGCCATAGGTAACCGAGTCGCCGATGCAAGCGATCTTGATCGAGGCAGCATTGGATTCTGGAACGGCAAATAACGAAAGTAAAATTCCACAAAAAAGTGACAATAGCCTGGTGTTCAGGAATCGCCTCCGAAATAAAGCTTTTGCTAATTGCAAATAATAATTAATGACATCTATCAAACAAAACAATCCGTCTCATGCGCAGCTTTCGTGGGGATGAACCGGTAGGAGATGTTATTGGGAGATACCTAATTTCGCGTTCCCCACACACGTGGAGATACCGGCATTATGAAGTGGACGACTTCTGCGGTTTTGGTCCACCCCCCTGGACCTAGCAAACTCCTAGGCTGTACTGAGTCAATACACCCGAATGAAACTTGTCGCCGATCCGCTATGTCGCCGCGCAGATCACCCTCTACAGTCGAATCGTGCCGCTAATCAAACTGATGGGAATGTCGATATAAATAGAAATTAGCTCACCAGCGGGGGCGTAGGTCTCGAACTGCATCACAACACGTCGTACAGTGGGTCGCATGGGTAAACCATGCGACCTTTTTTTGCACTCGTACTCGGCAGTCTGAACGGAATCAACCACAATCAGGTTTTGCCGATGTATCCCTTAACCAACCAACGCGTGGATGATCCGCGAACAGGACATTCAATTGACTTTCAGTAAGACTCTTCGTCGCTTCCAACCGCGAACGATGGGAATACCATCACGTTCACCGCGACCGTGTCGCCCTCATCCAGCAGTAGTTCAATTCCCACAGGGTCGGTCGAATTTTATGTTGATTCGATGCTTGTAGGAACTAGCTCTCTGGACACGGCGGGCATCGCTACCTACTCCACTGTTCTCCCCAGTGGTGTTCATAGCGTTTCCGCAATGTACGCCGGCACTATCGCGTTTGGTCAAAGCACGTCGCAGAACCTTCAACAGATTGTTCTGACTCCGACGACAACCACCATTACTGCCGGTTCTGTTACAAACTGGACACAGGGAATATCGCTCGGATTTTCGATTCAGGTCCTGCCGGTGTCAGGAACCAACGCTGTTTCGGGCCTTGTGGACGTGTATGTTGGCAGCACGCATCTCGGGACTGCAACGATCATGAGTGGTAGCGGCGTGTTTAACACGTCGGCCCTGCCTGTTGGTTTGGACCAGGTGACGGCAGCGTTCGAAGGAAACACGCTCTTCGCGAGTTCAACTTCATCGCCCGTTGCGGTTACCATCGATTCGGCCAACCCGGTGGCAACAACGACAACTCTGACGCCTTCGGCAACCGCGATCTCTGCCGGTGGTTCAATTAACCTCGTGGCAACTGTCTCGCCGGCATCCGGCACGACAACACCCAGCGGAACGGTCACATTCTTTGATGGTGGCGCGCAGCTCGGTACGGCTTCCCTGTCGAACGGATCGGCAAGTCTTACCACTCATGCTCTTGCAGCCGGATCTCACCAGCTGATTGCAAGCTATAGCGGCGGTTCCAACTTCAGTGGGTCTACTTCCGCGGCCGTTGTGGTAACGGCAGCGGCGGCAACTCCAGTGAGCACCACCACGGTACTGACACCTTCGTCAGCTCAGGTGGCGCAGGGATCGACCGTCACCCTTTCTGCTACGGTCACTCCGGCATCCGGATCAACGACCCCAACAGGCACGGTGAACTTCTACACAGGAACGACTCTGCTCGGTTCGGCTCAACTCTCCAACGGAGTAGCCGTATTGAGTACGACCGCGTTGCCTGTTGGAACGGATAGCCTCACCGCGCAGTATGGTGGTAGTTCTTCGTTTGCCGTTTCAACCTCAGCAGCAGCTTCAGTCACCGTTGTTGTTCCCGATTTCACGATGGTTGCTTCTCCTTCGGCAATCACGGTGAAGCGTGGCTCGACGGCCGTCTCTAAAATCACCATCAATCCGGAGAATGGATTCAGCCAGACCGTGACATTCACTTGCTCGGGTTTGCCGTCTGGATCCGTTTGCAGCTTCGGCACCCCGGTCCAGAACGCCGACGGAACCTCGTCTGTGTCGTTGAGCATCAGCACCGCTGCAACCACAGCTGCTCTTGACTCTGACAAGCGGAGCGGCGCTCCTCTCCTGGCCCTGTTGCCCTCAGAGCAACACGCCGAGGTGAAGCAGTTTCCCTGTGAGATCAGTGTTCCAGTTCCATATGAGGTCACAGATATCGTAATAGCTGTTCCGATGGCCAGACGGGCGGAAGTCATAATTAAGATGGTATGTGGTCAAGTGTTCGCCGGATACATTCCCGGGACCCACGAATTTATTTGAGATTCATATCGTTGCGACATACTTGATCGGTTGGATGGCTTTCGGCAGATGTTTCTCTTCTTTTGCCATTGAAGGACAGCATTGAGCAATGGTTGAGTTCGCTTTATCTCAAGACGCGCGCTGGCAGACTGTTGAGCGTGTCATCCAGTCGCCCGCGTTTCGCAAGGCTCCGCGATTATCCCAGTTGCTCAACTATTTGGCTGAGCACACTCTTCTGGACGAAAGGGACCGCCTGACCGAGTCTGCTATTGCTGCTCACGTGTTCGGGCGGACCGACGGCTTCGATCCCACTATCGACACCATTGTGCGATCACACATGATGCGATTGCGTCAGAAACTGGAGCAGTGTACAGAGGCGGACCAGATGTCAGAAGGTATCCGGATCGTTATTCCCAAGGGCGAATACCTGGTTCGATTCGAGCAGGGCATACAGATACCGAACGGCCACCTTCCGGACGGCTCACAGGAGACAGAACGGGGACAGACGCAGAAAAACTCAACACCTGCATTGATTCAACCCCAAGTGGAGGAATCGAATCCTACGGTCGAGCAGGAGACTCAAATCGCGCGGCTGCGCCGTTCATTCTTCCGGCTAGCCTTAGCTCTGGTGGTCGTCAGCACGATCGCATTGGTAAGCGTCGGCGCTCTCATTGTTAATCTGCATTCCAGACGCGATTTCGGCGATGAGATGCGTTCGGGAAGCAACACGCTGTGGAATGTAATGTTCCGGCCCAACCAGAAGACGCTCTATATCGCGCCGGATAGCGGACTGGTCCTTTTCCACAAAATTACGCAGAGCAGTTCGATGAGCTTGTCCGAATACCTGCAAAGGGACTTTAGAAATGAGATGCGAGACTTGCCGCGGGACAAAGTCGCCGACGCGCTGGAGATCGCCAATCGCCGGTACACGTCGGTTGTAGATATTGCATCGGCGGCACATTTCAGCACTTTGGCAGCGCATCATCGAAGCACGCTGGTGCCCAAATTTGCGCGTGATCTGCGCATGGATGATTTCAAGCAGGGAAACGTCATCCTGTGCGGCGCCCGTTATTCAAATCCGTGGCATGAAGTCTTTGAGCCAGAGCTAAATTTCGTCGGGAGTATGGATACAGCTGGGCATACCTATACGTTTGTGAATAAGCATCCCATTCAGGGGGAGCCTGCTTTCTATCGAGTTCCATGGATCGGTTCGGAGATGCTGGGCTATATAGCCTTCGTTCCCGGCATGAACGGCAAAGGCAACGTACTAATTATTGAAGGCAGTTCAGCCGGCGGGGGAGAGGCGGCTGACGATTTCCTGTTCAACGATGCGCAGTTGCAGGCATTCCTTGTCCGGATCATGCGGAAAGACGGTTCTCTTCCATATTTCGAATTGCTCTTGAAGGCAAACAGCGTTGATGGAAACGCTGGTCCTCTCCAGATTCTTGCGTATCGCACCCACTCCTGACAGACACCGACTCTCCCACACCTGCTTTGCGTACCCTACCTTCCGGATAGCCATATGCCAACGGCATGACGTGCCGCAGCTCCTGGACCGGGATTGTAGTCGCCGATCAATGCCTGTTTCCATGCCAATCATCGAGGGCGAGGACTGTGAATCATTGGTAAATTCGGATTCCGGCTCAGGTGCCTTGTTCCCTCCAAGATGATGATTCTGAATGACTTGCTTCGTTGTCTACAGCACGTGACATCACATTGTCACAGCCAGGTTGTGACTGGACGGAGGGTTCCCCCCTCGACAGACTGATCTCAGCTGACCGCAATTCACACCAGATACATGCGGCATGAACCATCAAAGGGAGAGTTCCAGTGAGGCGCATAGTTTTTCTGCTTATTCTGATCTGTTCGGAGGGTCTGCTAGCTGCACAATCCACGACCGATCAATATATTTCAGGAACTGTGGTCGATCCGTCAGGGGCGGCTATGGCCCAGATTACGGTTACCGCAATAAACCAGGGCACGAATCTTACCCGTGCCGCGTCGACCAACAGCCATGGCGAGTACCTGATTCCCAATGTCCCTGTCGGGACCTATCGCCTGCTCACATCCGCGCCGGGATTCAAGAAGTATGAGGCCTCACGCGTAGAAGTGACGATCGGACAAAATGCCCACTTCGACATTATGTTGGCCGTCGGCAATAACAGCGAAGTAGTTACGGTAACGGATAGCGCCCTCAAGGTAGATCCGACAAGCGGGGAAGTTAGCCATCTCATCACAGGCGAAGAGGCGAACGAAATTGAGCTGAACGGACGCAATTACGTCCAGTTGCTGGAAATGCTCCCGGGGATTTCGACGACCTACAATAGTGGTTTCTCCCTGTACAACAATTATGGCGGCAGCATTGGCGCTGTCTCGATCAACGGACAACGGCCGGGGACCAACGCGTGGTTTCTCGACGGTGCCAGCAACGTGGATACCGGCTCGGGTGGCAGCGCTCTGGTCAGCATCAATCCCGATTCCATCGGGCAGATGCGCGTGCTGACCGCAAACTACAGCGCGGAAAACGGCGGTAATTCAGGTGGTGTGATTACCGTGGCCGTGAAATCCGGATCGAAGCAGTTTCATGGAACGCTGTACGAATATTTCCGCAACGATGCAATCCAGGCCTATTCCTTCAACTCTATTGCCAAGCCGGAGCTTCGCTACAACTCCTTCGGCGGCAACCTATCGGGCCCCGTCCTCATTCCAGGCCTATTCCGCAATCAAGACCGCAAACTATTCTTCTTTTTCGGCGTGGATTTCCGAAGGGAGCTCCAGGGAAGTACGAATACGTGGACCGTACCATCGGACGCCTTCCGTAAAGGTGATTTCTCCTCGTTGCCGGCGGCTTCATGGCCCAAGGATCCGCTAACGGGAAAGGCGTTTCCCGGTGGCATCGTGCCACAGTCGCGCTGGAATGTCAGCTCGTCGCGCCTCTTGCAGAACTATCCTCATCCCCTGCCGCAGCTAGTGACCAAGACGGGTAGCAATTTTGTCTTCAATACGGTTGCTCCGATCAACATGGATGAATATCTGGCCAAGATCGATTACAACCTCAACAGCAAAAATCAGTTGATGTTCCATTACTACCGCGATAACTTGCTGACAACCCTGAATCAGACTGCCGTCAACACTTATCAGCGTTATATGCCGGGTAAGAGTATCAGCCTGCAGTGGACTTATGCTCCCAGTTCTACGTTGATCAATGTGGCGCAGGCGAGCTATTCGGGGGACGTCGTCGACAATGGCAAACACTATGCACCAAACCCGCTCTTTGTGACCGATGACACGCGCACGGGCGAGGGCGTGGTTTACCCCACGCTGTTCCCATATGCTTCACAGATCAACGTTATTCCAAATCTCTACATCTCTGGCTACAACACGCTCTATTCGACGCCGGTCGTCTATCACGGCGCGATCGGGATCTACGACTTTAGAGACGACGTCACAAAAGTTGTTTCCACGCACACCCTGAAATTGGGCGTCGATTACTACCTCAATCACAAGAATCAGAACAATGTCCCAGTGGTGAACGGATCACTTGCCTTTAATACCACCTCACGCCCTGCGGGACCGACGGCGACGACTGGGAACTCAGTAGCCGATGCTTTGATCGGAAACTTCTACTCCTATACGGAAGCCAGCGGCGTTCAACAGGGACGTTTCCGCTTTACGCAGATCGAGCCCTATGTGCAGGACGACTGGCGTGTAACTCGCCGCCTCACGTTGAACCTTGGCTTGCGCTGGGCCTATATGCAGCCGCAGTACAGCCTCTGGCATAACACCCCAATGTTCCTGCCGGAGTATTACGATCCGGCTCAGGCGGTTCAAATCAATAAATCCACCGGTGCCATTATTACCAGCGCGGGTGGAAACCGCTATAACGGCATGGTGCTTCCCGGCAGCAGCTTTCCTAAGTCGGCCATACCCCACATCCAGGGCGCGACTGATCCGGCAGTGCTGGCCCTATTCAAGGGACTTCCAAAAGGTGTGGCCAATACGCAGTGGGCCACGTGGCAGCCGCGCATTGGCTTTGCCTATGATCTTTATGGAAACGGCCAGACCGTGCTGAAGGGTGGATACGGCATCTTCTACGAGCGCGTACAGGGGAATACCTTTATCGCTTCTGTCGCAAATCCGCCGTTTGTTCAGCAGCCTCTTCTGTACTATGGCAACATAGGTAACCCAACAGGTGGGGCCCTCCAGAGTTTTCCCGGTGGGATCAACGCCTCGCACCGCCTGGACGTAAGGGTTCCGCGCACGATGAACTATAGCTTCGGAATCCAGCAGGCGGCGGGAAGCTCTGCAGTCTTCTATCTCACCTATATCGGTTCAAAAGCCGCGGACCTTCAATATATGCCGGACATTAACCAGTTGCGCGCAGGCACTCTCACGCTTCCTGCTAATAAAGGAGTGAACGTGAACGCCCTTCGTCCATATGCTGGTTATACCAATATCTATGAATACACTACAGGCGCCACCTTCAACTACAATTCTCTGCAGGCCCAGTTACGCAAGAGATTTGCCAGGAAGGGAACGCTGAACTTTGCATATACGTGGTCAAGAGGCCTGACGGATGCGAACTCCTTTAACTACACTCCGCAGGATAGTTACAACCTCAAGAATGACTACGGTCCGTCTTCCTATAACAGGAGCCAGATCTTCGTTGCCAGTTATGTCTACGAGCTTCCCTTCTGGCTCCACGGCCGGACCTGGTATCAGAGAGCATTTGGCGGGTGGCAGGTCTCGGGTGTGGACAAGATTCAGAGTGGTCTTCCAATCAACATCACGATGAGTAACGATGTTGCCGGCATCGGAACGGCTGGCTCTCAGCGGCCGAACCGCATCCTGGGCGACTTCTATCTGCATGCGGACCGCAAGCAGTGGCTCAATGCCAACTCCTTCACGGCTCCCGTGGCCGGAACCTTTGGCAATCTGAGTGCATACGCGGCTCATCTCCCGCTCTTCTCAAACTGGGATGTCGCTGTACAGAAATCCTATGACTTCGAGCATGGCCTCTCCGCCAACCTGCGTGCGGAACTGTTCAACTTCCCTAATCACTTGTCTTATACAAGCGTAATCGCGAACACCAGCTCACAATCTTTTGGACAAGTGACTGGTGCCACCGATCCGCGTACCCTGTCGCTGGCCGCTAGGGTCAGGTTCTAGCACAAAGTATTCACGCGTTACGAGCCTCGTGCCTGAAACGGCTATCAACAACGGCATCCGCTTGACCCCAGTGGCGAAGCGGATGCCGCCACAAGGTGTTTTCGCATGAGGGGATGGAAAGGCTGCGCGTACCGGCCTATCCGCTACAAACAACCATGGCACAGTGCGAAGCTAATCTGCCGCGCTTCCTTATGGAAGCCCGTTCTCCGTAAACAAGACCTATTCTTGTCAGGCCCATGCTCACGGTACAACGCCGGGAGTTAGGCCCTGGCGTGATCGGCATCCCCAAAGCGACTGCTTGTTCGGCGAAGAGCGCCCACGGTTTAGGCGATCCTCTGAGCAGCAATTTCGAGCTTTTAGTGAAGAGCTTGAGCACCAGCAGCGTCAGGATAGGAAACAAGAAGAGAGGGAAGAGATGCGGAAACGTTCTGCAATCGTTGGCCTGCTGTTATGTATCTGGATCACTGCAAATCTATGTGGCCAGGAGATGTCCGCAGTCAAGCCTAACGCAGAGGTCGATTTCCGGGTGGAATCGATTCTGAAGAAGCTCACTGTGCAGCAGGAGCTGGATCTCATCGGCGGTGAAGATAGCTTTTACGTTCGTGCAGTTCCATCTGCCGGGCTGCCGCGTCTCAAGATGTCTGACGCTTCCGTCGGCGTCCGCACATGGGGACCTTCGCCTGCCTATCCTGCAAGTATTGCTCTGGCTGCCAGTTGGGATCCTGAGTTGGCCTATCAAGTAGGCATATCGCTTGGCTTCGATTCCAGGGCGAGAGGTGTCCACTTTTTGCTGGGGCCGGGAGTCAACATTTATCGCGCCCCCATGAATGGACGCAACTTTGAGTACATGGGAGAAGATCCTTATCTGGCCTCGCGCATTGCCGTGAAGTTTATTGAAGGTGTGCAGAGTACAGGGGTCGTCGCTACTGTAAAGCACTATGCTGCAAATAACTCAGAGTATGACCGCCATAACACGAGTTCCGACCTGGACGAAAGGACGCTGCGCGAGATCTATCTACCTCCATTCGAGGCTGCCGTCAAAGAGGCGAATGTAGGAGCAATTATGGATTCCTACAACCTCATCAATGGCGTTCATGCAACCCAGAACGACTGGCTTAATAATCAGATTGCGAGAAGCGAGTGGGGCTTCGGTGGCATCATCATGTCCGATTGGCACGCAACCTACAACGGTCTTGCAGCGGCGAAAAATGGACTGGACCTGGAGATGCCCTCGGCGGCATATATGAGTTCAAAAAACCTTCTTCCCGCAATTCAATCAGGGGCACTGCCTAAGTCCGTTCTCGATGAGAAAGTGCGGCGCATCATCCGTACCGCAGTGCGCTTTGGTTTTCTCGACAGGCCGCAGCAGGAAAACCGCATTCCGCTTGACAGCAGTCTGGCAAGATCAATCGCATTGCAGGAGGCACGCGAGAGCATCGTCCTACTCAAAAACGAGGCTTCGTTACTGCCGCTCGATGCGAAATCCATTTGCTCGTTGGCAGTAATCGGGCCGGATGCATGGCCGGCCATTTCAGGCGGAGGAGGCAGCTCGCACGCGTCGCCATATAGCGCTGTCAGTGTTATGAACGGTCTCACGCATTTCGTTGAGGTGGCCCACAGCGCAGAGAAGAAGCAGGGTTGCCCGTCGGTTCTGTATGATCGCGGTCTTCAGGACGAGGGCGAGTTTTTCCGTGAAACGAATTTCACCAGCGGCGCGAAGCGGGGGCTCAAGGAAGAAATTTTCGCCGCGCCCGATCTGTCGGGTAGGCCTGTCCAGGAAGCACAAAGAGAGCACCTGACGATGGAGGATCTTGCTTCCTCATTCTCTGGTCATGACACTTCGCGCGTCAGTGTTCGATGGAGCGGAGAGTATCTTCCGTCGAAGCGCGGCCCGCAGCTGATCTATCTTGCAGCTTCGCACCGGGGTGCTTACAAATTGACCGTGGACGGAAAGGTCCTGATCGAACGCAAGGAAAATATGGATCAATCTTCCCGATGGGCTGAGTTCAACGCCAGCCCGGGAAGATCTGTTCACGTGGAAATAGATTTTCTGAACGTCCCCCTCAGCGAACGGGTAGGCGTTGGTATTGCCGCAACTTCAGACCTTGTGACCGAGCGTGCAAAAGCAATAGCGGCCAAGGCTGATGCCGTTGTGCTGGCGGTTGGCTACGACCAGAACACAGAAGGGGAAGGATACGACCGGACATTTGAACTTCCATGGGGACAGAACGAACTAATTCAGCAGATAACTCGGCTGAACAAGAAGACGATTGTGGCGGTGACGGCTGGCGGTGGAGTGGATATGGCGTCGTGGATCGAGAAAGTCGCAGCGTTGGTCTATCTTTGGTATCCCGGGGAAGAAGGGGGAACAGCTCTGGCTGATGTTGTGTTCGGTTCTACAAATCCGGAAGGAAAACTCCCGGTAAGTATCGAAAATGCATGGAAGGATAACCCCGTCCACGATACATATTATCCGACAAGCGGCATTGATGCGGTCAATCCACACATTCGCTATGGAGAAGGTGTCTTTCTCGGCTATCGCTACTATACGAGTTCTCAGGTCAAGCCGCTGTTCCCATTTGGCTTTGGGCTTTCCTATACCACGTTTCGATTCTCCAATCTTGTGATAAATCCAGCATCGGCCGAGGAAGGGCATGAGATCCACGTTTCCCTGGATGTAACTAATATCGGAAAAATAGCAGGCAGTGAGGTGACAGAGCTATATATAAGCGATCCTTCTGCCACAGTAAAGCGTCCTTTTGAAGAACTGAAGTCCTTTCAAAAGGTGCATCTCCAGCCTGGAGAAACAAAGCGTGTCAGCTTTTCCTTGGACAAACGCGCATTTGCTTATTGGAATGAAGCGAATCATGAATGGAGGATCGATCCCGGGAAGTTCACGGTTATGCTGGGGAATTCATCCGATCACCTTCCTTTACAGGGGGATTTGACGCTCCGCTGATTTGCCGGGATATGGTCGGCCCCCCGATGAAATGCGAGGTGGGTTTCACTTTCAGGATCGGTCTTGAAGAGGGTGGAACCTGTGCCATTGTGCTCACGATTGCGATGCCGTCAATTGATTCTGCCAATCAATTCCAGAGATGTGTTTTTATGTCCAAACTTATGCAATGTTACCGGAGAAAAATATTGAAAAGACGGGATTTTTTGTTCAGTGCTTCCCTCAGTGTTTTAGCGTCCGGAGTGACTCAGGTTAGTGCCTCCACTCTGGCCTCGATTGAACCGGCGGAAGATAAATCGTCTAGCGTTCGATTCGGCATCATTGCCGATCTGCATCACGACTTTACGTTCGATGCGCCAAAGCGGCTGCAGGCGTTTGTTGATGAAATGAATCGACTCAAGCCTGATTTCATCCTGGAGTTAGGGGATTTCTGCTGCCCAGTCGAAAACAACACGGCCATTGTGGACATTTGGAACCACTTCCATGGGCGTAAGTATCACGTGATCGGTAACCATGAGATGGACCAGAAATGTTCCCGGGAGCAAGTGGTTCGTTTTTGGGGAATGCCGGGCCGCTACTACAGCTTTGATCGAGGTGGCTTTCACTTTGTTGTCATGGATGGAAACGACCCTGATCCCCAGAATCCCGGAGAGCGCTATCCGTCAGGGATTGATCTAGAGCAATTGGAGTGGCTAAGTGAAGATCTATCCAGCACCCGGTTACCCACCATAGTCTTTTGCCACCAGGGTTTTGATAACACTGCAGTCCGTAACAGAGAGTCAGTTCGAACCTTGCTGGAGAATACGCCTAGTCGAAATGGGCGAGGGAAGGTCATAGCAGTATTCTCCGGTCATTTCCATAGTGATTACTACAACCTTATCAATGGGATTCACTATATTCAGATCAACAGTGCTACATATCAATGGTGTGGAAAGAACGTGAATAACGATTCTTTCGGTACTGCGGCAGAGAAGCTTCATCCGCTGATCAAGTACATGGCTTTTTATCAGGATCCACTGTGGGCCTACGTGGAGGTAAGCCACAAAGGGGTCTTGGAAATCCACGGTAGAAGATCAGGGTGGTTGGGTAAGTCGCCTCATGACCTCCATCTTGTTGAGCACGAGTGGGATCATTCATCCGTCCCATCTATAACTGATAGACGGCTTCAATGGTGAACGGAGGTTATTACTCGCTGCAGGGGGAATGCTTAGTTCGCTAGTAATGACTAAGGGCGGCTCCGAAGGACAGCGACGACTGGGTGCCTTCGATCTGGAAGGAGAGTACGGCCTCCCTGCGAACGTATGTATAAAGGAGTAGCGAAAGCTCGAACAGCAACGCGCACTTGTCTTTCGCCGGAGGTAGGGAAGTGCAAGCTAGCTTTACAAATGGGGCAACTGGTAGCGGATCAGAGCAATCCCCAACCTCGTCGTCTTCACTCGTGATCTCGAGAACGAGGTTTGTTAAGGTCACCCTCTCGATCGAGATACTCCGCGATCTATTCAGGAAGGGTTGCTCGAATCCATACCGTGAAGACCGACCCTGGCCCGGCTGGCTGGTTACTGTGATGTTGCCGCCGTGGGTTTCGACGATCGCCCTGCTAATTGCCAGGGCCATGCCAGTACCCGATGTGCCATCCGATTGCGAGCGCGCTCGATAAAAACGCTCAAAGATCAGGGGCTGCTCGGCTGCATCGATGTCGACACCCCGGTCCGCAATGCTGATTGCGACTCCTCCATTTCAAGGGAAAGCGAGATCAGGCTGCCAATAGCATCCGGAGTTCCGCAGTCTCAGCGGACAGAGCTGCTCCGCGCAGTGTCAAAAGCCCCTTAGGTCGAACTCCGGTTTGTCCGAGATTGATTGCCGGGTTGATGTTCCAGTTGCGGAATCGAATCATTTGTCTTCCGGCATAGTGCCTGGTTTGTGGTAGCTGAAGTAGGTGCTATCTTCGCGCTGAGAGCGGGAAAACAGCAAAAGGACGGTCGCTCTTGTTTCCATGGAAAAGTGGCTCGGCATCCACACTCCATCCGCAATAGGATCTTGTGCAAGTTCGAAACGCGTTCCCGGATCTACCCGTGCAATGAGCCCTCCAATCCAAACCGGGTGAACCACTTCAACTTCACCCTTGACCCAGTGAAAATCAGCAGCATCAATCCATAGCGTGCCTTGCATACCCGTCAATGCTTTGGCTAGTTTGTTCGGAGGGTGATACCCTCGCCGAGGCTTTCCCTTCAATACGTAGACTCGATGCGACCCCAGCATCTGCTCTCCCGACAAGGTAAAATCGAACGCATTGGTCAGCTCTCCCATCAGCACGTGATATCGCTCACGGTCTTTCTGGTATTGCCCGATCCGCTGTTCCCGTGCCTTCGCAGTTTCCTGTTTTCGCTGCGCGATTGCTGCAGCGAAATTGTGCTTCTCTCTGGCTTGGTCTTCTGGAGACAGCGGCCTGTCGTCGATGGCTACCAACCGGTAGTATCTGGATCCCTCCAGCATAATTACGTCGTAGGTCCTGGTCGTTCCTCCGTCGCGCTTACGCTGGAAATAGTCGTAATCCTGTGCCGAATCCCAATCCTTATTGTTTGGTTCGATGGAACGCTGAACGATCTGCTGCGCGCTGAGTTGCTGCGCAGGTAGAGAAATTCCAGGCAGGAGCGAAGCAAACAGCACAGCAGAGAGCAGGTGACGGGCGCCTGGATGAGGAGTGCGGCCTATCGATACTTTCAGGGGCATTGGCTCAAACTCACTGCAACAAATCAACGTAGATCACTATAGCTTCGGAATGAGCATTACGAAATTATTCTGCAACAAAGGATTCAGGAAGGCTATCGTTCGAGACCCATAGGGTGGCGTGCCGAGTTGCTGGAGGAAGGACTTTGGAAGGAGACACTGAGGAAGGCTACTGAAGTACCACCTCGGCCAGTTCAAATTTGTGGATTCAAACTGGCCGCGGGTACCGTTTTTATAGCCTATTCAGAGACAACAGCTTTGACGAGGTTGCGGGGAGCATCCACGTTGATTCCACGATCGATCGCTGTGAAGTAGGCGAGTAACTGCAAAGGAACAACCTCGAGCATGGGGGCGACGTGTTCCGGGCACTCAGGAATAAAAATCGTATGTTGGGCAAGAGACGGCACTACGTCATCACCCTCTGTTGCAATGGCGATGATTCTTGCGCCCTGCTGTTGCATATCCCGAAGCAACTGGACGGTCTTCTGATAACGGAGAAGGCTGTCGGTGGAATTGGAATCTCTGGTGGCAAGTGCGACAAGAACTGCGGACCGGCTGACCAGAGCATTGGGTCCATGTTTCAATTCCCCGGTAGGATAACCCTCTGCCTGTGCATAGGCAGACTCTTTGAGTTTGAGTGCACCTTCTCGAGCGACGGGATAATGAATTCCCCGGCCCAGGAACAGATAAGTTTCAACTTGATCCAGCGTCTTTGTAAGAGCAGAGATCTGGCTCTCCCATGCAGGCAGAGCGTGCTGCAACAAGGAAGGAATCGTATCGAGGTGCTTGAGGTGCGACTCGATCGTTGCTGCAGTCATCCGTCCGCGAACACGGGCGGCGAAGAGTGCAAGCAGGTTCAAGACCAGAAGTTGCGTGGTAAAGCTCTTGGTGGCTGGCACAGCTTTTTCAATGCCTGCCTGGGTCGGCAGGGAACAATCCGCAAGCTGCGCCATTGGCGACTTCTGATGGTTTGTAATGGCGATGGCCAGAGTTCCGCGAACACGCGCCTCGCGAAGTGCCTGCAGCGTGTCGGCTGTTTCTCCTGACTGCGAAAGGACAAGAAAGCAAGGAGACCGCACCGTCTGCGTAGATCGGTAGATGTATTCGCTGGCGTATTCCACATCTACTGGAAGGCCAGCGAAGTCTTCAATAAGAATTTCGCCAACTAATCCAGCGTGTCTGCTGGAGCCGCTCGCCGCAATCACCATGGCATCTTTGCCAGCCAGGGCATTGAGTGCAGCAGAAAATCTCTCTGCCCGCAGCACATTCTCTTCTGCAAAAAAGTTGAGGGTACGCGCTATAGCTTCCGGTTGTTCATAGATCTCGCGCAGCATGGCATGGGGAAACAATCGTTCTTCCACCTGGTTTCACTCCTATGTTTTAGATCTCGCATACTTAAATCGAAGTAGGGGTCTCTGACGCCTGCAGCGCATGCGGATCGCAAGGACGAAGCCCTGTGACGCTCAGAGCAAAGAGGCAAATGGAACCCGCGACCATAAACGCGGCGGAAATCTCCAGAGCCGTCCCCAGGCCAACGCGGTCTTTGAGCATGCCGGCTGCCATTGCCATTACTCCACCACATACGCAGGAGGTGAAATTGAATATTCCATACGCCGTGGCTCGCAGACTTGCTGGAATGATCTGGCACAGCACAGGCATAAGGTTGCAATCGAAGAATCCGCGACCAATGCCGAAGCATACCAGGCAGGGAAGGAGCACCCACCACGAAGATGTACTGGCAGCCAGAAACAGTGCGGGTCCCGCTAGCATCAACCCGATTGCCTGTGTCCAGGCTCGTGCATGCCGGTTGGTGCGCGACCAGCCATCAGCAAGCCACCCACCACCGAGAATTCCTGCAAAGGATGCAGCCTGGATATAGAAGGTGGAAGAGAAGCCTGCCATCGTTAGGCTTACATGAAAGCGTTCGAACAGAAAAAGAGCCAACCAGGTGTAGATGCACCAGAAGGCAATTGCCGCAAAACAATTTGCCACCACCAGCAGCAGGAATGAGCCATTGGATGCAAGCTCGCGGATCGCGTGCGTAAATGGGAGCATGCTGGCACTGTTTGTTTTGTTCTTCTGCTGCGTTGGTGAGTCTTTCAATCCGAGGAGTAATACGATGGAGTAGAGAACTCCGATGGTTCCGAGCACGTAGAAGACCCGATGCCAGCCATAGTGCTGCCCGATCCATCCACCTCCGACTCCACCCAGCGCGACACCGACGTAGAGGCCACTCTGGTGCAGGCCGATGGCTCGCGAACGCGTTGCTTCACCGTGGTAGTCGGCGATGAGAGCCAGCGCGGCGGGCAGATAGCACGCCTCACTGATTCCCATTAATGCCTGCGCGGTTAATAGTTGGGGATAGCTGTGTGCCAGGCCAACTAGAAAGGTTACGGCGGACCAGATCGCAAAACTGCCAAGAATGACATTACGCCTGTTGAACCGATCCGCCAGATATCCGCCGAACGGACTGACCGCCCCATACACCCATAAAAAGGCTGTACCCAGAAAACCCAACTGCATGCTCGTCACATGCAGATCGGTACGCAACAAGGGAAACAGCGAGAATATAACCTGTCGGTCCAGGTAGTTTAGGGCAGCCACTACCCACAGGAGTCCGACGACGATCCAGGGGTAGATTGATTTCTTCATCGTTACCTTGACATCGCTGGTAATGCCAGCAGCTTACGGCCGAGCTCGGTCTCTGCAACGCTTTCGCGCAGATCTTTCTGCTCGGCGAGTGTCAGGGAGCGACGTGGCAATATGCAGGTTCCACAGTCAATTCCGGTCCACAGCAGAATCTGCTTGACGACTGGGTGAATGGGGAACTTGAGTAGCACCTGAATAAATTCATTGATCTTGTTCTGGACGAGGCGTGCCTCTTCCCATCGTCCTGCTGACGCATGCTGATAGAGCTCCACAAAGCTCTCTGGGATCAGGTTGTAGGTGCTCCCAATTCCGCCACTCGCGCCCATGACAAGCCCAGAGAGTAACATCTCATCGCTTCCGTTGAATACTGCGGTTCCAGTCTGCCGTATAGACCACAGGCGAAAGAAATCGGAGTCGGTGAACTTGAGTCCCATTACGTTTGGAATCGCACAAAGCTCTAGAATCTGCTCTGTCGTTCGAATGGCCGGCGACATGGAAGGGAAGTAGTAGATCATCAGCGGCAGTTCTGAAGCCTGAGCAATCGCCGTGTAGTAGCTCCGGATTTCCTCAAACGAATAGTTTCCTACCGGTGGCAGACTGCTTACCAGGTGAGCACCCGCCTTGGCCGCGTGCTTTGTCAGTGCAACTGCATCGTGAGTAGCAGGAGCGCCCACGTGAACAATGACTGTAGCTCCCTTGGGCGAACACCGGACCGCAGACTCAGCCGCAATCTGTCTGTCGCTGAGCGATAGTTGAAATCCTTCACCTGTCTGGCCGCACACGTAGACGCCCTGAACCCCGGCTTGATACACGCGCTCCAGTAACTTCTCGAAGGGCTTTACCTCAAATTCCCCTGCCGCATTGGCGGGAGTTACTAGCGCTGGGAAAATACCATGTAGCTCAGACATTTGGGAGAACACTCCTTCTACCTAATTAATATCAATTTGAAATATTTATTTATGAAAGCTTAGTTCCAGAACTCTATTGGAGCGGCTTCCTGGCCGGTCTTCGCCGCCCGGAATGACGATTCGTCCGTGCTTCCACACGCCCGCGCCGGTGGTCACGAGGCCCACTGGTAACTGTCCTGCGATGTCCCATGTCTTGGTGATCGAGTTATAGCGCAATACGGTATGGCTGAATCCCGGATGTTTCTCTCCGGGCTTGAGCACGACACCTGCCATGTGTCCGTCATCTCCGCCAAGCAGCAGCACATTATTCTGCGCGTCACAAACGGCTGGTGCCGCGACGGAGGCAGCGGGCAAATCCGGAAGCCGCACCCATCCGTTCGTTGGGCTGAAGCTCCATGCCTGGCGCACGTAATGCCGCGTAAGAGTTCCTTCAGAGGATGGGGCGAGCGAGGCTCCCCCGAGAATATAGAGCTGATTCCGGCAGCCAGCCGCTGCGGCAAGAATTCGACCATCACCGGGCAGGGGAGCTTCTTCGTGCCAGCTAGATGTAGGATGTTCGTCCGCGTCGAGAGCAAGACTCCAAAGATGAGCACTGGCAGGGGAGTCTTTCGATTCCTGACCACCGAAGACGTAAACCCGGTCTCCTGCTATTGCCATCGAGAAGTTAATCATTGGAGTGGGCAGGTCCGGCCATCGCGTCAACTGATAGCCCTTCTTCTGATTTTCAAGGGCCCAGACGCTTCGTAACGCTTTAGCGTCGTCCAGACCGCCTGCCAGCACAAGTGAATGTTTAAGGGATGCAGCACCACCATAAGCCAGAGGTTGCGGCAGACGCGCAACCTGCTGCCAGTGAGTCTGGTCTGGACTGAGAGCCAGTATGCGGTCATCAAATACTTTGATGCCACCCTGGTCAGGAGGTGCTGTCCACCTTGATCCGCCTGCAACCACCATCACGTCGCCGACCGTCCCCACAAGCTGCCCGGCGATCGCTTCCGGAAGAGGAGGTAATTCATGAACCTGCATGATTCCGATAGAAAGGGCGAGAGCAGAGCTAAGTCCAGCTATCATCACAATGTGCTTTCCAGTCACGATTATTGATAATATACTATCGTCTAAATTGTCAACCACTACTTCGGGCCAGAAGAGCGCCGAGAGAAATACGTCCAAAGCTATTTTGCTTCAATAAGAAGCGGAAAGATAAATGGAGTCGAACAACATTATGTTTGAGAGTTACCGCGAGCGATATCGGAACGAATTGCTGGGATCGGTGGTGCCTTTTTGGCTGCACCACTCCATCGATCGTGAGTATGGCGGGTACTTCACATGTCTCGATCGCGAGGGCGATGTATATGACACTCGAAAATACATCTGGCTGCAAGGCCGTGCGGTGTGGACATTGAGCAAACTCTATAACGATGTGGAGCGGCGGCAGGAGTGGCTGGAAGCGGCGGCACAAGGGGTAGAATTTCTGCGGCGCCACGCCTTTGATGACAAGGGCCGATGCTATTTCAGCCTGACACAAGATGGGCGTCCCGTCTCTTTCCAGAGAAAGCCGTTCGGAGCGGTCTTCATCGTAGCTGGTTTTCTTGAGTACTCCAAGGCAGTTGGAGATCCCGAACTTCGCCATGAAGCCATCGATTTGTTCTGGAAGATTAAGAGTTGGATCGAAGATCCCAGTCTTCTTGACCGCCCGTCTTTTGCGGGGCAGCCTGCCACCAGCAACCTTGCAGATGTGATGGTTCTGATGATGATGGTGCTTGAGTTGATGGCGGTGGATAACGATCCTCGTTATCCGGGCTTGCTGGCAGGCTATATCGCAGCAGCTCTCAAGCATCGTGAACCACGCCACAATGTTTTGCTCGAAAGGGTCAGTCCTGACGGAACTTTTCTGCTGGATTCGCCGGACGGCCGGTTATTGAATCCGGGGCACTCAATCGAGGTCACCTGGTTTCTTCTGAAAGCCCTCGAACGGCTGCCAGATTCGAAGTTGCAACGCGAGGTGCTCGGCATCCTGGAGAGTTCGCTGGAATTCGGCTGGGATAAAGAGTACGGGGGCCTCTTCTACTTCATGGATATTGAACAGCGTCCAACTCTGGCGTTGGAATCCACGATGAAACTATGGTGGCCACATACAGAGGCTTTATACGCTGTGATCCTTGCATATACACTCACGCGCGAGAGCCGGTGGCTCACTCATCTTGAGCGGCTCGATACCTATGCATTTCGCCATTTTCACGACCCCGTAGGTGGTGAGTGGTTTGGGTACTGTGATAGACAAGGAACGCCGACCAACCTTTGCAAAGGAAATAACTATAAAGGCTTCTTTCACGTTCCCCGCTTTCTCCTCTATAGCCTTCAGCAGATGGAGGCATTCGATCGCGCAAAATAGGGCGCTCTCGAGAAGAGAGATTCCAAGGTTGTAGATACGGCACTATGAGGTTTGTCACGCACGATTCACTTCAACAACGGAAGGTTAGACATTCTTGATTAAGCACAGATTTAGCATTCTAGCGTTGTGGATGGCCATGCTGCCTATGGCTGCGTGGTCGTCGGACCGCAGCTTTTTTGCACAAGAAGATCTCTTTAACCAGGGGGAGAACCATGTGCATACCTACCGCATTCCGGCCCTGCTGGAGACTCGCAAAGGAGTTCTCCTTGCGGTGGCCGATGCTCGTCCCGACGACAACCACGATTTGCCGGCTCACATCTCTCTGGTTATTCGGCGCAGCTTTAACCACGGTAAGGACTGGGAGCCGGCACATACTCTACAGGCTGTAAAGGAAGGCGGCGTAGGAGATTCCTCGCTGTTGTTGGATCGTTCGAATGGGCGTGTCTGGTGCTTCTTCAACTACGGGCCTCCGGGAATTGGATTTCACAATGCGTTGCCTGGCGCAGTAACCGGGCCTACAACATTGCAACTGCATGCGATCTATAGCGATGATGATGGAGCTACATGGTCTGAGCCGGTAGATCTGACTCCTCAAGTGAAAGATCCTGCGTGGCAGGCGATGTTTGCAGCCTCCGGTACCGATATCCAGACAAGCACAGGACGCTTTCTCGTTCCTCTGGTGGTCCGGGACGGCCACCACGTCATCCATTCGGTCAATGCATATAGCGACGATCATGGAAAGACCTGGAAGGTGGGCGAGTTTATCGGCGTAGGTACGGATGAGAATCACAACGTGGAGCTGAAGGACGGCGTCATTCTGCAAAACATGCGGAGTGGCAAGACTCGTTCGATTGCCCGATCGCATGATGGAGGCGTGACCTTCGAACCAGTAACTCATGACCCAGCTCTCATCGATGCGATCTGTAATGCGGGAATCACTCGATATCGGTTTGGGAAAACCGACGCGATTCTCTTTACCAATTCGGCCAGCAACGTACGTCGTGAGAATCTAACTGTAAAGGTAAGCTACGACGGTGGGCGAACCTGGCCCCTGTCGCGGACCATCAATGCCGGGCCCTCTGGTTATTCAACGGTGATACCTCTCAAAGACGGCAACATTGGAGTCCTGTATGAGCGAGGAGAGGCGACTGAAGAAGAACGGATCACCTTTGCCCGCTTTAACCTTGCATGGGTAAAGGAAAAGCATAAATAAGCGCTGGATCTGTCATAAAAAGGGCAGTGGGTGGAGGACTCCACCCACTACCCTTTTTATGACTCTCTAGTGTCCTTAAAAAGTCGTGATGCCGGGCAGAGCGCTATCTGTTCTTTGAAGCAATGCAACGGCATCCGGAACGCGACTTCAATCAGCGATACTCGCAGGAATAAATAGATCGGGATCGAGATGATCCCGGATGCTCTTCGAAATCATCTTCGCGTCGTGCTTCCGGAGTGCATCCATCAATGGTTCGTGCGAAGCGGTGGCTAGCTTTTCATGTGCTGTGTGACGCTGCAGGCTGATGAAGGCATAGACAGAGACGCAAAGGCGATCCAGTGTCTTCTCCAGCAGCGGATTTCCCGAGGCCTTCCAAACGGCCTGGTGAAACTTGAGATCTGCTTTTGCCACAGCAAAATGATCGTTCGCTCGGGCGGTCTTTTCTATATCGGCAAGTCGTTCGACGAGCTCGGCTTCGATCTCTGGCGTCAACCTTTTTGAGGCCAGACGAAAGGCGAGATCTTCCAGGTGCGAGCGTACCTCCAGCAGTTGCACCATCTCTGCACGAGTCAGTTTCGTGACATGAGTCCCCTTGTCCGCAATCCGAACAACAAGACCTAGATTTTCAAGACGCAGCAGGGCCTCACGCACGGGAACCTGGCTTACATGAAGCTGTTTTGCGAGACGAGCTTCGCGGAGTGGTGTTCCCGGGGGGAGTTCTCCGGACCATATCGCGGTACGAAGCTTATTGAAAACCTCTGAGGACTTGCTAACATTCCGAATTGGAGAGAAGGCATGCATCGCAATAATTGATATCATATCGAACTCAAGAGCGGTTGACCAATAATCGATTATCTATCAGTATTTGACATTTACTTCCGGAACAGGGAATAACTTTCACGAGGAGACTCATAATGAAGGCGTTTGAGCATACCGTGACCACCGAGAAGTCGTTCGATGAGACAGTCGCTGCGATCGAGAAGAAATCGGCAGAAAAGGGTTTTGGTGTCCTGCATACGCACGATGTGGCAGCAACACTGCGGGAAAAAGGTTTTGTGCGCGAGCCTTTGAAGATTATCGAAATCTGTAATGCTAAGTTCGCGAGTCAGGTACTTGAGAAGGACATCAAGATTTCCGTGATGTTACCCTGCCCGATCAGCGTCTATGTACAAGAGGGAAAAACACGTATCAGCACGCTTCTTCCCAGTGCTATTTCGCAGTTTTATCCCAATGCGCACATTGAGGATCTGGCAAACCAGGTCGAGGCAATTGTTCTACAAATCATTGAAGAGGGCCGGGCGTAGCGCCAGCGCTTAGGACTTTCCATCTGGCACGTCCGCCGGCGTGGCCCGGTTGCGAGAGAGCGATAGAGCCTAAGTAGGGGCTATTGACGGAGCGAATCTCCTCCCATTGCTCCCACGTCACACTCCGCACCCGACCCGCGCCGGGAAGTTACAGCCGCGGTGGCCCTAATTGGATCAATCGGCCGCGGCGTTCTGTGTCCACCGATTCTAAAGACAAGGCTAGGATTTGCCGGCGGTGATTGATTTAACAAGGATCGTTGTCCCGTTTACCTGACCCTTGACCGTCGCTGTTTGTCCGGCGAATTTATCGAACGAGACATTTGTACCCTGAGCTTTGAGTGCATATACCTTGCCGTTGACTGCCAGGGCATATGTAGATCCATCCTTCACGCAGCGGCGCGTGCATTCGGCTGGGGTGACGTTCTGGATCATATGATGCATGCCGCACATAGAGTCAGTAACTACACCTTTTACCACGGTGTCGGATTGTGCAAATGCGGTCGCGGTCATAAGTGCGAGAGTGGACAGTAGCAACGATTTCGATAAGGGCATGGAACTTCCTCCTGTTTTGCTTGTGATTGTGGGTGCGGATTCATCTCAGCTAATTTCCAGAAGATGCAGCAGATGCAAACAATGTTTGACCGGCTCTCTTGTCTGGTGCCGAGAAGAAATTGCGAGATGATTTCTCGCGGGATAACAACAGCATCGTAGTAAAAACATTGGGAACATAATTCATCGTTTCAGCCGGCAGCAGGCGCAGGTATGCCAGGCGGTCGAAGTTCTGCGTACGGGCTCGTAGCATCGCCGCACTTATGTTGGCTTCCCCCGCGTTGTAAGCTGCCAATGCGAGTTTCCAGTCACCGAACCGCACATAAAGCTCATGCAAATACCGGGCAGCCGCACGAGTCGATCGCATCAGGTCGAGGCGCTGATCCTCTACCGCATCTACACGGAGGCCATAACGACGAGCCGTATCCGGCATTAACTGCCATAGTCCTCGCGCACCCTTGGCCGAAACGGCCATTGGGCGTCCGCCGCTTTCGATCAGGATCACGGCGGCTAATTCTGCTGGTACTCCTTCCTCTTGCAGAATGGGTTCTACAGCCGGTCGCAGCACGGCCAACCTCGCCAGTGCTGCAAACGCTCTGCCTCGACCTTCAGGCATGCTTGTCTCTTGGCTATCCATCGAAAGAACTGCCTTCTCCTTTTCAACAGGTGTATGGAGAAAAACGGCACCTGTATCCTGCCCGCCGGAGACAAGCCACGCATCCGCCGTGCTCGCCAAAGATTCGCCAATGCCGGCGAATTGCCGATCGGCATCCGAACCGGCGGAAAGCGGCGTGACGGAGATCTGGCTTTGCGCTAAACCAGGCGCAGCTAACAGAGCAAGCGTCAGTGGGATATATAGTCTGCAAACCATCGCTAGTTCATGTTGCGATCTATACATGATTTCCCTCCGTCACTAAGTTCGATTCATTCTTCAAGGCGGGCTTCACTTCAGCATTCCACTTCCAGATTGCAAAGATTGGCGGGTAAACCACAAGCTCCATCAGGAAGGAAGTAAGGATGCCACCGAGCATTGGCGCGGCGATGCGCTTCATAACATCGGCACCCGAGCCGTTCGACCACATAATAGGAAGCAGCCCAAACAGCATGCAGGATACAGTCATCACCTTGGGGCGCAGGCGCTTGACCGCGCCATGAACGATTGCCTCCCTTAGCTGATCCCAGGAATGGATGCCACCCTTCTGCAATGCTTCATGGTAGGCAAGGTCCAGATACAAAAGCATGAAGACAGCGGTCTCTGCATCGACGCCCAGCAGCGCTATGAGCCCTACCCAAACGGCAATGCTCATGTTGTAATGCAGCAGATAGAGCAGCCACACTGCACCTATCGCAGAAAACGGTACGGCCAGTAGAATGATGCATGTTTTGATTGCCGAGCCGGTATTGAAGTACAGCAGAAGGAACACGATAAAGAGCGTGATAGGTACGACCAGCTTCAGACGCTGCGCAACCTCCTGCATAAACTCATATTGGCCGCTCCATTCGAGCTCATAGCCGGCTGGGACCTTGACTCGCTCGGCAACCGCCTTCTTTGCATCGCGAACATAACTCCCAATGTCGCGTCCGGAGACATCCACGTAGACATAGCCACTCAGCCGGCCATTCTCGTCTCGAATCATGCCGGGGCCAGTCTTCATGCGAATATTCGCGATCTCACCCATGGGGATCTGTACCCCGGAAGGCGTTGTCACAAGGACCCTCTGGAGCGCCGAAATATCGCTGCGATAATCACGCAGGTAGCGAACATTCACCGAATAGCGTTCGCGGCCCTCAATCGTCGTTGAGACTTGGTCGCCTCCAACCGCGGACATCAAAACATTCTCCGCATCGTCGATGGTCAGGCCATAGCGAGCCAACTCCTCGCGCTTGAGATCAAAGTCCAGGAAGTATCCTCCACTCGTCCTCTCCGCGAATACACTGGTTGTGCCTGGCACATCTTTTAGCGCCGTTTCTATCTGCTCGCCTAGCTGTTGAATCTGGTTTAGATCGGATCCAAGCACCTTGATGCCGAGCGGCGTGCGGATTCCCGTGGTGAGCATGTCGGTTCGCGCCTTGATCGGCATAGTCCACGCATTCGAGACCCCTGGTATCTGCAGAGCCTCATTCAATCCGCCCGGCCCATAGATGAGATCCTGTGTAGAAAGATGGTCTGGCCAGAATCTTCGCAGAATGGATTGAACTCTGGGTGGTGCGGCCTTTGAGTACCAGCGATCTACCTTTGGCCACTGATCCTGCGGCTTGAGCACGATTGTTGTTTCCATCATCGAATAGGGCGCAGGGTCGGTCGAACTCTCTGCGCGACCTGTCTTACCGAAGACGCGCTCTACTTCTGGAAATCCGCGGATGATCCTGTCCTGTGTCTGCAGCAGCTGACTGGATTCTGCAACTGAGATGCCGGGCAAGGTTGACGGCATGTACATAACCGTACCTTCGTCCATCGAAGGCATAAACTCCGACCCCAGCTTGAAGTACACCGGTACGGTTAGCGCCATCGCTGCCAATGCAACGCCAATTGTCAGCCACTTGTGATCCAGAACAAACTCCACGACAGGGTGGTAGACCTTCATCATTGGACGACTAATTGGATGGTCGTCCTCGCTATGAATTGTTCCGACGACAAGCGCATTCACAATTCTCGCGAGCCAGCGAGGACGGAATTTGTAATTGTCCATGTTTGAAAACAACACTCGCATCGCCGCCGGGGCCAGCGTGATGGAGAGTAATGCTGCGATTGCCATGGAGAAGTTCTTGGTAAATGCCAGCGGCTTGAAGAGGCGCCCCTCCTGTCCCTCCAGGCTGAAGATGGGAAGGAAGCCGACAGCAATCACCAGCAGGGCGAAGAAGCTTGGACCACCAACCTCCTTGACCGCCGCAATCACTACCGAGTGAGGCGGTCCAACCCGGCCTTCTGCTTCCCAGTGCTCCAGCTTCTTGTGCGTCTGTTCTACTACCACCACGGTTGCGTCCACCAGCGCCCCAATTGCCACGGCAATGCCGCCAAGGGACATGATGTTGGCTGTCATCCCCATCATCTGCATCGGAATAAATGCAAGAATGACGGTTGCTGGAATGATGATGATAGGAACAATCGCGCTGCGTATGTGCCACAGAAAGATCAGGATCACAATGCTGACGATCACGAGTTCTTCCAGCAGCGTGTGTTTTAGATTATCGACTGCGCGGTCGATAAGCTCGGAGCGGTCATAGGTCGTAATCAGCTTGACGCCGGGAGGTAAGGTCGGCTCCAACTCGTGAAGTTTTGCCTTCGTACGGTCAATGACCTTCTGGGCATTCTCTCCGTAGCGCATGATCACAACGCCGCCGACGGCTTCTCCCTTTCCATCCAGATCTGCCGCGCCGCGTCGCATGTCCGGACCAAAGGTCACGGTGGCCACATCACGGACGAGCACCGGAGTGCCGGTCTGTGCATTGTTCATGATTACGGTTTTGCCGATGTCGTCCAGAGAGCGAATGTATCCGCGACCGCGAACCATATATTCACGCCCAGTGAATTCGACGACCCTGCCACCCACATCATTGTTCGACTTCTGGATTGCATCGCTGACTGCATTGATGGGTATCTTGTAAGCAAGCAGCTTGTTGGGATCGACGTTGACTTGATACTGCCGCACGAAGCCGCCAACCGGGGCCACCTCGGCAACACCGGGTACTGTCTGCAGCGCATAGCGCAAGTACCAGTCCTGGTAGGAACGCAGTTGCTCGATACTATAGGTTCCTGTCGTATCCACCAGCGCGTATTGATATACCCAGCCAACCGATGTCACATCCTTCGCCAGTTCAACGCTTACGCCCTTTGGCAGTTTTGGAGTGATGGAGTTCAGATACTCAAGCGTGCGGGAGCGTGCCCAGTAGATGTCCGTGCCTTCGTCAAAGATGATGTAAATGTAGGAGTAACCAAAGTCCGAAAAGGCGCGAATATCTTTTACCTTGGGTAGTCCAAGTAAGGCCGAAGTAATCGGGTATGAGACCTGGTCCTCCATAATGTCGGGGCTACGGTCCCACTTGGCATAAACGATAACCTGCGTGTCCGAGAGATCGGGTATGGCATCCAGCTTCGTGTTCGTCAGGGAGCGCCAGCCCAGAAGAATCGCGACCGCGACAAAGAGGAAAATCAAGTACCTGTTCTTGTCGCTGAAATCGATGATCTTGTTAATCATTGGAAGTGTGCCTCACTCATCAGTTGCGCGTATGAAATCACGACACCTCCGTTTTGCAAGGTGAAGGCTTCAGCGTTCTGCCTGTCGGCAAAGGCAAAGGTTCCAGGGGAGCATCGATCAAATGCCAACTCCTGACTCCCCTTCATCTCATCCATTCGCATGGCATCGTGGTCGCAGGCCATCGCGTGGCTCCCCTCTACAAACCACGCGTTTGCGGGCGCGATCATGCGACCGGAACTGTAGTCGTGCACGGAAACCAGACGAACAGCCTTGTGCTGCTGATTTGCCTCCGAAATCGCACAGCGTACACAACAGACTTGCGCGGTCTTTCCTGCAATCTCCGCTGTGACAGTCAAATTGGCGTGAAGCGGTCGATTACAGTAGCCGCAGGCGACGGGTGCAGGATGACCCACGAACCGGTACCAGCCAAAGGCTGCTGCGATAGACGCGACGAGAAGAAATCCAGCGAGAGCAATGCGCGAGACGTTCATAGCAATCCGCCTTTTAGTGCTTCATTCCACTCATCGAACTCTTTAACCTGCTCTCGGAGTCGATAAGAAAATTGCCCGATGTTACGACTGTTTCCCCAGCCTGTAGACCGGATAGTATGGCGACGTTTCCGTCCAGAATGGGTCCAAGCGTCACTTTGCGAGGCTCGAAGAGTCCACCTGGATGCACCACAAACACAGTCTGCTCAGTGCCCGAATCGAGGACTGCCTCTTGCGGAACCAGTATCTTCGTCCCGTAATTCACTTGCAGTTGGGCATCCGCGAACATCTGGGGCTTCAGCGCAAATCCAGGATTGCGAAGTTCCATGCGAACCTTTACCGTTCGAGTCTGCGGATCTACGGTTGGATATATATAGGTGATCGTTCCCGTGTAAGTCTTCCCTGGGAAATAACTCAAACTAAGCGTCATCTTCTGGCCAAGGTGCACGTACGGAACCTCGTATTCATAGATCGAGGCTTCAGCCCATACCGTGGATAGATCGGAGACAGTATAGAGTTCTGTGTCCGGCGTAACCGATGTTTGGGGGAATACCTTGCGATCCGTAACAAAGCCAGTGACCGGAGAGTAGAAGGTAAGAGTTCTGTTGACCTTTCCTGTTTTATCCAGTTGCCGAATCTGGTCATCGGATATGTCCCATAACTTCAGGCGTTCGCGGGTGGAGCGCAACAATGATTTGGCTCCATCTGCCACATCCGCGAAGGGCGCGCTCCCCAGCGTGGTCTCTCCTCGCTTTGCAATCAGATATTCTTCCTGAGTTGATACCAGGTCGGGACTGTAGATGGTGAAGAGTGGCTGGCCCTTCTTTACGAGTTGTCCCACAAAATCAACGAACACCTGATCGATATAGCCAGACACCTTAACATGGATACGCGCAATCTTCGTTTCATCGGCAACGATCTGTGCCGTAGTGTGTATGTCGCGCATGAGCGGCTTGCGTTCGACTAGAGTGGTTCTCACCCCGGCGAGTATCTGCTTGTCGTCGGATATCTTCACGGTGCCCATTGGCATCTGGGAGAGGCTCTCCTCATCGGCATATTTCGGCACAAGGGTCATACCGCAATCAGGAGCTATTCCTGGCTTATCTGCCCTGTATTTCGGATGCATAGGGTCATACCAATAAAGGACTTTGCGTGCTTCCGTAGTAGTCTCTTTGCTGGACATTGTGGGTGCATTGCCGCCGTCAGAGGGGATCACGGTGTTTCCCTGGCTGGTCGGCGATGATGGTTGCTCGTCATAGAACGGTACGAGATCCATGCCGTCTGGAGCCTTCCCCGGACGATCATAGTGATGTTGCGGGTTCATCGCGTCGTACCAGTAGAGAACCTTCTTCGCATCATGCGCGCCCGCAGGTGCGGAAGTGTCTCCACCTACACGCCGGAACCAATGATGAGTTGAGGCAAGATACAACAATCCCAGCGTCAGCAGAAGAAAAACACCGCTGATCCATTTCTTTGTTTGCATGCGCATCTAGTTGTCTCCTTTCGCTGATTCATGGTCGGAGACTGGCAGCGCAGGTTTTGCAGAATCGGTTACCTCCGAGCCTGTCAGAACTTCGATACGCGCCAGAGAAGTGTGATAGTCAGCAAGTTGCCGGTAGTAGTCCGTCTCATAACTCCACAAGGTTGTGAAGTTAGCAAGCAGCGAGAGGAAATCGATGTTTCCTACTTGATAGGAGGCCATGGAAGACTCCAAGGCCAGCGACGATTGTGGAACTATCGCCTTGGTGTAGAGACTTAACAGTTGCTCCGATGCCTTAGCCTGAAGATACTGCTGCTTTAGCTCAAAGCGAATCTCGTTCAGGCGACTGTCCCTCCCCTTTTCGGCACTTAGCAGATCCTCGCTTGCTTCCGCCACACCCTGCCGTTGCTTCGACTTGTAGAAGATGGGAAGATTTACGCTGACAGTGATGCCATGCATGTCCATCATGGCGGGGCGCTGCTGATACATGTAGCCCACACCGAAGTCTGGCCGGTATTCCTTTTGTGCCAGAGCAACTCCCAGGCGGTTCTTCTCGACAAGCTTTTGATTGCGGAGAGCGGCGGTGTCATTCGCCGCGGCCAGAGCATACAGCTCATCCAGCGAGTAGCGGAGACTTGCAGGTTCCACATCGGCGGTGGGTGGTAAGGGCGATTCCGGAGCACGAAGCAGAAACGTATTGATCCTTGCCTGTGCTGTGGCGCGCTGTTGTTCAAGGACGGTCAGCTTCTGCAACAGCAGCGAGATTTCCACCTGGGACCTCAGCACATCCTGCTGCATTGCCTTTCCAACTCGATATCGTGCTTCGGATATTTTCGAGAGCTTTTCCAAAAGCTCCTTGTTCCGAGTGGTGGTCTGGATTGCCTTGTCAAAGTAGAAGTAGTCGTAATATGCAGCCTTCACGTCCGCGGTTACTTTTCGACGCACGGCTTCATAGTCAGCGTGCGCGGCCTCCGCGTCTTTGCTTGCCATCTCTCCGCGCAACTTCAGCTTGCCTGGATAGGGAAATTGCTCGGATACCGCAAGCGAACGATAACTCGACGGGTCGCCTTGCTGCACGCTAAACGGCGTGATGTTGCCCATCCACCCCACGGAAGCCATCGGGTCTGGCAGCGTCTTTGCCTGTGGTACGCGCCGCTCCAGAGCGCCGACAGCATGCAGAGCGCTCTGCACTTCCGGACTCTTCTCCAGTGTCTCGCGGACAAGATCATCTAAGAGCAGGACCTCGTGCGTCGGTTCCGGGCTGGTCGTTGTTGTTCGTGCCGCTGTTACGGAACCGGGTCCGGAATCCTCCGCCAGCATGGTCGCACTTGGCGGTAGCAAAAGCACCGCCATGAGCCATATCGCTCTCATTGGAATTACTCCCCTGAAGGGTCTGAAATAGAAGCTGCCATAGGCCTGTTAGGGCCTGAGTCATCTCAATCAGAAGAGGAGAATCAGATCAGGAAGGTGCAGAGGACGGATTGCGAGTTCGTGCGCAAGTATCGGTCGGGTAACCGGTGATCTTCCGCGACATAAGGAGGCAGGGTAACTGAGGAACTCGTGGTCGCATGGTGTACTAGAACTGCGTCCTGGATTCGATCCTGAGTTGATGCCTGTAAGGATACGGGGATGGTTGGCGCGGCTGTGCAGCAGGATCGGCTGGTGTCGGCTGATCCAATCTCAGCAGTAGCACAGGTCTTTGTCATTCTCGCCATCATGGGGCATGCTGCTCCGCAATGCATGGGAGACGGCGCCATTCCGAGGCACTGAACTGCCGCGAATCCAGGGAGCGCCCCCAGAGAGAGCAGCAGAACCACTGCAACGAGTTTGGCGAGATGCCTCATGACGTTACAAGTGTAGCCTATTCTCGTCGAAGCAGCTGGTTCTGTGATGAACGTCACTTGACGTCATGGAGAAGAGTTTCTTCCTGGCCAATATAATCTGTGAGGAGCACTGGGTCCGTCGTGAGCTCGCCTTAGACAGTCGATTCTTCCTGCTAAGCTGAAACACTCTTTTCATATGCTTCCTTGTTCGGGCACTTATCTGTAAGCAGCATGTCGAAGACGCATTCCAGTTCGCGGAGGGCCGATTCCTTGGTTATACCGTACACGTGAGGATGCGTAATCAACAGCACCGACATTCCGTGCAGACAGGCCAGAATCTGATGCAGTCGCTCTTCAACCACTGAGAGCGGCGTGCCGGGCGGAAGTGTTAACTGCATATTTTTTCGAAAATAGTCGAGTGCTGGATTTGCCACCTTGATGCGCAACTCCCGTCCCTGTGCGCTCCGTGCCTGGGTTAAAAAGGCAAGCCTGTAGTGATGGGGATTTTTTACGGACAACTTGATAAACCGGCGCATCGCCTGTCGCAATCGCTCCCGGGGATCCTCAAGCCGCTCCTTGTCAAGCTGTAGAGTGAATTGCTGGTACAGATTGACGCAGAGTTGTTGCAGCAGGGCATCTTTATCCGGGAAATGCCGGTACATCGCCATCTGTGAGCATCCTACCTCGTCGGCGATTCGACGGATCGATACATTCTCGTATCCACCTTCGTCGAGCAGCCGGCCCGCAGCCTCCAGAACCTTCCGCCGTAGTTCTGCCCCGGCCTTGAATTTTTGCGGCTCCAGTTTCGTATGTTTTCTTGGGTTCTTCATCGTGTAGGCCATGCTATAGTTGCCCGGAAAGCGGCTCTTGTTTCGTCCGGTATCCCGCGAATGATACCTGTCTTTTGATTAACGTATACAGCGTAAACATAATATACAATGTAACAAAACTGTGCATGCCTCCCATGGAATCTCATTTCGACAAAACGAAACTCACGCAGTGCTGCCTGGCGCATATTCCCTCTTGCTCCAACGTATCTGGGGAGCTTGATCGCGCCTCGTGTATGGAGCGTCCATGGTGCCGGTAAGAAAGAGATCTGTGCTTCGGAACAAGAGATATCTGCCACTCGCCGGTGTCGTATCGATTTGTTGCAGCGGGTGCTCACGAGCGCCTTCGGTGGATGTTCTGGGATCCTTCCTCCCCTCATGGATGCTCTGCATTTCCCTGGGCGTAGCCGCAGCCGGACTTGTCCGTTGGCTGCTTGTCCACTACAGGCTGGAGAAGAGAGTCTCTTTTCTGGTTCTTTTCTATCCGAGCCTAGTGGTTGTGGTCGCATGCATGGTGTGGCTGGCGTTCTTTCGCTGAGCAAGAGGTGAATGTTTGGAACGGTCAAGTGACACTGTAGTTTCCAAGGGTGCCGGCATCTCCGTGGGCATGGCTGCATTTGCAGTGGTGCTCGCGCTGGTCGTTCTCTGGCAGATGAATCGCAATCCACGTACGGATGACGCCAGCGTCCGGGCAAATTATGTACAGTTCGCGCCAGAAGTAAGCGGACGAGTCATATCCCTCGCGGTGAAAGACAATTCCTTTGTAAAGCAGGGCAGCGTATTATTCGCGATCGATTCTCGCTCGTATGAATACGCGCTGCAGCAGGCGCTCTCCGATCAGGAACTGCTGGAGAAACAGATTGTGGATGAGCGGCGGAAGATCGCTGCTCAGTCCAGCACGGTAGAAGCCGCCCGCGCCAGGTTGAGCGCGTCTCAAACGCAAACCCACACGGTAGCCAGTGGTGTGCAGGCAGCCAGTGCGGCAGTGCAACGCGCTCAGGCTGCCTTGAACTCAGCAGATGCTCAAAAGAAACTGGCGATCAGCGATCTCAACCGCATTGAGCCCTTGCTGGAAAAACAATATGTCACCGCCGAACAGGTAGATACAGCCCGAACCAGGGCGCGAATCGCCGAACATGCCTACGTGGAGGCACAGGCATCGCTTCAGGAGGCGATCGCTCAGCAGAGAAGAGCACAGTCCCTTCAGGAGGAGTCGCACATTGCAGTTGCGGGCTCGGAGGCGCGCCTGCATGAGAGCATCCATTCCGTGGATACGCTGGATAGCCTGTTGGCTCAGCGAACCGCGCGTGCTGCAAGAGTCGCAGCGGCAAGGCTGGATCTAGAGCGCTGCACGGTCATTGCTCCATTCGACGGCTACGTCACCAACCTCAACATCTCCGAAGGGGAATATGCAAAGCCTGGTGTGCCGATCTTTACCCTCATCGATCAGCGCAATTGGTATGTCATCGCCAATTACCGCGAATCCGATCTGAAAGCAATCTGGCCTGGCAAGCACGTGGATCTCTACCTGATGAGCAATCCTTCTCGACGGTTTGATGGTGTGGTGGAAAGCGTCGGCTATGGCGTCTCACCGGACGACAGCGGCTTGAGCAATGGACTTCCGCAGATAGAACACTCGTTGAACTGGGTTCACCTGGCTGCTCGCTTTCCCGTTCGCATTCGCGTTCAGAATCCTGATCCGCGTGTCTTCCGCATCGGTGAAACGGCAATAAGCGTCGTGAGATAAGCCTTTGTCCTCGTCGAGCACAGGATCGCTTTCATGGCTTGAGCTGTTCCGGCAGGAGCTTGAGCCGAGCCATGGACGTATGGCCGGCTCCCTAAGAACCGCTCTTGCGGCTTCGATCGCAGCGCTCCTCATGCTGACGCTTCGAACGCCAGTCATGGGTCTGGGGATGTATCTCATCTTCCTCATCTCCTATGACACCCCTTACCTGACCTTTACGCGTTATTTGGGAATGCTGGCATGTCAATGCAGCGGGGTCGCTGCTGCGTTCCTGCTGATTGCCGCAACTAACAACGATCCCCTAGCGAGAGTCCTGGGAGTCGCATTTTTTAGCTTCATCGCGGCATTTATTCGCCGCACGTCCATCCGTTATTTTCCGGTCACTGACTTCGCGGTCTTTGGGATCGGATGTCTCGCTTACTTTGAGTACGGCACGCCAGCAGAGCGGGCCGTTCATCTATCCATGTGGCCTATCGCTACGGGGTTCCTTGCTGTAGGCTCCAAGCTTGCAGTCGAGTACACATTCACCCGGCGCGATCCTGTATACGCACTCCGTCGCGAGATCGAAGCTCGCCTCCTTGCTTTGGAGCAGATGTTTTCCTCCTATGCTTCGATGGAACAGGATCCGATACAACTCAAGGCCCAGATATCTCAAGTCAAGCGCTTCGCCTTCGCGGGGCAAGCGAAGATGCAAGGCTTATTGCAAGAGGTCAAAGGGCGGCACATGGAGAAGGACATCTTCCCCCATGTCGATATCTCAGCGCTGATTCCAATGTTGGCTCGAGTGCTGGATCAGGCTGCGGCCTTTGCCGTTCATAACGCCTTCTTGCCGTCCTCAGCGAACCGAGAACAACTGGATCGCATCCGGCAATGCCTTGCTGACATTCGAGAGGGAAAGTGGCAGCAGGCTCGTCAGTCTCTGGAATTATCAACGCAGTTACCAACCAGAGACCTGGATTTACTGGAAGCAGGACTGGAGGCTCTGACGGCCAGCTTTTCTGAAGAGGCTTCCGAACCTGACGAAGTGCTTCAGCCCGAAACGCCCAATGAGCCGAAACAAACAGCCTGGTTGCTGCCCGATGCTTTCACCAACCTCGAGTACACAAGCTTTGCTACCAAGATTATGCTGTGTGCCGTCATCTGCCATGTCATCTACAACGCCATCGCATGGCAGGGCATTTCGACCGCTGTCATTACGGTGCTGGTTGCAGGACTGACCTCCGCGGGAGCATTTAATCAGAAGCTGATCTTTCGTTTTCTCGGTTCTGCTATTGGTGGAGTTGTCTTCGGCCTCGGATGTATCATCTTCCTCTTTCCTTACGTAGACACTGCGACCCCTTTCCTGATCGTTGTTGCCGCGGTGTCTTTCCTTGCTGCCTGGATCTCTCGCAGTCCCCACTTGAGTTATATAGGGATGCAGATGGCATTTTCCTTTTACTTCGTCGTGTTTGAGAACTTTGCTCCTACCTCTACATTGACGGGAGGCCGCGATAGACTCGCAGGCATTCTGTTGGCACTCTTTGTAATGTGGCTTATCTTCCGGCCGGAAAAGAGCATCCACCAGATGCGACAGACATTCGCCAAACTGCTGGCTCTGCAGGCCGATTACCTGCGGGTCGTCACCTCCCACCAATTGCCTGCTGCCACACGGCGGGTCAGGGGAGTAGAAATGAGAGATGAGATGGAGCGCACCGTCATTTCCGCTCGCGCTCTGGCCGAACTCATCACCTACGAATTTGGCCAGAACAGGGAACAGGACATTCAGATCAGCGAAAAAATACAACGCGCAATCTCTAGTTCTGGAAATCTCCTTCTTAGCATTATTCACTGGCACGAAAGCGGAATCCCTCTAACGGATGCGAGTCTGGAGCAGTCCCAAATAGCGCTGGAGAATGGACTGAGATCTCTATCCGCCCTCGTGGGGCAAAATCAGCTGCCCGCCGCCAAGCCGGGGGAAGGAGCGGAATTGCTGCCCCGCCACGCCCCTCAAGCAATGCCGCCCTCCATCGAGAAATCCTTCGACCTCTATCGAGAACTTGACCTGCAATGCCGTAGCATCGTTTTGCCATAGCGGCATCCATTTGAGCACTTGTCCGTGTTCGATATCGATACACTGTTAGTCCCAATTTGGTACATAGCATCCGAGATAATCTCTCATCCACCAATAGGGGATGGTAATTATCTATAAAGTTTTGCTAGTGTCGGGGTTGGGTACCGTGTTGTATGCATCTAAGTTATTGGTGTACAACACTATTCTCCCCCTGAGGCTAATACAAATGAAAGAGCGATTGTTGCTTCTCCTGGGTGTATCGGCATTTGCGACTCTGCTTACCACGACAGCCATTGTCGGCTGTTCTGGAGGCAGTTCCACGCCAACTACCGCCACAACTTCCGGGACGGTCAGTGTCCACCTCATAGACCCGCCTACCTGTGCGACACCAAACGGAAATTTCAGCCATGTCTGGATTACCGTAACCCGCGTTCAGGCAAACATTTCTACCAGTGCCGGGCCCAACGATTCCGGCTGGGTCGATCTTGTCGATCTTCGCAGCGCGCCCAAGCAACTTGATCTGTTCAACCTCGCCTCCACCTCCTGCGTGCTCAACCAGCTTGGTTCCACCACTGGTCTGCCCCCGGGCAAATACCAGCAGATTCGCTTCTACCTGCTGGATAACAGCCCCTCCGGAAACACTGCCGTGCCCTCCAGCAACCAGTGCTCCACCGCAGGCGCCTATAACTGCGTCGTTCTGGCGGATAACTCGGTTAAGCCCCTGGCTCTCAGCAGCGAGGCAAAGACTGGCATCAAGATTCCGCCGGGATCTCTGGCCGGTGGTGGCATAACCATCGCCGCGGGTCAGGCTGCGGACATCACCATCGACTTCAGTGCCTGCGAATCCATTATTCTGGAAGGCAACGGCACCTACCGCCTCAAGCCGACTTTGCGTGCCGGCGAGGTGGCTCTGCAACAGAACTCAATCGGTGGCCGTGTGGTCGATTCCGTCACCAAGAAACCTGTTGCCAACGCCCTTGTCGCGCTCGAGCAGCCGGATCCGGTCACGGGTGTGGACCGCATCGTGCGTTCCGCGCTCAGCGCCAGCGACGGCACCTTCTTCTTCTGCCCGCTGCCCGCTGGTCCGTATGACATCGTAGTCAACGGATCTACCACCAACGCAGCCTACATCACCACCCTCACCACCAATGTTTCTCTGGGAACCGCTGTCGGCGATATTCCCATTACGCCGCAGCCGGGCAGCTCCACAGCCAGCCTGCCTGGAACCATTAATGGATTGGTGACCACCGCTGGTGGCAATGGCTCAGACATCGTGCTCTCAGCCTTGCAGGCTGGCAGTTCCACGCTGCAGTTCACCGTGCCTCTCCTCCCTGGCTCCAGCTCCATCATTACAACTGGCGCCAGCTCTACCTGCCCCACCGGCACGAATTGTGCGAATTACTCCCTGGTGGTGCCAGCCAGCAATCCTGTCGTCGGTACCTACAGCTCTACCGGAACCGCTTATGCGGCTCCAGCTACGGGTACGGTCAACTACTCGGTCGATGCCTTGGCCTTCCTGGCTGATGGTTCCGATACTCCCAACTGCTCGCCTTCCGAGATCGTCACCAAGCAGGACATCGCCAATGTCACACTGGCGGTCCTTCCCGGTGCGCCGATCGTAGCGAAGACGACTTCCTTCACGGGATGCCAATAACAATAGACAGAGCTACATGTCTCCAAACCACGCCCGGCTGGAAACAGCCGGGCGTTTTTCTTGCAGTGGCATCTTGCCGGGCCGACATGCCAGCCCGATAGAAGCACTTCCAGCCGTCTGCAAATCTGCAAACAAGGATCGCCCTGGACCACAAAAAAGCGGGAAGGGACTCTTCCCGCTCCATGCTTAATTCCCATCCCGTCGTAACAGGTCTCTGTTCGATGTACCGTCCTGGATTTACCGCTTGGGTCCAAAGAATCCGATAAACCCAATGGAGACCGTGTTCTGGTTTTGATCGGCAGCGGGCGTAGGCCCACGCATAAAGACGTTGTGGTCGGAGTGGTCACGACGATACTCCAGTCGCGTGAGCAAGCCCTCCACCCATTTGTATTCCCCGGTGAGCGTGAATTCATTGAGGCTTTGGGTCGTTGCCGTCGAGAAGCCCTGCGGATCGTTGAAGTACTCTGCGCGCTGTGCGAGTGCAAAGTGGGATGTCAACTGCTCGTGAGCGGCTCCGGCGAATCCCTGATAATGCGACAGGGATCGGTCGAGATTCCTCTCCTGTGCATAGTCATAATTCAGGTAGAAATTCACCTTGCTGTTAGGCGTCATCAGTAGCGTCGTGTCGATCAGGTTTCTCCAACCCTTGTTTGTATTGGGCTTCTCCGGACCGGTGTAGTAGTTAACATTCCATGTGAACTTAGGCTTTGTAAGTGCCCCGGTGAATCCCAGGGTCTTACCGCTGTTGTTATCTTCGACGTTGTTCCAGCCATTCACCAATTGAAAGCCTCCGGTGATCGTCTTGGTGACTGGTATCGAAGTGCGCAGCCCAAAGTGGTAGTAAGGAATTGCATAGGCAAAGAGAATGGAGCGAGAGTAGTTCCAGTTATCTTTTGTCTCGATCACTTCTGCACCCGCCGACGTTACAAATTCTCCGAAGTCAGCCTCAAATCCCTTGGCCTTGGGCGGCTTGAGGCTGATGTATGCCTGTTCAATATTGCGGAAGATCGAGGAGCTTTGCTCGGTAGCATGCACCGTCTCGAAGGCTCTTCCAAATCCAATATCGAGCCGAAAGCCAATCGGATCGGGATCGTGAGAGAGCGTTACCTTTGCGAGATTCAAACTGAACTGGTTGGCCTTCTCGTCGAAGTTACGATATTGATTGAACTCATCTGCAGGATGATTTGCATTGAACTCGTAGTACCCATCGACGAATCCGCTAAAATCGATCCCGCCAATACTCCAGGTCGGGCCTGCCGCTGGTGTCGCTGCCGGAGCCGGAGCAGGTGCCTGGGTATCTGGCGCGGCAGTCGTCGATTGACAGAGCGCGGAGTACGTTGTGATAGAAAGCATGGTCAGAAATAAGGTGCAGGCACTGAAGCACGTCATACTGTGAAACCTCCCCAAAAGTTCTAAGTTTCCTGGGACCTATTGACTTATTTCCATCAACGCTCCGTTATCTATAAAAAGTCGAAATAGATTTCGAGTTATAGAGCGTACATCGTATGTATCACGGTCCTTTCTGACTCCAGCAATCCAAATCATCGAATCGAGCAAACTTATAGAAGGCATTAAAGAATGTAATTCAGAATGCCTGCCTGTCTTCTCCCTGGCATGCAATGTGGGCCTCGTTGCAAATGAACTCTTATACCCCCTATAAAAAATCCTGCTACCGCCGATCAGGGGTTGAATGGCGTGAACTGAACGTATAACGTGCAGCTACCAACGAATCTTCAACAGCACTCGCATACCGCAGGGCGTGCTGTATACAGAGCAATCCGGTCGAAAGATAAAAGGCAGACCGGAACATCGAAGGCGAAGTGATCCTCAAATTACAAGGAGCTAAAGAATGTCTCCAATGTTGAAGCAGAGGCCAAACCTCTCGTACTCTCAAAAACTTTCCAGGCTGGCCACTCGGATGAAAGATCCGGAATGGCGCCACTATGGAAGGACATTGCTCCTCGGCAAGGCGTTGGGTGTTGCATCTGTCTTGCTGGTAATCGGCGCGATGTCCTCTGTCTTTTTTACTAAGGTGTATGCCGCTGAGATTGAGGTAAAAGCTGCTGATATCGTCAATCCGGTGAACACAATGTGGACGCTGATCGCTGCCTTCCTCGTCTTCGGAATGCAGGTCGGCTTCACTATGCTTGAAGCTGGCTTTTGCCGTTCACGGGAAACCGTGAATGTGTTGATGGAGTGCATTGTTGATACCTGTCTATGCGGAATCCTGTTCTACGCCATCGGATTCGCCTTCATGTTCAGCCATGGCAATGGGTTCATCGGCTACCACTGGTTCTTTCTACAAGGTGCGCCCGCAACCTATGAGAGCACCGGCGTGGCGTTTCTCGCCTTCTGGATATTTCAGTTCGCTTTTGCGGATACCTGCTCCACCATCACCTCTGGAGCAATGATCGGACGCACCGGCTTCATTGGTGATCTGCTCTATAGTCTTGCAGTGTCGGGTTTCATTTATCCGATCATTGGGCACTGGGCCTGGGGGCCGGATGGCTTTCTCGCACTCATGGGGAGTGATGGACACTTTCTACCGTCGCTAGGTACGGGCTTCCACGACTTTGCAGGCTCAACTGTAGTTCATACGATTGGCGGCTTCATTGCTCTGGCAGGCTCCATTGTGCTGGGTCCGCGAATCGGTCGTACCTTTAAGCGGGATGGCGGTGGCCCCATGCTTCCGCATGATCTCACCATTGCGGCATCAGGCGGCCTTCTTCTGTGGTTTGGGTGGTATGGGTTTAATCCCGGAAGCACGCTCTCAGCGATGGACTTCGCAGGTATTGGCCGTGTCGCGGCGAACACGACTCTGGCCGCATGCGCAGCCGGCTTGACGGCGATGCTCTATGCCTACATGCTCAGCAGGAAATGGGATGTTAGCTTTACTGTCAATGGTTTTCTGGCGGGCCTGGTAGCTATCACCTGCCCATGCTATTGGGTAAGTCCAACTGGATCGATCATCCTTGGCGGAATCGCCGGAGTGATCGTCGTGCTTGGAGTGGAGTTACTCGAGTGGCTGCGCATCGATGATCCAATCGGCGCCGTTCCTGTCCATGGTTTATGCGGCATCTGGGGAACGCTTTCACTCGGCTTCTTCGCAACTGGTCAGTTTGGGGCCAGCGGACCTGTAAGTCCTGATAACTCCGCTGTTGTCAAAGGCCTGTTCTATGGCGGCGGACTTCAGGTTCTGAAGGCCCAATTCATCGGCAGTTTCATCATTACGACTGCTACATTTCTGGTAGCTCTTGCCGTGATGTACCTGGTGCACATGACCGGAACTCTTCGCGTCTCGGAAGAGGGCGAACTCTACGGTCTGGATCTGCACGAACACGGAATCTCTGCCTACCCCGAGTATGTGATTACGGCGTTGGCAACTCCTCAAGGACTCTCACAATCGCACGCAGTGGAGAGGTAAGCATGGCCCTGCGCGCTGGAGTTATCGATCGGTTCCAAGGAAAGTCAATCTATAGCAAAGTGAGGGTTCCATGACCAAAGTAGAAGCCATCATACGGCCGAACCGATTCGATTCGGTCAAGGAAGCTCTGAAGGAACTTGGGGTTGAAGGGATGACTGTGTCAGAGGTTCGCGGGCACGGACGGCAAAAAGGCCATACGGAAACCTATCGCGGAAGAGAGTATGACGTCGATCTGCTTCCTAAGATTCGCGTAGAACTCGTTGTCACGGATGAACTCGTGGAACCTACAATTCAGGCGATCATCAAGTCCGCGTCTACAGGAAAGATCGGAGACGGGAAGATCTTTCTCTACAAGGCAGAAGAGGCTATTCGCATTCGGAACCAGGAACGCGGTGTCGCCGCGTTGTAACTGCTCGGCAGGATGAAATTCGTAGAACAGACAACGCCGCGTCCCAAAGGACGCGGCGTTGTCTGTTTCTTCTTCTTTCTTACTTAGTCGTCCAGTTGTCCCTTTGCTATATCCAAAAATACCTGAGCCGCTCGAGTTAGATCCTTGCCCTTACGATAGATAAGTGCAAGGTCTCGTGATAAGCGCACATCATCCACAGGAACAATCTTTAACAGGCCAGCTTCCGCGTCGGACAGTACATTCGCGCGAGGCAGGAATCCAGTCCCCAGACCTGCCTCAACCAGTCGCTTGACTAACTCGCTGGACTCTACTTCCAGTGCAAGCTTAGGTTGAAGATCCTGCATGCGGAACAAGTTATCGAGTAGTTCGCGCTGGCGTCCCTGCTTCATCAGCACCAGAGGGTGCTGGGCTACTTCCTTAAGAGAGATACGCGCATGGAAAGTCAGAGGATGGTTGGCAGGCACAACAAATGCCAACTCATCTTTATGAATCGGCTCCACAGTCAGGCGAGGATCCTTGACGGGAAGCGCCACGACGCCGAAGTCAACTTCACGGTTCAGCACGGCTTCCAGCGTTCGCGAGCGCTCCGCACGCACGATGCTTAACCCCACCCGCAGGAACTGCTTGCGGAACTGTGCGAAAACGGCAGGCAGCACATACAGGCAGGTCGCCTCATTTGCGCTGATGGAAATTGCCCCGCGCGGCGAACGATGTAACTCGGCCACAATCCCCAGGATGTGACTCTGGCAGTTCAGACAATGCTCCGCAAAGGGCTCAAAGACCCTGCCCGCCGCGGTAAACGTGACCTTGCCGCCGTCGCGATCAAACAGCCGTGCGCCAACCTCCTTCTCCAGGGAACGTATTTGTGCAGAGATCGCAGGTTGGGTAACAAGGAGCCTCTCCGCCGCCCGGGAAAAACTCTTCTGCCGGGCAACTTCAAGGAAAGTCTTTAGCTGTTCGAAATCCATCAAGCCCTCTATCTGGAGCCCTTTGTTGTTCGTGGAGAACAATCTCGCGGCCAGCAATCCTTACGCGAGGAATGGCCCTATAAAAGTTGTTTATATCACGACCAAACACTACGGGAGATTGGAGATGGCTCCCCCGCCCCGGCCTAAAGCAAAACGCCCTGACCGCACGGTCAGGGCGTTTTGCTGTTGTGTAAGGCAGGTTTTCTAGAAGCGGTTCCAGAGGTACTGGTTGTAGACGGCGTGGTGGTAGATAACCTCGGGCATCTT